>Ga0209345_10000003_pt1 | contig 718584 bp, 675 predicted proteins | sample Cruoilmetagenom7_FD_187294 | JGI IMG/M metagenome (GOLD analysis project Ga0209345, IMG submission 187294) | Oil polluted marine microbial communities from Coal Oil Point, Santa Barbara, California, USA - Sample 7 (SPAdes) (version 2) | ecosystem: Environmental > Aquatic > Marine > Oil seeps ... | reverse complement strand
GATTAGAGTACGCCCGGGCTTCTTCATTAACCGTTGGCTCACTCAGGACCACACCCATTTGTCCTGTTTGCGACGCTTTATACCAACGTCGGACACACTGAGCTGTCGTTGTTTTTTGCTCAAACCAACCCAGTGCCAAGGCATTTTTTGTTTGCAGTACCTGCTCAAAAGCCCAGGCTGCTTTTTCTGCATTCGTTTGAATGACTATCTGCATCGACTTGCTTAAGCCATAATAATGCAACCCCGCCGCCGACAGCCAGGCTGGAGGGTTTATCCAGAAAACGGGCTGATGATGCTGCACGGCCTGCTTTACCAGCGGCAATAGTAAAGCCTGCTCAGAGAAGGGCGCTTGTAGCTGCCACTCATGCAAACCCGGGTATTGCCACCCGCCACCAAGCACTTTGTCCAGCTGCTTAAACCCCGTGCTTAGCGTTGCTGCCTGAGTGTCTGTCGTCTGGCCATGCCAGATAAGCCCCTGTTGGATAAGGGTCTGAATCTTTGTCTGCATAACGCCTCCAATACTGTACGTATATACAGTATCATTAATTTTTACTGGTTAGCAACAGACATCATTCCTGGCTTCAGTTATCATTTGCTCATTGTTTATGGTTAGGGCTGGGCGATATGCTGACATCAATACTTATTCCCTTCAGAGTGGTTATTAACTTTTTATGGGGATTAATCACCACCGCTATTATTGGTGTTTCAATTATTGGTATTGGTGTTTTTAAAGTGTTACTGCCATTTAAAACCCCTCAACGCATTTGTTCGCAGCTAGGAAACGGCTTATTCAGAGTCTGGGCATACTGTATGTCGATGATGTTTCAGCTGACCCAACGCATGGACTGGCACATTAAAGGTGACCTGGAACTCCATGAAAAGGGTTGGTATATGGTTATGGCAAACCACCGTAGCTGGGTCGATGTACTGGTATTAATGCACCTGACCCGCCGCCATATGCCAATGCCACGCTTTTTCCTAAAGTCACAGCTTATGTGGGTACCTATTATTGGCTGGGGCTGCTGGGTACTCGATATGCCCTTTATGAAGCGCTATTCAAAAGAGTTGCTAAAGAAAAAGCCCCACTTAAAAGGCAAAGACATCGCAACAACAACGCGTTCTTGCGCTAAATTCCGTCACATTCCCACAACAGTGGTGAATTTCTGCGAAGGCACACGGTTTACTCCGGAAAAGCACAAGAAAAAACAAAGCCCTTTTCGTAATTTGCTCCCTCCCAAAGCAGGTGGTACCGCCTTCTCACTGCAAATTATGGGCGGTCAGTTTGAAGCCATTCTGGACATTACCATTGTTTATCCGGGGAACGATAAGCGCCCGGTAGTCTGGCATCTATTAAGCGGACAGCTGAAAAACGTCTATGTTGATATACAGACATTGCCTATTACTAAAGACTTAATTGGTGATTACGCCAGTGACGAAGCTTTTAGGGCTCACTTTCAACAGTGGCTGAATAAACGTTGGCAGCAAAAAGACCAAACCATTGACGAAATGCGTAAGGAAATTCACAGCACCCGCTAAGGGAGTTTTATAATGGACTTTGAGTTTATAAAAGAGTGGCTTCAAAAATTCGGAATTGACAGTAACCTACAAGAGCTGAGTCTTGTTATCAGCTCATTACTCGTTTTAATAGGTTGTTACATTGCTTATGCCTTAGCCCGTTGGATTATTGATCACGCCATTGATCGGTTACTCAGCAAAGCACCTGAGCGTTGGTATAAAGCTTTAGTTAACAGTGGCTTTTTCAAGCGCTGTGCAAACCTGGCTCCTATTGTCGTAATACACAGCTTTATACCTATTCTGTTTATTGATGACTTCGAAAGCTGGCAGTCGCCGCTACGTACCGTTGTAGGGGTTTACCTCACCTGGGTTATCACCAGTATTCTTACCGCCTTAGCTAACGTTATTTCAATTGCCTATGACTACACCTATAAAGCAAGAGAAGTCCCAATTACGGGGGTTATACAGGTGGCCAAGCTCGTTTTGGTGCTGATGGCTATCATTATTACCATTGCCATTATTATGAACAAGTCGCCCATGTACCTACTAAGTGGCTTCGGTGCAATGACCGCTATTTTGATGGTGGTTTTCAGAGATACCTTAATGGGCTTTGTTGCCGGAGTACAATTGGCGACTAACCGCATGGTTGCCATAGGGGACTGGATAGAGCTGACTGACCACGGTGTTGATGGCACAGTGCAAGAAGTTGGGCTTATTTCAGTAAAAGTCGAAAACTGGGATAAAACCATTGTTTATTTACCGACTTATGTTTTGATTCACGAATCCTTTAAAAACTGGCAGGGAATGGTTAATACCGGAGGTCGTCGCATGCGCCGATCACTGATGATTGACCTCGACAGTTCCAAAATTCTTTCCGACGAGCAACTGGATGAGTTGGCTAAAAAGCACTTCAAACAGTCCGCAGAAGACTGGCTAGAGGCTAATGAACTGGAAAAGCCGGTCAGTAATTTAACCGTCTTTAGAGTTTTTACTGATAATTATCTTAGAAACCATAAACAAGTCCGAGAAGATCTCACGCTCATGGCTCGATTAATGCAGCCGACAGCTGCCGGTATCCCTTTAGAAATCTATGCTTTTTGTAAGCAAATCGACTGGATGAAATACGAGGCAGTACAAAGTTCTATTGTGGAATACTTGTACAGTGTTATGCCGGACTTTGGACTGAAGAACTATCAGTTTTTAAACAATAATCAGGCCTTCTCCCAGAATGGAGAAGGCGCTTATTGTCAGTACAAACCGGAGTCCTGAATTATTTTTCCAGCAGATAACCGGCCAGGTTAGAAAAATCTTCAAGGAAGTTGTCGCTGTCACGGAAACCCTGTGGCAGCATTTGATACTTACCATTGACGATAAAGGTCGGTGTTGCGTTAACCCCTAAGTTACTGGCGCGGCGGTCCATTTTAGCCGCTGCAGCACGAACACTAAAACTCGCTATGGCTTTATCAAATTCGTCACCAGAAACACCATTGACCACAAAAACATTACGAATGTCTTGTTTACTGGTCAGCATATTGTTTTTATTGAAGTTATAGTCAAATATAGCAGCGGACAGTTCTTCTTCTTTATCCAGCTTTTGTGCAACCACAAAAGCCTGAGTCATAGTTTCACCCACATTGCCCCGTGGGCTGATGAACGACACATGCGCCTTTTTAAAAGCTTCCGGGTATTCAGACTTCATTTCTTTTGCTATGGGTTCAAACCGGTAGCAATGAACACAGTAAAAAGAAAAGAACTCGGTAATTTCCGGTTTACTGGTAGCTTCATCGGCTATCACCTCATAGTGAACACCTTCCTCAAAATCCTGAGCCTGAGCAAAACCTGCTGCTACCATTAATGCTCCGGCAAAACCCATTAACCACTTTTTCATTGTCATTTCCTGTTATCTGTTAAGACTATCCGTTAAAACCAAGGTTCAGCGGCGCTTCGTCCAGCCCCGCTAATTGTTCTTTCAATGCCAGAATCTGCTGTTCCCAATAACGGCTTTCTGCAAACCAGGGGAACGCTCTCTGAAAAGCACTATCTTGCCACCTGCGCGATAACCATGCCATATATTGAATGATTCTGAAACTGCGCAAAGGTTCAATTAATATCAACTGCGCGGTATCAAATTCGCAAAAATCTTCATAACCAGTAAGCAGCGCATCCATCTGCAGAGTCTGCTCCTGATGCGGGCCATTAAGCATCATCCATAAGTCCTGGACCGCAGGTCCTGAGCGACAATCGTCAAAATCGACAAAGGTCAGTTTTTCCTCATACTGCAGAATATTACCAATATGGCAGTCGCCATGCAGACGCTGATAATCAAAGTCTTGCAGAGGTGTAGAACGTAAGCGCTCACTTAAGGGATCAAGAATGGCAAAAAAGGCGTCTTTTAGCTCTGCGGGTAATAAAGCGGATTGCCGTAACTCCGCCACGGACTGCTCCACAAAACCTTCATAGTCGATAGTTTCCCGCACTTTAAACTTGCCCGCCTGAGCCACTGCATGCATGCGTCCAATTTGACGCCCCAGGCGTTCAAGCTCATCCAGGTCATTAGGCTCAAATGCCCGCCCTCCAATGCTTGAGTAAACACAAAAGCGATAGCCTTCGAACTCATGCAGGCGCTTATTCTGCAGCAGTAAAGCGGATACGGCCGGAACCTCTGCTTGCGCCAGCTCCTCGACAAACGCCAGCTCTTCTTCTATTTGCTCAGTGCGCCAGCGCTGAGGTCTATAGAACTTTGCCACATAGCGTTTGCGATCATCATCAGCAAACTGATAGACCCGGTTTTCATAGCTATTCAGCGCCAGCAAGCCCGAAGCAGGATACAAACCGACACTTTCTAACGCATTAACAACAAGATCCGGCGTCAGCCCCTGAAAAGCAAAGTCAGACGCGTTCTCTGTAAGATTACTCATATAAAAAGCGGCTCTGATGCGTATTAGTTATATCCGCATTATCAACCGCTGTTACCACGAAGTAAAACTCTGTGACCTGTTCTTTCAATAAAGAGGGTGGAACCGCTACCGTTACCGGCAATGTGCCAACCTCACCGGCCGAAACCTGTTTAGTGGAGTCACCAATCAGTTCGAACTGTTCAAAACCTTTGACCTCTATGCGGTAAGTCATGTCCTGCTGAGATTTATTAACCAGTTTTAAGGTGAAGACGTTTTCAATCTGGCCTTCAATATTTTCTCTGAAAAGCTGGTTCCTGTCTCGCAATACATCAACTTCCAGTGGGACTCGGCTGGCAATATCCCAGACCAATACCGCGCTCACCGCCAGAACCATAATAAAGTAGCCAATACTTTTCATTCGCCACGGATTGGTCTTCTGCTTTTTGTCTTTGGCCGCCAGGTTACGCTCTGTGGTAAAGCGGATAAGCCCTTTCGGATAGTTCATTTTATCCATAACGTCATTACAGGCATCAATACAGGCACCGCAGTCAATGCACTCGTATTGCAGCCCATTTCGAATATCAATCCCTGTCGGGCAAACCTGAACGCACATATAACAGTCGATGCAGTGTCCTAAGCCTTTCTCCGCCGGGTCGGCTTTACGTGACCGAGGACCACGCGGCTCTCCGCGTTCTGCATCATACGACACGGTGTAGGTGTCTTTATCAAACATAGCTGACTGGAAACGCGCGTAAGGACACATGTGCGTGCACATAATCTCGCGCATGTACCCGGCGTTGCCATAAGTGCAGAAAGTAAAGAACAGAACGCTGAATGTTGCCCAGAAGCCAGCATCCAGAGTAAAGAAATTGAGGAAGAGTTCGCGTATATCGGTAAAATAGCCGACAAAGGTCATGGATGTTAATAGAGCCACCAGAATCCAGCCAGTTTGTTTACCGGCTTTACGCCAGAACTTATCAAAGTCCATTTTGCGCTCATCCAGCTTAATACGCTTATTGCGGGGGCCTTCAAACTTTTTCTCAAACCACATAAATATGAAGGTCCAGGTTGTTTGAGGGCACATAAAGCCACACCAGACACGCCCAAATATAGTGGTCACAAAAAACAGCGCAACGGCGGCCACAATGGCAAACCAGGCGACAACGGTAAAGTCCTGTGGCCAAAGCGTTAAACCATAAATACGAAAGCGCTGCTCCATAATGTCGAGCAGAACCGCCTGTTCGCCCTGGTAGGTGAGCCAGGGAATAATGGCAAAAACGGCCAGTAGCAGGAAGCCAAAGCTACGGCGGAAGTACTCCATCGCACCTTTAATGTCGCGCACATAAATGCGGCTACGAGGGGAATAGTTATTGTTGTGCTTTTGCCCGTCCGGACGTTGAATTTTAACTTTATCGGCGGACTGAACCGTTATCTTTTGTTCCATGAACAATACCACTTAGTATCACGGCGAGGTGCGCACAGTATAACGGATCCTAACTGTTTGCGCAGCTCACTGAGCTGAATCAATAATACAATCAAAAAGTATGTTACAACCAGCTTCCACATCATGCCAGTGCGACCACTCATCGGGCGCGTGACTGACACCGTTTACAGACGGAATGAAAATAAGCCCTGACTCTGTAATTTCAGTAAAAAACTGTGCATCGTGTCCAGCCCCACTGGGCATTTTCAGGCACGAATACTTTCTTGCTTTTGCCTTCTCTTCTATCTGCTTTGTCAGTTTCTCTGAACATGCTTGAGGATTCAGCCAGCTTACCTGTTCATACTCAAATTTTAAGCGGTGTTTACGGGCAATGGCTGACAACGCCTTATTACAAGAATCTGCGAGCTCTTTCATCACATCCGGGCTCATATCACGACCGACAATAGTAAATACGGCTTCTCCGGGTACGGTATGCGGGCTGCCCGGCTTTAAATCCACTTTACCCACAGTAATACGCGTCTTGTCCGTACCGTCTTCTGCAATAATGCGCTCAATTTCATGAGCAAAGTCAGCCAACCCCATGAAGGCGTCGCTGCGCATGTTCATTGGTGCTGTACCAGCGTGGTCAGCTTTACCTTTTAAGTGCACTATCCATTTGAAAACACCGGATATGCCCTCCACGGCACCAATGGTAATTTCTTTTTGAAAAAGTACCGGCCCTTGCTCAATGTGTAATTCGTAAAAGGCTTTCAGTCGCTCAGGTGGCCATGCGGCGTCCAGAGCATCCATCACATTCATGCCATGAGCGGCCATGGCGTCTTTTAGGTACACATTGTCAGCATCATGAGCGGACATAAGCCAGTCAGGGTTTAATACACCGGCAATAGCCTGTGACCCCATCATACCGCCAAAGCGTCCTTCTTCTTCGGCAGTGCCGACCACCCATACAGGATGCTTCAATTTAATGTCATTTTCTTTGATCGAGCGCAAAACTTCGAATCCGGCCAACACGCCCAGTGCGCCGTCAAAAATACCGCCAGCCGGAACCGTATCTAAATGCGAACCGGTAAGAACGGCGGGCTTCTTACAATAATCCCCTATACCGAAGAACACATTACCGGCACCATCCATAAAGGTTTCAAAACCTTCGGCTTTTGCCTGGTTCATCATCCATTGGCGCGCCTCCATATCGGCATCAGTAAAACCCCAACGGTAGACGCCGTGATCGGTCTCGTTATAACCAATGTTGGACAATTCAAGCACGGACTTTTTTAAGCGGTCTGAATTAATACTCAGCATAGTACCTCCTTAGCTTCTGTTTTAAGCGTAGGACATAAACTACGGAGCAACAAAAAGGCACCCATAAAAAAGCCCGCACCAAAAGGTACGGGCAAAGGTTGCACGGGGCAAAGGGGAGCCCCTAGAGGGTTTACGACAGTTTGCGTGCAGTTAAGGCTGCATTAAGTACCGCCGCCAACTTAATTGACGATTGAATTGCTTGTGCTGAAACGTCGTGCTTCAGCAAGGTTTGTACGTGCGAATCAATACACATACCACAACCATTCAGTGCCGATACCGCCAGTGAGAACAACTCAAAGTCGGCTTTATCCACACCCGGGTTCGCCATTGCGTTCATGCGGAGCCCCGCAGGAAGCTTAGAAAACTGTTTATCGCTCGATAAATGCAGGAAGCGATAATAAACGTTATTCATTGCCATTAATGACGCTGCTGTTTTTGCCGCCGTCTTAACGTTTTCTTCAATTTTTCCTTCGGCTTCTTCTTCCACAGCCTGAGTCAGCTCGTCGTTCGACAAGGTGTAAACCAGCGAAAGTGCTGTGCCGTAGAACTGGTCATTTGTTAAACCTGACTGCTCAACGTTTGAGAACAAGCTCGACAGGTTTAATTTGGTGTCTTTACTGTGATCACCCAATAATTGTTTGTAGTCTGCAATTGCCATGCTTAACTCCTGAAATACTGTAAAAGTGCCTAGCGAGCACCGATGGCAATGCCATCAGCGCTTAGGTTTGGGAATTAACACCGATTAAAGGGTGTCGCCGCCCAGTGCACGGTTACAAGGGCAGAGTTCATCGGTCTGTAAACCGTCTAAAATACGCACGATTTCTGCTGGGTTACGACCCACGTTCAGGTTGTTCACCGATACGTGCTGGATAACGTTGTGCGGGTCAACAATGAAGGTCGCACGCAAAGCAACATTCTCAGCTTTGTCACGAACGCCCAGGCCATCAACCAATGAGCCATCATCAGCAAAAGAATACTGGTTCAGGCGGTCAAGGTCAGGGTGCTCACGGCGCCATGCCAGTTTTACAAATTCATTATCCGTGCTACCGCCCATAACAACGGCGTCGCGGTCAGCGAAGTCTTCATTCAGTTTTGCGAACTCAACAATTTCAGTTGGGCAAACAAAAGTGAAGTCTTTTGGGTAGAAGAAAATGATTTTCCACTTACCTTCAAAGCTGTTGTTGTCGATAGTTTCAAAAGCGCTTTCGCCATTCTCTTCCGGCATGTTGAACTTAGGTTTTGCCGCAATGACGCTGAATTCTGGTAGTTTATCGCCTACTGTTAACATAAATTGTCTCCGTGATTGGGATTTAAAGTGTATTCGTTCCTTAACGAGTCGAGAGCTAGTGTACGGACGGAGACAGATTGGATAAAACGAATAAAACGGATTATGATAATCGGAAATACCAATTAAAAACGCGACGGGTATCCCATGAGTAAATTACCAAGTCTGAAAAACCTAAGTTACCTGCTGGCGCTGCACCAGGAGCAAAACTTTAACCGCGCGGCGGCCGAGTGCAATGTTAGCCAGTCGACGTTAAGCAGTGGCATTCAAAACCTGGAAGAGCAACTGGACTGCCAGCTTATTGAGCGTGACCATAAGTCCTTTCTCTTTACCGCCTTAGGCGAAGAAGTTGTGGAAAAAGCACGGGACATCATTAGCGCGTCGGAAGAGTTACTGCATTATGCGCAAGGGCAGGGCAATATTATGGAAGGCCCGTTAAGACTCGGCATTATTCCTACCATAGCCCCCTTTGTTATTGGCGAACTGAGTAAAAATTTACAAGACAAGTTCCCTAAGCTACTGCTGCAACTTTCTGAAGATACCACACAAAATTTACTGCACCGGCTGCGTAACGGCGAACTGGATATTCTCTTACTGGCCCTGCCGATGGACATTCAGGGCAACCAAAAATGGATACTGGGTCGTGACCCTTTCAAACTGGTGGTGCATAAGGAGCTGGCGGAAACAGTCGGGGAACCGGTTGACTACGACAAACTGCCTGATCGCAGTATTTTTCTGCTGGAAAAAGAGCACTGCATGACCGGTCACGCCGTCGCGGCCTGTCAGCTTACCGATTCCATTAAAATGAATCCTTTTACGGCGACTAGCCTACACAGCCTGGTGCAAATGGCAGACGCCCGCTTAGGTGCTACCTTTGTTCCGCAAATGGCCATTGACCGGGGAATTTTAGAAAACACCGATTTGGTTTCATTAAAGCCAACCGGTCAGGAAGCTTCTCGTGATATCGGCCTGGTATACCGTCCGACCACCAGTCGTCGGCAAACCTTCCGCAAAATCGCGGAAGAAATTGCGCGCCTGTTGCCTGTCAATACACTCAACTAACGACGTCTGGCCGGTGGTAACGGATAACGTTCCGCCAGGCTGATGCTCTCACCATCGGGCTTAATAACCCGGGCGTGGCGGCGGTTTAACCGGCGTGGATCGGTTACACCGCAGGAGTGCGCAATGATATTGACGCCATACTCCATATATTTGTGATAGTTAGCCGCACGTACCGACTTATTCTCAGGATCCAGCCCCCTCATCAGCTTAGGATCATCCGTTGTTACGCCAGTTGGACAAGTATTTTTGTTGCACTGCATAGCCTGAATACAGCCTAATGAAAACATAAAACCCCGGGCCGAGGTCACGAAATCGGCACCGATAGCAATAGCCCAGGCCACATCAGCCGGTGTAATCATTTTGCCGGAAACTACTACTCGGACACGCTCGTGCAAGCCCGCTTCTGTCAGTTTATCGATGAGTATCGGCAAGCTTTCCGTGACTCTTAAACCAACGTAGTCCATTAGCGGCTGGGGTGCCGCTCCGGTTCCGCCATCGGCGCTATCCAGAGTGATAAAGTCAGGTGCGGCTTCTTCGCCGCGAGTTAAAATGCAATCTATCAGTTCGTCGATCCATGAAGGGTCGCCCATCACAAATTTAAAACCCGTTGGCTTGCCGGTAATATTACGAACCTTTTCGATAAAATCGAGTAACTCTTCATTATTGCTTATTTCCGGATGACGGTTTGGGCTGATTGCGTCTTCGCCTTCAACAATTCCCCGAATTCTGGCTATTTCACTGTTAACTTTAACACCCGGGAGGATGCCGCCTTTACCTGGTTTAGCGCCCTGGCTCAGTTTAATTTCAAACATTTTCACATTATCGTGACGACCGAGTTCTGCCAGACGGTCCTCGTCGAGTCGACCTTCTTTATCGCGAACACCAAACTTCGCAGTTCCCATTTGAAACACAATGTCGCAATGCCCCATTAAATGATAAGGCGACAAGCCACCTTCACCCGTATTCAACCAACAGCCGGCTTTTGCAGCCCCCTGCGACAATGACTTAACCGCAACCGGCGACAACGCACCGTAACTCATTCCTGAAATATGAAAGTACGACACCGGAGAATAAGGCGTCTCGCAGTAAGGACCAATGGTAATGGGTTCTGGCGATGTTGCCTGCTCAGCCATAGGCGGGTAGGGAGCGTTGCTGAAAATAATAGTTCCGGTACGACTTAAGTCACGTGTTGAACCAAAGGCAACGTTACGATCAGCGTTCTTGGCAGCCCGGTACACCCAGCTGCGCTGCGCCCGGTTAAATGGCATTTCCTCACGATCCATAGCAAAGAAATACTGACGCATAAACTCACCCATACGCTCAAACATGTAGCGAAAGCGGCCAATAACAGGGTAGTTATGTCTTATGGTGTGTCGGTTCTGCGTCCTGTCAACAACGTACATGATGCCAACAGAAACGACTAACCCAATAATAACCAGAACAAAAGCAGCGGCTAACCACTGCGCTAAAATCAGTAACGAGTCGGTACTAAACACCTTGCTGCTCATGAAGTTCCAATACCTTTTTACAATTGATAACAGTATTAACGGCCAAAGCGACGAACAGATCAAGCACAGTGTCATCAAAATTCCGATGAATGACGTATACTGAAGATAATTCAATAAGAAGGAGAGACCGATGTTCAATCCAAAAGTTGTTTTAACCGCAATACTAGCGGCTTCTTTCAGTACTGCTGCAACCGCTGAAGATGTCGAAACGGAACGTCATAAAGTCAGTGTCAGCACACTTGCTGACGGCTTCACCAACCCCTGGGGCATGACATTTCTTCCGGATAAAAGCATTTTAGTAACAGAAAGAGCGGGAGATATCTACTGGGTATCAGCTAATGGTAACTACCGAGAAAAAATCAGCGGCACTCCAAAAGTGGTTGCTAAAAGTCAGGGTGGCATGCTGGATATAACCGTTGACCCGGATTTTGAAGAAAACAATTGGGTTTACATTAGCTACTCCGAAGCGGCTCAGGACGGCGGTAAAGGCAACAGTACGGCCGTTATGCGCGCCAAACTTAATGACAAAGAGTTTACGGATAAAGAAGTTATCTTTCGCCAGGCACCAAAATATGAGAGCAATGCTCACTTTGGTTCACGGTTAGTCTTTTCTCCTGAGGGACACTTGTACATTACCTTAGGTGACCGTTACTCACGTATGGATGATGCACAAACGCTGGATAACCATCACGGTAAAATCGTACGTATTTGGCCGGATGGCAGCATACCCGAAGACAACCCCTTTGTTAGCGACGACAACGCACTTGACGAAATTTGGTCCTATGGTCACCGCAATGTTCAGGGCGCAGATATTCATCCTGACACCGGAAAGTTATGGTCGGTTGAACACGGCCCACAAGGTGGCGACGAAGTGAATATTCCTGAAGCCGGTAAAAACTATGGCTGGCCGGAAGTGACTTACGGTGTTGACTACGGTGGCGGAATCATCAGCGAGGACGCCGTAAAAGAAGGCACTGAACAGCCGTTTTATTATTGGGTTCCGTCTATTGCAACAGCCGGCGCTACCTTTTATACCGGAGATGCTTTCCCTGAATGGAAAGGTGACTTCTTTGTCGCCGCCCTGAAGAGTTCCCTGGTAGCTCGCCTGGACTTATATGAAGGCCGCATGATGCATGAAGAGCGCTTATTTGAAGACTCTGTTGATGCACGTATTCGTGACATAAACCAAGGGCCCGACGGTTACCTATACTTACTGACCGATGAGTCTGACGGTGCCATTATTCAGATAAAACCAGCGGATTAACAATGTCATATTCAGCAGTTTTAAAAAAACTTACATACACGGGGCTGCCTTTATTGGCGGCCTCTTTCGTTGTTCATTCAACAGAAGTCGACGAAACCGTCGTGGTGACAGCCACTCAGAGCGAAACACCCTGGCTCACCACTGCAGCCAGTATTGACCGTGTTAACGTTGAAAACACCTTACCCTCCATGAAGATTGATGCCGGTGACGCCTTAGCCGGCGTTGCAGGAATTCAGGCAGACAACCGTTATAACTACGCACAGGATACACGCCTGGTGGTTCGTGGTTTCGGCTCGCGAGCGGCGTTTGGGGTCAGAGGCTTGCAACTTAATGTCGACGGTATCCCTTTGTCTATGCCTGATGGCCAGGCGCAAACCTCGAGTATTTTTCTCGACAGTATCGATTCACTGGAAGTTTTACGCGGCCCGTTAGCAACGTTGTACGGCAACTCTGGTGGCGGTGTGGTTGAGTGGTTCAGCCGCAAACCAACTGAGACTGCTCTGCAGTGGGGTGGTCAGTTTAGTGAAAACGACACACAGCGATATAACGTCAATGCACAGTGGGCAACCGACAATAAACAACTGCAAGTTCTGGCATCAGACTTTCAGACTGACGGCCCACGGCGACATAACTCCGCCGAGCGCCAGCAACAGGCTGTGCGCTGGTACCATCAATGGGATGATCAGAATCGCTTTATTATCCGCTACGATAATAACGATGCGCCACTATTGCAGGACCCCAGCGCATTAACCCCTCAAGACTGGCGTGATGACCCCACCCAGACAGTACAACGGGCGGTTGACTTTAATACCCGCAAGGACATTCACCATCGTCAGGGTTCATTTAGCTGGTTTCATGAACGTGACAATGGCGAGGGCTTACTGTCATTGTGGCAGGGCGATCGCGATATTGAGCAGTTCCTGCCGTTTGCCGGTGATGGTGACACAAGCTCGGGGGCGGTTATCGATGTTTCCCGCCAGTTTGAGGGAGCACATGCACGTTGGCGCCAGCGCGGAGTCAACTGGTCGTCAACCCTCGGCGCGCAAATAGAACGCCAACAGGATCACCGCTTTGGTTTTGTGAATAACAGCGGTGAAAAGGGCGATCTGCGCCGTGACGAGTTCAACTGGATTGAAAATGCTTCAGCTTATTTGCGCTTTCAGTGGCAGTTGTCTGAAGACTGGTCTGCAACTGGCGGGGTTCGTTACAGTGACATCAATTATGAAGTAAAAGACTACTTTACTGAGCTGGATAACTCCGATGACAGTGGTAGCAGTAACTTTAGTGAAACCACAGCCGCTATTTCGCTTACCTGGCAGTTTTTGCCAACCTCAGCAACTTATCTGAGTTTAGGACAAGGTTTTGAAACCCCGACACTGACAGAACTTGCCTACCGAAATGAAGGCTCGGGCCTGAACCGCGAGTTGGGTCCATCCACCAATGATCAGTGGGAATGGGGTATTAAGCATCAACTCGATAACGACTGGCGTCTGCATTTCGCTTTCTTTGGTATTGAAAGCGAAGACGAAATTCTCGTAGACCAGTCAAACGATGGGCGTACTACCTACCGTAATGCCTCAGAAACAACGCGCGAAGGGGCTGAACTGAGCATTAATGGCGAACTAACGCGACAGCTCAACTTGCTGCTGTCATACAGCTATATAGACGCTAGCTTTGATGATGGGCCATTACAGGGGAATCAATTACCCGGCGTAGCGAAAAGCCAGGGGTACTTGCGTCTTAACTGGCAGCCCGCAGAGCAATGGCTGGTTCAGTTAGCGGGGCAGTATAGAAATGAAACGCCGGTTAATGATCAAAACGATACCTTTGCACCGTCTTATACGACATGGGATATAGCAATAAGCCGCGACTGGCAGTGGGCAAAAAGCGAGCTGGACGTGTGGGCCAGGGTCGACAATATTACGGACAAAGACTACGTCGGTGCTGTTGTTGTTAACCAGGGAAGCGGACGTTCATTTGAGCCTGCAGTAGGAAGGCAGGCTAGCGTCGGCATCAGTTGGCGCCGACGCTTTTAAGGCAAATTACAGGCTGGCTCTGAGTACATCGAGCAGGCGCTGTGCCGTCTGCTCCGATGACGCAGGGTTCTGACCGGTAATTAACATGCCGTCCTGAACGGCATAGGCCTGCCAGTCATCAACTTTGCGGTAATGACCGCCTTTAGCTGTCAGTTCGTCCTCAAGTAAGAAAGGGACCACATCGGTAAGCTCTACCGCAGCCTCTTCGCTGTTACTAAAGCCCGTTACTGTGCGGCCCTGAACAATTGGGTCGCCACACGGCGTTTTTGCATTCAGTAATACCGCAGGAGCATGGCAAACAGCGGAAACCGGCTTACCTTTACTCCAGAAGTGCTCAATGAGCTTAATTGAATGCTCGTCGTTCGTTAAATCCCATAAAGGGCCGTGACCACCAGGATAGAAAATCGCATCAAAACTTTCCGGATCAACTTCATCCAGCTTGCAGGTCGTCTCGAGTTTCTGCTGTGCTGTTGTGTCGTTGTCAAAGCGCTTCGTCGCTTCCGTTTGAGCGTCAGGGGAAGTGCTGTTTGGATCGATGGGTGGCTTACCACCTTTTGGCGATGCCAAAGTAACATCCACGCCCGCGTCTGCAAAAACGTAGTACGGGGCCGCAAATTCTTCTACCCAGAAACCTGTCTTATGGTCTGTGTCACCGAGTTTATCGTGTGAGGTTAATACCATTAATACTTTCACTTAGCACTCCCGTTAAATGAGTCAAAAACTTATTATAGACTACGCAGTAAAACGCCAGTTTGATCACTCACCATGCTGCTCAAGCCAGCGGTACAAGGTACGCCGGGTTACCCCAAGAATTTCAGCCGCTTTCGATTTATTACCCTCTGCGTACACCAGCACTTTGCGTATGTATTGGTTTTGATACTCGTCCAGAGTTGGCCACTCTGCGGCATATTCCACTTCGGGTTCATGCTCACTCTCCAGAATTCTTTGCGGTAAATCTTCAACCGCTATTTTGTCGTCTCTGGAAAAGGTAAAAGCACGCTCTATCGCATTTTGCAGTTCGCGGACATTACCAGGAAAGCGATAGCGATAAAGCTGTTCGAGCGCAGCCGGTGAAATACTCTGAACCGCTTTGTCGCTGCTCTTCTGCAACTGTTGTAAAAAGTGGTTGGCGAGACGTTCAATGTCTTCACCGCGCTCGCGTAAAGGCGGCACTCGCAGACTAAAGGTTTCCAGCCGATAAAATAAGTCCTGCCGGAAGCGCCCGTCTTCAACCTGCTTTTCTAAGTCCTGGTGAGTCGCAGCCAGTATCCTGACATTAACCGTTTCTTCTTCGTCGCTGCCCACCGCGCGGATGGTACCTTCCTGCAACACACGTAATAGTTTCGCCTGCAAAGCCATTGGCATTTCGCCAATTTCATCCAGTAGCAAAGTGCCGCCGTCTGCCTGTTTCAATAAACCTTGCCGTTTTTTCTGCGCACCGGTAAAAGCGCCGGCTGCATGTCCAAAAAATTCACTTTCCATTAAATCGGCCGGAATGCCGGCGCAGTTTACCGCCTGAAAGCTTTGTTCAGCGCGGTCACTTAACTGATGCAGCGCCTTCGCCACCAGCTCTTTACCGGTCCCACTTTCGCCGGTGATCAGAACGCTTCCGTCCGCTGGCGCAATACGTTCTATTTGATCATAAAGCTTGCGCATTGACGGACTCTGCCCGACTAAACCACCCGGTCCTTTTTGCTGCTGACGGTAGCGCTTGAGTTCTCGTTGTAGCGAGCGATGCTCAAGAATACGTTGTACACTTAGCAATAAATGTTCAACATCTAAAGGCTTGGTCAGAAAGTCATCCGCGCCCTGCTTTAAAGCATCAACCGCCTGATCAACCGTGCCAAAAGCCGTAATTAATAACAGTGCCGGAGCGTTGTCTTCATTTTTCAGGCTGTCTAAAAGTGACAGCCCGGACTGACCCGGCAAGCGAATATCACTAATGATCAAGTCCAGAGTCGCAGCGGCTTTTTTAAAGCCTTCAACACTGCCCCAGGCAGTTACTTGATAGCCTTCAGCCTCAAGCTCTTCAACAAGCAGTTCCTGTAGAGCCGGATCATCCTCAATTACACCTATCATGGCTTTTGCTGCTGTCATTTACTGCCTCCGTTTTTAACCGCTTGCCGAACGCATTGTGCCGGTAAACTCAAAATAACCCGACAACCGCCATTTGGGTTATTGGTCAAAGACAATTCACCACCATGATCATTCAATACGTGCTTAACTATGGTCAAACCCAGACCCGTCCCTTTACCTTGTGGTTTATTGGTTTCGAACGGCTGTAATGCTTTATCTTTCATTGCATCAGGTAAACCTTCTCCGTCATCATCTATGGTAATGACGACTCCGTCATTAGCGTACTCAGCCGCAACAGCCACCTCAGTTTCAGCGGCCTGCAAGCCATTGCGCAGTACGTTTACTAAGGCCAGTTCCAGTCGCTTTATGTCAACTTTAAGAATGACATCGACAAGCTCTTTAACTACCACTCTGGCAGAACCTTTATCCTGCTCAAACTCAATGCTGGTCATTGCCGTTGTTATCAGATCTCGCAGGGAAATGCTTTCTCTTTGCTGCACCGGCGTTCTTGAAAATGCCAGCAATTGATTCACCAGTCCGGTAAGCCTTTGTACCTGGCCTCTGACGGCCTTAAGTTGTCGCTGGCTGTCATCGTCTTTATGGTTACGTAATAATCGACTGGCGCGTCCATCAATAACAGTAAGCGGCGCTCCTAACTCATGGGCAACACCGCTGGCTACACTGCCAATAGCTGCCATTTTTTCCTGTTCCCGCAACGCTCGCTGCAACGACGCTTCGTGCTCACGTCGCTGTTCTAACTCCTGCTCCGCTTCAGTAATGCTATCCAGCATCCGGTTAAACCCCAGGGCAACATCCTGAAGCTCCGAAGGCCCGGCGGGTGTCACTCGAGTGCTTCGATTTCCTTTTGCGACTTGCAGCATTGCGTCTTTTAGTGCCACCACATGTCGCCCAACACCGCGATAATGCCCAAATACCAATACCGCAATAGTGATCAGGCCAAATGCAGCCCAGCTCAGCCAGGCATACTGACTCAGCGTTTCAAAAGACTCATCGAAGTCACTGGCCCGCCGGTTTATTTGTAATAAACCTATAATGCGGCCGCCACGATCAACAATAGGAAGAAATTGAGAGAAAACATCGCGGCCTTCAACACGGCGGTAGTCGTCTTGCTTCACCCCCGTCTGAACAGTTTCCAGTGCGAGCTGGCTGTTGCTCAAGTCAGTTTCGGTGATACCGGCTTCAGCAACTTGCTGACCATACACATTGTATACCGATGCCCCGTATACCCGGCCAATATTGAAGACTGAATCCAGGTTAGCCTGAACCGTTGCTAAGTCGTTATTAAGTAGCGCATCGCTTATGGGTAAGCTAATGGCCCGTCCCAGCAGCTCTAAGTCACTTTTTAAACGCTCATTGGCTTCGTCAGATGCAACCTGCAGTCCAACACTTATCGCCACGCCCGAAATCAATAACATAGGCACGACAACATACATTAAAAGCCTTCGTTGCAGGCTGGATAGTGGCCAACTGTATCTTTTTGTCACACTGCCTCCTTTGACTGTGTACTAAGGATACACATTTTTGGGCTGACTTTCTGAGCGCTAACTGAAAAATACTAAAAGTATATTAAAATCAACAAATTAAAAAGTTGGCACAGTCTTCGCTTTAGTTAGAGTGTTAATAAAAACTGATAAATTCAATTAGGAGATTATCATGCAAAAGACAATTATCGCATTAGCAACTGTATTCGCACTGGGTAGTACTGCGGCAATGGCTCAACAGCAGCAATCGCAGGATCCTATGGCTCAGCAGCAGCAAACTCAGGAAATCACTGAAGGTATGCTGGTTAAATTTGTAACCGCTATGGAAGACGTTCAGGGTGTTACTGAAAAATACCGTGACCAGTTCCAGGAAGCTGAGAACCAGGAAGAGGCTCGTGAAATTCAGCAGTCTGCACAGGAAGAAATGATTGCAGCCGTTGAAGATGCAGGCCTTACTCCGCAAGAATACAACATGATTATTCAGCAAGCACAAAACGACGAAGAGTTACGTGCACGCTTAGAAGAAATGACAGGTGAAGAAAACTCTTAATCGTTAGTTCCATTTAATACAAAGCCCGCGGCTCTTTCTGAGTCGCGGGCTTTTTCATTTAAAGTTTAAACAGCTTCCCCTCACTTAATCCATTTAGCATCAAGCTTTCGATTTTTTTCAAACTTTTACACTATATTGTCTTGATCACATGTTGATTTAATGTAACAAAAGATTCTGTGTTGTTGATTTAACACACAAAATCGATAAAAACTCCCGGGGGGGAACATAATAATGAAAACAAACTTTAAATACTCGCTATGTGCATTAGCAATAGGAGCCGCATTCGCGTCACCGGTCAGCTTTGCGCAGGATCAAGAGAATCAGGCAGAAGATGACGCTCTTGAACGCATTCAGGTCACAGGCTCCAGAATCTCACGAACCGATATGGAAGGCGCTTCTCCTGTCGAAGTTATTGACAGAGAAAGCATTGAAGCCTCAGGTTTTAACAACCTACAGCAACTCTTAGAGCGCTTACCTTCAGCCGGTGTGGGAACCTTCTCAACTCAGGGCAATAGCCAGGACACTACCGCGAACGGCGCTGCTGCAATTAGCTTGCGTGGCTTTGGTGCCGACTCAACACTGGTCTTGCTTAACGGCCGTCGTGTAGCGGTTTCTTCCTTTGCCGAGGGCGTAGCAAATTCATTTGTCGACATTAACTCAATTCCTGTCGCGGCTATTGAGCGTATCGATATTCTGAAAGACGGTGCTTCCGCTATTTACGGTTCTGACGCGGTAGCTGGTGTCGTTAATATTATTTTAAGAGATGACTTTGTCGGTACAGAATTAACCGCCAGCCACGGTGGAACGACCGGCGATGCTAACTACGAAGAAACCAGTATGAGTCTGGTCTGGGGCACGGGTGGAGACGACAGCAATACCACCATGATTCTGGATTACTGGAAAAACACCTCGATTACAGGCGCCGAGTTTGGTCGTAACGGCACAGCGAATCAAAGTCCATGGGGCGGTAATGACTTTCGCTCATCACGAGGCTTTCCGGGAAGCTTTATTGTTGACGGTGAAGAGCAGCCCGATCCGGACTGCCCGGAAGATTCACTGGTTGGAACACGCTGTGTATTTGACTATGGTCCTTATGCGCAAATTTTCCCGGAAGCTGAACGTGTAGGTGCCATTATTCAGTCTCGTAAAGAATTCTCACGAGACGTTGAGGGCTATATTGAAGTTGCCGCTCAGCATAACCGTTCAAAAGCCGGCGGCGCACCAACTCCGTTAGACGCCGATGCCGGACTCTATGTACCGGCTGACCACCCTAACAACCCTTGGGGCGAGCGTGTCGATATCAACTTTTTCCGGACAGTGGATGCCGGTCCTCGTATTTGGGATGTTGAATCCGACACTTTACGTTTTATTGCAGGCTTACGCGGAGACTTAGACGGCTGGGTCTGGGATGTCTCTTACCAAAAAGGCCGCAGCGAAGGCATGCAAACGGGTTCACGTGAGCAAGGATGGGTACGTACTGACTTTTTGCAGGAGCAAATTAACGCTGGCAACTACAATCCATTTGGCGGCACCATCAACGACCCTGAAGTCATTAATGATATTACGACGTCACTGGTACGCCGGGGTGAATCCCACCTGACCGCAGTTGATGCCAGTATCGCTGGCGAAGCGTTCCAATTGGGTGAGCATTGGGTCTCCATGGCAGCGGGTCTTGAATACCGTGAAGAAGACGTATTTGACCAACCGGATGATCAGTTCCAGCGTGGTCTTATCTTTGGTACCGAATCGGTGCAGGCCGAAGCTGAACGCGACCAGTGGGCAGCTTATGTCGAGTTTCTCATTCCAATTACTGACCAGTTAGAAGCAACTGTTGCCGGTCGTTACGATGACTACAGTGACTTTGGCTCAACCTTCAATCCGCAGTTTAAATTGCAATGGCGTCCGACTGAAGATGTGACTTTACGTGCATCCTACGGCGAAGGTTTCCGTGCTCCGTCACTGGCACAAATTGGTCTGGGCCCATCGCAGGTTTCAACTTTCTTTATTGATGAGTATCGTTGCGAAACCGATGGCGAAAGCTGTGTACCACTGGATTACACCATTGTATTCTCCGGCTCTGAAGACCTGCAGCCAGAAGAGTCATCAAGCTATAATATTGGTGGTATTTGGCAGATCACTGACGCGTTTGATATCTCTGCTGATTACTGGTCAATTGAACAAGATAACAAAATTGTTCAAAACGACTTTGAGAACGTTTACAACGAGCACTGTAACGACCAGGATAGCGAGGTCTGTGAGCGCCGCGACCCACTACCAGGAGATGAGCTGGGTGAGTTGGCTGTTCTTTACAACACCTACGTTAACCTTTCCAGTCAGGAAGCTGCAGGGGTTGATTTTTCAGCAAACTATAACTGGCAACTACAAGACATTGGCGATGTTCGTTTAGGTCTTGATTGGTCTTACATGAGCAAGTTCGAGAAAGACGGTATCGACTATGCCGGCGAGTACGAGTATCCGGAGCACCGCTGGACAGCCCGTGCAGAATGGGGACGTGATGCTTTAGGTGTTAACCTGAATCTGAACTACATTGGTGAGTTTGAAGATTATCAGGCACCGGCTAACGTTGAGTCGAGTGAAACCCGTATGATTGATAAGCAACTGTTGGTTGATTTACAAGCATACTACGATGTGACCTCGGAACTTCGTTTGACGATTGGTACCACCAACCTGTTCGACGAAGAGCCACCGGAAGCGTTTAACAACGACCTTTACGGCTATGCACCAAGCGTTCACAACCCTCGTGGCCGCTTTGTTTACTCAAAAGTCAGTTACTCGTTCTAAGAGTTCAGTTTTAAAAGACTGTAAAATCCGTAATCAGTTAGTGCTGATTGCGGATTTTTTTGATCATCTCTCCTATGCTTTACGTAGGCCTAACTAGAAGATTCTTTAACGCAAGGAGAAAGCGAAGTGAAAGCATCCGATTTATTCGTAAAAGCACTTGAAAACGAGGGTGTGAAGTACATTTTCGGCATTCCCGGCGAAGAAAACCTGGACTTACTTGAGTCCCTATCAAAGTCTGATATCGAACTTATTTTAACCCGGCATGAACAGGGCGCTGGCTTTATGGCTGCCACATACGGTCGCCTGACCGGAAAGCCCGGCGTGTGTCTATCAACCCTGGGGCCGGGTGCAACGAATCTGGTTACCCCTGTGGCCTATGCTCAGCTTGGCGCTATGCCCATGGTTGTGGTTACCGGACAAAAACCCATAAAGGAGCGTCATCAGGGTCAATTCCAAATCATTGATGTGGTCGACATGATGACCCCCATTACCAAATACACCCAGGCGATTATTAGCGCCAGCAGCATTCCGGCGCACATACGCGAAGCTTTCCGTCGCGCTGAGGACGAACGCCCGGGCGCTTCTCATCTGGAGTTATCGGATGACATCAGCCGCGAGGAGGTCAGCAGCCTTCCAATACAAGCCAGTCATTCGCGCCGCCCCATTACCGAGCATAAGTCGGTACGCCACGTGCTGGAACTTCTGCGAGAAGCAAAACACCCGGTGTTGCTGATAGGTGCCGCTGCCAACCGTAAAATTACGGCAAAAATGTTACGCGCCTTTGTCGATAAAACCGGCATTCCTTTTATTACCACCCAAATGGGTAAAGGCGTTATCAATGAGGATCATCCTCGCTGGCTGGGTAACGCGGCCGTTTCCGATGGCGACTACCCGCACCGCGCTATAGAGAAAGCGGATTTAATCCTTAATGTGGGCCACGACGTGGTCGAAAAGCCCCCATTTATGATGAAAACCGGCGATAATGACAAACGTAAAGTGGTACACATTAACTTTCAGGGCGCAGAAGTCGACTCAGTTTACTTCCCGCACGCCAGCATGATTGGTGATATTGGCAACAGCATCTGGCAATTGAAAGAGGGAACCGAGCCACAAGACCACTGGGACTTCGACTTTATGCTGAAGGTTCGCGACCATATGCGTGACCATACCGATGAAGGCGCCGACGATGGTAGCTTCCCGGTTTTACCACAGCGTCTGGTGGAAGATGTGCGTGAAGTGATGCCGGACGATGGTGTTATCGCACTGGACAACGGCATCTACAAAATTTGGTTTGCCCGTAATTACCCAGCGCGTCAGCCAAATACTGTACTGCTGGATAATGCACTGGCTTCAATGGGTGCCGGCTTACCTTCTGCAATGGCTGCTAAGCTGGTTAACCCGGAAAAGAAAGTTATGGCAATATGCGGTGACGGCGGCTTTATGATGAACTCGCAGGAGCTTGAAACCGCGGTGCGCATGGGGCTGGATATTGTTGTCGTTATCCTGAATGACAGCGGTTACGGCATGATCAAATGGAAGCAGCAACACATGAAACTCAGCGACTATGGCTTAGATTTCAATAACCCGGATTTTGTGAAATATGCAGAGTCTTATGGTGCGAAGGGCTATCGTTTAGACAAAACTGAGAATCTGATACCGCTGCTAAAAGACTGCTTAGATAAGCCCGGGGTTCATCTTATTGATGTTCCGGTGGACTATTCACAAAATGACCGGCTGCTGAATGAGGAAATTCCCCAGCGCAGCCGTGCCATTAAAGCCGATTAATCACGGTTAGGATCAGTATCCGCGAAGTAAGGATAGTCGTTTAATTTATCGACAAAGGCCTGAAGTCGCGGATACTTATCCAGATTAAAGCGCTCACGGAATAAGCCCCAGCTTAAGAAACAACCTAAACGTAGCTCTCCGTCACTAAAGGGGTGAGGCCCTTCATAAGCAACCGCATGCTCTTTGTCTTCCATGAGTTGAAGTATGTCATCAATACGCTGCTGCTGGCGCTTAAGGTAAGGTACCTTATCTGGTGTTACACCCGCTTTTTCTAACAAGAACAAATTAATGGCAGCATCCATAGCCGTGTTTACCAGGCAGTACTGATCAAAATCTTTTGTGTCCGCAAAAAAACGCTCATCGGCTTTTTCCCGAACGTATTTTAGTATGCTGCTTGAGTCATGAAGGCGCAGATCATTGTGGTGCAAAAACGGCACCTTTTTAGCCGGGGTTAATTTAGCGCTGGTTTCAAAGTCCGTTTCGGTAAATGAGAATTTTGTCTTTGTCTCCAGTAAAGCAATGCGACAATGCCTAACGAACGGCGAGGTATAACTTCCGAACAATTCCATGATCTTCTCCTGTTAATGATCTCGACAAGCTTCGTCTGGGTACTCCAGCTCTATGGTTGTATGAGCCAACTCAAACACAGCTAACTGTTCTGATATTTGTTGTTTTAAAAGCGCTCTTTCCGCGCATTCCAGTTCTTTTGATACCACAATATGCGCCGTTAATACATGACGCTCGCCATCCAAAGACCAAAAATGTAAATGGTGTGCGTCGTTCACAAGCTCTAACGAGGTCAGTTGCTCACGTATTTGCCGGTAAACTTCCGGGTCGGGGGACGCCTGTACAAAGAGTTTAACCGTAGAACCCAGGTGACGAATAACGTTCACCAAAATAAACAGGGTAAAAGCAATGGATAAAAGGGGGTCTAAAATAGGCCAGTCGACGAACATAAGAATAACAGACACAATGAGTACCGCTACCCAGCCCAGTACGTCTTCAAGCAGATGCCAGTTAAGCACGCGTTCATTTAACGACTTGCCATGAGAAAGCTTAAATGCCGCATAGCCATTCACAATGACACCGAACACGGCCAATAGCGCCATACCTTCGGCCATTGGCATTACCGGGTTCCATAAACGAGGAATAGCTTCGAATAAAATCCAGATAGAACCTGCCGTCAGTACAACAGCATTAATAAAAGCACCCACCAGAGAAAGCCGCTGGTAGCCATAGGTAAAGGTGTGGGTTGCGTCTTTTCGACTGAACTTATCCAACAGCCAGGCCATACCAATAGAGATGCTGTCGCCGAGATCATGCACTGCGTCAGCTAAAATAGCGGTACTGTTAGTCAACACTCCGCCAATAAACTCAATAATGGTAAAACACAGGTTAAGGAAAAACGCCCAGCCAATGCGCTCTGACGAGCTTTCGTGGTGATGATGGTGATGATGGTGATGGTGCATAGCATCCTTAACTGTTAATCAAATGTACTTTTTAGGCGATAAAAAGCGCATAAAAATGAGCCATATTGTTAATTTAACACTCTTTTGTACGGCAAATGAAGTATTGCTTACGCCTCCTTAACAGTGCAAAATTTCGCCAAATTTAGAATCACCTAATTTAGTATAAAGTAACCTTCCCTTAGGAGTTTTTCATGAAGTATTCTTTATTGGCTTCTATCAGTGCTGCGGCCCTGGTAATTAGCTCTTCTGCGCTTGCTCAAGACCAAATTGAATGGAGTGGTTTTGGTAGCATAGCCGCTGGCATGACAACCGGTAGTGATGACGAGCTATTCGGCTACGATAACGATTTGGACTTTAACCCGGGCAGCCTATTTGCTCTGCAAGCAAAAGCCAATTTGTCTGACAAGCTTAGTGTGACTACACAAATTATGTCGCGAGGCTCTGAAGACTTTAATCTTGGCGTGGAATGGGCATACTTACAGTATCAACTGACGGACTCTGCCAACATTAACATAGGTAAGCTACGTCTGCCTTTTTACATGTACTCTGACTACCTCGATGTCGGTTACAGCTACCACTGGCTGCGCACACCACAAAGCGTTTATCGCGTACCTTTTGATAACTACACAGGCGTTAGTTTCCAGCACAATGCGTTTGTTGGTAATTTCACCTTTAACACACAAATTGTAGCCGGCAATATGCAGGACGACATTGATGTTATAGGCGGAAATACAGCTGAGGCAGAACTAAACAACCTGATCGGCTTTAATACCAGCGCTATGTACAACAATTTGACCATGCGTGTTGCGTACTACCAAACCAACGATGCAAACATTAGTACTGACACCTTAACAACCGAAATTAGTGGACAAGAAGTCAACATTGGAGATTTCCTTGATTCATTAACTATTGCTGGTCTGGGAAGCGTCGCCGACGAACTTGATGCCTCTGAAGACAAAGGCACCTTCTCTGGTGTTGGCGTTATGTACGACAACTTCGATTGGTTTGTTGGCGCTGAGTACACAGAGTTAGAACTGGAAAATAGCTACGTTCCTAATCAGCGTTCAGCCTATGTAACTGCCGGAAAACGTTTTGAAAATTGGACGCTGCATGCGACGTACGGAAAAACCGATGACAAAGTCATGAACCCTGAGCGTTTTACTGTGCCAGACCCTCAACTGCAAGCTCTGGTTAACCAGGCTGCAAATATTGTCGTTACTGAAACGGCTTACACTTCTATTGGCCTTAACTTCAATATCGCTCCAAGTGCCGTTTTGAAGTTTGATGTTACTCATGCGGATGACAAGTTAACCGACGAATCTGACGTATTAGCATCAGCCGCTGTTCAATTTGTATTTTAAGGAATTATGATGAAAAAGTTTGCTGTATTTCTCATCGTTATAGCGACAAGCCTGCTGAGCTTTTCAGCTCTTGCACAAAATGGTGTAGTCGTTTCACAAACTGAGATTAATGAAGAGTCAGTTTCTCGAATATTCCTGGGGCAGTCGCGAGTTTTAACCGGGGTAAACTTACCTGAAGACTCAGCAACCCGAAAGGCTTTCGAAGAAACCTTATTAGGGCAGTCTGGTGAGCAGCTTAAACGCCACTGGGCAAAGTTGAAGTTCACCGGCCGTGCAACGCCGCTAGATACTCTGGCAAATGATGATGCGGTTATTGAGTTTTTACTGAGTAACCCTCAGGGCATTGGTTATGTTTCTGATAAAAGCAAAGTGTCAGGTGATTTGAAGGTAATTGCTACTTTCTAAACAATAAGAATAAAACCTCCGGTTGTTTGCCGGAGGTTTTACTTCGATACCTGGTTTCGGCCCTTCTCTTTCGATTCATATAACGCAGCATCCGCTTTTTCTAACCAGTTCTCAGCAATTGAAAATTCATTAGAAAACTCAGCAACGCCTGCGCTTACTGTCAATTTTAGCTGCTCATCGTTATATTCTTTGCCTAAGGGCAGAAGCGTTTCCTCTATCTGCTTTCTCAGGCGTTCGGCCACTAACACAGCATCATTTAATGACGTTTTAGGTAAGAGTATGACAAACTCTTCTCCACCGTAACGACCACAGGCATCCGTTTCGCGCTGACTTCCCAGTATAATATCTGCTATTAGCTGAATAGCGCGGTCACCAATTTGGTGCCCATAAGTGTCATTAACCTGCTTAAAGTGATCAATATCCATCATAATAACTGAAGCGGTGTCTTCGTAACGCTTACAACGAAGAAACTCCTGCTCAAACAGCGTTTGCCAATGTCCGCGGTTAACGAGCTGGGTTAAAGCGTCGGTCTGACTGATGGTTTTTAACTTTAATAAATTATTGGCTTCCTCACTGACGTCATAAACCAACGCACAAATATGGTGAATTTGCTTGTCCGTGGAGAATAGAGGAAATAACGTTACGTTCTGGAACATCAAATCAGATTCAGCCGTAAAAGGCCGGGTGTTTTCAAAGTTCAGAATATGGGGCTCTTGCTGCCAGTTACAGTGGGCCTGAATACCCAACTTTAAAACGGACTCAGTTTTATATTGGAACCAGCTTTTAGGTAAGGTTGGCAATAGCGTAAACAAATTTTCATCTTTAGCGACAACGCTACTGATGCCGCTATGGTTTTCCATAAAGCCATTCCACACTTTAACGTTGTAATCGCGGTCAAAAACAATCAACCCAACCTCAATGTTCTGAAGAATTTGCAGTACCCAGTGTAGGTTGGTGATGTCTAGTTCCTCTTTATTCATCGATAAAGTACCCGGCTCGTTCTTCAAGTGCAGCAATTGAAGCTTCAGTGAAAATAACGTAGAGATCGCAATTTAAATGGTAATCAGGGATCTCATAATCGATGGTAATGATTAAAACTTCTTTATCTTTCACATCCTCTTTAAAAACATTATTGACGGTTTTGCTCATTCCCAAGAAAGCTGGCTGGCTAATATTTAACTCTAAATCCAGTTGCGATGAGAACCGCTTTAAAAAAGCGGCAATAAGCGTCGAGGCGACATCCAGAAGGACACTTCGGCTGTCGTCCTTAAATTCATAACCGTGATAGTCGGACAACTTAGACGGTAAGTCGTTTAGGGTCCGGTTATCAACACAGAGAATGGCTTCTCCGGCTATAGCGTTACCAACAAAACCTTCAGACACCATGTTTACCCGGATATTTTCATCGTGAAGTTCGTTAATCAGAGTATTGTATGGGCGCTTAGCAACATCGGGCACAGGTAGCTGAATAAAGGAACCCAGCATACCACCAAGCAGTTTTGCCGCATCACCAAGAGCAATATTGCTCACTTCCTTTAAAATATCGGTAGGTTCAATATGCTCCGTTTTTGTCTTCTTACGCTGGTGGTTCCCGGGCAATAACTCTCTGATAAGGCCGTAGCGCTCAAGTACATCGTGCAACTCGTCAGAAACAATGGGTTTCTTTATAAAACCCAAAGCTCCGAGCTTTTCAACCCGGCGCTGAGACTCTTCCTGTATGTCACCGGAAACAACAATAGTCAGGCAGTCTAACTGCTTTTCCTTAATGTTCTGTAATACCTCAAAACCATCCATAACCGGCATAGTTAAATCCAGAAACAGCAGCTCAACAAGACCTTGCTCTACAAGATCTAAAGCTTCTTGCCCGTTTTCAGCAAAGCGCACCTCAATGTCCCAACTCTTGGGTAAGGCATGCTCAATGCTTTTTCGAGCAACTTTTGAGTCATCACATATCAGAACTTTCATAGTCTAAACATGGCATAACAAAGCCTGTCCGTTAAGGTACTTTACAAAATATAGACGGTCATTCCGCCCAATAACCAGAATACACTCACACCACAAAGGCCAGTCATAACCTTTTCACTTACCGAGGACGAACCGCCATGGTCATGGTGGTGGTGATGGTCGTGCTCTTTTTGTTTCTTACGCCAAAGGACAATCATGACCACGCTTAGTAGTAAGAAAATAAGGTTCAGAACAAAGCCATAATCAAGTTTGAAATGTTCCTGCTCGGCCGGCGACGACCATTGTGATGCGTCCGGCAGTAAATCAAAGGCGAATAGTCCATAGTGCATAACCAGGGATGCTGCCACCAGACAGGTGAAAAGCATTAAGGCAATATACAGCGCCATTTTCCAGCCATAGTAACGAGCATTAATTTTTAGTACCGGCAGTACAATTAAGTCGGAGAAGATGAACGCCATAACACCGGCAAAGGCTACGCCCTCACCGAACAAGACGGCAGCCAATGGAATGTTACCCATAGAGCCAATAAAGGTGAAAAATGCGGCTACCGGGCCCACTACCGCTTGTTGCAGTAACGACCAGAAACCCGGGTCACCCTCAGTACCTACGCCAATAAACAGCCATTCAAAAAACGCGCTCGGCACAAAAGCGGAAATAACACCGGCAACGGTAAAGCCAATAAGCACGTCTTTCCAGACCATCTGCCATTCCATAACGTACTTTTGACCAACTTTTTTCCAGGTATCTGAGCTAAAGAGCTCAGACAACGTGCTCTCATGTTGATGCTCGTCGTCTTCTTCGTCTTCTTCTCGGGCGTTTTTGATGAGGTTTTTGGGGTTAGTTACCGTAATAAAAAGCCAGACGAATAAAATTAGCAGCAACCCGCCAACGTATTCACCAACCACAAACTGCCAACCGAGGAAAATAGAAATAACAAAACCCAGTTCAATAACCAGGTTGGTGGAAGCCAGCATAAAGGCCATTGAAGCACTAAAAGCCGCCCCTTTATTGAACAATGCCCGCGTAGTTGAAAGTGCAGCAAAACTGCAGGAACTGGAGATAAAGCCAAAAAAAGTGCCCAGCGACACGGATTTGAGATCATTGCCGCCCATAGCCTTACGCATTCGCCGCTTAGTGATAAGCACTTGAATTAGGCTACTGATCAAATAACCTAATACAAACGCCCATAAAGCCATCCAGAAAAAGCCCAGGCTGGTGTACGCCGATTCGCCCCATAGTGATAAGAAATTTTCCATGATAGCTCCTTTTACTTGAAGCCCACCTTCATTTCCTGCTCATGTCCATGATGGGCATTTTCTGGTTACTATTTACAACCTACGTTATTCTCCGAAATTTGATCTCTACCTGAATGGACTTCTGTATCCGCTTTAAGTTCTAACATTGAGCATTCAGGTAAATAATTAAGTAGTCTAAAAAGACGACTAAAGTGCAGCAAAGCAAGTGAGAAGCGACAAAGTTAAGTTTCAGAAAAAACTTACAAAAAACGGCGGTTATTACGAGGTTAAGTAAAGCGATAAAGTTAACAAACAGATAGAAAAACCAAATGAAAAGGCTGTCACCATAGGACTCGAACCAGCCCTTAGTACCCTCGAGTGACTCCGTTTCACAACTTGAAGCCACTATGATTGGGCCCGCAAAATTATCTAGTAAAGGGCTCAGTAGAGCCCCGAGAGTAACTTGGAAAAGCAGATTCAGCAGTACAAAACTTACTGATTCTCGGTAGTCTTTCATGAGGTTCACACAGTGTTACTAATTCCATCGAACCAAAGTAACAGGTATTTCACCACCGGTGTACTCGAACTCGACTTCAACAAGACCACCGCTATCGGCAATAGCTACCAAGGCATCGCAATCCGCGTTTTCAGCACAGAGGAACTCATATTGATAAAAGCTATAAACTCCCTCTTCTTTATCAGTAAAAGGGTTTCCGCTAAGTTCTACTTCGCTGTAAACATAGCTGGTGCCAACGGAGTCGGACTGCGAGCTAATAACTTCGACCAGCTCAATTGATATTGAACTGCCATCGGCAACACCTTCAGTATCAACGTTTTTCTCAAGTACACGTAACTCATAAGAGGTTCCGAACTCATGTTCAAAGCCCTCAATACTAGTGGTGAAAATTTCTTGTCCACTTTGATTAGTTCCATGTCCAGTTATTGGCAGGGTAAATTGAATACCTAAACCGTAATACACGGGTTCAGACGCCACTGTGACGGTATATTCAGTTCCCTCATCAGAATCATTTGAGCCGCCGCAACCAAACAAATATGCGGTCATAAATGTGAGTAACAAGGAACGTGACAGGGTTTTAAATTCCATTTATTCGTACTCCTGATTATAGACAAGCTAAATTTCAGCCAGATAATGGTCGCACCATGATGAATTGCCGCAATACTCTTGAGCTACAGAGTGAAATAATTATCACGGAATCGCCATAGTATTAGCGGTTCCGTGATAATTCTAAATAGGCCACTACCACCCTCGATATAGATTTAATCACGTGATTTTTTTCTAGACTTAAAAACAGACTCGCCTAAAGCAAAGCCAACACTTGCGGCAATAACTATATAATAATTACGCTTAAAATCTTCTAAACCTAGAAATTCCGAAGTAATTCCAAGAAAATATAAAATATAGCTTACGCTGTGGAATAACGTGACAAGAACAACAAAAACAATAAAAACGAGCATGATAAATTTAATAAACCGAATCATAAAGTTCATGATAATCAAGGTGAGCCAATACCATCAGCATAGCTTGGAAAGCCATCTTTATCGACATACCATGTATTATTATCCTGGAAGGTTTTGAAATGAGAAACCGACATAATTGGATCACCATGAGAAAAGAACAAGTGACTAGAGGAGTTTTTTCGTTTATTACTAACTTTAGTCTTTATTTTATAGCATTATCCTTGGCTATATTTTGTATAGGGTATGTGGCTTATATCGTAAATCTTTTAGACAAGCCGTTAGGCCTTACCGACTTTAAAGATAAGTATTATATTATCATCGCAGGAAGCGTTGGTATTGCCGCTAAACCTTTCATCAAAAAGCTACTCCGTTAGCTCAAGGATAAGAACTTTAATGTACGCCGAAAAAAAGGGCCTTTCGGCCCTTTCTGATTTATTCGACCGTTACACTTTTTGCTAAATTACGAGGCTGATCCACATCGGTGCCTTTAATCAGGGCAACGTAGTAAGACAGCAGCTGCAAAGGAACGGTGTAGACAATAGGTGCTATCACTTCGTCGCAATGGCAGACGTTAAGCACGTTTAACGACTCATCACTTTTGAAGCGGGCGTTTTTGTCGGCAAAAACGTACATCAAACCGCCACGAGCGCGAACCTCTTCAACATTCGATTTCAGCTTTTCCAGCAAATCGTTGTTAGGTGCTACGACAATAACCGGCATTTCTTCGTCAATAAGTGCCAGTGGGCCGTGTTTTAGTTCACCAGCGGCGTACGCTTCGGCATGAATGTATGAAATTTCTTTCAGTTTTAACGCGCCTTCCATAGCAATAGGGTACTGATTACCACGCCCCAGGAAGAGGCTATGCTCTTTGTTAGCAAAATCCTGCGCTAACTCTTCAATTTCATCCGCTAATGACACCGCTTCTTCCAGCTTGGCCGGCAATGCCTGCAACGCGTGGACAACGGCTTGTTGCTGTTGCTCTGACATGCCGCGGTATTTGCCAATGCCTAAGGTCAGCATCAGCAGGCCGGTCAACTGGGTCGTAAAGGCTTTGGTTGACGCCACACCAATTTCCGCACCAGCGCGGGTTAGAAAGGCCAGGTCAGATTCGCGTACCATAGACGAGGAGCCCACGTTACAAATGGTTAGGCTGCCTTTATAACCAAGTTCTTTCGACAAACGCAGTGCTGCTAAGGTGTCTGCCGTTTCACCACTTTGAGAAATGGTGACTAACAAGCTGTTCGGATGAACATAAGACTTTCGGTAGCGGAATTCTGAGGCAATTTCGATATTACATGAAACATTCGCCATGGACTCGAGCCAGTAGCGAGCCACCATACCTGCGTGGTAACTCGTTCCACAGGCAACAATTTGAACGTGCTCGATACCTTTCAAAATGTCTGCGGCATTTTCGCCAAATGCATTATCCAACACGGTGGTTTCGGACAAGCGGCCTTCCAGTGTGTTACGAACGGCAATAGGCTGCTCGTAAATTTCTTTTAGCATGAAGTGGCGATACTCGCCTTTCCCGCCTGCGTCATAGCTGACATCGGACTCAATAATTTCGCGTTCTACGGCGTTACCTTCAGAGTCATAAATGTCTATTTCAGTGCGGTTAATGTCGGCTACATCGCCTTCTTCCAGATAGATAAACTGACGGGTCACCGGCAATAAAGCTAACTGGTCAGAAGCCACAAAGTTCTCGCCAATACCCACACCAATAACCAGAGGGCTACCAGAACGGGCGACCACTAAACGCTCAGGGTATTGGGTATCCATAACCACGGTACCGTAAGCGCCTTCCAACTGACGTACAGCCGACTTAACGGCAGCCAGTAGATCACCATGCGTTTTGCGTTCGTGATGAATTAAGTGAGCGATTACTTCGGTGTCAGTCTGCGAGTTAAAGACATAACCTTCGGCTTTTAGCTCTTCGCGCAGGCGTTCGTGGTTTTCAATAATGCCGTTATGCACAACAGCAATTTGATCCTCAGAGCGGTGAGGGTGGGCATTAGCTTCAGTCACACCACCGTGCGTTGCCCAACGCGTATGCGCAATACCAATAGTCCCGTCTAACGGGTTCTGGTCTATAGCATCTTTAAGTTCCTGTACTTTACCGGTACGACGCACACTTTTTAAATGCTTATCAGCGTCAATAACAGCCACACCCGCCGAATCGTAACCCCGGTACTCCAGTCGTTTTAAGCCTTCCAGCAAAATACCTGTTACTCGACGTTCAGACGTCGCGCCTACAATACCGCACATAAGTTAACTTCCTTTTTTCGACTGTGGACGTTGCCATCCGCTGATATTACGCTGCTTGCCCCGGGCTACAGCCAGTTCGTCATCTGCTACCGCCCGGGTTATTACCGAGCCGGCACCGACGGTTGCATTTTTACCAATGGAGACAGGCGCAACCAAAGAGCTGTTTGAACCAACAAAAGCGCCGTCACCAATTTCAGTAAGCGCTTTATTCACACCATCGTAATTGCAGGTAATGGTACCTGCACCAATGTTTGCGTATTCACCCACCTGAGTATCGCCAAGATAGGTTAAATGACTGGCCTTTGAGCCTTTACCTAAACGGCTTTTTTTCATTTCGACAAAGTTTCCGACCTGCGCTTCATCCGCAAGTTCCGCGCCGGGTCGCAGCCGTGCAAAAGGACCGACTTTACAGCCTTTCGCCACTTTTGCATCTTCTATATGAGAGTTCGCGCGAATAACAGTGTCGTCGCCAATAACGGAGTTTCTAATGACACAGTTTGGCTCTATAACAACGCGGTCTCCAAGAACCACATTACCTTCAAAAACCGCATTAATATCAATAGTGACGTCGCTGCCGGCACTCAATTTACCGCGGCAATCAAAACGAGCAGGGTCAATTAAGGTCACGCCCTGTGTCATCAGCTCTTCGGCCTGACGCTGCTGCAATGCGCGCTCTAGCGAAGCTAACTGCTGGCGGTTGTTGGCACCTTCCACTTCCTGCGCGTTGTCAGGCTGTGCAGTAGCAATATTTACGCCTTCCTGGGCGGCCATTTCCACAATGTCAGTCAGGTAATATTCTTTCTGCGCGTTGTCATTGCTGAGTTGCTCAAGCCAGGCTTTTAGCTTGTCGCTGTCAGCTATCATAATACCGGTGTTTACTTCGTCTATAGCTAACTGCTGCGCATTTGCGTCTTTTTGCTCAACAATGCCAGTTACGCTGCGGCGTTCGTTACGCACAATACGACCATAACCTGTTGGTTCCGCTAACGTCATAGTCAGCAAGCCAAGCGAGGTATTAGCACTGGCAGTTACCAGCTTAATTAAAGTGGACTCGGTTAACAGGGGCACGTCACCATACAAAATAATGACTTTTTCATTGCTTTTAAGGTGCGGGATAACCTGTTGAACGGCATGACCGGTACCCAATTGTTCACGTTGCTCTACCCAGGTTAAGTCATCGCCGGCAATAGCCTGCTGCAGCTGATCGCCACCATGACCATAAATTAAATTAATGGCATCTGGCTTTAATGACCTGGCAGTATCAATGACGTGCTCTACCATCGGTTTATTCGCCACTTTATGCAGCACTTTGGGTAAGTCTGAACGCATGCGGGTTCCTTTCCCTGCGGCCAGAATAACAACGCGTAACTTCATATTAATGAGATCCTTAATTCAGTATCGCTTGCAGCAGCTTTATTACGTAAACCTATTGTAACGACAAAAAAGGCCCTGTTGCACTAACAACAAGGCCTTTTACGTATTTTAACGCAGAAGTTTTAGCGCTTAAGCTTACGAATAACCTCAAGCTGAGCCAATGCGCGCGATAACTCGGCGATTGCCTCTGCATAGGTCACATCTGCACTTGAGTCAGCAATGGCTTCTTCAGCGCGTTTCTTCGCCGCTTCAGCTTCTTTCTCATCGAGATCGTCACCACGAACAGCAACGTCTGCTAGTACAATGACATGACCAGGCTGTACTTCTAACACTCCACCGGCGACATACAGAAGCTCTTCGTCGCCCGCTTCGCTGACATACCGAACCATACCTGGTTTGATTTTTGTCAGCAGGGGCGCGTGACCTGGGTAAATACCCAGCTCACCTTCGCTACCAGAGACCTGAACCGTTTGTACAACGCCTGAGAACAATTTGTCTTCAGCGCTAACAATGTCCAGATTTAATGTTTGTGTTGCCATTCAAACCTCCCGGTCGGTTACAGGTTTTTGGCTTTTTCTACCGCTTCTTCGATGGTACCAACCATGTAGAAGGCCTGCTCTGGCATATCGTCGTAATCACCATCCAAAATGCCTTTAAAGCCGGCAATAGTATCTTTCAAAGATACATATTTACCTGGAGCACCAGTGAATACTTCGGCTACGAAGAAAGGCTGCGACAAGAAGCGCTGAATTTTACGAGCACGAGATACAGACAGTTTGTCTTCTTCAGACAGCTCGTCCATACCCAGAATCGCAATGATGTCTTTCAGCTCTTTATAGCGTTGCAGTACTTCCTGAACACCCATTGCTGTGTCGTAGTGCTCATCACCGATAACCTGTGGGTCTAACTGACGTGACGTTGAATCCAACGGGTCAACCGCAGGGTAGATACCCAGTGACGCGATGTCACGGTTAAGTACAACGGTTGCATCCAAGTGAGCAAAGGTTGTTGCCGGAGATGGGTCAGTCAAGTCATCCGCTGGTACGTAAACCGCCTGTACCGACGTGATTGAACCTGTCTTAGTAGAGGTGATACGTTCCTGCAGAACACCCATTTCTTCGGCCAGGGTAGGCTGATAACCAACCGCTGAAGGCATACGGCCTAACAGTGCTGATACCTCAGTACCGGCCAGAGTGTAACGGTAGATGTTATCAACGAAGAAAAGTACGTCGCGACCTTCGTCACGGAATTTCTCAGCGATAGTCAAACCCGTCAAAGCAACACGTAAACGGTTACCCGGTGGCTCGTTCATCTGACCATAAACCAGTGATACTTTATCCAGAACGTTTGAATCGTTCATCTCGTGATAGAAGTCGTTACCTTCACGAGTACGCTCACCAACACCAGCGAATACTGAGTAACCGCTGTGCTCGATTGCGATGTTACGGATAAGCTCCATCATGTTAACGGTTTTACCAACACCAGCACCACCGAACAGACCAACTTTACCACCTTTAGCAAACGGGCAAATCAAGTCGATGACTTTGATACCTGTTTCTAACAGTTCGTTAGTGTTTGACTGTTCTTCGTAGCTTGGTGCCGCACGGTGAATAGACATTTTCTCGTCTTCACCGATAGGGCCCGCTTCATCAATTGGGTTACCCAATACATCCATAATACGGCCCAGGGTCTTCTTACCCACTGGAACCATGATTGATTCACCGGTGTTTTCAGCGGTGATACCACGACGCAGACCGTCAGTTGTACCCATTGCGATGGCACGTACGATTCCGCCGCCCAGCTGCTGCTGAACTTCAAGAACCAAACCTTCTAAGCCACCTTCGGTCACTTTCAGTGCGTCGTATACTTTTGGTACAGCGTCTTGTGGAAATTCTAAATCCACAACGGCGCCGATAATTTGTACGACCTTACCTTGACTCATGACGTTTCCTCTAACTCTTCAATTCTGTTAACCGTTGCCGCGTTATACCGCTTCGGCGCCGGACACGATTTCCGAAATTTCTTGCGTAATTGCTGCCTGACGCGCCTTGTTATACTGCAATTGCAGTTGATCGATAATATCTTCGGCGTTGTCGGTTGCAGCTTTCATCGCAATCATCCGAGCGGCTTGCTCACTAGCAAAGTTATCTACGACACCTTGATACACTTGCATTTCTACAAAGCGACGAATTAGCGTATCTAGAATACTTTCCGGATTCGGCTCATACAGGTAATCCCAGCTACCTGTCTGTACTTCTTCTTCCGATCCTGCTTGCGGCAATGGCAACAATTGATGAATGGTCGGCTCCTGGGTCATCGTATTCACAAACTTGTTGAATACAACGTACAAGCGATCGATTTTACCTTCTTCAAAGGCATCCAGCATAACCTGGATAGAACCGGTGATTTCTTTCAGTTCTGGCTTATCGCCCATACCTGAAACTTGCGCTTTCAACTTACCAAAACGCTTGAAGAAACCGGTTGCTTTGCTGCCTATTGCGGCAAAATCCGCTTCAACATCTTGCTCTTTCCATTCGTTAGCGTGTTTAACGACTTTCTTGAACTCATTACCGTTCAAGCCGCCACACAAACCACGGTCGGTAGAAACAATGATGTAACCCACACGATTAACCTGACGTTCTTCCATAAATGGATGACGATATTCAAGGTTACCGCGCGCCACATGACCAATCACCTTGCGAATGGTGTCCGCATAGGGGCGACTTGCCTCCATACGTTCCTGCGCCTTTTTCATTTTCGACGCAGCGACCATTTCCATAGCACTGGTGATCTTCTGAGTATTACCGATACTCGAGATCTGAGTTTTTATCTCTTTACCGCTGGCCATGACGATTCTCCTGTTAACTCAACGACAAATGGCCGCTATTGCGGCCAGGTGCGATTACCATGATTGCGTTTGCTTGAATTTCTCAAGCGCAGCTTTCAATTGCGCATCGATGTCGTCGTTATAGTTGCCAGTTTTATCAATCTCAGCCATTAGCTCGGCGTATTCGCTCGCCATGAAAGATTGCAGCGATTCTTCAAAATCCATGATTTTGTCGATTTCTACGTCTTTCAAGAAGCCTTTTTCAACGGCATAAATTGATACAGCCATTTGAGACACGCTCATAGGCTTGTACTGTTTCTGTTTCATCAGTTCGGTTACACGCTGACCGTGCTCCAACTGTGAACGAGTCGATTCATCAAGGTCAGATGCAAACTGAGCGAACGCCGCCAATTCACGGTACTGAGCCAGGGCAAGACGGATACCGCCACCCAATTTCTTGATGATTTTCGTTTGTGCTGAACCACCAACACGAGAAACCGAGACACCGGCGTTAACCGCAGGACGAATACCTGAGTTAAACAAGTCAGTTTCCAGGAAGATCTGACCATCGGTGATTGAGATAACGTTAGTCGGTACGAACGCCGATACGTCACCTGCCTGAGTTTCAATGATAGGTAAGGCAGTTAAAGAACCTGTCTGGCCTTTTACTTTACCGTCAGTGAATTTTTCTACGTAGTCAGCGTTAACACGCGCTGCACGCTCAAGTAAGCGAGAGTGGAGGTAGAAAACGTCACCAGGGAATGCTTCACGACCTGGCGGACGGCGCAGCAACAGTGAAATTTGACGGTATGCAACAGCCTGCTTAGAGAGGTCATCGTATACGATCAAAGCGTCTTCACCACGGTCACGGAAGTATTCACCCATAGTACAGCCAGAATAAGCTGCTAAGTATTGCAGTGCTGCAGATTCAGAAGCAGAAGCCGCAACCACAATGGTGTTTTCCAATGCGCCGTGCTCTTCCAGCTTACGTACAACAGCAGAGATGGTTGAGTTCTTCTGACCAATGGCTACGTAAACACACTTAATACCAGAGTCTTTCTGGTTGATAATAGCGTCTACGGCTAAAGCTGTTTTACCTGTCTGACGGTCACCGATGATAAGCTCGCGCTGACCACGACCAACTGGAATCATCGAGTCAATTGACTTGTAACCAGTTTGTACTGGCTGATCAACCGACTGACGTTCGATAACGCCCGGGGCGATTTTCTCAACTGGCTCATAGCCGTCAGCTTCAATTGGACCTTTACCGTCGATAGGCTGACCTAGTGTGTTTACCACACGGCCCAGCAGTTTTTCGCCGACCGGAACTTCAAGGATACGGCCAGTAGATTTTACTTTGGTGCCTTCCTGCAAATCTGCATAAGGACCCATAACAACCGCACCAACAGAATCACGTTCAAGGTTCAGTGCGATAGCGTAACGATTACCAGGTAGCTCGACCATTTCACCTTGCAGACAGTCTGCAAGTCCGTGAATGCGAATGATACCGTCTTGTACAGACATGATGGTACCTTCGTTGCGGGCTTCGCTGGTGACTTCGAACTTCTCAATTCGCTGTTTGATCAGTTCTGCGATTTCATTTGAATTCAATTGCATGCTCAAGTCCCCAATTAGGATTGCAGTGCGTAAGCAAGTCTGTCGAGCTTGCCGCGCAAGGTGCCGTCAATAACGGTATCACCAGCTTCTATAACAAGTCCGCCAATAATGGACTTGTCGACACTGCAGTTCAGCTTAATTTTGCGTTGCAGGCGCTTCTCAAGTGCTTTACTCAAAGCCGTTTGTTGTGCTTTCAGCAGTTTAACCGCTGACTTCACATCTACAGTGACTTCTTTGTCGTGTTCAGCACGAAGCGTCTGATAGAGCTCACTAACCGCTGGAAGTACTGGCAAACGTTCATTTTCAGCCAGTACTTTAACGAAGTTCTTAGCGTTATCGTCGAGCTCGTCGCCGCAAACACCCAAGAAAACATCTGTCGTTTTTCCAACAGTCGAAGAGCTGCTCAAAAATGAGGCAATAGTCTCATCTTGCGCTACCGCAGCAGCGAAGCTAAGCATTTCTGCCCACTTATCGAGCGCTCCCTGTTCTAAAGCAAAATCAAAAGCTGCTTTTGCGTAAGGGCGAGCGACCGTAGTCAGTTCTGACATAAGCTCAAACCCCTTTATTAAAGTTCAGCGACCAGTTTTTCAACAATGTCGCTATGAGCGTCTTTATCAATTTCACGCTCAATGATTTTCTGAGCCCCAGAAACCGCCAATACGGCGACTTGCTTACGCAACTCTTCGCGAACGCGGTTACGCTCAGCTGTCACTTCTTCATGTCCAGACGCAACGATTTTTTCACGTTCTTCGTGGCCACGTTGAGTTTCTTCCTCAACAATTTTAGCGCCACGTTTTTTCGACTGTTCAATGATTTCAGCGGCTTGCTGTTTCGCCTCTTTGAGCTGCTCGGCAATTTCTTGCTGGGCTTTCTCTAAATCTTTTTGAGCACGTTCACCGGCATTAAGGCCGTCAGCAATTTTCTTCTGACGTTCCTCAATAGCCTTGATGATCGGTGGCCATACAAATTTCATGCAGAACCACACGAACACGGCAAACGCGATCGATTGTCCAATTAGAGTAGCGTTGATATTCACAACGGACCTCCTTCAGTTGGTGACCGTCGAATAACGATTAGCCTGCTACCTGGGTTAAGAATGGGTTCGCAAACGTGAACAGCAATGCAACAGCAACGCCGATCATTGCGATAGCATCGATAAGACCAGCTACGATGAACATCTTAACTTGCAGCTGTGGTGCCAATTCTGGTTGACGAGCAGCAGCTTCCAGGAATTTACCACCCAGAATACCAAAGCCCAGTGCTGTACCCAGTGCAGCCAGACCGATCATGATTGATACAGCGATAGCAGTAAAAGCAACTACAGTTTCCATTGATTTCTCCAGTTTTTCAGTAGATTAAAGTTAAAAGTAAAGCTAAAAACTTTTTGTTTAGAACACTAGTGTTCAGATGAAGCCATGCTTAAGTAAACAATGGTCAGCATCATGAAAATAAACGCTTGCAATGTAATGACCAGAATATGGAACACAGCCCAGGCAAAGTGCGCTGGTAGCTGGAATAATCCAATCATTGCAATCAGAATAAATATCAATTCACCCGCATACAGGTTACCGAACAAACGCAGTGCCAGTGACGCTGGTTTTGCCAGTAACGTGATACTTTCAAGCACAAAGTTTACCGGCATTAACGCCCAGTGATTAAACGGGGTTAATGTCATTTCTTTGGCAAAGCCTTTCACGCCTTTGTACTTAATTGAGTAGATAATAATGAGCGCAAAGACGCTGATACTCAGAGCAAAAGTTGTGTTCAGGTCAGTTGTTGGTACAACTTTCATGTAGACGTCATGCGGATCGTCAACAAAGCCCAAATGGTATCCAATTTGTTGAGATGCCCAAGGCAACCAATCAACTGGAATTAAGTCCATCAGGTTCATCAGGAATATCCAGACAAAGATGGTTAATGCCAGAGGCGCAATCAGTTTATCTTTACCGTGAAAGGACTCTTTGACGCTGTTGTCGACAAACTCGACAATCATTTCGACAAAGCATTGCCATTTACCAGGTACCCCAGCAGAGGATTTTTTGGCTACTCTGCGGAAACTCCACAGAAACAGCACACCCAGTAACACGGACCAGAAGATAGTATCGACGTTCACCGCCCAGAACCCTTCACCAACCGTCCAATTTTGGAGGTGATGCTGGATATACTGAGTCGGAGTTTGTTCTCCACTTACCATGTTGTTTCCCAGTTAGGTTGATTTTAAAAATAAAACCGGTGCTATCCACTGCATGGTGACGGCTATAACGAAGCCGATCAGTAACCACACAGGATATAAATTTGTTATCAGCAGTGCGAGCATGAGCAGCAGTGCTGTTAGCAGAAGCTTAACGCCTTCGCCTAAAAAGAAGCTTTGTACAACTTTCTGATTAGCGCGTGCACCTGCATGTTTAAAAGCAATAAGTGCAAATAGTGCGTTGGGTATTACAGCGGTTAATCCGCCACAAAGAATACCTAAAGCCGACTGCGTATTCGAAACCAATATCGTGACAAGTGCAGCAACTAAGACCACAATAAATTGTGTGCCTACTATTCTTCCTGCCAGTTTTTTACCTACCGCATTGAGTGCCTGTGTCACGACCAAAACCTTTTAACTGGCGGCTATCTTTATGTGGCTTTCAACCAGCCACAATGAAACTCGCGCTAGTATAAAGATCTGCCATGTAATTGCAAACAAATTTGCCTGTAGGCAACGGTTTCTATGCCATTTAACAAAAGTTCTACAACAATCAATACATTGGAATAATTATTTGATGTGAGTCAGAATTCCATCCAGTTCGTCCAGGTTGGTATAACTGATAACCAGTTTTCCTTTTCCTTTACGACCGTGATTGATGGAAACTTTCGCGCCCAGAGTCTCAGACAATTTCGTCTCTAAATGTTCAATGTTTGCGTCTGGTTCGGGCTTTTCAGTTTGTTTTGGTGGGTCGATAGTACGTCTGACCAGTTTTTCGGCGTCACGTACGGTCATATCTTTTGCAACAATTTGCTGTGCTACATCGGCTTGTTGTTCACCTTCTAATGCCAGCAACAACTTAGCGTGACCCAGCTCAATGTCGCCACGTTCAAGCAAGACTTTCACGCCGTCCTGTAAATTATTTAGGCGCAGTAAATTCGTTACAGTAGTACGCGATTTACCGACAGCCTGGGCAACATCCTGGTGGGTCATCTGAAACTCATCCAATAAGCGTTGCAACGCTGTCGCTTCTTCCATTGCATTGAGGTCTTCACGCTGGATGTTTTCAATTAATGCAATAGCAACGGCCGCTTCATCCGGCACGTCTTTAATTAGGCAGGGAACCAGCTCCAGTTTCGCAAGCTGAGCTGCACGCCAACGACGCTCCCCGGCAATAATTTCGTATTCGTCTTTGCCAACAGGGCGAACCACAATAGGCTGAATAATACCCTGAGCTTTCACTGAAGCGGCTAAATCTTCCAAAGCTTCGGGTGACATGTCTTTACGAGGCTGATAACGACCGGGTTTTAACTGTTCAACCGGCAGTTTCTGTAATTCGCCTTTAACTTCTTCCGTCACTTGTTCAGATTGACGATCAGAGTTTTGCTGATTACTGGTCAGTAAGGCATCCAGACCACGACCTAAACCTCGTTTTTTTGCCGACATGATTCGCTAAATTCCCTTGTTATGATTCTTCTGCTACTTCGTTACGATTTTCAGAACGTCGGATAAGTTCACCCGCTAAGGACAAATAAGCCTTTGAACCCGTTGATGATTTATCGTAATACATAGCCGGTGCACCAAATGAAGGCGCTTCAGCTAAACGCACGTTACGCGGAATGACTGTTCGGTAGACTTTGTCACCAAAGTGGTTTTTTAGTTGTTCTGAAACATCGTTAGCCAAACGGTTACGCGGATCGTACATAGTCCGCAAAATACCTTCTATCTCTAGCCCGGGGTTAACCACATCGGCCAGCTGACGAATGGTTTCCATTAATGCTGTCAAACCTTCCAGTGCATAGTACTCACACTGCATTGGCACCAGAATAGAGTCAGCCGCTGCCATGCCGTTAACCGTCAGCATGTTCAGCGATGGAGGGCAATCAATAAAAATGTAATCGTAGGTGTCCTGGACAGCTTTTAGTGCGTTACGCAAGCGTAATTCCCGCGCAAAAACTTCCATTAATTTAATTTCAGCGGCAGTTGCATCAGCATTTGCCGCAATTAAATGATACTTACCGTTAGTGTCTGTTACCGCAACGTCTTTAACCGGCTTTTCTTCAATCAACAATTCATAAATGCTGTTTTCAACGTCGTACTTGTCAACGCCGCTACCCATGGTTGCATTACCTTGAGGATCTAAATCGATCAACAATACTTTGCGACGGGTAGCAGCCATCGAAGCAGCCAGGTTAACTGCTGTGGTTGTTTTTCCAACTCCGCCTTTTTGATTTGCAATAGCAATGGTTGTAGCCACGGGTTTTATAACCTCTTGTTGTTGTCGGATAATCGACTGTCGGTTGTTTTATGACCGTTTGCTTATAATGACGATATGTCGGCTCGCGTCAATGCCGGGAACGTTAATTTGCTCAATACTTTCAGTTTTATAGTTTGCTGACAGTTCGTCCAGTTCTTCTTGTGGGTATAAACCTTTAAGAGCGTAAAACCGTCCTTTATCTGAAGGTAAATGCTCACACCAGGAAAGCATATCATTAAGCGAGGCAAAGGCTCTACTGATTACACCATCAAACTTTTTTTCGTCCTGATAATCTTCAACCCGGGCCTGTACCGGCGTCACATTGGTTAATTTTAACTCGTGACAAACCTGACGAATAAAACGAATACGCTTACCTAAACTATCGAGCAAAACAAATTCTTTATCAGGTTCTGCTATGGCCAAAGGTAACCCAGGTAAACCCGGGCCTGTTCCAACGTCAATAAAACGTTGTCCCTGTAAATACTGACGAACCGCCAGACTGTCCATAATATGTCTTGTGAGCATATCCTTTGGATTTCTTACGCTGGTCAGATTATAGGCTTTGTTCCACTTGTCCAATAAACCCACTAACGCCAGTTGCTGGTCAATTTGGGACTCTGACAAGGTTAGTTGCGCTTGCTCCAATAATTCCTTTAACTGCTCTTTCACATCCCTTCCTTAAGCACTTTTACGCAATAAACCCTGTTTTTTCAGGTGCACCAGAAGCATAGAAATGGCCGCAGGTGTTATACCAGAAATACGGGCCGCTTTGCCTACTGTTTCTGGCTGGTGGTCATTTAGCTTAGCAATAACCTCATTCGATAAGCCTTTAATCTTAGCGTAATCGAAAGGTGAAGGAAGCAAAGTATTTTCGTGACGCTGCTGTTTCGCAATTTCATCGTGCTGACGCGAAATATAACCTGCATATTTAATCTGAATTTCAACTTGTTCAGCGGCTAATGGATCTTCTAATCCCGGAGCAAAAAAATCCGTCTTGGCAAGATCCTGATAATGGATCTCCGGACGTCTCAATAACTCTTCGCCACTGACTTCTTTGGTTACAGGGCTTTTTACCAAGGCATTAATTTGCTCCACAGAAGCGTGGTCTTTATGCACCCAGGTGGTTTTTAACCGTTGTTTTTCCTGCTCAACAGCTTCCATTTTCTTATTAAATGCAGCCCAGCGTTCATCATCGACTAAACCAAGGTTACGACCAATTTCGGTTAAGCGAATATCGGCGTTATCTTCACGCAGAAGCAAACGATACTCCGCACGCGAAGTGAACATACGGTACGGTTCCTGAGTACCCAAGGTTGACAGATCATCGATCAACACGCCCATGTAGGCTTGATCACGTCGTGGTGACCAGGAATCTTTATCCTGTGCCTGCAATGCGGCATTTAAGCCAGCAACAAGGCCTTGTGCTCCGGCTTCTTCATAGCCGGTTGTGCCGTTAATTTGGCCGGCAAAGAACAAGCCGTTAATGACTTTGGTTTCCAGCGATTGTTTAAGATCTCTGGGATCAAAATAATCGTACTCTATGGCGTAGCCCGGACGCGTAATATGAGCGTTCTCGAAGCCTTTAATTGACTGAACCAGACGCTGCTGAACATCAAACGGCAGACTGGTTGAAATACCATTAGGGTAAACTTCAAAGGTATCTAAACCTTCAGGTTCTACGAATATTTGATGTGAACCTTTTTCAGCAAAACGAACAATTTTATCTTCGATAGAAGGGCAATAACGTGGCCCGACACCCTCAATCACACCTGAATACATGGGCGAACGATCAAGCCCTGAACGAATAATTTCGTGAGTGTTTTCATTGGTGTGCGTAATGTAACAGGGGATTTGCTGTGGATGATCAGCACGCGAACCCATATAGGAAAATACCGGAGTTGGGTTATCGCCTGGTTGTTCCTGCATGACTGAAAAATCGACGCTTTGGCTGGCTATACGCGGTGGTGTGCCGGTTTTTAACCGCTCTACTCGTAACGGCAATGAACGTAAGCGTTTAGCTAAAGCATTTGCAGGAGGATCGCCTGCGCGGCCGCCTTGATAGTTATCCAGACCAATATGAATTTGTCCGCCAAGGAAGGTTCCTACCGTTAAAACAACGGTTTTAGCGGTAAATTTAAGACCCATTTGGGTAACAACGCCGGTAACGCGATCGTTTTCAACAATAAGATCATCACAACCTTGTTGGAATATCGACAAATTAGGCTGTGTTTCTAATGCGTAGCGGATCGCTTGTTTATACAGTTGGCGATCGGCCTGAGCTCTTGTCGCTCTTACTGCAGGACCTTTTGAAGAATTCAGTGTTCTGAACTGAATTCCGGCTTTATCTGCAGCTTTTGCCATGAAGCCACCAAGGGCATCAATTTCCTTAACTAAATGACCTTTTCCTATTCCACCAATGGCTGGGTTACAGGACATTTGCCCTAAAGTATCAATATTATGCGTAAGCAATAGGGTTTTAACACCTAAACGAGCGGCGGCTAAAGCTGCTTCTGTTCCGGCGTGTCCTCCACCGACAACAATAACATCAAAGTGTTGTTGGCTCTGTTCTGACATTCAATGTGACCTTTCGTTGAAGAATAGGAAAATAGCCGGTTATTTTAACGCGATTTTGTATAAATCTAAATGGTTAAATTTCGTTCAGTGTTATTAAAGATCTTAAAGAAGATCAGTAAAGGATCTTATTTAGATCTTTTATTGTTATTACTACTAGTCAGCGGTTTTCTGTGAATAGATCGCTACAGCCCTTTTTTTATATAGCTCATATTAAGATCACTCTCTGTAGATAACCGGGGTTGAACTGGGATCATAGATCGTGGATAAGTGGGGTAGTTATACACAGATCAGTTTATCCCCAGTGTTATACCCACTCCATTGACAGTGCTTAAGTGATCTTATGCCAGCTTTAATCACAGGCTAAAATAGCTGTGTATAAGCATGTGGGTATGATCACAGAGCCTTTACAGAATCAGTGATCGCGGGCAACCAGGTTAATGTTTTTTCTTCCGGATCGTCTTCCAGCATGTCTATTTCTAAACGATCAGCCAGTTTAATGGCACCGAGTTCCTGCAAACGGCTATCGCAATGACGACCCGCCTCGCAGAACGTGTCGTAGCAGGACTCACCAATAGCGACAACTGCGTAGTTTAGTCCTGTTAAATCAGGGCTTTGAGGATCATTTATTTCATCATAAAAATCGAGCATAGAGTCGGCATAGTCGCCGGCGCCGTGACTGGCTAGAAAAACTAACCAGGGTTGATCGGTCGGGAGTTTTTCAAATTCTGGCTCGTAGTGAAGCTCGGTTTCGATACCTTGTTCGTTGAGTTTTTCGCTGACAGTATCGGCTAAAAACTCGGTATTACCGGAGGTTGTACCCACTAAAAGATGTAAAACGGTCATAAACTTTTTTGCTCATTTGCTATTATTAGAAAAACACGAATCATACAGGAGAACCTAAATGGTAAAAGGTCTTATAAAGGTATTAGTGGCTTTAAGTGTCGTAATAGTTTCATTCAATGTTTCAGCTGGTATAGAGTCGCCTAAACAAGTGTCTGAAAAGCTTTGGGTTATGGGCACACCTTCAGATGAACAGTTAGCGAAATTTGCGGATAACGGCGGTGATGTTGTTATTAATTTGCTTTCGCAAAAAGAAATGACCGAAAGCGAGGAAGCTGCTGTTGTGACCCGTAATGGTATGGCTTATTACCATGTACCGGTTAATGGCGCAGACGGTGTTACCTTTGAGAACGCACGTATGGTTGATCGTATTCTATTAGAAAATAGCGATAAAACCGTTCTGGTGCATTGCGCTTCGAGTAACCGCGTAGGCGCACTGATGGCTTTACGCGCGGGCTGGTTAGACGGAATGTCGGTGGAAAAAGCGTTAGAAGTTGGTCGTGAACATGGCATGACGTCGCTGGAAGAGAAAGTGAAGACGATGCTTTCTGAGTGACGAGTCAAAAAAGGCCAGCTCTTATGAACTGGCCTTTTCCTTTATTTTAAATGCTCTTTTAAAAGTTCCGGTTGGCGCTCTGGTGTAAATATTTCAATCCAATAGCCGTCCGGGTCTTTAATAAAGGCAATGCCTTTCATTTTTCCGTCGTCAGGTCGTTTCTGAAATTCTACGCCCATTTTCTCGAAGCGCTCACAGGCGGCATCAATATCGGGCACAGCGAATCCAATGTGACCAAAGCCTTTCGGTTCTTCATTGCCACTGTGGTAAGACACTGAATCGTCGTTTTCGTCCCCCCAGTTGTGCGTGAGCTCCAACATAGCCGGACGACCAAAGGTTTGTTCAATACGTTTATCGTGGTCGGTTGACCAGTCTTTACGTTGCTCCGGTGAAATAGCAGCCATGAAATAAAGCGTGAATTCCATTTCGGGAAAGTCCAGGCGTTTTACCAGAGTCATTCCCAACACCTCACTGTAGAACTTTAAGGTGCGTTCCGGATCTTTTATGCGGAACATGGTCTGGTTAAAAACAAAGTCGTGCGTTGCCGGGTCATGTTGTTCCGATAACCCCTTGGCTTCATCAAAATGTCTGCTCATAATGGCTTCCTTAGTCGGTTCAGTAATTAACTGCTGTTACACTGTTTATTGGGTTTATTACGAGAGAGTTCAAGCGTGGCCTGGTCGGTTTATTTAGTGAAGTGTGCTGATAATACGTTTTATACCGGTGTGACAACTGACGTTGAGCGCCGCGTTAATGAGCACAATGTGGATGATAAAAAAGGGGCTAAATACACACGCGCGCGTCGTCCGGTTGAGCTTGTCTGGAGTGAGGTACACCCTAACAGATCAAAAGCGTGCCAACGGGAATATGAAATAAAACGTTGGTCTCGCAATAGAAAAGCTGAACTAACCGGTTGAGTTGAGTCTTTTTTGTCCGGTTAAAAGGTGTTCAATTATGGAGTCTTTTTCTTTTAAGCCGAGCTTATCACTAATTTGGGTTAGCTTTATGACTCGATGGTAAAATCGTGCTTTGCGCCTTTTGTATTGGCTTTCGGTGAGTTTCTCGGTGTCCAGCTGGTCAATTTCTTCTGTCAGTGTTTGCAATAAAGTTTGGTACCGAGCTTTTAAGCTTGTCGGATAAATTAGACGATAAGCAACTAATGCAAGTAATGGTGCGGCGACCACGGCCAAAGCAATGGTAATAGAGTGACCAAGATGGAACGAATAAGCTACTGAAGGCTGCATTAGTAGCAAGAAAACCAGATTAAAATCCATGCTGCCGTTGGCAGTTTTTTGATGAGACATAGGAAACCCGGCCAACAAAATAACGGGCATTAACGCCACTAACATCCAAAAAATGGCATCCTGATATTGCCAGACAGCGGCCTGTATTAGTATGGCAGTTAAAGCTCCTGCACACTGCCCAAAAAACACATACTTCATCGTCAGAGCGGGGTTATCAGCGGTTGAAAATAGAGTCAGCATAACCGAGGCGCCTAACATTAAATAAGCCAGCTGAAACCATTCGGTATACCACCAGGCTGCGCCAATTAGGCTCATTATAACCAAGGTTCTTATAGCTGCCTGACGAGCGCCTCTCCAGTCGCGGTGTAAAATAGTTTTGGTCAGCAGGGTTGAGCTGGCCGTTTTGCCTGAATCGCGAAAAGATAAACGGTCGTTGGTGGCTTCAACAAATTCACTGAACCGTCTTTTTAATGCATCGTTTTTAATCAGTTTCAGGGCTTTTCTGAGAGGTTCAATAATTTCTGAGCGTTTAGCGGAAGCATTTAGTTTGTTGGAAGATTCAAGTAAGTGATTACTTACTTCTTTATTGTTTTCTGGTTCCTGAATGTTGAGTTCGGTGAAAAAGCCAAGCTGACTGTTAATGACTAAACGTAAGGTTTTGGCTGACTCATGAGCGCTGACAGAACCGGTACCATGATCGAGTAATTGAGCTTCTATGGCCGCTAACTGCGACAGCTTTTCAGACAGGTTAAGCGAAACCTTATCCGGTTCAGCAAAATAATGACTGATATCCTGTAAATTAGCGGCGGTTAGTCGGCGAAGTTGGTTAATTAAAGTTTGTTCCGCGCGTTTATAAGTAAAAGCCCAACCAATAACTAACGAGGTCATAATACCGACAAATACTGTAAGCAAACGGTCGATACCCAGTGGCATCAAAGCATCTGGGCTTTGTGTCAGAAGAACGACCATTGAGGCAGAGTACCCGGCCAAAATTGTGCCGTAGGAAATAAGACCGTGCAGTAAATTGCCGGTGTAAACACAGAGGGTTACCCAGAGTGATAAACCGACTACCAACCATATGATCTCGCCGCCGGCAGAAACAACCAGTATCATTCCAAACATGGTGCCCAGCAAAGTGCCTAAAGCACGATAGGCGGCTTTTTCTACGAGAAGACCACGGGTTGGTTGCGAAACTGCCCAGACGGTCATAGCAGCCCATTGAGGGTGTTCTAATCCGAGTGCCCAGGCAATAACAAGTGACAAGCAGGCAGCAATGCCGGTTCTGAACCCAAACCGAAGCCGGACGTAGTCAAACCCCCATTGCGCTAACTTGTCTTTCACTGTTGCTCCTTAGCTTTTGGTGACTAAGAAATCGCGTTATTTGCCGATACAGAACGAACCGAAAATTTGGCCGAGAAGATCGTCAGAAGTGAACTCACCAGTAATTTCATTGAGGTGCTGTTGGGTCAGACGTAGCTCTTCAGCTAGTATTTCGCCGGCCATGTTGGCTTCGAGTTGCTCCTGACCCTGCAGTAAATGGGTTTTTGCTTTAGCCAGAGCCTCTAAGTGCCTGCGTCTGGCCATAAAGCTTCCTTCTGCAGTTGTGTTGTATCCAACACAATGCTTTAAGTGCTCGCGCAGTAATTCAATGCCGTGGCCAGTTTTGGCGGATAAATGAATAACCGGAATGCCGTTGTGCTCATCAATGCCGGTAGGCTCTTCCGATAAGTCGACTTTATTGCGGATAACGGTGTAGGGCATGTCTTCAGGTAACTGAGCGAAAAATTCCGGCCATATGTCATCAGGATGAATGGCAGAAGTCTCCTGACTGTCGACCATAAATAAAACGCGATCTGCCTGACGAATTTCATCCCAGGCGCGTTCAATACCTATTTTCTCAACGTGGTCCGGGCTTTCGCGTAAACCGGCGGTATCAATAATATGCAGCGGCATGCCGTCTATTTGAATATGTTCTCGCAGAACATCACGGGTGGTTCCGGCTATTTCGGTAACAATGGCGGACTCGCGACCTGCCAGAGCATTGAGCAAGCTGGACTTACCCGCATTAGGACGTCCGGCAATTACAATGCGCATACCTTCACGCATAAGCGTTCCTTGCCGAGCCTCCTGTTCTATATGGAACAGGTGGTCAATAATTTCAGCTAAATCGCCGGAGACTTTACCGTCGGAAAGAAAGTCGATTTCTTCATCCGGAAAGTCGATGGCTGCCTCAACGTACATGCGTAGGTGAATAACGGCATCCACCAACTGATCAATTTTGTGAGAAAACTCACCTTTTAGGCTTTGTAATGCGGCTTTAGCGGCTTGCTCCGAATTGGTATCAATTAAGTCGGCAATAGCTTCTGCCTGGGTGAGGTCAAGCTTGTCGTTCAAAAACGCTCGTTCACTAAATTCACCAGGTCGTGCAGGACGAATACCGGGAATTTCCAGAATGGCCTTAATGATCATGTCGATAAGAACGGGTCCGCCGTGACCTTGCAGCTCTAAGACATCTTCGCCGGTAAAGGAGTTAGGACCAGGGAAATAAAGCGCAATGCCTTCGTCCAGCAGTTGTTTTTGTAAATCGTAAAAAGGTAAGTATTCGGCTTTACGAGGTTTGGGGCAATGGCCTAACAGTTTTTCAGCAACATCTTTACAGGCTTTGCCACTAACGCGAACAATACCAACACCACCGCGTCCGGGTGGCGTGGCCTGAGCAACAATGGTGTCGTCAAAGTCTGTTTCAGTTGTCATTGATATTGATTGGTTCATCGAAATCAGCTTTTATTGTGATGGTATTATCCGAAATTTCTGTTATTACGAAAGTCGGGTTCCGAGGGTAAGATGGGAAAATATTACTGGAAATATTAGAAAACGTCGCTTTATTTGAGTTTTCATCCAGAACTAAATCTATATTACACATTTTCGCTTTACACTCTGCATCAAAACTTTCGATATCTGATTGATTAATGTTGGTGTAATAGAGAGTTTCAACTTCATTTTTCATATCATCGCCCCAAGCATCGGGCGGTGCCTGCTTAAATTCATTCTCTCGTTGTTTATTGAACCTGTTCGCAACTAGGTCTGAATGGTGTTGGAGTGCAGCGTGCGTATCAGCTGTTGTTTTTTTGTTTTCAGGTTTATCTGAAGGCTTGGGCAGATCACTATTCTTATGAATTTCTGAATCCGGACTTGCAGAATATTTGTTTGTTTTCGTTTTTTGCGCAGTGGATTCTATAGACTCAGATATTTTATTTTTGCGGGTATTTTCATATTCATCAGGACTAACGCCTGTTTCTGGTTTTGAGAGGCCAGGCTGTTTAGGTTGGCTTGTACCAGCCAGAGAGGAAGGCTTCTGATCGATAATAATAAAAGCAACAAGTCCTGTGATGATGACTAAATAAAAAAAGTCCTTTTTATTCATTTCAGTACCCCCAATAGGATAAAAGCCCAGCGTTTGCCGGGCCTTAATGCTTGATTACTTCTTCTTGTTCCTAACGTCTATTCCTTTCTTCTCTAACCCACGGTAAATGATCAGCATTTGTGCAATGGTAATCAAGTTACTGACCAGCCAGTACAGTACCAGACCTGATGGGAACCACAGGAAGAAGACGGTAAATATAACCGGCATATACTGGAACAGCTTCTGCTGCATTGGGTCAGCCGTTGGTGTTGGCTGCAGCCGCTGCATCAGAAACATACTGGCACCCATTAATATTGGCAGGATGTAGTATGGGTCCTTGGTCGATAAGTCCTGAATCCAGAATACAAATTCTGAATGACGCAGTTCGACACTTTCCAACAGCACCCAGTAAAGCGCCAGGAAGATTGGAAGCTGCAACAGCATTGGCAGACAACCGCCCAGAGGATTTACTTTTTCTTCTTTATAAAGCTTCATCATGGCGCTCGACATTTTCTGTCGGTCGTCGCCATAGCGTTCACGAAGTGCGGTCATTTTAGGCTGCAGCATACGCATTTTAGCCATTGATACGTATTGCGCTTTGGTCAATGGGAACAGCAATGCTTTGACAATAACGGTGGTCAGAATAATGGCCAGACCCCAGTTAATGACAAGGCTTTGTAAAAATTGAAGCAGCTTAAATATTGGCTGAGCTAACCACCAAAGGAAACCGTAGTCGACGGTTAAGTCCAGGTGCTCAACTATTTGTGCCATAGCGTCCTGATCTTTAGGACCCAGATAAAGCTGTGACTCAATGACTTTTGAGCTGCCGGCCTGAATTTCGGTCATCGGGTAAATGACACCAATAATTGCCTGGCTGCCATTCGCAACACGTGAGAATAAGCGGTTAGGCTGGCCCTGTTCAGGTATCCATGCCGAAACAAAGTAGTGCTCAAGCATACTGACCCAACCGGTCTGCGAGGTGACGTTCAGCTTTTTATCCAGCATGTCGTCAAAGTCATACTTTTCAAACTTGTCATCGTCATGCGAGTACGCTGCACCAAAGTAGGTTGGCATAATCATGCTGCCACTTTCGCCAGTACCCATGGAGCGCTTAAGTTGTCCGTAGAACTGGGTATTCAGCGCGTTAGCAGTATTGTTCTCAATCTCAAAACGAACGTCGACGTTGTACTTTCCGGGAGTGAAAGTAAATACCTTACGATAGATTGCGCCGCTTTCCGTGGTGTAGGTTAACGGAACTTCGATAACGTCAGTTTCGGACTGATAGCTTTCTTTTTCGTAGTTATAAGACGGACGACCGTCACCGCTTGCATCGATACCATCCGGGCCTATTAAGCCAGACTGTGCGACGTAGACGCTATTTGATCTATTCTGTAATAGCTGGAAACGCTCTTCGGTTCCTAAGTCCTTGGCGAACTTAAGTAACTCTGTTGAAACAACGTCACCACCGTGAGTATCAATTTCGACATCAAGCACGTCGGTGCGGACGCGAATGGTTGTTTCTGATTGTTGGCTAACAACGGGCTGATCACCTTCCGGTACATCTGCCGCAGCTGAACCACTTGAAGGCACATCGCTGTTTTCAGTGTTATTGCTCGATTGCGTTACTGTCGCGGTTTCGTTTGCTTTTGTTCCGGGTGCGGTCTCCACCATCCAATTTTGGTATAGGAAGAATGACACCACTAAAAAGGCAATAAATAATATCGTGCGTGGCGAATTCATAGTGATTTCGTCTCTGTTGGCTGTTTTAGTAAAGATTCGGATTCGTTGTTATTTTCTGGCTTAATTTCTTGCTTACTGGGCGGAACGGGGTCATAACCGCCTTCGTGGGCAGGATGACATTTACCAATTCTTACTGCAGCAAGGCCAATACCTCGGATTGTACCGTGTTTTTGTATAGCCTCACAGGCATAATGCGAGCAAGATGGATAAAATCGACAACGCGGGCCTAACAATGGGCTAATAAACCATTGATAAACCTTTATGAACGCGATTGGTATTGTTCGCAACGCTTTGCTAATTTTCGCCATAAATAATTCAACGTATCCCGTAATGCGGCGTTATCCTGCTCGACAATACCCTGCTTGGCAATAATTACAATGTCAAAACCGGGAATTTTGTGCTGTCTTAAACGGAATGTTTCACGTATCTGGCGTTTTATGCGGTTTCGGTCAACAGCGCGCTTCGCTCGCTTTTTACTGACAGTAACACCTATACGTGGATGCCCTAACTCATTGGGGGTTGCCAACATAGTGACATGAGCAGTAACGGCTTTTACAGGAGGGTTTGAGAATACAGTCTGGAAATGAGAGGGAGTTAACAGACGTAACTCCCTTCCATATGAGATACTTTTATGCACTCAGTACTTTGCGACCACGAGCACGGCGACGAGCCAATACTTTACGGCCGTTTTTACTTGCCATGCGAGCACGGAAGCCGTGAGCACGTTTGCGTTTTAATACGCTTGGTTGAAATGTTCTTTTCATAACTAATATTCCATCGGTCAGTTTGCTATTTCCCACGCTGGCCGAAAAAGTTGAAACCAAACGTGAACGGAATTTTTTAGAGCGCGGATCTTACCGATCTTTTCGCATTGAGTCAATGATAAGAGGCGGTTTTAGGCAATAAAACCTAAATTAATCTCATCCACAATCTGTAGCAATTATAACATTAAGAATGTGGATAAAATAACAGTTATTCACTTTTTAGATGATTTTTCTGTTTTGGTAAAGTGGCTGGTTACAAGCAAGTTATGCGCCAGTTCTGCCATCAGTGACTATTTTTTATCTCCTTTATTCATGCCGTTTTCAGGCAGTTTATACTAGCGAATATGAACTGAGTGAAGTACAATCTTTGGTTATGATAATAAAAAACGATCCAGGAGAAGAGTGTGAATAATTCGCTTTGGCAACAATGTGCAGAGCGACTGCAATCGGAGTTACCGTTACAGCAGTTCAACACGTGGATCAGACCTCTTCAAGCCAAACTTAATGGCGAGACTTTGACCTTATTTGCGCCGAACATCTATTCGGTTGATTGGGTGCGCGATAAATACCTGAAAACCATTAATGCGTATTTGGAGTCCATGTGCGATGACAAAGTACCGAATGTTGTTTTAAAGGTTGGGGAAGCGTCGCCAACACAAAAAGATAACGGTTCGCAACAACGCGCTGCTGCAACGCGCAGAAAGACGCCGAACTTTTCCTCAAGTAATGCCGATACTGAAGTACCGTTTGAGAGCAATATTCATCCTGAATACACTTTTGATAATTTTGTTGAAGGTAAGTCAAACCAACTAGCCCGTGCGGCGGCTATTCAGGTAGCTGAGAATCCAGGCGGTGTTTACAACCCACTTTTTGTCTATGGTGGTACGGGTTTAGGTAAAACACACTTATTGCACGCAGTTGGCAATGGCATTATGGCGCACAAGAAGGACGCCAAGGTGTTTTATATTCGGGCAGAACGTTTTGTTCAGGACATGGTTAACTCAATTCGCAACAGTTCGACTAATGAATTTAAACGTTACTACCGTTCAGTTGATGCTTTGCTAATAGATGACATCCATTTCTTTGCAAATAAAAAGGGCTCTCAGGAAGAATTCTTTCATACTTTCAACGCACTGTTGGAAGGTAATCAGCAAATTATTATGACCAGCGATCTTTATCCGAAAGAAATAGATGGAGTAGAAGATCGTCTGAAATCCCGTTTTGGCTGGGGTTTGACCATTGCTATAGAGCCGCCGGAATTAGAAACGCGAGTTGCTATTTTAATGCGGAAAGCCGACGAACGTGGGTTACATATGCCACACGAAGTCGCCTTTTTCATTGCCAAAAGATTACGCTCAAACGTACGTGAACTTGAAGGTGCACTGAACCGGGTTGTCGCGAATGTTCAACTTACCGGCCGACCCATTACTATCGATTTTGTGCGCGAAGCACTGCGTGACCTAATTGCCGCTCAGGAAAAGTTGGTCACTATTGATAACATCCAAAAGACAGTCGCAGAATATTATAATATTAAGTTAGCTGACATTTTGTCTAAGCGCCGGAGTCGTTCCGTAGCGCGTCCACGACAGTTGGCCATGGCGTTGGCGAAAGAATTAACCAACCACAGTTTACCGGAAATTGGTGATGCTTTTGGCGGGCGTGACCACACGACGGTTTTACATGCTTGTCGAAAAATACAAGAATTAAAAGATGCGCAGCACGACATAAAAGAAGACTATAGAAATCTTATTCGAACGTTGTCGTCATAAGGTATGTCGTTATAAACAGGGGACTCAGTCATGAAATTTTCAATTAACCGCGATGCTTTTCTCAAGCCACTGCAGGTTGTGAGTGGTGCTGTTGAAAGGCGGCATACGTTACCAATTTTGTCGAATTTGTTATTACAGGTAGATAACGGTCAGCTTAAATTGACCGGAACAGACCTGGAAGTTGAACTGGTCTCCTCGGTACCGCTGGAATCTGCAGATATGGATGCAGCTGTTACTGTACCAGCTAAGAAACTTCTGGATATTGTGCGGAGCTTACCGGAAGGTTCAACAATTGAGTTCACTTCACAGGAAGACAGCGCAACCGTTAAATCGGGTCGCAGTAAGTTTAAGCTTAGCACTCTGTCGTCAGACGACTTCCCAAATATCGATGACTGGAAAAGTGACATCCATTTGGTGACTGAGCAGGCCATATTGAAGGACTTAATGGAGAAAACCCATTTCTCAATGGCGAACCAGGACGTCCGTTATTATTTAAATGGTATGTTGTTTGAAACGGATAATGGCATGTTGCGCTCTGTTGCAACTGACGGTCACCGTTTGGCCATGAGCACTTGTGCTATAGACCAACCAGGCCTTGCACAACGACAGGTTATTGTTCCTCGTAAAGGGGTGGTTGAGTTACTTCGTCTCTTGGGCGATGACGATCAGGAAGTGTCGGTTTCTATCGGAAACAACCATATTCGCGTTGAAACACCAGAGCTGGTGTTTACCAGTAAATTGGTAGATGGTCGTTTTCCTGACTATCGTCGTGTTTTACCAAGTGGCGGTGATAAAGTTGTGGTCGCGCATCGTGATGCTTTACGTCAGTCTTTTGGCCGTGCTTCAATTTTATCAAATGAAAAATTTCGCGGTGTGCGCTTGAATTTAAGCAGTGGTGAGCTTTGTATTACTGCGACAAACCCTGAACAAGAACAAGCGGAAGAAGTTATTGAAGTCGATTACCAAGGCGATGATCTTGAGATAGGCTTCAACGTTAGCTATTTGCTAGATGTCTTAAATAACATTGATGACGAACAGGTTTCTTTTACTCTGTCTGACTCAAACAGCAGTGCACTAATTGAACCTCAGCATGACGAGTCTTGCTGTTACGTTATTATGCCCATGCGTTTGTAACCCTGCCTTATAAATGTTCATTGAGACATTGAGTTTAAGCCACTTCAGAAATTTTTCGGAAGTGGCTTTGTCCCCCAGTCCCCAAATTAACCTAATTACTGGAGACAACGGTTCCGGTAAAACGAGCCTGCTTGAAGCTATTTATTTACTCGGTTTCGGTCGTTCTTTTCGTCCCGGCGGGTTTCGTCAGTTAATTAAAGAGGGTAATAGCGGCTTTACCGTATTTTGTCGCTCTAAAGATTACTCTATTGGCGTTCGACGCAGCGGTGATGGAGAGCAGTCGTTAAGATTAAATGGTGCGAATGTTCAGCGGATGTCAGATGTTGCCCGTTTAGTGCCGGTACAGTTGTTAACCCCTGAGTCTGTAGATATTCTTTTAGAGGGACCAGGTCAGAGAAGACAGTTTATTGATTGGGGAGTGTTCCACGTGGAACATTCTTTTTATTCGGACTGGGTTGCTTACACCCAATTACTTAAACAAAGAAACAGTTTACTCAAACAACGCTCGCTTCCCGTGCGGGAAGATAAATACTGGAAAGAACAGTTGGCCTATTATGGTGAACGCATTAGTAAAAGTCGCGAAAAATACCTAGAAGAACTTAATGATTATATACAAGAACTAGCGAAATCTTTTCTCTCCGATGTTACAATGGAGGTTCGATTAAAATCGGGCTGGGATACTAGCCAAAGTTTATTTGACGCCTTAGAAAGCCATACAGAGAAAGATAAGAAATACGGCTTCACCTCAGTTGGGGCACATAAGGCAGATATCAAAGTGATAGCAGATGGTGTGGAAGTAAAGCATCGCTTATCTCGCGGGCAGCTAAAAACCGCGATAACCGCTTTGAAATTAGCGCAAGGGAAGCATTATCAAAAAATTAAAAAGCAACCCTGCATCTATTTGGTCGATGATTTAACGTCAGAGCTTGATTCAAGAAACCAGGCGTTACTTTGTCGTGAGTTAGAAAATCTAGACGCACAAGTGTTTATCACCGCAATTACTGGAAAGCAGTTGTCGGATAAATTTCAAAAATCACCTCGAATGTTCCACGTGGAACATGGGGTAATAAACGAATGATATCGAGATAATACTATGGAAGAAAATAATTACGGTTCATCGAGTATCAAGGTTCTCAAAGGGTTGGATGCGGTTCGTAAACGCCCAGGTATGTACATTGGTGACACAGATGATGGAACGGGTCTGCACCACATGGTTTTTGAAGTTGTCGATAACTCTATTGACGAAGCCTTAGCGGGCCATTGTTCAGAAATTATGGTTACCATTCATTCTGATGGTTCAGTCAGTGTGAAAGATGATGGTCGCGGAATTCCCGTTGATATACACGAAGAAGAGGGCGTTTCAGCTGCTCAGGTTATCATGACCGTATTGCACGCTGGTGGTAAGTTTGACGACAACTCTTATAAAGTGTCTGGTGGTTTGCACGGTGTTGGTATCTCTGTTGTAAACGCGCTGTCTGAAAAGCTGCAGTTGACCATTCGTCGACAAGGCCAGGTTTACGAGCAAACTTATCATATGGGTGAGCCTGACAGTGACGTAAAACCTGTAGGTGAAACGGATACAACAGGGACTGAGCTTCGTTTTTGGCCGAGTCACGAAACCTTCACGAATACTGAATTTCACTACGATATTTTGGCGAAACGCCTGAGAGAACTTTCATTTTTGAATTCGGGTGTTGGCATACGGTTGCGAGATGAACGTGACGACCGTGAAGATGTTTTTAAATACGAAGGTGGTATTGCCGCTTTTGTTAACTACTTAAACCAGAACAAAACCCCCATTCATCAAAAAGCTTTCTACTTTACGCTTCAAAGAGAAGACGGTATTGGTGTAGAGGTAAGCATGCAGTGGAACGATTCCTTCCAGGAAAATATTTACTGCTTTACCAACAATATCCCACAGCGTGACGGTGGTACTCACCTGGCGGGTTTTCGTGCAGCATTAACTCGTACGTTAAACACCTATATGGAAAAAGAAGGCTTTACTAAGAAAGCAAAAACCTCAGCAACCGGTGATGATGCCCGTGAAGGTTTAACTGCAATTATTTCAGTTAAAGTACCAGACCCTAAGTTTTCTTCTCAGACAAAAGATAAACTCGTTTCTTCTGAAGTGAAGTCGGCTGTAGAGCAGTCAATGAATGAACAGTTAGCCGATTATCTGTTAGAAAACCCAGGTGAAGCCAAGCTTATCATCAATAAAATTATTGATGCGGCTCGGGCGCGTGAAGCGGCTCGTAAAGCTCGTGAAATGACTCGCCGTAAAGGTGCTTTAGATATAGCGGGGCTTCCCGGTAAGCTGGCCGATTGTCAGGAAAAAGATCCTGCACTGTCTGAACTCTACATTGTGGAGGGTGACTCTGCAGGCGGTTCAGCGAAGCAGGGGCGTAATCGCAAAAACCAAGCGATACTGCCGTTAAAAGGTAAAATCCTTAACGTTGAAAAAGCACGTTTTGATAAAATGTTGTCATCGGTTGAAGTCGGAACTTTAATCACAGCAATGGGCTGTGGTATTGGTCGTGATGAGTACAACCCGGATAAAACACGTTATCACCGTATTATTATAATGACGGATGCTGACGTTGATGGTTCTCACATTCGTACCTTGTTGCTAACCTTCTTCTATCGCCAAATGCCGGAGATTATTGAGCGTGGTTACATCTACATTGCTCAGCCTCCTTTGTATAAGGTGAAAAAAGGTAAGCAAGAAGTCTATATTAAAGACGATCCGTCATTGATTCGTTACCTGACCAGTTTGGCGTTGGACAACGCGTCGTTACACGTTAACGAAACTGCTCCGGGTATTGCGGGTGAAAAGCTGGAAGAGCTGGTTAACGGCTACCAAATGGCGCAGGAAAATATAAAACGCCTGAGCCGTCGTATGCCGGAACGTTTTCTGCAGCGCCTGTTCTACGCGCCTCGTCTAACTGATGAACGGTTGAAAGACAAAGATTATATGGCCAAGTGGGTCAAGACACTAAACGATGACCTAACAGCCAGAGAAGTCGATTCAGCAACCTATACTGTCTCTTTGCATGAAGATACTGAACGCAGAATGTGGTTGCCGACAACAACAATTCGTCAGCATGGGGTTGATACCGATTACCCACTTAACTACGAGTTCTTAATGTCGAAAGACTATGAACAGATAGTGACGCTTGGCGAAAAAATCGACTCGCTGGTAGAAGAAGGTGGCTATGTTCTCCGTGGAGAGAAAAAGCAACCAATTAACCATTTTGTTGACGCTGTTGAATGGCTTATCAATGAGTCTAAGCGTGGACTTTATGTTCAACGCTATAAAGGTTTGGGAGAAATGAACCCTGACCAACTGTGGGAAACGACCATGGACCCTGAAACCCGTCGTATGCTTCAGGTTACTATTGAAGATGCTATTGGCGCGGATCAGTTATTCACCACCTTAATGGGTGATGAGGTCGAGCCTCGTAGAGCATTTATAGAGTCTAACGCGCTTAAGGTTGCTAACCTCGATGTCTAGTTAATAGACATAAAGAATGTCAGCATAAAAAAAGCCGGTTCATGCAAAATGAACCGGCTTTTTATTTTTTAAATCAAAGACTTACTGAAGAAGAGATATGTCTGCTATTTCCAGGAACAGCTGACGCAATCTGAACAGTAAGTTAAGTCGGTTCACACGAACTGTATCGTCTTCCGCATTAACCATTACATGTTCGAAAAACGCATCGACAGGCTCTTTAAGCTCTGATAACTGTGTAAGGGCGTCACTATAGTCACCGTTAGCAATAAGCGGCTTAATAGCGCTTTCAGTTTGCGTTACTAAACGATAAAGGGCTGTTTCGGACTCTTCTTGTAAAACAGACTCATCAACTTTTCCTGATATTTCTTCTTTAGACTTTGCGAGAATATTCCCAACCCGCTTATTGGCGGCTGCTAAACTTTCGGCAGAGTCCAGAGATTTAAATGACTGAACAGCCTTAACGCGTTGGTCGAAGTCGGTTGGCTTTGACGGCGACCGTGCCAGTACTGACTGAATAACATCAACCGAAATACCTTGATCCTGATACCAAGGGCGGAAGCGGCCAAGCAGGAATTCAAATACGTCGGCAGCTACTGTTTTATTGGATAACTTGTCACCAAAGCCTTCTACTGAGGCTGCCAGTAACTCGTTTAAATCTAGTGCGAGATCGCGCTCCACCAGTGTACGTAATAAACCTAAAGCTGCGCGGCGAAGAGCAAAGGGGTCACGATCCCCTTTGGGTACCTGGCCAATACCAAATATTCCGACCAGCGTATCCAGTTTGTCGGCTAACGCGACGGCACAGGCCTCTTTGGTTTGAGGTAATTCATCACCGGAAAAGCGAGGCCAGTAGTGTTGCTCAATTGCCTGTGCGATAGTTTCACTTTCACCGTCGTTAAGTGCATAGTGCTTACCCATAACACCTTGAGTTTCAGGAAACTCTGAAACCATATCGGATACCAGGTCAGCTTTGCACAGCAGGCCGGCTCTTTGTGAAGCTTTTACGTCAGCGTTTAACTGGTTGGCAATTTTACCGGCTAACACGGAAATGCGACGTGCTTTGTCACCAATACTTCCGAGTTGCTTCTGGAAAAGTACAGAATCCAGTGCTGAAAGGCGAGACTCCAGTGTCTTTTTCTTATCGGACTCAAAGAAAAACTGTGCATCCGCCAGGCGAGGGCGAACAACCTTTTCATTACCTTTAACAATTTGTTGCGGGTCGCGACTTTCAATATTGGTGATGAAAATGAATTGAGATAATAAATTACCTTTGCCATCTTCAACCGGGAAGTAACGCTGGTCGTCTTTCATGGTGACAATGAGCGGTTCCTTTGGCACAGCCAGAAAACCCTGATCGAAACTTGCGGTTAAAGCTACGGGCCATTCCACCAGTGCAGCAACTTCCTCAACTAACTCGTCATCCTGAATAACCTGGCCGCCGAGTTCCGAAGCAAGACGTGAGATCTCCGATTGAATTGTCTCAATACGCTCTTCGAAGTTAGCGATTACTTTCGCTTGACGCAGCTTTTCAAGGTAGTTGTCGACATGATCAAGCTCGAAACCTTCAGGAGAATGAAAACGATGACCCTGAATAAAACGAGCGCTCTTAGTTTCCAGAATTTCAGCTTTTATGAGCTCGCTACCCAGCATAACCGTCAGTGTATGAACCGGGCGAATGAACTGTGCGGTGCTGTCACCCCAGCGCATAGGCTTAGGAATAGGTAGTGTTTTAATGGCGGCTTCCAGCATACCCTGAACTAATTCAGCGAGCGCCTGGCCTTTTACTGTTGCCTTATGCAGCAGCCATTCGCCCTTGTCTGTCTTTAGACGGTCAGCCTGCTCAACGGTAATACCATTAGAACGAGCCCAGCCTTCGGCGGCTTTTGTCGGATTACCTGAATCATCAAAAGCCACATTAACAGCGGGACCGCGTTTCTCTACTTCTTTATCCTGCTGCTCGGTCTCAACCTGTTTAACCAGGACAGCTAATCGACGAGGAGTGGCATAAGCTTCAATACTATCAAAACTCAGTTCAGCGCTTTTTAAACCAGACTCAATACCCGACTTTAAGCTGTCGCGCAGTGACTTTAAGGCTTTTGGAGGCAGCTCTTCGGTACCTAGCTCAATTAATAAGTTTTCTTTTTGCACGGCTTGGCTCTCCTTAGTTCGCTGCTGGGTTGTTTTTATTGTCGGCTAAAGGGAAGCCCAGAGCTTCGCGCGCCTGGTAATAAACTTCGGCAACGGCTTTTGCCATGGTTCTGACACGAAGTATGTAGCGCTGCCTTTCGGTCACAGAGATAGCATGCCGGGCATCCAGCAGGTTAAACGCGTGAGACGCTCGCATCACTTGCTCATACGCAGGCAAAGCCAAAGATTTTTCTATGAGCAGTTCGCACTCTTTTTCACAGTCGTCGAAGCGACGGAAAAGCACATCAACGTCAGCGTATTCAAAGTTGTAAGTTGATTGCTCAACTTCATTCTGATGAAAAACGTCGCGATACAAGATCTTACCGCGAGGGCCGTCGGTCCAGACCAGGTCGTAGATGCTGTCCACACCCTGAATGTACATGGCCAAACGCTCCAGGCCGTAGGTAATTTCTCCGGCCACGGGGCGGCACTCTAAACCACCGACTTGCTGGAAGTAAGTAAACTGAGTGACTTCCATACCGTTAAGCCAGACTTCCCAGCCCAGACCCCAGGCGCCCAGAGTAGGCGATTCCCAGTTGTCTTCTACAAAGCGTATGTCGTGAGTCAGTGTGTCAAAGCCAAGCATTTCTAAAGAGCCCAGGTAAAGTTCCTGAATGTCTTTAGGTGAAGGCTTCATAATGACCTGAAACTGATAGTAGTGCTGTAATCGGTTTGGGTTCTCGCCATAACGACCATCAGTAGGACGGCGGCAAGGCTGAACATAAGCAAAACTGGCTGGCTCGGGGCCTAATGAGCGTAAAAACGTCATTGGGTGAAAAGTGCCTGCACCCACTTCCATATCTAATGGCTGAACCACGGCACAGCCTTGCTGAGCCCAGTAGTCCTGAAGAGCAAGAATAAGCCCCTGAAAGGTTTTCACATCGTATTTCGACATACGCATTCTCTGCTTTTTTATTTGTGGTTGACCAATGGTCGAAAAATATGCGTAGATTATACCCTCTGACGCGCCTTGGTTATAGGGGAAGGCATGACAAATAATGAACCAGAACGTTGTTCCTGGTGTGAATCTGCTGACGATTACCGTGCGTATCACGACAATGTCTGGGGAAGGCCGGTACGTGACCCGATAGAACTCTTCGCCAAACTGTGTCTGGACGGGCAGCAGGCGGGTCTTAGCTGGTTAACCATATTGCGCAAACAAGCGGGCTACGAGAAAGCCTTTTTGGGTTTTGATCCGAAAGCTATTGTGGCAATGAGTGATGCTGATCGCGAACGGTTGTATAGCAACCGTGATATTATTCGTAGCAAGGCGAAAATTGACGCGATTTTCACCAACGCCGAAGCCTTTTTAAAGTTAGAAGCAAAGGGCATTAAGTTTGAACAATGGCTATGGGCTTTTGTTGGCGGCTCACCGATTATTAATGCGTATCGAACGCAAAGTGAGATTCCAACCGAAACAGAGGCTTCCCAAAGCATGGCAAAAGCGTTAAAAAAGGAAGGCTTTAAGTTTGTCGGTCCGACCATTTGCTATGCTTTTATGGAAGCAGTTGGTATGGTGAACGACCATGTTATTAGCTGTCATTGCTATCAGCCGGTTGCTGACCAAATGAAACAGTTTACGTTGTAAAATGAGCGAAGGACGAATGATAGAAATTACACTTGCGGATTATAGTAACCCCAAACACCGTAATGCCGTTATAGCTATGTTGGATGCTTACGCTAAAGACCCAATGGGTGGTGGTGAAGGCATATCAGATGAAGTTAAAGAAAGTCTGATAGATGAAATGGCAAAAAGAGACCATGTCTTTTCTTTGCTGGCCTACGATGGTGATACCCCGGTTGGCGTTGCAAACTGTGTAGAAGGCTTCTCAACCTTCGCTGCAAAACCATTAATGAATATTCACGACATAGCGGTTATTCCGGAATATCGAGGCCAGGGCGTTGCGCGTAAACTTCTGGAAGAAGTGAAAACACTGGCAGAATTCCGTGGTTGCGTGAAGCTGACTCTAGAAGTTCTGGAAAACAATGACCGAGCTAAGCAAGCCTATAAAAACTTTGGTTTTGAACCTTACGAATTAGGTGAAGTGGGTCAGGCTGAGTTCTGGGAAATGTATTTAAATAAAGATAAAGCCTGATACTTGAATGTCAGGCTTTTAGTGGGCCTTTCTAACCCAGTAGCGGTAAGGCATCTCTTCGGTTTCAGAGCTCACTAATTCATGTTCCATAAATTCGCAAAAGCCCGGAATATCCCGGGTTGTTGCGGGATCATCCGCAATAATCAGCAATACCTCACCAACCTTCATTTTACGAATAGCCGCACGAACTAACATTACGGGCTCCGGGCATTTAAGGCCAAGGGTATCGAGTTCTTTGTCGCAGGTAATTTGAGTCATTAGCGTTAATAAATTAAGTGAAATTAACGGAGAGTTTAACACTTTCGCGCTTAATAGGTGAGGGGGAGTGATGGATTGCACCGCTGTTTGTTGGCGGGAAATACTCAGAAACTGTCTGCAGCCATGGATGGCTGCAGTCAAGCCCCCAGGGATGGGTTCACGGCGTGTTTCTGAGTATTTCCTGACAATAAAAAGGGGCGAGCCTTCGCTCCCCCCTTCCTCAGAGCAGTTAAAGTGTTAAACCGCTCTAGTTTTGCTGTTTCTTTTAAACGCGTTCGAAGACAGTAGCAATACCCTGGCCAAGGCCAATACACATGGTTGCTAAGCCAAGCTTCGCGTTTTTCTCTTCCATCAGGTTGATTAGCGTCGTTGAGATACGTGCGCCAGAGCATCCTAATGGGTGACCCAATGCGATAGCACCACCGTTCAGGTTCACTTTCTCTTCCATCTTGTCGAACAGTTTTAAACCTTTAAGTACAGGCAGTGACTGTGCGGCAAAGGCTTCGTTCAGTTCAACAACGTCGATGTCGTCAATAGACACACCAGCACGTTTAAGTGCTTTCTCAGTTGCCGGAACGGGGCCGTAACCCATAATGGAAGGATCGCAGCCTGCAACGGCCATTGAGCGAATCTTAACGCGTGGCGTCAGACCCAGTTCTTTGGCTTTATCAGCAGACATAACCAACATGGCAGCTGCGCCGTCAGACAAGGCTGACGATGTACCTGCGGTTACCGTACCGTTGACCGGGTCAAACACCGGGCGAAGCTGTGACAGGCCTTCTGCGGTGGTTTCCGGACGAATAACTTCGTCTTCAGTCACGCGTACCAGTTCGCCGTCGGCATTGTGGCCGTTAATTGGGTAAATCTCTTTAGCAAAGCGGCCTTCAACTGTCGCTTCGTGCGCTTTCTTATGAGAGCGCGCGCCGAATTCGTCTTGTTGTTCACGGGTAATACCGAATTTGCGAGACAACAATTCAGCAGTCATACCCATACTGCCCGACGCTTTTGCTACAGACTTATTCATGCCCGGGTGAAAGTCGATGCCGTGAGTCATTGGTACGTGACCCATGTGCTCAACACCACCGGCCATAAAGATCTCGCCGTCGCCGTTCATAATAGCGCGGGTAGCGTCGTGCAATGCCTGCATGGATGAGCCACACAGACGGTTAACGGTAACGCCGGCCACTTTATGAGGAATGCCGGCAATTAACGCTGAGTTACGTGCAATGTTGAAACCTTGTTCTAAGGTTTGCTGCACACAACCCCAGTAGATGTCTTCCAGTTCTTCAACATCCACTTCCGGGTTACGCTCAAGTAAGCCCTTCATCAGCGCAGCTGAGAGGTCTTCGGCACGAGTATGGCGGAAAACACCATTTTTTGAACGCCCCATTGGCGTACGAATACAATCTACAATGACGATGTCTTTCATTTTAATAACCTCCTCAAGCCTTACTTCGCGCTGGTTGTGTCAAAGTAAGATTTACCGGCTTTAGCCATTTCGCGCATACCGTCGGTAACCTGATAAATTTCACCCAGGTGCGCGTACTTGTCTGCCAGTTGAATAAAGTTGTCCATGCCAAGCGTTTCCAAATAACGGAAAGGGCCGCCTCGGAATGGAGGGAAGCCTAAGCCATAAAGCAACGCCATGTCTGCTTCGGCAGCAGAGCCCACAATGTCTTCTTCCAGACAGCGAACCACTTCGTTCACCATTGGGATCATGCAGCGAGCAATGACTTCGTCTGCGTCCAGCTTTTTGCCTTGTTCACAGCCTAATAGCTCGTAGGTGGCTGGATCAGCTTCTTTGGTTGGCTTACCTTTTTTGTCGGTGCCGTAAACATAGAAGCCTTTACCGTTTTTCTGACCGTAACGCTCAGCGGCTGCCAGCTTAGCAATGGCGCTGGACTCGTCGCGTTTCATGCGGGTCGGGAAGCCTGCTTCCATAACAACGGTACAATGATCCGCCGTGTCGATGCCGACAACGTCGCTCAAGTACGCAGGACCCATAGGCCAGCCGAACTGCTTCTCCATAACCTTGTCGATGCCGACGAAATCAACGCCTTCATCAACCATGCCGGCAAAGCCTGCCAGGTAAGGGAACAATACGCGGTTCACTAAGAAGCCCGGGCAGTCGTTAACAACGATAGGGGTTTTGCCCAGTTTCAATGCATAGGCTACTACGGCATTAACAGTGTCATCTGAAGTTTTCTCGCCACGAATAATCTCAACCAGCGGCATTTTATGTACCGGGTTAAAGAAGTGCATCCCGCAGAATTTTTCAGGGCGCTTCAGGTTCTTAGCGAGCTCTGTAATAGAAATGGTCGAGGTGTTTGACGTTAAAATAGCATCATCACTGATAACGCCTTCAATTTCAGCAAGCACCGAACCTTTAACTTTCGGGTTTTCAACAACGGCTTCAACAACAATATCGACGTCTTTAACGGCATCGTTCAGCAGCGTAGGTGTAATAGAAGATAAGATTTTAATCATCTTCTCGTTATTGACTTTACCGCGCTCTACGCCTTTCTTCAGGATCTTGCCGGCTTCTTTCATGCCCAAGTCTAAAGCGTCTTGCTTTATGTCTTTCATTACAGCCGGTACGCCTTTAAGGGCAGACTGGTAAGCGATACCGCCGCCCATAATGCCTGCGCCTAAAACACCCGCTGTTTTGATTTCTTTGGTTGCTGCTTTGGCGTACTTCTTAGACTTACTTTTAACCGCCTGGTCCGCCAGGAAGATACCAACCTGTGCCTGACACGCTTCAGTTTGGGTCAGATCGAAAAATGCGTTGTTTTCAGCTTTTAATGCGCCTTCACGGTGTTCGCGTGCGCCGTTTTCAATGGCTTCTAACGCCTTGTGCGGTGCCGGGTAGTGTTTACCGGCTTTGGCTGCAATTAAACCTTTAGCGGTAACCAGAGTCATCATCAACTCGGTGTCGTTGGCTTTTAACGGCTCTAACTTAGGCTGACGCTTGGCTTTCCAGTCTTGCTCTCCGGCAGCGGCAGCTTTCGCTAAATTCAACGCCGCTTTTGTCAGGTTCTCTGGCTCAACAACGGCATCAACAGCGCCAACGCTCAATGCATCAAGTGCTTTATTGTTTTTACCTGTGGTGATCCACTCTAAAGCGTTGTCCGGACCAATAACGCGTGGTAAACGCATGGTACCGCCAAAGCCCGGGATAAGACCCAGTTTAACTTCAGGCAGGCCGATAGTTGCTGTGGTATCCGCTACACGGTAGTCACAGGCTAATAGTGCCTCACAGCCGCCGCCTAACGCGAAGCCTTTAACCGCACCAACGGTGGGTACCGGCAGGTCTTCCAGTTGGTCAAATACGCGTGATGCTTTTGCTACCCAGCTGCGGGTTTTTTCCTGATCAGAGAATAGTGTCAGGAACTCAGTAATGTCAGCGCCTACAATAAAGGTCGACTTGCTACTGGTGACAATGACGCCACGTAAATCGTCAGTGTTTTGTAATTTTGTCAGTGCTTCACTGAATTCTTCTAATGTTGCCTGGTCGAATTTATTAACCGAGCCTTTCGCATCAAATTGTAATTCTGCGAAACCAGGTTCGATAAAATCGACCCGAATGCTTTCACCTTGATAGATCATCTTGGGTCTCCCACGACTTCCATTAATTTGTTGCTATAAAGAAACTGATTCTGCTATAGCTTTGGGTTAAGGTAGAGAGAGTTTGGCGCGAATACGCCAATTTTTCAACGGTTATTTAAACATGCGTTTGAATTAATGAAAAAGCAGTCGTTTATCATACGTTACAGTGCATCATTGTTTTTCGCGTTATCGCTGTTTAGTAGTGGTGCAGCCCAATCTGAACCTGTTGATAGTGAACAACGGGAGCAGCAGCGTGAGCTATTCAAAAAAGCAGAATACGCCGCTAAGCGTGGTCGTCTGAATGAATACCGTCAGTTATTACAGAAGCTGGAGGGCTACCCGCTCGTTCCGTATCTGGAACTGACAAGGCTGGAGCAAGTAGGCTATTTGGCTAATGAAGACCGGGTTTTGGCTTTTCTGGAAAAGTATGACAACACACCTCTCGACTGGCAGCTAAGGCAGCCGTGGCTTACTTACCTGGCAGGGCAAGAAGAGCATGCGCGCTTTATTCGCGACTTCCGGCACCCGGGCACTTTGACTCACCGTTGTCAGTTTATTGAAGCGCAACGAGAAAAAGGTTTGGGGGACGGGCCTTTCCGTCGCCAGGTTGATGCTATTTGGGAACACGGTTTTTCACTTCCTTCAGCCTGTGATCCCATTTTGAAGGAATGGGAAAGCCTTGACGGACGTACTGATGAGAAAGTTTGGAATAGACTGAAGATGGCAGCTGAACGCGGTAACCCAACGTTACTGCCTTACCTCACAGGGTTATTACCGGAGTTACAGCAATATCTGGGTGAGTTTTATCATAAAGTGCGCTATTCACCGGCGGCCATTGAAGACGGTTCCTGGTTTAAGGGACGTTACCCTGAAAAAGAAGCCCAGATAACGACTTTTGCACTGACAAAGCTTATTTGGCGAGATGAAAATATTGCCCTGCGCAGTTATAAAAAACTGAAGCCCGAGCTACCCTTTTCAGAGGCGCAGGAAGAACGCATAGCAGAAGAGTTTGCGGTTGCGCTAAGTTTGAAGTCTCATCCGGAAGCGCGCGTCTGGCATGACCGTGTTCCGGTTAATGCGCTCAATGAGCGAGTTCTTCAGTGGCGTTTAGCTATTTACCTTAAAGACAAAGATTACGAAGGTCTGCGTGATGCTATTCAAAGTCTCCCCGTTGCTATTCGGCAAGGGAACCAGTGGCGTTACTGGCTTGCGCGCACGCAGGAAATTACCGGGAATGCATTAGTTGCTCAGCAACTCTACGAAGATTTATCCGACGAACGCCATTATTACGGCTTTCTAGCCTCTGCACGGTTACAGAAACCGGTTAGCCTTGAGCACGAAAAGCTTGAGGTGAGTGTGGTTCAGCTTGAACAGATTCGAAACCATCCGAGCGTCCAGCGTGCATACGAGCTTATTCAGCTTGAGCGCTGGGTGGACGCAAGGAGAGAGTGGAATCACTTATTAACTCAACTCGATGGCGAAGAGCAAAAGGTCGCAGCGTATCTTGCCAGCGAGTGGGGGTGGCATGATCAAGCCATATGGACATTAGCGCAAATTGGTCATTTTGATGCCGTGGGCATTCGTTTCCCATTAGCTTATAAAGACATATTAGGAAGGGCATCACAGGCCGCAGGAATAGATGAAAACTGGGCTTTAGCCATTACCCGGCGAGAAAGCAACTTCCGGCATGATGCTTATTCCAGCGCGGGGGCCAGAGGCTTAATGCAAATACTACCCGGCACCGCCAAACAACTGGATACCAAAAACAACAGTTGGCGTCGTTTAAATGACCCGTCGGTCAATGTGCGATTAGGAACTCATTACTTGAGTCGCCTGAAACATCGGTTTGAGAATAACTGGCTATTAGCTACGGCAAGCTATAATGCAGGATACTACCGTGTGAGAGAGTGGCTACCGGAAGAGCCTGTTTATGCCGATGAGTGGGTTGAAACCATCCCTTACCATGAAACCCGAGATTATGTAAAAGCGGTATTGAGTTACCAACAAATTTATAGGATGTTAGGTGGTAACGAGGATAATTTGTTTGAGCAAGTTGTTGATATGACCATTGTTGAGACTGAATAAGGCGATTCAATATGACTGCGACAGCAGATTTGTGGCCGTTATTTCCTGACCATATAAAGCAGCTTCAAACCCGTGCGGAGCGACTCTGCAAACGAGAAAATTTAGATTTACTCGCAATACACTCAGGCCAGCAAAAGCGCTGGTTTTTGGATGACATGAATTATCCTTTTCGTGCGAATCCTCATTTCAAGGCTTGGTGTCCGGAAACGCAGCTTCCTAATGCCTGGGTCATTATAAAACCCGAGACCCGTCCAACGCTCGTTCTGCTCAATGCTCCGGACTTTTGGCATACAACAGCAAATTTAGAAAGTGAACCCTGGCTAGAAGAGTTCCACGTGGAACACATCAGTTCGCCTGAGGCTATAGAAAAGCTCTTACCTTATGATAAGAAAAACGCCGCCTACCTGGGTGAACATATTGAAGTTGCAAAAGCGCTAGGCTTTGAGAACATCAACCCAGACCCGGTTCTTCACTTCTTTCATTATCATCGTTTGTTCAAAACAGACTATGAAATAGCCTGCTTAGCGCAAGCTAACCATATTGCCGCAGAAGGACATATTGCAGCGGCGGAAGCCTTCTTTAAAGGCGACTCCGAGTTTGATTGCCTGTTGAATTATATGGCGGCGACACGGCAAGGGCAGAATGAAGTACCGTACAATCATATTATTGGGCAAAATAAGAACGCGAGTGTTTTACACCATTGGTTACCGGATAAAAAGCCACAAGTGTCGTTAAAGTCTATGTTGGTTGATGCCGGCGCGGAGGTTTGCGGTTACGCTGCCGATATTAGCCGGACTTGGTCGGCAGAGCATAATGAGTATGAAGAGCTGATAGCGGCTCTTGACCAAATTACGTTAGCGCTTATTGATAAAATGAAGCCCGGTATGGAGTTTCCTGTATTGCACCAGTTGGCTCATGAGCAAATTGCTAACGTACTTTTTGCCTTTGGTTTTGTCAGTTGCAGTCCCGAGCAAATGATTGAAGATGGCATAACGACGGTCTTTTTCCCGCATGGCCTGGGCCACCCGCTAGGACTGCAAGTGCACGACGTTGGCGCTGCTCAGGCTGACGAGCGGGGAACCCCCATACCGTCGCCAACAGGCCACCTTACATTAAAAACAACCCGCACTGTCGAGCCGCGCCAGGTGTATACCATTGAGCCCGGTATTTACTTTATTGAACCTTTACTACAAAAGCTGGCGGGTTCTCGCAATAAGCACGTTATTAATTGGAAAAGGGTGGATGAGTTTCGCCCATTTGGCGGTGTGCGGATTGAAGATAACATTGTTATCTATCGGGAACGAAATGATAACCTTACGCGACAAACGTCTTTGGATGCTTACGTGAAAAAGGTTACCCGTCTTGCATGATCAAGATTACGATATTCCGATCTCTGAAGCCGAAGTTGAAATAGAGATAAAAGGCAGTCGTTTTATCGCCTGCCTTGCGCATACCGACAATGAAGCCAGTGCCGCTGAATTCTTAACTGAAGTACAAAGAAGGTGGCCAAAAGCTTCGCACTATTGTTCAGCCTCCGTATTTTCTGCTCCGAATAATAGCCAACGTTTAGCCTCCAGTGATGACGGAGAGCCTTCCGGAACGGCAGGAAGGCCTATGCTTATGGCGCTGCAAAGCAGTGGTGTAGGGGAGGTTACGGCAATAGTGGTGCGCTACTTTGGCGGCGTAAAGTTAGGGACTGGTGGCCTTCAACGAGCCTATACGGAAGCGACCGTCACTGCGTTAGCGGAGCTTGAAAAAGAACGTCGGGTTTTCAAACAGGGGTTTCAGTTGCACTTTGCCTATACCGACCAGGGCGATGTAGAGCCGATTTTATTTGAAGCTGGCGTTGAAACTGCGTCGTCGGAATATGGAGAGAGTGTGTTGCTGACTGTGTTATTAAGACCCATAGAGGTAGAGACGCTGCAGAAAAAACTACAGGCCGCTACCCGAGGCCGGGTTCAGCTAAAGCCTCTTAATTAGAAGAACATTGCGCTGGGCTGGAAGACTTTCTCAACCTGATCAATGTACTTTTTATCCAGCAAGAACAGAATAACGTGGTCGTCCGAGTGAATAATGGTTTCGCTGTGCGCCATGAGTACTTCATGTCCCCGAACAACGGCGCCAATAGTGGTACCCGGCGGAAGTTTAATGTCTTTAATGGCCTTTCCGACGACCTTAGAGGTGTCTTCATCACCATGTGCAATGGCTTCAATGGCTTCAGCCGCGCCTTTACGCAGCGAGTACACATTCACAATATCCCCACGGCGTACGTGGGTGAGTAACGCTGAAACGGTGGCGCGTTGTGGCGATATAGCAATATCAATTTCACCGCCCTGAACCAGGTCAACGTAAGCACTGCGCTGAATCAGTACCATGGTTTTGCGGGCACCCATGCGCTTAGCCAACATAGCCGACATGATATTTGCTTCGTCGTCGTTGGTTACCGCAATGAAAACATCAATATCCTCAACGTGCTCTTCTTCCAGAAGTTTTTGATCGGAGGCGTCACCGCGGAAGATTAATGTATGCTCAAGGCTTTGTGACAACTCTTCTGCGCGCGCTTCAGATCGCTCTATCAGTTTGACCCTGTGGTCAACTTCCAGCTGCTTAGCCAGGCCTGCGCCAATATTGCCACCACCGACAATCATGATGCGTCGGTATTTGTCTTCAAGTTTCTGCAGTTCCTGCATTACCGTGCTGATATGACGAGTATCTGCAATAAAGAAGACTTCGTCATCGGCTTCAATAATAGTGGTTCCTGTCGGGCGGATAGGCTTGCCCTGACGATAAATGGCCGCGACTCGAGTGTCGATATTGGGGATGTGCTCCCGCAGAGTAGAAATTGCGTGCCCGACGAGCTTGCCGCCATAGTAAGCCCGGACCGCAACCAAACTGGCACGACCGTTAGCAAACTCCATAACCTGCAAAGCGCCGGGGTAGTCAATTAACCGTCTGATGTAGTTAGTAACTAACTGTTCCGGAGAAATGATGTGATCGACCGGCGCGTCCTGGTTATGAAATAGCTGATCTTTATAACGGATATACTCTTCGGAGCGGATTCGGGCTATCTTTTTCGGTGTATTAAAAATGGAATAAGCAACCTGGCAGGCAATCATATTGGTTTCGTCGCTACTGGTTACGGCAATCAGCAAATCTGCGTCGTCTGCACCAGCTTTACGCAATACGTCCGGATGAGCGCCGTTACCGACGACAACACGCAAGTCATATTTGTCCTGCAAGTCGTCCAGTAAGTCGTTATTGGTATCAACTATGGTGATGTCGTTGCGCTCACCAACCAGGTTTTCTGCCAATGTGCCGCCGACCTGGCCAACACCGAGTATGATTATTTTCATTGGGCTTTCTTCAGTCTCGCGTAAAAGAAACCATCCCCGCCATATTGTCCGGGAAGCAATTGCAGTGTGTCATGCTCTGCTGTTATAGGTATCAGACTAGCACCAGATTGCTGCTGTAGAAAAGACTCAATTTGAGTTTGGTTTTCCTGACGCAGAATAGAGCAGGTTGCATACAGCAGTTCTCCGCCTGGCTTAAGTAGTGGCCAAAGTGAGCTGAGTATCTGCTTCTGTAACTTTGCCAGTTCGCTGATGTCTTCAGCGCGGCGTAACCATTTAATATCCGGGTGTCGGCGTATCACACCGGTTGCGGAGCAGGGGGCATCCAGCAGTATGCGGTCGAATTGCTCGCCGTCCCACCAGTCATTGGTCGTGGCGACATCTGCGCAGTGAATAACAGCGCTTAAACCAGCACGCTCCAGGTTTTCATCCACTCGCTCAAGGCGCTTGGGGTCGATATCAATAGCCTGAACCGGTTGTTCAAAGCTGTGCCGTTCCAATAAATGGAGTAACTTACCGCCGGGAGCGGCGCAGCAGTCGAGTACACGATGCGCAGCATCTACATTTAGAAAGTCTGCTGCCAGCTGAGCGGATCTGTCCTGTACAGACACATGGCCACGGGCAAAGCCGGGGAGTTTCTCTACCGGACAGGGCGCATGCAATTGAATTGCATTGATTGCGCTGGCATCAGCCGTTGCTGCAATGCCGCTATCCTCAAGCTGCCGTAAGTAGTCATCGCGAGTGGAAAATCGCTCATTCACACGTAACCACATAGGCGGGTGAGTGTTGTTTTCCGCCAGAATGTTATCGGCATGCTCGGGGTGGTCATTGTTAATGGCATCAAATAACCAGCGAGGATGATTCTGCATTGAATCACCGGGTAACTCACGTTGGTGTGAGTCATCGGCTGAAGGAGCTTCGCGCAATAACTGACGCAGTATACCGTTCACTAAGCCTTTATGGTTTCTTTTACCCAGTATACGAGCGGCTTCTACGGTTGCACTTACGGCAGCGTGATCTTTAATTCGTTGGCAATACAATTGATAGGCACCAACCAGTAACAGGTAATGCAATACTTTTAACTTACCTTTGAGGGGCTTATCCAATTTTGCGCCAACCAAGCGATTAAGGCTGGGCAGAACGCGCAAAACACCGTAACTAATCGCACTGGCAAGACGTTTATCCGCATCGGGTAATTTGCTGGTTGCATAAGGCAGGGCCGCCGAAAGCGACTCGCCTTTCTCTAAAACCTGAAACAGGGCACTCGCAGCCGCCGCCCGGCTTTGTGCACCGTGACCGCTGCCTTCGGATTTCTTCTGCTGACTCATTGTAATTCCAGTCCGGGGCTAAATACGTTGCTGTAGCCGTTAACCAGCGTACTGGCCGGCTGCACCTTTTTGCCCGGCATTTGTGCCTGGGTAATACGCAAAAGACCATCGCCAGTGACAATGTCTATACCTTGGTGCGTGCTGCTAATAATAGTTCCGGGCCTTTTGTTACTGGCACCCTGAACTAATTCAGCAGCATGAACTTTAATCGTATTTTGTTGCGCCTTTAAATTGTCTGACTGACACCAGCTCATGGGCCAGGGGTTAAATGCCCTTACGCAGCGTTCAATAAATGCGGCTGGTTGCGTCCAGTCTATTTTGCCTTCCTGCTTAGTCAGCTTTTTTGCATAGGTGGCTTCGCTGTCACTTTGCGGTTTGGCCTGGCGTTGATAACTTTCAAGGTCTGCTAATACTGTGATTAACGCTTTTGGACCAAGGCTTTCAAGCTTATGATAAAGCGAAGCGGAGGTCTCCTGCGGGCTAATAGCGCATCGTTCTTCATGCAGTACCGGACCTGTATCCAGACCGGCTTCCATCTGCATAATGCAAACGCCTGACTCGGAATCTCCCGCCCAAATGGCGCGTTGAATAGGAGCTGCCCCCCGCCATCTAGGCAATAAAGAGCCATGGACATTCAGACAACCTTTGGCCGGGATATCCAACACGGCTTGCGGCAGCAATAAACCATAAGCAACAACGACCATTACGTCAGGTTTTAGCTCTGCTAAAGCCGACTGAGCTTCTTCCGATTTTAACGACTCTGGCTGGTAAACGGGTAGTTGGTGTTCAACTGCCAGTTTCTTAACGGCGCTCGGTTGCGGCTTTTTGCCGCGTCCAGCAGGGCGGTCGGGTTGGGTGTAAACACCGACTATCTGATGAGATTTATCAAGCAATTGCTGTAAGTGTTGTGCGGCAAAATCGGGCGTGCCTGCAAAGACTATCCGCATTACTGTGCTTCCGCCGCATACTTTTCAGCCAAACGCTGTTCTTTCTCTAATTTCTTACGAATACGCTCGCGTTTCAGTGGCGATAAATAATCGACAAAGAGTTTACCCTCTAAGTGATCAATTTCGTGCTGAATACAAATAGCTAAAAGGCCTTCTGCCGAACGACTGAAACGTTCACCGTTTTTATCTAAAGCCGTAACCGTAATTTTTTCCGCACGTTCTACTTTTGCATAAACGCCGGGAAACGACAGGCAACCTTCGTCATTCTTGAAATGACCTTCGGCTTCGGTTATCTCCGGGTTAATAAACACCAGCGGTTCGTTCTGATCTTCGCTGCAGTCAGCAACAAACAAACGCTTGTGAACATCGACCTGAGTTGCGGCAAGGCCAACGCCTTGCTCTTCATACATAGTTTCGAACATATCATCGATAACCGAGCGGATGCTGTCATCCACTTTGTCAATCGGCTGTGCGACTTTGCGTAACCGTTCGTCTGGATATTTCAGAACCGTCATTTTTGCCATTAGAACCTCCAAATCTTCATCTACCCTTAGTTTACCTTAAATCGGTAGGTCAAGGACAGTCTGTGAACACACAGGAATTATGTGTATTAATGGGGATGACACGCGCATCAAACAAGGTACAGAAAGCGGCACGGGAGTGTGACAGCTGGCAAACGCTGTTTGAGCGATGGGGGCAATCGCTAAAACCGGTAGACTCGCGCTGGCTGAAAGCGGCTGAGAACTGGTGTCTAAGTGATTATCAGGGCGTTATATCTTACTTCAGCGACGATTACCCGGCATCGTTAAAAGCAATCAGCAATCCGCCCTGGTTACTCTACTACAGAGGTCGGAAAGAGTTGCTTAAAGGGGTCTGTGTGGCGGTTGTAGGCAGCCGCAAAGCGAGCCATAGCGGGCTGCAGGTTGCTGACTGGATCAGTGAAAAACTGGTCGCGTCGGGTATTGTTGTGGTGAGCGGCCTGGCAATGGGCATTGATGCCCAGGCGCACAAAATTGCCGCAGACAAAGGCAAAACCATTGCCGTTTTGGGTACCGGAATTGATCAATACTACCCTCGACGAAACAAAGCCTTGCAGGATTTCATTGCCCATCAGGGCTTGTTAATTTCTGAGTTTCCGCCCGGACAAACCGCAAGGACAGATCATTTTCCCCGGCGTAACCGTATTATTAGTGGTATTAGTCAGGCGGTTGTTGTGGTTGAAGCCGCCCGTAAAAGTGGTTCGCTCTCAACGGCAATACACGCGTTGAATGAAGGGCGTGAAGTCGGTGCTGTTCCCGGGTCGGTTTTGTTGCCGGAGCATCAGGGGTGTCATTGGCTGATACAGCAGGGGGCAAAGTTAATCAACACACCACAGGATATTCTAGAGTGGTTTTCGATTAACCCCGCTCAAGCACCGGTTTCAGAAGAGCGACAATATCTTGATGAAAGCTTGGCAAACAATCGATTGTTCGCTAGTCTGAGTTCAGAGCCACGAACAATTGATGACATGGTACAATTGTCCGGACTCGAGGTTGCTGAAGTCATGGAGAAAGTAGTGTTACTCGAATTAGAAGGGCTAGTGGCAGCCGTACCAGGCGGTTATATCAAAGTGGGGAGGCGCTAAAGTATGTTTGATATCCTCATGTACTTGTTTGAAAACTACATTCATTCCGAAATGGAAGTTGTGGTTGATCACGATGAGTTAACCAATGAACTTACACGGGCTGGTTTTCGTCACCAGGAAATCCAGAAGGCTTTGGCGTGGTTAGAGCGCCTGGCCGACTTACAAGAAATGGAAACCAAGTCTTACCTGGATGTTGCCCCGCAGCAGTCTACCCGTATTTATACAACGGCGGAGATGTCGCGGTTAGATAGTCAGAGTCGTGGTTTCTTAATGTATTTAGAAAATCTGGGTGTGTTAGATTTCGCGACCCGCGAAGTGGTTATTGATCGCGTAATGGAGCTGGAAACAGCGAACTTTACTCTGGATGACCTGAAATGGGTTGTGCTGATGGTTCTGTTTAATGTTCCTGGTCAGGAAGCCGCCTACGACCAAATGGAAGGTTTGTTGTTTGAGGAAGCTGAAGGGCCCTTGCATTAATGTCATCAGATGAGCGCTGCCCGCGTTGTGAGCGACCGCTGGTCATTAAACATGTTGGACATAACAGCTTTCTTGGCTGCACAGGGTACCCTGACTGCGACTATAAGCGAGGTCTTCGCGAACAATCTGAAATTGAACCCGAGGACCTTGGTGTTGCTTGTCCGGAGTGTGGTAAAGAGCTGCAATTAAAAAGTGGCCGTTATGGTTTATTTGTTGGTTGTAGCGGGTTTCCCGACTGTGAGTTTGTGACCGAGCCCAATGCTGACGAAGAGAACGCTATTACCTGTCCGGAATGCGGCAGTGGTCAGCTGCATCAAAAAACATCACGACGCGGCACCGTATTCTACGCCTGCGATCAGTATCCCAAATGCCAGTTTACAGTGAATCAACCACCGGTTGATGAAACCTGCCCTAAATGCCAATACCCACTGCTGGTGAAAAAGAAGTCCGCTGCAGGAATTCGGAAAGTCTGCCCGCAAAAGCAATGCGACTATAAGTCGGACGCGCTATAATCTGACTCCTTAAGAGGAGGGTATATTATGGCAGATAAGTGGGAAGCAGCGCATAACGCAGTAAGAACAGGCGTTATTGCCTACCCGACAGAAGCAGTATTCGGACTGGGCTGTGACCCAACCAATGAAGTTGCTATTCAAAAGTTGCTAAGCCTGAAACAGCGGCCAGCTGAAAAAGGGCTTATTTTAATAGCTGCGGACTACAGCCAACTACTCCCTTTTGTTGAAGACTCCGCTATTCCGCAGGACAAACGTTTCAGTGTTTTGTCTCATTGGCCGGGCCCCGTCACCTTAATTCTTCCGGTAAGAAAAAGTGTATCGCCATTATTAACTGGCGGCAGAGACACCATAGCCGTGCGGGTTAGTGCGCATGAGCCTGTCAGAGAGCTTTGCCGCGCACTTGGTCATGCTTTGGTATCTACCAGTGCCAACTTAACAGGCCAGGAGCCGGCAAGAACGGCAGCCGAAGTGCGCCTGAAATTTGGTGACAGCGTGGACTGGATCATGGATGAAGCGACTGGTGGAGCTGCTAATCCAACTCGTATCATTAATCCATTTAATAATCAGGTTGTCAGAGACGATGCATAGTGACTATTTAAAGCAGGTAAAAAGCTACCTGATGTCGTTGCAGGACGCTATTTGTGAGCAGTTAGCGCAAGCTGATGGTCAGCAAGGCTTTCAGGAAGACAGCTGGGATCGGCCCGGCGGCGGAGGCGGTCGTTCCAGAATCATAAAAAACGGCGAGGTTTTTGAGCAGGGCGGCGTCGGTTTTTCGCACGTTTACGGTGAGAAAATGCCTGCATCGGCAACAGCGCACCGTCCTGAGCTGGAAGGTCGAGACTTCAATGCCTGTGGTGTTTCTCTGGTAATGCACCCCAAAAACCCCATGGTACCTACGGTACATATGAATGTGCGGTTTTTCATTGCGCAAAAAGAAGGCGAAGAGCCGGTCTGGTGGTTTGGCGGTGGCTTTGATTTAACACCCTTTTATCCATTTGAAGAAGACATCGTCGAATGGCACCAACAGGCAAAAGACGCTCTGGACTGCATTGATGAAAAGCTTTATCCGGAATATAAAGCCTGGTGTGACGATTACTTCTATCTTAAACATCGCGATGAAGCTCGGGGTGTGGGCGGTATTTTCTTTGACGACCTTAATGACCGCTCTTTTGACGAGTGCTTTGCTGTAATAAAAGCGGTGGGCGATGCATTTACCAAAGCATACTTGCCGATTGTTGAGCGTCGCAAAGCCCTGACGTACACACAGCAGCAGCGCGATTTCCAGCTCTATCGCCGTGGACGTTATGTTGAGTTTAATCTTGTCTGGGACCGCGGAACCTTGTTCGGGCTACAAACGGGTGGCAGAACCGAGTCTATTTTGATGTCGATGCCACCGCTGGCTCGTTGGGAATATGACTGGCATCCGGATCCGGACTCGGCCGAGGAAAAACTTACCAGCTACTATCTGAAACCACGAAACTGGTTAGCCCTATGAAGCCAGTTATTCATCTGGGGGTTTTTGGAAACCCAATTGAGCACAGTTTGTCTCCGCGTATTCATTCGTTGTTCGCGAAAGCGCAGCAGCATCCGGTTGAGTATCGTCGTTACCTGTCGACTCCCGGGCGATTTTCCCGAAACATAGCGCAATTTTTTCGCAGTGGCGGGAAAGGGTTAAATGTCACGCTACCTTTTAAACAGCAAGCCGCGGAATTAGCAACAGAATTAACCAAGCGAGCGCAAGAGGCTGGCGCGGTCAACACTCTGGTTGCAACGGGAAATGGTCAATTACTGGGTGACAATACCGACGGTGAAGGCCTAATTAAAGACTTGGAAGAAAAAGGTTTCAAAGTAAGTGAGCGCTCACTTGTTGTTTTCGGTTCGGGGGGCTCAGCCCGGGGAATATTGCCTTTGCTGTTGCAGCAACAGCCTCGCCGTATCTATTTAGTGAACCGGACTGTCGATAAAGCACTGATGCTGAAGTCTCAGCTGGAAAACTTGGGTGTGTTAGCTGCTGACCGTATTCAGGTGCTTGCATCGGCTTTGGAAATTAATGAGCCAATTGACCTGATGGTTAATGCGACCAGCAGCAGTTTAATGGGACAGCGTTTAGCTTTGCCTCCCCAACTCGCTGAGGGAGCCTCAGGTTATGACTTAATGTACTCTGATGAGCCGACGTTATTTATGCAGCAGCTGAGTCAGGCTGGCTGTGAAAATGTTAGCGATGGGCTTGGTATGTTAGTTGAGCAAGCCGCCTCATCTTATCAACTCTGGATGGGGGGAGAACGCCCCGATACCGCATTTGTTATGGCACATTTGCGAGACCGTAGTTAGTTGATTAAAAAAGGTTTTTCTTTGCTTTTTATAAGTAAAGAGAAATGAGGAACAAAAGGTTATAAAAAAACGGAATTTGGCAGTAGATCATTACTGATTTTGTGGTAATCTGTTTGACCTGTTTGCGATGTACTTCCTTCCATTTCAGGGCGTAAACAGAATAGTTTCCACAGTGAAGCATAATAATAAAAAGTACTAGGCATTTAGGGATGCCTGCCGTTTTAAATCCCACACTATCAATAACTTAAGTAAACTTTAGACACGGGGAAATTTTAATTTCCGGCTGTGGAATCGGTCGTTGTTAACAGACTTATTAACAGGTTATACACACTCTGCTCAGTGGCCTGAATTACCGTTCTGTGGCATCCTATAGGTAACGCTTAATTTAGGTTTTTAACTATGGCCACATCTGTTCCCGAAAATCCGTTTATTCTCGTCGATGGTTCCTCTTATTTGTTTCGCGCCTTTCATGCGCCACCGCACTTAACCAATTCCAAAGGCGAGCCAACCGGCGCTGTTTATGGCGTTGTTAATATGCTGAGAAGCTTATTGAAACGCTATAAACCCAGCCATATGGCGGTGGTTTTCGATGCGAAAGGTAAAACCTTCCGTAGCGATATTTACCAGGAGTACAAAGCAAACCGTCCGCCAATGCCCGATGACTTACGCACACAAATTGAACCTCTGCATGAAATTGTGAAAGCAATGGGGCTGCCGCTGTTATGCATTGACGATGTTGAAGCGGATGATGTTATTGGCACTCTGGCCCGACAGGCCGGAGAAAAAGGGCGCTTTACATTAATTAGTACCGGTGACAAAGACATGGCACAGCTGGTTAATGAACATGTCATGCTAATTAACACAATGACTGACACCTTGCTGGATCCTGAAGGCGTAGAGAAAAAGTTTGGCGTGAAACCGGAACAGATTATTGATTATTTAGCACTAATGGGTGACAGCTCGGACAATATTCCGGGGCTGCCAAAAGTTGGCGAAAAGACGGCCCAGGCAATGTTGCAACAAATTCCAAGCATTGATGCCATTTATGAAAATGTCGATGCGGTAAGCGAACTGTCCTTTCGTGGTGCGAAAACCATGCCGGCGAAACTGAACGAGTATAAAGATCAGTTGCTTATGTCCCGGGAGTTGGCAACCATTAAGCTTGATGTGGCTATGGAGTTGCAGCCGGAAGAGTTGACCATACAAACGGCAGACAGCGAAAAACTGGCTGAGTTATATAGCCGGTGTGAATTTCGCCGTTGGCTTGGTGAGCTTATGGAAAGTGGGGCAGCAACTGACCAGGCTTTGGGTAAAGCTGAAGTTGAAAAGCCCGTCAGCGACATTAACCGGGACGCTTACCGTGTTTTAATGACGGAAGAGGAAGTGAGTGATTATTTAACCTCACTTAAGAAATGTGACTACTTTGCTTTTGATACCGAAACGACGAGCCTGAATTATATGCAGGCCGAGCTTGTCGGCGTGTCGTTAGCTGCCGCCCCGGGTGAAGCGGTCTATATTCCGGTTGGCCATGACTATATGGAAGCCCCTGAGCAAGTCGGTCGCGACTGGCTTCTGGAGCAGTTGAAGCCTCTACTCGAAGCGGACAAGCCGCAGAAGGTTGGGCAAAACCTGAAGTACGATGCCCATATTTTGCGCCGTTATAAAATTCGTTTAGGCGGTATTTTAAATGACACCATGCTGGCATCTTACGTATTTAATAGTGTCGGCTCCCGCCATGACATGGACACCTTGAGCCTGCATTACCTGAACCACAAGACGATCAGTTTCGAAGAGATCGCCGGTAAAGGTGCTAAGCAGCTGACCTTTAATCAAATCGATCTTGAGCAGGCGGGTCCCTACGCGGCCGAAGATGCAGACATTACGTTCCGATTGCATGATGTATTGTGGAACAAGGTAAAAGATGTTGGCAGCGAACTGCACAGTGTACTGACTGATATTGAAGTACCCCTAGTTCCCGTATTATGCGATATGGAACAATATGGTGTTCGTATAGATGCTAATTTACTGGGTAAACAAAGTCAGGAAATTACCGAGAAGCTTGACGCTTTAGAGAAAAAAGCGTTTGAGATTGCCGGTGAGGAGTTCAACTTAGGTTCGACCAAGCAGTTGCAACGCATTTTCTTCGAGAAGCTGGAACTTCCGGTTGTGAAAAAGACCCCGAAGGGGGCACCGTCAACGGCGGAGGAAGTTCTGCATGAGCTGGCGCATGACTACCCTTTACCGGATGTTATTTTACAGCACCGAAGCTTGTCGAAGCTAAAATCCACTTATACCGATAAGCTGCCGAAGATGATCAACCCGGACACCGGCCGGGTACACACCTCTTATCAGCAGGCGGTCACAGCAACCGGACGTTTGTCTTCCACTGATCCGAATTTGCAGAATATTCCTATTCGCACAGCTGAGGGGCGTCGGGTGCGTCAGGCCTTTGTTCCTGAGCAAGGTTATAAGATTGTCGCTATCGACTATAGCCAGATTGAACTGCGCATTATGGCGCATTTATCCCAGGACGCGTCGTTGCTAAAAGCTTTTGCTGAAGGCTTGGACATTCACCGGGCAACAGCCGGGGAAGTGTTCGGCTGCAAAGCCGATGAGGTAACGGATGACCAACGCCGTCAGGCTAAAGCGGTCAACTTTGGCTTAATTTACGGTATGTCTGCGTTTGGTCTTGCGCGTCAGTTGGGTATTGCCCGCCATGAAGCTCAGCACTATATGGATAAATACTTTGAGCGTTTCCCCGGTGTGCTGCGCTACATGGAAGATACCCGTAAACAGGCAAAAGAGCAGGGGTACGTGAAAACCCTGTTCGGTCGCCGCTTGCCTTTGCCGGATATTAAAGCCAGCAACGGAGCTCGCAGGAAAGGTGCGGAACGGGCTGCCATTAATGCGCCGATGCAGGGAACCGCGGCGGATATCATTAAAAAAGCAATGCTGAAAGTCGCCGACTGGATTGATAGCAATAAATGTCAGGATGACGTACGTATGTTAATGCAGGTTCACGATGAGTTGGTGTTTGAGATAAAAGAGGCCAAGCTGGATGATTATATTGCACAATTAACCGATGTCATGGAAAAAGCCGCAAGCCTTGATGTGCCGCTAATTGCAGAGGCGGGTAAAGGCAATAATTGGGATGAAGCGCATTAATTTTGCGATTTTTGTGAACTTTATAAAAAGGGTCTAGTCACAATAAGTGAGGGGATTAATCCTCCCTCACAAAATTGTTCTCCCTGGATTACTTTTGGCCCGGCTTTTTAGTCGGGCTTTTTTATTGCTCTTTCTGCGGAATACCAGCCAGGCCGGGGCGACCCTTGCGGTTGGCAAACCATACACCAACAAGAATCGCTAACATACCAACACCCTGTTGCAGCCAGAATGCTTCCCCGTCAAGTACTCCAAGCAAAACGGCAACCACCGGAATAAGATATGTGACTGAACTGGTGAAAACCGTATTGGTTAACTGGACCACGTGGTTAAAAATAACCAAAGCACCAGCCGTTCCTGCTATACCTAACGCCAAAACAGAGAACAGCGATAGCATAGCGCCGGGTTGTTGAACCTGGGCTATAAATTCTGTGCCAGCGAACAAATAGACAGTGGCAGGAACTGCGGCCATAAGTAGCGAGATACCGGTGATGGTTAACGGTGATAAGTCACTGATTTTATGTTTAATCAGGTTCAGGTTGAGGCCGTAACAAACCGTTGCTGCCATGACTAACAACGCATAAAGGTTGAAGTCCCAACTGCCATTCGCCGAAGCGGTTACCAAAAGCAGGGTACCAAAGAGGCCTATACCGACACCGATAACCTGTGCTACCCGCGCCTTTTGATGGAAGAATAAAGAGCCGATAACCAAAGTGGCAATGGGAGTTAAGGCATTCAGAACCCCGGTGACGCCACTGGCTAATTGAGTCTGTGCTATGGCGAACATAAAGGCAGGGATTAAACTCCCCACCAGGCCAACACTTGCTAATTTTAGCCAATGTTTACGGGTGATTTTATTCAGGCGACGCGCAATAAAAGGGGCTAGCACGATACCGGCTGAACTGATCCTAAGCGCACCAACTTCCATCGGACCAAAAGCAATTAGCCCTTTTTTAATCAACAAAAAAGAGCTACCCCAAATTAATGCGAGTAACCCTAATAATAACCAGGCACTAAGTGGTGGTGTGTTATTCGTCGTCATACTCTTTGCTATACCACTGGTTGAGTTTTTCTTCGACTTGCTCGACGCCGAAGCGTTTTAGTGAGGAAAATGCTTCGACCTGAACGTCACCATTAAAGGCAATTGCAGCTTGTCTTGCTTTTAACACCGTTGACTTACGAGCGCCTTGTTTAAGCTTGTCGGCTTTGGTGAGCAATACCAGTACCGGTAGCTCGCAATCAACAGCCCAGTAAATGAGTTCCTGGTCGGTTTCGCGGAAAGGGTGACGGATGTCCATTAGTACGACAATACCTTTGAGGCTGTCTCTCTGCTGCAGGTACTCGCTTAAAGAGCGCTGCCATTTTTCTTTGACGGCCAGCGGTACTTTAGCAAAGCCATACCCTGGTAAGTCGATAAGGCGTTGACCGCTGTCGAGTTCGAACACATTAATTAGCTGTGTGCGCCCCGGAGTTTTACTGGTACGAGCCAGTGATTTTTGCCGCGTTAGTGTATTCAGAGCACTGGATTTACCGGCATTAGAACGGCCGGCGAACGCAATCTCGATGCCCGTGTCCGGAGGCAGTTTGCTGATATCCGGTGCACTGGTCACAAATTTTGCCGATGCGTAATCTAATTGCTGATCTGCCACTATTAAGGTCACTTTTATTGATAAAACGGAACGTCTACGTGCATTATGAAGTATCCGGACAGTATCTCCAATGATCATTTAGCAATTGATTCGGTTTTAATCGTTTAATCCACACAAGTTTTGTGTAAAATAGCAACCTGCTTAAGGTGATTTATTGGGGCGCGTGGCGCCATCCAGAACAGAAGAGAAGCAAACATGAAAAAATTCGCAATCTTTTTGGGACTTTTCTTCGGTACCGCCGGTATCGCAGTAGCACAAAGCGGCGACGCTGAAGCCGGAAAAGAGAAATCGCAAGTTTGTGCGGCTTGCCATGGACCCAATGGTGAATCTCCGTCCGATATGTATCCGCATTTGGCCGGTCAGCACGAAAAATACCTGCTTAAACAGCTGAAAGATTACAAACGGGCGTCAGAAACCGGTGGTGAAGAAGGGCGTAATAACCCCATTATGATGGGCCAGGTTGCGTCATTATCTGAGCAAGATATGGCTGATTTAGCGGCTTTCTTTGCATCACAGGAAGAGCCTAAAGGCGAAACGCCCGAAGATATTATTGCACAAGGGCGTGACCTTTACCGTCGCGGCAACCCTGAAACCAATATGCCGTCTTGTGCCGGCTGCCATGGCCCTCGGGGAAATGGTCTGGGGCTAGCGGCGTTTCCGGATATTTCTGGTCAGCACGCGGCTTACACTAAGTCTCAGCTAGAAATGTTTCGTAGTGGCGACCGCGCTAACGATCCAAACGGCATGATGCAGGGCGTTACAGAGAAAATGACAGACGACGAAATCGAATTGCTGTCTAAGTTCCTGAGTGGTTTGTATTAAACAGAGCTTAATCAAATAGAAAGCGGCTTAGGCCGCTTTTTTTATGTCTATAATAAATGAGATACTAGACGCCTGTTTTTGCGTGTTGTTAACGAAAAGTAATAAGAAAGTTGTTTTTTAGATCAATAAAATCATTGAATTAATATTTGGTTCAAGTAGTCTTAACAACGCTCCGGGGCCGTACGGACAGAAAAAAACAAAAAAAGATGTTAAAAGCCCTTGAGGAAATAATAAAAAGACTGTAAAAATACAGCTGACTCGACACAAAAAAATAACAAGAGGTCGGGAGATTATCGAAAAGTCAGATTCCATCTTATTTCTCGATAATCCAGGGAGTAAAGCCAATAGGCTAGTGGTTGCTCCATTTTATAATAACAATAATAAAAGACAGGTTACGGAAAACCGCAATAACAAGTCGGAAGCAGTGACAACCATTCTCATAGTTGCAGTGCGCTGCCGATAATATGAGAGAAGCAGGCGATGTGTAAAAGCATCGCCTTTTTTCTTATTTGGGCTCAGCCTTTCTTAAACGTACAAGCTTTTCCTTTACCCTCCACTGACGTCATCCCCGTTAATGAGTTACAATAGGTCATATTAGTTTTTATTTAGGAGCGACCATGACTCGCCGCAAGAAAACACGTAAGGCAGGGCCGTTGGCGCCATCTAAAGCGCCAAAAGAAAGACAAGCATCAGATGCTGCTTCAAAAGGTAAAAAGAAGGGTAAGGGTCAACCGTCAGGCCAACGACATTCATCCACTAAGGTTCTGCAGCAAAGTAGAACAAAAGGCGACGAAAAAGATCCCCGACACGGCAGTCGCCGTAAAGTAGCTTTGGTGATGACACCTGAGCAGGAACTAAAACAGTTACAGGAAGACACAAAGCTTCAGTTACTGGTTGAACGTTTCGAAAATGATGAGTCTCTGACAGCAGAAGAGCAGCGCTACCTCGATGAAAAATCTGAGCGTTATGAACAGCTGGTTGCCAAACTGGGTTATGAACTCGATGAAGAATGGGATGATGAGGAGTACTAATGTCCAGCGAACTCTATTGGATTATCGCCATTGTTGGCGTCTTAATTATTGTCGCTCTGGGGTGGTACGCCACCAACTTACTGCTACGCCTGCGTTGGCAGACCAGAATTAGGGATGCAGCCGTACAGAAGCGTGTCGACCGCATTGATGAGAGTATTATTACTATTGCAAAAGCCATGCAGCAAGAGCAGTGTCCTTTGTCTGAAGGATGCTTACGTATTGTGGTATTGCTTGATCATCGCCCGGAAGCTGTAGAGTATGACTATTCTAAAGATTACCCGGCAATGCATGAAATGTATGAAAAGATAAAACATATGCCAACGCACGAGTCACGTAAGAAATTTCCGAAAAAGAAAGTGCGGGAAATGGATGACGAGCGTGAGGGCTATGAAAAGTCGATGCGGGACATTATTCTTGCAGACGTTGATAAGTTATTGAAGCAATTCCCAGCGGCCTGAGGAGGCGGCATGCCGTTTTTTAAAGGTATAAAAGAAGATATCGCCAGCGTTTTCGACAGAGATCCGGCTGCGCGGAACACAATGGAAGTGTTGTTTCACTATCCTGGACTGCATGCCACCTGGTTCCATCGTATAAGCCATAAGCTTTGGGGCTGGAAGTTATATTGGCTTGCTCGTTTTGTTTCTAATGTTTCACGCTGGCTAACGGGCATAGAAATTCATCCGGGTGCTAAAATAGGTCGTCGCTTTTTTATTGATCACGGCATGGGTGTGGTCATTGGTGAAACCGCAGAAATTGGCGATGACGTTACTTTGTATCATGGCGTGACTCTTGGCGGTACTAGCTGGAACAAAGGTAAACGGCACCCGACCTTGAAAGACGGTGTGGTGATTGGTGCAGGAGCAAAGGTACTGGGTCCAATTACTGTCGGCAAATCTGCACGCATTGGTTCTAACGCCGTGGTCGTACGAGATGTGCCGGAGCTAACCACTGTGGTCGGCATTCCGGCTAGGGTAGCTCAGTCGGCGGTCGATGCGGAAACAGCGGAACGCCGCAGAAAAATGGCAAAGGAGTATGGCTTCGATGCCTATGCTATCTCAGCGGATAACCCAGACCCGGTTGCGACAGCAATTGGGCGTATGCTCGATCATGTACAGGTTTTAGATAATAAAGTTTCTGACCTTTGTCAGGCTGTTAATAAGCTCGGTGGCGATGTCTGTGGCGAGATTCCTGAAGTCGATATGGACGATGTCGAGTTTCTCGAAGAAAGTGAGCGCGCCGCAAAACGACGCGCCGATAAAGATGATACTTCAGCCTCGGGTAAACAAGACTCTTAACTTTTTAAATTAAAGCGCTCGATCAAGGAGTAAAGCTGCTGACTGGTGTTTTGCAGCTCGTTGCTTGAGCGTTGAGTTTGCTCTGCTGTTTGTTGGGTATGACGTGCAGTGTCCGCAATTTCAGTAATTTGCTCGCTGATATGCTCCGCAACGCCGCTTTGCTCTTCAACAGCGGACGCCATTTGCGTCGACATATCTGAAATGTCCTGAATAGCCACTGATATCTCACCCAGAGCAGTGTCTGCCAGACGAACTTTCTCAACACCTTCTGATGCCGCCTCTTCACCTTGTTTTGAAACTTCGACGGCATTACGTGCGCGCTCTCGCAACTGTTGAATGACTTTGTGAATACCCTCAGTAGACTGGGTTGTTCTTGAAGCCAGTGAGCGAACCTCATCTGCGACCACTGAGAAGCCACGGCCATGCTCGCCGGCACGAGCCGCTTCAATGGCAGCATTCAGGGCTAACAGGTTGGTTTGGTCGGCAATGGAGGATATTAAATCAGCAGCCTCGCCAATAGCCCCGGTCGATTCATCCAGCTCTTTAACGGTTGCGGCTATTTGCCGAACGGCATCGTGAAGATGGACGATAACCTCGCTTGCTTCTCTTGCCAGCCCAACGCTTTCATCCACATTGGTTTTCGCTGACTCAGCCTGTTGCGCATTACGTTCAACGGTATTTGCGACTTCCTGAATGGCGGACGCCATCTCATTCATAGCCGTCGCCGTTTGTTCAGTCGCAGCCGTTTGTTTATCGACATATTGTTTACTAAGCTGAGCTTGATCGTAAGTATCGTTGGTCACTTTTAACAGGCTTCCAACCGCGTCCTTCATGCGGCTAAGTGCGGTACGGTTACGGGCGCCCTCGCTGATAAGCTGCATAGCGAGCCTGGCTTCGCGTCCCTGTTTATCAAAGTACGTCATTCCAACCAGTTCGGAATCAAAAGCCTCAGGGCGTAACTCCAATAACCCTTGCAGCATACGGCCAATATAGGTGGCGTAAGCGAACGTGGTAATAGCGGTAGCAGCCAAAGCGATTAACGCGGAGGTAGGTTCACCGAGCAGTGCTATGGCGGCACTGGCAATTACGCCGGGGATAACGACGGGCATTAGATCTTTACAGCCCAGCCAGAGTCGTTTTCCCAGGGGAATGGCATGCTTTCCTGAATTTAATCGCTCATAGATGCGCTGTGCACGTTTTTTACGGTGGTCTGATGCGGCAACACGGACGGACTCAAAGCCAACCGGCTTACCGTTTTCCATAATTGGCGTAACATAAGCACTCACCCAGTAATGGTCGCCGTTTTTACAGCGGTTTTTAACCAGACCCATCCAGGGCTTGCCGCGCTTGATGGTTTTCCACATATTCTCGAAAACGCTGGCAGGCATGTCAGGATGACGCAAAAGGTTGTGTGGCGAGTCAATTAACTCATCACGTGTGTAACCACTGACATTAACGAAATCTTCGTTGCAGTGCTTTATGACCCCTTTAAGGTCAGTCGAAGAGATCAGTCGATAGTGGTCTGGAAAGCGGTTTTCCTTTCCTGTAACCGGACCATTATTTTTCATAAGCGCCTTTAGGAAGTTTGATTTACATCAATATAGTAAGGTTATCGTATTTTGGCAGGAAAAGTTTAACGGTTTAGGCTTTTGGCCATAAAAAAACGCCGCTAAGAGCGACGTTTTTGAAATTCTTTGTGTAAACGTTCGGCACCCAAAAGGGTACTGAAGGTTCCTTACATAGGAACTACGTTTTCAGCTTGTGGACCTTTAGGGCCTTGAGCTACGGTGAAAGAAACTTGCTGGCCTTCTGCCAGAGTTTTGAAACCGTCAGACTGAATAGCGCTGAAATGTACGAAAACGTCTGCGCCGTTTTCTTGTTCGATGAAACCGAAGCCTTTAGCTTCGTTAAAGAATTTTACTTTACCAGTAGTAGTAGACATGCTGATATTCCTCGTAGTGCATGTTGAAATCAATGTATTGCTAAAAAAAACTTGGTATTACTTGGACTTACAAAACGAGGTACAGCAAAAAGGACTTCGTAAAAAATCTCAAATCAATAGCCGAAATTTTCTCAGCGGTTTCGAGTATACGCTTAATATAGCCCGAGTCAACAACAGGTTGCGTTATTTTAACCAATTGCGGCTTATATGGCGGAAGGTATCGCCGCCCGCTTTTTCAAGCCACTCAAATGCGGCCATTTCAGAAGTGATAATTTCTACACCAGCGGTTCGCATACGTTCAATGGCGCTGTCTTTATCGGTGGGGCGACGGGAACCAACAGTATCGGCCGGTAGAAACACTTGATAACCGGATTCCTGAAGCTCTATTGCAGTTTGTAGAACGCACACATGGGTCTCCATACCCATAATAACCACATGTTTTTTATTGTACTCCGACAGAACATCGCGGAAGGTATCGTCACGCAGTGCACTGAAATGTGTCTTCTCGACAACGCGGGCGGCCTCAATAATCTCTTGCAGACTGTCAACGGTATAGCCTAAACCTTTAGGGTATTGTTCGGTAATAAGAATAGGCAAGTCCAACTGCATAGCAATTTCACCCAGCCAACGCATTCGCGAGGTGACAACGTCTCGTTGATGAATTGCAGGCAACAGTCGCTCCTGAGCATCGACAATGAGTAATAGAGAATCTTTAGCGCTAAGCAGCATTGTTCATTCCTGTTGGTAGAAAGTCGGTTCACATACTAACCTTAGCCCATTAATCTATCTATCAGCAAAAAGTCTTAATTTGGTCAATAATCACCCATGAAATTTGCAGTTAAGGCGGCCAATGGCTACAATCCTCGCCTTTCCAAATGCAGATGCACATCCAAAACAGTAAATAAAAGGTGACACCATGGCTCCGGTATTGATTCTAATGGGTTCCCAGTCCGATTGGCCGGTAATGCAAAAAGCAGCAGAAATGCTGGAATCGCTGAACGTAAAGTGGCAGGCGAAGGTCGTTTCTGCGCATCGTACGCCGGACTTACTTAAGTCGACGATGGAACAAGCCGAGCAAGACGGAGTGCCTGTGGTTATTGCCGGCGCCGGCGGCGCTGCTCACTTACCGGGTATGCTGGCGGCTTATACGGCTATTCCTGTGTTTGGTGTGCCGGTTCCAAGCAAGCAATTAAAAGGTTTAGACAGTTTATTGTCTATTGTGCAAATGCCTAAAGGTGTGGCTGTTGGTACTCTGGCGATTGGTGATGCCGGTGCGGCAAATGCGGGCTTGTTGGCTGCTCAGGTTATTGGCAGCTTTGACAGCGAAGTGCGTAAACGCGTACATGAATTCCGCAAAGCGCAGAAAGAGAAAGTGATGGCGAACTCAGATTTGGAGCTGCCAAAATGAAAATTTTGATCCTTGGCAACGGGCAGTTAGGTCAAATGCTGGGTAAAGCCGTTATTCAGCAGGGGCATGAATGTGTCTTATACAGTGACCGACTGGATAAGGTGATGGCTTTAGGTAGCCAACAACCTTTGGCAATGACGTTAGCCGAGGCGAATGACTGGGCAGATGTAACCACCTGGGAGCACGAGCATTTAGGCGAAGAGCTGGTTGCTAAAACGGATGATAAGTTCTTATTAAAAGCAGAGCGTTTCAACGGCTTAGTTGATCGTCGTACGCAAAAAGCGCTTTGTGATGAACTCGATATTCCCACTTCCGCCTGGAAAGCCTATGAGAATGTGGCTGAACTGACGGCCATTTTAGAAAGCTGTGACCATGCGGTTGTCATTAAGTCGGCGAAAGGCGGCTACGACGGCAAGGGCCAGTGGCGCTGGAAGCCGGGTGATGACATCGCCGCTGTCGCTGAAGAGGCAGGGCAACGCCCGGGTATTGTTGAAGACATGATTAACTTTACCGACGAGGTTTCTGTTGTGGGAGCTCGCTCACACAAGGGAGAGCAGCGCTGTTTCCCGCTGACATTAAACGTCCATACTCAGGGTATTCTGTCTTACAGTCTGGCTGGCGCAGAGCATTTTTCTAAAGCGCTTGAAGCTTTAGCCAAAGAGCATCATAAGAAGCTGACCGACGCGCTGGATTACGTGGGTGTATTAGCGATTGAGTTCTTTGTCGTTGGTGAAGGCGATAACCAACATTTGCTGGTGAACGAAGTGGCTCCGCGGGTTCACAACTCCGGGCACTGGACGATGAGTGGCGCTAATTGTGACCAGTTCAACCTGCACATTCGCGCTATTACCGGTTTACCGCTGCCCGACTTACTGATAGCCCCCACCTTAATGGTGAACGTAATTGGCGTTGCGGGTATTCCGGAAGCTTTATGGGAAGCGGCGGCCGCTGAATGTCATTGGTATGGCAAGGATGCGCGACCCGGTCGTAAAGTGGGCCATGTGAATATTATGATCGACTCGTTTGAGCGGGGCGAGAATTTAGCCTCTATGTGGGCGGATAAACTGCAACTGTTAGCGAGTTAATACCTGCTTAGATGAGCGGTTAAAACCGCTCATCCAGCCATTTCTGCATATCCTGAACCTGTTCTAAGCACAGCGAGTGCGGCATTGGGTAGGTTTGATACGTCACTGAAAACCCTTTCTCTTTCAAAATTGCACAGGCTTTCTGGCCAAGAACTTCCGGAACCACAGGGTCCTGAGTGCCATGTTGAACCAAAATGGGCAGTTGTGCATTGGCTTCATTAACCTGAATATCACCGGCGGTGGCAAAGTACGTAGAATGCGCCATTAAACCCGCCAGCGGTTTCGGGTAGGTCAAAGCGGCTTCATAACCCACGGCGCCGCCTTGTGAGAACCCGGCAATAATAATGCGCTTACTGTCGATGCCCTGAGCAATTTGCTCGTCTATCATGGCGTGTACTTTGGCCGCTGACTCGCGCAATTGTTCGCTGTCTATCTGGCGGTCGATGCTCATGTCGGTAATGTCGTACCAGGCAGGCATGACCATACCCTGGTTTATAGTGACCGGCATTTGTGGTGCGTGAGGAAACAAAAAGCGAACCTGCGCGTTGGCAAATTTCAGGTGTTCGGTCATAGGGACAAAGTCATTGCCCGAGGCTCCCAGGCCATGTAACCAAATGATAACGGCGTCGGCTGTGCCTGCCGGCTCGTGTTTTATGACTTCCAGAGACATTACTGCTTTCCTATTTCTGCGGCAGGGTAAGAACCCAGCCAGTGAATGTTGTTCATAGCGGCCAATTCTTCAAGAGCCGAAGCGACACCCGGTTCGCTGCGGTGGCCATCAAAGTCGATAAAGAAATGATAGTCACCAAACTGACTACCCGCCGGCCGCGACACTATGGAGGTTAAGTTAATTTGCTGCTTTGCAAACACCTGCAAGCTGTCAACCAGCAAGCCGGGATGGTCGTTGTCATCAATGAGCAGCAAGCTGCTTTTCCAGTGCTCATCCTTTCTGTATTCCGGCTCTTCAGACGCTGCGGATAATACCACGAAGCGTGTTTCGTTGCGTGGGTTGTCAGCGATATTGTTACTCAATATCTGCAACGTCTCCGGGCAACTAATGTGTTGGGGAACTATGGCTGCAGACGCCTCTTCAGCCGCCAGCAGAGCTTGAAGCGACGCGGCGTTGCTGGCCGTATGAATAATGGGCAGCCCGAGCTTGTGTAAGTACGAATTACATTGTCCTGCTGCGACAAACTGTGCCCATATCTGGGTAGGCTTCGTACTATTACTGAGACATTGGAAGCCAACAGGAATACGGATTTCCGCCTGAATGCGTAAGGGCCTTTGCACCAAGTAGTCGACGACCGGAGAGACGAAGCCTTCGGTCAAATTTTCAATAGGAACAACGGCAGCGTCGCACTCTCGTCCAACCGACGCCAGGCAGCTGACCAGGTTATCCAGTAATTGGATGTCGTGATCTTGTTCAGGCTGGAAAAGCCCTGCGGCAACCTCCGAAAAGGTGCCGGCAGGGCCTAAAGTGGCTAGCTTCATTTCTTATATTGCTCGAACCAGGCCAGTGCATGCTCAATTTTGGCAATCATGTTGGAAGGACGAGCTGTAACGCCATGAAAAGCGCCCGGAACACGAACCATAGCTGTATCTACTTTTTGCAGCTTTAATGCTTGGTAGAACTGCTCGGTCTCCGATATCGGCGTACGACGATCCTTCTCGCCGGTAAACAGCATGACTGGTGTTTCAACGTCACCGACCATAGACAGTGGCGAGCGCTGCCAGTAGTGCTCTAGCTCTTCCCATGGCATACCCGGGAATTGGTTGGTAATTTGACCAATTGAGCTGTCAGCCGTCAGTACTTTGCTGACCCAGTTAATCACCGGGTTAGTGGCTGCGGCGGCGTTGAAGCGGTTGGTCAGCCCGACTGCGTAGGCTGTGGCGATGCCACCTGCAGAACCGCCGGCAATAAACAGGTTGTCTGAGTCGGCAATGCCTTTATCAATGAGTAAATCAATGCCAGTCATGTGATCAGCAAAGTCATAAGGTGACGAGTAGTTGCCGTCCAGCAGCATGGCAAAGTCTTTACCGTATGAAGTACTGCCGCGATGGTTTACATAAAGCACCACATAGCCTTCGGCTGCATAGCGCTGGTGTTCTGCGGCAAAATGCGGACCGTAAGACAGGTGAGGACCGCCATGTATTTCTAATAGTAACGGGTACTCTTTGTTTTCATCGTAGTTTGGCGGAGTAATGTACCAGCCATGAATCTCTTCGCCGTCATAGCGCGACTCATAGCGAATTTCGTGAACTTCACCCAACTCACGGTGACCAAGCAGGTCTTCATTAAGCTGAGTAAACTGAACCGCTTCGCCATCTTGTGGCTGATAACCGACATCGGCGGGGCGATATTCGGACCCCTTGGTGTAGGCAATGGCGCCAGTTTTTGAGGCAGTAAACGAGCCCATGGTATAAGGGCGGCTGACATAAACACCGGAAACGTTATCCACTCGGTTTGTCAGTTCATTGTTCAATGTGACATCAGCAACAACGGTTTTGCCCTGGTCGGCGTATGAAACCGCCAGTGATTCATTGCCCGTCCACTGTGGCGAGCTGAAAGAACGGTCAAAGTCAGCTTGAAGTTCTGTCTCTGAGCGTTCGCTCCAGTCCATGACCCACAATTGTGACTTATGGTAAGGCACCGGCTCGTTAGAGCTGTGTAAGTAAGCCAGACGCTCGCCGTCAGGAGAGAACTGCGGCGACGACTCGCGGCCGGGCTTGTCAGTGACCTGCGCCACTTCTTTTGAGCTCAGGCTGACGCTGTAAAGGTCGCTTTCATTCACCTGGTAAGCCCAGTCTTCCGAGCGGTTGCCGGAAAATACGATATGGCTGTCGCCTTCTGTCCAGGCCAGTGGGCCGCCATGTCGGTAAGGGCCATCGGTCAGCTGGCGTGCACTGCCACCCTCAGCCGGAACCACGAAGAGTTGTGTGTGCGCCGGTTCCAGAACACCTTTACCGTCGCGCTGATAATAAGCTTCTTCAACAATAATAGGCGATTTGGACCACTTCGCGCCTTTGGGTTTAGCTGGCTTTTTTACGCTTTTAGCAAAGGGCGTAGGTTCAGATTTAACCGACATGGTAAATGCCAGTTGAGTATCGTCGTTAGACCAACTAATGCTGCCCGGGCTCTCGCTTACGTGAGTGACTTTAGCGGTGCGCTGTTCTTTAATCCAGTGCACATGAATTTGGTTCTTTTCCGAGCGATTAGACGCAAAGGCAAGACGAGTGCCGTCGTTTGACCAGGCCAGACTGCCGTAGTTGTATTTATCATCAAAAATCGGTAAATGTTGACCGGTTTCGGTATCAATCAGCCATAATGATCGACGAGTATTGTCTTTCATATCATCGAAGCTGTTGCGTATGTACGCAATGTATTTACCGTCAGGAGAGATACTGACTTGGTTGGCGTACTCGAGCTGGAAAATGTCTTCAGCCTTAAATGTATCGTCTGATAACGCTGGAGCGGAAGTAAAAAGTAGCATTAAGCTACCGGCAATGACGGATTGTTTTAACCACATTGTTGTTCTCCTTTTAAGTATAGCTTTACGTTACTGAAGCTGACGAGGTGATGCAAAGAGTTCCGTTCAAGTTGGCAGAAAATACGGTAAACTGAAAACCTTTTCCGAATGTTGTCAAAAAATTTAGAAGGAAAGCCCATGCACTACCGCCAAACTCGCGCAGAAATATCGCCCGCTGCAATAGCGCATAACGCTAAGTGGGTGCGTAAGACGATGGCTGGCGGGAAATTGCTGGGAGTTGTTAAAGCCGATGGCTACGGGAATGGTGTTGAGCCCGCAGTAAAGGCGTTAGAACCGCATGTGGACGGCATGGCTGCTGGGTTCATGGAAGAAGCGCTTGCCGTTCGGGAATGCGGATACAAAGGGCCGTTGGTTATTTTAGAGGGCTGCTTTTCCTCGTCTGAGCTTGCGATTTGTGCAGAAAACAACTTAAGCCCGGTGGTGCATTGCGAGCAGCAATTACTAGACATAGAGGCGGGAGCTTTAAGTAAACCATTGTGGGTGTGGTTAAAGGTCGATACCGGCATGCACCGCTTGGGCTGGTCTGAAGAACAAGCCCTGCAAGCATTGCAGCGCTTAAATGCCAGTAACAATGTGGCTGGCGTAACGCTCATGTCACACTTGGCTAACGCTGATGCGAACCATCGGCTGAATGCAGAGCAAAAACAACAGTTCTGTCAGTTATCGGAAGCGCTCAATGGCTATCAGGCGCGCAGCTTCCATAATTCGGCAGGCTTACTGAACCCTGATACAAAGTGGTCACTTCAGGAAAATGACTGGGCCCGTGCAGGTTTATTGCTTTACGGCGTAAACCCCTCGAATGTGACCGAAGTACAGTCGGCGCTAAAACCCTCGATGCGGCTGGTCGCCCCGGTCATTGCATTGCATCAGCTGGAAAAGGGTGAGTCGGTCGGCTATGGCAGCGCCTGGAGTGCTGAGCGACCAACGGTCATTGCAACGGTGGCTATGGGCTATGCGGACGGTTATCCGCGACAGGCGAAAAATGGCACACCAGCAATGATCCGAGGCAAACGTGTCACTTTAGCCGGGCGAGTCTCTATGGACATGTTGACGATAGATGTCACGGGCATTGAGGGTGTGCAGTTGGGTGACGATGTTGAGCTGTGGGGGCCGAACGTTGATGTGCGACAGGTTGCGGCCTGCGCAGATACTATTTCCTGGCATTTACTGACCGGCGTCAGCGGACGTGTTCCGCGGGTCGTTGTTTAAAAGACTCAACTTCTGAGTATTAGCCATACAAATTAGCCATACAAAAAGTATGGCAATTATTAGTATTTATCCTACAAGCTTTACATCTTTGACCCTGATCTTTGTCAACAAAGGCGTATACTTAAGACAAACCTCAGTTAAGGGTGTTTGCTATGTTCGAAAGTTTCGATGCATTGTTTCTGGCGCGCTTTCAGTTCGCTTTTACGATAGCGTTCCACATTATTTTTCCTGCGTTCACCATCGGTGTGGCCAGCTACCTGGCGGTACTGGAAGGCCTTTTCTTAAAAACACGAAATCCGGTTTATCAGAAACTATTCCGTTACTGGGTCAAAATATTCGCCGTTGCTTTTGGTATGGGCGTGGTGTCCGGCATTGTGATGAGTTACCAGTTTGGTACTAACTGGTCGGTATTCTCGGACAAAGCAGGGCCGGTTATCGGACCGTTAATGGGTTACGAAGTACTGACTGCGTTCTTCCTTGAAGCCGGGTTCTTGGGTGTCATGCTGTTTGGTATGAACAAAGTGGGTGAAAAGCTGCACTTCTTTGCTACCTTGATGGTTGCAGTCGGTACTGCCATTTCTGCTTTCTGGATACTGTCAGTAAACAGCTGGATGCAGACCCCGGCAGGCTATGCTATGAATGACGTTGGTCAATTTGTGGTGACCGATTGGTTTGAAGTGGTATTTAACCCTTCTTTTCCATATCGGCTGGCGCATATGTTGTTAGCGGCTTACCTGACAGTGGCCTTTGTGGTGGGTGCAGTCGGTGCCTGGCATTTGCTAAAGGACAAAACCAACGCCGCCGCACGCAAAATGTTCTCCATGGCCATGTGGATGGCGTTAATTGTTGCGCCATTGCAGGTTCTGGTCGGCGACTTCCATGGGCTGAATACTCAGGAATATCAACCTGCAAAAGTAGCTGCAATGGAAGGGCACTTTGACACCGAAGCCCGGGCGCCACTGTATTTATTCGGATTGCCCAACGAAGAAACGGCGGAAGTGGACTACGCTTTGAAGGTGCCGGGGCTTGCCAGTCTTATTCTGAAGCATGACATTAATGCCGAAGTGACCGGGCTGGATCAGTTTCCGCGCGAAGACTGGCCTCCAGTGGCAACCGTATTTTGGTCATTCAGAGTCATGGTCGGAATAGGGCTCTTGATGGTACTGGCGGGGTTATGGTCCGGTTTACAACGGTTACGAGGCAAGCTTTATGACAACAGCCTGCTACTGCGCTTTAGTTTGTTTATGGGCCCCATGGGTTTTGTCGCTGTAATTGCCGGCTGGATAGTCACCGAAGTGGGGCGTCAGCCCTGGGTTATTCAGGGCTTGCTACGAACCGCCGATGCGGCGTCTCCTATTGATAAAGCCGGTGTCGCGGGCAGTCTGATAGCCTTTATTGTGGTTTACTTCCTCGTTTTTGGTGCCGGTACGTTCTATATTCTGCGTAAAATGGCAGCGGATCCTGCAAAAGTGACGATTCCCGACTATGCCAAACATAAGCCGACAATGGCGGCTGAGCGCATTTACGATGAGGAGGCCTAAGCTATGGATTACGCACTGATTTGGGCAATATTAATTTCGGTCGCCGTATTTGCTTATGTTGCGCTGGACGGCTTTGACCTGGGAATTGCACTGCTTTTCCCCTGGTTTAAAAAGGAAGAAGATCGCGACGTAATGATGAACACCGTTGCGCCAGTCTGGGACGGAAATGAGACCTGGCTGGTACTGGGCGGTGGTGGTTTGCTGGCGGTGTTCCCGCTGGCCTATTCGGTGCTTATGCCCGCGCTGTATATGCCGGTTATTGCCATGCTTCTGGGGCTGATTTTCCGCGGCGTGGCTTTTGAGTATCGTTTTAAAACCAAACGAGCAAAAGGTATCTGGGACTTATCCTTTATTGTTGGTTCGCTGATAGCGGCTTTGAGTCAGGGGATTATGCTGGGCGCAATGCTACAGGGTATTCAGGTAACAGACCGAGCCTATTCCGGCGGCTGGTTTGACTGGTTAACCCCGTTTAGCTTTTTCTGCGGTGTTGCAGTGGTTGTTGGCTACATGATGCTGGGAGCGACTTGGCTGGTAATGAAAACAAACGGTGACCTGCAACGCCAAAGTTATAGGGCGGGCTGGTACAGCGCTCTTTTATTGGTCGCTTGCATTGCTTTTGTGAGTCTTTATTTGCCCTATGTAGACCCATTTATTGCGGAACGTTGGTTTACTTATCCGGCCTCGGTTGGCTTGTGGGTGCTACCAATTCTGCTGGTAGGCATTACGCTTGGGTTACTGCGCTCGCTGCATAAAAAGCAGGAAGGCAGACCCTATTTGTGGGGCCTGGGACTGTTTCTTTTGTCTTTTGCCGGGTTTGCAGTCAGTATTTTCCCTTACCTGGTTCCGCGCAGCATTACCTTGTGGCAGGCAGCCGCGCCGGATAATAGCCTGAAGTTTTTACTTATTGGCGCTGTGGTACTTCTGCCTATTATCTTCGCTTACACTGGTTATACCTACTGGGTGTTCCGCGGCAAGGTGGATTCAGACAGTGGATATCACGACTGATGAAGCCTGTATTTAAAAAATGGTTGTGGTTTGTCGGACTGTGGTGTCTGGGTGTGCTGGCTGTCACTTTAGTTGGCGGCCTTATCCGCTGGGCTTTATTGTAAGCTTGCGCTAGGCTAAAGGCAGATTTTACGCCGGAGGCAACCAACATGAAATTGACTCACCTTCTGGCCGCAGCGGTTGCGGCCTTATTTTTATCGGCTTGTAACAACGCCGAACCTCAGAGTAATGAGACTCGCAGCGCAGACTACGTCATTAAGAACGTCACCCTTGTTGACTGGCTTAAAGGCGAGCCCAATGTCATTGATCAACAAACACTGGTGGTGAATAACGGCTATATTAGCGGTGTGTTCTCCAATGCTGAAGCTCCGGCTTTTGATGACAACACGCAAATCATTGATGCTGAGGGGCAATACGTTTTACCGGGCATGGCAGAAATGCACGGCCATGTGCCGCCGGCAACAGACTTTGGTGACTTCCCTAAACGCTACGCTGACGACATGTTGTTTTTGTACATTGCCAATGGCGTAACAACAGTGCGTGGCATGTTGGGTTATCCGCACCAGCTGCAGCTGAAATCAGACATTGAATCGGGTAAGCGCCTGGGTCCAACGTTATATTTGGCCGGGCCCAGCTTCAGTGGCAATACCATAGAGTCGGTTGAACAGGTTACGGAGCGGGTTATTGCACAACGCGATGAAGGGTGGGATTTACTCAAAGTGCATCCGGGGTTAACCCTTGAAGAATATGAGGCCATGGCAAGCACGGCTCGACAGGCGGACATGGACTTTGCCGGACATGTGCCGGCAGAGGTCGGATTAAAACGAGCCATGGAAGCAGGCCAGAGAACCATTGATCACCTGGATGGTTACCTGGCTTACGTTGATGCCATGAACAGAGAAATAACGCAGGACGAACTTGATTTGCTGGTGGCTATGACACTGGAGCACGACGTTGCGGTAGTCCCCACCCAGGCCTTATGGAAAACCCTGATAGGTGCGGCTGATCCCGACAAACTGAAAGACTACCCGGAAATTCAGTTGGTACCAACGGCTGTTCGGGAAGGCTGGCTAAACTACTACAATAACCCCAGCAGCTACTTCAATCAGGAACAAGCACAAGTGCAGCAGGAAAATCGTCAAAAGCTATTACACGCTCTGCACGAAGGCGGCGCGGAAATTATTTTTGGAACCGACGCGCCACAGTTGTTCAGTGTTCCGGGTTATTCGGTACACCACGAAATACGTCTGATGTCAGAAGCGGGTATACCTATGGCTGATATTCTGCGTTCCGCCACGGTAGCGGCAGGAGACTACTTTTCTGAGCAGGACACCTTTGGGCGAGTTGCTGCCGGGCATCGTGCTGACTTTATTCTGTTAAAGGATAACCCTTTGGAGAATCCAGACACCTTGCGTGAGAACCTGGGGGTTATGGTGCGTGGGCAATGGCTTAGCCGTGAAGCTATTGATAAGAAAGTTGAGGAAATTCGCGCTGCTTATGCGCAGTAGCCAGAGATAAAGGCACCCATTGGCGGGTGCCTTTAATGAGAAGCCTGGCGTTGCTTATTGTTCTAACTGATGAACCCATTCGGTTAACAAGCGCACTCCAAAGCCGGTTGGCCCAGACGGGTGAATACCGGTATCTGAACTGACCATAGCGTCAGCGGCCATATCGATATGGATCCAAGGCGTATTACCGGCAAAGTGCTTAAGAAACGCTGCACCGGCCTGTGTGCCCGGAGAGCCAATGTTACGAATATCGGCCAGCGGACTGTCGATAATACCGTCATAGCCTTCTAATGGCAGTTCCCAGACTTTTTCACCTGTTACATTGCCAGCCTCAATAATGGCTGAGCGTAAGTCGTCTTCGGAGGCAAATAAAGCAGCGTAGCCCGTGCCCAATGCACCAACTTTCGAACCGGTTAAGGTCGCAATATTGGCAATGGCACGAGGTTTGAACTTGTCGTTGGCATACCAGTTACCGTCGCCAAGAATCAGACGTCCTTCGGCGTCGGTGTTGGCAATTTCTACCAAAGTACCGTCACCGGCTTTAACCACGTCCCCGGGCAGAGTTGCTGAACCAGAAATAAGGTTGTGCGACAGCGGTGCTACAGCAACCACATTGACCGGCGCTTCTTGTGCCGCTAACGCCATAACCGCGCCAATAACGGCTCCAGCGCCCGCTTTGTCGGTCTGCATGCGCAAAATAGAAGAGGAGCTGGTTTTTAAGTTATAGCCACCGGTGTCAAAGGTATTGCCTTTACCGACCAATGCGATTGGATCAGCGTTACTGCCTTTATAGTGCGCGGCCAGTAGGTAAGAGCCGTGTTGGCTGCCCTGGCTAACGCTGTGAAGCAGGCCCATGCCCATTTCTTTAACTTGCTCAGGCGTGACGATAGTCAGCTCAATGTTTAAGTCTTTCATGGCTTCCTGAGCTAACTTCACAATGGCTTCAGGGTATCCGTCGCTGCCGGGCAGGGCGGTAATGTCGCGGGCAACAAACACGCCTTCAGCAATGGCGCGCGAGGCCAGATATTTTTTCTCTGCCATGTCAGGGCTTTTCACTAACCAATGGTAAGCCGTTTGTGGACGCTCTTTTGGCTCGGACTGATAACGGTCAAAACGATAGTTGCGCAAGTCGATGCCATGAGCCATGTGCGAACTCAGTTCGGCGGCAATGCCCGGGTTGCTGATTAGGCGTGTGTCGAAAATAACGCTTTCTAGCTCAGGCTTTAAAGCAGCCGCAATAGACGCGCCTAACTTCTCCGCTTCAAAACGGGAAAGTTCAGCCGGGTTACCGACGCCCGCCAGAAGCAGATGATTGGCTTTGGTGCCTTCCGGGGCAATAACCGTGGTTAACTGTGACGCCTCGCCTTTAAATTCCTCAATCTCTGCAGCACGACTAACGGCATTTACATCAGAGCCTGACCATTCTGGTAGCTCAACTGCCGTACCTTCCGGCACAAAAATAACGCGAGTTTTGGTGTGTTTGTTTTCATCAGAAAAGCTCGTGGACGTGTCCAGGTAGTCACTTGCCAACGCAGGCAGCGACAAAACCGAAGAAACAGCCAGAGCACTCATGACTTGTTTTAACGACATAGTGTTTTCCTTGAATTAGGTTTTCTTGAGTTGTCTGCGTTTAATATAAAACCATAACCCACTGACAGGCAAAGCGATTAAGGCCAAACCCGATAAAAGCACGATGAACAAATAAAAAGCTCCGCCAACCGAGGCTACGTGAGTCGGGTAAATCATATTCGAAACTTGATTACCGAGAGCGGTTTCTCGCTCATCAATAACCTGACTCACCGCTCCGGTTTCAGAGAACTCAATATAGTTGCGGCCGTTCGGGTGCCATTCGTTTGCGTGCTTAGCTCTAATTCGTGGATCTTCCAGATAAAGCAAACGAGCCTCCGCCGTTGGGAGAGCTTGTTTTGCCAGCTCTAGCCGTTGTTGCCAGTTATCAGCAGTTATAGAAGGCTGTACAGGCGTTTCAATTGACTGAGTGAACGGGAGTAAGAAAATTAGTACTGATTTTACCGGAGCGGCGTACATGATGGCGGTACCGGTGATTAGCACGATAGCGACAGGAAGGAAAAGTACAGCACCGATGAACCGATGCAATTGCCATAAGGTTTGGCTACCGCGCTTAGTGAACGGATTAAAAAACCGTACTGACAAAGCGCGCCGCAAACTGCCTCTACGTGGCCACCAGCGGATTAAGCCTGTGCCGATAAGAACTAAGCTTAAGAGGCCGAGAATTCCCATGATGTCTTTACCCAATTCGTTGAGTGCTAAATGATGGTGCAGCTCAACAAGCCAGCTGATGAGATCTCCTAGATATTCTCGCTCAAGCAGCAGATTGCCGCTGGCGTCATAGTAAAAGTGTGTTTTGTCCGCATTAACCACCTCAAGCCAAGGGCGGTCAGCGGTGGGCATGAGGGCGTAGCCGTTGTCGAACTGGTCTAAAGCGGCGGCAGCGTCTGTCGTTTCAACGGGCTGTGCTAAATTGAGTTGTGGATAAAAAAGTTGCAGCAGGTCATTTTTGTAGAGCAGCAGCGAGCCGCTTATTGCCATCAATAAAAGCCAAAGGCTGAGCGTTAAGCCCAGCCATCGGTGCCATTGAGTTAATGTCGGCAGCTTTCGCTTAAGCGGCATGGCTTACCATTGGTAATTCCAGGTAACGCTTAATGTGCGGCCACGGCCCGTAAAGTTACGGTTATCTCCGCCGACCGTTTGCGCGTAATAGGTGAAGTAGTATTTATCGAATAAGTTCTCAATACCCAGCGAGAACTGACCCATATCACGAGTCTCAACCAATAAGGTGGCATCAACGGTGTTGTAGCCGTCGAAGTTGTTGATGGCGTCTTCACCGCTGTAAATGTCGCGATCGAACAGCTTATTCCATTGTACCCGGCTGCTTATCATGCCTGTCCACTGCTGTGACCAGAACAGGTTGGCGCGCTTCGGTGCAATGTTGCGGCCGCCTAGTTTAGTGTCGACTGAGCCGTCATCGTTGCTGTCGTACTCGCCGTTGGTGTCAGCGTAGTTCAGTCCTAGAGCGGTGTCATTGGATAGCGCATACTCGGCACTAAACTCAATACCGTCAATTTCAGTCTTTTCACGCTGAACACTGTAAAAACCGTCAGCATCGGCTTGTAGGCGGGCGCCCAGATCAGAGCTTGAACGGAAATAGCTCAGTGAGGCATTCCATGCATTGCCCTGATACTCAATACCCACTTCCTCGTTGTCAGCGATAACCGGTTGTAGATCCAGGAAGCTGCTAACGCTTAAGTCAGGTGTTGAAATCCCGCGCAACACACGGCCAACGTCGGGCATGCTGAAGCCTTCAGAATAACTTGCGAAGACACGCCATTCGTCGTTCAGAGCATAAACAGCCCCCAGGTTACCCAGTAACTCGTTAAAGCTTGGTTCACCGCCTTCAACGAAGACAGACCCGTAAGATGCCAAGGTGGTGAAGTCATCGGCTTTTAATTTTCCGTATTCATAGCGTAAGCCGCCGCTTAAAGTCAGACCGTTTGCCTGATAGCGCAGTTGCGCATACGGAGCCCAGTTTTCGAATTCCGTTGCCGGTACCCATTTACGACCTGTTTGAGCCAGTTCCTGGAAAGTTTCGTCAGCTAAAAAGTCCAGTCCTGCGCTAACGGATACAGGCGATTGCTGAACATTGTTCCAGTTTAGCGTTAAGCGCGAACCATATTTACGAGAGTCGTTACGTGACTGGTCAAAAATTTCGTCGCCGTATGCAGGATCCTGAAACGTTGCATAGGTACCGCCACCGTAAAGTGCGGAAAAGTCCTGAAAGAACAGCTGCCAGTTTACGTCGGCCATTAAAAAGTCACTGTTGCTGTATGTCAGACTTGACGTGGTAACTTCGTTTTCAGGAGCATCGCCAGGATACTGACCTTCGAGTGATAAGGTCGGTACATTCTCCGAGCGGTCGCCGTTTACTGAGTAATAGTCGCCGTTACCAGCCATATCAAAGCGGTTGAGCATAAACTCAAGGCGTTGTTCGCTATCAATGTCGTAGCCGACTTTTGTGAATAAGTCGTAGCTTTTTGAGTCCATGGTGTCGCCTTGTGCAACGTCAACACCAATGAGCTGACCTTTGCCATCAACGTACATGCCGGTGTCACGGTACTGAGCGCCAAAAACGACGTCCCATTTGCCGCTGCCATGGCGCAGAAGGTATCCGGCTTGGTAGCTTAAGCCTTCTGAAACCTCAGAATCCGGCGCGCTAAAGCCAGCGTTAACCTCGTGGCTGGTTCCTTCTTCGGCTTTCTTTGTGACGATGTTGATGATACCACCGCTAGCGCCCATACCTTGAATAGCGCTGGCGCCGTGGATCACCTCTACACGCTCAATCATGAAAGGATCGATGGTGTAGGCGGCACGCGAACCGTTACGCAGAGGGTTGGATTGAGGTACGCCATCAATTAGGTAAAGCGGCTGACGACCACGTAAAGTTTCACCTGAGCTTGTTAGCTTTTGGCGAGACGGGGAATAGGCGGGAATCAGGTTTCCAAGAATATCTGACAAGGACTCGGCCACACTTAATTGCTGGCGCAACTCTTCACCCTCAATAACCGAAACGGTAGCGGGAATAGCGCTTTGTGGAATACTGGTACGGGTTGCTTTAATTTCGATGGTTTCATCCACTTTTGCTTGTTGCGCAAGCGCAGAACCAGAAATTGCGGCGAGGATTGCAAGGGCAAGAGACTTCTTAAACATGAGAATCCTTATCATTTAAATAATTTGGCGCCAATGATAACGATTCGCATTTTGGTGTCAATAAAAACTTAACTCAGTTTCCGCTATAGTTGATATCGGCAAAAACGAAACAGGTTGTGGTAGTCTGAGAGAAAATAAGAAAAAGGTCATACCATCATGAAAACACTATCTAAAATCTTGTGTGTTAGCGCAGCTGCTGGTGCGTTACTGGCTTGCTCTGACAGTGCAAAGGTTGAGCAGAAAGAGGGCGTTTCACTGGAGCAAAAAATTCGTCAAACCGCTGAACAGTCTCTGGATGCCTTTAACATTCCGGGCCTGGCGGTTGTTGCCGTAAAAGACGGAGAAGTGGTTTTAGCGGAAGGTTTTGGCGTACGCGATATTGAGTCACAAGAGCCAGTTACTCCAACAACCTTGTTCGGCATAGCTTCTCATACCAAAGCTTTCACTGCTGCGGCTATGGCAACTCTGGTTGAGCAGGGGAAAGTGGACTGGAATGATAAAGTCATTGAGCACTTACCCAGCTTTAAACTGGCGGACCCGTACATTACTCGCGAACTGACCATTCGAGACTTACTGAGTCACCGCTCTGGTCTTGGGCTAGGTGCCGGTGACTTGATGATTTGGCCGAACACCGACAAAACCACCAACGAAGTCATTGCCGGGTTGGCGAATGTGCCCATTGAGCATGGCTTTCGGGAGCGCTTTGACTACAACAACCTAATGTTTGTGACAGCAGGTGAGGTGATTAGCGAAGTGTCGGGTGTGCCGTACCACCAGTACGTTGAGGAAACGTTGTTTGAGCCCATGCAAATGGACGAAAGCACCATTGGCTTTTCTCGCATTGATGCCAGTTACGACAATGTGGCGGTAGGTACTATTGAAATGGATGGCGAATTGCATCGGTTCCCGCTCGACTTTTTAGAGGACTTTTCTGCCGCTGGCGCAACGGCAGCGAGTGTTGATGATATGAGTCGCTGGTTGCTGACTCTGCTGAATGAAGGCGAAACACCAACCGACAAACGTTTATTTAAGGAAGAGTCGCTGCACGATATGTGGCAACTGACCACGCCACTGCCGGTGTCGGCTGATGCAGCAGAGCAGGGCACCTATTTCAGAGGCTATGGGTTAGGTTGGTTCGTAAAAGACTATTATGGTGTTAAGCATGTGTCTCACAGCGGAGGTATTTTGGGAATGCTGTCTTTTACGACGGTTATTCCTGAAAAAGAATTCGCCATTACTGTTTTGAGTAATCAACAGGCATTCGGTGCGTTAACCGCGATAGTGCAAGAGTCTCTGGAAGAGGTTCTGGATGTGCCGGACCAAGACTGGGTGGCGAAGGAAAGTAAGAAATATCACGATTTCATTCAGAAAAAAGCGGATTTTAAAGTAGAAGCCGTTGATGATCCGCAGCCGTCGCTGGCGTTATCGAAATATGCGGGAACTTATACAGACGCCTGGTACGGCGATGTCGTTATTTCTGAGAAGGGCGACGCTCTGCACATAAATTTCACCCATACCGATATGCTGAAAGGTTCGCTGGAGCACTACAACGGCAATACCTTTATTGTGCGCTGGGATGAACCCTTGTTAGAAGCCGATGCTTTTGTCGAATTCGATGTGAGTCGGAGTAATCAGGTAGAAGCGGCAACCATGGAAGCCGTAGCTGACTTTACCGACTTTAGCTTTGACTTTCATAACCTCAAACTGGACAAGCAATAGCGGCGCAAACTCTGGACATAGCGGGGGCTAATCCCTATAATGCCCTCGCTTTCCAAAGCATGTGCACCCGTAGCTCAGCTGGATAGAGCGCTGCCCTCCGGAGGCAGCAGTCATTCGGTAAATAGGCACAGTGGTTAGAAGTCAAAATTTGGAAATGCGCCCGTAGCTCAGCTGGATAGAGCGCCGCCCTCCGGAGGCGGAGGTCACAGGTTCGACTCCTGTCGGGCGCGCCATTTCCTTGGCCTGCAGCAATTTTTTCCTTTCGTATCTACTCTAAATTCTTCTCTTTACTGCTTTTTCGGCGTGACTTTTAGCTGTTGTGGCTGATTTTGTGGTGGATCAGGGCTGTGTCCACTCTGTGTCCAGATTGTGGCCGCGTTTTTTTTAGAAAACTGAATGACGCATATTTTGACTTCTGCCTCAATCCTAAGAAAGTTCAAGCTGTGTAATTTGAATTCAGAGCTTTATAATCCTCACTGCCGATTGAGCATGGAAAACCGTCTCAGCCGCGTTTGAATCTCCAACGAATTGCAAGGCCAGTTAAAGTAATACAGACAATTGAGATAATCCCTTGAAAGAGCGCAATTATAGTTATCAGCCGATCACTTATAGAATTGTCAACTTTATCAAAATCAAAGTCTTTGAGAGATGATAATGGTAAAAATGATTGCTTAACTGAGAACGTTGATGTTTTTTCCAGCAAGGACCAATTGACCGATTGGCTTACACTGATAGTGTCACTCAAAATCATTGCATAGCAAATGCTAAAAATCATGATTGAAAGGAAAAATACTCCCAAGGGACGTCGATAGTTTGTCCCTGAGTTAGACAATAGACTGTAATAGAGTCCAAGGTTAAAGTACCGCCAGGGCTTTGGAATTTCTTTCAGCAAACTTTTTTGTTCTAACGCGAAAAAAACACCTTCAGCGGTCCGATCTCTGTGGTTTTCCATAGCGTAGCGAAGAGCTCGATAGCGCCTCGCATCTGCGTCGCCATCTCTTCGAATAAAATGCTTTTCCGAGGGAAACCTACTCCCCTCTGGAATATGAGCACCAAAAAACTCAGGGGGCAGCGAAAAGGTAGATTGACTCAAATCTATTGAATGTGTGAACAGTCTATTGTTAGCTCGAAGCTGATCAACTTCAGAATTAACGATTCTTAAATTATGTATTCTCCGTTCCCCATCTCCGGAGCTGACTGTATGAAGATCAAGTGAGTGGATCATAGAATCCTTTATATGGATGTCATGCAATGGGCGTTTGAATAGTTGAAAACATATATCACTTAGCGGCGATGAGTCGACCGTTAGGCAGTTCAAAGTAGTGTCTGGAAAACTAAAAATAGTCGAATATCTCATATCATCATTCTCTAGATGCTTAGAGCCTAATATTCGTAAATTAAGAAGCTTAAAATTGATAAGCTTTACTTGTAGCCCATTTCCAAAAATACAAGAGTTGAAACATATAGTTTCTTCCTTGTCGGAATTTGAGTACAGCTCTAGCTTGTCTAAAAAAACTACATTGTTAAAAACGTTGGTATCTGTGGAATTTGATGACAGATTATGAAATCCGCAATACTCAAATTGGATTGGAAATCCCAAGTTTTCACAAGAGGCTTTGTTTCTTATCGTCTCACTCTGATTTGGTTCTTTAGCAATATACTCGAATGTTCTGCAGTCGCAATTTTTTAGAGTTACCTGAGCTAAAATTGTATTACGATTACATTTATCGAATACTAGAAATCGACCTTGCTCAAGACCGCTAATTTTAGTTGCAGTGCAGAATTCAGCTTCTTCAAAGGCAACGCCACTTAGATTTTTTGGTACGCTCATATCTTCTAAGTGAACTTTTGCTCGTATTACTTTCAAAGACCAATCACCAGGTTTTTTCACCTGGTATGTTATTTCTTGCCACTCGCAGTCACCGAGATAATTATGCACGATGATTTGCTCTTTCGAATCGTCTATTTTAATATTCATAGAGCTCATAATCGGCCTTCCGTAGCTATATACTTAAAACTCGATAATTTCTATTACTCACTTATACCAGTGAGTGGGGATCAACGCTTTTTCCCCTCTCCACTTTTCGTCCGCAATCGCTTCTTGGAACCAGCTTTCATCAATGTCAGCATGATCTGTAACTATTACCTGTAACTTCGGAGATAGTTGCTCTACTACTTTGAATATCCACTCAAACATTTTTTTTACGGCTTTCCTGTCTTCATCATCAGCGATCTCCTCCAAGTCACCCGTGATGGAGCTGTCAGACGGGAAATAAACCTGGGTCGGTTGATCAAAGAAAATGAAATTACCTACTGGCCTTGATTGTTCGATAAACCACTTAGCTAGCGCTAAATATGTTACTAAATGATAGCCGACCCAGTTTTCTCCACTTCCCATTCTATATAGCGGAGTTCTTCCAAATGGTGTTTCTGCAACTACAGTAAGCTTACCTATATCTAGCCTAATTGGGTGTTCGCTGTGTTCAAGGCCTAGGTCTCGTGCCCATGCGGTCATATCCTCGGCTATACAGCTCAATTGTGACTCTAGTCGTTCTTTTAAAGCAGAGGGGTCTAAGGACTTTTCTAACTCTTCGATTTGTGGGTTTAACTTGTCTAATTTTTTAGTAAGATTATCGGTATCTTCATTCCAATCAATACTCTCTAAATAAAGAGATATTCTGCCAACAACTCGACTTCGTTTCTCATCCAGTGCCGCCTTTGTGGATACCTCGATGTCTTTTTGTCTCAAAGCATTTATTGCCTCTCGTGTCTTTTTGATATCAATCGCAAGATTTGAGTCGCGCTCTTTGAGAGAATTAACATACGCACTTATTCGGGGCTTATTTCTAGAAACTCCTTCTAATTTTTTATTAAGGTCATTTAAAGAATTCAAAATTATGTGTTCTAAACTAGAAGTATTTTCGTGCTGTGCGTCACAAACAGAGCACTTATCTGTTGGTTTTAAATTTTTATAAAGTCCAATAGATTGGAGCCTTAGCTCTTGTTCAGTGATAGCTTTTTCAAAGCCAGATACGGATCCAACGTACTCTTTCGCAGCGTTCAGTCTCGAGCGTATAATACGTTTTTCGTCTGATAGCTGCCTATACTGTCTATCCAAATCGTAGCTGGGGTCGTTTTCAGGTGCCTCGATATCGTGATTTGTCGATGTCCATTGCGAGACCTTACGCAGCGACGTCAAGAGCTTCTGATCAGATAAAACTAGTTGTCCATCATAGAGTCCTATTACAGCGGCCTCTGCCAGAAGATTGTGCCCTTTTCTAAGTCCTTCTCCTTTTATATTATCTATCTCATTTATTTTCTTTTGAATTCTCTTTCTATCACGTTTCAAAGATCGAAGTGTTTCAAGTTCCGAGAGTCTATTGTCTTGTGCCGCCCCCATAAAATATGGAAGTGTGTCTTTTATAGCCTGCGGAATATGTGGCTCAGCCTGTCGATGGAAGAGCGTTCGTTTGGCAGCTACTTCGTCTTGCCCTTGGAAAAGGTAGTACCTCGAATGTTTAAAGCCCACTTGGATAGCGGAGCGAGTTTGATCTTCAGGAACTTCTGTTATTTGCTCAGGAACCCCAATTTTACTTGTGAGATAACTAACAACAGAGTCAATATTAGTTGAAACTTCAATTTGCTCAGAGGTTGGAAGTTCAACTTCGTTTGCGATTAACATGTGGCAAGCACTGTTCGATTTCATGCCCTGCATGGGGGCTGCTCGAGCGATAAAAACTTCACTATCACTAAACTTCAAAGTAATTGAATACCAGCTGACTGTTTGTCGTATATGTCCTTCTGCTACATTACACTCACTAGAGCCAAGGCAATACTCAACAATATCAATTAGAGAAGACTTGCCTTTTTTTGAAGCCCCAGTGATTATATTCACCTTCCCCGTAGAGAACTCAACGTCTCTTCGCTCCCCATTTTTTCCGTAAATAGAAATTCTTAAAAGCTGCATTAAACTACGGCCTTATCCCTAATTGTGCAAAAATTGTTTCAGTTGAAGGAGCATGTGAAAACCATTTTCCAATAAACCTGAATCCTTTGAGAGTTTCATCCATATAGTTGCTTTTTTTGAAAAGTTTAGAGTTTTTGGGAATGTTATTTTCACCCAGATTGATTAAACCCTTGTGATTTATTGATATTAGATTTCTTTCTAATAAAAACAAGAGTCCCATATTAACTATAGGAATAAATGACTCGGCCTGATTTGCATAGCCTGATAAGGCTCCCTCGTTTTCAGTAAACCATGTCCCAATGGGGGTTCGGTATGTCCTGGGGAACGTTTGAGTGATAGTTCTATTAAGACACATAGGCGTTGCTACGAATAGCAGAGCACAATGCATTCCAGTCGGTTTTGAGGTGACGAACTCTCTAATAGACGACAACAATAAGAAACCGACGAATGCAGGATTGTATAAGCTTAGCTCTTCTTCTGATAAACCTTCGATCCCCTGCATATCAGCCAACTTCCTGATCATTTGCAGGCACTAATAAATTCTCAAACTCAGGGTGCCAACCGACGTCCAAGCTTTCAGACAAGCTGTGGTAAGACCCTCTTGAAACGTAAGCGGGTTTAAAGCCTGACCGAATAGGCAATGCTCCTTGAGTTTGACAAGCTCTATAAAGCTTTGCTCCGAAATCTAACGGAGTAAGCTCTGTACCCATATCCATATCTAACAGTGACGCTTGATTGCTCCATTCGTCCTTTAGACGACTCAGATACTTTCCAATCTCGCCGGGGTTCACCAGTCCTTCACGCACCCACCTGGATCTTTGCTCGTATGCTCGATAGTAATTTATTATCGCTAACTTGATAACTCGGTCTGTAGCATCTATTAATCTAAGTTGCTCTACAAATACTCTCGCGTCATTTTCAATATCAATCACGTCTGGCAATTCATCATCGAAATCTGAGGGAAGGTTACCGGGTAGAAACTGACTGCGTAGATCGTCAACGATACTAGCTAGTTCGCCTAAGCTTATAGTTGCATGGGCGTCTGATGCCATAATCTCAATATTTCTTTTAAACCATATACCTTCAAGGCGAGTTACAAAAGAGTTAACAAAGTGTGAAGAAACGCTTAAACGGATTTCTTTACGAATCTGCTCTTCTACAGAGAGAATAGAAGGGCCACCCGTAATTACATAAGTCGATTCAACTAAATGCTTTTGTTGGTCGTGGTTTAAACTATTAAATGCAGAATATGCTGCGCTGTTTTCTTTGTTATTCGTCTCGCTTGATATGTCACGCATACGTTTAAGAGCCGATTCTATATTGCTTTTTTTTCGGTTAACATCCAGCATACTAGCTATACTGTCTGTCCGCGCCAGCTGCGTTGTAATAAGCGTGAAGGTTATTTCTTCAAGTTCATTAGTATGATCTTTTATCGTTTCAGCCCACACACGAATTGTCTTCCAGAGGTCTGAACTTCTATCAGTTACATTTCCAGGTTTACCATGGTATTTAGTCTGAAGTAACTCCGCTGGATCTCCGCCGACCTCAAAAGCAATGTCATCTAGAGTCTCAATTGATATGAGGCAATTATCTGGATCATCTACTTCTCTTATTCTCTTCAACCCGATGAGTAAGGCGTACCTTATTTGATATATGTAGCCGAGTGCGGAAGGCGTTGCATCGAACTGATTGTTACTTTTCATTTTATAATCTCGCTGTCTCTCAGAGTATAAAGTTTCACGTAGTTACCCCACTCTAAATAAAACGGGACTAAGAATCTGGTGATGCTTTTTAATCTGAGAAAAAGAAAACCTGATGTAGTAGTAATCACTGCACTTATACTTTATCCGCTGGAGCCTCTTTAGCAGGAGAGTTCGTACGACGAACTGTCGATAACAAACTACCTAAATTACCAAAGCAATAGCGCTTCCAATCCCTAAGCGTGCATCAACTTCGTTTCATTGAGATAACATTAAAGGAGATATAAAGTTAATACAACAATTAGCTATATAATACCGCTAGACAATATAGCTTTTAGTCTTAGCTTTGTTTATCGGCCTTTTACTCAACTGCATATCTGTTAAAAGGCTTAGGTGAAGAGGTTTTCATACTCTTTGCTGCATCTTTAGGCTTAACGTTGTTTGCTGGATTGAACTTGGTACGCTTAATTAGGAGCAAGCCATTGGGTTCGTAATTGCTGGTGACTAAAGGAGAAAAAGGTGTCTCTTTTGAAGTTTAACTTATGCAAGCTGGACTGGTTCTAATTGGGCTTAACAATGTTGGGTAGCTGCCGTGGTCCGGTGAAAGTTGAAAAATCTTGAAAAACGAGTGAAGAAAAACATCGGGCAATTTATAACAGGCTAGCGGAAGCTCTCAATTCATAACGCGCGTCGTGTTCTTCCTAAACCACTTTACCCCGTACCCCTTGCCTTAAGCCCTAGGGGCTTAAGGTAGCACATTTACTCAGTTTTATTTCAAATTTGGCGCGGTTTTTATATTCTTTTTCATGTGCTTTTTGTTCGGAGTTACCTCCGAAAACTTTCGTTGGCCTTAAATCCGATGCATTTCTGGCTAAGTGTCCTTTTTGGCATAGTTCGATGTGTCATGTTTTGCAGCTTGTTGGCCTCACTAGTTGAAATACCTGGCTAAATGGCCTCATCAAAAATCGTCTGTAAGCCGTGCCACACCTGATAAAACCACTTTCGTAGGTATGGTACCACTTAACCACTTTTCGTTGGGGTATACTCCGGAGGCAGAGGTTATAGGGTGCGCCATCTCTGCAAGACGTTCCTTGATAGTAATCACTTACAAAATCAACAGCGTGTCCAGCAAATTCCAGTCGTCGATAGAACTTAACCCTTGGTTGACAAAAGGTTTATTAATATGAATATTCTAACGCTAATGGCAACTGAAACTGACGGCGGCTCTCAAGCTTTTAACATTTAGAAATAGAAACGCGTATCGGGACGTCAGATGTTGACCGATGAAATAAAGGCATATGCGCGGTGAATACGGAAAGGACTTCTAATATATGAAATTATCAAAACGTTTGTTTCTCTCAACAATGTTGGTTTCACTTTTCTCAGCAACTGCTACTGCTGCAAATGATCAAAACAATACTGATGACAATACTATCTTTAATATTGACGGTTACCACCTAGACGCAGAGCGCGCAGTTTTGGGCCATTGGCTCGGAGAGCCAATTATGAAGAGCGTTGAGAGCTACGGTATTAATAAAGTGGATACGGCAATTGTATTTGCTGAAGAGACCGATTTAATGAAGCTTACTCAACAGGTCACTGACTCTACCATTGATACTAACCATGACGTTCAGGCAATTCATATCTATGGCGAAGGCTTTAATAATGGGGTCGTAGATAAAGTCACTGGGTATAGCATACTTGTCAAAGATGACAGCTCTGCCGAGGGCTTCCATATGGATACTTATAAAGTCAAACATGACGGCTCTTATAAACTATTTAAACCTCTTTCAGGAAGCGTCGTAGGCGCAATGGATTGCAACTCTGCTGCTACAGCCGCAGTCGTTTTTGGTCGAGCCAATAAAGATTTGGTTGCGATGACAGTCGGTAAAACTCATTATGATGAAAAGCCCGTTTCTGAATCTAAGTTCTCCAGCTATCTGTTAAATACCAGTATCGGCTTTGCAATGCAACGCAGCCAAGGGAGCCCCGTTTTCGAAAACACAGCAGTCGGTACCAGCTCTGTCGGTGGAGGAACTGTAGAGCCTCAAATGCTACCACAAGAGTATTGCGGCAACTCATCATCGTGTGACCGAGGCGACGAAAGTTGTAATGTGTTAGATGGCGGTACATGTAACAATTAGTCGGTTACAGCGTGGCCAGCCTGGCAAAGTAGGCTGGCTACCAGATCCCCGTTAATTTTGCAGTATTTAGTCACAACAACGCGCTTTATTTTGAATTTCTAACCTTGAATGTTCTAACAAGCTCGCCGAGAGTTTGCGAGGTCGCGGTGAGTCTTTGAAACGCATCTTTGACATTCCCTGATCGTCGTGATGCTCAAAAATCGAAAAAAAACGCTTTATGATATAATTTAACTTATTGATAAATAAAGCGAAAACAATTAACAGCGATTTTCTCTCTTTCGTATTTATTATTAATTCTTCTCTTTACTGTTTTTTCGGCGTGACCGTTAGCTGTTGTGGCTGACCTAATTAGTCGCTCGACGGTTTGAATATCAATTTGATGAAATGTGCTTAAAAGGTTAGTGAGATAAACTTTCGAATAGAAGCATTGTTACTCTAGTAGCGCATCAATCAACCAGGCCGATAATTGGTTGCGACCATTTAAACCAGACTTAGCATAGACTGACGATGCCTGCTGGCGGACCGTTTTTTCTTTGGTACTACGGACTTCGGCTATTTCGTTAAAGCTCAACCCTTTGATTAATAACACGGCAACCTCTTGCTCACTGGGAGACAGCTTCCATTGTTTGAACCAGGACTGTACGGCGGTATAAGAATCTGGCGATTTATCATGTTCTTTTCCGGACTCATGGTTCGCTGTGCTTTCCTTTTCACGCTGCTGGTGTCGCGATAGCGCAACTTTTACCTGCTTCAGTTCTTGATTGCGCCGCAATACCCGTCGCCAAAGGACAATAAATGCCGCAATCGAAATGACCACAGTAATTCCCTCAATGGCCAGATGCCAGGTTGCCACTTGCATATGGTAATCGGCTACCACGTCAGAGACGTTAGCAAACGCAATTAATAAAAATATCACCATTAACAGTCGGTCAATTGTCATAAATTCCCCATAAACTACTAAGCTTAGGACATCCGCCCGATGCATTAACGCCTTAAAAACCTTAATGTTCACCATGATCTTAACCGATGGAGGCTTTGATGTCTTTGTTCCGCGCCACCCCTGGTAATTTATTTTTCAGCCTATTGGCTAGTGCATTGTTTTTGCTAAGCCCTTTGGCTAAGGGCGATAGCCTATCGCAGCAAACATTGCTGGAATCCGCTGTTGAACGGCTCAAAACAGACGGTCTTCTTATCGATACCGATTTTAGCCGGCGACAATGGTTGTCTGCGACGCCACGGTTATCCCTGATGCATTGGCAGACTAACGATGATGCTATTGGCTCAAACGAAACAGAGCTGGTATTAGAGCTGGAATTTTTATCCCCCGCGCAGCGCAAATTAGTTAACAGCTCTGAAAAACTCGTTGAACGCTACCAACAGCTTCAACAACGTCAGCTAGAATTAACCGCCAGCGGCGTCATACGCGAGCTCTTTTGGCAAGCTAAGCGCCTACAGGCTGAACTCGCTTATGCCGAAAAAGTTACCACTCAATTACATCAGCTTCAGCGCCAGACTCAGTCGTTAGTGGAAGCCGGTGAACGCCCAGCTTATGCCGGTATTATAGTGAAGCAACAACACCAACGTGCGCTTAGCCAGGTTGCAGAAAAGCAAATAGCCTTGCAGCAGCTCGAGCGCGTATGGCAGCAACTGACCGGCGTTAATAACGTGCCACTGTCGCTACAGGAATCTGTTCGTCCACACGCCTCAACGGCAGCGCATCCAGCATTACAAACCCTTCAGCTGCAATGGCAATTAGCGTTAAATGCTACGCAACAGACCGTTGCTGAGCAAAAAAGCTGGGGCATTAACGCGGGCTATAAATACATTGACGCGCCCAACCAAAGTGAAAACCAATGGGGACTAGGCTTTAGTCTTCCGCTCGATTTTTCACAGTCACTGAATGCTAGTGAACTTGTTGCGTTGCAACAGCAACAAAGCGAGCTTAACCAGTCACTCCGGCAGACTCAAATCCGCCTTGAACTCAACATAGCTAACGCGCAAAGCCAGTTAGAGCAGTTGAAACAAAAGCACCAAAGTGACCGTCAAAATGCCGAGTTAAGCCACAACGCCATCGAGCAGCTCGACAACTTATATCAACAAGGTCAAATTGACACTCGCTTGTATATCGAGAGATTACTCGAGCAGTTGTCCTATCAGCAAGCGGCGCAGCTAAGCCAGATAGAGCTACAGCTGGCAAATGCCTTATTAAACCAAGCACAGGGAATGACTTTATGAAACGCTGTAACCTATCTCGTCTCGCCGCTACTCTTAATCCCATAGTTAGTGTCATAGCACTTGCTCTGTCAGGGCTTGCGACAACAACGACTGTGTTAGCGGCGCAATCAATTTCTGTCGAGCAGGTAAGTAACTACGATTTACGCCCGCAAGCGGCAGTGAATGTAGATAACGTAGCTTTTGCACCGGTCACAGGAAGTTACCAGACGACCCCAGGCAGTGTTTTAACTCTGCCCAACCCGTTTGAAAACGCAGCAGTAGACTATCAAGTTGTTGATGGGCAGGCGGTTGAATCCGGTACCCTTATTGCGCAACTACATGGCCCCTCGGTAGAACACTTTTTTCACCGTGTTGAAACGCTACAAGAACAGTACGATGTTGCCGCGAAGCAATATCAGAGCAAAAAGAAGTTATACCAAAACAATGCCATTGCCGCCGATGAGTGGCAGCAGTTTCTAACGCAATACATTAGCTTGAATGACACCTTGCATGAAATTAACGTGGTCCTGCGGCGGGTAAAACAAACCGCTGAGCAGTCTGCACAATTGATCGCAACAAAGCCTGGAGTGTGGCGGACCAGCAGTAATGGGCAACAGCTGGGTACGCTAATCGCTCATGCGCGTTTAGCTATCGTTGCCGAGGTACCGATAGAACAGGCAAAACGTATCTCGAGTCTAAACATTAACGGCCAAAAGCTGCGGGTAAGCCAACGCGAACAAACCGTGCGTAATGGCTTTGTACGAATTTGGAGCGAGCCACCAGAAAATATCAACTGGACCATCGGTCAACGCGTTAACGTTGTACCCCAGGCAACAATAGAAAATGCCTATCTTCTGCCGGCCAGTGCCATTGCCACACTGCAGGATCAACCCGTTATCTTTAGCATAGAAAATGCGACAATTAACGCTGAGCCTATCGAACTATTAAGCTTAAGCGGCGAGCATTACTTTGTACAATCAACGACACCTCTGAACATCATCGCAACGCATTCTGTCGCAGCACTTAAGGTAATAGCAGAAGACGAGGGGGCGCAGTAATGGTTAGCCGCATACTGAGCTTTTCGCTAAAAAATCGTCTGTTTGTTTTTATTACTTTTCTGCTGTTAATAGCGGCTGGTATCCAGTCGCTTCGCCAACTACCGGTGGATGCTTTCCCGGAGATTTCACCGACTCAGGTTAACGTCATCTTACGCGCCCCCGGTATGGCTGCCGAGCGGGTAGAAAATCAGGTAACTCACCCGTTAGAAACCGAATTATTGGGTATACCAAATCAAACCATTCTGCGTTCAACCACCAAGTACGGTATTACCTCGATAACCCTCGACTTTGAAGAAGGCACCGATATTTATTGGGCGCGCCAACAAGTTGCGGAAAAACTCGCTGCCGTCAGTAAAGATTTGCCGGGCGGTATTCAAGGCGGCATGGCACCGATGAGCACGCCATTAAGCGAAATGTTCATGTTCACGGTAGAAAACCCCGGCATGAGCCTGGAGCAAAAGCGTCACCTGCTAGATTGGGTGATTCGACCGACATTACGCACGGTTGAAGGGGTAGCAGATGTCACTAATTTAGGCGGTAAAGTCAGAACCTTTCAGTTTACTCCGTCGGCGTCAAAATTAAGTGATGCTGGCATTTCGCTACAAACTATTAAGGATGCATTGGCTGATGCCAACCAAGTCGGTAATTTAGGTCGCATCACCCAAGGTACCGAAACGTTTAGCGCACGGGTTACCGGACGTATTGTCGCGCTTGACGATCTGGCGGCCATTAGCGTGACGAATCAATACCAGCAAGTATATCGACTAGACCAACTGGGTGATGTTGCGCTCAGCTACCTGCCGCGCTTTGGCGCGATTACCAAGGATGGTGAAGAAGCCGTAGAAGGCTTGGTGGTCGGCTTAAAAGGGGCTAATGCCGCGGCGGTGGTTGAAGCGGTTGAGCAAAAACTGGCACAAATAAAGCCTAGCCTGCCAAAAGACACTGACATTAACGTGTTCTATAATCGTAAAGGCCTTATTGACACGGCTATAGCTGGAATCTCTGATGCGCTGATGCAGTCCATCGTGTTAGTTATAGCGGTACTGGTTTTCTTTTTACGTAATGTTCGTGCGTCAATTTTGGTCTCGTTATCGATCCCTGTGGCGGCGCTGATCACCTTTATTTGCCTGCAATTACTCGGTTTATCGGCGAACTTGATGAGTTTAGGCGGGTTAGTTATTGCCATCGGTATGATTGTGGACTCGTCGGTAGTGATCACCGAAAAAATCGAGACTGAGTTAAACTCACAAAAACAGTTGCCCTTGCTGCACAAAATTTACCGTGCCAGCCTGTCCGTGGCGCCCTCTGTGGTTAGCGGCACTGTGATCATTATTTTGGTGTTTTTACCTCTACTCACGCTGACTGGCCTGGAAGGTAAGTTATTTTCACCGGTCGCCTTGACCATTGTTATAGCAATCACCGCCGCTTTAGTGACTTCGCTGACGCTAATCCCTGCTTTAGGCTCTTTACTAATGCGACCCAAAGCTCGCCGCAATAAATCACTTGAGCGTATGCAAGCGCGCTATCAGCGTATATTATCCGGCGCAATTAAACGTCGCAGTGCCACACTGATGGGCTTTGCGGGAGTGCTCGCCTTAAGCGTAGTCAGCTTTATCATGGTCGGTAAAATCTTTATGCCTACCATGGATGAAGGCGACATTATCGTGCAACTGGAAAAGTCACCGACCATTTCTTTACAAGAATCGATAGAACTGGATACACAGGTTGAGCGTGAACTGCTTGCTAGGATCCCGGAGATCAAGCAAATCGTTGCCCGTACCGGCTCAGATGAGCTCGGTTTAGACCCCATGGGTTTAAACGAAACCGATGTGTTCATGGAGCTTAACCCTAAAGACAGCTGGCGTTTTGATAGCAAACAAGAACTGATTGATGCCATTCGCGAAGTGGTTTCAGGCTATCCTGGCATGAACGTTAACGTTACCCAACCTATTCAAATGCGCATTTCTGAAATGCTAACCGGCAGTAGTGGCGACGTCTCGATTAAAGTGTTTGGTGATGACATGAATACCCTTGCCAATGTCACCGATAGGGTAGTTGAGCAAGCCAAACAAGTGCAAGGCGCGGTCGACGTTCAGGCAAGTGTTATTACTGGCGCACGCTTTTTAAGTATTGTCCCGAATATGCAGCAACTGCGCTTTTATGGCGTCACGAAACAAAACTTTAGTGAATTTATTCTTTCACAACTCAGCGGCTTTCCCGTTAGCGAAGCCGTGGATGGACGTATTCGCACACCGATTGTGATGGGTTCGCAAAAACCTGCGGGCAATTATCACTCTGTCAGCAACATCGAGTCCTTGCCAATTGTCACCGACAACGGCGAAACCGTCGCACTGCAGCAACTTGCCGAGATCACCTTCGAGCACGGTCCGGCGATTATCGAGCGTGAAAATTCTAATCGTTACGCGTTAATCACCAGCAATGTTGAAAACCGCGATGTCGTTGGTTTTGTTAATGAACTACAGCAACGTGTCAGCGCCAACGTAAACCTTGATCCCGGCTATTTTATTGAGTACGGAGGTGAGTTCGAAAACCAGGCGCGGGCCAGTGCTAATTTGTTGATGGTTATCCCTGTCGCTTTGCTGTTAATCGTTATCTTACTGTTTAGCTCGATGGGCTCGATTGGCCTGACAACGATTGTGCTGACGAATATTCCGTTTGCTCTGAGTGGCGGGGCGATTTCGCTCTGGCTAAGCGGTGAGTACATGTCCGTTCCGGCATCGGTTGGTTTTATTGCCTTGATGGGCGTTGCCATACTTAACGGTATCGTCATGGTGAGCCATTTCGAGCAGACTCGAGTTCATTTCTCTGACTTTAAAACCTTAGTGATTGAAGGGGCAAAAGACCGTCTGAGGCCGGTCTTAATCACAGCCATTACTGCTATTTTTGGCTTGATTCCGTTGTTAATGTCCAGTGGTCCCGGCTCAGAAGTGCAAAAGCCCCTGGCCGTTGTGGTCATAGGAGGACTCATTACCGCAACGCTGGCTACGCTGCTATTGCTACCCATTTTATACTTACTCGTGAACAGGAAGCCTTGTGATGCTCAATAAGTTATTAAAACTTTACTTTAGCCGCGAACAAAAAGCTGATTTGGTCGATTGCCTGATTCAACTTGACTATTTAAGCGGCTTTAGCCTCTACGATATTGACGGTTTTAGTCGCAACCACGAACGCTTTGATGTTGGCGAGCAAATACGAGGCGCCCGTGGCATGTTGATGGCTGAAGTAATTTGCTCTGTTGATGATGTAGCTCGTATTCGTGAAGCTCTATCGCAACTGCACTTCAAAGAGCCAATTCGCTACGTGATGCAGTCAGTAGAGGATGTTGGACATAGTGACTATATCTAACCTGATTTATAGGAAGAGAAGAAGGGAGAGCTCGCCCCTGGCTTTCTGCCACTGGTGATGTTTATGCAATCCCTTATCGAAATAAGGATAAGTTCTCGCACGATTTATGTTGGGCTTTTTAAGCCGCTACTAAAATTCATGAGTACCTTATTTATCCCAAGTGTCCTGTCTTAACCCAAATTACGGTTTCTCTATCCACAAAAGGGTGGTGCATGCTCATGTGAGGGCTGCGCATCCAGGTACCTTTGGGGTAACGACCATGTTCGTCACAGAACTCGCCGGATAATACCAGTATTTCTTCGCCGCCCATGTGGCGGTGGGGTTTGAATACTTCTTTAGCTGGCCATTTCACCAGTGCAATGTGCTCGGTGCCATGACTATGTAATGGCATAACTTGGAGCCCGCCTTGGCCGGGCAACCACTCAGCTTCATGGGTATTAATGCGTACAGCTTGAGTGTCGGTTGGCTGGAACTGGTGCAGCTTGACCAGTAACTTGCAGCCATCCTTGCTAAACGGCGCATGCGAGCTACCCGGAGGATTGCGAATATAAGTGCCGGCAGGGTAGTCACCGTTTTCATCAGAAAAAACACCTTCGAGCACTAATATTTCTTCACCCAGTGGGTGCTCATGAGTGCTAAATGACGCACCTGGCGTATACTCAACGATGCTGGTCGCACGACCGCGCTCAGCCTCTTCACGCTCCAATAATTTACGACGCACACCAGAAGCCGGGCTGTCGACCCACTCCTGTTTCACCGTTTCAATAATGACTCGTTTAGCAAAATCTAAATTTAACATTACCTAAGTCTTACATCCGTTAAAAATCGTATTACACTTACGTAAAATAGCACCTTTATAGTTCACGCTGAGCGATAGATAACTGGGAACGAGCTGAATGACTGAAAAAATGATTGTTGCATGCCCTTCATGTCACAAGAAAAACCGAATTGCTGTCGATAAGAAAAACGAGAGCGCCGTTTGCGGCCAGTGTAAGTCATCGCTTTTTAACGGTGAAGTTATCGTCGTAAATAGTGATGAGTTTAGATCGCATCAGAATGCTGATATGCCTTTAGTTGTCGACTTTTGGGCGAGTTGGTGTGGTCCTTGTCAGCAATATGCTCCACATTTCGAACAGGCGGCTACAAATATGCGATATGACGCTCAATTTTTAAAGATAAGTACGGAAAAAGAGCCCCATTTAGCGCAACAATATGCTGTGCGAAGTATTCCGACAACTCTGTTCGTTAAAAACGGTCAGGAAGTGGCTCGACAAGCTGGCGTCATGTCAGCGTCACAAATTCAGCAGTGGGTAGCTCGGTATTAATACGATCAGTTATCCTCTGGTACGGGGGGTGCTGACCAGAGCACCTGCCAACGACAGAGCTCGCACAAGCCGCAGTCCGACCGACAAAAGAGCAGGGCTCTAAAGTCAAGTATGCAGTAACGCCGCTTAGATCTCCTGAATGAGCATTTAAGGCCTCTACTTCTGCATCACTTACCAATGGCCTGCGTAACGCTTTTGGACATTTGAAACCTTCAAACCCAGTTTAACTCGTTTATTTAAGTATGCTGTCATCAACAGCACGCTCAAGCTTACCGCGCATGACAGACCAAAGCGCTTCGCTGCCGTTCTCAATTCGTTGGTTTACGGAAAACACGCATATCATCTGGTTAGCTTTCTTTTTTTCATCCTCCCCCTCTATGACCGAACATTTCCAGACTAACGTTTCATCAGCTAAACTCAGCTTGCCACTGCACATTAATAACGCACTACAACATTAAAAGGCGGATGAGTGCTTAAACCCAAAGTTTTGTTTCCTCAGCAGTTTATTCACAAACACCCTATTCATCATGGGGAAGAGTTTGGCGTGCTGTGTTGGAATACGCAAAAACTGACCGAGAAGCCAGATTTTCAGCATACCTTAGCAAGCGTTTTAACAGACTATCCGAGTTTGTTTTTGTTACTTCAGGAGGTGAAGCTGAGTGCAAAAAATAATTGGCTGCTGCCGAGCTGGTCTTATGCGGTAGCGCCGAATATGCAAACCCGGCGCTCTGTGTATGGTGTTCTTACGGCAAGCGGTTATGCGTTTAAAGAAGCTCAGGCTCGACTGAGCAGCAAGCGCGAAGGCATGTTCGCAACCCATAAAAGTTACATGCTCTCTCATCATTCGCTGGCAGAGGGCGGCTCACTGCTGGTCGTCAATGTCCACGCGATTAACTTTGTTCGTGCGCGCCAGTTTTCACAAGAAATAGAGCTTATCAAAGAAGAAATACTAGAACATAAAGGACCGCTGATTGTGGCCGGTGATTTTAACGTGTGGAGTCGCCAGCGCCGGCTAAGCTTGCTGCGGTTCTGTCGCAGTGTGGGTCTTCGGCAAGCAATTATGGTCGACCCACATCATGTTAAGACTTACCGACAGCATCCTCTTGATTTCATCTTTTATAGGGATCTCAAACTGCAAGAAACACTAGCGATCGATACCAGTAAAGTGTCTGATCACAACCCGCTTTATGCGCGATTTAAACTATAGCGACTCAGGGTTGGTGTTTTGCTACAACGAAGTGAGCCCTGTTATAGAGCTCACTTTCCTTAGAATATGTAGATAAATCCGACGCCTATTTCAGCTTCGTAATTACTACGAGCAATGGGGCTTTCGCGAACTTCACTGCTGTAATATTCAAACAACGCTTCGCCATAGATCTGCCAATTATCATTAACGTAATGGCGATAGTTATAATCGATGCCAACTGAGCGTAATCCACCACTCACTGACGTTTGCGGTAAGCCCGATGCAGCAGCTTGGCCTGCGTCAATACCGAAGCCTTTGTTGGCGTATTCGCTGTCGTGAAAGGTCGCAACGACATTAATTTCAGAGCCGGTACCGTCGAGCTGGTCACCAAAGCGGCGGCCTACACCAAATAGACCCAGGTTGCCTTCATCACTTGCTACGATACGACTGACCAGCCAGTAGCGCCAATCGGCATCGAGGGCACGACGGGCCTGGAAGACGAACTCTGCGCCTTCGTCTTGATCACCAAGTCCGTCCAGGTGGCCGTCGTCTGAATCGCTCTCTTCGCGACCTTCATCGAAGCCAATGGTGGCCTCCAATAGCCAGTTTTCAGAGCGAACGCCACGCCAGCCGAGGGCTTCACCGGCAAAATAGAATATATTGTCACCGCTACGCCATTGCACGGCGCCGGCAGGCTGAATTTCCAATCCAAATTCGTCCGAACCTTCGTAGGCGGTTTCATACTCAACACCCAAACCCAGACCGAAACTCCAGCCATCTTCGCCTTTGGAAAAGTCATCGAGTGATGGCAAAGGTACCATCGCTGTTTTTTCGTCTTGGGCTAATGCAGTTTGAAGGGTTAACCCATTGATGCACAAAGCCAACAGTAAGCCAGTAAACTTTTTCATATAGAACTCACTTAAGTAGGTGTTGGTAAATATTAATTCTGGTTTCAAAACCTCAAAACGTAAAGGTTGTGCAATTAGATCACGCACTATCAACTTATGGTTCGCCAAGGGTTAAAACAGTTGCGTAATGCCCAGCAAAATAGCGTAGCGACCAGACTTACTTATAAAAACCAGAATTAAAAACTGCCAGAAGGTTAACCGCAGCATACCGGCTATAAAGGTGAGAGGGTCGCCAATGAATGGCGCCCAGGCCATTAACAGCGACCACTTACCGAAGCGTTCAAACCAGCGATGACCACGGGCGAGAGATTTTGGTTTGAACGGAAACCAGCGGCGATCCTGATACTGCACCAAAAAGCGGCCTAAAACGTAATTAACCACAGACCCCAGCGTATTACCAATTGACGCCAGCCACCATATAGCCCAGACGTCATAACCCATCTGCTGAGCGCCGACGACCACAAACTCCGACTGAGCGGGTAGTATTGTGGCGGCCAGAAATGCTGTCAGAAATATACTTAAGTACATTGGACCATAGTTACACTGAATCGCTTATATGTGCGGTAACGAACAGACGCCCTTTTGAGAGCAATCTATACTTCGAAATAGCGTCATAATTGAATGATGCTGATAAACTCTTTAAGGAGTTAATAATGGATACGCAAAAAAACCAAGGTTCACAAAAGCCGAACAAACCAGGCGAACAAAAACAGGCTACTCCTGGTCAGCAAAAAGACCAAAAGCAACCTCAACAAACACCTGGTAAAAAAGCGTAATTAATTACGCTATCCAGAGCCCAGCGCAATTTATGCTGGGCTTTTTTTGGGACCTAATCAAGCCTTTCTTTGCAATTATAATTTTAGCGGATCTCCGCGCAGGAGTTCCCATGCCTGAATCATTTCTTTCTTCGTCGAGCCCCAGCGATAGCCCCCTATAGCCCCGCTTTTTTGAATAACACGGTGACACGGAATTAGCATAGCAACAGGGTTAGAGCCAACAGCATTGCCAACCGCCCGAGACGCTTTAGGGTAACCCAAGGCATTGGCAATTTGGGAGTAACTGGCCAGTTGTCCCGATGGTATCCTCAACAAAGCTCGCCACACAGCGACTTGAAAATTGGTGCCCATTACGTGCAATGACAAGGGGTTAGACTGCCCGTCTTTTAACCGACTAAACAGTACGTTAGCAACATAGTTCGTCGCGTTGTCATTTTGCACGAGCGAGCCTTTAGGCCAGTCTTTACCTATATCTACAAGTATCTCATCAGCAGATCTGGAGCCCAAAAACTCGATGCGGCATACGCCTCGAGGGGTCATTGCGACAAATATCTTACCAAAAGGAGTTTCATTAACTCCGTATTGGATAGTAATCCCCTGGCCTCCGTTTCTGTATTCACCTGGTGTTACGGCTTCTAGCTTCACAAAGTGGTCATACAGTCGGGAACCTCCGCTTAAGCCCATGCTGAGGGAAACATCCATAAGAGAGCCTTCTTCTTTCAGCATTCGTTTGCTTCGTTCCAGCGTTAAAGCCTGCAGGAAACGTTTCGGTGTGGTGCCTGCCCATTTACAAAACACCCGATGAAAATGAAACGGGCTGAGATGAACATGGGCAGCAACGTCTTCCAACGAGGGCTGGCTTGATACATGCTCTGACATATAGGTCATGGCTTTTTCAATGCGGATATAGTCAGACATAACCGTCACCTTTACACGCGATTAATTGAGATACCACCATCATAAAAAAACAGTTTATCCGACAACGACCCGAAGCTTGCTCTTTTTTTTTAAAATCACGCGGCTAGATACGAATGCCTGTATCAAGCACTGACTATATCCCGAGTGACATTATTATTTGCATTGTTACTGTATGTCACCTAGTATTTATTTTACTGTGTTTCACACAGTGTGCGTAATACAGTATAAATAAGGACTCACTATGGCTACTGCACCACTCGATAAACTCAAGCTAGAACTGCGCCGTGGCGTTTTGGTTTTAGCGGTACTCGCATCTCTGCGCGAGCCTCATTATGGTTATTCGCTACGTAAGCAGCTGCAAGGTGCCGGCGTCGATATTGATGAAGGTACGTTATACCCACTTATTAGAAGACTGGCCGATCAAGGGCTGCTCGATAGTGAATGGAAGCAGGGAGAAGGGCGTGAACGACGTTATTACCAGTTATCAACGCTGGGCGCAGAGCTATTAGAACAATTAACCCAGGAGTGGACCTCGCTCAACAGCGCGATTGGCCCCCTACTGTTGCGGAACACCAATGAGGAGCAACACTAATGGATATGGTAGAACGTTATATTGCCGCTGTTCAGCGAGAGCTGCCAGAAAAGAAACGCGATGATATTAGCCGCGAGTTAAAGGCGAATATTCTTGATCAGATAGACGCATTAGAATCGCAGCAAGGGAGTGTGTCTGACGCCGAGGTGGCTGAACTGTTAAAAGTGATGGGGCATCCGCGCAAGGTGGCGCTTCAGTTTTGTCCACCCACGCCACTGGTAACCGCGGAGCTTATGCCTTTGTATTTGCACACGCTGTATATGGTGCTCGGCGTGTTGTTTGTGATTTCAACCGTTGAAATTACGGGGCGCTGGCTTGGTGGTGCTGAAATGAGCTTGCTGTTGTTCATGAAGGGCATAGCAAGCGATTTTCTGGAGAGTGGTTACTTTGCGTTTACGACAATTACCATTGGTTTTGCAGTTATGAGCCGCTCTCGGACGAAGGAAACTGCAGAGGTTCCAGGCATCTGCAAATGGAGCCCTGAGAAACTCCCGGCCGCAGGTAAAAGTTGGCAGCATATTAGTTTACAGAATATATTTTCCGATCTTGCCACATTACTATTTTTAGTGATGTTGATTTGGTATCCGTTATGGCAACCCGACAGCGGTACGCAGAGTATTTTTACTGAGCAAGCGCTGACTATTTTACGCTGGTTTACGCCGGTTATTGTAATTGCTATGGCACATAGTTTGTGGCAGTTACGGACAAGGCTATGGACCCGCAATATGTTGATGCTTAACATTGCCGTTAGTGCTGCGTTCTTACTTGTTTCGGTAGGGTTGCTGATGTTATCGCCTGTGTTACAAATTAATGTCGAAGTTTTGAGGGAAGAACTAGGCATCGCCATTATCGAACGAAGTGCTCAGACAGTTCTGGTGGCAGCTGCATTAATCGCAACCTATGAAATTATCCGCGATGCACGCCGGTTGGTCCGCAGTTGATGGGGAAAGACAGACAAACAGCCGCGCTTTATTGCGCGGCTAGGTTGGCTGCAGCCAAGGCTTTTTCTGACAATTACTGCTGCACCTGATTCAACGCCTGAATAGCAAAGCTGCCCAGCCAGTGACCACCTTCGTAGCTATCGCCAACTAGATTAGGGTAGGAGTGCGCCATATGTTTATCGGCAACTTCGCGTAAATGCTCATACTGTGGGTATTGGTTAGCCAGCGCATACAGGTTCCAGGCGCGGCTGAAGTTTAAACCGTCCAGATGCACCAGTTTGCCGTCGGTTCTGTCGCTGACTTTACCGACTGCCAGGCTGTAGTCCGGATCAGCGAGTTGTGGCATAAAATCATCTAACCAGGTTAAAAATTGCTGTTTTGGCAGGACGCGTTGCATTAAGCCTATTTCTTCCAGGCAGGGTGACAGAAAGTCGTAGCCACTTGGCTCCCAGCTTATCGGGCAGTTTTTATCTTCTAAAAAGTAATCTTTAGCGCGCTTAGTAATTAATTGTTGTAGTTCTGTATGTTCGTTATTCACAGCGTAGTCGTAGGCAAAACTTAAGCCAAAGGCCGTGTTGGTATGCTCTCCCACACGCACCGGGTAGACCAGCCGGGGTAAGAAGTTGATATAGCGTTCAACGATTAAATCGGCCAATGGTTGTAAGTTTGCTGCCAGCTCTTTGGCCATAGGGTCTTCCCATGAGCGAAGCTCGTCAGACAGTTTTAACAACCAGGCCCAACCATAAGTGCGCTCAAACGAGTCATTTATGTCCTTGCTGAAAAAGTCCACTTCACGCGCCACGTTTTCTGCAGTTAAGTTGCGTTTAAGAACGGCTCTTACCTTGTCAGCCTGTTCCAGTTCGGGGTACTGCTGTAATAGAGTGACCATAGACCAGTAGCCATGCACGGCGCTGTGCCAGTCAAAACAGCCGTAAAAAACCGGATGCAGAACAGACGGCTCCTTTAAATCGGCAGCGCTGCCCAGTACCGCTCCAGTTTTGTATGGGTAAGGTGTTTCGACACAATGTAGTGGTAGCTCCACCAGTTTATTTGCTTCGGACAGTGTTAAATGGTGTGAAGCCATGCGTTCGGTGTCCTGAGTTGCCGGAGAACAGGCCTGCAATAACACCATACTTAACAGGGCAGTACAAAATGAAAGGGCTTTTAGCATATGAGGCTCACATTGATGATTGTTTTTAGCTCGAATGATAGTAGCAACCTTATAAATTTTTAGCTATGTCCGAGAGCGTCAGCTTATAGCTCCTCTCCCCAACGATAGGCGGCAGCTGAGTATTGCTATAGCGCCTTAGGCAGGTTTGTGTTATCCGTACTGGCAACCGAAATCAAAAGTGCCATACTGAAATTCATAGCACAGAGGTCGACACCTATCGAGTTCATTTGAAGTACAGGAGGCCAGACTAATGCCGAGTATTGCGCAGCCTTTCGACAATGAGAGTTTGCCTAAAGACAAGTCAATAGCGGAGTATGAGCGGGTGCGTGCGCAAACAATGAGGCTGACGGAAGCCTTAAGTGCAGAAGATATGATGCTACAATCGATGCCAGATGCCAGCCCGGCGAAATGGCATCTCGCGCATACCACCTGGTTTTTTGAAACTTTTTTACTGCAACCGCATTTAGCGGGTTATCGAACGTACGACAATGCCTATCAATACTTATTCAATTCTTATTATGAAACGGTAGGCGAGCGACATCCGCGGCCGCAACGGGGCTTGTTGTCACGGCCGCCGTTAGAAGAAGTGGTGAATTATCGGAAGCATGTTGATGACGCCATGAAGGTGTTACTGGAGTCATACTCTGCTGAAATTGGGGCGGCGGTTACCATTGGCTTGCACCACGAAATGCAGCATCAGGAACTGATACAAACCGATATTAAACATGCGTTGTCACTTAATCCGTATGCGCTGTGGCCGGATACCAATGCGGTAGAATCTTCCCCTGATTCCGGTAGCACAGAAAACCCTGAATTTGTCCATTTTGAAGGTGGCTTATCTTTTATCGGTACCGATGCGGAGTCATCCTTTGCCTACGACTGCGAACAACCCCGGCACCAGGTATTCGTGCCGGAATTCAGCTTGTGTGAGCGCTTGGTGACTAACGCAGAATGGTTAGAGTTTATGGCTGACGACGGCTATAAACGTCCAAAACTCTGGCTTTCGGACGGCTGGGCAACAGCACAACAGGAAGGTTGGCAAGCGCCTTTATACTGGCATCGTGAAGGTGAGCAGTGGTTTACTATGACGGGCCTTAACCGTGTGTCTTTAGATCTAAATGCTCCGGTTTGCCATATTAGCTATTACGAAGCAGACGCTTTTGCGCGCTGGTGCGGTTGCCGTTTACCAACAGAGTTTGAATGGGAGCATGCGGCCCAGTCGGTTGAATGTTGCGGTAACTTTCTGGAGCAAAACCAGTTACTGCCGCAGCCGGTAGTCGCGGATAATAAAGGCCTCAAGCAAATGTTTGGCGATGCCTGGGAGTGGACGCAAAGTCCGTTTATTCCTTATCCGGGATTCAAAACGCCGGAAGGGGCGCTGGCTGAGTACAACGGGAAGTTCATGGCTAACCAGTGGGTTTTGCGTGGTGGGTCATGTGCTACTGCCGAGCAACAAATACGCTCAACCTACCGGAACTTCTTTTATGCGCATCAGCGTTGGCAATTTAGCAGTCTGCGTCTGGCCAAATAAAATCAAAAATCGGGATGTTTTATGAACCATGGGTTTTTGCAGGATGTTCTGGTGGGGCTACGTTTGCCTCAAAAAACGCTACCACCCAAATATTTTTATGACGCAAAGGGGTCAGAGTATTTTGACCAAATTTGTCAGTTGGATGAATACTACCCCTACCGTACTGAGCTCGGAATGTTGCCCGACGTTGCCGGGGAATTAAAACAGTACTTTTCGGGAAAGTCTCTCGATAACATTCAACTGGTCGAGTTTGGGGCGGGGTCGCTGCATAAAGTAAAACCATTGCTAAAAAAGTTACCTGTGATAACGGAGTTTGTCGCGATTGATATTTCGGGTGAACACCTCAAAAACGCCTCAGCCGACCTTGCCGAGTCCTTCCCCAAATTACAGATTAAAGTTGCTCAAGGGGATTTTACCCAACCAATAGAACTGGCGCTTTCTCAGGCGACTTCAATGGGCTTTTTTCCAGGCTCTACCATAGGCAACTTTGAGCCTGAAGAGGCGGGTGAGTTTCTTCGTAGCGCTCGCACAACCCTTGGCAAAGAAAGCTATATGCTGATGGGAGTAGACACCAAAAAAGACGAGCAAATGCTTGAGCGTGCATACAACGACAGCAAAGACATTACCGCACGTTTTAATAAGAATATTCTGACCCGAATGAACCGAGAACTTGATGCTAACTTTCATCCCGATCAGTTTGAGCACCTAGCCATTTACAATCAGAAGCTGGGCCGTATAGAAATGCATTTACGCAGCTGTGTTCAGCAGGAGGTTGAAATTGCCGGTGAAAGTTTTCAGTTTAAGGAGGGTGAAACCATTCACACTGAAAACTCCTATAAATATCATCCCGAAGAGTTTGACCGGTTAGCAAGCTCTGCAGGCTGGAAGCGCGAAAAGATATGGCTGGCGCCTGACGGAATCTTCGCGATTATGCTATTACACAATGCTGACAAAGTTCGGGACTAATCTGTGTCTGCTATGCCAAAACTTTGTACTGTCGATGTCTTTTATGGTCCGCAGGTGTTGGGTAATCAGCATCATATAGCTTATCGCCCGGCCCCCGCCTGGTCAGAAACGCCTTCGCAATATCAAAGAGTTCCAAATCTAATTCTGATGAGTGGCGGCTCGGGAGCGTTTCAGGCTCAGTTTTTAAATTATGGCAGACAGGTACGTCGCTGTGGGTCGGGTAACCTCGCGGTTGCTGCGTACATAAACGAGAAACTAAAGACGAAACCCACCAACGAGCTTTTATTGACGCCCTCAGGTGAAATACAGCTAGGGTTTGACCATGAATCGGCTTATTACTTTGATAAACCTTTAACTCAGAGACCGTTGCGTAACTTTAGGTTTTGGCGACGACTTATAAGTCAGCCAGTTATTAATGGCTGCTACTGTGGTGGTCGTAACGATTATGTGTTGCTGGAACTTAGCCAGCCGTTGACACAATTGAGTGTAAATAGCGGTGCATTATGCCAGTTTAGCCGGCGAGCTCTAATTGTCATTTACCGGTTGCTGTCAGGTGCGGTACAACTGCGTTACTTTGCGCCGCAGTACGGAGCGGCTGAAGATGCAGCTACAGGCTCGGCCTGTGTGCAGGCTGGCGCTTATCTCAGAAACCAATACCCAAAGAGTTACGCTCATCAGCCGATTGAAATTAAACAATGCTCGCCCGCAGGAGGGTGTCTTTATCTGAAAAATTATCAGCAACAGGTTTTGGTCAGGGGGCGAACAGCGATGCGAGATAGTACCGCTGTTTTCTCGTCTTTTGACTACACTGAAGAGTGAACATTCCGCAAGAAAACAGAGAGGTGCTTCAATGGCATTTGAGAAATGTCCAAAGTGTGAAGATGAGGTTCTGGATAATAAATACAGCTGCCCGGCTTGTGGCTACGTGAAGCCCGAAAATTCAGAACAAAAAGAGCAACCGGGTGAAAACGATCAGCCTGGAGAAAGCAAAATTACCACTGAAAACACATCGAAAAGCCTGCAGGTACAAGGGGTACTGGCAATCGTTATCCTGATTATTGGCGTGCTCTGGTTTTTCCTAACTTCTGACGATTACCAGCAGAGCAAGGAAGTTAATATTGTTCCTCTTATCATGTTTATCGGTGGTCTTGTCTGGTACATAGTGACGCGCTTTCGGATCTGGCGCGAGCATTCCCGGAAGAAATAAGCGGCCGTCAGGAATGTAAGCAATATCGTTCATACATTGCTCTAGAACACAGAGGACTTTGATCGTTTTGGCTTGTTAAACCATACCCATTAGTAAGCAAGTGAGTAAAAAGGAAGACCTGGAGGTGGAAATGGACAATAAAGAAGCATTTGAAAAGAAACACGAAGCAAAAATTGAAGAGATGAAAGCTGAGATTGATCGTCTGAAGGCCAAAGCGAAACAGTCGGAGGCTGACTCTCAAATCAAGTATGAAGAGAAGATTAACGAGCTTGAAGCGCTGAAAGACAAGGCCGAAGATAAGTTGGAAGGTTTGAAAAAGTCCAGCGAGGACGCATGGTCTGACATTAGTACCGGCCTTGAATCAGCAACTCAGTCGCTGGCAACGGCAATAAAAGCCGCCAGTCAGGACTTTAAAAAGTAACCTATTATGGGGTGGTGGTTAGCCACCCCGCTTATTACCCGTTACTTACTTGCAGATTTCAAACGTAACTCAAGTAAGCGTATCTCACGTGCGGTATGGTTGCGGTTTGTTTGCATGTAAATCCATAGCTTTGTAGCAACCTGAGCGTTAAAACTTAATATGAGAAGCACGCCCCAAAACAATTCGTTGTCCGGTGTTGCTGTAAAAAACTGATACCCGCAAAACAATAGTAATACCGTAAATATAGCACCTAGCCCATAAGCAACCTTCACAACCCAGCCTATGTCGTACTTAAACCCTTGCTTTAAGTAGCCGGTAAGACCTTCGCCGGTGCCCATTAACTTATCCAGTTCCTGTGCTTGCGCGGACAGATCTTTTTCTATTTGTTCGTTAACTTCTTTGTTTGTGCTCATGGCTTATCACCCTCGTTTAAGTATCTATGACGCAATTCTTCTCGTGCGCTATGCAATCTTGATTTGACTGTGCCAGGCGCTATAGAGAGTACTAACGCTGTTTCGTTAACCGACAATTCACTCAGGTAGAACAGTTCAATAACTTCACGTTCGTTGGGTTTCAGGCCCGCCAAAAGAGGAGCTACATCCAAAACCTCTGGCCGTAAATCTTCTATGAATAAACTCGATTCATTAAGCTCTTCGAAGTTCGCATTACGCTGCTGACGAGCCCAGTCGATAATTTCCCACCGCAACGCTTTATAAAGCCAGCTCCGAAAAACCCGAACATCCTGCATAAATTGCAGTCGCCTACCGACCTTGAGCCAGACGTTTTGTACAAGGTCTTCCGCCGTTGTTGTTTGGTGAACCCGTATCAATGCGTAGCGCTTCATCGGTGTAAAAAAATGACGATAAAGCAATTCCAAAGCATCGCGTTTACCTTCTTGTGCTGCTAGAACGAGTACCTCTACTTGCTCTATCTTCATGAGTTGATGCCTTATTAGTCATTGTTTTATTGCCTGTAACTCAGTAGAGAGACGAAGCGAAGTATAGATTGGTTCAGAAAAAATGCGTGATGAGTTGATATCTCCCCCAACTCAATGTAGTTTTCAACCCACTCTCATTAAACAAAAGCCATTATGTCCTCTTTATTAAACTGGATGAAAACCCTGGGCACCATACCTTTAGCCCTTTGTGTTCTTTTCGTCGTATTTTTGCCTTCTATCTTATTTGCGGCATTTATTGTCTGGGTTTTCGACTTACTGTTTCTTGATCTTACCTGGATGTCCTGGCCGACCTTTTGGTGGATATTGGGAACCTGGGCTGTGACTATGATCATTGCTTTAGCTAATAACGCCGACAAAATTATGTTTGGTACGCCGAAGTAGCCCGCTTAGACAATCCTGATTAGTAACTACATAAACCCGTTTATCTTGTCTAGACTCTATGACAAAGGCACCAAATAGAGGAAAGCTATGACAGATACTGAGCGGCAAGATCTCGGATTGTTCACGGATTTGTACCAGCTCACCATGCTTGATGCCTATCTGCAGGAAGGCATGCACGACGACGCGGTTTTCACTTTGTTTGTTCGCAGGCTTCCTGAAGAGCGAAAGTTTCTTCTGGCTGCAGGCTTAGACCCACTGCTTGAAACGATTGAAAACTTATCGTTTAGCGACGAAGACCTTAACTACCTTAAAGAGCAAAACTTCTCTCAAAAGCTTATCGATTATTTGCGCGACTTTGAGTTTACCGGGCAGGTCAGAGCTTTGCCTGAGGGAACTGTTTTTTTTGAAAACGAACCCCTTGTTGAGGTTAAAGCATCTTTGCCGCAGGCACAGCTTATTGAAACTCTGGTTATGAATCAGCTGCATTTGCAAACGTTGTTGGCTTCAAAAGGTGCCAGAGTTGCACGCTCTGCGCAGGAGTGTCCGGTTTTAGATTTCGGCGCGCGTCGGGTACATGGTATTGATGCGGGTATAAAAGGCAGCAGGGCGCTTTACTTAAGTGGTATTGCAGCAACGTCCAATATGCTGGCCGGGCGCACCTACGACTTACCGGTGGCTGGCACCATGGCACACAGTTATATTCAGGCGCACGACTGTGAATATGACGCTTTTAAAAATTTTACCAACGCTTTTCCTGAAACCGTATTGCTGGTGGATACCATCGATACCATAAAAGGTGTAGAGAAAGTCATTAAACTTGCGGATGAGCTGGGTGATGACTTTAAGGTGAAAGGTATTCGGCTGGACTCAGGTGACTTAGGCGACCTTGCTTTTAAAGCGAGAGAACTTTTGGATGAGCATAACCTAAAGCACTTAAAGATCATTGCCAGCGGTGGCTTGGACGAACATAAAATTGCTCAGTTAATAAAAGATAACGCACCGATTGATGGGTTCGGTGTTGGCACTGGCATGGGGGTATCCGATGATGCCTCGGCGCTGGATATGGCATACAAGCTGGTGGAGTACGCCGGCAAAGGGCGTTTAAAACTCTCCAGCGGGAAGCCAGTTTTGCCGGGCGAAAAACAAGTGTTTCGTGAAGCTAAAGGCAGCTTTAGCCACGACACCATTGCTCGCGTTGAAGAACAGTTACCCGGTGAGCCACTATTGAAGAAAGTGATGCAAAACGGCAAAAGACTCCCTTCTCACCAGAGAAAAATTGAGGAGATTAGAAAATATGCGCAGAAGCAGTTAAATAAACTGCCGGACTCTGTGTCCTCGATAAGCCGCACTGAGGAGTCTTACCGGGTTGAGATAAGTGACAAATTAGCAAACTACCAGAAAGAGATAACTGAACATCTTAAACGAGGCGGAGGCTAATTATGAAAGTGACTTTTGAGCAGAGCGACGCACTCATTATTGTTGATGTACAAAATGACTTTTGCCCAGGCGGTAAGCTGGCACTGGACGAAGGGGATGAAGTGGTCCCCATTATTAATGCGATGACTGCGCAGGCGCAGGAAGCAGGGATCCCAGTATTTGTCTCGCGGGACTGGCATCCACGTCACCATGTCAGTTTTGACGAGCGAGGCGGCCCCTGGCCAGAACATTGCGAGCAGGACACCAAAGGCGCTGAGTTTCATCCTGACCTAAGCATACCCAATGATGCTCGCTTAATTTCTAAAGGTGCTCGTTTTGACATTGACCAGTATTCGGCGTTTGATAAAACCGGATTGGTTTCAGAGCTCGTGCACCTGGATGTAAAACGCGTATGGGTTGTCGGCCTAGCGCTTGAGGTTTGTGTCAGAGCAACCGCGCTCGATGCTATTAAAAATGATTATGAAACCATTTTAGTAGAAGACGGAACGCGCTTTATCGATCGCGCGGACGCTGACAAAACACGGCAAGAGCTCAAAGATGCCGGTGTGATTTTTAAATAATGACTACTTTCTCAGAGCACGTTGATAATGGGCAAACTCTTCGTCACTGAATAGCACAAAGCGTACAAGCTTCAGATGGCTCAGCTTTTCAACGTGCTGCCTAATTGTGTCCAGAGCCACTTTAGTTGCTGCCTCAAAAGGGTAACCGAAGGCTCCGGCTGACAGCGCCGGGAAAGCAATAGACTCTATTTGATGCTTATCGGTTAAATCCAGTGCATTACGATAGCAATTTGCCAGCAGCTTATCTGAGGGTGTGTCGACGCCATAAACGGGCCCCAGGCAATGGATAATATAGCTGTTAGGAAGATTAAAGGCGTCGGTGATGACGGCTTCACCGGGTTCAATGGGAGCCAGTGAGCGAGTTGCTTTTTCCAGTTCAGGGCCCGCTGCCCGGTGAATTGCACCGGCAACTCCACCACCGGGTTTGAGCTCTGCATTAGCGGCGTTAACTACGGCATCAATATCGGTTTGCTGGCTAATGTCCGCGTGTACGCATTCGTAGTTCATAGTCGCCCTCCGTTGTTAGTCCTTTCTAAATAAAATGGCCTGTTCGCTGATAATTTCAAGTTTCAGTTGAAAATGTTGTGCTATCCACTGCATGGTTTCAGGCGTGTAAAAGCTGACATGGGTCGGGTCACCTTTGTAGCTCCACTGGTTAAATTGCTCAGTTGTTTTCTTTGTAAACATCCACGTCATCACGCCTATATATCCTTTAGGCTTTACTAAGCTTATTAACTGCGGCCATGCCTTGCCCGGCTCATTAAAGTGCTCAACAACTTCGCTGCAGGTGACAAAGTCATACTGACGGCTCAACTGTCCGCTGTCCGGCGCGTAGAAGATGTCGTAAATAGACATCTTCATGCCGTGCTCCTCAAGCATCAAACTAAGTGTAGGCCCCGGCCCGGAGCCAAAATCAAGACCAGTCATGCCAGTTGATAGCTTTTCTAATAAAGGAATTGAAAGTTGGCTTAAGAACTCCCGGTAGCGGGTGTCGTGAGAGTCGTTTTGATGAAAGTCATAAATGGCTTTTTCTTCGTCCTGCGGCAAGTGAGCCTGCGGGTCTGCAAAAATCATGTCGCAGACAGTGCACCGGAAGTACTGGCGTTTTTTATCTTCACAGAAGGGTTCTGAGGCCGAGGAGCATAAGGTACAAAGCATACCGACATGCTACCGTAGCGTTTTTAGTAAGGCTAGCTTTTCAGAATGGAAATAGGAATTGTCACTGGTCACCAATGTGAGCATGTAAGTTACTGACAAGATAGTCGCTCAATACCTGTACAGCAGGTGGCTGTCCGCGGCGGGACAAGGTTAACAGGCTGAGCTTAGCTTTACCGGTTGTCCAGTTCGGTAGTACGCGGGTCAATAATCCTGTATTAATTGCATCTCGGCAAGTGTAAGCCGGCAGGCTGACAATACCTAGCCCATCTATTGCAGCTTTTTTCAGAGTACTCATATCATCGCTACATAGCTGAGGCCTGTGGGGAACGGTTATTTCCAGCCCTTCCTGATTTTCCAAAGTCCAGATACCTGACGTAGACTGCCAACCCATTTTAAGGCTTTTTTGTTTGAGTAAGTCGTCAGGCGAGGAGGGTGCGCCGTGTGACTCAATGTATGCAGGGCTTGCAAACAACTGCCACGACACGGTAGTTAGCTGTCGTTGAATAATGCTTGAATCGGGAAGCTGATCAATATGCCCACGAATGGCGATATCAATCCCATTTGAGACTAAATCGACGGTCTGGTTTGTTACTTGCTGCACCAGGTTTACCTTTGGATTTTCTTTCAAAAACTCGACAAGCAATTGCTTTACAGCGAACTGAGCCACACCAAGCGAGCAGCTTATTTTTACGGTTCCGCTAAGCGTCTTTTTAGTGCTTTGAACGGCAGCTTCAGCCATCTCCATTTCATCTAACAGAGCTCTGGCGTGGCGGTAAAAAAGCCGTCCCGTATCGGTGATTTTAAACTGCCGGGAGGTACGTTGAATGAGCTTGCTATCAAGGCGTTCTTCGAGTTGTTTTATATGACGGCTCAACCTGGACTTTGGCATGTTGAGCGCCGATGCAGCTGGTGAAAAGCCCTGCTTTTCGACCACATGGACAAAGTAAAAGTAGTCATTTAAATCAATCATCACAGTTTTCTCTAAGTAGCAGGGCTCCGTTATTATTAGTTTATCGTTCTAAATATAGAATGAAAGTTTCATTTCTTGGTTGTGGAGATTCCTATTGTTCTACTGCTAGATTTAAATCCTATTGAGTAGCGAATATAATGTTGGGAGATACAAAAATGAACCGACCAGAAAACCGAACCGGAAAGACATTTTCTGAAGCATTGAATGAGCAAGTTTCAATTACGAAGGTCACCGAAGGTAAGCCGCTGGATGTTGGTGGAGGCTTCAAAGCGAAAAGCTTCAGAGAGAAGGCGTTTTCGGGCGCAATGGATCCACTTGTGATGGTTGATCATTATACAATGGTAGAGCCGACCTTTGGAGCTCACCCGCATGCAGGCTTATCCGCAGTTTCACTTCTGTTTGAAGATACCGTAGGAAAATTTCATAACCGCGATACGCTAGGCAATGACTTCGATCTATTACCCGGAGATTTATACTGGTTAAAAGCAGGCTCTGGCGTTGTGCACGACGAGTCGCCAAGAAATGGATCTAAAATTCACGGTTTGCAGGTGTTTGTAAACCTCCCGACAAGGCTAAAGCCCAGCTCGCCCGAGGCGCTTCATGTTAAGGCCAGTAAGGTACCGGTTATTCAGGAAGCAGGAGCTCGCGTTAGAGTCATGCTTGGGGAAAGCAACGGAGTGAAAAGTGAAGACTCGCCAGCACTACCAATGACTATTTTAGATGGCAGTCTTACTTCTGGCTCATCTTTCTCTCATCGTTTGAACGCAGGCGAGAGCGCCTGGTTGTATGCCGTGTCAGGTTCACTAGAGTTAAGGGTATCTGACCGCAGCGTGACGCTACCGTCCGGACAGGCACTAGCGATAGGTAACCAGTCAGCATCACTTGGCAGTACCATTGAACTGGCAAATCAATCCTCCTCCGATATCAAATTTGTTTTATTTTCCGCTGAGCCGGTAAAAGAAGAGTTTGTTCAAAAAGGCCCGTTTGTCATGAGCACCGAAAGTGACATTGAACAGATTGAAGCGGATTATGCCGCAGGGAAACTTGGACAGTTAAGTTAGAGTTATCATGGGGTTGTTGAACTACTGCATGTTAGAAAGTAAGTTAGTTAATAAATGCGCCAGTAATTAAGGTGTCTTATTAATGTATATTTTTGAAATTATCGCAGTACTATCCTGCGCATTATTTGCGGGTGCAGCCATTTATATTAATTTTGCCGAACATCCTGCGCGGTTAGAGTGTGGCACTGAACTAGCGGCAACCGTTTTTGGGCCTAGTTACCGCCGTGCGGCTGTTATGCAAGCTTCGCTGGCACTGGTAGCCGCTATTTCAGGGCTAATTGTTGCGCTAAGCGGCGACTCATTGCTCTGGTATATTGGAGCAGTACTCGTTTTCTCTGTCGTTCCTTTTACCTTTATCGTTATCATGCCGACCAATAAGCAACTGCTTTCGCCGGAAGGAAGTCTGTCAGTGACAGAGACTCATCGGTTATTGGTTAAATGGGGGCGGCTCCATGCGGTCCGTAGCAGTTTAAGTCTCGTTGCAGCGATTCTATATGTGTACGCTCTTTCCGGGTAATCTAGTGATGTCTGTCAAATAGTGGTTAGCAAGACTGCGAGGCTGACCGATCCTTCCTCTTATTTAATCTGTATCTATAAAACCTATCAAAGCAAACGGTATCTTGCCTTGGAGTAAATGGCTGAGCGTTGCTATAACTATAGATAACAGTTATTCAAATTTAAGCACAGAGATAAGGAAGGCATAATGAGTAGTTCAAGCGGTGGCGGTAAATGCCCAATCATGCACGGTAGCATGACATCTGAGAAAAAAACGAACACGCACTGGTGGCCAAACTCCTTAAAGCTGGAAATTCTGCGCCAGCACGACACCAAAGCGAATCCAATGGATGACGACTTTAATTACGCGGAAGAATTCAAAAAAATTAATCTAGAAGAGTTAAAGCAGGACCTGAAAGATCTCATGACCGACAGCCAGGACTGGTGGCCGGCTGACTGGGGTCACTATGGTGGCTTAATGATTCGTATGGCGTGGCACTCCGCAGGTTCTTATCGTTTAGCCGATGGTCGCGGTGGCGGTGGCACCGGTAACCAACGCTTCGCGCCGTTAAACAGCTGGCCGGATAACGTAAGCTTAGACAAAGCACGTCGCTTATTGTGGCCAATTAAGAAAAAGTACGGCAACAAATTGTCCTGGGCCGATCTATTCATTCTGGCTGGTAATATGGCTTATGAATCCATGGGTCTTAAAACCTTTGGTTTTGCCGGCGGCCGTGAGGACATCTGGCATCCTGAAGAAGATACTTACTGGGGTAGCGAGAAAGAATGGCTGGCGGAAACTAAAAACCGCTACAGTTCAGATGACGAGCGTGAGTCGCTTGAAAACCCATTGGCTGCAGTGCAAATGGGTTTGATTTATGTGAACCCGGAAGGCGTTGACGGTAATCCTGACCCGCTTCGTACCGCAAAAGACGTACGCGAAACCTTTAAGCGCATGGCAATGAATGACGAAGAAACCTGTGCGCTAACTGCGGGTGGTCATACTGTGGGTAAATGTCACGGTAATGGCAAAGAAGAGAATTTAGGTCCTGAGCCGGAAGCGGCAGATGTTGAAGAGCAAGGCTTTGGCTGGCGCAACAGCGGTGGTAAAGGTGTGGGCCGCGACACCATGAGTAGTGGCATTGAAGGTGCCTGGACGACAAACCCAACGCAGTGGGACAACGGCTACTTCTACCTGTTGTTTAACTACGAGTGGGAGCTGAAGAAAAGCCCGGCTGGCGCCTGGCAGTGGGAGCCTATCGACATTAAAGAGGAAGATAAACCGGTCGATGTGGAAGACCCGTCCATTCGTCATAACCCAATCATGACTGACGCTGATATGGCCATGAAAATGGATCCGGACTATCGCAAAATTGCCGAGAAGTTCTACAAAGATCCTGAGTACTTCGCCGACGTATTCGCTCGTGCCTGGTTTAAACTGACGCACCGTGACTTAGGGCCTAAAGACCGTTATTTAGGCGCGGATGTGCCGAAAGAAGACCTAATTTGGCAGGATCCGATTCCGAAAGTGGACTACACCTTAAGCGAACAAGAAGTTGCTGATTTAAAAGAGAAGTTACTGAACACAGAGTTAACGTCTTACGAGCTGATTTCTACCGCATGGGACAGTGCACGTAACTTCCGTTGTTCGGACTTCCGCGGTGGCGCAAATGGCGCACGCATTCGCTTAGCGCCGCAAAAAGACTGGCATGGTAACGAGCCGGAAAAACTGCATAAAGTCCTTCGCGTACTGGAAGAGTTGCAGTCTACCCTGGATAAGAAAGTCAGCCTGGCCGACTTGATTGTACTTGGCGGTACGGCAGCGGTTGAAAAAGCGGTAAAAGATGCCGGTTATAACCTAACGGTTCCGTTTGCGCCGGGTCGTGGCGATGCAACCGACGAGCAAACCGATGTGGAAAGCTTTGAGCCGTTAGAGCCATTGCATGACGGTTACCGTAACTACCTGAAGAAGGACTACGCGGTACCGGCCGAAGAACTGATGTTGGATCGTACCCATTTGATGGGCTTAACGGCACCAGAAATGACGGTTCTTGTGGGTGGCATGCGTGCTTTAGGTGCGAACTACGGTGAGTCTAAGCACGGCGTATTTACTGACCGGGCTGGTACGTTAACTAACGACTTTTTCGTTAATTTGACTGACATGAACAATGTCTGGAAAAAAGCGGATGATCACTACGAAGTTCGTGACCGCAAAACCGACGAACTGAAGTGGACAGCAAGCCGCATTGACTTAGTCTTTGGCTCAAACTCAATCCTGCGTTCGTATTCAGAGCTGTATGCTCAGGATGACAACCAGGAGAAGTTTGTAAAAGACTTCGTGAAAGCCTGGACTAAGGTTATGAATGCTGACCGCTTTGATTTAGCTTAAGGAGGAAGCATGTCGAAAGTACTATTAATTACCGGTGCCTCAAGCGGCATCGGTGAAGCCACGGCGCGCAAAGCGGCAAAAGAAGGGTTAAAGCTAATATTAACGGCGCGACGGAAAGACAAGTTGGATGCGCTGGTTGAAGAGTTTGGCTCTGATAACGCCATTGGTGTTGCCGCCGATGCGGGTAACTTTGACGAGCTTGAGCAGGCCGTAAAGCAGGGCGTTGATAAGTTTGGTCAGTTGGACGCTGTGTTCGCAAATGCAGGAACCGGTGTTTCAACACCAGGTACTGAAGAAGGCGACGCGGAAGAATGGAAGCAAATGGTTGATGTGAATATCAACGGGCTTCTGTATACCGCGAAACTGACCTTACCGCACTTGCGCAAAACTACCGGTCATTTTCTAATGACAGGATCAGCTGCCGGGCGCATTACGCTTAAAGGTTCTGTTTATGGTGCCACCAAATGGTTTGTGCACGGTTTCGCTCAGAACTTAGCTGAAGAAATGAAAGAGTGGAATGGTCGCTGCACAACAATAGCACCTGGTATGGTCAATACGCCGTTCTTTGATGAACCCAAACCGGATAAGCTGGACCCCGATGATGTTGCCGATGCAGTACTTTACGCAATAAACGCTAACCCGCGTAACTGCGTGCGTGAAGTGTTCTTAATGCCAGCTTATTAAGAGGAAAAAGTAGCTGTCATCGAAATAAAACAGGGAAATCTAAAAACTGTCATATTGGGTAAGTAAGCTACAGCACGACTTAACAAATGATTGGTTGTAACTCCCTGGTTAAGTTTTCAGCCCCCGCTTTGGGGGCTTTTTTATGGACTCAACGGTTTTGACATCCCACCGGGACAACTCCATAATCCTTAAGCATTAGGCTTTGTAGGGAGTAGACAGCAGAAAATGACCGCTTCAGTGGAAGAAGAAAAGCAATACAAAGCCTCCTGGAAACGTTTAGCGCTGTTTAGTGTGCTGTTTGTTTTGCTTACGGTTGCTGGCTTTTATGCCATTTATGATCATTTCTCCGGTCGTAGTTTAACCTTTGATTTTCGTCTGTTCGCCCCGGAAGTACTCAGCGTTACTGTCTTGCTTTTGCTTATCTATTTTTCCGCTGATGGCTTACGTCTATACTACACACTGCGGGCTCTGGGTTACCGGATACCTAAGAAAGCCATGGCAAAACTGGTTTTTATCAATATTTTCTTTTCCAATATTACGCCTATGGCGACCGGCGGCGGCTTTGCTCAAGTTTGGTTTCTGCACGAACACGGCGTGCCTATTGGTAAGGCAACAGCGGCCACGACGATTCGCACGGTACTGGCTATTTTCTTTATTTTCTCACTGACGCCGGTATTTTTGTTAACGCTGGAGCCTTTGCAGGACAAAGCGATTATTAGCGATATTGGTACTGCACTAGCGGTATTTATTGTACTGTACCTGCTCTTTTTCGCCGTCGTTTTACTCAGAGCGCATTGGCTTATTGGACCCTTAAGTTTCCTTTGTAAGGGCATACATAAATTGCAACTGATTAGCCCGGAGCGTCATCTGCGTTGGCAGTATAAAACGCGACGCGAGATGCTGCGCTTTTCTCATAGTTTTTCCGAATATTGTCGTGGCTCGAAAGTCGCTATTTTACTGTCCGTGTTATTTACCTTTATTTTCCTGCTCAGTCTGTTCAGTTTTCCGGCATTATTGATGTGGGGGCTGGGATACGATGTAAATTATTTGATAAGCCTGGGACTGTTGGTTGTCACAACTTTTATAATGTACTTTGCGCCAACCCCGGGGGCATCCGGTATTTCTGAAGGCGTTTTCGGTAGCTTTTTCAGTGACATCTTAGCTAAAAATCATTTGCTGTTGGTTACCTTCAGCTGGCGCTTTTTAACCATCTATTTGGGCATGCTGTTGGGGCTGTTTATTTTACAACGATACTTAGTTAACTCGGCCAAAACACAGGGCATACAATGAATAAAAAGAAATTATTAAAAGCCCTGTTCTATTTAAATATAGCCATAGTTGTCAGCCTTATTGGCTATAAAGTTTATTTGAACCTGGTGACTTCTGAATTCGAGGCAGAGCATACAGATCAGCTTGCAGCTATCAGCGCCAGGCTGGAAGGACAAGACAGTTACAGTTTTGCGGTGGTTGGTAACATCAATAATTCGGTAGGCATTTTTGAACGCCGCATTATTCCAATGCTGAACGATGCCAATGTCGACTTTCTCGTGTCCGCAGGAAATGCTGTCAGCAGCGGCGGAGAGGACAAATACCGGGCAATACGGGGTACTCTGTCCCGTTTGGATATGCCTTATTTATTGACCTTTGGTAACAACGAATACGAAGAGTTTGGCAGCTTTCGTTTTTATGATCACTATGGGCCTCATTTTTTCAGCTTTACCGCCGGTGACAGCCGTTTTATCTTCCTCGACAGCACTGAAAAAACCCCCTGGCAGTGGCAGTTACGGTGGTTAACCGACACTCTTAAGGCGGATGAATCGACGCATCGGTTTGTTTTTATTGGCCACCCACCTCTGGAGCCGGAAGAAGCGTTTTTTCTGGCCGAGGATGACGACTTTTTACAGCCTGCTGAATTCAGAAGCGCGTTGCTGCAGACGCTGGAAAACTTTGGTGTCGACCGGGTGTTTTCATCAAACATTTCAATCTATTCGGAACAAGAACATAACGGCATACCTTACATAACAACCGGTGGTGCAGGTGGTCTGGTACTGAACCAGGATGAAAGCTTTTATCACTATGTGAAAGTGACCGTGAGCGCCGATGGTTCCGTCGAGCATTCGGTTGAAGAGCTGGAAGTTGGTCAGCACCCCATTTTGAAGCAACTGGAAAGTCTGTGGTTCTTTATTCACTCCCTGTTTTATGTGGGTTACCTCAACTTTATTCTTTTAGTCAGTTTGTTCCTGGTTATTAGCACCAAGCTCTATAACGCTGTGTTTGTCGGAAAAGAGTACTACCCGGACTACGACATTGACCCAGAGCCCTGGCTTAAGAAAACCATGCGGGTGGCTATGTTTACCAACAATTACTTGCCCTTTATTGGTGGCGTGCCTATTTCTATCGAACGCTTACGAAGCGGACTGGTGCAGCTTAAGGACAAAGTTCTGGTTGTTGCACCGCGCTATCAACGTGCAGCAGAAAAAGAAGAGAATGTGGTGCGTATGCCTTCGTTATTCTCTTTTGGTGAAAAAAGCGAGTTTCGATTTGCCAATATTTTTTCAGGCGCCGTACGTAAAAAGGTCAAAGCGTTCAAGCCGGATATTATTCATGTACACCACCCGTTCTGGATAGGGTCGCTCGGGGTTTTTGTGGCTCGCAGACTTAAAGTTCCTGTGGTTTATACGTATCACACCCGGCTAGAGCACTATGCTCACTTTGTGTTTTTGCCCGGCTCGCTGTTTCGTAACATTATTGCGCACTTTTTGGTTCGTCGCTTTGCAAACAAATGCGATGGTGTGATTGTGCCTACGCAGTCGACTGAAGAGTACTTACGCATGATAGGCGTAAAGCGTCCGACCTTTGTGCAGCCAACCGGCATTGAGTTTGATCGCTTTCAGCAGGTTGACGCGAGACAGGTTGAGGACTTGCGCAAACAGCAGAATATTGGCGACGAAGCCGTTTTTGTCAGCGTTTCCCGGCTCTCTAATGAAAAGAATATCGACTTCATGATAGACGCCATGGCGCAATTGAAGGAGCAGACGGATAAAGCATTCCGGTTGTTGATAGTGGGTGACGGCCATCAGCGTCGCAGATTACAGGGGCGCATTGACGAGATGAACCTGCAGCAGCACATTACCCTGGTCGGTGCTGTTCCTCCTGAGCAGATGGCCGCCTGGTACCGACTCGGTGACGCGTTTTTATTTGCGTCTCAGTCGGAGACTCAGGGTATGGTTATTCTGGAAGCGATGGCTGCCGGTCTGCCGGTGGTTGCGGTGCGCTCAAGCGGTATTGATGATGTCGTTGAAGATGGGCATAACGGTTACAAAACACCGGCTAAGCAGTCGTTATGGTGCGAACGGGTTAAACAAATTCTGGATGATACGGATTTGCGCCAGAGCCTTTCAGACAATGCTCTGGCGTTTGCTCGTGACTATTCGGTTGAAAAGTTCAGTAAGGACGTGCGCCTTATTTACGCTGAAACTCTGGCTCGTTACCACCAGACCAAGTAGCGTTACAAAATATGGTTGCCGAATACCAGCAACTGACAGACAACAACGGCTGTTGTTAATAAAACGCGAATACGATAGTAGCCCATATAAGAAGTCATGGCGGAGCTGCGGGCGAGCTTTTGTTCAAAGAAAAGGACTAAAACAAAACCGAGCATTTGCAGACCCAGAGACCAGGCGGGTAGGTTAATGAGTATTGTGAACCAGGCTAAAAGAGCAAAAACATTGCTTAGTAGTAGTAAGCCTGCGGTTTTTTCGCTTTCAGCACGATGTAAAGCCCGCCCCCATAAGGTGCCACCTAAAAAGGTTAATATAATAGCGCCGTAGGTGATTAAGAACTCCAGCGGTTGTATGCCCCAAAATGCGCCCGTCCCCATTAATGCAGCAAGAGACGATGCTAAAAAGGGGATTAGCCCGAGAAAGCCCAGTGTGTGTATAAGCCAGTTTTTGCCTTTATTCATAAGCAAATCAGTCCACCAGATGTGAGTTATAGTTGTTTTTACGGTAATTGTTCTCTTTACGTTTAGTCTAACTTTAAATAACTTGCGTAATAAACGATAACAACAATGTCTTTTTTCTCTCGTCGACTTTCCCCTACAGGCCTGTTGTTTACGAGTTTCAGTTGCTTTAGTAAAAGTCAGCCGATACTATTTCGGCCCTTTGACTTTTAGTGACGCTAACGTTGCTGGGCGCAAGATCTATGAATAAACGGATACTGGTTACCGGAGGCTGCGGTTTTATTGGCTCGCATACCGTGGTTGAGTTAATACTCAACGGTTACCAAGTGGTTGTTGTTGATAACCTGAGCAACAGCAGCGCGTCGGTCATTGATAAAATACAGAAGGTTACAGGCAAGCGGCCAGACTTTCATCAAGTCGATATTTGCGACATCGACGCATTAACCGGTGTCTTTCGGGAGTACTCTATTGATGGCGTTATCCATTTTGCGGCGCTAAAGAATCCCCAGGAAAGTTATCAGTTAAGAGACCAGTATTTTACGACTAATGTGGACGGTACGCGTAAACTGCTATCGGTAATGAAAGCATTTTCTGTTACCCGGCTAGTGTTTTCGTCTTCTGCCGTCGTATATGGAAACCCGTCAACAGTACCAATTCCTGAATCGGCCCCAGCGGGAGACGTCACTAACCCGTATGGCGAGACTAAATTTCAGTCTGAATGCGATTTAAGTCATTACTGTAACAGCAATGCCAATTTTTCCGCGGTCAGTTTGCGCTATTTTAACCCGGCGGGAGCTCATCCTTCGGGGCTCCTCGGCGAACAACCGCTTAAGCCAGCGGCAAACCTGGTTCCGGCTATTGGTGATGTCATTACTGGCAAAGTCGGCTCAGTTCATGTTTACGGCCATGACTATTTGACCGATGACGGCACAGCGATACGCGATTACATTCATGTCTGCGATATTGCAAAAGGCCATGTGGCTGCACTGGAAGTGGGGTTTGCACAAACCGGGCATCAGGTTTTTAATCTGGGAACGGGCAAAGGCGAGTCGGTGCTTGAGGTTATACGTGCCTTTGAAAAGGCGAGCGGGCGCACCATTCCGGTTCAGTTTTCAGGCAGGCGGCAGGGCGACGTAGAGAGTTGCTACGCCGAGGTAGACAAAGCCCATAGAGAGCTAAACTGGCGAGCAGAGTCGGATTTGAGTGTTATAGCCCGGGACTACTGCCACTGGTTATCGCTGTCGAGCTGATACAGTGAGATATCACTGACTTTATCCGCTGTCACTGCCTGGTAAGCACACAGCAAAAAAGAGTTTAGCCGGAAGTATCTTGCCGCGTGTTGCTGCTTTTCAAGAGGCTGCTCCAGAACTTTAAGTAAGGGCTCACCTGAGGCTTTGGCTACCGCTTCGGCTAAGGTCCACTGTCGGAAAAATGCTTGCTTAGTCAAAGAGCTACCTGTTAGAAATCCATCTTTATAATAGTCACGAATGCGTTGGTAGTTTTTGCTGGTACGCAAGTTCTCAACGTCTATGCCGATACTACAGTTTGTTGAGTAGGCGGCGGCGATGAATCCCGATTTATGAGAAAGTGAGCAATAAACGGGCTGCTCGTTTACGCTCAGTAGTGGGGCACCGGAAGGCGTTTTGTCTATAGTGACGTGAACAGGTCCGGAAACCAGCCAGTACTTTCTGACAAGCTGTATCAGTAAGTCCCGCGTTGCTTCCGACACTTGCCGGGGTGATGCGGTGTCGTTGTAGAGCCTATATCCGATAACCATATGCGCTGTTATATTTTTGAAATGTAGAGTGAGATTCTGTACTATTCCGCTTCTTTTTTGAGTATCTGTCCAAACCCTATGCGAGCCTTTGTAGCTGATAGTACATTAGTCCAGACCGAATGTCGTGAACGGCTGAAGCAAATTCCGGCTTCGACCCGACGGCGGCTGAGCTCGTATGCGAAAGTGCTGATAACTGCCATGCTGGAATTGAGTGAAAGGCACCCTCAGTTGCAAGAGACACCGGTGGTATTGGCAACGCGGCATGGCGACTTACACCGCACCGAGAAGTTACTGCGGGAATTGGTGCGGGGGGAAATTTTGTCGCCAACCCAGTTTGCGCTTTCGGTGAATAATGCCGTACTGGGGCAGTACAGCATGGCCGCTGACAACAGGCAGTCTATGACAACCTTGTCGGCGGGTGAGCAAACCTACCCTTTAGGGTGGTTAGAGGCGTTAAGCCAGCTACAAAGCGAAGCTGAGCAGGTATTGCTGGTGTATGCTGATGAAGTGCCTCCTGCGGTGTACTCCGGGCAGGTTAAATCGCCGGTAACCGGTTTTTCTCATGCGGTTTTACTCCATAGAAAAAACGGACAAGAATTGATTTTGGATCGTCAGGTTGGAAAAGAAAGTCAATTACAGGAAGACGTCTGGTCGGTCGCAAACAGCGTGCAGAAAATACTGGATGCCGGCGGCGGTAAGGTGGTTCAAGACTATAACAAGGTAAGGTGGAGCTGGCATGTTGCTTAGTCTCTGGCAGGTCATTAATCGCACCTGGCGACGTTTCGCCACAGGGCTTTGCTTTGCCATTTTTGGTTTAGGCGGCCTGTTGCTGTCGGTGACTGCGCTGCCCTTACTGGCCATACTATCTAACGGGAATGAGCAGCAGCGCCAGGCCCGGGCCCGGCGTTTAGTGCAACTGACGTTTAAGTGGTTTATCGGCGTAATGAAGTGGACCGGCGTGTTCAACTTTGACTTTAAGGCAATTGAGAAGCTACGAAACGTCCGGGGTCATGTCATTATTGCGAATCACCCTTGCTTAATTGATGTCGTGGCATTGATTTCTTTTGTGCCCAATCCAGACTGTGTGGTTAAGTCACACCTGTGGAAGAACCCCTTTATGCGGGGCGTTATCCGTTCAACGGGTTATTTAAGCAATGACGATCCGGAAGATTTGGTCAACGACTGTGAGCGCTCGCTGGCGCAGGGGAATAACCTCATTATATTCCCTGAAGGTACGCGCACGACACCCGGAGCAGTGGTCAAATTCCAACGTGGCGCAGCGCATTTGGCGTTGCGTACACGGGCTAAAATTACGGCACTACGCGTGGATTGCGTACCTGTAACTTTGATTAAAAATGAGGCCTGGTATTGTGCACCGCAACAAAAGCCTACCTTGTCGGTGCATTATTTAGGCGAAATAGATTCAGCCGTATACTGCAATGCTGAAAAGCTCAGCATTGCCGCGCGTCAACTGACTCGCGACTTACAGAATTACTATGAAAAGGTGTTAGAAGATGACGGAAAACCTGAAGCAAGAGATCAAAGCCTTGATTATCGAGTCGCTGGATCTTGAGGATGTTGAGGTATCAGATATCAATGATTCAGCCGCGTTATTCGGAGACGATGACGATGGCCTGAACCTCGATTCCATTGACGCATTGGAACTGGGTTTGGCAATAAAGAAGAAGTACGACGTAAAGCTGGACGCAAACTCAGCGGAAACAAAAAAGCACTTTTACAGTGTTGATACGTTAGCGGACTTTGTCGCTAATAATCGCGGCGAATAAACGAGGGAACGATGAAAACGAAAGACGAAGTGTATGCGCGATTAGTTCAAATTCTTGAAGAAGACTTCGAGATAGAATCTGATGATATTTCTTTAGACGCAAACCTGTATCAGGACTTGGATCTTGATTCGATTGATGCCGTAGATTTAGTGGTTAAATTACGCGAAATCACTGGTAAAAAAATCAGCCCGGATGCGTTTAAAGCGGTGCGTACTGTCGAGGATGTTGTCGAAGAAGTTTATAAACTCGTTCACAGCAATTAATGAAAACCGCTCTGCGTTTATTAATCAGTGGCTTACTGATTGCCTACCCTCTGATGGTTTGGTGGTTTGCGCAGAACGGCCTGACAAACTGGCTGCTACTGGCACTGATTACCTTACTGAGTTTAAGCATTGTTGCCCAGGGTATTGGTCATCCCAGAAGCTGGGTTTCAATGGCCGTGTTATTGGTCGTTTCCGTAACGGCTATTTTTGCTGACCAGCTGACAGGTGTGTTGTTCTATCCGGTCTGGATGAATGCGGCATTGCTGCTGGTTTTTGTTGCGTCCTTATGGCGCAAACCGTCGGTAATAACCCGCTTAGCGACGCTGATGGAAGGCTCATTGTCTGAGAAGGCCGTTGCTTACACTGAAAAAGTGACCATGGTCTGGGCCGTATTTTTCCTTATGAATGGTGCTATTGCGCTGGCGACGGCAGTTCATGGTGACATTGAGCTTTGGACGCTATACAACGGCTTTATATCTTACGTGCTGATTGGGTTACTTTTTGTGGTTGAGTGGAGTGTGCGGCGTGTTGTTAAAAACAAGCACTGAGCAATGGGAGCTGCAATGGCTGCGCCCGGATGCAAAACTAGCCTCAATTAACGGCAAACCCATTAGTGTGTCAACCTGGCTTCAGGATGTGGCTGCCGCTACTCATTGGCTTAATGAGCAGAAAGGCGATGCGTTACTTTATCAGCGTGACTGGTATCGTTTTAGTGTTTGGTTCTTCGCGCTGCTAGAGAGTAAAAAGCGAATTATTCTGCCAGCTAATGATAAGCCTGCGACCCTGTCAGAGCTATCATCTCAGTATGCATTCAGAGTAACGGAAGAATTACCTTCCAAAGGGCGTTCTGATGCGCCTTCTTTGATCTTAAAAGGTGACTTGGACTCCCCTCTGACCTTTTTCACCTCCGGTAGCAGTGGCAAACCTAAAGCAGTAGAAAAAACGCTCAGACAGTTATGGCTGGAAGTAGAGACGCTGGAGCAGACCTTTGCAGATAAACTAGGCCAGACGGATATTCTGGCCACGGTGACTCATCAGCATATTTACGGGCTTTTGTTTACAGTTCTATGGCCTCTTGCAGCCGGGCGTTCGGTAACATTACCTTTAGTCGATTACCCTGAGCAATTGCAGCAACTATTGGCGAAAGCTGACGGTCGGCGTTACGCTTTGGTAAGCAGTCCTGCACACTTGCAGCGTTTGGATAACTTGCCACAGCTGGCGCAGCATAAAAACGCTTTGACCATGGTCTTTTCGTCAGGTGGACCGTTGCCGGGCTCAGTTCCTAACAACTTCGCTGACAATGAACTGCAGGCCCCCATTGAAGTGTACGGCAGTACGGAAACCGGAGGTATAGCCTGGCGGCAGCGTAATCCGGGTGCTTTAGATAGTTTCAAGCCTCTGGCAGGCATAGAGGTGAGCTGCGACAACAACGATATACTGGTTATTCAGTCACCGTATCTTAAAGAGCCACAAAGGCCGTATACTACAGAAGATAAAGTTCAGCTTCAGGGGCAGGGGTGTTTTCTGTTACTCGGACGCCAGGACAGAGTCACTAAAATTGCTGAAAAGCGAGTATCGCTGAACGAAGTCGAGCAGTTTATTCAGCAGCACCAATGGGTCGAGTCAGCCAAAGCTTGTGTGTTACAGAGCCCTCGTGTTGAGTTGGGTTTGGTGTTAGTGCTGAACTCCGCCGGCAATGCAGAACTTAATGCCCAGGGGCGTTTTAAAGTGCGTCAGGAGTTGCGGCATCATTTACAGCAGCGCTTTGAAAAAGTTGTTGTACCTAAACGTTTTCGCTATGTGGCGCAGCTACCTTATAACGGCGCCGGCAAAGTCACTCAGGCTGACCTACAGGCGTTGTTCGAAGAGGAAAAGTAGAGAGATTATGCAGACTCAACTACCTAAGTTTATTCGCTTCTCCGAAAGCGCCGGTGAGAATGAAAAGCCGGCACTTAATGGACAGTTTCAATTAGAAGCAGATTGTATTTATTTGCAGGGTCATTTTCCTTCAGCGCCCATTTTACCCGGGGTCGCACAACTTGACTGGGTGGTGCAGCTTGCCGCTGAGCATTGGTCAACACCCACCTCAATTCAACGCATTGAAGTCCTCAAGTTTAACGACATGATTTTACCCGGGGCGACGGTTGACTTGTTCATTGAGAGAAAACGCGAAGACTGCGTTACCTTTAAATATTCTGACGGTGATAAAGCGCTGTCTTCCGGACGCCTGGTGTTTAATTAATATGTCTCAGTATTGCTTTCTTATTCCTATTTATAATCACGATAAAACCATTACGGCAACGGTTGAGCGACTGCTGCCTTACGAGTTGCCAATTATTATTGTTGATGACGGCTCAAATGTTCATACCAAAGAAGTTCTGGCAACTTTAGCGGAAGAGCATAAGTCACTTGTACTACTGCACACGCTTCCCGAAAATAGTGGAAAAGGCGGGGCGGTTATGGCCGGGTTTCATTTGGCGGCTGAAGAAGGTTTTACTCACGCGTTGCAAATAGACGCTGATGGCCAACATGACAGTAATGATATTCCTGAGTTTTTAGCTTTGTCGAAACAGAACCCCGGCGCGCTGATAAGCGGGTTTCCGCAGTATGATGACAGCATGCCGACCAGCCGACGCATTGGGCGCAAGATCACTCACTTTTGGGTGCACATCGAAACTTTATCGATGCAGATAAAGGATACTATGTGTGGTTTTCGGGTATATCCCTTGTACCAGACAGTGGGCTTAATAAAGCGTCGCGATATTGGCACACGCATGGACTTCGATATTGAAATTATGGTGCGCCTATACTGGGCCGGAACACCAGTTTTGTTTATTCCAACCAAGGTGATTTACCCACAAGGCGGACAGTCACACTTCAGAGCACTTCAGGATAACCTGAAAATTTCCTGGCTGCATACACGCTTGTTTTTTGGCATGTTGCCACGCATTCCGCTTTTATTACTGCGTAGGTTTAAACGTTAATTATGGTGGAGAAGCATTGGGCGAAAAAGAAAGAGCGCGGCAGCTACTGGGGCATCGTTATTGTTCTTCGAGCCTATCAGTACGGCGGCCACTGGTTAATGCGGCTGATTTTAGCGCCAGTGATCACTTACTTCTTTTTGACCGGAGGCGCTCCTCGCAGGGCGTCTCTGGACTTCCTTCGTCGTGTGCATTCATTTGCTGGTGAACAGTCTCCTTTTGTTGCCGAGCCGGGATGGCGCCAAAGTTGGTACCATTTTTGGCAGTTTGGCCTGCACGCTCTGGCAAAAATTGATGCCTGGGTCGGTAAGGTTTCTAAAAACCAGGTTCGTAACTGTGGTGACACCCACTTTGACGATTTAGAAAAACAACCTAAGGGCGGCATTCTTATCGGTAGTCACCTGGGTAACCTGGAGGTTGCGCGAGCGCTGGCTTCAAAAAAATATACCCGGCGCATGAATGTACTGGTGTTTACCCAACATGCGCAGTCGTTTAACCGCGCATTAAAAAACGTTAACCCGAAAGTTGATATTGACCTTATTCAGGTGACCGACATTGATATGGGACTGACCATATTACTGAAAGAGCGCATTGAACAAGGTGAGTTTGTGGTCATTGTAGGGGACAGAACCTCGGTGACTCAGCCCGGGCAGACCATAGATCAGGAGTTTTTAGGTAAGCCGGCTGCATTTGCCTTAGGGCCCTGGATATTGGCCAGTGTGTTAGAATGCCCCGTATACTTTTTATTCTGCTTAAAGAACCCCGATGACGGACATTACGATTTATATCTCAACCATGCGTGTGACCAACTGAAGCTACCGAGAAAAAGCAGGCGGGAGGCTTTGCAGCCAGTTCTGAAAGCTTACAGTGAAACACTGGAGAAATTAGCAATACGCTACCCTTATCAGTGGTTTAATTTTTTTGATTTCTGGAAGAAGGACAGTCAGTAGTATGACGACATCGATTATAGCCTTTGGTGGCCGCCCGTTGACCATTAAAGACGTGCTAGAAATAGCCAATGGCAAAGCGCAGGCCGCATTAAGCGATGCGCCGGAGTTTGTCGAAAAAGTCGATGCCGGTGTCCGTTTTCTGGATGAATTACTTGAGCAGGACGGTGTTATTTACGGCGTAACAACGGGGTATGGCGACAGCTGCACCGTAACGGTACCGGAGAACTTAGTTAATGAATTGCCCATTCACCTTACGCGTTTTCATGGTTGTGGCCTGGGAGATACCTTCGATGAGCAGGAAACCCGTGCCATTCTGGCAACGCGCTTAAGTTCGCTGGCTCAAGGTTATTCAGGTGTCAGCTGGGAGTTGTTGGAGCGCCTGGTGGTGATGCTGAACGAAAACATGCTACCGCTTATTCCAAAAGAAGGTAGCGTAGGTGCCAGCGGCGATCTAACGCCTTTGTCGTACATTGCCGGTGCGCTTATTGGTGAGCGAGACGTGCGTTTTCGCGACAAAGTTATGAACAGTGCAGAAGCTTTTAAAGAGCTTGGCATGTCGGTTCACAAACTGCGGCCTAAAGAAGGCCTGGCCATTATGAACGGTACTGCTGTAATGACTGCATTGGCTTGCCTGGCCTGGGACAGAGCGGAGTATCTAACCCGGTTATCCAGCCGTATTACTTCTCTGGCGAGCATAGCCCTGGAAGGAAACAGTAACCATTTTGATGACCTGCTTTTTGCTGTAAAACCTCATAAAGGGCAGCAACAAGTAGCCAGCTGGATCCAGCAAGACCTGAACCATGTGGAGCATCCGAGAAATTCATCGCGCCTGCAGGACCGTTATTCCATTCGCTGCGCCCCTCATGTTATCGGCGTATTGAAGGACAGTTTACCCTGGTTTCAAGAAACCATAGAAAATGAATTAAACAGCGCCAATGACAACCCCATTATTGACGGTCTGGGAGAGCATGTTCTGCATGGTGGGCATTTCTATGGCGGTCATATTGCTATGGTAATGGACTCGATGAAAACGGCTGTGGCGAACCTGGCGGACCTGCATGATCGGCAAATGGCGCTGCTGATGGACACGAAAATGAACCACGGCTTGCCTTCTAACTTGTCTGCGGCAGAAGGTGAGCGTAAGTCTATTAACCACGGCTTTAAAGCGGTTCAAATTGGCTGCTCAGCCTGGACCGCCGAGGCATTGAAATTAACCATGCCTGCCAGTGTCTTTTCGCGTTCAACCGAGTGTCATAACCAGGATAAAGTGAGCATGGGTACTATTGCTGCCCGTGACTGTATTCGTATTCTGGAGCTGACCGAACAGGTGGTTATCGCAACCTTGCTGGCAGCTTATCAAGGCGTTGAGTTGCGCAAGCGCATAGCAGAGAAGCCTGTGAGCCCATCGTCTGGTGTTGTTGAAATGCTCGAAAGCCTGGCCAGCCAGTTTGAGCTGCTGACGGAAGACCGTCAGTTAGAGCCGGAGTTACGCTATTGGCTGACCCAGTTACGATTAAAAGTCTGGAACTTGTATCAGGAGCCAGCATGAAACAAGCCAGTTTGACTATTGATGTTCCCTTTTTCGATGTCGACGCCATGCACGTTGTCTGGCATGGGCATTACATAAAATACATTGAAATGGCGCGCAGCGAGTTGTTGCGCACCTTCAATTATGACTATCCGGATATGGAAGCCAATGGCCATTTGTGGCCTATTGTTGATTTGCGTTTAAAGTACGTTGCGTCGGCTACTTACGGGCAGCACATTCGGGTGACGGCCACTTTGGTGGAGTGGGAGCATCGACTGAAAATGAACTATGAAATTCGCTGTGTTGAGAGTAACGAGCTATTAACCAAAGCCACCAGTGTGCAGGTAGCCGTGTGTAAAAAAACGCGCGAAATGCTGTTTGAATCCCCTGACATTGTGTTTGAAAAGCTGGGGGTTGAGCGCTCATGATGCGTTTATTGGTGACAACGGTGTTCTTTATGGTCTCAGCAGTTACTTCTGCCGAGGACGATAACTCGTTAAAGGCGCTGTCGGCATTAGAGAAGCAATCAGAGCCGTTGCCGCTGTCGCTGGACTTCCATCAGAAAAAACAGTTGTCAGGGCTGCCTAGGCCTTTGGTGAGTTCGGGGCAACTGGATATTAGTACGGATGAAATTATCTGGACAACCGAGCAACCTCAACAGCAGGAATTGACCATAAACCGTCAGGGTATTTTTGAGCAGGGCGGTGCGGAGTCGATAAGTGGCAGTGACACCATTGCGCAGTTGTTATTGGCTATTTTGCAACAGGATGAAGCGGTGCTTAAGCAGCAATTCAACCTGTCGGTAGAGCAAGAGTGTGTGGTGATGGTGCCAAAAGCAGACGCGCTGGCCAGTGTGATTGAAAAAATCCACAGCTGTGGAGATGATCGCGTTGAACTTGTGGAGTTGTTTGAGCAAAACGGTAACACCACCCGTATTGAACTGAGCCAAAGGTAACATGGAATGAAAGGCGCACGCGCCGCTAGGGCGCCTCGATTACTGCTGCTGTTTGCTTTCATTGCTATTGTGGTATCGGGGCTTGTTATGCAGTTGCCGAATACGCAATGGAGCAGCAGTCTGGCAGACGCTCTGCCTAATGAAGTCTCTGATCTGCAGCGCAGTTATTTAAAAAGCCAGCAACCTAACTCGCAGCAATTGTTGCTGGGGTTTGAATCGAAGCAGCATTCCAAAACTGAGATTCTTAAGGTTGTGCAGGAGCAGTTACGTCAGCTGTTCCACGTAGAACCCACCCTACAGCTGGCTGAGATGACAAACCCAAAAGCGGTATTGTCATTTTATCAACAGCAGGCAGGACGACTAGCAACGTTTCGTGACAGGCAAATGCTTGCAAGTGGTGACTATGAAGCGTTGGTTGCTCGCGCCCAAAAAACCTTACAAAGTCCCGCCCCGGTTTTAACACCGCTGCGAAGCGATCCGCTATTACTGACACAGCGCTTTATACAGCAATTACCAGACTTAATGCCGGGGTATGAGAGCCACGGCGGGCTTTATACTCGTTCGTCAGAATCAACCCGGCAGGTATTGGTACCGCTGCGTATTGCAGGCGATGCGTTAAGCGTGAACCAGTCCGGGCAGTCCGTTAAGGCAATAAATGACTTTACCAGTAAAGTTACTGAGCAGTTGCCCGGTATCCAGCTCTATAAAAGTGGATTGCTGTTTCATTCCGATGCGGCAGCAAAACAGGCCAAAAAAGAAATGACCTGGTTTGGTGGGCTGTCTCTTCTGGTGGTACTGGCTCTGTTACTCTGGGTTTTCCGTTCGGGGCAGCAGTTGTTCTATACGCTGCTGTTGCTGGGTGTGTCGGCAGCTACGGGTCTATTGGTCACTTTGTTACTAAGCTCCCGGCCGCATGTGCTGATGCTGGTGTTTGCGACCAGCTTTATCGGCTTGTGCATTGACTACGTTATTCATGGCTTTATTGCCCGCAGTCATGGGAAAACGGCCTGGTCAGCACTGAAGCCGGCTTTATGGCTCAGCGGTTTAACCACTGTTTTAGGTTATGTCTTACTTCTGCTGCTGCCTTTACCTTTATTGCAGCAATTAGGCATTTTTATGGCAGTGGCTTTAATCACTGCTATGACTCTGGTGGTGACGACGTTGCCATGGTTGCCGGAGCCAAAAGAACCGGCCCCGCGCTGGCAGCAGTTCTGCCTCAATATGACCAAGCTTTACCGGCAGATGCGTAACAAAACCACAACACATTGGTTAAGTGCTATGGCTCTGACCACCCTGGGCTTGCTGGTGTGGTCATTTACCGCTAATGATAACGTCCGGTTACTGGCCAGTTCTCCGGAGTCGTTGCTGCAGCAGGAAAACCATTTGCGGGAAACCACCGACTTTTATTTTCAGCCCGATGTACTGTTGGTGGCTGGCGGAACGAAGCAGCAAGCGCTAGAGCGTACCGGCGACTTGGCCAACTTGAACGGCAGCGTCAGTCTTTACGATTACGTGTTGCCGGTGTCAGAACAGCAACAAGTGGTGGAAGGTCAGCAAAGCCTTTTTAAAAGCCAGGCCGGCGAAGGCTATCTGCAATGGTTGGGTATCGACACGCCTGCATTCAACGGCGCCCCCCAGAAACACCCTTTAGAAAACCAGTTCTTATACCCAGCCGAAGCAGGCTGGATGAGCGTTGTCCGGCTAAAACAGCCATTTAGTTCGGGTGATATTAAAGAGATACCAGGCAGACTGGAGCATTTTAACCCCATTGAGCATGCATCAGACGCATTGACCGAGTATCGGCATTCCATGCAGCTATGGCTCATTGCTTTACTGATCGTTTCTTTACCCATACTGGCGCTATTTTTACGCTCACAACAGAGTCATAAGCAGCGTGTTCAGGCGGCATGGCAGGTTACCTGTGTTATGACGCTGTCGGTCGCAACAGCGTTGCTGCTGGCTCAGCTAATACAACCTCTGAACTTGTTTCATTGTATTGGCGCTATGTTCGTATTGGTGCTTAGTATCGACTACGGCGTTTTCTGCGCAGGGCGTTTAAAGCGACAGCATGCGCTGCAGGCCATTTATCTGTCAGCTTTCACTACCATGGTGGCTTTTGGTGCATTAAGTTTCAGCTCAACGCCAGCCATTGCTGCTTTCGGTATTATTGTTTTAATTGGGGTCTTTATGAGTGCCCTGTTCAGTCCGTTGATAATAGAGTCGCCTGATAGCTAAGGAAAGAATCATGCAGGAATCGGTTTATGATGTGGCAATTATTGGTGCAGGGCCCGCAGGGGCAACTGCTGCTGCCATGTTGGCAAAGGCTGGAAAGAATGTGTTGGTGGTTGAGAAGCAGGAGTTTCCGCGATTTTCTATTGGCGAAAGCCTGCTGCCCCAGTGCATGACCTTTATTGAAGAAGCCGGGTTGCTGGACACGGTGCTGGAAAACGCAGAGCGGCTGGGGTTCCAGTACAAGGAAGGTGCCGCTTTTTATTATAACGGCAATAAAGTGGACTTTGACTTCCGCAAAAAATCCAGTGAAGGGCCGGGCACCACTTATCAGGTTAAACGTGAGCATTTTGATCAGTTACTGGCGCAGGGCGCGGCAGAGAAAGGTGCTGAAGTCAGACACGGCATTGCGCTGGAAGCCATTGATTTTAGTGACCCGGATGCGGTTAAATTGAGCTTGTCCAGCACCACCGGGAAGACGGAAGCAAAAGCTCGTTTTGTGCTGGATGCCAGTGGTTTTGGTCGAGTGCTGCCGCGCTTATTGTCGTTAGAGTCGCCGTCGGACTTTCCCGTGCGCCAGGCCGTTTTCTGTCATGTGAAATCTGAACTTACCGGTGGACACTTCGACCGAACTAAAATCCTCATCACGGTGCACCCACGGAACCCTGAAGTTTGGTACTGGCTCATTCCTTTTGCAGATGGTACCGCCAGTATTGGTGTTGTTGGTGCCAGTGAGTACTTTGCAGAAAATGACAGCGAAAAAGAAGCGCTGTGGAAATTGGTGGCAGACGAGCCTTACCTGCTTGAAGTGTTAGGCGAATACAAGGTAGTTCGTGCTGAACAGCGTATTACTGGCTATTCAGCCAATGTGGATCGTCTCTATGGCGACCGGTTTGCGTTGCTCGGTAACGCCGGTGAATTTTTAGACCCGGTTTTTTCTTCGGGGGTGACCATTGCAATGCAGTCTTCATCGCTGGCGGTGCCGTTGGTGTTAAAAGAGCTGAATAACGAACCCCAGGACTGGCAGAAGCAATACAGTGACCCTTTGCGTGTGGGTATTACAACCTTTCGCACTTTTGTAAAGGGTTGGTATGATACCCGCTTTCAGGATGTCATTTTTTATCCTGACCAGCAGCAACAGGTGAAAGCGATGATTTGCTCAATTCTGGCTGGCTACGCATGGGATACCAACAACCCTTATGTTCGCGATAGCGAGCGGCGCTTGAACGTATTGGCGGAGCTATGCAGCTAGTACCTTTTAAAGGCGTTTTCTTACTACTGGTAATGACCATCCTTGCCGGTTGCCAGTCGTTGAGTGGGCATTCCGTTCAGGTGCCTGTTGCTGACGGGAGTTACCAACTGCAGCACAGCTGGCCGGAAAAGCCTGTGCAGCTATGGCAGAAGGTAGAGTGGCAAAAAGGGCAGCAGCAACGCACTTTTATGGTTTCGGCTGTTTTTGATAATGAGCGATTGTTGTTGGTTGCGTTGTCTCCACTTGGACATGAATTATTTCGCAGCGAGATTACTCAAGCGAACGGACTGAGCTTTAAGGGCAGTGAAGCTTTTGACGATGCGCGCCTGGCTCTGCAGGTATGGGCAGATTTGCAAATGGCGCTGTGGCCGCTCGATTTTGTTAATTCAAATTTAGACGGTATGAGCTTACAGACCACCCAGACAAAACGTGAACTTTGGCATAACGGCCAGTTGTTATGGTCAGCAGCTAATGACGATGCCAGTCTGCAACGGGTTATTCAGAATAAATCCATGGGTTATCAATTGGTGATAACAACCCTAGAGTATGAGCTATTAGAAACTGATGACAGTAACACTGAGTGAACCGGGCGCTATTTGTGCGTCGGGCCACAATTGCGAGACCATTTGGCAGGCAGCGCTAACGGGCGAGCAGGCCGGTTTGAGGGCGTCTGCTTTCGTTACCAACGATGGCACTTCGCTATTTGCCGGGCAGGTAGCGGACGACAAACTGCCAAATATAGACAGCCTGCCGCCGGCAATGCGAACCCGGAATAATCAGTTGGTTGCGGCGGCCTTACAGCAAATTAAAGAGCCACTGCAGGCGCTGATAAATAAGCTGGGCTCTGATCGAGTAGGCGTGATTCTGGGCACCAGTACCTCGGGCATAGCTTCGGGTGAAGAAGCGTTAGCACATGATGAAACAAAAGGTGGCCTGCCGGACTCGTTTTATTACGCCATGCAGGAAATGCTCGCACCGGCAGAGTGTGTTGCTGAATTAATGGGTATTACCGGTCCGGTTTACAGCCTTTCTACGGCCTGTTCGTCCAGTGCACGTGCTTTTATGAGTGGCCGGTCTTTATTGCGCTCAGGTATGGTCGATGCAGTGGTTGTTGGCGGTGTTGATTCTCTTTGTCAGCTGACCTTAAATGGTTTTAAAGCGCTGGAGTCGACGTCGACGGGGCGCTGTAACCCCTTTAGCGCGAATCGCGATGGTATTACTATTGGTGAAGCTGCCGGGTTATTTATAGCAACTCGTACAGAAGACAATTTACAACCGTCCTTGGTAACTTTAACTGGTGCCTGCGCTACGTCCGATGCTCATCATATGTCCGCACCACACCCCGAAGGGCGTGGCGCCTTAGCGGCTATGCAGGGGGCGTTGTCAGATGCTGAACTGAGTGCCGAGCAGCTTAGCTACATCAACCTGCATGGCACGGCCACACCACTGAACGACAAAATGGAAGCTTTTGCAGTGAATGAACTGGGTGCTTCGCAGGTTCCGGCCAGTTCTACAAAGGCGTTGACCGGGCATACCTTAGGTGCCGCCGGTGCTATTGAAGCGGTGTTCTGCTGGCTGGCGCTGACTCAACAAAACGGGCTGCCAAAGCATGCCTGGGACGGCGTCAAAGATTCGGATATAACGGATATCAATTTATACCAGGGTGACTCATGGCAGACCCCTGTTGAGCATTGTCTGAGTAACTCCTTTGCCTTTGGTGGAAACAATGTTTCCCTGGTTTTTAGCCGAGGAAAGCAACATGGCGCATAATTTAGGCGAGCTGATAAAGCACCAACCCCCCATGCGGCTGATTGATGAGCTGTGCTGGGCCGAACCCGGCAAAGGACAGTGTCGGCTAACGGTCAGTAGCGATAATTTGTTTTACAGCGAATCGCTTCAGGGTCTACCGGCGCATGTTGGCATTGAACTTATGGCACAAAGCATCGCCGCTGTTGCGGGATACCAACATAAAGCCGCCGGTGGTGAAATTAAGCTGGGCTTTCTACTGGGAAGCCGAAAATATCAGTGCGATATTGCCAGTTTCAAACTGGGCGAACGATACGATGTGTTCGTTGAAGAGTTGCATGTTGAGTCGTCCGGGCTGAGTGTTTTTGCGTGTGACATTCGCCATGGCGATAAGGTGATTGCACAAGCCCGGCTGAATGTTTATCAGCCCCCGGATGAAAATGCATTTATAGAGGAAAATTATGGTTAAAGGTATGGCTGAACGAGTGCTTGTCACGGGTTCCGGTAAAGGGATTGGTCGGGCAATTGCGCTGCAACTGGCTAAAGATGGCTTTGATCTGGCCATTCATTGTCGCTCAGACAAAACATCGGCGGAACAGGTTGTAGAAGAAGTTAAAGCACTGGGTCAACAGGCGTCTTTACTGGTGTTTGACGTTAGTGACCGCGAAGCTGCCCGACAGGCGATAGAACAGGATATTGCAGATAACGGCGCTTATTATGGTGCGGTGTGTAATGCCGGCATCACCCGCGACGGCGCTTTCCCTTCACTAACGGAAGATGACTGGGACAGCGTGCTGCAAACTAACCTGGGCGGTTTTTATAATGTGCTGCACCCGTTAATTATGCCCATGATTCAGCAGCGCCGGGGCGGCCGTGTGGTCACTATTGCTTCGGTTTCCGGTATTGCCGGTAATCGTGGGCAGGTTAACTATAGCGCTTCTAAGGGCGGGGTTATTGCGGCGACTAAAGCCTTATCGCTGGAGCTGGCTAAGCGCAAAATTACCGTTAATTGTGTAGCTCCGGGACTGATTGAAACAGACATGACCGGTGAGCTCGAGCATGAGAAAGACATTTTATCCATGATACCCATGCGCCGTGCGGGTAAGCCGGAAGAAGTAGCGGGTTTGGTTGGCTATCTGTTCCAGCCGTCAGCCGCTTACATTACGCGCCAGGTTTTCTCGGTTAATGGTGGGTTAGTTTAATGAAACGTGTGGTCGTAACCGGTATGGGTTGTCTGACAGCTTTTGGTGACAACTGGTCAAGCTTTCGGAGTCGTCTGGAAAGCGGTAAAAATGCGGTAGTTAATATGCCCGAGTGGGAGCGTTTTGAAGGGTTGAACACACGCCTGGCAGCACCGATTCAGCCAGCGTTTAAAAAGCCTTCGCATTACTCCCGCAAAGCGGTGCGTTCCATGAGCGGCGTTAGCTTAATGGCCACCCGGGCAACCGAGTTAGCATTAACCGATGCCGGGCTACTGGAGCACCCTTGTATTAGTGACGGAAGCTGCGGTGTTGCTTATGGCTCTTCGACCGGCGATACCGAGCAGATGAAAATCTTCGGTAATATGCTGGAAAACGGTGATATGACCGGTCTGAATGCAACGACCTATATAAAGAGCATGGCTCATACCACGGCGGTTAATCTGGGTGTGTTTTACGGTGTGAAAGGGCGGGTGCATACCACAAGTTCAGCCTGTACATCCGCTTCTCAAGGTCTGGGTTATGCCTATGAAGCCATTCTTTACGGTCACCAGAAAGTCATGATAGCCGGTGGTGCAGAAGCCTTGTGTCCTTCTGAAGCTGTGGTGTTTGACACCTTATACGCGACCAGCACCCGCAATGAAGCACCAGAGCAGACGCCCCGACCTTTTGACAAAAATCGTGATGGACTGGTTATTGGTGAAGGAGCGGGAACCTTTATTCTTGAAGAACTGGACCATGCTTTGGAGCGTGGAGCGACTATTTACGCTGAGCTGATTGGCTTTGGAACTAACTCGGATGGCGCCCATGTTACTCAGCCTACGGCGGAGACCATGGCGGTGGCAATGCAACTTGCGTTACAGCAAGCAAGCTTAGAACCGGAGCAGGTCGGTTATGTAAATGCGCACGGTACTGCTACCGATCGCGGCGATGTTGCTGAATCTAATGCTACCGCAAAGGTATTTAAACGCCAGGTGCCTATCAGTTCGCTGAAAAGCTACTTAGGCCACACTTTGGGAGCTTGTGGCACCATCGAAGCCTGGGCCAGCATTCATATGATGCGGGAAAACTGGTTTGCACCAACAGTGAATCTGACCGATATTGATTCGGAATGTGGCGACCTGGATTACATTACCGGACAAGCCCGAGAGATCGAGACAGACTATGTCATGACCAATAATTTTGCCTTTGGCGGCATTAATACCTCATTAATTTTTAAACGTTGGAATAACTCAAAATAATATAAGGAAATAGAAAATGAAAAAGCTGTTTGTAGTTGCTGTTGTGGTATTGAGTTCATTGTTGTCATTGCAGGCGGAGGCTCGCAATGACTTAGTAACACTGGAGCTTAAGCCCGTAATGGAAAGTAATAAAGCGAAAGAGGCTTTGCTTGATGTTCCTGTTTACTTTGCTGGTCAGTCGCACCCGGAAGTGGCTCAGTCAATGGGTGTTGTCACAACCAGCCGTAAGACGAATGCGCTTAATAAATCTGACCGTGAAGCTTGTGAATGGGTTTTGTTGTCGGCATTGAAAGTGCTGCAAGACAACGCGCGTGATAACGGTTACGATGCAGTCATTAACATTAAATCAAATTATGAGCATAATGAGTTCAGCAGTGCCGAAGAGTTTCAGTGCGGCGCTGGCTTTTTAATGGCTGGTGTAGCCTTAAAAGGTGAAGTGGTTAAATTCAAATAAGGATAATAACAATGAAATACCTACTGGGAGCAGTGGCAGTCAGTTTGCTGACAGCCTGCTCACAAAATGTTGAAACAGAACAAGAGGCGAATACGCAATCTATGTCGTATCCGGAGACGCGTAAAGGCGATGTGGTTGATACCTACTTTGGAACCGAAGTAGCAGACCCGTATCGTTGGTTAGAAGATGACCGTAGCGAAGAGACAGAAAACTGGGTTAAAGCTCAGAATGAAGTGACTTTCGCACACCTGGAGTCCATCCCATATCGCGAAACGATAGAAAAGCGTCTGACCGAATTGTGGAACTACGAGAAAATCAGCGCACCGTTTAAAGAAGGTGATTACACTTACTTTTACAAAAACGACGGCCTGCAAAACCAGTATGTGGTGTATCGCCAAAAAGGTGATGAAGAGCCGGAAGTGTTTCTGGACCCGAATACTTTCAGTGAAGATGGCACGACTTCGCTGGCGCAATTAACCTTCTCTGACGACGGTTCGCTAGCGGCTTACTCAATTTCTGAAGGTGGTAGCGACTGGCGTAAAATTATCGTCATTGATGCCGAAACCAAGGAACAGCTGGAAGATCCTTTAGTGGATATTAAATTCAGCGGTATTTCCTGGGTAGGCAATGAAGGTTTCTACTACTCCAGTTATGACAAGCCGGAAGGCAGTGAGCTTTCGGCAAAAACCGATCAGCATAAACTTTATTACCATGAGTTGGGCACGGACCAGTCTGACGACAAGTTGGTGTTTGGTGGAACGGATGCTGAGAAACACCGCTATGTTGGTGGCTCAGTAACCGATGATGATCGTTATCTACTCATTTCAGCGGCTAACTCAACGTCGGGTAATAAACTGTTTTTAAAAGACCTGACCGATGAAGACAGTGAACTGGTTACCGTTCTTGATCATACCAACTCTGATACTCGTGTATTAGATAACGATGGTTCAAAGCTTTACCTGGTGACGAACCTCGATGCGCCAAACCAGCGCGTTGTGACCGTTGATGCTAGTAATCCAACGCCTGAAAACTGGGAAAACTTTATTCCAGAAACTGAAAACGTGTTGAGCGTATCAACCGGTGCGGGCTATATCTTTGCCGAGTACATGGTCGACGCCGTGGCTCAGGTTAAGCAATATGCCTATAACGGCGATATGGTTCGTGAAGTGCAGCTTCCGGGTGTGGGCAGTATTGGTGGCTTCTCAGGTAAAAAAGAAGCGGATGAGTTGTACTACACCTTTACCAACTACAGCACACCGTCAACGATTTATAAATTCGACCCTGATCAGGGCGGCTCTGAAGTTTATGCTGAATCCGGTGCTGATTTTGATTCTGCCAACTACGAATCAAAGCAGGTCTTTTATACTTCCAAAGATGGTACCGAAGTACCTATGATCATCACCTACAAAAAGGGAACAGAGCTGGATGGCTCTAACCCAACAATTTTGTACGGTTATGGTGGTTTTAATATTAGCCTGACACCTTCATTCAGTATTGCTAACGCAGCCTGGTTAGAAATGGGCGGTGTTTACGCTGTCGCTAACCTGCGTGGCGGTGGTGAATACGGTAAAGACTGGCATAAAGCGGGTACTAAGCTGCAAAAGCAAAACGTTTTTGACGACTTTATCGCAGCAGCTGAGTACCTGATTGATGAGAAATACACATCGTCTGAGCAATTGGCGGTTCGTGGCGGCTCTAATGGTGGCTTGCTAGTCGGCGCGGTTATGACTCAGCGGCCGGAACTCTTTGCCGTTGCATTGCCTGCAGTAGGTGTTCTGGACATGCTTCGCTATCACACCTTTACTGCCGGCGCTGGCTGGGCGTATGACTACGGTACAGCGAACGACAGCGAAGAGATGTTTGAGTATTTGCTGGGTTACTCGCCGGTTCACAACGTGGAAGAAGGCGTGGCTTATCCGGCAACGCTGATCACTACGGGTGACCATGATGACCGCGTGGTTCCTGCGCATTCATTTAAGTTTGCTGCAGAACTTCAGGACAAAGCGGGCGGCGAAAACCCTCAGCTTATCCGTATTGAAACCAATGCCGGGCATGGTGCTGGTACACCGGTTTCGAAAACCATTGAACAGTATTCAGACATATTCGGTTTTACCCTGTATCACATGGGGTTTGAACAACTTCCTGAATAACCACTGACTCGCAAAGGTTTCGTTGTAACCGGCGGAACCTTTGCGTCATTCTTTCGCTATTTTTCACACTTTCCGTTAATCTCTTCCCTTATCATTCTCGTATAATGAGGATTCAATAATGACGAGCGATTTTAATATTATGTGGGTAGTGGGCGCACTGATTGTCGTACTGTTGCTGATTGCTTCAGTGCGCATTGTTCCGCAGCAAAGCGTTTATCTGGTCGAATTGTTCGGTCGTTACCGCCGTATGCTGACGCCCGGTCTTAACTTTATCATTCCGTTGATTGAGCAAGTTGCTCATAAACAGTCAATGAGAACACGTCAGTTGGACGTTGATGTTGAAACTAAAACCAATGACAACGTATTTGTTATTGTCCGGGTGTCCGTGCAGTATCGCGTGAGTAATGAAACCTCAGTTTATAATGCCTTTTATCAACTGGAAAACCCCGAGTGGCAAATGCAGTCGTATGTGTTTGATACGGTGCGCGCGCAAATTCCTAAGCAGAACCTGGATGCGGTGTTCGATAATAAAGACTCTATTTCTAAAGATGTAAAAGAGCAGTTGCGCGATACCATGGAAGAGTATGGGTTTGAAATTATTGCGTCGCTGGTGACCGACATTGACCCGGATCAGTCTGTTAAAGATTCGATGAACCAAATTAACGCCGCAGAACGAGAGCGTCGTGCAGCGGAGCATAAAGCGGAAGCTGAAAAAATTATGCTGGTGAAGCAGGCCGAAGCGGATAAAGAGTCTAAAATATTGCAGGGGCAGGGCATCGCCGGTCAGCGTTTAGCCATAGCAGAAGGCTTACGTGACTCTATTGCCATGGTCACTGATCAGGCAAACGATATTACTTCTAAGGACGTTATTGATTTGCTCAAATTTACTAACTACGTCGATGTACTGGGCTCTTTCGATACAGCCGCCAGTAAAGTGATAATGTTGCCGCAGCCGACAGGCCAGCTGGACTCTTTATCGTCGGATATTTTAAGCGCAATGGAAGCGGCTAAAGACAGTAAAAAAGATGGCTGAAACTTTTCCGTTACTGGCAGCTCAACCCATTTATGACAATAAAAACCGCTTTTATGCGGTAGAGCTGCTTTATCGTAGCGCGCTGAACTTAACCGCCGAGACGGTCGGCGATACAGCGGCTACCAGCGAGGTTGTCTTTAACCTTTGTGCGGGCATAACCACCCAAACTGAGCAGTACGATGCTACAGCATTTATCAACGTTTCCAGTGAGTTTTTAGTCTCCCAAAGCTTTCTTCCCATTGAGCCGGACAAAGTGGTTATTGAGCTGGTGGAGCGAATCAAGCCGACCAGAGCCGTCGTTAATGCGGTGGCGCGTTGGTACGAAAAAGGTTTTCGCTTTGCGTTGGATGACTTCGAATTCGACCCTGCCTGGGAGCCTCTGCTGAAGTATGCGTCTTACATCAAAGTGGACGTTTCGACTCTAACGCTGGCACAGGCTAAAGCTTTTAAACAAAAGCTTTCCGGATTCAAAGGAAAGTGGCTGGCTGAGCGGGTGGAAGACGAAGCGACCAAGCAAGCTTATGAAGCCCTGGGTTTTGAGCTGTTTCAGGGCTATTATTTTGCGAAACCAACCGTGGTTTACGGAACTCGGTTAGAGCCTTCCTCTTTGCAACTGGCGAAGATACTATCGCTTTGCTTTGAAAAAGAACCCGATTTAACCGAACTTTCTCAGGTCATTTCAGAAGATCCTAAGTTGTCAGTGAGTCTGCTTAAAATCGTTAACAGCCCTTTATACCCAACAGCGAGCCCTATTACCCGGGTTAAAGACGTTATTATGCGCCTGGGTATTGAGAAACTAAGGCGCTGGATAGCCCTCATTGGCTCGGTAACCGCAAGTAGCCCCGAGGCCTCCCGCATGGTCTTAGTTCGGGCGCAGATGTGTTATGAGCTGGCTAAACGGCAAAACTCACCGGATATCGACCCGGATCAATGCTATTTCGTCGGGTTATTATCGGGTATCGATATTATGCTTGGGGTCGATAAGGCGTGTTTCTTTGAAAAATTACCGCTGTCTGAACAAACAAAAATGGCGGTTGATGATTGTTCCGGACCAATGGGGCATTGCTTGCGTATTGCACTTAAGCTAGAGCAGTTAGTTCAGATGAAACAACAGCTCCATAAAGTCGATATCCGCTTATTAACCAGTTACAGAACGGTGTCGGCAAAAGTTCAGGAGCTGTTTAATACAATTTAAGCCTGGCTTTGTTTCGCTAATTGCTGAATTTTTCCGACAATTGCACGTAAACCGTTACCACGGGTTGGTGTAATGTGGTTTTCTAAATCCAGTTGCGCAAAGTAATGGTCGATATCAAATGCCAGAATTTGCTCAGGGGTTTTATTGTGGTAAGCCGCCATGACTAAGGTCAGCAGGCCTTGCACAATGACCGCGTCACTATCTACGTGCAGCAACAGCTTGCCGTCTTTCTCTTCGCTGATAAGCCAGACATTACTTTGGCAGCCACGCACCAGATACTCTTCTTTATGCTGACTTTCCGGTAAACCGGGCAGAGCTTTACCTAAATCAATGATGTACTGGTAGCGTTGCTCCCAGTCATCTAAAAACTCTAAGTCATCAATGATTTCATCTGTGCTGGGTAAATTCATGCTGACCAATAACCTTCACTTATAAGTTAAAAGAGTAACTAATGTTAAAAGAAGACGCCGGCTTCAAGCTGAGCTTCTTCGCTCATCATGTCGCGTGACCAGGGTGGGTCAAAGACCAAATCAACTTTCACATTTTTAACGTGCGGTACCAAAGAAACGCGGTATTCCACATCACCCACAAGTACAGGCCCCATGCCGCAGCCCGGCGCAGTTAAGGTCATATCAATGGTGATGGTATGGGTGTCCTGATCAATGTCGACCTTATAAATAAGCCCCAGAGAAACCAGATTAATTGGAATTTCAGGGTCATAAATGGTTTCCAGAGCATCCCACACTTGTTGCTCCGATATTTTGCCGTCGTCTGGTACCGGAAAATCGAGCTTTTCGGGTTTGCGTCCAATAGCATCGGCGTCGGTACCATCTATACGCAGCATATTGCCCTGAAAGGTGACAGTATAATTACCGCCTAAATCCTGAGTAATGTTAACAAATTCACCCTTAGGAATTACTTTCGGTTCACCCGTTGGCACGCGACGTGCCTTAACTTCACGGGTGGTGGACACCATTTTCTGCTGCATAATTTAAACTTCCGTTACTGCACGTTGAAGCTTTCGCCACAACCACATTCGTTGACCACATTCGGGTTGTTGAATTTAACCACGCCGTTAATGCCTTCTTTTACGTAATCAATTTCGGTATTACGCACCAGTTCGAGTGCATTAGAGGCTATCGCGACCTTCAGGTTATCGTTAATATCGACAACTTCATCGCCGTCCTCCAGTGCATCGGCCGAACTGAGTACATAGGCATAACCTGTGCAGCCACTCTGTTTGGTGGACAGCCGAATGAACTTACCTGGCTCGTCTTTTAAGCGCGACTCGAAATAACGTACGGCGCTTTCTGTCATCGAAATTAAGGACGATGATGGTACAAATGTTTCTACAGACATGAGTCTCCTCCTGCCATCAGGCTAGCATTAGACGAGCTTTTTTGATGCCTTCAAACAGCATTTCAACCTCGTCTAGCGTATTGTAAATGGAAAACGATGCGCGCGCAGTGCCCGGCACGTTCAGGCGCTTCATCAACGGCTGAGCGCAGTGATCACCCGTACGAATGGCAATCCCCTGTTTGTCGAGCAAAAAGCCAATATCGGCCGGATGCGCACCGTCTAGAATAAAGCTTAGCACGCCAATTTTCTTTGCGGCATGCCCAACAATGGTTAAGCCATCGGTTTGCTCGGCTAATTGTGTTGCTCGTGCCAGTAAAGCGGTTTCGTGAGCCAGAATGTCGGCTGCATCATATTGCCGGAGCCAGTTAATTGCTGCCGCCAGACCAATAGCACCGGCAATATTCGGCGTGCCGGCTTCCAGGCGGTTAGGTAATTCGCCCCAGGTGGCATCCTGGTAACTGACTGTCGCTATCATTTCGCCACCGACTAACCATATGGGCCAGTCTTTTAAAACTTCGTAGCAACCCCAAAGTACGCCGATACCGGTTGGTCCGAATACTTTGTGTCCGGAAAATGCGTAAAAGTCACAGCCAATGTCCTGCACATCAATAGCGCCATGTGCAACGCCCTGAGCGCCATCAATCATTACCAGTGCGTCTTTCGCCTTGGCGGCTGCAGTGAGCTCTTTAATTGGGTTAATGGTGCCAAGTGCATTTGAAATGTGCGGCATTGAAACGAAAGCCGTGTTCTCGCTCAACAGAGCATGAAACTGCTCGGTATTCAGCGAGCCGTCTTCGTTAATGGGCACTACTTTCAATGCTGCGCCCGAGCGTTTACAGGCTTGCTGCCAGGTCACCAAATTCGCATGGTGTTCCATCTCGGTAACCAGCACTTCATCACCGGCCTTTAGTCGTTGGGCAACGCCATTAGCGACTAAGTTAATGCCTTCGGTGGTACCGCTGGTCCAGATAACTTCTTCCTGACGGCTGGCATTTATATATTCCGCAACGGTCTTACGCGCTGCTTCATAACGCCGGGTCGCTTCATCGGACAGGTAGTGGGCACCACGATGAACGTTGGCATTACACTGAGTGTAGTAATCTGTCAGCGCGTTGATGACCGCCTGTGGCTTCTGGGTGGTTGCAGCGTTGTCCAGATAAACTAAAGGTTTACCATGAACCTGGCGGTGCAGTATCGGAAACTGCTCACGAATTTGCGCAACGTTCAGGCTCATTGCTGCTCCATCATACTTTCAAATCGTGTTTTCAATATGGGCTGTAACCAGTCAGCCAACGCTTTATTCGGCATTTGGAAAACCATCTCCTGCACGAAACCAAAGTTCAGCATCACCAAAGCCTGTTGCTTGTCGATGCCGCGCGTCAGCATGTAGTACAACGCTTCTTCATCAATCTCAGCCACTGTCGCACCGTGTGCGCACTGTACGTCGTCTGCGTAAATTTCCAGTTCCGGCTTAGTATTGATTTGAGCACCGCGGGTCAGCAGCAGGTTACGGTTATTCAATTCTGCCAGGGTTTTCTGCGCATGGCGGTGAATATGAATGCGTCCGTTAAATACCGCTTTTGCCCTATCACCAATAATGCCCCGGGCATTTTCTTCGGTAGTCCCGTTTGGTGATGCGTGCTCAATGGTGCTGTGTAAGTCGAAATGTTCACGCGGAGCCAGTAAATACACGTTATTAAATTTAGCAAACGCGTGCTCGCCAGCGTGTTCAATATCCACGTCCAGGCGTGTCAGCTGACTGCCGTAGCCAATTAAGGTACTGTTCATTTTGGCATGGTCGTGCAGTTTAAAATGACTGCCGCCAATATGAATAGACTCACCTTCGTGCAGAGCAAAACGGTAGTGCTCTAAATTCGCTTTTTCGGCAATATCGTACTCCGCAAACGCTGTATTCAAGCTATTACCTGAACCGCTGCCATGCTCAATAATCGTTGCCTGAGCATTTGCACCAACACGTACCAGAGTGCGCTGGTGAGATTCGATACCGGCTGAAGCAAAGTTAACGATACGAATGGGCTGCTTGATTTTAGCGCCGGCGGCAATATCAATAACAACACCTTGCTGCGCCAATACATCATTAACCAGACCAAACAAATGATGGCTGGGTTTTACTTGCGCAAAAAGCGCTTCTGCTGGCTCGCTTGGCGCGGAAAGCTCACTTATAGTAACGCCTTCCGGCAGCTGAAGCTTGCTGATGTCAGTACTCAGTTGGCCATCAACAAAAACCAGATCAAGGCTGTTCAGCCCCTCGATGAAAGGTGCTTCGGCGGTGTTATTGCCTGTGCCTGTCTGCAACTGCAAATCAGCAACCGGGTGCAGCGAGGTATAACGCCAGGCTTCAGTGCGGCGCGTTGGCCATTGCTGCTGCTTTAAAGTGTCCAAGGCTTGTGCCCGGACCGGAGATAGCCAATCGTCAACGGTCGAGGCACGCTCTAGAACGTGGTTTAACCATTGACTCATGCATCTGCTCCTTCTGCTTCAGCTTCTGCTAACCAAGCGTAGCCTGAAGCTTCAACTTCTTTAGCCAGTTCAGGACCGCCACTTTTCACAATTTTGCCTTTAGACAGAATGTGGACGTAGTCCGGCTGAATGTAATCCAGCAGGCGCTGATAATGCGTGACAACAATAAAGCTGCGTTTGCCGTCGCGCTGGCTGTTGACGCCTTTTGCAACAACTTGCAGAGCGTCAACGTCCAGGCCGGAATCGGACTCATCAAGGATGGCGATTTTAGGTTCCAGCATAATCAGCTGCATAATCTCGTTACGTTTTTTCTCGCCGCCTGAGAAGCCTTCATTCACACCGCGTTTTAAGAAATCGAGCGGTAACTCAACCTGTTTACAGGCTTCTTTGGCTTTTTTTAAAAATTCTGCAGAGCTTAACGCTTTCTCGCCACGCGCTTCGCGTAGGGCGTTAACCGATTCTTTCATGAATTCCATGTTGCTTACGCCGGGTATTTCAACCGGGTACTGGAATGCCAGGAATAATCCGGCTTGAGCGCGTTCTTCAACTTCCATGTCCAGCAAGTCTTTGCCGTCCATCTCAACGCTGCCGCTTTCCACTTCGTAGCCATCGCGGCCGGATAAAACGTAGCCTAAAGTACTTTTCCCGGCACCGTTAGGACCCATAATAGCGTGTACTTCGCCGGGTTTTATTTCCAGATTCAGGCCTTTCAAAATTGTTGTTTCTTCTACACGTGCGTGCAGATCTTTAATAGATAGCATGTTTTACCCCACTGAACCTTCAAGACTGATTTCAAGCAACTTACCGGCTTCCACCGCAAACTCCATTGGTAGCTCACGGAACACTTCTTTACAGAAGCCATTTACAATCATTGAGACTGCTTTTTCAGGGTCCAGGCCTCGTTGCCGACATAAGAATAATTGATCGTCACTCACCTTAGAGGTGGTGGCTTCGTGCTCAACAATCGCGGTTGGATTGCTGCTTTCGATATACGGGAATGTGTGTGCGCCGCACTGGTCGCCAATAAGCAGCGAATCACATTCGGTAAAGTTACGTGCGCCCTCGGCACCCGGGCCCATACGCACCAGGCCGCGGTAAGCGTTATTACTGCGACCTGCGGAAATACCTTTAGAAATGATGGTCGACTTGGTGTTTTTACCTAAGTGAATCATTTTGGTGCCGGTATCGGCCTGCTGCCTGCCGCGGGTTAACGCTACTGAATAGAATTCACCAACGCTGTTGTCACCTTTGAGAATACAGCTTGGGTACTTCCAGGTAACGGCTGAGCCTGTTTCTACCTGAGTCCAGGATATTTTCGCGTTTTTCTCGCACAGACCGCGTTTAGTGACAAAGTTATAGATACCGCCTTTGCCGTTTTCATCGCCTGGGTACCAGTTTTGAACCGTTGAGTATTTGATCTCGGCATCATCCAGTGCTACCAGCTCAACCACGGCTGCGTGTAATTGGTTTTCGTCACGTTGTGGAGCGGTACAACCTTCCAGATAACTGACATGGCTGCCTTCTTCGGCAACAATTAAGGTACGCTCAAACTGACCCGTGTTCTGTTCGTTTATGCGGAAGTAGGTTGATAGTTCCATAGGGCAGCGAACGCCTTTTGGAATATAAACAAACGACCCGTCAGTGAATACGGCACTGTTAAGCGCAGCGAAGAAATTGTCGCCACGGGGAACTACGGTACCTAAATACTTTTTAACTAAGTCAGGGTACTTGTGAAGAGCTTCAGAGATAGGGCAGAAGATCACGCCAGCCTCTTCCAGTTTCTCCCGGAAAGTAGTGACGACGGAAACCGAGTCGAAGACCGCATCGACGGCTACACCGGCCAGCATCTCCTGCTCGTGCAGAGGAATACCGAGTTTTTCATAGGTGCGCAGCAATTCAGGATCAACCTCGTCTAACGACTTAGGTTTATCTTTCATGCTTTTAGGCGCTGAGTAGTATGAAATAGACTGGTAATCCACTTTGGGATAATCGACGTGTGCCCAGTCCGGCTCTTCCATTTTTAACCAGGTGCGATAAGCCTTCAGACGCCATTCCAGCATCCATTCAGGTTCACCTTTAATGGCGGATAGACGGGCAATGACGTCTTCATCCAAGCCAATTGGAAAAGTTTCTGACTCTATTTCTGAAACGAAGCCTGCATCGTATTTACGTGCAAGCGCCTGATCAATCTGTTCACTCATGATTTACCCACTCTAAAAGCTGCGGATGGGAATTTCGCCCGTTACTGGCCAATAGTATAAAATACCTGACTAAAACACTCAACTTTATCTGTTGACCCACATTATACGGGATTGCAGCCCTTTTGTCGCTTATTTCGCCTACCGTGAGTGAGGTTATCTTACCTTTATGTCCGTCATTATGTTTTATTGGAAATAGAGCGCTTGTTACATTTTGTAACATGTTCTAAGGTGCATAAACTTTCAGCATAAAAAATAATCGTATATTATAAAGGGTCACATAGTTCGTTAGAAAAATGTAATTCAAATTATAAGCGAAGTAACGAATATGTGTTTTAACTTTAAGGGATGTTATGGCGCGTTTTACTCAGTTAGCTTTAATTGAACATCAAAAGCGTACACAGAACTTGGGGTTGCTTGCTGAATCTTTAGAAATATCGGTTGTCCATCGTACTTTCTCTGAACTGGTTGAAAGTTCGCCGCTGGAAAATACGATGGTAGCTTACTCGTTAGGTTCAGAGCAGCTTTCGAGGTCTCATACCACCAATGAAATTGCAGCTCTAACCAGAACTTATCCCTTGTTTTTAGTTAACGCCAGAAAAGATGAGGTACGTCCGAACCAGGCGCTAAACCTGGGTGCGCGTGGTATTATTTATGAAAACGACCATTTAGATCGCGTGCTTACTGCTATCAAGGTGATAGGTCAGGGTGAGTTGTATTACCCGCGTTCACTGCTTTCCGGTAAAATTGAAGAAATGATGTTGCGGCGCCAGGCCGATGACGACTCTTTTACTACTGCGTCACAGGTAAATTCTCTGACTCCTCAAGAATTGAAAATTATTGAGCTGGTGGCAACTGGCGCACGTAATAAAGAAATTGCAGAACAGTTAAATATAAGTGCTCACACGGTAAAAACACACTTGTCTTCAATTTTTCGAAAAACCGGAGCGCGCAATCGGGTTGAGCTTTTAAAGTGGTCGAATTACGCAACGTCCGGTTAAATAAAATAGAGAATCAGCGATTAGCTATCCGCTCGCCAAAAGCCTCTCTCTTGCCCCTTTTCAATTAATTCAAATAATGCCTTTTCCATTGCTTGCTTAACAGAAAGCTGAACCGGTTCGTTCGTCGAATAGCCACCTTCAAATTCAGCCAGACGATTTAAGGAAACGTAACGAAACAGGCCTGCTCTTAGCTCTTGTGAAAAGACTTTTTTGTTTGCCGAAACAGAGAGAAGAACCTGCCCTGTGTATACATCGACAGCACGTATATAAACGGATACCTGATCTTCCCGGTATAACTCCGATGCTCCGATACCAAAATATTCGGCTCCAATACCACCGGTACTGACATTTGTGTCGTAGCTAATAATGCCGCCTTCCAGCAGTAATCGAGCCTCTCGCAACGGAGGTAAGTCAGAGCTCTTGCTCGAGTTGTGGATTTTGCGCTCAGTAAGCAGGTTCTGTAAGTTTTCTCTTTCCATGGGTAAGAACCAGCCAGACTCAAGTAACATCTGAGTCAGTATCGACGTAGCACCCTGAGTTACGGCAGTGGAAAAACTTGAGACATTAGCTTGTGGTTTGTATTGCCCGGTTTGATCCCGAAAAGCATAAACCGAGACGGGAATGCGATTTTTAGGTAAAGGGCTTTCTTTTAAGGTCAGCATCATTGAGCTGGGCGCATCAATTTCAGCTGGTTGGATATTCAGGCTTGTCGGCTTGGGCATCATAGCGCAACCGGACATTGCGACTGACAAGACCAATAAAATGATAGTACGAATATTCATGGTAACTCTCTTAAATCGAAGGCATTGTTATAACGGTTTGCTCACCGGTTTCGTTATGCGTGATATAAACGAGCACGCTGCCGTCAGGCTGACCAATGACTTCCACTGTGTACTCACCAGTGTCATAAAGGCCTTCAACGATCTCACCGTCCGCTATTCGGCGAGTAAGCGAGTTGATGATGTTTCTTTCAAGTGCATCTCTGAAGCGATCGACGAATGAGCGTCCTTCATCAGGAGCTGTATGCGCGTTTTGGCTCTGAGCTTTTTGTAACAGAAAGCTGCCATTCATTGGGTTTCCGCCAAAGCTGGGGTTAATTGGTTGATAGACAATTTCTGTCGCAGCAACCAATGGGGATGATAAAGCCAAAGCTAAACTGATAATTGATAGTCTTTTTTTCATAGTTAACGCCTTTTTAGAATTGATTATTTTCTGGCGAATCAAAAACTGAGTCTGCTTTTATACGGGCGACCTCGTTAATGCTTATAAGGATGGCCTGTTCAGCCAGCTTCTTTACGTCATTTTGGCGACGGCCAAAATAGGTTTCGAAGACTTTTTGTTGTTCCATTTCCACCCACAGGTAAGTTCCTGCTTGTGGGTACACTCGCTCGTTAACGACGACTGTAATTCCATTAGTCGATGGTATATCTCGCCAGTAGCTGGTGTAGTAAAAGAAAAAGTCTTTGCCAAAACGAGATATCGTTCTGTCAAGAACCATTCCTCCAAGCTCTATTTCATCCGCCTGGCTAAAAGGAGTCATTAAAATGAGAGCAAAAATGAGTTTCTTTAACATAAGCGCCTAAAAAGCGGCTACTAAAAGCAGCCGCTTTATATTATTGAGCTAATACTGAATTAGTATTGAACTACTGTTGCTACGTTATAGTCGCCTTGCTGATAAACACTCATGGTGTTGGTATCGCTAAATTGACCACCAGTCACAACGTTGTTGTCACCAACCTGCTGAATGTCAACGCTGCCACCATTACCGCCGACAATAAATGACCCTTCGTCGCCAGCAATAATGTTGTTGTTACCTTCCTGAACGAAAGCGATAAGGTTGTCATTGCCACCGATAATGGTATCGATAAGGTTAATGTCGCCAGTTTGCTCTGATTGAAGGTCGTTGCCAGAGGTTGTGCCTGCGTCGTATGAGTATGCCAACAAGGTATTGCTGTCTCCGTCCTGGCGTGAGTCAACTTCGTTGTCGTCACCTGCAATAACGATTTCAGCAGTGTTAGCATCTCCGTATTGGCGGCTAGATGCTTCGTTGTCTGCACCAATTAAAGCAACACCGTTGAAGTTATTGTCACCACGGCTTTGGATGTGAATGTCGTTGTATGCGCCATAAGACTCCGCAACAGCGATGTTGTCGTCACCACGTTGACTCATTGAAATAATGTGGTCATCACCTTCGGTTGCGAAAACTGCGTAGTTGTTATCACCGTTTTGGTGCGCATCAACTGTGTTGTAGTTACCTACCATGCCAGTTGCGGCTTCTACTACGTTTGTATTACCTTCTTGCTGAACAGCTATTTCGTTTAAATCACCTTGGATTGGCTGAATTAAGAATTCATTGCTAGCGCCGTCCTGATATACGTCTACCAGGTTTTCGTCACCCGCCAGGTTCTCTGCAATGAAGATGTTCGCTGAACCAAACTGCTGAACGTAAACCTCGTTCATGTCGCCATTAGCGCCGACTACGCCACCTACGTTTCCATCGCCTTCTTGATCAGCAATAAATACGTTGGCATCACCCGTTGCATTAAAGTAACCGGCTTCATTAAGTGAACCTGACTGATAGGCTGAAAACTCGTTGTCACTACCTTCAATTTGGAAGCTAGCCCAATTAGAGTCACCGAACTGTGAAATATCGGCAGCGTTGTAGTCTCCAGTCAAATCGATAGAGGCAGTGTTTCCAGCACCTGCTTGCTCTACGTAAGCAGAGTTACCATTGCCCGTCAGGAAGACTTCAGATGAGTTCATGTCGCCTTCTTGAAGACTCGTTAACATGTTGTCATTACCGGTCGCTTCTGAGTCGAAGATATTCCAGAAACCAGACTGCTCACCCTCAACAAAGTTAAAGTCGCCGGTCACATAAGTATAAGCTTCCTGCCAGTCGTCAAACTGAAGAAGTGACGTATCGTTACCTTCTCCGTACTGATCAGCGTAAGCCCAGCTAAAGACACCGTTTTGCTCGATGTACATGTTGTTGCCGAATTCAACGGCTTCTGATGAATCCTGGTTAACAACCGCAATGTGTGTTTCTGCAGCAGCGTAACCTGAGAATGCCAGACCTAAGGCTAAAGCTACTGCACTTTTTTTAAGAATTGTATTAGACATGTTTTGTTCTCCATTGATTGTTCTTATTTGAACTGCGTGATGGACATTTCAGCGGCAGCGCCTGTCTGCTGAATGGTTATAGAGTTTCCATCACCAAGTTGCTGAAGCTGAATGACATTGCTTTGCCCAACTTGAAGAATGGTCGCTGAATTACTGCGTCCAGACTGCTCTGCAGTGACAGAATTATTGAACCCTTGCTGCTCGATAGTCAGAGTGTTTTCCAACCCGAACTGAACGAGGTATGCGTAATTTTGCTCTCCTGCCTGCGCTACTGAAGTGAGGTTATATGAGCCTAGTTGAGCAATTTCGGCATGGTTTGCAAGGGACTGCCGCTCCAGTAACCCTGCTAATGCAACAGATAACTCGTCAGCCTTTCCTGAAAAAGAGATGAGGATGACAGCTGTTGCTACTAAAAGTTGTTTAATGAAAGTCAAAGCGGAACACCTTTTGTTAATAATTCCGCTAACAAGAATAGAGGTTCAAATGTGCGCGACAATCGTATGAATGGTGTATTTTTTAGATGGTATTTGAATGAGAAAGTCATTATTTAACAAAGTTTTAGGGTTTATTTTCCTCGAGAGCAACCTGAATGTCCTAGTCCCTTTTTCGTATTTATCGTAAAGAACATTAAATATTTAACTTTTGGCGTAAATCAGTGTGAAAAATATGCTACTTATTTTTTAGTGCTGAAAAAGCAGTTCGCACAGGTAAATGATATTCCTACAACAATAATGAGGAAGGAAGCATGACGAATTTGAAAAAATTGGTCGTTGGCGTATCTATGGCACTTGCTGCAGGAACAGCTGCTGCCAATAGTAAACAAGCGGACGACGACTCTCTGTTGGTGGTTTTTAAAGCCTCGGCAACGAAAGAGCAGCGCCTGGACCTGATAAGTAATGCAGGTGGTACTTTGCGTGCACTTGATAACCGCGGTCGGGACATGGCAATGAGGAACATTGCTGATGGACGTATTGCAAAAGTAAACGTACGTAATGCTAAGCAGCGTGATGCATTAATTAAGCGGCTCTCAAACCACCCTTTAGTTGATGTAGCTGAACCGAACTACATCATTTCAATTAACGATACGAAGAGCTCAGACTTCAATATCCTGGCGACGCCGGACGACCCAGCTTTTGGCGACATGTGGGCTTTGGAAAATACCGGGCAAAGCGGCGGTACGCCGGGTGTTGATATCGATGCGCGTCCAGCGTGGGATATTACAACGGGTGACTCGACCATCGTCATTGGTGTTATCGACTCCGGTGTTGACTATACGCATCCTGATTTAGCCGGAAACATGTGGGTTAACCCTGGTGAAGTTTGTGACAACGGTCAGGACGATGACGGTAACGGCGTTGTTGATGACTGCTACGGTTACTCTGCAGTTAATTCAAACGGCGACCCAATGGATGAAAACGGCCATGGTACGCATGTTGCCGGTACTATCGGCGCTAGTTCAAACAATGGCGAAGGTGTAACGGGCGTTAACTGGGACGTTGAAATTGTTGGTTGTCAGTTCCTGGATGCATCAGGTTCAGGTAGTACCGCTGCGGCCATAGAATGTATTGACTACATGACTAACCTGAAGGTGAATCATGGCGTTAACTTAGTTGCGACGAACAACTCCTGGGGTGGCGGTGCATACTCTGAATCACTACGAACGGCTATCAGTGACAGTATTGATGAAGGTATTATGTTTGTTTCTGCGGCCGGTAACGATGGTATCGATTCGGACGTTACTGCAAGTTACCCGGGTGGTTACGACTTAGACGGTATTGTTAACGTGGCAAATACCACGCGCACTGACGCAATGGCTGCTTCTTCAACTTATGGCGCTGTGTCTGTTGACTTAGGTGCACCAGGTACTGAAATTCTGTCAACTTATCTAAATGGTGGTTACGCAACAGCCTCTGGCACTTCAATGGCAAGCCCTCACGTAGCTGGTGTTGCAGGTTTAGTCTGGTCTATTGCTCCGCATTTGACGGTTGCTGAAGTTAAGCAAATTCTGATGGACTCTGGGGAAAGCAACCCAGCTTTAGCCGGTAAAACAGTGTCTGGTAACCGTTTAAATGCATTGAGTGCTCTCGAAGCTGCGGATCCTGATCCAGCTTATCGCTTAACACTTTCTCCGGTATCTCAGGAAATTGTTGCTGGCGATAACGCTACATTAACTCTGGATGTGGGCAGTATTGCTGACTGGTCAGGGGCTGTTGATTTAACGGTTTCTTCTGAACCTCAGCTTGATGTCTCTTTGTCTTCAGACCAGGCACAAAATGGCGAATCGGTTGATGTGCAAGTAGCAACAACTGAAGACACCGCTTGGGGCGAATACGCCATAACGGTTAATGGTATCGATGTAGAAACTGGTGAGATGACCCGCGATGTTAGCGCAAGCGTTTATGTGCTGCCACAAGGCTTATCTGAGTTTTATTACGATGATGCTGCCGGTGTTGATATCCCGGATGACGACAGCAACGGTATTACTCGAGTGATCAACGTGCCTGATACAGGCGTTGTCTTCGGTGCTGATGTCAGTGTTGATATTACTCATACATGGCGTGGTGATTTAATCGTTACTTTAACATCGCCTGAAGGTACAGAGCATGTACTGCATGACCGTACTGGCGGCAGCGAAGATGATTTGGTTCAGAGCTGGTCGCTGGATAGCTTTAACGGTGAAGATATGACCGGTGACTGGACGCTGAATGTATCAGACAACGCTGGTGCAGATACCGGTGTATTGAACCATTGGTCCTTAACTCTAACCGCTGTTGAAGAAGACGATGGCTTACCAGATGCTCCTGTTGCAGGTTTTGAAGCAGACGCGGCTGACTTAACGGTAAGCTTTACGAATACATCAACAGACAGCGATGGTGACATTGAGAGTTATTTCTGGGAGTTTGGTGACGGTAGCACTTCGACAGAAGCAAACCCTGTGTATGCGTACTCTCAAGAAGGAACCTACGATGTTACTTTAACAGTGACTGATGCAACTGAGCTGTCGGATACGGTAACTCAGTCTGTGACGGTTAGCCTTACCGATATCGAGTTAGACGTTTATCGTTCACGCTTACTGCGTAGCGGAACCGCTTTGGTTGACCTGCGTTGGTCAGGCGCTGCGGGCGACGTCGACTTGTATCGTAACGGTGAGTTTGTTGAAACATTATCAAACTCAGGCCGAGTACGTGACCGCTTTGACTCGGATGGTAGCGATGTTGTCTACAAACTGTGTGAAGCGGGTACAGAAGCTTGTGATTCAGTAACAGTTAGCTTTTAATAACATTGAATTAACAATTTAATCTGTATTACAATAGGGGCTCTTGTGGCCCCTATTTTATTTTTGGATGTTTTGCATGCGACGTAGTAAAGGATTTACGCTGGTCGAACTTATTACTGTTATTGTCGTGCTCGGCGTTCTGGCCGTTACTGCACTTCCACAGTTCATTAACTTTTCTAGTGACGCTGAAAAAAGTCGCCTTAAAGGGCTTGAGGCTTCGTTGAAAGCTGCTCTCGATATCACCTACAGCAAAGCCGCAGTTCAAGGTCTGGAAAGTGCAGACTCTGCCTGTCTTGGCGGTAAGTTTGATGAGACAAGCGTCAGTTGCCCGGACGGAGGCACACTAATTTTCTATGGTTACCCTGCGGCGAAAGAAAGTGTTCTTAACCAGGTCGTTGAATTGAGTGACTGGGCTGTTTCCGAAGTTGGGATAGGTAATGTTGTCGGAATAGCAGCGACTGAGGATGATCTCATGCAGTGTTATGTGACCTATTCAGCCGCCACCTCTGTCAGCGAACCTCAAATTCGGGTTTATGCCGATAATTGTTAAGTGAAAATGGTTCACAAAACTGATTAGCAGGAAGTGCACTCTAAAGGTTGTGGGTAAAAACGCATCGAGACATCAGGGTGCGAACGCTTTCTGCCTTTCATTACATTCTCGCCCACATTATTTAGTAATGGATTATTCGGGTCGCTGGTTGGCCCTTTTGCTTGTTTAGCTAAATGAGGTGGCAGATTTAGCACGGGCACTGACGCATCAAGCTGTGCGGCCATGAAAAAAGCAGAAGAGTATCGGGTCACTCCTTTTTTAGGACTGGTCACACGGTGGTTGGTCGCTTTTAAATAGCCGTTAGATGCCAGCTCCAGTAGCTCACCAATATTGACGACAAAAGCTCCGGGACGGGGTGCGACTTTATACCACTGTTGCTCAAACTCGACTTCCAGTCCGCTGTTTTCGTCCTGCATGACTAATGTCAGGTAGCCGGGGTCTTTATGTGCGCCCACCCCTTGCTCGGAACCTTCTGAAGTTCCCGGGTATTTTATGAGCTTAGTGTGGCGATAGGGCCCTTTGCGAACCGTCTCTGAAAGGGCATCAGAAGGTTGCTCCAGGCTTTCGCAGAGCGCTTCTAACAATTGCATAGACACTTCGGTTAACTGGTCCTGCCATTTGAGAAGCTGGGTTTTCATTTCCGGTAATTGTTTTGGCCATTGGTTAGGGCCAATTAATTTTTGCCACTCATGATGAATGTCTGCATCTGAAAAAGCCATCAGCTCATCCATAATGTCGAATTGCTCCCGGCGGTCGCGACGACCAGCGGTCAACTCGGAATAGTTTGCAGAATATCCGCGGAAATGGGGTGAGTGAATCATCTGAATCTCTTTCTTCGCGGTATTACTAAGCGCGAAAAATGATTTAGCAGTATCCAGTACCTTTACTTGCTCTGTCAGTGAAATACCGTGATCTTCCAGGTAGAAGAAGCCAACCTCGCGTGCTGCCTTACCGATCTCAGCAATAAACTCCTGGCGACTAGAGGCACTAGAGTAAAGTTTTCGCATGGATAAAACGGGTACTGGGTTTTGCATAACGGACTCAACTGGTTATTTCTGCGGCTGAGTTTACGCTGACTGATAGCGGCAACTGAAGAATCAAAAAGTTCTATGGTAGACGGGTTGGCTATATCAACAATATGAACGGATGCCGCTACTTATTCCTGGTATTGCTCGACCAGTACCTGCTGCCTGTGTAAAATCTTTGGGTCTTTAATTAACCAGTGAGATATTCAGAATGGGTCGCGCCTATCAAAACCGAAAAGAGTCTATGGCTAAAACCGCCAATGCAAAAAGCAAAGTTTACAGCCGCTATGGTCGTGAAATTTATGTTTGTGCGAAGCAAGGTGGTACCGATCCGGATGGTAATCTGGCACTACGAGGTCTGATAGACCGGGCAAAGAAAGACCAGGTGCCCGCGCACGTTATTGAAAAAGCTATTGATAAGGCTCAGGGCGGCGCTGGCGAAGATTTTTCTCCTGCACGCTATGAAGGTTATGGCCCGGGAAACTGCATGGTCATAGTCGATTGTCTGACCGATAACCCGAACCGAACCTTTGGCGATGTGCGTAACTGTTTTACCAAAAGTAAGTCAAAAATCGGTGCTCAGGGCAGTGTTGCTCACTCCTTTGATCATTGTGCAATTTTTGCTTTTAAGCACGACAGTGAAGATGAAGTACTTGAAGCCTTAATGGAAGCTGACGTTGACGTTACCGATGTTGAGTATGAGGAAGGGCTGGTTACAGTATTTGCACCTCATACAGAATATGCTGCTGCTCGTCAGGCCTTAACCGGCGCTTTCCCAGAGGTTGATTTTGAGGCTGATGAAATTCAGTTCCTGCCACAGGTAACCACCAGTATCAGTGAAGATGACCAGCCAATGTTTGAGCGTTTAATGGATATGCTCAACGACCTGGATGATGTTCAAAACATTTACCATAACGCAGAACAATAAATTGATGCAGATCAATTCAGTCAAGCAATAAACCTTATAAGCTTTATGGGTATTCATTAACAAGGAGTTACCCATGAAGCTTAAAGCATTGTCTTGTGGTGTATTGTTAGGGTTGTTAAGCACTTCTGCTTTAGCAAATGATTTTTCAATTAATGTTGGTGCTATCTCTGTCATGCCGGATGACAGTAGCAGTAACCTTAATGTTGTTGAAACCGTAGCGGGTCTGCCAGAGAACTCGACCGGTGTCGGCGTTAACACCAATACGCAATTGGGTTTAACTTTTGATTACGCATTAACAAACAACTGGACGGTAGAGCTGGTTGCAGCAACACCTTTTAGCCACGATATTACTGCAACAGGCGCACTAGCCGGACTGAAAGTAGGTAAAACAAAACATTTACCGCCCACCTTGCTGGCGCAGTATCACTTTGACCTGAACAACGACATGTTCAAACCTTTCGTTGGTGTTGGTGTTAACTACACGGCGTTTTTCGACGAGCAGATAGACCCTCAGCTGCGTTCAACTTTAGGTGATCTTGGCGTTGTGACTGCTGACGATTCCGTTTCACTGGCGCTTAAAAACAGCTGGGGCTATGCCTTGCAGGCTGGTGTCAATGTGGAACTGACTAAAGACTGGGGCCTGCATTTTATGGTCAGTCGCATGGACATTGATACAACGGGTGACGTGCGAGTTAACGATACAACCATTCAAAGCGTTGACGTTGATATTGACCCTTATGTTGCTATGGCCGGTATTCGTTATTCCTTCTAGAGCCTTTGCGTCGCCCACCTACAGGGCGGCGCCTTTTTTAAAGCGAAGGGCAAAACTTGTCTTTTAATAGCTTCATAAAAGCTTCGGTGTCCGGGTCTTTTATCGAGTAGTAGACGGTTTGAGATTCTTTTCGAATGGTGACCAGCTTTTGCTCCCGAAGCACCGCCAGGTGCTGTGAAAAAGCGGATGCACTTAAATCAAAATGCTGGTGCAACTCACCCACACTTTGTTCTCCTAATGCCAACCGGCATAAAATTTGTAAGCGGTGAGGGTTGCCTAAAGAGCGCAGAAAGTTTGCGGCGTTCTGCGCTTCTTCCTGAAGCATCTCTTGTGATTCAGTTGCACTCATGGTGTCTTTATTTTCCTGCTTTTTCTAACTCTCGCTCAGTTTTTAATCCTAAAGCTTTTTTCATAAAAATGCTTGCCGGACAAAAGCCAGTGAAAGACTGTTGAAATAGGTTGGCGCCAACAAATACGGTTAGCCATACCCAATTGGGATGAACCCAATAAGTTAAGGCTACGGATAACAATATCATAAAGCCGGCAAATGCAGTTAAAGCTCTTTCGACGCTCATTATAAAACTCCTTTACTTGATATTAAAACGCGTACCTGACTCGAAGGTAAGCATTGTTGTTTTCAGTAAACTGTCCGAAAAAAGTATTCGGACGTTCGCGGAAAAACAGGTTAAAACCACCGCTGAATGACCAATTGTCGTCAATGCGGTAGTCAAAAGTGGGGCGTAAGTAGCCGTCGTTTTGATTCGGTGACACAAAAGCAAACAGCGACAGGTTCAGATCATCACGCTCGTCGCGCCAGGTTAAGCGGGTGGTGAATACGGTGCGTGTTTGGGTGTCGCCTTTCTCAATGTAGGCCTGAAAACCGCCGGTAAAGCGCGTCCACAGCTCTTGCTCATAGCCAATCAGTGCGCGCCAGTGGTCTGCTGCGTCGTGACGGTTGTAATTGGCCACCTCGGTGTTAACCAGACCTGGGCCAAAGGTCATTCGCACTGACGCACCAACCACAGTTAAACGACCAAAAGTAGGCTGAAAGCTTTCAGTAACGGCTTCGGGGCTTTTGGTGAAGCCGTCGTAACCATAGACAGCGTACTCCACACCATCGTAATTACGGAACAGGCGCACTGCGTACTCGTCGCGGGTAGGCTCTATAAACTGAATAGAGGGATCTTCACCGGTTAATTGCCCGGTGAGTGGGTTAAAATAGGAGATGCGCTCACCACGAACGTAGTTATCGTGATCAAACTCCGGCGTCCAGACAAAATCAACGTTAAACCAATCAAAATAGCTGGTCACCCTAAGCGCGTCAGAAGGCGCTTTTAAGTACTCCTGGTCGCGACCAATAAAAAACGACTGCCAGTCTTTAGGAAATAAGTCATTCAGAAAAAGGAAGTCACCGGTGCCCCAGGTGAGCACCTGACGGCCAACTTTTATATCGGTATTATCGAAAACCGTGAACTGTGCATTCAGTTCGCGAATTTGGCCATGCCAGGTTTCATCGAAACCGTCGTACCAGCCGTCGGCTTTCGCGGTCCAGGTAATGTCCTGCCAACGCTTGTCGAAACCAAGCTGTAGTCGAGGCTCGGCAATAGACAAACGCTTGTGATAGGGGGAGGGTTCGAGCCGTCCGCCTATTGCCGCCTCAACGAAACCATAGACATTAATTCCCTGATCTTGTTCCGTTCCCCAACCAGAGTCCCACTGCTCATCGTCCCAGGAGTCCTGTGCCGATGCGGCTTGAGCCAAAGTGAAAAGAACGGTAAACGTTAAAATTTTCCGGTATGGCATAGTTAGTCTCTCAGTTGTAACCATTCTGCCGGCGGGTTACGTAAGCTACGCTCGCTGAAAATGCTGTCCGGCAAACCGATGTTGTACTTCATAAAGCGAAACTGCATTTCTGTTTGTCCGCCATTGGTTAAGTCCGACATGCGTGAATGAGTCACGGTTGGGTAGCCCTGAACCGTTTCGATTTTCAGTACTTCCATTTTTCGGTAGGCTTCGCCGCTGTCGTTATAGAAGGTGCTTTCAACCGGCAGCATGTGTTCTTTATCAATAACCACTTCGTAGTAGCTGAACTCAACGTTGCCAGGGTCTTTAGCTGTGCCTTTTAACACGTAACTGTCTTTGTTTTCAGAAATCAGCTCGTAACTATCCAGCTCAGTATTACGGCCGGAAACGTCTTCATAGAAAAAGTGCGAACCCACAAAAGAGGTGCGCTTATCGCCGGCAGATATGCGTTTCACCAAATCGAGATCAGGTAAATACAACCAGCGGTCATCGTCGTCGTTGACTTGTTTGACCACACGGAACACCGTGTCGCGCACGTCAGCAGGGCGTGAGAAAAATATCATCATGTCTTGTACGCCACCATCTTGTTGGTCTTTACGCAAAATGGTGAACTGCCGCATTTGTTGGCGACCCTGATTATCGGTAATAATCATCCGAGCTGCACTGCGCCCATCATCGCCGGAATAATAGGCGTTTAATTCAGCTTGCTCGACAATTTCACGCGCGCTTTTCTCAGCACCAATGGCCTGGCCGCTAATAAATAAAACGGCGGCGGATAAAGCGGTTAAAAATAGGGTTTTCATGATTGACCTCCACGGAATATAAGGCGGCTAAAGGCAGTCATCACCGCCGGGAGCATAATAAGTGTCACTATGGCCGATATCGCCATAATGCTGGCCAAGAATACGCCTACGGTAATGTAGGGCACTAACGGTGCGAACAGCAGTGGCGTAAAGCCAATGGCAATGACAATGGCATTGCGGGAAATGGCACGTGCAGGTTCGTCAAACATAACCGCTAAAGTGTCTTTCCAGTTACCGGTTTGTTTGAAGGTAGCGCGCGTACGTTCAATAAAGTGAATGGCAAAGTCCACTGACAGCCCAAGCGTCAGCGATGACAGCACGGCAATAGGCATATCGTAGTCTTTACCGACCCAGCCGATAAGGCCATAAATAAAGGCAATGGTCAGGCTGAGCGGTAACATCGCCAGTACCCCGAAGACTACCGAGCGGAACAGTAGCACCATCATAATGAACACCACCACAAAGGCGCTGATTAGGCTGTCGAGCATGCCTTCGACCATGGCTTCCTGCCACACCACGTTAAGGTAAGCTTTACCGGCCCAGTCCATTTCAATATTAGCAGGCAGTGGGTTGTCTTCAATGTAGCTGTCAACGGTGTTGACGACCTGGGTTACGTGCTGGTTGTCACCGCTGGTTAACTGCAACCACATTAAGCTGCGTTTGTAGTCCGGCGTAACAAAGTGCCAGAGGTCTTGCGGACGGTGCGACGACTGATACTGCAACAGGGTTTGCGCAACACCGGCGGCATTGTCCGGCAGCTCGTAGTCTCTTTCTTCGCCCGAGCGTAATTCGCGGTTCACCGTCTTCACCACGTCGGACAGACTGTTTGACTTGCCCACCAAGCCTGTCGTTTGCAAGTACGCTTGCATCTCGCTCATGTAAGCCAGTAATTCCGGGCTTTGGAACGCTTTGCTGGCGCTATTCAGCTGTTCGAGCTCAGTCATTAATCGCTCTAACGGCTCTAATTGGTCAGAACCGACGCTGAAGAGCAGATCATCAATAGCGATAATCCACTGGTTAAAGTTCACTTGCTGTTGCTCAAGCAGAGCGCTTAAAGCATCCCGCGATTCTTCAGACAGCGCGTCGTTATTCAGGGCGTCACGAACCGCTGAGCGAGCTTTTTCGGTCGCATCTAGGGTATTTTCAAATACTACATACGCGTTGTACGTCCCGGCAAAGTGGTCGTTTAATACTTCGTCAGCAATACGAACCTCGTGGTCAGGTTTAAACCAACGCACCGGGTTGTCGTTAATGTTTATTTGCTGAATACCGAACCAGGCAAAAGCCAAAACTGCCAGGAAAAAGGCTATCCATAGTTTAGCGTGGCGAGCAGCGACAGCGCCCAGCTTTTGAAGCCAGCCATCCTTGTGTTCTTCATGAGTGGCTTTAGCAAAGCCTTCTAACGTTGATGGCTTCAATGCACAGATATAGGCCGGTACGAAAATCACGGTAATTAAGAAGGCCAGTAAAATACCGGAACCAACAAAAGCACCAAATACCTGCACCGGAGGAATAGGTGTCAGCATTAATGAATAAAAACCAATCGCTGAGGTGACAGATGTGAACAACATTGGTCTGAATAAGTGCCCAAGGACGTTCTTAATCGTGTCTTTTGCGTTACTTGTTTCACGGTATCGATCCGAAAACTCCGACATAATATGCACTGAGTCGACTACGGCAATGGGCATCAGGAAAATGGCTATCATTGATGACATAATGTGCACAGTGAAGCCCAGAGCAATAAGAGCACCCATGGTAATCAGCACGGTCGACATAGCGACTATCATGGCGGCACTTATAAAGCGCATATTGCGGAAGAAGAACCAAAGCAGCGCGAAAATAACAGCGGCAGCTAACGGCGCGGAAATTCCCATTTGCACAAACATTTCATACCCAAACTGGTCTTCAGCCACCGGCAAACCGGTAATATGCCAGTCGTCGTTGCTCTCTAAGGTATTGATTTTGTCACGCAGTTGCTCCGCCAGCGCATAGCTCTCGTCTTTACTTTCAATAGGCACATAAATAGCGGCGGCTTTGTTATCGCCCGAGACAATGGTGTTATAAAGCAGTGGAAGGTCTTCAACCTGCTGTTGAATGTAGTGAGCTTCAGCGTCATTTTCCGGAGGTTGCTTCATCATCCATTCAAAACGAATGGTGCCGGGCTCTTTTTGAGTAATATTGTCGACATTAGCCAGTGACATCAGATCGTCACTGATAACTCCGTTCAGTGACTCCGCATAATTCGACATGGTATGCAGGTCGGTTAAAGTCTTTTGGTTGTAGACGGTGTTCTCATTCACTACGCCAACGACAATCATGTCATGCATAGCAAAAGTTTCTTTGACCTCATTATGGAAAACACGCTGCGGGTTATCGTCCGGCAGCATGTTCTCCGGATCGGTATCAATGGTAATAGAGGGGATGAAGGCAGCAACGGCAATAGTGATCAGTGTCAACAACCAAAAGACACTTCTGCGGTAACCTGTCGCCAATTTCATAATGACATCGATCATATAAATTCCGAATTTACTAATTTAGATAAATACGAAATATAGTCGATAATTTCTGATTTGTCATCTATCTTGATTAAAAAATAACAGGGCGAACCCTATGACCACTCCCCATATTTCGGCTAAGGCCGGCGATTTTGCAGAGCTTTGCTTGTTTCCAGGCGATCCTTTGCGGGCAAAACATATTGCTGAAACGCATTTAGATAACGCTGAACTCATAAGTGACACTCGAAATATGCTGGCATTCACCGGTCAATTTCGTGGCACGCCGGTTTCCGTTATGGGGTCTGGCATGGGTATGCCGTCCTGCACGCTTTATGCGCAGGAGTTATTTCAGCACTTCGGAGTAGAGCGGCTGGTTCGGGTGGGCAGTTGCGGTGCGGTATCGCCAGACCTTAATTTACGAGACTTAGTGGTAGCTCAGGGAGCTTGCACCGATTCGGCGATGAACCGGCAGCTGTTTGGTGGTTACGACTTTGCTCCTATTGCAGATTATAAGTTGTTGAGTGAATTTGTCGGCTATTGTCAGAAAAAAAATCAGCCGGTGGCGGTGGGGAATGTCTTTTCAACCGACAGCTTTTATCACCCTGATAAAAAGCTGGAATGCCGACTGGAGGCTATGAATGTGCTGGCGTTAGATATGGAAGCTGCTGCACTGTACGCCATTGCCGCTATACACAAGAAACAGGCGTTAGCCGTTATGACAGTCTCCGATGAAATAAGAACGGGTAATGGTTTATCGGCGAATGAAAGGCAGACGGCTTTTAGTGAAATGACAGAGATGACTCTGGAGAGCTTACTGGTTTATTGATCCTAATCAAGTAACAGCTACCTAATAAGTAATAACCCTATATTTCATGTGACTAATGCCGATGAATAGGCAAAATAGCCCGTTTGTGGTTGCAGATTTTGCCTGTAGTGGAGTGGTTATGAAGTGGCTCGATTGGTTAACTCGCCCTGTCCAGAAATTGTTTAATTTATTAAGCTTTCGACGAAAATTCAGCTTAATCGGTTTTTTGTTGTTTATTCCGGTTATTGTACTTAGTTCACTGATGGTCACTGACTCCTTAAATAAGAGTCAGCAAGTGGCAGAAAAGCAAACGGCAGCCCAGTACTGGCCTGAGTTCAGAGGGTTGCTGGAGCATGTTGCTAAGCACCGGGGAATGACCGGGAGCGATGCGCAAAAGCGTGAGTTTTCCGGAGAAATAAACCGCTCTGTGCAAGCCATTAATAGTCACTTCGATAAGCTTGAGGCGTTACAAAGCCAGCAGGCGTTTTTCTCCACACGGGCGTTGTCCCAACTGCGGCGTCAATGGCAAAGTCTTAACGGTTCTACCGGCCAGTTTAAGCAGCACACTCAGCTATTGAAAGATCTCCAAAGCCTTTTAGCAAAACTTAGTGCCGGCTCGCAACAGCTGTTGGAGAACGAGCTGGCCAGCCTTCTGCTGGCACGTCTTGCGGTTGAAGAACTGCCGCAGTTAGTTGAGCAGAGCGGGCGCTTAAGGGGGCTCGGAGCGCAATGGTTAAACGGCCAGGAAAGCAAAGAGCTGCAGCAAGATATCACCACAATAACCTACGTACTGGAAAACCAGGTTTCGAACTTTGTTGAGGCGGTTAAGAATCTATCCGATGAAACCAATGAGATTGGGTTGCTGAAACAGGCGGAAGCGGCCGAGCAACAATTAACACTATTTAGTGAGACGGCATCGCGTAGGCTGCTGAAGCGACAAATGTCAGCCGGGGATTTTTTCCGTGAAGGCACTGCGGCAATTGGCGCCTTGTTTGGTTTTTATGACAGTGTTATTCCAGCGTATCAGTCCAGATTAGAACAGCGGGCTGCAAAGCTAGACACCGTAGTCTGGACCAATATTGCCTTAATGTTGGGTGTGCTGCTATTGCAGCTATTGCTTTTTACCAGCCTGTACTTAGGCATTTATCGCGCTGTGTCAGCCAACATTCGTATGGCAAAACAGTTAGCTAATGGCGATCTAAACAGCTTAGGCACAACAGAGGGCAAAGATGAACTGTCGAAAATAACCCATTACTTAAACTCTGTCGCCATAGAAACCAGCTATTCAGTCGATGCCATCCGAAAATCGAGCGACGGTATGGACAGCCTGGGTGATGGAAACTATCAGGCCATAAAAGAACTTGCCGAGCGCGCTAAAGCTCAGGCAACGCAAATGCAAAGTGCAGCCGCGGCGGTGGAACAAATGACAGCCGCAATTAGTGAGGTATCTGAGTCAACGCAAAAGGCGGCTACTGAAGCTGACAACACCTTAGTTTCAGCGCAAAACGGTCAGCAGGTTGTTAATACCATGGTCGTCGCTATTCAAAAGCTTGAGCAGGAAGTATCTGAGTCTCAACAAGTGATAAAAACCCTGTCGGAAGACAGCCAGGCTATCTCTAAAATACTACTGACCATTAATGATATTGCCGACCAAACTAACTTGCTGGCGCTGAATGCGGCAATTGAAGCCGCCCGGGCGGGCGAGTCGGGTCGCGGCTTCGCTGTGGTGGCGGACGAAGTCAGGCAACTGGCGCAGCGCGTGCAGGCATCAACGGGTGAAATACAAAATGTGATTGGCCGGCTTGAAACCAACACCAGCAACGCGGTTCATTCCATGGAGCGCAACAAGACTCTGGCTGGCGAGAATGTCGAGCAGGCAAATAAAGCGTCAAACTCGCTGACTGACATTGTTGAAAACGTCGGTGTTATTAATGATCTGAATATTCAGATAGCGTCCGCAGCCGAAGAGCAGTCGGCGGTTACTATGAACATTCAGGAGAATATTAATTCGCTGTCAGAAAGTGCCCGAATTGTGGATGCGCGGTCGCAGGAGGCATTAGAGAGCTCGGCGCAATTAACCACCTTAGGCGGCGAGATAAAATCTCTTGGCGACCGCTATTACATTGAGAAAGACGTGATAGAGCAGCGTCTTGCGGAGCAGGACGTACTCATTGAATGGTCGTCGAAACTGGATGTAGGCATTGAAGAAATTAACCGTCAGCACCAGCGCTTAATTTACATTGCTAATGAGCTTTACCGCCTGAAGCTTCGCGATGGCGACCAGCATGCATTGCAGCGCTTGGTGGATTCGTTAATTAACTACACGGCAACGCACTTTAACTACGAAGAGTTGTTAATGGAGCGTAACGGCTACCCGGACTTAGAAAATCATAAGCTTAAACACCGCGACTTAGTGCAGGACGTAATGCGCTTCAAACACCGGGTTGATAACCACGAAGACGTGATTGATGAACTACTGGACTTCGTAAAAGCCTGGTTAATGAATCACATTATGAAGAGTGATATGGCTTACAAAGGACACCTGAACAGTAAAGGCATCCGCTAAGTATTACAGCCCCAGGCTAATAACCGGGGCTTTTTCACTTTCTTGTCGCTGAGTAAAGTCATCTTTACCGGAAAGATTGCGCCAGTTGGCTGCAACCAGGCTTTGTCCGGTGGCACCACCCAGGCTATTGCCAGGCCCCAGCAGCAATAGCTTATCAGGTGCAAACTCTCTTAAGGCGACTGTAATGGCTTTGGTGTAGTCGTAATATTCGGTTACCTGATGCCCAAAAGTATAGCGTTGCAGGGCGTCCAAATGGCAGCCGGGCGGCTCCCAGATAACACCACGGCCGTCTATCAGTGGCAGTTCAGGCTGTCTGAAATGACTGCTGTCCCACACGGAAAGAGCCTGATCTGACGCCTCTTTCATTAACGGCGAATGAAATGCCGCATGGCCGGGTAAAATCATAGGGAAGCGGTTATCAACAGGCTCCAGGGTTTTGCTGGCAGCGTTAATCGCATTCTGTGTACCTGTCAGCAGAACATAGCCGCCGTAACGAATGGATAAAAACAGCTCTCCCGCGTGTTGTTCTAACAGTTGACTGACGGCCTTTTCACGAGCTTTGTCCGGTTGCCACTGCTCGTTCATAATGGGGTAAATAAGCTGCGCACCCTCGGCTGTGGCAGTTCGCTTTGCCATGTCGGTGACAATAGACATCGCTTTTTCCGGCTGCCATGCACCGGCACAAGCCAGAGCGGTATACCAGCCCATAGAATTTCCGGTTACGGCAACTATGTCATACTGCTCCGCGTCAACGGCTTTAAAGTCGGCGTAACCGGCGGCAAAAATTAAGGCTGCGGAGTTTTCCGGTTTTAAATGTAGGCGGTGATCGAACTTACCTTTCTGATCGAGCTCCGAAACGCCGGTAAAACCTTCTCTTTCGCGGACTTTGTCGAACCGGCCAATGAGTTCACTTTGCTTTGGCAAATGGCGCTCAGTGATAGAGCCTAATTCAGGTTTGTTGTAACCACCACGACCGGGGCAGACGATAACGGCAGTTTGTTTCATTGGCCTAAATGCTCCTGTAAATACTGGCGAATGTCTTCTTTTCCGGGCAAAACCTTATAAGCGGCTGAACCCAGAGGAATAAAGCTGTCCTTGGCGGTAATGCGGTCAACGCGTTGCCAGTCACGGCTGTGCTCGTACAGAGCCGTTATCAACTCTTCACTTAGCGAACCACGGTTACGACACTCATCGACAACCAGAATATGGTTAGCAGGGCCAATGGCGTCTACGACCTTTTCAATATCCAGCGGTACTAAGTAGCGTAAATCAAGAATGCGGATGCGCTGTTCAAGGTTGAGTTCACTACACGCTTGCCGGCTTAAGTAGTAACCATTGCCGTAGGTGATAATGACCAGCTCGTCGCCGTCGCCATAACGGGAAGGCTCGCCTAAAGCTGGCAGCGGTGCGTCAGCTGATGGAAACTCATGCAGCCAGCATTGATCGCCTTCTTCAAGCAAGTCACGAGTCATGTAAAGCGCAATAGGTTCAAGAAAAATGACTAAGCGCTTCTGGCAGTGGGCAAGCTGAACCGCTTGCCTCATCATGAGTACCGCGTCGTGCCCATTCGACGGGCACATAACGATAACCCCCGGAATATCGCGGAACACGGCGAAGGAATTGTCGTTATGGAAATGGCCGCCAAAGCCTTTTTGGTACGCCAGGCCAGCAATACGAATGACCATACCGTTGTGGTACTGACCATTAGAGAAAAAGGGCAGAGTGGCGGCTTCGCCCCGAATTTGGTCTTCGGCATTATGTACGTAAGCCAGGAACTGAATTTCCGGTATGGGAAGAAAACCTTGTTGTGCCATGCCCATAGCTAAGCCAAGAATGCTTTGCTCATCCAGTAAGGTATTTACGACACGGTTAGCACCAAAATGATCAAAAAGGTGGTGGGTCACATGGTACACCCCGCCTTTTTTGCCGACATCTTCACCAAACACAACGGTGTTCTGGTACCGCGCCAGTATCTCGTGCAGCGCCCAGTTAATCATTTTGCCTAAGGGCTGGGGCTTCTTAAAGTTACGCTTATCAAACGCAAATACCGCCTGTTGCTGAGTGCTGGTTAGTGGCTGAGTATCGTCGGCCAGTGTTTTTGGCACAATGGAATCCATGACTGACTCTGCGCACTCGAGTCTGGGTCGGGTGGAGGCTTCAGCCCCCACCCTCTGAATACGCTGCAACCAGCACTGCGCTTTTTCCGAAAGTTGAGAGCCGGTGCAAAGGCCCCGTTCGACCACTTGTGCTGCGGTTTGCAACAACACATCGGTTTCAAAGCCTTGTGCAATTGATTCACTGCTGCGGTAGGCAACTTCAGCATCGGCACCGGCGTGACCAAAAAAACGCTGCGTTTTCAAATGCAGAATCGCGGGTTTTCGCGTGCGCCTTATATAGTCGGCTGCCTGACTGGCAACAGCGTAGGTTTCACTGACATTAGTGCCGTCTGCATAGTAGTAACGTATTGCCGGATAATTCTGAAGTTGCTGAGCGGTCCATCCTCGGGGTGTTGAGGTAGAAATACCAATGCCGTTGTCTTCACACACGTAGAGAATGGGCATCGGCATGCCCTGGTACGCACTCCAGCCGGTGGCATTGAGAGCCCCTACTGCCGTAGAGTGGTTTGCTGAGGCGTCGCCAAAGTTACAAAGCACAATGGCATCATCCGGCCACTGGCCAGCTTGTTTTAAGCGTTTACTGAGTCCAATGGCGTAGGCGGTACCCATGGCTTTGGGTAAGTGCGAAGCAATGGTCGAAGTTTGCGGTGGTATATTAAGCGCCAGGCTGCCCAGAACTTTGTGCCGACCACCCGATATGGGGTCGTCACTGGAGGCACAAAAAGACAACATGAGGTCGTACAGGGAGTGCGACCCCTCAAGTTGCTTGGCGCGCTGCAAGAAAAAAGCGCCGCTGCGATAATGCAGAAAAGCCGGGTCGGTGACACGCAGCGCTGCGGCAATAGCGGCGTTACCTTCGTGTCCCGCGCTGCCAATAGTGTAAAAGCTTTTGCCCTGACGCTGCAGGCGTCGTGATTCGATATCGGTGAAGCGACTCAGAACCTGACTGTGAAAAAGCGCAAATAAGTCAATATCGCTCAGGTTCGAGTGCTGCGATTGAGGCGCAGGCAAGTCTTCCTGCGCCAGTCGCTCAATAAAGTCCTGTTGCCAGCCCTCAATATCGCAACGCATGATAACCCTCGCTATTAAAACGCAGGAATGTCGGTCTGTGAGCGACCCAGAATTAACGCATGAATATCGTGTGTACCTTCGTAAGTATTCACCGCTTCTAAATTCATCACATGGCGGATTACGTGGTATTCATCGGCAATACCGTTGCCGCCGTGCATGTCGCGCGCCTGACGGGCAATATCCAGTGCCTTACCACAGCTGTTACGTTTAATGAGCGAAATGGCTATGGGGTTAAGCGTGCCGTTATCGAGCTCGCGTCCGGCTTGCAGGCAGCCTAGTAAACCCAGGCTGATTTCGGTCTGCATATCAGCCAGTTTTTTCTGTATCAGCTGGTTTGCTGCTAACGGGCGGCCAAATTGACTGCGTTCCAGCGTATATTGTCGTGCGGCGTGCCAGCAGAATTCAGCGGCACCAAGCGAACCCCAGGCAATACCATAGCGCGCTTTATTGAGACAGCTAAACGGACCTTTTAAACCTTTAACTTCAGGGAAAATATGGTCTTCGGATACTTCAACGCCATCCATAACAATTTCGCCGGTGATAGACGCTCGAAGCGAGAACTTACCGTCAATTTTAGGGGCGCTCAGACCTTTCATACCTTTTTCCAGTACAAAACCGCGAATTTCGCCGTCAAGTTTTGCCCAGACCACAAAAACATCAGCGATAGGCGAGTTTGTTATCCACATTTTAGAGCCGGACAACACATAACCGCTGTCGGTGCGCTTAGCTGTGGTACGCATGCTGGCCGGATCTGAGCCGGAATCTGGCTCGGTCAGGCCAAAGCAACCCACCCATTCACCGCTGGCTAATTTAGGTAAGTATTTTTTGCGCTGCGCCTCGGTACCAAAGGTGTAAATAGGGTGCATCACCAACGATGACTGTACACTCATGGCACTGCGATAGCCGCTGTCGACACGCTCAATTTCACGGGCAATAAGGCCGTAGCTGACATGGTTAACACCGCTGCCGCCGTATTCTTCCGGTAAGGTGGCGCCCAGTAGCCCCATCTCACCCAGCTCGTTCATAATCTGGCGATCAAAGTTCTCATTGCGGTTGGCATCCAGCACGCGGGGCATCAGCTTTTCCTGAGCGTACTGATGAGCACTTTCCTGAATCATCTTCTCTTCATCGGACAAAGCGTTTTGCCAGTTGAGGGGATCGGACCAATTAAAACCAGCGGATGACATGTAACCTCCTAAAGTAGCTTTATGCGACGCGGCGCTCTAAGGCGTTTAAATTGTTTATGGTCAGAATAGACTGCTTAGTATCGATAAGGGACTCTTCCTTTAACGATGTGAAAATACGGCTGACGGTCTCAACGGCTAAGCCTAAATAGTTGGCTATGTCGGTGCGCGTCATTGGCAGTCGATATTCGTTGCGTGAAAGACCATGTTGATGCATGTGCGTGCTGATTGAAAGCAAAAAAGCGATGACTTTTTGTTCAGCACTGGTATTCACTATGTTTAAGTAGTGTTTGCTGCAATTGGCTAAACGGCGGCTCATTAGCTGCAAAAGGTTGTTTTCAACTTTGGGCAGCTCCTGCGCGAACAGTTTATTCAACTTAATCTCGCACAGCATGGAGGTTTCTAAGGTTTCACAATAGGTTGAGGCTTTACCATTGGCTAATGCCTCAAGGCCTACAATATCGCCTACCAGGTGGAAGCTGGTAATTTGCTGCTTACCATTGCTGTCAATGGTGTAGCATTTAACCGATCCGCTTTTTATTGCAAACACCGAAGTTAACGGGCGGTCCTCGCTGAAAACCACGCTGCGTTTATTATAAAGGTGCGGCTCGCGGCTGCTTTTATCGAGAATCTCGACGTCGCTTGGAACCAGGCCAGCGGGGACGCAAATCGATTGCATGCTACATTGGCTACATTGAATTGGGGTACGCATAGTCATCTCATCTACCGAATTATTGATCTGGTTCACTATACAAAACCCTCCGAATGATTTATCTACCTCTAAAGAGAGGGGGGTATTTACCCCTTTGCTTGTAGAATATCGACCGCTTCAACCGGGCAGACGACATAACAGTTAGGCGTGTCGTAATAACCCTCGCATTCGACGCACTTGTCCTGATTTACTTCGTAAATGCTGTCGCCCATCGAAATCGCTTCGGTCGGACACTCGGGTTCACAAATATCGCAGTTAATACAACCTTCGTTAATGACAATCATGCTACTTTCCTCACTGCTGCTTCTTTTATGAGAAAACAATAGGGAATGTCCTGTTCGTCTATGGCGACAGGTGTTTGAATTTTGACCTGATAACCAGACCCCGGCGCGCGAATCATGACTTCATCTTTAAGTGATTCCATACGTGCCAGCTGAAATGGGTAGTTGCCTTTCGGGGTCATCAGTAGCAAGTCATCGCCAATAGAGAAGCCATTTTTTACCGCGACCTCATAGACAGAGTTGCTGTTTGCCGCCCCGGTCAGCTGACCTACCAGAATATGTTCGCCTTCGCTGTGTGAACGTTCGTAGTTTTGTAAGTCCTGTGGGGTGTGACGCTGCAGAAAGCCCGGGGTAAAGCCGCGGTTTGCCATACCGTTTAGCTCATTAAGAAGCTTGGTATTAAAAGGTTTACCGGTAACAGCGTCATCAATTGCGCGACGATACACCTGAGCGGTTCGGGCAATGTAGTAGTCTGATTTGGTACGGCCTTCAATTTTTAGCGAGTGCACACCCATGTCTACTAAGTCATTGACATATTCCACGGCGCGCAGGTCCTTGGAGTTCATAATGTAGGAGCCGTGCTGATCTTCATCGAGCAACATTAAGTCTTGTGGACGCTTGGGGTCACCAAGCAGTACCGGCTCGTACTGACCAACGGCGTTCTCTTTGGCTTCGTGAACTTCGTAGCCCCAGCGGCAGGCATTGGTGCAGGCGCCCTGATTTGGGTCGCGCTTGTTCATATAACCGGACAGCAGACAGCGGCCGGAGTAGGCCATACACAAAGCGCCATGCACAAAGACTTCAACTTCAATTTCCGGTACCTGCTGGCGCATTTCCGCAATTTCTTTTAAGCCCAGCTCGCGCGACAAAATAACGCGTTCAATACCTTGTTGCTGCCAGAACTTCAGCGCTGCCCAGTTAATGGTGTTGGCCTGCACCGATAAGTGCAGGGGCTGCTCAGGGAAGTTTTCCTGCAGTAGCATCACCACTCCGGGGTCGGAAACAATTAAGGCATCCGGTTTCATTTCGACAATAGCGCGAATGTGTTCAACAAACTTTGCCAATTTCGCGTTATGTGGGGCAATGTTGACTACCACATAAAAGCGCTTTCCCTGTTGGTGCGCTTCGTCAATGCACTCACCCAAGTTATCAAGAGTGAAACTGTTATTGCGTACGCGCAGGCTGTAGCGAGGCTCTCCGGCGTAGACCGCATCGGCACCATAGGCAAAGGCCATACGCATGGCTTCCGGGCTACCGGCAGGGCAAAGCAATTCAGGGCGGAAATGAGCGGCTGACATAGAACACCTGTATGACCAAAGTGGCGGCAAAGATTAGCAGAAATTTCACCGGCAAAAATTGATGCACATCAAGGCTTATAGCGTACAAATACCCCCTAAGTGGTAGTCCACCCCTCCCTTCAAGGGAATTTCGCTCTATAGCTTGCTCTACTAAGCTGTGCACACTACGCCGAGCTACCGGCTCTAAGCTCTTTTATTAGGGTATGAACGGTAAGCCGTGGCAATTCAGCCACCAGGGTGCTTTTGGAAACGAAAGTACCTCCCGAACTTGGAAAGGTGTGATATGCAACAATTACAAGATCGCTTCGCGCGCCGCTTTACCTATTTGCGCCTGTCATTGACCGAAAGCTGTAACTTTCGCTGTGACTATTGCCTTCCCGACGGCCCCGACTGCAGCTCCCGTAAGTATGAAATCACTTTGCCTGAAGTGCGCCGCCTGGTAACGGCTTTTGCCAAACTGGGCACCACCAAAATACGCTTAACCGGCGGTGAGCCTTGTCTGCGTAAAGACCTGACGGAAATTATTGCTACCTGTAAGTCGGTTCCCGGCATTGAGAAAGTGGCTATGACCACCAATGGCTACCGCATGAAGCGCGACTTACCCGCCTGGCGTGACGCTGGTCTGGACGCAATTAATGTCAGTATCGACAGCCTGGATCCCAGTACTTTTCATCTGGTGACCGGGCAAAATAAACTTCCGGAAATTATTGAAGGTATCGACCAGGCGGTTGATATGGACTTTGCAACGATCAAGGTCAATACCGTGCTGCTAAAGCAATACAATGGTGGTGAGCTGCCTGAGTTTCTCAAGTTTATTAAAGACCGCAATGTGGCGTTGCGATTCATTGAGCTAATGCGTACTACGGACAATACAGAATACTATCAACGCCATCATGTCAGTGGAGAAAGCATAAAACAGCAGCTTCAGTCCGAAGGCTGGTCGCTTACTTCAAGAGCGGACAACGCTGGCCCTGCGCAGGAGTTTACGCACCCTGACTACAAAGGGAAAATGGGGCTTATTATGCCCTATAGCAAAGACTTCTGTGACGATTGCAATAGGTTGCGGGTTTCCAGCCTGGGCCAGTTGTTCTTATGCCTGTTTACCGAACAGCATCAGGATATTCGCAAGTACTTACAAAGCGATGATCCGGAACCGCTAATGAACGCACTGCGTGACAATATTATGCTGAAAGAAGCGACTCACGGCTTGCACGAGGGTAACAGCGGAGCAACGCGCCATCTGGCGATGATTGGTGGCTAACATGGTAGGCTCTAACCTAAGTGCTTCCTTCAGTAGCATACTGCTGGCTGGCGGGCGTTCTTCCCGTATGGGTAAGGACAAGGCTTTACTGCGTTTTGGTTCTGAGAACCTACTGGATTATATGCAGGCAAAGTTATCTGAGCTTGGCTGCCACGATATTATTGTCAGCCGCAATCAGCCAGGGTTTGTATCGGACACTATCCCGGACCAGGGGCCTCTATCAGGCTTGCATGCCTGCTTACCCCATTGTCGGTTTACTAAAGTGTTGGTGGTGCCGGTGGACATGCCGGCGCTAACGGCTGAAACTTTGTTACCGCTGCTCAATAACCAGGCTTCAGCGAGTTACTATCAGGATTGTGCTCTACCTTGCGTGTTGACCAACAGCAAGGAGCTTCAGACGGATATTGAACAGCAATTGTCGGGCCCCAATGGTCGGCGATCAGTTTTTGCACTGCTGCAACGATTTAACGCGCAAGCCTTATCCTGCCAGAACGAATCACAACTGGTGAATACCAATACCCCGGAACAATGGTCGCAACTCTGTCAAATTCACGGCCAGACTCAGGAGTGGATGCATGAAAGCTAATAAATCCTTTAAGCCATTAAACATTGCTGTGGTGACTTTTTCAGATAAACGCACCCGGGCGGACGACAGCACCGGCGACCTGCTGCAGAAGCTCATGGAAAACGACGGCCACAAGGTCGTGGAACGCGAAGTACTCAGTCACGACAAATACCAGATTAGAGCATTGGTCAGTCAGTGGATAGCGCGTGAAGATATTCAAGTTGTGGTGACCAATGGCGGCACCGGTTTCGCGCTGGATAACGTCACTCAGGACGCACTAATGCCGCTACTGGACAGTCATATTGATGGCTTTGGTGAGTTATTCAGGCAACTGTCTTTTGCTGATATCGGTACCTCCAGCGTTCAGTCACGGGCGTTTGCCGGATTAGCAAACCGTACCTTAGTTGCAGCAGTACCAGGCTCCGGCGGCGCTGCACAGCTGGCCTGGGACAGCTTGCTGGGCCCACAGTTGGATTCACGTCAGGGCCCCTGTAATTTCGTCGGCCATCTGTCATAAGGAAAACACATGAGTGAATTAACCCATCTGAATCAGCACGGCGAAGCCCATATGGTGGATGTTGCTGATAAAGCCACCACTACGCGCATAGCAGTGGCACAAAGCAGGCTACGTAGCCGCACAGACGTGATTGAGCTGCTGGAAGCCGCCGCGGCTAAAAAGGGCGATGTCCTGGCCACAGCACGCATTGCTGGCATTATGTCTGCCAAAAAATGCAGCGAGCTGATTCCTCTTTGCCACCCGTTAGCCCTAACCAAAGTCACTATCGACTTCGAACTTGACCATGAAAAAGGCGAAGTTCGCATTCAGAGTCTCTGCAAGGTAACCGGTAGTACAGGCGTGGAAATGGAAGCTTTGACGGCGGCATCGGTCGCGGCCTTAACGGTGTACGACATGTGCAAAGCGGTTGATCCGGCCATGGTCATAACCGACACCTGTCTGCTTGAGAAAGAAGGTGGCAAAAGAGGTCACTGGACACGAGGAGGTACGCCGTTGTGATCACCGTAAAATTTTTTGCTGTATTGCGAGAGCGGTTAGGGTTAGCAGAAACGCAGGTGGATGCTGACGTCAGTACAGTACAAGAGCTGGTTCAGGTATTAAAACAACAGTCTGAGCGCTACGCTAAAGAGCTGGATCGCTATCAGTTGCTGTGTGCGGTTAATCAAAACTTATTGCCGCTAACAACGGAAGTTAAAGACGGTGATGAAGTGGCGCTGTTCCCGCCGGTTACCGGTGGTTAGGAGTTACTCATGAGTATCAGCGTTCGGGTTCAGCAAGAAGACTTTGATTTAGCCACAGAATATCAACGCCTCGCACAGAATAAGCAGTGCGGTGCGGTGGTGACTTTTACGGGTTTGGTGCGGGACTCGGTTGAGGGTGGTTTACGCGGTCTCGAGCTTGAGCATTACCCGGGAATGACTGAAAAGGCACTAGCCTCTATCGTTGAAGAGGCTCAGAAACGCTGGGACCTGCATGGCGTGACGGTTATCCATCGGGTAGGTTATCTGGCGCTGAATGAACAAATTGTTATGGTGGCCGTTGCCAGTGGCCATCGGCAGGCAGCTTTCTCGGCTGCCAGCTTTATTATGGATTACTTAAAAACACAGGCGCCTTTCTGGAAGAAAGAACATACAGAAAAAGGCGAGCATTGGGTAGAAGCAAAGCAAAGTGATCAGCAAGCGGCAGAGCAGTGGAGTCAGCAGTAGTGAAGCTTTGGAGTTTGTTGTTACTGCTTTTTTCATCGTCGGTATGGGCTACAGACTTAACCATAGCGGCAGCATCCAGCTACCGGTCTTTGTTGACCGAGCTGGCAGATGAGTTTGAGCAGCGCGAGAATGTTTCTGTACGCTTGGTTTTCGGCTCCTCCGGCAAGCTGGCTACTCAAATTCAGCACGGTGCGCCGTACGACCTCTATTTTTCGGCCGACGTTAGCTACCTTCAGCATCTGCAAACATCGGGCTATTTAAGCGGAAAAATCATCACCGATGGCTATGGGCAACTGGTGTTGTGGAGCGCGAAAGCGGGCTTACTGCCTGAGTCGATTGAACAGCTGAGCGAGATGAAATCCGTTACTCTGGCGATTGCCCAGCCGCGCCATGCTCCTTTTGGCAAGGCGGCTATGCGCGTTTTAGAGAACCACCAGCTTGCTGATGCAGTTGAGGGGCAGTTGGTTTACGCAGAAAATGTCGCTCAGACAGCCCAAATGGCCTTGTCAGGGGCAGCCGATATGGCCTTTGTTGCGCTCTCGGTACTGCCGGTCGATGCTCGCGACGACAATCAGTTGCTAGTATTGCCTCTGAGTGATGAGCGCTTATTGAAGCAGTCACATGCGGTGTTAAGGCGCGCTGATGATTTGAACTTAGCAATACAGTTCAGTCAGTTTACACAGAGAGAGGAGTTTAACCCTCTTAAACGCAAGCATGGGTTAATGCCGGGTAACAGAGCGGGGGCCAGCAATGAGTAGCACAGACTGGCAAGCGGTAGTACTGACATTGCAGTTAGGCGCTTACAGTACGCTTATTCTGTTACTGCTGGCGACGCCTATTGCCTGGTGGCTGGCGAATCAGCGCAGCTGGCTGGCAGCTCCGGTTCAGGCCATTGTGGCCTTGCCGTTGGTGTTACCGCCAACAGTACTCGGTTTTTACCTACTCATTTGGCTAGGTCCTAACGGTTTTATTGGATCTACGCTGGAGTCCTGGGGGCTGAACCATCTGGCGTTTAGTTTCGAAGGTATTCTCATCGGCTCGGTTATTTATTCCTTACCCTTTGCGGTGCAGCCACTGGTGGAGTCTTTTCGGCAATTGGGTAAAGAGCAACTGGATGTTGCAGCAACTCTGGGTGCCGGCTGGTGGCGTCGGTTCTGGACCATTGTATTGCCCTCTTGTCAGGGCGGGTTCCTCATTGCGGCAACTCTGAGCTTTGCCCATACCTTAGGCGAGTTTGGTGTCATTTTAATGCTTGGTGGCAGTATACCGGGAGAAACCCAGGTTTTGTCGGTACTTATTTACGACCATGCCGAAGCCATGAACTACGGCGCGGCTGAGCGGTTGTCGCTGGGTCTGTTGTTATTTGCCTTTACCGTGCTGGTCTCAGTTTATGCCTGGCAGAGGCGCGCTCAGCGTGGAGGGCGGTTATGTTAACGGTCAATATAGAACAACAACAGGGCGACTTCTGTCTGCAGTTGGCGCACAGTTTTGCCGATGACCGTGTGACCGCCATTTTTGGCCCGTCGGGCTGCGGTAAAAGTACTTTATTACGAGCTATCGCCGGATTAACTCCGGGCCTGAAAGGCAGTGTCCGCTGGCGGGATGCACTCTGGCATTCGCGCAAACCGCGCATGAAAACGGAGCAACGTGGACTGGCACTGGTATTTCAACAGGCTCACTTGTTTGCCACTATGTCGGTCGAAAATAATCTAAGATACGGCATGCCGAAAAACATCAATGACAGTGAATTGGCTATCGGCTTTGCTGAGGTCGTTGATATGTTGTCGCTTAGAGAGCTGCTGCAGCGTAAGCCGGGCCAGCTTTCCGGAGGGCAGCAGCAGCGCGTAGCCATTGGCAGGGCATTGTTGTCACAGCCGCAGTTATTATTGCTCGATGAGCCCATGAATGGCCTGGATGCAACCGCGAAAAAGCAAATTCTTACCGATTTACGACGAATACAGAATCGCTTCCGATTACCTATGTTGCTGGTGTCGCATCATGTTGAGGAAGTGGTGCAGCTGGCCGACGACGTAGTAATCATGGCGGATGGGAAGCTCGTCTCCAGCGGTACTTTGCAGACCCAGATCGATTCTCTGGCCGGCCACAGCGAAGGGCCGCTGTCGGTGTTATCGGTAACGCCACCGAACCAAACGGCCGGGCGTGTTAATGCCACCGATGAACTGCTTGCATGGCAATTGGCGGAGCAGCAACTCTGGCTACCGGTCAATGCCGCTGTCGATGTGACAGGTGTGAGCGAGGCAAAAACACGCGCGGCGGGGCGGCTACTTGTCTGGGCGAGAGACGTCAGTATTGCGACAGGATATTTACCTAATACCTCACTGACGAACCAGGTCGTCGCGCGTATTATCGACTTTGAACCTGCGAAGCATGTTGCTGAGACCGTTGTTGTTTTAACCGTTGGCGACCAGATACTCCGGGCATTGGTAACCAATGCCTCGGTTAAACGTCTGAACTTACAGTTGCAACAACAGGTTTATGCATCATTTAAAGCAGCCGCTATGCATTAAGAAAGCGATAAGCAAAGCGGTTCAGTCTTTCAGTTCTGGTATTGGCTGCCAGCTCAACCTCAATAAAAGACACTTTCTTTGTCTGCATTAACGCCTGCTGAACGGCGTCTTCAAGTTGTGCACTTTGGCTGACGCGATAATAGTCACAGTTCATGCTCTGACTTAACTGCTGATAGTCCCAGCCATTGAGATTGGTGCATTCAAGTTGAGGTGCAAAAGCCTGGATCATGTCCCAGCAACGGTTATTAAAGAGCACAATAATTGGGGCATAATCATGTCGTTGAAAATGTCCAAGCTCCAGTCCGGTCATCAGGAAAGCGCCATCGCCTACCAACACCATGGGCCGCATGCCCGTAGCGGCCTGAATACCATAGGCTGCGGGTATGGCGTAGCCCATCGAGGCATAGTAGGCGGGAGCCAGACAAAGACTGGGTTCGGCCTGTAACGAGGCAAACAGGCAATCGCCGACATCGGTCACAAAAGGAACCACCTGCTCACTGCGTGCCAGTTGCTGATGAATGGTGCGCATCACGTTGTCGGCATTAAAGGTATCATCAGGTATAGAGCAACTGCCGGTCGCGGCTATAGAGTAGTGGTAGTCTGGGAGGTTACCTTGCTCTAACTTGCGGAATAGCTTATCCAGCTGCACATGGTGGTAAGCACTTTTTTCTATCTGACAGTGGTTCTGCTGAATATCCACCAGCTTCTCATTATTAAAGAGTGGATTATGGGCGGCAAAGTTACTGTCTGTGCGGATAACCCCCACCGCCAGAATTAAGTCGGTCTGCTCCAGTAACTGGTAGGCCCGGGTATCAGCATCATCAAGAAATACGCCGGCAAAGTTAGGGTGTGTATGATCAACCACCGCGCGTCCGAGAAAGGTGGTGATAATTGGAATGCCGGTTTTCTTACTGAAGTTCTCCAGTTCAGCAGAGGCGTTAAAGCGGCGCACATCGATACCTGCCAGAATTACGGGTTTTTTTGCTTTTTCCAGACGTTTTTTTAGCTGTGAGGTCAGGCTGGACAGCTCTGTATCTGGCATTTCCGGTACGGCTAAGGCCTGAGGTGGTTCAACGGGGTAATCGTAAGCATCCCGCGCAACTTCAATTAATACCGGGCGAGAATACTTACGGCAGGCAGCTAGCGCTTTTTGCAGTTGTTCGGTAGCCGTTAGCGGTGAATTTATTCGCACCTGACAGCAGGTGACTTGTTCATAAATAAGGCGCTGCGAGTCAACCTGCTTGGCCTGGTGATGAATGCTTAACCCACGATCAATTTCTTTTTGCGCCGGAAAGCCTGCAACGATAATGAGCGGAACGTGCTCTTCATAGGCTTGAGCAACGGAATTCACTGCATTGAGTGCACCAGCACCATAGGTGAGAAACACCGCCGATGGCCGGTTACAAATACGGGCCGCAGCATCTGCGCAGAAGGTAATAGCTGGCTCATGGCTCAGGTAATGAAAAGGCATGCGCTGGCGACTTTGAATGTCTGCCAGTAGCGGCAGAATAAAGTCGCCCGGAATGCCGAACAGTTCGTTTATGCCAAGTTCTTCAAATTGCTCTAATAGTACGTCTGTAAATTTCATGGACACCCTCCCGGAAGGAACAGTGTCCATGTTTTGCGTCAGGCCGAATTGATTTTGGTCAACATTTACCGCAACAGTGAGGAAAAAGGCAGAATGGTGACTTCTTCTCCCGCATTCACAGGGCCGCGGTCCTGCTCTAGTCGGATAAAGCAGTTGGCACGTTTCAGTGTACTTAACACGGCGGAGCTTTGCGAACCGGCACTGCTGACTTTAAGCTGACTATTGTTGTCCTGCTCAAACCAGCCACGCTGAAAGTCGGCCCGGCCCGGACGCTTTTTCAAATATTCCGCCGCCGTTGCCTGATAAGATTCACTACTGATGTGTTTTTCACCGGAGAGATGCTTCAACACCGGCTGTGTCAGTTGATCCATGGTCACGGCTGCTGCAACCGGGTTGCCGGGTAAACCAAAGAACCAGGTGTCTTTAAGTTTGCCAAAGGCAAAAGGTTTACCCGGCTTCATAGCGACCTTCCAGAATGAAACCGAGCCCAATTGTTCTAAAGCGGTTTTGGTAAAATCGGCGTCACCGACGGAGACACCGCCACTGGTTATCACTGCGTCGCAATTTTGTGTTGCGTCTTGTAATGCCTGGCTTATAGCTTCTAAGTCATCATTCAGCCGGCCAAGGTTAACAGCCTCGACGCCGATTTTCTCCAGCATAGCCAGTAACAAATAACGGTTGCTGTCAAAAATTTGCCCGCTTTTCAGCTTTCCGCCAGGGGCTACTAATTCATCACCGGTTGAGAACACGGCAATTTTCGGTTTACGGTAAACGGCCACTTCTTCAATACCCAGTGATGCCAGCAAGCCAATATCAACAGGGCTTAAGCGTGTACCCGTTGCTATCACTTCTTCACCCAAAGCAATATCGCTGCCCCGGCGGCGAATATTATCGCTTTCAGCGACATTCTGTAGCACGGTAATTTCACTTTTATCCTGATTAGCTTCAGTATTTTCCTGAATGATAACGGCGTCTACTGAATCAGGTATGGGGGCACCGGTCATAATACGAACGCACCCGTTTTCAGGGATAGAGTCGTTATAAGGGTGTCCCGCAGCGGCAACTCCGACAACTTTTAAGCGAGAACCTTTCTTCGCTTCACTGCTGCGGACAGCGTATCCGTCCATGGCCGAATTATCATAACCGGGAACATCCAACGTTGAATTTACCGGCCGGTTGAGGATACGCCCCAGCGCTTCCGATAATTCAACCGTCTCTTTGTCAGTTATGGTTGAAACGGTATTGAGCATGTTCTCTAGTGCCTGCTCAACAGGCATTAGTGACGGGTTACTCATACTTATTCACCTTGTTGATTAACCATCCAGACTGCGGCCTCAACACGAGAGCGCAAGCCCAGCTTTTTCAGTAAGTGTTTAACATGCACCTTAACGGTACCATCGGATATGTCCAGCTCGCGGGCAATGACTTTGTTACTCATGCCTTTAGCAATTAAGCTTAGAATTTCATGCTCGCGGTTGGTTAAGGTACTCAATTGCGAAGTAGCAGACTGAGTTGGCTGGCGCAAAGCTGTAGCCAGTATTTCGGTGATGGCTTCGCTTAACACCATTTTTCCGGTCACTGCGCGGTGAATTTGTTCTAACAGAAGCTCGGGTTCCATATCTTTTAGCAAGTAACCGTCAGCGCCATTAGTAATAGCTGCCACCACGTCGTCGTCGGCGTCACTAACCGTGAGCATGATAATGCGCGATGTCACCCCGGAATCCCGAAGCTTTTTCAGGGTTTCTATGCCATCCATACCATGCATGTTGAGATCCAGAACAATCAGGTCGGGATCGTGCTCAGCAGCTAACTCCAGTGCGTCCGGGCCGTTACTGGCTTCGGCGACAACAGTCATGTCGTCTTCCATGGCAATCAGCTGTTTTAGTCCTTTTCGCAGTAGTGGATGATCGTCCACTAACATAATGCTGGCTGCTTCGGTTGTCATAGTCTTCTCCCTTGTGTACTTAACTCAGTTAGTTTGACATAGCTGGTGTTTAAATTCACCGCACATAGCCAGAACTTACACTTTTGAATAACATTTTTACCCATAATTAGGTAAAGCATTACCCCATAATAACCCTAAAAGTAACTCTTGATGTGAGTTGTATCTAACCGGCCTTAGTAGCAAAGTCTTTAGTCATAAAATAAAACGAATAACTGCGACGATATGGATAAAGCTTCGGCGACAAATACACTCAGCGACGTGCAGGGAAACCTCGGTTCTCACGCGGTTTTGCGCTGGCTAACGCTCAGTGTATTGTTACTTGGCGTTACCTTTTGGGCAAGCTGGAGTGTTATTGTCGTTCTGTTGGCAAAATCCAATGCCAACTTAACGCCCAGTCAGCTTATGTCATTAGTCGCTATAGCGGGTGCCAGTGGCGCTCTGTCCCGACTACTAGGTACTTTGGTTGTTAACCAGCTAGGGCGCTGGATGCCAGCTGTTATTGCAACCATTATGTTGCTGGTCAGTATTGACAGTTTTGTACAGTTTTCAGCAATTCACATTACTTATCCTGTGCTCGCATTATTAGCTGCGCTATCGGGTATTGGTTGCACGATGTTTGCGCCGGCATTTGATCTAACCCGCCAGTTTAAGGGCTCCTTGAGTTTGCCTTTGTCTATGAGTGTGGTTATTGGAATGACCATATTCTCTTTATTTCTGGCACAGCTGGCGGTACCGCTACTGGCAACCTGGCAGCCTGACGGAATGGAATCTTCTTTAGTACTGCAACGCAGTAGCGGGAACTTTTTCGCGCGTGTTGATGCCGGTGAGCCTATTCTGTTAAACAGTTTCAGTTGTGTCTGGGCTGTTTTATTTACCTTTACCGCTATTGTGAGTGTTGGTGCTGCATTATTTGCTCCGAAAAAGCAGTCGTTGCCTAAGGTAACCATACGAAAGCTCCTTACCCAAAACGGTCATGTCTGGTACTGCAGTATTCTCTATAACATGACGTTTGGCAGTTTTATTGGTTTTGCCATGGCGTTGCCATTGTTGCTTGAGTTTGTATTTGGTTACAGCACGTTAATTTTGGTCTGGATGGGTCCTTTTGTGGCTTTACTGGCCCGTCCTTTTGGCCGTTGGTTGGCCGGAATTTTTGGTGGTGCTCTGGTAACACAAATCAGTTTATTGTTAATGATGGTTTTTGGTGCGGTAGCCGGGCGTTATATGTATTTTGCCCAGCACGGTCCAACAGAGATTTACTTTGAACCCTTTTTTATCAGTATGCTGGGTCTAATTTTTACCAGTGCCTTAGGGAACGGGTCGGTAGTGGTGACTATGAGAAAGGTGTTTCCAGGAACTTACACTCATAGGGTATTAATTTGGGCGGGTACCATCGCAATGTTGGGGGCGGTCTATTTGCCACTGCGCTTTGCCTGGGCGCTAAAATCTCAAAGCATCGATACCGTTTACATCGATTTTATTGTGTTCTACGTGATTGGTTTACTGCTGAACGGTTTTATCTACTTGCGCCGGCACGGCCAGTTCTATAACCCCTAGGCAGACCGGTTATTGCAACAGGTAGTCCGGGGTAAAGGAAAAGAGCACTTCTGTGCCTCCTGCAGCAAGCCGCGACATATTAATTTCACCACCTAAGTTACGGCTGCGCTCCTGCATAATGGCCAGTCCATAATGGTTAACCTTCTCTGCATTTTCCGGTAAACCGACACCGTCATCAGTAATTCTGAGTTCGACATCCTGCCCGCCGGGTTGCGAAAGGCTGATGTGAACCTGAGTTCCCTGGCTGTGGTTGACCGCGTTTTGGCTGGCTTCACGAATAATCTGCAGCAAATGAATTTCTTCATGCGGAGCCAGCGGTATGTTATTCAGACGGTAGTCCAGATTAATGGCCATGTCGCTTTGCTCAGTTAATTGCTTAACCGTAGTTTGCAGTGCGTTATAAAGGCCGGAACCGTCTACTTTCAGGCGGAAGGTAGTCAGTAGTTCACGCAGTTGACGATAGGCTGAATTTAAACCTTCACGAAGTTCGCTACTGACATCGTCAATAGTTGCGCGGTCGTTCTTTTCAATGCCTTTGTGCAAACGTGTCACCTGTATTTTGAGGTAGGACAGCGCTTGTGCCAGAGAGTCATGCAATTCACGGGCAATAACGGTACGCTCGTGCATCAGAGCCAGCCTGCGTACTTGTTCTTCTTCGGATTTGAGGCTTTGTGATAAGGCCAGTTGATCGGCGGTTGAACTCATCAGTTGTTGCTGCCAGGTAGCCAGCGGCTGGTTTTGCTCGCAACGTACAATGAGCACACCGTAATCTTGATCTTCTCTTTTTAAAACAAAACGATAAACAAGTTTGTCCTGCATAACCGATGCGCCTGGTCCCGCCTTAATACAGGTAGCACAATCGCCGGCATCACAAGGGTCATGTGAATTCGGGCGAGGTTGTAACTGTAGGAATGGGCGGCTGCCTTCCTCGGTTAAAAGGCAAAGTTCTATGTCTTCCACTTCGCCAACTTCATAGAGCTTTTCTACAACTTGCTGATAATTGTTGTAGTCGTAGCTGTGAACAATAATGGAGCGGGCGGTATCGTACAGAAAGGATAAAACTTTGTTCTTACGCGACAGTTCCTGGGTTTGTTGTTCCACCCGGCGCTCAAGACCGCCGTAAAAATAACTGACGGTTTCTGACATTTTATTCATGGTGCGTGAAAGCTGACCAATTTCATCTTCGTTATTGAGCTTAGATTTAGCGGTGAAGTCGCCTTGGCCTAAACGCTTAGAGACCGACAGTAAATGCATGAGCGGCTGATCAATTTTGCGTTTTAGCACGGTCAGCAGGAAGAAAAAGATAGCGACAATGACAAAGGATGCCAGGGCCAGAGCGCTGCGGACCGTCTCCATGCGCTGTTCTGAATGTTCCTGCAGTTGGCCTACCAGAGTATCCAGTTGGTTAACGTAGTTATCGATGGCTTCATTTTGCTCTTGAGAGAAACTGACGAAGCCCTGTTCGGCAATACCCGTTTGAACACGCTCCCACTCTGTCCGGGCTTCCTCGGCCAACTGTTGAATGCTGCCACCAGCCTTAACGAAATGGCGATTAAGCAGAGGCTTTTCCCACAAGGTTCCAATGTCCTGAGCTGTTTGATTTGCCTGCTGGGTTTCACCGTTAGATAACTGAAACGCAAACTTATAGGCTTTCATGCGGTGCGAGCCGGCTACGTTGATAAGCTCAGCATCTTGTTCGGACTTCTCTAAAAGCCAAAATGCCGATAAAGAGGAGGCGCTGGCCACGATCACGATAAGCGCAAGCGAAATTCTAAAAACGTTAATAATAGATGCGTTGCGTATCATTCCGGGCCACATTCAGAGTAAAAATTCAGCTACATGATATAGCATTTCCAAAGGGGGAGACAACAACCGATAACTTTGGGCTACCTCTTTTTTACCACCTTTAGGGCTAATTAATAATCACTCTCAATTAGAACGAGAAAACTTCTTAAAAATCAGTCTATGCAAGCTAAACTCATGTACCACCTTAGTGGTAGTTTTTAATGTATATCAATGAGTTAGCTAATTTTTTGAACTGGCAAGTCGACTCAGGATCACGCACACTTCTCCCACATATCTATTTAGTTACTGTTAGACGTGGACTGGGAGTCTAATTATGAGTCGTCTGCTTGAAAAACTGCGTTTCTTTAAAACGCAAAAGCAACCATTTTCGGATGGACATGGTGTTACTACCGATGAAGACAGAACGTGGGAAAAAGGGTATCGCCAGCGCTGGCAGCACGATAAAGTCGTGCGTTCAACGCACGGTGTGAACTGTACCGGTTCCTGCAGCTGGAAAATTTACGTTAAAGATGGACTGGTTACCTGGGAAACCCAGCAGACCGATTACCCTCGGACACGTCCTGATTTACCAAACCATGAACCGCGTGGCTGCCCAAGGGGCGCCAGCTATTCCTGGTATATCTACAGCGCTAACCGCCTGAAGTACCCTAAAGTACGCCAGCAGTTAATGACGCTGTGGCGCGAAGCCAAGGAACAGCATAAAGACCCGGTGAAAGCCTGGGAATCAATTGTGACTGATCCTAAAAAAGCGAAAAGCTATAAAGAAGCGCGCGGTATGGGCGGCTTTATCCGTGCAGACTGGAAAGAAGTAAACGAAATTATCGCAGCTTCCAACGTTTACACCGCGAAGGAATATGGGCCAGACCGTATTAGTGGTTTTTCACCCATTCCGGCAATGTCGATGGTTTCCTATGCTGCCGGCGCACGTTATTTGTCATTAATTGGCGCAAACTGCCTGAGCTTCTACGACTGGTACTGTGACTTGCCGCCGTCATCACCACAGGTATGGGGTGAACAAACAGACGTGCCGGAGTCAGCTGACTGGTATAACTCCAACTACATCATTGCCTGGGGGTCTAACGTACCGCAAACGCGTACACCAGACGCTCACTTCTTTACCGAGGTGCGTTACAAAGGAACGAAAACCTGCGTTATTACTCCGGATTACTCCGAAGCCTCTAAGTTTGGTGATACCTGGTTAGCGCCACGTCAGGGTACTGACTCGGCTCTGGCTATGGCATTTGGCCACGTTATTCTGAAAGAATTCTACGTCAACAAACAAAGCCAGTACTTCCACGACTATGTCACTCGTTACACCGACATGCCAATGCTGGTTATGCTGGAGCCAGGTGAAAAAGTACTGAACCAGGGCCGCTTCTTACGCGCTGCCGATTTGGTGGACAATCTGGGTGAAGAGAATAATCCAGACTGGAAAACCATTGCAATTAATGAAAAAAATAACAGCCTGACCAGCCCGAACGGCTCTATTGGTTATCGCTGGGGACAATCCGGCAAGTGGAACCTGGAACAGAAAGATAAAGATGGCGATGTCGATCTGCAACTGTCGCTTAAAGACAACAACGACGAAATTGTTGAGGTAGGCTTCCCTTACTTTGGTAGTGCTCCACACGAATACGAGTACTTCCAGCACACTGAGCACGACGAAATTCAGATTCGCAAAGTTCCGGCTAAGAAAGTCGAATTAGCGAACGGCGAAACGGCTTATGTGGCCACCGTTTTTGACTTAATGCTTGCGCAGTATGGCGTCGACAACGGCGTTAACGATGAAAACCGTGCTAAAGACTACAACGACGATGTGCCTTACACGCCTGCATGGCAGGAACACATTACCGGCGTAAAACCTGCGGATGTGATTCGTGTTGCAACTGAGTTTGGTCGTAATGCCGACAAGACCAAAGGTCGTTCCATGATCATCGTTGGCGCTGGTGTTAACCACTGGTACCACATGGACATGAGTTATCGCGGCATGATCAACATGCTGATGATGTGTGGCTGTATTGGTCAGTCCGGTGGTGGCTGGGCCCACTACGTTGGGCAGGAAAAACTGCGTCCGCAGACTGGCTGGACTCCTTTAGCCTTTGGTCTGGACTGGCAGCGTCCGCCACGTCATATGAATGGTACTTCGTTCTTCTACAACCATTCCGACCAGTGGCGCTACGAAAAGCTGGATATGAGCGAAATTGTCTCGCCATTGGCAAACAAAGATAAATGGCAGAGCACTATTTTGGATTACAACACGCGTGCTGAGCGTATGGGCTGGTTACCGTCCGCACCGCAGTTGGGTCAGAACCCATTGCGCGTTGTTGAAGCTGCTAAAGCTGCCGGTAAAGATGTTAAAGAGTATTTGGTTGAGCAGCTAAAAAGCGGTGATATTCGCTTTGCCTGTGAACAGCCGGATGACCCTAAAAACTTCCCACGCAATATGTTCATCTGGCGTTCGAACTTGCTGGGCTCCTCAGGTAAAGGTCACGAATACATGCTGAAGCACCTGTTGGGTACTAAGCATGGCCTGCTAGGTAAAGACCTGGGCGACTTTGGCGGTAAAAAACCAGAAGATGTGGAATGGGTTGATGAGGCGCCGGAAGGCAAAATTGACCTGCTGACCACACTGGATTTCCGTATGTCGACAACTTGTCTGTATTCAGACATCGTTTTGCCGACCGCTACCTGGTATGAAAAAGACGATATGAATACCTCGGATATGCATCCGTTTATTCACCCGTTAACAGCAGCCGTTGACCCGGTTTGGGAAGCGCGCAGTGACTGGGATATCTTCAAAGGTATAGCGAAAGAGTTCTCCCGTGCAAGTGAAGGGCACCTGGGTGTTGAACAAGACGTGGTTACCGTACCACTGCAGCACGACTCCCCCGGAGAGCTGGCACAGCCATACGGTGGTAAAGCCTGGTGGAAAGGCGAGTGTGAAGCTATTCCAGGTAAGACTATGCCGAACATTACCGTGGTTGAGCGTGACTACCCGAATACCTACAACCGTTTCACTTCGCTTGGTCCATTAATGGATGAGCTGGGTAACGGCGGTAAGGGGATTAACTGGGATACCAAGGAAGAGGTTGAATTCCTCGGTAAGTTAAACCGCAAGCACGTTGAAGAAGGCATTAACAAAGGACGTCCTAAGATTGAGTCAGCCATAGATGCCTGTGAGGTTATTTTGTCACTGGCACCAGAAACTAACGGTCATGTTGCCGTTAAAGCCTGGGCTGCGCTGGGTAAACTGACGGGTCGCGAGCATACCCATTTGGCGAAGCCGAAAGAGGAAGAAAAGATCCGCTTCCGCGATATCGTTGCGCAACCGCGTAAGATCATTTCATCGCCAACCTGGTCAGGTCTGGAAGATGAGCACGTGTCTTACAACGCAGGTTACACCAACGTTCATGAGCTGATTCCATGGCGCACCATTACCGGTCGTCAGCAGTTCTATCAGGACCATGAGTGGATGCGTGACTTTGGCGAAACCTTATGTGCCTATAAGCCGCCGATTAACCTGAAGACCGTTGCGCCGGTACTGAACAAACGTCAGAACGGTAACAAAGAGATTGTACTGAACTGGATCACACCGCACCAGAAGTGGGGTATCCATAGTACCTACTCCGACAACCTGTTAATGCAGACCCTGTCGCGTGGCGGACCTATTGTTTGGCTTAGCGAAGTTGACGCAAAAGCGGCTGGCATTGAAGACAACGACTGGCTGGACATTTTCAACGTCAACGGTGCGATTTGTGCTCGTGCGGTGGTGTCACAGCGAGTACCGGAAGGTATGAGCATGATGTATCACGCTCAGGAACGTATTTTGAACATGCCTGGCTCTGAGTTAACCGGTACCCGTGGTGGTATTCACAACTCAGTAACGCGTGTGGTTATGAAGCCGACTCATATGATCGGCGGCTACGCACAACAAGCCTATGGCTTTAACTATTACGGGACAGTTGGCTGTAACCGCGATGAATTCGTGGTGGTCCGCAAGATGGACAAAGTCGACTTCCTGGACACTGAATAATTCGGAGTGGGGACAACACGATGAAAGTAAGAGCTCAAATTGGCATGGTGCTGAATTTGGACAAGTGTATCGGCTGTCATACTTGCTCCATCACCTGCAAAAACGTATGGACCTCGCGTGAAGGGGTTGAATATGCCTGGTTTAACAACGTAGAAACCAAGCCAGGCATTGGTTTCCCGAAAGAATGGGAAAACCAGGACAAATGGAACGGCGGTTGGTCGCGCAATAAAAAGGGTAACCTGGAACTAAAAATTGGTAGTAAGCGCCGCGTGCTTGCCAATATTTTTGGTAACCCGGATTTACCTGAAATTGATGACTACTACGAGCCGTTCGACTTTGATTACCAGCACTTGCATACGGCGAAGCCGAGCAAGCACCAACCAACTGCGCGTCCACGCTCACTGATTACCGGTAAGCGGATGCAGAAAGTTGAGTGGGGTCCGAACTGGGAAGAAATTCTGGGTACGGAATTCGAAAAACGTAAGAAAGACAAGAACTTCGACGACGTGGTGCAAAAAGACATGTACGGTCAGTTTGAAAAGACCTTCATGATGTATTTGCCACGTTTGTGTGAACATTGTCTGAACCCGGCCTGTGTGGCGGCTTGCCCTTCCGGCGCTATTTATAAGCGTGAAGAAGACGGTATTGTTCTGATTGACCAGGACAAATGTCGCGGCTGGCGTATGTGTGTATCGGGTTGCCCGTACAAGAAAATTTACTACAACTGGAAGACCGGTAAATCTGAAAAATGTACGTTCTGCTATCCGCGCATTGAAGCCGGTCAGCCAACCACATGTTCAGAAACTTGTGTGGGTCGTATCCGTTACTTAGGTGTGTTGCTTTATGATGCCGACCGCATTGAAGAAGCGGCAAATACACCAAACGAGCAGGATCTGTACGAAGAACAGTTAGGTATCTTCCTTGACCCGCATGACCCTGAAGTTCAGGAAGCGGCGCGTAAAGAAGGCATTGCTGAAAACTGGATCACGGCTGCACAGCGCTCACCGGTTTACATGATGGCAATGCAGTGGAAAGTAGCACTGCCACTGCACCCTGAGTACCGGACGCTGCCAATGGTTTGGTATGTGCCACCGCTGTCGCCAATTCAAAGCGCGGTCGAAGCTGGCCACGTGGGTATGGACGGTGAAATTCCGGATCTTAAATCGCTGCGTATTCCGCTGCGTTATCTGGCTAACCTACTGACTGCCGGTGACGAGAAACCCATTGTTCGCGCACTGGAGCGAATGATAGCCATGCGCTCGTACAAGCGTTCAGAGCATGTTGACGGCGTTGAAGACTTAGCGGTTCTGGAGCAGGTTGGCCTGACCAAGAATCAGGTAGAAGAAATGTACCGTTACATGGCGTTGGCGGATTATGAAGACCGCTTCGTTATTCCGACCAGCCATCGCGCTTATGCTGAAAACGCATACGATGTTAAAGGCGGCTGTGGCTTTACCTTTGGTAATGGCTGTAGCGACGGAAACAACGGTGTGAATCTGTTCGGCGCTAAGAAAGAGTCGGTTCGTCAAGTCATTCCTGTGACCATGAAGGAGTAATCAGCATGCAGGTATTACAAGTTATTTCGTTATTGCTGGATTACCCCAAACCCGAGCTTGTAGAAGCTCGGGCGGAGTTAGAGCAAATGATTCAGCAGTCGCCTTTAAGTGCTGACGATAAAGCAGCGCTGGAGGCCTTTATTGAGCACCGCACCAGTATGTCGTTGATGGACTGGCAGTCGGAGTATGATGGACTGTTTGAGCGTGGCCGCGCTCTGTCGCTACTGTTGTTCGAGCACGTACATGGAGAGTCGCGTGACCGTGGCCAGGCGATGGTTGATTTAATGAACCAATATAAAACCGCTGGTCTTGATTTAGGTGTGAAAGAACTGCCGGATTACATTCCGCTGTATCTGGAATTCTTGTCCACCCAGGGCGATGAAAATGCTCGTCTTGGCTTAGAAGAAGTTGCGCATATTCTGGCACTGCTTACAGCAAGGCTTGAACAACGCGGCAGTAACTACTCGCTTTTATTCCAGACACTGTTGAGTATCTCTGGTGTGCAGATTGATCTTGACGACGTGCGTCAGCAAATTGCCAACGAGAAGCGCGATGACACCAGCAAAGAACTGGACAAAGTGTGGGAAGAAGAAGCGGTGACCTTTGCCGGCAATGACCAAATGCAGGGTTGTCCAACGGCGCAGAACCGGCCTTCGGAAGGTCAGCGTCGGGATCAGTACGTGCCATTGAACACCGACGATTTATCACAGCCGCGTAAAGTGTCGGGTATTTAAGGAGATTACCATGAGCTATCTAAATATGTTGGCCTTCGGCGTATACCCTTTTATTGCCTTGGCTGTTTTCTTCATCGGAGCCTGGATCCGTTATGACCGTGAGCCATACACCTGGAAAACGGCGTCGAGCCAAATGCTGGAAAGTAAGCAACTGCGCAAAGGTAGTTTGCCGTTTCACGTTGGTATTCTGGGGATCTTCTTTGGTCACCTGGTGGGATTGCTAATGCCAAAGCCTGTTTGGCACATACTGGGTGTGAGTAATGAGGCGAAACAGTGGCTGGCAATTATTGCCGGCGGTATCTTCGGCTTAATTTGTTTATATGGGTTGGCTATTCTCATTAACCGCCGCATGAACAACGTTCGTGTGCGGGCTACCAGCACCAGAATGGACATACTATTGCTGTGGCTATTGTTAGCACAATTAGTTTTAGGGTTAATTTCAATTTATTACTCGGTAAACCATGTGGTGCATGGTGCAGAAGGGGAGAAAGCGGGCGTTATGCTGATGCTGATGACCTGGGCACAGAACATTGTGACGCTTGACCCGGTAGAGGCAGTAGCGGCTATCAGCAACCCTCAAATTGAGTGGGTATTTAAACTGCATGTATTCCTCGGAATGACCATTTTCTTAGTCTTTCCGTTTACCCGACTCGTGCATATGTTCAGCGCGCCTGTTCAGTATCTTACTCGTCAGCACCAGGTTGTTCGGAAAAAATTCGCTCGCTAGTAGATTTATCGAGAGGGGCAACCCTCTCAGGGAAGGTTGTTATGATACAAGTGAATCAAGTGGAAATTGCGGAAAAGGAGATACTGGCTGAAATGCAGTATCACCCCGCTGACACGCAGGAAGAAGCCATGAGTATGGCAGCGGAAGCACTGGTAATCGGTGAGCTGTTCAAACAAAGGGCAAAAGATTTAGGCATTGAGGTACTGGATGACACCGCGCAGGGCAGCGAAGATGACTTCATTGAAATTCTGATTGAACGTGAAGTAGCTCGCCCGAAAGCGGACGAGCAAGCTTGCAAACAGTACTTTGAGCAAAACCCGGAGCGCTTTAAAACGTCGCCGATTGTTGAGGCTCGCCATATTCTGTTAGCGGCAGCGCCGGATGATGATCTTGAGCGGGTGAATGCAAAGCGTATGTCGGAGCAGCTTATTCAGCAGTTGCAGGAAGGCGACGACTTTAGTCAGCTTGCACGCCAGTATTCCTCGTGCCCGTCAAAGGAGACCGACGGAAACCTGGGGCAGTTGAGCAAGGGGCAAACCGTTCCTGAGTTTGAACGCCAGTTGTTCACCGCTGAAGAAGGGTTAATGAAATACCCGGTAGAAACTCGTTACGGGTTTCATGTGGTGTCTGTTGACCATAAAATTGATGGTAAGCCGTTACCGTACGAGGCGGTTAAAGACAAAATAGCGGAATACCTGGAAGAGAAAGTGCACCGTAAAGCGGTTTCTCAATACATACAGGCATTGGCGAATGAAGCTGATATCAAAGGTTTCGATTTTGTTGATACCGGTTCACCGTTACTGCAGTAAGCAGCTCTATTTCTGCTAGGATAGGCACCCAAAGGGGTGCCTTTTTTATTTTGGAGTTAAATTATGGAATCTGCCTTCTGGCATGAGCGTTGGGAAAATCAGCAAATTGGTTTTCATCAGCCACACACACATGAACTATTGCTGAAGTATTTTTCTGGTGTGGTAAAGCCCGGTGCAAAGGTGTTTGTGCCTTTGTGCGGCAAATCAAAAGATATGCTGTGGCTGCTGGAAAAAGGCTACCGTGTTTTTGGGGTAGAGCTGAGTGAGCTGGCGGCCAGACAGTTTTTCGAGGAGAACCAATTAAAACCCAAAATAACCCAGCGTGGCGACTTTAAAGAGTATGCTCTGGATGAGCTGGTTATATGGGTTGGCGATTTCTTTAAGCTGGTTAAAAGCGACCTTGCGGATATTGGTGCCTGGTACGATCGCGCCGCCATGATTGCGCTACCACCTGAAATGCGTCAACGCTACGTTCAACAGCTATGCGAGCAATTACCCGAGCAGGCAAAAGGTTTACTGATTACGTTGCAGTATCCGAATGGGTACCGTGAAGGGCCGCCGTTTTCGGTATTGGAAGGGGAAGTCGAAGTGGGTTATGGTCAGCGTTTTAGCATTGATCAACTGGAGTCAGCTGAAACCACGGTTAACGGGAAAGAAGCGGACGACAACCCGGTTACCGAGCAAGTGTATAAGCTGGATTAGCCCATTAATTTATTGCGCCGTAAAATCTTTTCAGTGCGGCGTGCCAATTTTTCCATAAAAACCAGGTCCGCTAATGTTGGTTCTGCCAATTCATTATCCAGGTCGGCCTGCCATTGGCTGACCTCAGCATCCAGCATTTCCATCATTTTCTTAGAACAGCCACGACAAATACCCTGGCACATATCCGCTTCTTTTAAGCCAAAAGGAATGTGTTCCCGAATAACGTCCAGTAACTGATACATCGCGGTTTTGGTATCGGGTTTGCGGCTCATACATCCTCCGATTAACTCGTCCAAAAAGAAAAACCAGACTTCCGCAAAAGTTGTAGAAGCCTGGTTTATTAAGGGTTAAGCAGATTTATGCTTTAAGCCTTTTACAACTTGCCAGCTGATGCCTAGTGCACCCACGATGAAGACCATGTCGCCGACGGTACGGAACCAACGTAGGTTCTGAAGCAGAGGCTGTTGCATGAAGGCTTCACTACGTGCGTACCATAAACCTTCAGTCGCAGCGGCGTAGAACTGAATGAAACCGACTGGCAGCAAGCTGGTGAAGAGCATTAGTGCTAAGCCAATGTTCATTGTCCAGAAGGCCATTTTCATCAGTTTTTCATCAAACTGCAGAGTTGGTCGTATGTAGCGCAGAATTAACAGGACGAAACCAAGCGCCAGGAATCCGTACACACCGAATAGTGCTGCGTGTGCGTGAGTAGGCGTAGTGTTCAAACCTTGTACATAGTACAGCGAGATAGGCGGGTTGATCATGAAGCCTAATACGCCGGCGCCTAACATGTTCCAGAACGCAACGGCAACGAAGCACAGTAGTGGCCATTTAAGGCGTTGCATCCAGTCAGCACGTTTTTGCAGGCTGTAGTTTTCCCAGGCTTCATAGCCCAGCACAATTAGCGGTACCACTTCTAACGCTGAGAAAGTAGCGCCCACGGCCATAACCGGTGTGGTTGTGCCTGAGAAGTACAAGTGGTGGAAGGTACCCGGGACACCGCCCAGCATAAACAATGACGCTGAGGCCAGTGCTGCAACGGTTGCCATACGGCGGGAAACCAAACCCATGCTGTGGAAAATGAACGCCAGTGAGGCAGTGGCAAATACTTCAAAGAAGCCTTCTACCCACAGGTGAACAATCCACCAGCGCCAGTATTCCATGATAGAAATGTGAGTACGCTCGCCGTAGAAGAATCCGGCACCGTAGAACAGGCCAATGGCAACGACTGAGGCGGTGAAGAGTGCCAGTAAGTTCTTGTCGCCTTTCTCTTTGAAGGCACCAACAACACAGCGCATCATCAGTACTAACCAGAAGACGATACCCAGGAACTTACCAATTTGCCATAAGCGACCTAAATCGACGTACTCATAGCCCTGGTGACCTAACCAGAAGTTCAGGTGTTCAGGCATGATTTGCGCGATGGCTAACCAGTTACCGATAAAGGTACCCGCAACAACCAGAACCAGTGCCCAGAACAGGATGTCGACACCCAGTTTCTGATACTTCGGATCTTTACCACCGTTAATAATCGGGGCAAGGAAGAGTCCTGCAGACAAGAACCCGGTCGCTATCCAGAACATGGCGGCCTGAATATGCCAGGTACGAGTTAGTGAGTAGGGGAACCACTCTGAAATATTAATACCGTAGAACTCTTGTCCTTCTACTGTGTAGTGCGCGGTAAGACCACCCATTAACACCTGGAAAGTGAACAGAGCAACAACGATAAATAAATATTTGCCCAAAGCTTTTTGCGATGGAGTCAGCTTAACCTTAGCAATAGGATCATGCTCTGGCGCAACCAGTTCCTCTTCTTCTTTGTCGCGTAAGAATGCCCACGCCCAAATTAAGAAACCAATACCGGCGATCAATAGGATAACACTGACAATGGACCAGATAATGTTTTCTGCGCTAGGCACGTTATCTATCAAGGTTTCATGTGGCCAGTTGTTGGTATAGGTGATGTCTGCACCTGGACGTTCAGTAGCAGCTGCCCATGCGGTCCAGAAGAAAAAGTCGTTCATTACTGCGCGACGCTCAGCTGAAGGCAGAGTGTTTTCCTTCATTGCATAGCTTACGCGAGTAGGGCGAAGCTCCGGGTCATCGCTGAACAGTTTTGAGTAGTACTCACCCGTTTGCTCAATAGCCTGAATGCGTCGCTCACTAAGAGTAACGGTGTCTGAGGCTTTGTCATAGGTGTTGGTGCGATACTCTTCCTTAAGTTCGTACTCAAGTTGGTTCTGTTGTACACCAGTAAGCTGTTCATAAGGCTTATCGAAGACTTCGTGGGCACGAATGTCTAACCAGGCCAGCAACTCACGGTGTAGCCAGTCAGCTGTCCAGTCCGGAGCCTGGTAAGCACCATGTCCCCAAATTGAGCCAAGCTGCATGCCGCCAACCGACTGCCAGGCTGTCTGCCCGTCTAAAACCGATTCCTCGGTTGCAACGACGTTACCATTGGTACTCATGAACTTATCCGGAATAGGCGGAGCCTCCCGGTAAACTTCCGTTCCAAAATACCCTAAAACGCCAAAGGTAATTGCAAGAACTGCAATTAGCGTCCACCAAAGCTTACGATACCCGGCCATTGTTGACCTCCTTGATGCTGAACAGCTTCATGTTGTTACTCCATAGGTTTATGAGCAGAGAATTCTTATTAATTCACTATGCGTTCACCTAATTGCAATATTGAGGCCACTTTTTAAAGTGTTGATTACTATATCTTTTATTTTAAATAGGGTTTTTATGACTGAGTTTTATTAGGTTGTTTTAACTGGCGTGGTTAAAAGTACCCTAACGGTCATTTCTACCCTAAAAGAGGTATCTCTTAAGGCGGGTTGGCAGCTTTATTCCTTTCTGCTTAAACCTTGAGCAGGATCAATGCATTCGCATCAGACTCTCCTATGCTAGAAGCACAATATGTAGTGTTGAATTTAAAATAACTAACGATATATGGTGTTTTATGCCGGTTTACCCCACAAGACTGCATTACAGCGCGGAACAGATTGTCTGGCAGGAAGTTCCGGGAGAAGTGGCGTTAGCTTACACCATTACCGGCTGCCCGGTTGGGTGCAAAGGTTGCCATAGTGTGGATAGCTGGCCGGTCGGAAGTGGCGAGCCACTGACGCAGGAGCACCTTCAGCAGCAGTTGCAAAAATATCGCGGATTAATTAGCTGCGTTTTATTTTTGGGCGGCGAGTGGCAGCCAACGGCACTACTGAAACTATTAAAGCAAGTAAAAAATGAAGGGCTGGAGACTTGTCTGTATACCGGCTATGAAAACGTCTCAATAGCGCTTCGTGAACAACTGACTTATCTAAAAACCGGACCGTGGATAGCTGCCCGGGGCGGCTTGGAAAGTCCAACGACCAACCAACGATTCTATGACTTACGGACACAGCAGTTATTGAACTGCGAGTTTCAAACAGGAGAATAATTATGTTGCGCTTAAACGAAGAACAAGTCACTGGCAAAGTCGATTTCATCCACGAGTATTTACATGCTCAAAATGCAGCTGATGGCTCAAAAATGGATGCAAACGCCAACGTCACACAAAAGAACATAGCAACGCTTGAAGCCGAGTTAATGAAAGACTTTTTTGTGCAGGTTAACCGCAAGCAGGTCAGCAATAAAATAAGTGAGCTTTTTGGTAACGATTTGGCAAAAGAGTACGTTCGTCAAATTGAGGACCATGAAATTTACGTGCATGACGAAACCAGCCTGAAGCCTTACTGTGTTTCAGTCACTATGTACCCGTTTTTACGTGACGGATTAACGAAGCTGGGCGGTGAGTCTCAGGCACCTAAGCATTTAGAGTCGTTCTGCGGCACGTTCGTCAACTTTGTTTTTGCTGTAAGTTCCCAGTTTGCCGGAGCGGTTGCTACGGTCGAGTTCCTAACCTACTTCGACTACTTTGCCCGTAAAGACTACGGCGACGATTACTTAAATACCCATCGTCACCAAATTGAAAACCACTTGCAGCACGTGGTGTATGCACTGAATCAGCCAGCGGCGGCTCGCGGCTACCAAAGTGTGTTCTGGAATATCTCTATTTACGACCAGCATTACTTTGACAGTATGTTTGGTGAGTTTGTTTTCCCTGCGGACTTCACTAAGCCGGAATGGAGTTCGGTGAGCGCGCTGCAGGACTTCTTCCTGGACTGGTTTAATAAGGAACGCGAAAAAACGATTCTAACCTTCCCGGTGGTGACGGTTGCCATGTTAACCGACGACGGTCAGTGCAAAGATCAGTTATTTGCAGAGAAAATCGCCGGAGAAATGGCTAATGGTAATTCTTTCTTTGTCTACTTATCCGACAATGCCGACTCGTTAGCTTCATGTTGCCGACTACGCAGCGAAATTAGCGACAATACCTTTTCTTATACCCTGGGTGCCGGTGGTGTCGCTACAGGCTCTATTAATGTCATAACCATGAACATGAACCGCTTGGTTCAGGATGGCAGAGATTTAGAGGAGGAAGTCAGCAAAATTCACAAATATCAGGTGGCTTACAGAAAGTTGATGGAAGAATATAAAGAAGCGGGTCTGTTAACCGTTTATGATGCCGGCTTTATTACTCTGGACAAGCAGTTCCTGACTATAGGCATTAACGGCATGGTTGAAGCGGCTGAGTCGCAGGGGATTACCGCAGGTAACAACCAGGCTTATAAAGACTTTGTGCAAAGCCATTTAAAAGTGATTTACGACGCTAATAAAGCCGCGAAAAAAGAATACGGCTATATGTTCAATACCGAGTTCGTGCCAGCAGAAAACCTGGGTGTGAAAAACGCTAAGTGGGACAGAGCTGACGGCTACAAAGTGAGCCGTGACTGCTACAACTCCTATTTTTATGCGGTAGAAGACGACGACGCCAATGCATTGGATAAGCTTGTTCTTCATGGAAAAGAGTTGATTGAATACCTGGACGGCGGTTCGGCTCTGCACTTAAACCTTGATGAAAAGCTCAATACCTCAGGGTATTTGTCGTTACTGAATATTGCTGCAAAAACCGGCTGTAACTACTTCTGCATTAACGTCAAAATTACCATTTGTAATGCCTGCGAACAGATTGATAAACGCACCTTAAGCGAATGTTCCAGCTGTGGCTCTGCAGACATAGACTACGGTACACGGGTTATTGGCTACCTGAAACGTGTATCGGCATTTAGCGCAGGTCGACGCAAAGAGCATCATTTGCGTCATTATCACCGTAAACAGCCGTCAGAGGTTGCTGTTGGCGCAGCGCAAGCCAATATTGGGCTGCGAAAAGCCAGCTAAAATTTGAAAACTACCCATAAAGAGGGAGCCCGCCTCCCTCTTTTTTCATGCCTTAAAATTGCGCTTTTATGGTATTCTCCGCGCGCACTTCCGGAAATTCAGGTGAAGCCATGGAAATCAATAGTTATCAAGACTTTATAAAAGCAGCAAAACAACAACACGAACCTCAGCGTTTGCTGTTTGTGTTGGCAAAAGCGCAACTCCCCGAGCAACCGACAGACAGTCAGAAGCAGCAATTCGAAACACAGGAAGGCGGCACATTAGAGCCGGTACTTTGTGTCGATAAACTGCCCGAAGAAGTCGAAGACTTTTCTGCGTTGGTTGAAGAGTCTAAACGCACCGACATTGACTGGGATATTGCGTTTATCAGCGCAATGGACGGCCGCGGCGGTCATCCCATTTCAAGCGACGAAGCCAGCCAGCCACTGGAAATGATGGTGCAACAAATTCAGGCCGGCATGATCAAACATTTTTTAACCATTAACCGACAAGGAGAGTTGGTGCAGTTACTGTAGAGGTACGCTGCGCCCTATGTGGCCATGACAAAATTTCTGATTACCGTTATTACCCTGTTTTTTTCGGTATCGGCACTGGCGGCAGAGCCCGCCATCTCTCCTTTTGATTTAACCCAGTCTACTGTTGGCTACACCGCCATTATCATCTTTGTTCTCGCCTACATTCTGGTGATGGGCGAAGAGAAGCTCCACATGCGTAAGTCAAAGCCGGTATTGGTTGCCGCCGGCCTCATCTGGATCTTAATTGGCTGGGTGTATACCGGTGATCAGGCCGCTATGGCTGAGTCTGCTTTTCGCCATAACCTGCTTGAATTTGCCGAATTGATGCTTTTCCTGTTGGTGGCCATGACCTATATAAACGCCATGGAAGAGCGCCGTTTGTTCGATGCACTGCGAGCCTGGTTACTGAAAAAAGGCTTTAGTTATAAGCAGCTGTTCTGGATAACCGGCTTACTGGCCTTCTTTATTTCTCCGGTGGCGGATAACTTAACGACTGCCTTATTGATGTGTGCCGTGGTCATGAAAGTTGCCCAGGACGATAAGAAATTTGTCGCCTTATGTTGTGTCAGTATTGTGGTTGCGGCCAACGCGGGTGGCGCCTTCAGCCCCTTTGGTGATATCACCACGCTCATGGTCTGGCAGGCCGGGCAGGTCACTTTTACCGAGTTTCTTCGTTTGTTCTTGCCATCGGTTGCTAACTATTTAGTACCGGCAATTGTGATGAGCTTTTTCATTGAAAATAAAAAGCCGACAACACTGCACACCGAAGTGGAACTAAAACGTGGTGCGCTGCGAATTACCGCCTTATTCTTACTGACTGTAGCTACAGCGGTAACTTGTCATATTGTACTGCACCTGCCGCCTGTGCTGGGCATGATGATGGGCTTAGGTTATCTGCAGTTCTTCGGTTACTTCTTACGTATGACACTACCAGGCTCCCTAGCTCGTAAACGAGCGATGGCAGAGCGCGTAGGCGACCAAAAGCGCCTGGAACAATTAGGTGGTGTGGTGCCCTTTGATGTTTTCAGCCGGGTTTCGCGAGCGGAGTGGGACACCCTGTTGTTCTTCTACGGAATCGTTTTATGCGTTGGCGGGCTTGGCTTTATGGGGTATCTGAGCCTGCTTTCTGAAACGCTTTACGGCGGTATGAGTGCGACAATGGCGAATACCATTCTGGGTGTCGTTTCGGCGGTCATCGACAACATTCCGGTCATGTTTGCTGTACTGTCGATGGAACCCGATATGTCACATGGTCAGTGGTTGCTCATTACCCTAACCGCAGGTACCGGTGGTAGCTTACTCTCCATTGGGTCAGCAGCCGGTGTCGCTCTAATGGGGCAGGCCAGAGGCTACTACACCTTTGCCTCCCATCTGAAATGGACCCCGGTAATAGCACTGGGCTACATAGCCAGCATATTGCTGCACCTATGGCTTAATGAAGCAACGTTTCATATTTAGCCCGGGGGAAGGGAAAGTACTCTTTTGCGGTTAAAGCTTCCAACTCAGAGAGCCGCCTGCAAGTACGTCCCTGTAAGGCTTGAGTGGCGCCATCCTTGGCGCCACACACTCTCTGAGTTGGAAGCTCTAACCACGTGAACGTGCTTTCCCGATCGACCCAAGCGTATGAAGACCGGTTTACCTCTTTCCGCTAAACGACTTTGGAGTAGCGGTTCTGGCCGTGGTCCAGGTATTCGTCAAAGCATGCGCAGATGCTGCGAACCCAGAGGCGACCTAATTCTGTGACGCGGAGTTTTTTGTCGGACACGTCGACTAAACCGTCTTCAATAAACGGTTTTAACAGCGGTATGGCTTCGGCGAAATGTGCCCAGAAGTCATCGATATTCCACTCGGCTTTAAAGGCCTCAATATCCAGCTCAAAGTGGCAGATAACCTGAGAAATTAGAGCGGCGCGAATTTTATCCTCGTCCGTTAATGCCATGCCTTTGATAATGGGCTTTTGTCCGTTATCTATCATTTTGTAGTAAGCCGGTAGCTCTTTTTCGTGTTGCCAGAGCACACCGTTTACCTGGCTAATGGATGATACGCCCAGGCCCAGTAATGCATCCTGCCCGTCGGTCGTATAGCCCTGGAAGTTACGTTGCAAACGACCTTCGCGCTGAGCAATTGCCAGACCGTCGTCTTTCTTCGCAAAGTGGTCCATGCCAATAAACTGATAACCGGCCTCGCTAAGCTGAGTAATGGCTTGTTCCAGCAGGCTTAACTTAACCGAAGGTTGTGGAATGGACTCTTCTGGTATTTTCTTCTGCCCGGCAAAGCGTTCAGGCAAATGCGCATAGCTGAATACCGAAATACGGTCAGGGTCCATTTCAATCACTTGCTCAATCGACTTCCTAAAGGTTTCCGGACGTTGGTACGGCAGTCCGTAAATTAAGTCTAGGTTAATAGAGTCAAAGCCCAGTTCTTTACTCAGCTTCAGCTGATGAGCGATTAAATCGACATCCTGTACGCGGTTAATGGCAATCTGAACTTTTTTGTCAAAGTCTTGTACGCCGTAGCTGACACGGTTAAAGCCTAACTCGCGCAAATGGCGAAGTTTTTCATCACTGCAACTGCGTGGGTCAATCTCAATACTGACTTCGGGGTTACTGGCAAAAGTAAAGTTCTCGTGAACCAAGTCCATTAACCGGGTCAACTGCTGTTCAGTCAAAAAGGTTGGAGTACCGCCGCCCAAATGAATTTGGCGGATTTTCTTGTCCTTTACCATGGGTTGGTACATCGCCATTTCTTTGGCCAGGTAATCCAAATATTTATCGGCCTTGTGCTGATGGCGGGTGATCACCTTATTGCAACCACAGTAGTAGCAAAGCTTATGGCAAAACGGTAAGTGCAAATACAAACAGAGTCCGTCACCTGCATTTTTTAGTGCGGCTTCAATGCGGTTTTCTGAAAATTGTTCGGAAAGCATCAACGCCGTGGGATAAGACGTATAACGAGGTCCATTAATGTTGTATTTTTCGATTAATTCTTTATCCCAGGTAACTGTACTCATAACCACCTCTTGACCTCGGTCAAAACTTATTTAATTAACTTATCTGTATTGTTTCACCTTTTTCTTTATAAATAAAATCGCTAAAGCGGTCGCCTATTAAAAATAAGGCCTTGGGAAGCTTTTGATTTACCTCAATAGTGTCTAAGAAGTTTTTTAAATGTAACCCTAATTCGGTATTGCCTTTTACCATTAGCTTTCGGTTAAAAAATAAAGTGTCAGGATCAACCTTGCCATAAATCAATAAAAGCAGCGCGTCACCATCTGATGAGAGCTGAACGTCGGCCTTGACGGGACTCTTAAGGGTCTTTAGTTGGTTCTCTTTTAAGGTTAAAAAGAGTGATAAATCAATATCTTTTACTTTTATCTCAATAACTCTTTCAGAAATAAAGTCAAGATCACCCGATATTATTTCTTCTTTAAATAAGCGGTTTAATAATTGTTCAGATCCAAAGTTAATAATGCGCTCTGGTATTAATTTATTTATTGGCTGAATTATTTTAGGTATAGAAGATACCCAATTGGTGGTATTCATTTTTTGCTCCATATACAACAACAAAATAAAAGACTTGGGCACTATAATAAATAAACAAATAAGGCGCTACAAAATAATTAAATAGAGGTTTCAGATGGAATTGTTATGTCCAGCCGGAAGTATCCCTGCATTAAAAGCGGCTATAGAAAATGGTGCCGATGCGGTTTATGTGGGGCTAAAAGATGAAACCAATGCGCGTCATTTTGCAGGTTTGAATTTAAACCAGATGAAGTTATCGGAAGCAGCGGACTACGTGCATAAGCATGGCCGTAAACTGCATGTTGCTATTAACACCTTTGCCCATGCCAACAGTTGGGAAAAATGGCGGCAAGCGGTCGATGATGCCGTACTGGCCGGTGCCGATGTGCTGATTATTGCTGACTTAGCGGTTTTGGCTTATGCGGCGGAAAGGTACCCGAGAGTTGAGAGGCACTTATCGGTGCAGGCTTCTGCAACCAACGCAGGTGCCATTCGATTTTACCAGCAGTTTGGTGTTTCCAGGGTCGTTTTACCCCGGGTTCTGTCTATGCAGCAGGTACGGGCGCTGGCGCGCACAACCGACGTTGAGCTGGAGGTGTTTGCCTTCGGTAGTCTCTGCATTATGGCGGAAGGGCGCTGCTACTTAAGTTCTTACCTGACCGGTGAATCACCTAATACCGCAGGAGCCTGCTCGCCCGCCGCTTTTGTGGAGTGGGACGAACAGGACAACAAGCTGGAATCTCGGCTTAACGGTGTGCTCATTGATCGTTTTGATGAAAACGAAAAAGCCGGTTACCCCACTTTGTGTAAGGGACGCTTTTCGGTCGATGACGAAATTTACAACGTGCTGGAAGAGCCTACCAGCCTGAACACCTTGAGCCTGTTGCCGCAACTTTATAAAGAAGGCATTGCCTCCTTAAAAATTGAAGGGCGACAGCGCAGTCCGGCTTATGTATCACAAATTACCAGAGTGTGGCGTCAGGCTATAGACACGGTTATGGCCGACCCCGACAACTTTGAAGTGGCAGATAACTGGAACTCAGTTCTGTCCTCGCTTTCTGAGGGCAGTCAAACGACGCTCGGCGCGTACCACCGGAAATGGAAGTAACCAACATGAAGTTTTCTTTAGGACCTAACCTGTACTTTTGGCCAAAACAACAGGTCTTTGATTTTTACCAGCAGGCTGCCGAGTCGGATGTTGAACATGTGTATCTTGGTGAAACTGTCTGTAGCAAGCGGCGTGAGTTGAAGCTGGATGACTACCTGACAATAGCGCACATGCTAAGAGAAGCGGGTAAGAAAGTGACGCTGTCGACCATGACCTTACTAGAGGCACCTGCTGAATTAAGAGAGCTGGGTAAGTATTGTGACAATGGTGAATTTGATGTTGAAGCTAATGATGTCAGCGCCATTGGTATATTGCAGGAACAGGGGCTTAACTTTACCGCCGGGCCGGCTATTAATATTTATAATCATCAGAGCCTGCGCCGCTTAATTGATATGGGCATGACGCGTTGGGTTGCGCCTTTTGAACTCTCGCGTGACTGGCTGCAGGATATTTTACAGCAAAACCTGATTAATACGGTGAGAGACTGTTTTGAGGTGGAGGTGTTTTCTTTCGGTCATATGCCACTGGCCTGGTCTGGACGCTGCTTTACGGCCCGCTCAGAAAACCGCCCGAAGGATCAGTGCGAACTGTGTTGCATAAAGCATCCGGAAGGCCGCGAAGTAAAGAGCCAGGAAGGGCAGCAGGTGTTTGTGCTTAATGGCATTCAGACGCAATCGGGTACCCGCTATAATCTTATAAATCAATTACCCAGTATGAAAGGTCTGGTTGATATTGTACGCATAAGCCCGCAGCCGGAAGGGACTTTTGACTGGCTACAGCGTTTCCGTAACAATGTCGATGGTGAGCACCCCCTAAAACTAAATAGTAAAGAAAGTAACGGCTATTGGTTACAGCTTGCGGGTTTGGCAACGGCGTAACGGAACAAAGCATTTATAGCGAAAAGGATAACTATGTCAGAGAAAATAGCTCGAATTGGTGTACTAACCGTTAGTGACAGGGCCAGTGCCGGAGTGTATGAAGACATTTCCGGGCAGGCGATAAAAGATACACTAAAAGACTACCTAACCTCTGAATGGCAGGCGGAGTGCCGGGTCATTGCCGATGAACAGCCTCTTATCGAGTCCACCATTAAAGAGTTAGTGGATAAAGAAGGGTGCTGTCTGGTCGTAACTACCGGAGGAACCGGGCCGGCTAAACGCGATGTCACACCTGAAGCGACGGAAGCCGTTTGCGACCGTATGATGCCCGGCTTTGGTGAATTAATGCGACAGGAGTCTTTAAAGTACGTTCCTACCGCCATTTTGTCGCGGCAAACAGCAGGGCTCAGGGGCTCATCATTGATTATTAACTTACCGGGTAAACCTAAGGCCATTCGGCAATGTCTGGACGCTGTATTTCCAGCCGTGCCGTATTGCATTGATCTTATGGATGGCCCCTATCTGGAATGTGATGAATCGGTCATTAAGCCCTTCCGTCCCAAAAGTAAGTAGTTACTTCTGCTGCCGGAGCCGCAACAGGCTTCGGCACAACCCAATAAAAGTGATTCCCCAAGCCAGCAGTGCAATGTAAAAGAAGGCTGTGGGTAATGCGTCCAGGAAGGAAAATTCCATCGCCTGCAGCATGACATAAGTACAGGCCGAATACATGCCCAGCGGAAACACGGCACCCCAGTAAAGCGGGTCGTACGCAAACGGGAAACGCCGGACAAAATGTCGCCATACACCCAGAATTAACAGCATGGGGATCCACCAGCTTCCTGTGGCCCAATAGAAGATGGTAAAACCTTTTATGAAAGGCACCAAGCTTTGCAGAAAGGGAGCATTCGGCGAGTTAATAACCAGCAAGGAGCCCGCCAGAGTTGATATGGCCATTGCTCCCATATTTATCCAGTACGGAGGTGCTAAGTCACCAGGCACAAACTGGAAAAACGTATATCGATAAAAAATTAGCGACATCATCCAGATATAAAGCATGCCTCCCCATAACCACATGGACAGTGCCAGAAAATTAAGCTCTAGTTTCCACGGCTGGGATGTCTGAGTGGCCAGGTAAGCGCTTAATACGGCCACCGCCTGGGTGGCAACAACCGCCAGCAGCCAGGCACCACTAATACCTTTGTCCAGTGTTGGCTTATTGCGACGTATGGTTAACGCGGTAAATACGGTATAGGTAAGCAGCAACCATAGTACCAGCGCAATAACCCAGGCTACGAAAGCGAGCCAGTAATGGCTGTACAAAACCATCAGCTGACTGCCAATAAGCCCTGTACCTGCCACTGAAGTGAAAAACGCGGGCCCTTTACTGTGGCTGATTAAATCTTCAGTGAATGCTTTGGTAAACCGCAAAGCGCGGTAGCTATAAAGAAAAGTAAGAATAACCCAGCTAACACAGGAGATGGCAAACAGGGCGTGGGCAATAAAAGGCCATTGCTGCTGGTGGGCAGCAATGGCGATGATTCCTGTTGCCATCACCAGCCCAAAGTAGGCTGGTGACAGCTCTTTTGCTTTACTCATTAGACTCATAGTTTGCATACCTGAGCCCAGACAGTTTAGCAGGGGTCTGGTGCGTTTTTACGAGAGTAGAACCACCAGGTTATCACGCTGCATATAGCGTAGAAGACAATAAAGCTCACTAAGGCAGCGGATACGCTTCCTGTCAGACTAATGGATGAACCATAAGCTTTCGGGATAAAGAAGCCGCCGTAGGCTGCGAATGCCGAGATAAAGCCAATAACCGCAGCCGACTCTTTATTGCCTTGCTTAATGGCTTCGTCGGTATCGCCCAGCTCGCGCTTGCGCTGGTTCAGGAAAATGACCGGAACCATGCGGAAGGTGGAGCCGTTACCAATACCCGTTGCAATAAACAACACCATAAAGGCAGCGAAGAAGCCCCAGAAGTTGCCTTCAGTACCGGCTATTGGGAGGAAGTACATGACACCTGCTACGCCGGCAATCATCAGCAGGAAGTTCCAGAAGGTTACCCTTGCACCGCCTAGCTTGTCAGCGACAATACCACCGACGGGACGAGCCAAAGCACCAACTAACGGACCAAGGAAAGCGTAAGCGGTTGGGTCAACTTCAGGGAACAGCATACCGGATAACAGAGGGAAGCCAGCAGCGAAGCCGATAAAGCTTCCGAACGTTCCCAAATAAAGGATACACATGATCCAATTATGACTGCGTTTGAAGATAACGGCTTGATCACTGAACGAAGCTTTCGCTGAGGAAATGTCGTTCATACCAAACCAGGCTGCGACAGAGCCAATAACAATTAAAGGAACCCACAAGAACGCAGCGTTTTGCAGCCAGACTTCCTGACCCGCATTCGCACCTTCCTGGATCACCAGTGGGTCACCTCCCATACCGCCAAACACACTGGCAGCGATAACCAGCGGCGCCAGTAACTGCATACCCGACACACCCAGGTTACCCAGACCAGCATTCATGCCCAAGGCACCGCCTTTTTCCTTCTGTGGATAGAAAAAGCTGATGTTGGACATACTGGACGAGAAGTTACCGCCACCAAAGCCGCACAACAATGCAAGAATCAGCATGATCATGTATGGCGTATCGGTATTTTGGACGGCGAAGCCAATCCAAATACACGGCAGTAGTAAGGACGCTGTGGATATTGCTGTCCAGCGACGGCCACCAAATATCGGCACCATGAAGCTATAGAAGATCCGTAAGGTCGCACCCGACAATGCTGGCAGTGCCGCTAACCAGAACAGTTCGTTTTGGCTGTAAGGGAAGCCGAGAGCCGGCATTTTGACCACCAGAATACTCCAGATAGTCCAGACTGCGAACGCCAAGAACAGGTTCGGTATGGAAATCCACAGGTTACGGGTGGCAATGCGTTTGCCTTTTTCTTCCCAGAAGGTTTTATCTTCCGGACGCCAGTCATCCAGCACCATAGAGTTCGGAGTGGACAGCTCGGGCAGGTCGCGTTCTTCGCGGTCTTCGCGATACTCAACACGCTCTGCGCGAAGAATAGCAAAATGCATCCACGCGAGTGCGGCTGCAGCAATAACGAATAACAGCATAAAGCTGCTCTGCCATACACCAATCACATCGTTCAGCATGCCGAAGGTTAATGGCAGCAAGAAGCCACCTAAACCACCAATCATACCGACCACACCACCAACAGCACCAACGCTTTTCGGGTAATAAACCGGAATATGCTTGAATACAGCGGCTTTACCCAGCGACATAAAGAAGCCTAGTGCAAAAGTAAGGAAAACAAAGCCAAGTAAAGTGATTTCGAAATGGAAGTTATAAGTCTGGTTTACCCCTTTAACCGCGTATTCGGTGCTGGGATAACTCAGTAAGAAAGTACAAATTACCGATGCAATGAATGTCCAGTACATGACTCGACGAGCCCCGTATTTGTCAGACATCCAACCGCCCAGAATACGAAACAACGAAGCAGGGATAGTGTAAAGTGCCGCTATCATACCGGCCGTTTTTATATCCAGCTCGTAAACACCAATAAGGTAGTGCGGCAACCATAAGGCTAACGCGACAAAAGCACCAAAAACAAAGAAGTAGTAAAGCGAGAAGCGCCAGACACGAAGATCACCAAGGGGCGACAGCTGCTCCCAAAAACCTTTTTGCTGAAGTTCCTGACGAGTTTCTTTTAGCGGATCGTCTTTTGCGAGGAAAAGAAAAACAACACCGGCAATAGCCAGTACCGTTGCATAAATTTGCGCTGTACCCTGCCAACCAAGGGCTATTAGCAGAAACGGAGCTCCAAAATTAGTTACCGCCGAGCCAACATTACCGGCTCCGAAAATGCCTAGTGCGGTGCCTTGCTTTTCTTTTACATCGTTAAACCAGGCCGCCGTATAGGTGACACCAACAATGAATGAACCACCGGCCAGGCCAACACCTAATGCGGCAATCAACAACATAATGTAGCTGTTAGCAAAGGTGAGCAAATAGACACAGGCTGCGGTCAGTAACATGAGAATACTGAAGACTTTGCGACCACCATACCGGTCGGTCCAGATACCCAGGAACATACGGCTGATAGAACCCGTTAATACCGGGGTTGCCATCAGTAAGCCCAACTGAGTGTCAGTTAAGTTGAAATCGGCTTTTATCTGAATGCCGATGATTGAAAAGATGGTCCAGACCGCAAAACAAAGCGTGAACGCCAGCGTTGAAATAGCGAGCGCTCTGTTGCGTTGACCACCTGTGACTGACAGGGGTTGGTTCATGAAAGACCTCCAGTTAGATCCATTAAGTCAGATGGCTAAACTTTACTGTTAACTGCAATAAAATGCTTTAGTATCAAAAGACTAGGACGAAGCGGTAGGTTCTGGTAATGCTACTTTAAGGGTAGTTTCAAGTGTCTTGGGAAAGCCTGTTAAAAGCGAGGAGGCTACCCCTTAATGGGTAATTTTTACTTGCCATAAAGAAACGAAATCAACTAAGGGGTACTAACTTATTTTCGCGAGTAAGCAGTCGATTTTCCGATAAATAAAAGATATATTACAAATGTACCTTTAAAAATTAAGCGGTGACAATGATGCAGATCACAGACAAACAAAAAGAAGAGCAGTTAATTCCAATTCTGCGCCAGGCATTTCGACCGCTGTTCCTGCTGGGAGCAGGGTTTAGCGCCATCGCTATGCTGTTGTGGGGGCTGGCACTTGGTGGAAAGGTCGATTTGCCCGTGTATGGCAACATCATGTTCTGGCACTCCCATGAAATGATGTTCGGCTTTGTTATCGCTATTGTGCTTGGTTTCTTGTTAACCGCGGTGCAGAACTGGACGGGGCTTAGAGCACCTCACGGCAATACCTTGCTTATTCTGACGGTATTATGGGCAGCAGCGCGGCTGGGTCTTTTGTTTGGGAGTGAGTTACCCTGGTGGCTGGTTGCGGCTGTCGATGTCAGCCTTTTACCTGTTGCTGCATTTTTGTTCGGGCGCATGGTGCTCAAGGTCAATCAGACCCGGAATCTGTTTTTTGTCCCCATTCTGTTGTTGCTGACTGTTTGTAATTTGCTTATGCATTATGGCTTGCACTTTGGTCAGTACCATATTCAAATTCTTGGTGCCTACAATGCGGTGTTCCTGGTGACCTTGATTATGGCAATTATTGGCGGCCGGGTACTGCCCATGTTTACCGCCAACGGCACCATGACACCGAAAGTACAGCCGATTGTCTGGCTTGATCGCATTGCGCTGGGCAGCTTGTGGCTTATTTTTGCGGTTCACTTTCTGAATCTGCACACCATTTTACCCAGTCAGGTGATGGTCTTCTTATTTACCGTTTCAGCTGTTGCTACAGCGATACGGGTAGCGCGCTGGAAAATCTGGATGACCTGGCGGGTGCCGTTATTGTGGTCGCTGCATTTGGCCTACTGGTTTATTCCGGTTGGGCTGGCGCTATTTGCACTGCGCTATGCCGGTTTTGAGCTGACTCAGAGCCTGGCATTGCACGCTCTGACCGCTGGTGCTATGGGTAATATGATTTTGAGCATGATAGCCCGGGTATCCCTGGGGCACAGTGGCCGTCCATTGCAGCCCAAACTGATTATGACCGGCGCATTCTTATTGGTGCTAATTGCGGCACTGACCCGCGTCTTTCTAATGTGGCTGGCACCAGAGTTAACCAGCCAGTGGCTCATGTTCAGCACTTTAGCCTGGGCTTTGGCTTACGGTATTTACGTTGTGGTTTACTTTAAAGTACTGACTACGCCGCGTGCTGATGGTAACCCGGGTTAAAGGTCTGCACAGTGTGGGCACTGCGGGTGCTTCTGAATATTGAGCCGCTGCCAGTCACTGTGCAGCGCATCAAAAAGCAATACCGATGAATACAGCGGCTGGCCAATTCCAGCCGCTATTTTTATTGCTTCGACAGCCTGCATGGTACCTACCACCCCCACCAAAGGAGACAAAACACCGGCTTCTGTACAACTGAGTTGCTGCTCACCAAAAAACTGGCTGTAACAGGCGTAGCAGGGCGAACTGTTTTGCATAGAAAAGCTGGCAATCTGGCCCTCAAAACGAATGGCAGAGCCGGAAACCAAAGGCGTTTTACTTTTTAGGCACGCTTTATTAACGCTGTTACGTGTCGCCAGGTTGTCGCAGCAATCGACAATGAGTGTGGCTTCTTCCGCTAACTCCATCAGCAAAGCGTCGTCTGCCCTTACCGGCAGTGCCGTAATATCAGCCTCGCTATTCAGTTGCACCAGGTGCTGACGGGCTTGTTCTGCTTTGTTTTTTCCTATGCTGTTTTCGGTAAACAGAATTTGGCGTTGTAGGTTATGGCTGTCAATTGTATCGTCATCGACTAACGTGATCTTCCCGATACCTGCGGCGGTTAAATAAGGCGCAACAGCGCATCCTAATCCACCCAAACCGATGATCACGACGTGGGCGTTTAATAACTTTTCCTGACCTTCTAAATCCATAGCCGGTAAGGCAATGTGTCGGTTGTACTTCAGCATCTGATGATGAGAAAGGGTTTTACTCATAACGAGTTTCCATTATTTTCAGGTACAAATTCAGGGCGAGTGGCCAGCCAGTAACCCACGGTGAGTAATACCACGCCCACCAACCCTTTTAACCACACGGGAACCTGTGGAACCAATAACCATAACACCAAATAACCTGTTGCCATCATAATCAGGGCTATGACTTTGGAACGGCGTTTTATGACGCGATTATCGCGCCAGGCTCTAATATCCGGACCGTATTTGGGGTGGTTAATCAGCCAGGCCTCTAAACGAGGCCAGCCTTTGCTGGCGGCCCAAAGCGCGGCGATAAGAAAAGGAACGGTCGGCATCACCGGCAGAGCAATACCAACCAGCCCCAGTAGTACAAAAAATAGGGCCAGAGCGCGCCAGAGCAACCGAATCAACAACTCCCGGGTCATGACTTCATTCCCAGCCGGCTTGCCATTTTGTGCAGGTTACTGGCGTCCAGTTGCAGGTCTTTAGCAGCTTGACTCCAGCTGTTGTTATGCCGGCTCAAAGCCGCTTCAATCATTTTTCTTTGGGTGTAGCTAACCGCCTCCTTCATGGAAACGTTATGCACGGGCAACTCGGCTCCTCCGGTGTTTTTATCGGAATCCAGAGAGGCTGACATGGGTAACTGAACATCGAGATCCAACATGTCCGGCTCAATGGTCGCAATATCGGTTTTCTCAACGCCATGGCTCAGCAGCTTAATGGCCGCGCGGCTTATTACGTGCTCCAGTTCGCGCACATTACCCGGCCACTGATACTGCTGTATGGCCAGTTCCGCTTCCGGTGATAACCGTAAAGCACGAAGCCCCAGGCGCGCGCGGTTTAACTCAAGAAAGTGACCGGCCAGAATCGACACATCGTCATCGCGCTCACGCAAAGGAGGTATGGGTAACGGGTAAACCGACAGGCGGTGGTATAAATCCGCACGGAAGGTTTCATTACTGACTTGCTGGCGCAGGTTACGGTTGGTGGCTGCTATCAGGCGTACGTCCACTTTACGGTATTTGTCCGAACCCAGTCGCTGTATTTCACCGTTTTGCAGAACCCGTAGCAGCTTGGCCTGTATCGACAGTGGCAGTTCGCCCACTTCATCCAGAAATAAGGTGCCGCCATGAGCCGCCTCAAAGCGCCCGGAACGGTCACTGGTAGCACCGGAGAAAGCGCCTTTAACATGACCAAAGAGCTCACTTTCAGCTAAGGATTCTGGCAGCGCAGCACAGTTAACATAAATAAGTGGCATATCGCTGCGCTGCGACAATAAGTGAAGTTCGCGTGCGAAGAGTTCTTTACCGACGCCGGTTTCCCCTAAAAGCAGTACCGGTAAGTCAGCACCGGCGACAACTCTAAGTTCTTTCAGAACACCTTCTATGGCTTTGCTCTGACCAATAATTTCAGAATCGTTGGTTTCCGTCGCTCCGGATTGCGGCATGGCGCGTTGTTGCCCCTGACGCAAGGCTCTGACGTTTTGCTCAAGCTGGCCAATACGCACCGCTGTTTCAACGAATAAACTGAACTTTTGCAGCTCGAGTATGGAATCATCGGTAAAGGTGCCCGGCTGCAAGGCATCTAATGTCAGCACCCCCCAGCATTTGTTTTCCAGGTACAAGCTGATTCCCATGCAGTCGTGTACGGGCAGTGCATTACCCGGCTGCTCCGCTAATAAACCGTCATAAGGGTCTGGTAACGAAGAGTCATGCTCAAACCTTACCGGGCTGCGGGAAGCCAGCAGTGCTGCCAGCCGTGGGTGTTGCGCAACCACGAAGCGACGACCCAGAGCTTCGCGCACCAGGCCCTGAATAGCGACGGGTTGAAGTACCTCGTTATCCAGTTTTAGTAACACCACCGCCCCACAGTTGAAATGACGGCGTAAGGTATTGACCAAATTCTGTAAACGAACGGCGGCAGGCTGCTCGGTCAGCAGGTCTGCTAATAGACTTTCTTGTAACATGGTTAAATTGACTGCTCAGGTTAAAAAGACCCTTATTGGTTGGGTTGATAGTACCTTGGCACCCCGGAGAGTCAATAATCACAATGGGGTAGAAGCTGGCCTGTTTGTTGCAATCAACAGCCATAGCGAGAGTTTAGACCGTTAAGTAACGGCTGAAAATTTTAATTTAGCAAACAGGAGTTACCCCATGAATACTTTAAATGAACGTTTACAAGCTGCTGAACAAAAGTGGCAGGATTCTGGCTCACAGGAATTAATCGAGCACATCTATTTGCGCTTTCATCAACGTCATCGCGAGCAGTTACCGGAACTAAAGCAGTTAGCTATGCGCGTGGAAGAGGTTCACGGTGATCATGCCGAAGCGCCTAATGGTCTGGCTGAGCACTTAGACAATATGTTGCAGGAGTTGGAAAGCCACATGATGAAAGAAGAACAAATTCTGTTCCCAATGTTGTCGCGCGGAGTTTATCCAAGCGGGCCAATTTCAGTCATGGAAGAAGAGCACGTGCAGCACGAAGACGAAATCAATAAAATTGATGAACTGACCAACAACCTGACTTTGCCTGAAGGCGCCTGTGGCACCTGGACTGCGCTTTATAACGGCCTGAAAGAGTTACAGGAGGACTTGCGCGAGCACATTCATCTGGAAAACAACGTGCTTTTTGTGGAGAAGAAAGCTGCAGCACCGGTACACGGTAAAGATTTTTGCTGTGGGTCTTGTCAGTAACTTCGCTTAAAGTACATTACCTTTTCCAGGTACCGGCGGCTTTCAGCCAAAGGGTGTTTTGAAGTTAAGTCCCGGTAAATAACGCCGGGCTGACTTCGGTTCATTATCTGTATGGCTCTGTTGCGGTTGGATGAAAAGGTTTTTAGTACATTGCCGGCGCCGCCGTTATATGCGGAGACTATAGCGTATTCGCGGCTGCTTGGGTTTCGTACGCCTTTTAAATATTGGGTGTTGAGAATGTATAAGTAGGCACTGCCTATATCAATGTTCTGGGCGGGGTCAAACAGCTGCTCAGAGGTTGGTTGGCCGGGAACTTCGCGTACCCGCTCAAAGACATCTCGCCCGGCGGTAGCTGCCACCACCTGCATTAAACCATAAGCATTGGCATGGCTTACCGCATAAGGGTTGAAGCTGCTTTCGGTTTCAATAATGGCGTAAATAAGCTCAGGCTCTATATCGTAGCGCTTCGCGGCAGCAATCACGTAATCGGAATATTGGTGTTTACGCAGTGCTTTATGGTCGTCGACCAGCGCAATTTTCACTTCGTAAACGTCGTTGTCTTTGGCACGACGAGTACGAAGCTTGTTGTTAACTAAATACTCAGCAAAACGCTTTGCTCGCCACTGGTATTCGACCACCACATTGTCCTGGTCAACAACCTGACCTCGTAAAAAGGGCTTTCCTGAACCTTCCGGCTCTTTATCGGTAAATATATCCACGGCGGTGAGATCTGCCGGTGTCAGCAGCGTGCGTACAATCGCCGCCTGCAATTTTTGCCGGGTTTCGGCGGGATTGTTGCTGTCATGCAAAGTGGCTACGGTCAGCAGGCCTTGCTCAAAATCAACAACGGCTTTGGCATGAAAGTTATCGCTGTATTTAACGTACTTTTTCTCGCTGGGAACCGTGTCCTTTTCTTCACCCCAAATGGCTTCGGCAACGGTACGAAGGTCGCGCAGCGCTTTGCGCAGATCTTCAATATCGCTAATAAGCTGACGGGGGTTGCTGCGGTAGCTATTGAGGCGCTCACGAGCTAACGACTCAACAACCGCTGTGGGGTCATTTCCGCTGAGGATGCCGGAAGTAACTACTCGCCTGACGTTATTCGGTGTCACTTCACAGCCGGCCAGAATTATTGTGGTAGTTAAAGCCACCATTAGTGTGATTATTTGAGTCTTTTTATTCATAGCGCCTAAATTGAGCTTCACTTCCCTTGTTCAAGCTTTTACATTAGGGAGACATAAAAATAAACCCTAAGCATTGTTTCGGCAGTGTGTAAAACAACAGGAATGAAGATGCGCAGTCTCAAATTAGCGGCGCTGATAGCCGCCTCGTGGTTCGTGATACCCACCCATGCACAGCAGCTGTCCGGCGAAAGTTCCTTACTTCCCGAAGCCAGTTACAGCGACTCCGAAGTGACCGTCGAGCAGGTTCTGGGTTACCCAATGGGTACCAAAATTACCAGCCCGGCGGATATGAGCCATTACTTTGAAGCACTGAAGCAGGCCTATCCTAAACAGGTAAAACTGCTTGAGTACGGCAAAAGTTGGGAAGGACGCACGCTTTATTATGCGGTTATTTCCAGTGAAAGGAACATGGCCGACTTTGACGGCTTCATGCAGGGAATGCAGTCCTTGGCTGACCCGCGTAAAACCGACAGCGATGACGCCGAGCAGTTAATTGACCAATTGCCCGGTAGCATCTGGCTGTCCTATGGCGTTCACGGCAATGAAATTTCCTCGCCCGAAGCGGCAATGATGACCGCCTATCATTTACTGCATGACCAGCGTGAGCAGACTCAGCAATGGCTGGACAACACCATGGTGTTTATTGATCCACTGCAAAACCCCGACGGGCGTGCACGTTTTGTGGATCGTTATTACATGAGTGTTGGGCTTGAGCACTCAGGCGATCGCCGTAGTGCAGAGCATAACGAACCCTGGCCGAACGGGCGCACTAACCATTACCTGTTTGATATGAACCGCGACTGGATTGCGCTGACGCAGCCTGAAATAAGCGGACAAATTGATGCCTTACTAAAATATTATCCGCTGGTGTTTGTTGACCTGCACGAAATGAGCGGTGATTCCACATACTACTTCACGCCCGAGGCGCGGCCTTATAACCCACTGATAACCAAAGCGCAGCGCGAAACGCTGAACTGGATTGGTAAAAATAATGGTCAGTGGTTTGATGAAAAAGGCTTTGATTACTTTACCCGTGAAATTTTTGATGCCTTTTATCCGGGTTATGGCGCCAGTTGGCCGCTTTATCAGGGCTCCGTTGCTATGACTTATGAAATGGCTTCGGCGCGTGGACATTTGTTTGAGCGCGAAGACGGCGACGTGCTGACCTACGCCGATGGTGTTCAACAGCATTTTATTGCGTCTATTTCGACAATCCAGACGGTTTCCGAGCGTCGAGAAGCCTTGTTGCAGAAGTTCTGGGAATACCGTAAATCAGCGGTTGAAGCCGGTGAAGACGGCGATGTCCGTTCTATTATTCTGCCCGCTAAAGATGATCCGGCTGCTGCGCGCAAGCTGGCGTCCTTGCTGGTTGAGCAGGGTGCTGATGTGAACCAGGCGGAGGAAGCCTTTGATGTGTGCGGAACTGACTATGAAGTCGGCGCTTACATCATTGATATGGCACAACCTGCACACCGCATGATACGTACCTTAATGGATAAGCAAGTGGACATGGCGGATGACTTTTTGGCGGAGCAGGAACAACGCCGAAACAACAACCTGCCGGACCAAATTTATGATGTAACCGGCTGGTCACTGCCATTAATGTTTAACGTTGACAGTCATCAGTGTGATGACCTGCCGGATGTTGCCACGGCCTCGGTTGAAGAAGGGCGCATTGAACCCGGTAAGGTCATTAACCCGGACGCCAAGGTGGCCTTTTTGGTTCGTTGGGGTGACATGAATGCGGGTCGCTTCCTTACTGCCGCCTTGCGGGAAGGCCTGGAAGTTCGCCAAAGCGAATTAGCCTTTACTCATGAAAGCGCCGGCGATTTTCCAAGTGGTTCACTCATTTTAACCCGCGCAGACAACCAGGGTGGCTTGCAGGCCAAACTGCAGGAGCTGGCTAAAGCGTCCGGGGCAACCGTTGAAGGCGTCGATTCAAGCTGGATGACCGCTGGTCCGAACTTCGGTTCGCATAATGTGAGTAAGCTGGAAGCGCCAAACATTGCTATTGCCTGGGACGAACCCGTCAGTGCCTATAATGCGGGCCATACACGCTTTGTTATTGAGCGTCAGATGGGCTATCCGGTAACAGCTATTCGTACTATGCAGTTGCTTCGTTCTGATTTGGACGGTCTTGATGTTCTGATCCTGCCGGAGGGGCGTTACGCAGACGTCTTAAATGACAAAGCGGTTGAAAAAATTAAGCAGTGGGTGTCAGACGGTGGTGTTTTATTAACCTTAGGCAGCGCCTCTGCCTGGGCCGTTGAAGCCGGCGTGTTAAACACTAAACTTGAGCGCAAAGTCCCCGAAGAAGGCGTTACTAAGCCGGAAGACGAAGCTAAAGTGGACGGTAAAGTCATTGAAAGCCGCGAGCAGTTCTTAACGGAAATAAAGCCGCACGGCGCTGACCCGGACTGGGTGCCCGGTGCGCTGCTAAATGCTGAGGTGGATACCGACCACTGGTTAAGTGCCGGTGTAAAGCCACAGGTTATCAGTATTTATAACGGCAACGATGTGTTTACACCTATTGATATCAACCAGGGTAGAAATATTGCCTGGTTTGCGGGTGCGGACGATATGCTGGCTAGCGGCTTTTTGTGGGATGACATTGCACAGCAACTGCCTTACAAACCGCTATTAATGTGGCAGCCAACGGGTAATGGTATGGTTATCAGCTTTACTCAGGAACCCACTTACCGCGCTTACATGGACGGTTTAAACACCTTGCTGATGAATGCGCTGTTCCTGGCGCCGGCAAAAGCACAATAGGAGTCTGACATGGCAGAATTTGGCGTCATTGGTTTAGGGCGCTTTGGTGCCCGAACCTCGAAGGAACTGCTGGATATGGGACATCGTGTTATTGGTGTCGACTCGGATGAGAAAGCTGTAGAGGCAATGGCCGACGTGCTAACGCACTCCGCCATTGCTGATGTGACTGATGAAAAAGCGTTAGAGGAACTGGACTTAACCAACTGCGAAGTGGTCTTGGTGGCTATTGGAGAAGATTTACAAGCCAGTTTGTTATGTGTTTTGCACCTGAAAAGTATTGGTGTAAAACAGATTTGGGCAAAAGCAACGTCAAAATCGCATCATCAAATTCTGTCGAAGTTGGGCGTAAACCGTATTATCCATCCGGAAGAGGAAATGGGAATACGGGTGGCTCAGTCTTTGAACTACCCAATGGTCAATGAATATATGTCGCTTGGACATAATTGGTTCTGTGTCGAAATTGGCATTGGCGACTACCTCAAAGGCAAAACTCTGAAAGATATCATGCCCGATGATAGTGAGTTTTTTCATGTTTTATTATTGAAGAGACGGGATGATGTAACGGTAACCCCTTCATTATCTGTAACTCTGGAAGGGAACGAAACCTTGGTTATGGCCGGTAGTTTAAAGGCATTGAAGTCTGTGGCTCCTAAGTTAAAAGAGGATTCATGAAGCAGTGGGTCCCTTCAATAGCCTGGCTATACCGTCGCCCTGGACGTAAAAGACGAAAAGCTTTTAGTGCCAGCCCGCCGGTTATTCTGTCCGGGGGCTTTGCCTGCTTAATTCTATTGGGCACCTTATTGTTGAAGTTGCCTTTTGCGACCGAACAACCGATAACCTGGTTAGAAAGTTTATTCACGGCTACTTCAGCTGTGACCGTAACCGGACTGGTTGTTGTGGACACCGGGGCGACTTACACCCCATTTGGAATGGGGATTCTGGCTTTGCTTATCCAGGCGGGTGGCTTAGGCTTCATGACCTTTGCGGTTTTGGCCGCCATTTCAATCGGCGGGCACGTCGGTATGCAACATCAGGTGCTGGCAAAAGAGGCCATGCAGCAAACCAGTCTCGCCAGTATTGGGCGCACGGCAAAAGCAGTTGTCTCTTTGGCGTTGATCGTTGAAGCCATTGCAATAATAGGCCTGACGCTCACATGGTGGCAGGAAAAGGGCTTTATTGATGCCTTTGCTGAAAGCATTTTTTACGCTATTTCTGCCTTTAACAGCGCCGGGTTTGTTTTGTCTCCTAACGGTATTGTGGATTATGCCAGTAGTGTACCGGTGAACCTTATTATCAGCATTTTGTTTGTTATTGGTGGTTTGGGCTTTTCAGTTATTACCAATATCTACGAAAAACGCCGTTGGTATAAATTTTCGGTGTATACCCGGGCCATTTTATGGGCGACCTTAATTATTAATGTATTGTCGGTAGCTATTATTTGGCTGCTGGAAATGAATAACCCGGCAACATTCGCTAACTTAAGTTTCGGGGACCAGGCTATGGCTGCCTGGTTTCAGGCAACCACCCCTCGTTCGGCAGGTTTCAATACGGTTGATACCGGAGCAATGACAGACGCCAGTGCCGTGTATACCATGTTGTTAATGCTTATTGGTGGCGGTTCAATGAGTACTGCAGGTGGCATAAAGTTAGGGACTTTTATTGTTTTGCTGGTCGCTACTTATGCTTTTCTTCGTCGCCGTGAACATGTCACTTTATTGAACCGTACCGTGCCCCAGGAACTGGTGATGAAAGCACTTGCAGTCACCTTGGTTACCTTAACTTTGATGTTTCTGGGTATATTTATCCTAATGATTTTGAATCCGCTGCCGTTTATAGATATAACCTTTGAAGTTTTATCGGCTTCGGCAACTGTTGGATTGTCCAGGGGAATTACCGCAGAAGTAACGGCGGCAAGCCAATTGGTGTTGGTGTTCCTGATGTTTGCCGGACGTGTCGGGCCATTAACATTGGCTTATTTTCTGGCAACGCCAAGGAAACGACACATCCGCTTCCCGGAAACGGACATTCAAGTGGGATAGCCCGATAAAGCGACTGACCGCCTAAGAATGCTCATAATAGAACGATAATAAGAGATGCTTTTAAGATGCTGAAAAAATTAAAGTTTACACAAAAAGTGACGGCTGTTGCATCGCTAATACTGGTGTTAGTGCTGGGTGTTTTTACGCTAACTAACTTTTTGCAGATGTCGACTCAGACCCGTAGTAACTTGCAGCATCAAATGCAGGCGTTATCGGACTCTGTATCAAGCAATATCTCGCAGTGGTTCAATGACCGCATGAGCATTGTTCAGGCAACGGCTGACGCCTATGACGTTGATGATTCCACTGCCCGTTCATTGGAACGCGTGCAACAGTCAAAAGCGGCCGGGAAGTTTAAAAATGTTTACTATGGCTTAATTGACGGGACCTTCCTGCTGGATGATCCGAGCATTGATTTGCCCGACGATTACGATGCCCGCAGCCGCCCCTGGTATCAATTAGCGGTTGATGAAGGGCAACCAACCTATACCGCGCCTTATATCGACGTTACAACCAACGAATTGACCATTACCGCAGTCGTTCCTATGCGTCGGAATAACCAGCTGGTCGGTGTTGCCGGCGGCGACATGATGCTGGATGAAATCTCGAACATTGTAAACGACATCGACTTTATGGGCCTGGGTTTTGCTTTTCTGGTAAGTGGTGACCGTAATATTCTGGTTCACCCGGATGAAAACTGGATTGAAAAATCCGTGAATGACTACGCCGGGCAGTCGGTGTCGTTGAGCCCGGACTTTTCTGAATACCGCATTAATGACACGGAGCGCTTGGTTTCTTTTCATAAAATAAAGGGCATTCAGGGCGTCGAGTGGTATCTGGGTGTGGTTATTGATCGTGATAAGGCGTACAGCAATGTGTCGACCTTTGCCTGGACTGCTGTCATCTATCTGATTATTGGTATTGTCGCGGTTGTTGTATCACTCACCTGGCTACTGCGTTTACTGCTGAAGCCTTTGCGCAGACTCAATGAAGCCGTTACTGATATGGCCCGTGGTGAGGGTGACCTAACTCAACGGCTGCCGGTTGAATCAGATGACGAGTTTGGTTTGGTTTCACGACGCATGAATGAGTTTATTGAAAAAATTCAGCAAGCCTTACTTGAGGTAAATGCAGCTGCCGAACAGGTGGAAAGTAACATTCGCAGTATGGTCAAAGCGAATGATGACTCCATGGATATTGGTAGTGAACAAGCGGGTAAAGCCAGCTCTGTCGCAACCGCAATTAATGAGCTTGGAGCCAGTGCGCACGAAATTGCGGAAAATGCTGCAAAAGCCTCTGAGCAGGCCAGTTCAGGTACTGCAAAAGCATCATCGGCAAGAGATTCGCTGCAACACAACCGACAGCAAATTCAGCACTTGTCCGAGCGCATGGATGCCTCCAGCCAGGCCATTCATACCCTGGATGAAGATACGCAGAATATTGGAAATATTATTGAAGTGATTAAAGGCATTACCGAGCAAACCAACTTGCTGGCACTTAACGCGGCGATTGAAGCGGCAAGGGCTGGTGAAGCTGGTCGTGGTTTTGCGGTCGTTGCCGACGAAGTGCGTAACCTGGCGCAGCGGACATCGTCATCGGCTACCGAAGTAGAGTCAATGATTGAACGGGTCAGGGCTGGTACGCGCAGTGTCGTTGAAGTTATCAAAGAAAGTCAGGAAATAAGCAGTGCCTGTGTGCTAAGCGCAGAGGAATCTGCTGAACACATGTCAGAGATTAACGGCATTATCGTCAATATCGATGATGTGAATCATTCGGTGGCTTCAGCAACGGAACAACAGACTTCAGTGATCCAAACACTGGATCGTGACATTATGGATATCAGTAGTATGAACGATCAGAGTGTCAGCAATCTAAATAATACCAAGCAGGCGTGTCGTGAACTGAATACGGCATTTGAACGCTTGGAACAATTGGTGACACAGTTTAAACTGAATTGATTGATATCAATAACTGGAGAAACTTATGAATAAAGCATGGATGATTGGCGCTTTAGCCATGTTAGGCGGCCCGGTACTTGCAACCGCACAGGCAGCAGAACGTACGGAAGCATCACAAGAAGCCCAGGCTTACATTATCTCTCCGCAAAACGGTGAGACCGTGGGCAAAACCTTTAAAGTGAAGTTTGGTTTAAGCGGTATGGGTGTGGCACCAGCGGGTGTTGACGTAAAGCATACCGGGCATCACCACTTGCTAATAGATAAAGATGAATTGCCGGCTATGGATAAGCCAATGGGCGGCGATGTTATTCACTTTGGTGGCGGTCAGACGGAAACCACGGTGACTTTAGAGCCGGGTGAACATACGTTGCAGCTCATTTTAGGTGATAAAAACCACGTGCCGCATAACCCTGCTGTTGTTTCAGAAAAAATCACCGTTATCGTCAAAGACGATTAATCCAGCTCAAGTTCGAGTTGTAATTGCTCGTTGGGGTCAGGCAATGTTGCGCTGATCCCCAACAGCCTCACACCTTTCCCTTTCCCTCGTTGCCATGCTTCATCTAAGAGCTGATAAAACAAGCTGGGCGAAATAAACTGAGAACTGCGCGAGACCGTTGTTTGAGTAAAGTCCGAGAACTTCAGTTTAAGGGTTTGACTGCGAATGGGCTGTTCCCGCCAGTGTGATATCTTCATCCGTTGTCGTAGCTTGGGTAATAAGTTGTCCTGAACATAAGCCTGTGCCGTCGACTCCAGCCGCATGTCGGTCGTTAAGGTTTGCTCTACGCCCACGCTTTTTCGAATGCGCTCAGTCACCACTTCCCGGCGGTCACGACCATGACAACGCTCAAATAAAACATACCCGGCCTTTTCCCCAAGAATAGCCTGCAGTTGTTGTAGCTCAATTTGTTGTATGTCTTGACCTGTGGTCAGGCCATGATTTGTCAGTACCTGCTGGCTTTTCGGGCCTACACCGGGGATCTGTTTGAGGTTTAAGGCAGCAATGTAATCCAGTACCTCGGAAGGATGAACAACAAACTGGCCGTCGGGCTTACGCTCTTCGCTGGCAATTTTCGCAACCATTTTCTGATTGGAAATGCCAGCGGAGCCTGTTATTCCAAGCGTTTTTATCCGTTCGCGAACATGGTTCATTGCCAGGGTTGCGCTGCCTTTAAAGCCCTCAAGGTGGGTTAAGTCTAAATAAAACTCATCGATAGAAGCGGGTTCAATGCGTGGCGTCAGTTCCTGCAGAACATCCAGGACCTTGTTGGATAGTTCCCGGTAATAATTGCCATCGGGCCGTATAAAAGTTAATTGTGGGCATAGGCGCCGGGCATGACTGCCCGGCATGGCGCTTTTTACGCCGTACTGACGAGCCAGGTAATTTGCAGTTGCCACCACGCCTCGCTCACCGCCGCCGCCAACAGCAAACGGACGTGTTTTCAGGCTGGGATCACGCAATTCTTCGGCCGAAGCAAAGAAAGCATCCAGATCCAGCAAAGCTATTTTGCGAGCAATTTCAGCCAAGTGTTTATCCTTTGCGCATTTGTGGTTATAATCGCATCCACTAACTGGGCGTGCAAGAACACCAGCCATTTGTAGGAGAAACCAGTGAAAGTTATGAATTCATTTTTCGTTAAGAGCGTTTTGGGCACTATTTCTATGCTGTTTGCGCTAAGCATCAGTGCGTCATCTGTACAGGATGATATGTCACGCGAAGCGATAGCAGAGCGTATTAAGCCAGCAGGTAAGCACTATGTGGCTGGTGAGAGCAGTGCTGCTGAAGAAAGCAGCGGTCCACGGTCAGGCCAGCAAGTTTACGATAAGTTTTGCACAGCCTGCCACACCAGCGGTGTTATGGGTGCGCCTAAAATGAACAATGCATCTGACTGGGAAGCACGTTTAGACCAAGGTATGGAAACTGTATTAAAACACGCGGTTGAAGGCTACAACGCTATGCCGCCCATGGGAACGTGTAGCGACTGTTCTGAAGACGAAATTCAGGCCGCTATCGACTATATGATTGAAGATATCTAAAACACATGAGTTTTAAGATGTTCTGAAAAGGCTGCCAGATTGGCAGCCTTTTTTCGTGTCAATTGACGTTAACTTCTTCCCCGAAATTTCCTCGTTCCAATTATTTCTTTACAAATCTTTTTTATTTTTTGACAGAGGTCTATACTGTACGACTGTTATTAAACCTAACAAGTGTTAAAAAAGTGTATTTGCGGCAAGGAGTGTCAGTGTTTAAAGGTGAACCTGGATGACAGACCGTAAGGTAAGCAAGGAGCAGCTTCAGGAGTTACAAACTGAAAATGAACGCTTGCAAAAGGTCATTACCCGTTTAAAAGGGTTGACTCAAAAATACCGATCGGCTGAAGTCGTACAAAAGGCGCTGTTTCGAATTTCGGAGCTGGCGGCTTCTGCACGCGAAATGGATAACTTTTACCAGTCACTGCATGAAATCATCGGCGAACTGATGTATGCCCGCAATTTCTACATCTGTCTTTATGAACCTCAGGAAGAGCTTGTCGATTTTGTCTACTTTGTTGATGAAATTGATCAAGACACGATATTCGAACGCATTCCAATTGAGCAACTCAGTAAAGGTTTAACTGGCTACGTTTTAAGAAAGGGCCAGTCGCTTTTATGCCCACCTGAAGTCTACCAACGGCTTATTGATAACAATGAAATTGAAGGTTTGGGAGCCGAACACCAGGACTGGCTGGGTGTCCCTCTGAAACGTGGTGATATTACTATTGGCGTTATGGTTGTGCAGAGCTACAGTGCCGATGTCCGCTACGATACCTCTGACGAAGACCTGTTGACCTTTGTTTCGCAACACGTAGTGAATGCACTTGAACGCTTAAAACAACGCGATTTAATGCAAAGCGAAATAGAGCACCAGACTGCCGAACTTCGACATGCCAATGAAAGCCTGATGAGCGAAATCACCATTCGGGAAAGGGCTGAGCAGCAGACTTCGGTGCTGTTCGCAATTTCAGAGTTGACCAATACCTCTGATGACATGAATGCGTTTTACCGACAATTGCACCGGCAAATTGGCAAACTCATTCATGCCGATAACTTTTATGTGGCGTTGCTGTCGGATGATAAAAAGTTTCTGCATTTTCCCTATCACGTAGACGAGACGGGCGCAAAAGCAGAACGTCGTCGCGTAGGTAAAGGTTTGACTGAGTACGTCATTAAAAAGCAGGAGCCGGCTTTTGTGAATGCGGCTGTCAGGCAGAAGTTACTGAAAAAGAATGAAATTGAATTAGGTTATGGCGGCATGAAGCTGGCGAAGCAGTGGCTGGGCAGTCCGCTAATGATGAACGGTCAGGTGTTTGGTGTTATTGCGGTGCAGACTTATGACGGTGACTTCCTTTATCAAAATGATGACCTGGAGCTGCTGAACTTTGTTTCGCAGCACGTTGCTGTTGCTATCGACAGAAAGCGTTCCGCTGAAGAAATTCAACGAGTGAACCAGTTTCTGGAGAAGAAGGTGGCAGAGCGCACCGAAGAGCTTGTATCAGAAATTGAGCGTCGAAAGAAAACAGAGTCCAACTTATTCCACGCTGCACATCACGATAACCTGACCGGGTTACCCAACCGGATTTTGTTTAATGAGCGCCTGCAGCAGGCTGTAGCGCATAAGCGCCGCCATCCTGAACATCATTTTGCGGTATTGTTTGTCGACCTTGACCGTTTTAAAAACATTAACGATACCCTTGGTCACTCTGCTGGTGACGAATTTTTGCTGGAAGTGAGTAAGCGTATTGGCGACTGTGTGCGTGACAACGACATGGTTGCGCGTTTGGGCGGTGATGAGTTCGTTATCTTACTGGATACCATTACCAGCATTGATGACGCGAAAGACGTTGCCAAGCGAATGATCCAACAAATGAGTGAGCCGTTTCAGCTGAATGGGCAGGAACATTACTCCGGTGCCAGTATTGGTATTGCTGAGTGTCTTGAAGAGACGGACTCGGCTGAACGTCTCCTGCGTGACGCAGACGCTGCTATGTATCAGGCTAAAGGCATGGGGCGGGGCCGTTACGTATTATTCGACGACAGTATGCATGAAACGCTTGTCGACAGTGTACGCAAAGAAACGGCGTTGAGACACGCGAAAGTCGACAAGGACTTTGCTGTTAGCTATCAACCAATCGTTGATTTAAAAACAGGCGATGTCAAAGCGGTAGAAGCAAAGTTAGTGTGGGATGATCCCCGTTACAGTTTCGACAGCGAGGAGCTTCTACCTCTTGCTGAGCGGACGGGGCTTATTGTTAAGCTCGACAGGTTTGTTTTACGTACCGCCAGTCGCTGGCTGGTTGAAAATAAGGTCAGCAATGAAACGTCGTTGCATCTTAATTTATCGGTTAGGCACCTGCTAAAAACCAGCCACCTGAATGAGCTGGTTAATATCGTTATGGACAGCGGCGCCAAGCCGGAAAATATTGCGTTAGAGTTTGATGAAACTGATTTGGTGAAAGATGGCCGACGGGTGCTCGCAAGTCTCAGGCGGCTGTCGGAATTCGGCTTTACACTGGTTATCGATAATTTTGGTAGTGGCTCCGGGCCGTTGCAGTTCTTGTATAACTTCCCGTTTACGGTATTAAAGCTGGATCATCATTATATTGCCCGGCTAAGCAGCAATAACCGTGCTCAGGCCATGCTTAAGCACATAGTTACGCTGTGTCATGAACTGAATATTGAGGTTTATGCAGACGGTTTAGAGACTGAAACACAAAAGGACGACGTTGAAAAACAGGGCGTCACTATTGGTCAGGGGAGTTTTATTGACCAAAACTATGAAAGCCGTATCGTTAAAGACGACGACTCCAGTTTCGTGTGCGCGTGACTGCTGGCGCTACTTCAGCGCATTCTTCAGCATTTCCAGCCCCTGACTTCTTTGTTCTTCCCGCTCTTCATCTGATTTCTGCTTGCGGTGTTCCCACTCTAAGTCATCCTGAGGGAGCTCTAGCAGGAAACGACTGGGCTGCGGCTCAAGCTTTTCACCAAACTGGCGGCGCTCTTTCGCCATAGTGAAGACTAACTTATGCTGTGCCCGGGTTATGCCCACGTAAGCCAGCCGACGCTCTTCTTCAATATTGTTTTCATCAATACTGCTTTGGTGCGGCAGTAAGCCTTCTTCCATTCCCACCAAAAACACGTAAGGAAATTCCAGACCTTTGGACGCATGCAGAGTCATTAACTGCACCTGCTCAAACTGCTCGTCATCTTCGTTGCGGGACATCATATCGCGCAGGGATAAACGGCTGACGACCTGATCCAGTTCCATAGGCTCATGGTCGGCATCGCCTTTTAGCATATCGGACACCCAGCGATGCAGTTCGTACACATTCTTAATGCGCATTTCCGCAGCTTTTGCACTGGGGCTTTGTTCAAACAACCAGTCCTCGTAACCAATTTCGCTGAGCAACTGTCGCACCGCATCGCTGGCATCTTCCTGATGATCAGCCTGACGAGCGAGGGTATCTATCATATTACGGAACACGTCCACATGCTGAAAAACACCGGTGCTGAGCTGCGTTTTTAAATGCGGTGACTGACAGGCTTCAAATAAGCTGCAGCCTAACTCCTGCGACAAACGACCAATGCGCTCCACGGTTTGCGGACCAATGCCACGGCGCGGCGTGTTAATAATACGCAGAAAGGCGGTGTCGTCGGTTGGGTTCACCAATAACCGCAGGTAAGCCATAATGTCTTTGACTTCCGCACGGGCAAAGAATGACTGACCACCGGTAATTTTATAAGGAATACGGTTGTTCATTAGCGCCTTCTCAAACAAGCGCGACTGATGGTTACCCCGGTATAAAATGGCAAAATGATGATACGGCGTTTTACGCAGGAACCGTTGCTTCACAATTTCAGCTATGACCCTTTCGGCTTCATGTTCTTCATTTCGGCCAAAGATAACACTCAGCGGTTCACCGTATTCCATCTCAGAAAACAGCTTCTTCTCAAAGACGTGTGGGTTATTTTCAATGAGAATGTTCGCCGCTTTCAGAATACGGCCGTGCGAACGGTAATTCTGCTCCAGTTTTACTACTTCCAGACTAGGAAAGTCCTGCTTTAACAGTGCGAGGTTCTTCGGTTGCGCACCGCGCCAGGAGTAAATGGACTGGTCATCGTCGCCCACCACGGTAAAACGGGCACGCTCGCCCACCAGTAATTTAACCAACTGGTACTGACTGGTGTTGGTGTCCTGATACTCGTCCACCAATAGGTATTGAAACTTCTTTTGCCAGCGAGCGCGGGCGTTTTCGTTGGTCGCCAGCAGTAAGGTTGGCAGACGAATCAGGTCGTCAAAGTCAACCGCATTGCAGGCACTCAGGTTATTTTGGTACTGCTGATAAACCTGCGCGAAAGCATTTTCCTGATCGTTTCCGGCTTTTTCTAAGGCTTGCTCAGGGGAAAGCATGGCGTTCTTCCAGTGGCCTATCTGGTGCTGACAGGCTTGAATCAGCGCTTTATCGCCCTCAAATACATCTTCAGTAAGAGCGTTTAGAAGGGCGTAGGTGTCCTGGTCGTCAAACAATGAAAAACCGGGCTTAAACCCCAGAGTGCTGAGTTCGCGCCGGATAATATTCAGCCCCAGAGTATGAAAGGTACACACGGTTAAACCGCGCAGCTGCGCTTTCGGCAAGGTTTGCGCAATACGCTCTTTCATCTCTTTGGCGGCTTTGTTGGTGAAAGTCACCGCGCCAATTTGGCGTGCCGTGTAAATTTGCTGACGAATAAGGTAGGCAATTTTCTCGGTAATAACCCGCGTTTTACCGCTACCGGCACCGGCCAGCACCAATAAAGGACCCTGAATATAATGTACAGCCTGGTTCTGGCGATCGTTCAGCATGGGCGCCGCGGAGTTCCTGATTCGTGAAAAAGCCGATAAGAAGCTCGGATTTTACCTGAATCTCCTGCTAAGCTAAATGAATAAGCAACGATTTACACAAAGAGAGACTTATGGACAACAAAACAATAGAGAATATTGCTCGCCAAATTAACGACAGCATGCCAGCCGGCGTAAAAGAGCTGGCGGGCAATATGGAGCAGCGTGTTAAACAAACACTGCAGTCACAGCTGTCTAAACTCGATTTAGTGACCCGTGAAGAGCTGGATGTACAGCAGCAAATGTTACTGCGCCTGCGTGAGCGCGTTGAGCTGTTAGAAAAAGAACTGGAAGCGACCAAGAACCAAAACAAGGACTAAGTCAGCCGTATGATCCAATGGATTAGTGGAAAAGTTGTCGAGAATTACCGTTGGAGTTCTGGCGTTTTCAGTTTGAGAGTTGTGGCCGAGCCGTTTGACTTTAAGGCAGGGCAGTTTGTCCGTTTAGGCCTGAATGTAGGTGGTGAGCAGCTATTGCGTGCCTACTCGCTGGCCAGTGCGCCGGGCGAAGCCATACTGGATTTTGTCATAGCCGAAGTGGAAGACGGCGAGGTCAGCACCAAGCTAGCTCAGTTGCAGCCGGGCGACAGTGTGGACATTACCCAGCCCGCCGGTGGCTTTTTCACACTGGACGAAGTACCGGACGGCGACAGCTTGTGGATGCTCTCAACCGGTACCGGCATTGGTCCGTTTATTTCTATGCTGAGAACCGAAAAGCCATGGGAACGATTCAAACGCATTAACCTGGTACACGGTGTTCGTGTGGCAGAAGACCTGGTTTATCAGGGGCAAATAGAGCAGTGGCAACAAGAATACCCCGGGCAGCTGGGTTATCAGCCGGTGATTACCCGTGAAAACATTCCCGGAGCTCTATCTGCACGGATTCCAGAACTGATTAGCTCGGGTCAATTAAGTGATGCACTCGACACACCGTTGGATACCCGCGCGCAGGTGATGCTTTGCGGTAACCCTGACATGATAAAAGAGTCACGTGCCGCGCTGGCGGAACTGGGGCTTGCTAAGAACACCCGCCGCAAGCCCGGCAACGTGACTTCTGAGAACTATTGGTAAGACGCCTACGTAAATGGAAACTGCTGCTTCTCATGCAGCACGCGCAAAACTCGTATGTTGGTTCCGTCGATATAGTAAGGGACAAGCATTGAAATATCGGGGAGGATTAAAAGCCTTCCCTTTATATTCTCGCGTTTAACGCCAATATAGGGCTGCTCAAGCAATGTTTCGACTTTGCTTTGTATCAGTGAATCGGTTTGTTCTGCCACTATAGGGTTAAAATTGTAAAGAAACTCGAAAATCCTTTCTCTGTCTTTCAGGGCATCCTCTTCCCAATAAATCATTTGCACGCCTTATTTTCGAAATTGAGCTTTAAATTTTTCCATGCGGCTTTTTGCCTGTTCGTTATCCATGAACTCAGACTGGCCAGATTCCAATTTCTGGAATGCCTGATTCACTTGTTCTGTAAGCCAGCTGTTCTGCGATAGCTGTTTTCGACGCTCCGATGCTAGCTGCTCGGCAAGTTGCCGACACGCGTCACTCAAAGTCCGACCTTCACTCTCAGCCTGCTGCTGCGCTAAGTGCTTTGTTTGTTCATCGATACGAAACTGAATTCTTGTTTCCATGATGGTTCTCTTTTAAATGTGTGCTCACAAATGTTAGTACGAGCCGGAGCCTTTATCAAGTAATCCTTTAAAGAAGGGAGCTTGTAGCAAGCTCCCTATCTATTTCTCAGTTAATCTAGTTCAAACTGCTCGGTAGCTATGGTTTCCAGCTTGTCATAAGGAATATAACCAGGCGTTACCTGCTGACCAATGATGATGGTCGGTGTGCCGCGAAAGCCTAGTTCGCGAAATGCTGACATATTTTTGCGAATAACCGCTTCGCTTTCGCTGGACGGTGACAAAAAGGCCTCGGTACCCGTGACTTGCGCAACGCTTTGCAGTGAGTCAGCGGTATGCATGCCCGACTTTTTCACCATTAGGTTATGAGATTCAAAGAACGCCTTAGGGTCATTGCGCCACAGGTTCAGTCCATAGAGTGCTGAGTTGGTTTTGAGCCCATCGACCTGCTGTTGGCGTAAAGGCACAAAAATGTTCACGACCTGAATAGACGGGTATTCCTCAACCAGCTTATGCAGGCCGGGCTCTAACTTTTTGCAAAACGGACAGTTGTAATCGGTAAACACAATGATTTTATGCGGCGCATCTTGGTCACCTAAAATTGGATGTGCCGCCGACTGATACAGCCATTCCTGGTGGTTAGCAAAGGCGTTTTTCTGCTCACTTTGCTGTTCTAAAAAGCGCTGCAAGCCTCTGTGAATGTTTGAAATTAGCTGCGGGTTTTCACGCAATAGCTGTTCGACTTTTTCCAAGTCTTCTTCTTGTTGCGGGTTTAAATCTTGCGCAAATACGTTGCTACTAAAGATAAAAGCAACGATGAAAAACGTTTTATAGATAAAATTCATACTACTTTCCTACTTCAAAAAAACTGGTGAAACCAAAGGCGAATAAACAAACCCGGAGGCGTTGTGACTCCGGTTGTCGCTGAAACAATGTCACCGTTTTTTATAATGATAATGGTTGGCGTAGCAGAGACCTGCCAGCCACTAGAAATGCGGTTGAGGTTGTCGTTAACAATAGGAAACTCATACCCTTTCGCCTGCGCGTAATGCTTCAATTTGTCATTGTCGCCAGAGCGCAATGCCACGCTAATGGTCGGGTAGTGGTTGCCAACGTAATCAACCGTAGGCGATACCGCCGGGCAAACAGGGCACCAGGTTGCCCAGAAATACAGAACAACCGGGCTGTCCTTGCTCATTTCGCGTAAGTTATATTGCTCGCCGTTTATGTCCGTTAGTGACGACAGCTCCGCTGGAACAGACTCCGGCACGTCACTATTACGAAAGGCATCGACTATGAAAGCGACGACCGAGAACAGCACAATATAAAGCGCTGCGGTTCGAAGCCGCTTTGCCCACGACGGTTTCGCTTTGTTATTGTTCACGAGCATCCTCCAGCGCGTCCATGACTTTATCTTTACTGAGCACTACGGGCAGGGTTATACCGTCCGGAGCGCCGGGTCCGTAGACTTTGTTAAAGGGCACACCAAAGGTATTGTTGGCCTTTAAGTATTGGGTAATGCTCTCGTTGGCTTTGGTCCAGTCGCCACGCAGGCGGGTGACGTGCTCCTTACCTAAGGCTGTAAATACCGGATCTTGCAGTAACACGCCCACTTTGTTGGCCTGGCAGGTGATACACCAGTCTGCGGTCACATCCACAAACACGGTTTGGTCATTGGCAACGGCTTCATCAATACGGGCTTGCGTTAACGGTTGCCACTGGTGGTCCTGCGGCAGTTTGTTGACCCAACGGTCTGCGGTAAGAATTAACGTCGTACCGACAACGGCAGCTAATACCAAAAAGCCACCAATGGATAAAAACAGCGCCTTACGGCCATGCACTTTACCAATAATCACCAATGTCAGAACCGATAAACCGACAGTTAGCGCCAGGAATAACTCGTTGCTGATAAAGTTTTTCAGCAAGGTTGTCAGCCAGACCGTGGTTGCCAGCATCATAATGGCGAAAACGGGTTTCACCCATTGCATCCAGCGACCGGGCTTGGGCAGTAATTTTGCGGTTTTCGGGAACACGGCTATGAGTAACCAGGGCAGCGCCATGCCAATGCCAAGAGCGGCAAAAACCAGCAGAATAACCGATGATTCAGCAGCTAATGCAAAGGCTACCGCAGTACCTAAAAAGGGTGCAGTACAAGGTGTTGCCAAAACCGTTGCCAGCATGCCTTGCAGGAAATGCCCTTTATAGCTGTCATCGCCGGCGGTTGCAGCACTGGTACTCAAAGAAGACGGCAATTTAAACTCAAAGGCGCCCATTAAGTTCAATGCGAATAGCCAGGTAATAGCAACCAGTACGGCAATGAAATAAGGGTTTTGAAACTGAATTCCCCAGCCGACAGAACCGCCTGACCAGCGAAGAACCATCAGCCCCAGGGCAATGATCAGAAACGAGCTGATAATACCCAGTGATGACGCAAAAAACTGCTTACGCACTACCTTCGGCTGTTGTGCACCAGACAACATAAGGCTTTGAACTTTCAGGCCTAATACCGGCAACACGCAGGGCATAATGTTCAAAATAAGCCCACCAGCTAACGCCATCAATAAAATGGCCCACAGCGGAGGTGCGTTATTTGCAATAGTGCCTGCGGTTAGCTGAACGTTATATTCAGCGGCAAACTTTTCATCACTGACCGTAGTGATGAGTTCAGCGCCGCTAAGGTCCGGTAGTTCCAGCCAGTGGCTAACCTCAATATTCGCCGTGAGCGTATTGCCTTCCACCTGAATATTCGGTGATGAAAACTCTGCATCGGCCAGAGCGTCGTCGTTGCTGTGTATAAACAGTTGAGGATCTTGCCAGCCGTTGTCACGCTCTATGGTCAGTTGAACGCGCTGGTTGGCGTCGGACCAAATAGCCTGCTTCACGTTATTGCTGTCGTACTCCCGAGGCACCTTGCCCATCGCCTGATTAAAGGCAAAGGCACGATCACTGTCGACGGTCAGGGTGTCCAGATCAACTTGCAAGTCAATTGGGTAGTCCGTTAACACACAAACGGTGGTACAGGATGACATAGTCAAAGTACCGCTAATGTGCGCCTGCCGGGCATCCGAGCTTAGCTGTATCATTAACGGAAAGGTCAACGACCCCTGATACCCGACGGTCTCAATACCCTGAATGCTGTAGCGCGAGGGCACCGGCCAGTGCCACTCAATATCGTCAATATTAGATGACTCAGACCAATCAAAGGTTGGCGGTATTCCGCCTTCGCCGGGTGAACGCCAGTAGGTTTTCCAGCCTTCATCCAGCTCAACATGCAACAGAGCAGGTAGTAGATTCCGCTCAGCCTCATAATGGCCGGTAAGTTCCAGCTTCACCGATACCGGCGGGTGGTCTTCATGACTGAGCCAGCCAGTAGACGGTGTTTCCGCTAAGCTTTGTGCGCTATAAAGCAGCAGCGCAGCAATAAGCGATACGAGCCATAACGGTAAAATTTTATTCATACATTACTCCTGAAGTTAGTATTCCAACGATGAAAATCCGTTGGAAGCGCTACTCCAGAAAGCAACAAAATACGGCGTGGGGTCGCCTTTTACAGGAAAAGAAAAAGAATGGGTGCGCTAACTGCTTGTTAACAGTGGTCTTCAGCGCCAAAGTCAGAAGAACAAAGAAAGACATTGCCAAGTAAGTGATGTCGGACTGGAACTGCTGTAATAAATGCGCTGTTTTGTCGCAGTCGGCTTTGGCGCTTTCGTGTTTTGCTCCCAGGTCCGCATGGCTTTCTGCGAGCTGTTCAGCCGCTGGCGCGCCCTGATGCTTAGGACAGCCTTCCAGCCAACCAAAGTTTTGCCCCCAACACAGCATAAAAACCAGTAATAGCAATGGTGCTATATACCGACCTTTTCGACACTGTTGGTTCAGTTGGTGGAACATTTTTTTTACTGACCTTTGGTTATTCGGTTTGTTCTTAATTAGGGCAAGATGATGACAGAAGTGGGTATAAAAGCAAGTGAGAGAAGGAATGATATCGGTCATTGCTTGAAGTGTTTAGCTTACAGACAAGGACTTACCCGCTGCTTATAGTTAGGTCGTTGTTCAGTCATGGAGAGACAGATGGCGTTAGCGCGAGTGTACACCCGGGCACTGATAGGTATTCATGCGCCGGAAATTCGGGTTGAAGTGGATCTGGCGAGGGGAATGCCTGGATTCACTATGGTCGGCATGCCTGCAACCACGGTTAAGGAGGCTCGCGACCGGGTCAAAACAGCCTTAATGAACGCAGGGTTTGAGTACCCTCCGGCCACACGTATTACGGTGAATTTGGCTCCGGCCGATATCCCCAAAACCGGTGCCCGGTATGACTTAGCTATAGCCGTGGGTATATTGGCTGCGTCAGGACAAATACCGGATACTCTTCTGGAGCAGGCGGAGTTCTATGGGGAGTTAGCGTTAACTGGTGAACTGCGAGCTGTGAATGGACTCATTCCCGCACTGTTAGCTTGCCGTAAGAAAAAACGACAGGCCTTTGTGCCTATAGCTAACGAGCAGGAGGCGGGGTTAGTACGCGAACAAAAAAACTGGTTAGCGGCGGACTTGGTCAGTGTGTATGAGCACCTACATGAGCATGAACCGCTCAGAGAATCCAAAGCAATAGACTGGACTCAGCAGAGTGCGATTGATGAAGGTGACTTAGCTGACGTCGTGGGGCAGGAGCAAGCAAAACGAGCTTTGCTGTTGTCAGCGGCGGGTAAACATCACTTGTTGTTCGTCGGGCCACCGGGAACGGGCAAAACTATGTTGGCGCAGAGGCTTAATGGCATATTACCGCCACTGACCGAGCAGGAAGCTATGGAAATTGCAGCGGTTAAGTCAGTGTCTTTTGACTATCATCATGCGGAATCCTTGACCCGACGAGAGCTGCGGAGCCCACACCATACCTGCACTTCGGCGGCATTGGTCGGTGGGGGAACAGGTAATTCTGTTCGCCCCGGAGAGATATCATTAGCAAATAATGCTTTGCTTTTTCTTGATGAATTTTCTGAGTTCAGCCGGCATGTACTGGATTGCTTACGAGAGCCACTCGAAAGTGGTGAAATAACGATTAGTCGAGCGGGCTACAACGTCAAATTCCCAGCTAATTTTCAGCTGGTCTGCGCATTGAACCCATCGCCCTGTGGTCAGTTTGATGGCTCACTGGCTAATTGTCGTTCCACCCCGGACCAAATCTTAAAATACTTAAGCAAGCTGTCCGGACCGTTGCTTGATCGCATCGATATCCAGGTGATGGTGCCCCGAGAAACAGAATCTATGAGTTTAAACGGCGCGACTAAGCAGAACAACCAACCCATGACCACATCACAAGCAAAAAGCTTAGTCGAAAAAGCCCGGCTGCGCCAAATTAGGCGACAGGGCTGCCTGAACAGCGAGATAAAACCCAAAGCGTTGAAGCAAATATGTGAGCTGTCAGAGAAAACGGAAGCGTTTTTAGCAACAGCCTCAGAAAAAATGAAGTTGTCCCACCGGGCCTATCACCGAACCCTTCGTTTAGCCCGAACCATCGCTGACTTAGCCGACAGCGAAGTCATAGAACAGCAACATCTGGCCGAAGCCCTCAACTACCGAGCACTCGACCGGCTCATAGACCAAGTGCAGAGTTTGTAGTGCCGTAGGCAACCTCAGCGCCCGTCGTTCAGCCACCGTTTAAACAGTTCAATAAAGTGCTCCAGCTGTTCACGGCTAACATCCAAATGGCATACAAGGCGCAATTTTTGTCCGCCGGGTAATTTAATATCATGCTCTGCCATAAGCTCCCGTAAGCTGTCTGCTGGTAAACTGTCGGGTAGCTCAACAAAGGTCATATTGGTGCCGGAATAGCGAACATTGGCCTCGGTGCCTGCCAGCAAATTAGAAAGCTGCTCGAAAAGCCACTCTGCATTGTCGTGGTCGTCCTGAATGCGCTCAAACTGATGCGTTAATGCGTAATCAATGGCTACGGCAACAAACCCTGCCTGGCGCATACCGCCACCGACCATTTTGCGCCAACGACGTGCGCGGGCAATCAGTTCTTTTGAACCGGCCAGCAACGAACCGATAGGTGCGCCTAACCCTTTTGAACAGCACAGAGACACGCTGTCGAACGGTGAAGCCAGTTCCGCCATACTGCGGCCGCTGGCAATGGCAGCATTTGGTAAACGCGCGCCGTCTAAATGCATCGACAAACCATTCTGGTCCGCCAGAATTCGGGCTTTATCAAAATAAGCCTGGTCAATCAGTTGCCCGCCGTGGGTATTTTCAAAAGCCAGCAACCGGGTAATAGGAAAGTGCGGATCGTTAGGTTTTATCCGTTGTTTAATGGTGTCGAGTGACAAGGTTCCGTCGGCTTCTACCTCAATGGTTTGTGGCACTATGCTGCCTAAAACTGCAGCACCGCCAGCTTCGTACCGGTAAGTGTGATATTCCTGACCCACAATGTACTCTTCGCCATTACGGCAGTGGCTCATTAACCCCAGTAAGTTACTTTGGGTACCTGAGCTGCACAGCAAAGCGTCTTCTTTACCCAGCAACTCTGCTACTCGCTTTTCCAGTGCGTTAATTGACGGGTCTTCACCATAAACATCATCACCGACTTTGGCATCGGCAATTGCGGCGCGCATTGCGGTGCTTGGAAGGGTTACGGTATCACTGCGTAAATCCAGCATAACAGCCTCATTTTGGGGTTAGTTATAACAACTATCATCCGGTTCTAAGCGCAAGGTTGTTTAGCGAGCTCAGTCAAGGGATAATGACCCGATATTGAACCAGACACTCGACAACAAAGCGAGCCCATATGAAAGTTTTTAATAATGTAATAGAAATGGTCGGTAACACGCCAATGGTGAAAGTCACCAATATGGATACCGGCCCGTGTGAGCTGTATTTGAAACTCGAACTGCAGAATCCTGGCGGCTCCATTAAAGACCGTATTGCGGTAGAGATGGTTGAGCAAGCAGAAAAGCAAGGCAAGCTGAAGCCGGGCGATACCATTATTGAAGCAACGGCTGGTAATACGGGGTTGGGTCTGGCGTTAGTGGCGGCTGGCAAAGGCTATCCGTTGAAAATTGTTATGCCGGACAAAATGAGCCAGGAAAAAGTGAACAATCTGCGCGCTATGGGTGCTGAAGTGGTACAGACTCGCTCAGATGTGCAAAAAGGCCACCCTGAGTATTATCAGGACATGGCAGCACGTATGGCTGAAGAAAACGGTTACTACTATGTAAACCAATTTGAAAATCCGGCAAATGTCGATGCACATTACAAAACGACCGGTCCGGAAATCTGGAAACAAATGAACGGTAAACTGGATGCGTTTGTCTGTGGTGTTGGTTCAGGTGGTACCTTGACCGGTGTTGGGCGTTATTTACGCGAGCAAAACAGCGGAGTGGATCTGGTGCTTGCAGACCCGGCAGGCTCAATTTTAGAGCCTTTGGTTAACCGTAACGAAGAAGTGGAAGCGGGTAGCTGGCTTGCCGAAGGTATTGGGGAAGACTTTATCCCAACTATTTGTGATCTGAAATTGGCTAATACGGCGTTTGCTATCTCTGATAAAGAAGGTATGCAAACCGCGCGTAAGGTACTGGAAAAAGAAGGTGTGATGGTCGGTTCATCCAGTGGCTATTTAATTGCCGCGGCGCTGCGCTATTGCCAACAACAAACCGAACCAAAGCGCGTTGTGACTTTAGCTTGTGATACAGGTAATCGTTATCTGTCCAAGCTGTTCAACGACGACTGGATGCGTTCTCAAAACTTGCTGTAACCCTTGTTGTAAATTAAGGAACCTGAATCATGGCAAATGAAAAAACAATGAAATTCGCGACGCGCGCCATTCATGGCGGGCAGTCTCCTGAGCCGGTAACAGGCGCGGTTATGCCGCCAATTTTCACCAGCTCAACCTACGCACAGGAAAGCCCGGGTCAGCACAAAGGTTTTGAATATTCGCGTTCACATAACCCAACGCGTTTTGCCTGGGAGCGTTCTGTTGCTTCTTTAGAGGGCGGCAAGCAAGGTTTGGCTTTTGCTTCGGGTATGGCGGCAACCTCGACCATTCTGGAGTTATTAGACAGCGGCGATCACATCGTTGCTATGGACGACTTATACGGTGGCAGCTTCCGCTTATTCGATAAAGTGCGCGGACGTTCTGCTGGCCTGAAATTCTCTTATGTCGATTTAGCTGACTTAAGCGCAGTGGAAGCCAGCATTCAGGACAACACCCGCATGATCTGGGTGGAAACACCAAGCAACCCGATGCTGAAGTTGGTTGATATTGAAGCCATCGTTAAACTGGCTAAGAAAAAGAACCCGGACATTATTGTGGTGGTGGACAACACCTTCGCTACGCCATTTAACCAGCGTCCGCTGGAAATGGGCGCAGACATGGTTATGCATTCGGCCACCAAATACTTAAACGGTCATTCAGACATGGTTGGCGGTATTGCCGTTGTTGGCGACAATGACGACCTGGTTGAGCGCATGCTGTTCTTACAGAACTCTGCAGGTGCTATTGCCGGTCCGTTTGACTCTTACCTGGCGTTGCGAGGCGTGAAAACGCTGGCATTGCGTATGCGTCACCACAACGAAGCGGCAATGGAACTGGCCAAGTGGCTTGAGCAGCACCCTAAAGTGGAAAAAGTGATTTACCCGGGGCTTGAAAGCCACCCGCAGCACGAGTTGGCTAAAAAGCAGATGCAGGGCTTTGGCGGCATGATTTCTATTCTGCTGAAAGGCGATTTAGAAGCGGCGCGCAAATTCCTGGAGTCGGTAGAAGTGTTCGCCTTGGCGGAAAGCTTAGGTGGCGTTGAGTCGCTCATTGAGCATCCGGCTATTATGACGCACGCGTCAGTGCCAAAAGAAAACCGCGAGAAGTTAGGCATTCTGGATAACTTTGTTCGCGTATCGGTTGGTATTGAAGATCTTGATGATCTGAAAGCCGATTTAGACAAGGCGCTAAACGCATTTTAATCGCCACCAACGATTAAAAGTATAACGCTTAATATAAAAAACCGGCCTTTTGGTCGGTTTTTTGTTTTTAAATTCAAAGATTTATACAAAGTTTTACACTTTCGTCATAATTCAGTAGTCTTTACCTATCAGTAAAAACTGATCGAAAACAAAAATAAAAACGCAAAAGCGTTGCATAAATAACGAGAAGGAAAGACTTATGCTATTGAGCCTCATGGTACTCCAAGGACTCGTAGCCGCTCTATTGTTTTACACTTTAGTGGGCCAGTATCAGAAAAAGCCACTGTGGAATTTGTTGGCGGTTTTAACCGCGGGTTTCATTCCTCCGGTAAACTGGGCACTTTTAGTGTTCGCTATTGGTGTCAGAATGTGGCGCCGTTCGCCGCAAACCAGCTCACCACAAAACATTGCGGCAAAACTCAGTCATTAATTTAGTTATTAAGAGTGAAGGCAAATTAGCAGTATGTCAGATACAACCAATGTACGACCCTTTCATTTAGCCATTCCTGTCAGCTCTCTCGATAATGCACGGTCGTTTTACGGTGATGTGCTAGGGCTGTCACAGGGACGCAGCAGTGACGAATGGATAGACTGGAACTTCTTTGGTCACCAGTTTGTGACTCATGTAGCGCCCGATGTTGCTGGTGTAAAAAATCACAGTGGCGTTGATGGTCACTCCGTTCCCGTTCCGCACTTTGGCGTCGTCTTATTGCGCGATGACTGGGAAGCACTGGCTGAACGTGTAAAAGCCGCGAATATTGAGTTTGTTATAGAGCCCTATATTCGGTTTAAAGGCAAACCGGGTGAGCAGGGCACCATGTTCTTCTACGATTATTGCGGTAACGCGCTGGAATTCAAAACCTTCAACGACGACAGTCAAATTTTCGCAACCTAAGTTGTGAAATAGCATCGACTATTGGCGCAGCTTTGTATCTTCCGGCTGTGCCGCAACGTTACCGCCACTCAGCACCAAGCCAACTCGTTTGCCTTCAAACAGCGCTTTATTTTGTATAACCGCAGCTAAGGCAATAGCAGAAGACGGTTCGACGATAATTTTCAGATGATGCCAAATCAGCTGCATGGCGCTTAGAGTGTCTTCATCCTTCAAGACTAATATATCGCTGATACGTTGCTGAATAATGGCAAAAGGCAATTCGCCAACTTGAGTCAGTAGGCCATCGCACAGGCTTTTCGCAGGTAATGCCGACTGCCGCTCTCCGGCTTTCAATGACAAGAAAGCGTCATTTGCTAATTCCGGCTCCGCTCCGAACACTTGTATTTCGGTACCGTCACAGGCAAGACAGGCGCCTGAAAGCAGACCTCCGCCGCCCAGTGGCGTTATTACCGCATCCAGTGCGTCCGTTTGCTCCAGTAACTCAAGTGTTGCTGTGCCCTGACCAGCAATAATGTCGGCATGATCATAAGGCGGTATAAAGTGACTTTCGCCTTCTTTTTGCCACTTGGCAACAATAGCTTCACGCGCGGCCATACCCGGTTCAATATCAGTAATTTCAGCACCACCGGCTTCAATGTTTTGCCGTTTTATTGTGGGAGCATTAGTGGGTACGCCGACTTTTACTTTTACACCCAAAACTTTACCTGCATGAGCTAATGCCGCACCATGATTGCCCGAAGACACCGTAATAACCCCTTGCTGGCGCTGCTCCGGGCTAAGTTTAAGTAGCGCGTTAGTGGCACCACGGAACTTAAAAGCCCCGGTACGTTGCAAATTTTCACATTTGAAAAATAATTCGCAGCCCAATTGCTGATTTAAAGCAGGGTTAGTCAGCACAGGCGTCTTGACGGTGTAGCTATTGATTCTCTGCCGGGTTTGCACAACATCGGCATGGCAGGGGAGCGATAACTTCGGCATAATACGGGCCCTTAACGAATAAAACGACACAGTGATAAGCATACACTGTCTGGAGCCGGAACGTGAGTCAACTCGATACCTTTCAGCGCATACGCGAACTGCCGCGTGAACAGCAAATTGTTATGGCGTTATATTTGTGCGAACGCATGGTTCCTAATTACGACTTCTTTCATCAGTTAACCGGCTTTGGTGACAGCAAACCCTTGCATGGCACCTTAAATGCCTGCTGGGATTGGGTGGCCAACCCGAAGAAAACCAAAGTGAATTTTGCCCGCTGGCAGGAAAAAGTCGACGAGCAAACCCCGAGTGAATACGGACACGATATGTTGGGTGTCTACCCGGCAATGGATGCCTGCACAGCGTTGAGTACGTTGTTGCAGGGGCTGCTGGACGATAACGCGTCTAATTTTCTGGATGTGGCAAAAATATCACAAGCCAGTGTGGCGAAGTTTATCGAACTCAATGACGCCGAAGAAGTGGGAACCGAGCAATTAAAAGAACACGTTCAGAACCATGAATTAATGGAATACGAAGTTGCTATTCAGCAGGCTATGCTCAACTTTCTTGAACAACAGCCTGCGGTAAACAAGGCTTTGGTCAGCCAGTTAAAAATGATGCTCAAGGACGAGGGGGTGTCGAACCTTGGTCTGGCTTTGGACGCTGAAGAATAGACAGCCAGGCGAAAATGCCAAAGGCCAGAATTTGCCAGCTGTCGCCTTTGCGCCAGGGAAAGACCTCTTTCATGGTGGCAACAAAAATACCAAGCAGCAGCAGGTGAGTAATAACCATAACGGCTAATAACAAGCTCAGCAAACCAATGGACTGGGTGCTGAGTTCGCCGTTTGCCCCTGCAAGCAGAGCAAAAAGACCCAGCCAAATAACGGCAAAAACCACTTTGCCGGCAACAATAATAACTTTCATGCTATGTCCTTAGTCAGTAAGCGAAAGCAAACTTGCCCGTGAGTTTTCTCCTTGGTCACACGCCAGTTTGCGGGTAATTTCAATGGCCATTCCTTTTCTGTTTCCAGATACACCTGATTGTCGGCGGCCAGCCATTTACCTTCATCCAGCAGTTTCAGCGTTTTATCGGCCAGTCCTTCACGAAACGGCGGATCGATAAAAACGATGTCGTATGCTTCAGCGGATTGAGTTTGCAGCCAGTCGAGCGCGTTATGAGTAATAACATCAATGTTTTCGCTGCTTAACAAGGTGACATTATTCTGTAACTGCTTGCTGACGGACTTTACCGCTTCTATCAAAGTAACCTGAGCCGCTCCGCGCGATGCCGCTTCGAAACCTAAGCTGCCACTGCCGGCAAATAAGTCCAGCACCCGGGCGTCGGTAATGTCCCACTGTAGCCAGTTAAACAGAGTTTCGCGTACTCGGTCCGTGGTGGGTCGTAAACCGGGGCTGTCGGCAACAGGTAAACGCCTGCCGCGCCATTGTCCGGCAATAATCCGATAGTCGCCGCTGGCGCTTGTCTGGCGTTTTTGTCTCACTCTGTGGCTTCCTTTATTCAGACCGTCGTCAGTTTGTTAACAGCATGGTAAACTAAAGCCTATAGTTTAACGATTCCTGCGTGTCAGTTCCAAGGAAACCAATATGTCGATGTTTTCGCTGTTTAAGAAAAAGCGTAATGAAAAGGCACCTGAGGCCGAAGAGAAAAAAGAAGATGCGGTAGTAGAAGAACAGGAGCAGCCAGAGCCTGAATCAGAGTCTGAGCCTGAATCTAAGCCTCACGACGAGCGGGAACCAGAAATAACCGAGACACGCGAAGAGTTGCCCAGTGCGGCGGAAGACTGCGCGCAAGTTACCGCTGAATCACACGCGTCGAAATACGCACCAGAAGCGAAGGAAGCCGCTCAGCCTGAGTCGGTTACCGAACCTGAGCCCGCAGTTGAACCAGAGCCAGAGTCAAAAACTAAACCAGAAGCTAAACCTGAACCAACCGAAGTCGCGCCGAAAGAGAAGGGTGAGAAGAAAGGTTTCTGGGCACGCCTGACTCAGGGTTTACGCAGAACTTCCGGGTCTATCGGTTCAGGTCTTATTAGCGTATTCCGCGGTAAGAAAATTGACGATGACCTGTTCGAAGAACTCGAAACTCAGTTACTCATGGCGGACCTCGGCGTCGCGACCACCACCAAAATTATCGATAACCTGACTAAACAGGCCGACCGCAAACAACTAAAAGATGCGGAAGCTTTGTACGAGTTATTACAAGAGCAGTTAGCTGAAATTTTAAAGCCCGTCGATAAACGTCTGGAAATACCTGAGTCCGGCTCACCTTTTGTTATTTTAATGACCGGCGTCAATGGCGTGGGTAAAACCACCACTATTGGTAAGCTGGCTAAGCAATTTAAAGCTGAAGGTAAGTCGGTAATGCTGGCCGCCGGTGATACCTTCCGTGCGGCGGCGGTAGAACAGCTGCAGGTGTGGGGCGAGCGTAACGACATTCCGGTTATTGCTCAGCATACCGGTGCTGATAGTGCATCGGTTCTTTATGATGCGCTGCAGGCCGCCAAGGCACGCGATGTTGATGTGCTTATTGCGGATACAGCCGGGCGCCTGCAGAATAAAGCCAACTTAATGGAAGAGCTGAAAAAGCTGGTTCGGGTCATGAAAAAACTTGACCCGCAAGCGCCTCACGAAGTGATGCTGACGCTAGATGCCGGTACCGGTCAGAATGCTATTAGTCAGGCGAAGCTTTTTACCGAGGCCGTAGGCGTTTCGGGTATTGTGATGACCAAGCTCGACGGTACCGCAAAAGGTGGGGTGATTTTCGCGGTCGCAGATCAATTCGCCATTCCTATTCGCTATATTGGGGTGGGTGAAAGTTTAGAAGATTTACGGCCTTTTGTGGCAAAAGACTTTATCGCGGCGCTATTTGACCGTAACGTAGACGAATCAGAAGAAACAACAGCGAGTTAAAGATGATCCGCTTTGAGCAAGTCAGTAAAACCTACCGTGGAGGCCATCAGGCACTGAGCCATGTCGACTTTCACGTAGAGCCGGGTGAGATGGCCTTTTTAACCGGTCATTCCGGAGCGGGTAAAAGTACGCTGCTCAAACTGATCAGTTTAATGGAAAGGCCAACCGCAGGCCGGGTACTGATTAACGGGCACGATTTGCGAAAGATTAAGCCTTCGCAAGTGCCTTATGTGCGTCGTGACATTGGTATGATTTTCCAGGATCACCGTTTGTTAATGGATAAAACGGTGTTCGATAACGTTGCGCTGCCACTTATTATTGAAGGCTACAGTGTTCAGGAAGCGCGAAAGCGCGTTGTTGCCGCGCTGGAAAAAGTCGGTATAGCCGACAAGGTGAAGCATTATCCACAGATGTTGTCCGGCGGTGAGCAGCAACGAGTAGGTATTGCCCGCGCTATTGTCACCAAACCACCCTTGCTATTGGCTGATGAGCCCACCGGTAACCTTGATCCTAAGCTGTCGATGGAGATTATCCGCCTGTTTGAAGAGTTCAATAAAGTGGGTGTTGCTGTGCTCATAGCGACCCACGACCTGGGCCTCATTGCACGCTTACGCTACCGTACTTTAACCCTAAAAGACGGGCGTATGATTAACGATGGCCTGGAGGACAGTGAACTATGAGTTTATTGTTCCGTAACCGCAGTATAGAAAAGGGCGCAAGTAGCCGCGGACGTTTGCCCTGGTGGCGACGTTTAATCATGGTGCCGGTGCATCATGCTCAGCAAGCCATCGCCAGTTTAGGCGAACTGTGGCGCAATCCGTTTGCTTCGTTTATGACCATGGCGGTGCTGGGGCTGAGCCTGACTTTGCCGTCATCACTGTATGTTTTAGTGAAAAACACCACCAGTATTGCTGACAACTGGCAGGAAGCCTCGGAAGTCACCTTGTTCTTAAAAAAGGATCTGCAGCAATCTGAGGTCGACACATTAAAAACGCAAACCGAACTCTCAGAAGGCGTTGAATCGGTTCGCTTAATTCCTAAAGAGCAGGGCTTGCAAGACTTTAAAGAGCAATCAGGCTTTGGTGAAACCCTGGACTACCTTTCGTCGAATCCGCTGCCGGATGTGCTGGTGGTTATTCCGGCTGAGTCACATCGCTCGCCGCAGCGGGCAAAGGAGCTGTTAAACCGGCTGGAAAAACAGCGAGAAGTGGCTTACGCGAAAATGGATCTGGAGTGGCTTAACAGGCTGGAGGGTATTCTCAATTTAATTGAAGATATTCTTGGAGCCCTGGCAGTGGTGCTTTGCCTGTCGGTTGTTCTTATTGTTGGTAACACCATTCGACTGAACATTTTGTCTAAGCGTGACGAAATTATGGTGATGAAGCTGGTGGGAGCTACTAACGCCTTTATTCAGCGCCCTTTTTTATACACGGGCGTTTGGTACGGAATTATCGGCGGGTTGGTGGCCTGGTTGGCAACCGCCTTATTGATCTGGTGGGTTGAAAGTGCCGTAGTAGATTTAACCGAACTTTACGAAACGCCGTTTCAATTAAACGGTCTGACGTTAGGCGAATTATTGATTATATGGTTGATTGCCGTTGGCCTGGGTTTAGCCGGTTCTTACTTGGCTGTAAGACGTCATATACAGAGTATTGAACCTGAATAAAATAGGGTTGCGAAAGCCATAGGCTTAGTTATACTAAATCACCTGATCGACAACGATCATAATGGAACTTTTAGACTCTAAAAGGGTCTTAGAAGCTGACTGAAAGGCAGTAATTTAAGTCGGTATTTTAAGTAGAGGTTGTTAAATGAGCACTGAATTAAACACCATGGCATTATCGGTTCCCCAAGGGGGAGGACTGGACGGGTATATTCAGTCAGTCAACCGTATTCCTATGCTCACCGCCGAAAAAGAAAAGGCGTTGGCAACAAGACTTTACGAGAACAGTGACCTCGATGCTGCGAAAGAGCTCATCATGTCGCATCTCCGCTTTGTGGTGCATGTAGCCCGTAGTTATTCAGGTTATGGTCTGCCGCAAGCCGATTTAATTCAGGAAGGCAATATTGGCCTGATGAAAGCCGTTAAACGCTTTGACCCATCTGTGGGCGTGCGTTTGGTGTCATTTGCTGTTCACTGGATTAAAGCAGAAATTCATGAATACGTGCTGCGTAACTGGCGCGTTGTAAAAGTGGCAACCACAAAAGCACAGCGTAAGTTGTTCTTTAACCTGCGTAAAATGAAAAAACGTTTAGGTTGGTTTAGCCAGAAAGAAGTTGAAACTGTTGCCGATGAGCTGGGTGTCAGCACGAAAGAAGTGTTGGAAATGGAATCCCGCATGAGTGCTCACGACCAGGCCTTTGAGCTAAGCTCCGACGACGATGACTCGAAAGAAGGCAGTGCCTACTCTCCAGCTATGTATCTGGAAGACAAGCGTTCCGATTTAGCGGCAGAAATTGAAGCCGAAGACTACGAAAGCCATACACAGCAGAAACTGCTGGGTGCTATGAGTCACCTGGATGAGCGTAGTCAGGATATCGTTCAGTCGCGTTGGCTGTCTGAAGATAAAACCACGCTGCATGACTTAGCAGCAAAATACGAAGTATCGGCAGAACGCGTTCGTCAGCTTGAACAGAACGCGATGAAGAAACTTCGTCTCGCAATGAGCTAAATGAAGTGCCGCATTGGTTGCGGTGCTTGCTGCATAGCTCCTTCTATTAGTTCTCCCATCCCCGGCATGCCAAATGGCAAGCCGGCGGGTGTGCGCTGTGTCCAACTCGACGATGATAATTTATGCCGGCTGTTTGGTAAGCCCGAACGTCCCGCCGTTTGTGGTGAGTTTTCAGCGGATAGAGAGATTTGCGGTGAAAGCCGCGAGCAGGCAATTATTTTGCTGACGTCACTGGAAGAAGATACCCGTTCTGGTTAGTCGCCTGAGTTAGCTCAGAAACGAACACTAACTCAATTCCCTGCTTTTGCAATTCAGGTAAATGCTGCTTAAGAAAACTCAACGTCTCGGGGTAGGGGTGACCAATGCCAATGGCCTGACCGTCTCGCTTGGCTAAACGAAGCAACTGGTCAAACTGCTGTTGCAGATAATTTTGGTCAACTTCGTTATCAAGAAAGACATGGCGGCGAGAGGTCCTGACTCCAAACTGTCCGGCAATTTGTTCAGCCACACTAAATTCCGACGTCCGACTATCAATAAAAAAGAGTTTGCGGGCTGCTAATGTTTCCATAACAGCTTGCATGGGCATGGGTAGCTGAGTCAGTTTACTGCCCATATGGTTATTCACTCCGGTCACGTAAGGAATCGAGTCGAGAGCGTTAACCAGCTGCAGCTTTATTTGCGCGTTGCTCATGTCGGCGGTGACCACACCCGGACCGGGCCGGTCGTTTTCTATTGCTTCCATTGGCATGTGTAAAAGCACTTGCTTTTGCTGGTGGTGTGCACGTAATGCAAAAGCCCGGGCGTAGGGCGTGTATGGCAGCACGGCGAAACTGACATTGCCCGGTAAAAGCGCCGCTTTTAAGTCATTCTTGTGATTACCTATGTCGTCAATAACAATAGCTATCTTGCCGGCAGAAACCGGAGCTGCCAAGCAAGTAAGTAAAGCCAGAGTCGCAATAAGGCGTAGCATCAGCGTATCCAGTTACTTGGGTTTTGCGGACGCCCCTGGTGGCGTATTTCGAAGTATAACGTAGGGATGTTACGCGAGCCGGACTGCCCCATAAGTGCAATTTCCTCGTCTTTGCGAACTTTGTCACCAACGGCTTTCGTTAATGTCTGGTTGTGACCATAAAGGCTCATGTAACTTTGCCCATGATCAACCACAATGACTAAACCGAATCCGCGTAGCCAGTCTGCGTATACCACCCGGCCATTAGCAATTGAACGAACGGGCTGTCCGTTACTGCCTTCTATTAGAACGCCTTTCCAGTCAACCGGACCTTCTCGGCGTTGACCGAACACCCGCTTTACATCGCCGTCACTTGGCCAGCGTAATTGGTTTTTGACTGACTGTAAGCCAACCAGTTGCACGTCTTTTTGTTGGGCCAGAGCGTTTTCTATGGCACTCAATACCTGCTCCAACTGATCCCGGCTTTGTTCCAGTTGTCCCACGCGTGAACGATCTTTACGTTGTTGCTGTTGCAGCTCCGCTAACTTTTCTTCCTGACGATGTTGTTGTTGCTCAAGCTGAGAACGCTGTTCTTCCTGTTGCTGCCGTAAAGTGGCTAATTGGTTTTGCTGCTGTTTTAACTCTTCGGTAAGTGCGACAATTTCCTGCTGGGTACTCTTAATGACCTTAATTTCTTCAACTCTCGCGGTGTTGAAGTACTGGTAATAACTCAGCATTCTTTCGAATTGACCGGGATCCTGCTGGTTTAACAGCATTTTTAGGAAGTCATGGTCGCCGTTCATATAGGCGGAAACAAGCTGGTCTTCTAATAACGCCATCTGTTGCTTCTGCTTTTGCTGAAGTTCTTTGCGCTTACGCTCTGACTCTTCAATTTCAGCATTGACGCTATCGAGCTTAGTTTGGGTTTTACGCAGTGAGCCAGCAACTTCGGCTGTTTCTATTTCCAAGTCGCGGAGCTGTTGCTCGGTTGAGCTTAGTTCCGAATTACGTTCTTCTATGGCTTGCAGGCGTTCTGCCAGTTCTTCTTTGACAGCAGCTATTTCGGCCTCCGTAGAGGCTTTGTCGTCTTCATTGTAGTCCTGAGCTACTGCCGGGTTGACCAATAACCCCAGAACAATCAGCAAGAACACCGGTAGCGGCATGAGTTAGTCCTGCTCCTGCTCTAACAACATGAGCGGGGTGCCGGTCATTTCGTCAGGTTGCTCCATGCCCATTAAATGCAAAATTGTGGGTGCGACATCGGATAAACGCCCATTTTGTGCTTTAGCGGGACGACCAACATAGATGAAAGGAACCAGCTCATTAGTGTGAGCTGTATGCGCCTGGCCGGTTGTTGCATCACTCATTTGCTCAGCGTTGCCATGGTCTGCAGTTATCAGGCATTCACCACCAACAGCCTCTAAAGCCGATACCACACGGCCAACGCTGTGGTCTACGGCTTCACAAGCTTTAACGGCAGCATCAAAATTGCCCGTATGGCCAACCATGTCACCGTTGGGGTAGTTGCAAATAACTACATCAAAGGCTTGAGATTCAATGGCTTCAACCAGCTCATCAGTGAGCTGTTCCGAGCTCATTTCTGGCTGTAAGTCGTAAGTTTTCACCTTAGGAGAGGGGATTAGAACGCGTTTTTCTCCTTCAAACTCCTGTTCGCGGCCGCCGCTGAAAAAGAAGGTGACGTGTGCGTACTTTTCCGTTTCTGAGATGCGTAATTGCGTTTTGTCATGTTTAGATAACCATTCACCCAGCACGTTATTCAATGGTTCCGGCGGGAAGGCACAAGGTGTTTTTAATGTGTCGGCGTACTGAGTCAGCATGACAAAATCGCTGAGCTCGATCCGTGGTCCGCGGTCAAAACCGTCGAAATCATTATCAATAAAAGCCTGAGTCATTTCGCGGGCGCGGTCGGCACGGAAGTTCATAAAGAACACCGAGTCACCGTTTTTCAATGGTGCGGGTTGGCCAATGACGACTGGAGTAACGAATTCATCGGTTTCTCCGCGCTCGTATGCGTCTTCTAATGCGTCTGTGGCATTCGGTGAAGTAACCCCGGAGAGGCCGTGATAAATTGCTTTGTAAGACTGCTCAATGCGTTCCCAGCGTTTATCTCTGTCCATGGCAAAGAAACGACCGTTTAAGGTGGCGAAACGGCCTTTACCCAAACGGGCAAATAAAGCTTCAAAGCGCTCAATAGAAGCCAGGGCAGATTTTGGTGGCGTGTCCCGCCCATCTAAAAACGCGTGCAAATAGACATCTTCAGCACCTTGTTCGATAGCCATTTCTACCATAGCGACCAGGTGGTCTTCGTGGCTGTGTACGCCGCCCGGAGACAACAGACCCATAATATGAACGGCGCCATTAGCTGTTCCGGTCTTATTTAATGCGTCACACAGTACAGTGTTGCTGAAAAAGCTGCGGTCAGAAATAGCTTTACTGATGCGGGTAAAATCCTGGTAAACGATGCGACCAGCGCCCAAATTAACATGACCAACCTCCGAGTTGCCCATTTGGCCGTCCGGCAAACCAACTGCGCCCCCTGAACCATCGACTAAACAATGAGGGTATTGCTTCCATAAACGATCCATAACCGGTGTATTGGCTTTTGCAATGGCGTTATCCGGTGCATCTTCACGGTAACCCCAGCCGTCAAGAATCAACAATACCAAAGGTTTTATCGTAGGAGTCATAATGGGCCTCATTGCTCGGTGTTTTCGATGATGAAATTAGTCAACATTCTACTCGATTTCCGGAGCTTACGCATCCACCCAAGATTTTTCTGGCAACTGAGATTTGTACAGGTATACTCTTTGACCGCTATTTTTTTCTGTTACCCACGATTACTGGTAGGTCTTATGCAAGAACTTTTTGAATTTGTCAGCCGCAACCCAATGATGAGTGGCGTGTGGGTTGTTCTGTTAATCGCATTAATAGTGACGACGATTCGCTCTGCTATGTCGCCGATGAAAAGCCTGCAGCCGCAAGAAGCAACGGTTTGGGTCAACCGGGGTGATGGCGTATTCGTCGATATCCGTAATAAAGACGAATTTAAGAAAGGCCACATTCACGGATCGGTGTCATTACCGGCTGAAAAAATCAAACAAAAAGAACTTTCAACTATTGAAAAGTTCAAAGAAGCCCCCATTGTGATAGTCTGTGCAACAGGAATGACGGCAAAATCGGCTGCCAGCCAATTAATCGCTGAAGGCTTTAGTCAGGTGGCTGTGCTGCAAGGTGGTATTAACACATGGCGCAGTGCTAAATTGCCGGTTTCGCAGAAAAAATAATAAAATTCGTCTAAAACTTAAAATGAATAGGAAGTAAAATCATGGCTGAAGAACAGCAAGCAAACGGCGCGGCCGCTGAAAACCAACAACAGCAACCACAATTCGCAATTCAGCGCATTTACGCGAAAGACATTTCTTTTGAAACTCCAAGCTCACCGGGTATTTTCCGCAAAGAGTGGAAGCCAGAACTGAAGCTGGACTTAAACGTAAAACACGAAAAAATTGAAGACGGTGTTTACGAAGTGGTGCTCACTCTGACCGCAACCAACAAGGTTGAAGACGATGTAGCATTCCTGTGTGAAGTACATCAGGCAGGTATTTTCACTATCGGTGATGAAATCCAGGAAGGTCAGTTGGCACACATGCTGGGTTCTTTCTGCCCGAACATTTTGTTCCCTTACGCTCGTGAGTGTGTTTCAAACCTTGTTAACCGTGCGACTTTCCCACAGTTGAACCTGGCTCCTGTTAACTTTGATGCTATTTTCCAGCGTCACATGCAGCAGCAAGCTGAACAGGCTCAAGGCCAGCAAACTGCTGACGCGTAAGCGATACGATAATGCAGACACCTCAGGTGACAGTGTTAGGGGCGGGCTCTTACGGGACCGCCCTTGCTATTTGTTTCGCCCGTAAAGGCATAGCGACTACGCTGTGGGGCCGGGACGCCGATAAAGTTGCGATAATGCAGGCTGCGCATGAAAACGAAGAGTATCTTCCTGCCTGCCCTTTTCCTGAGTCCTTAAGTGTAACGGCAGATTTAAGCGAAGCATTGCATGACGTAAAAAACGTCGTCGTTGTGGTTCCCAGCCATTCTTTCTCGTCTATGTTAGAGCAGGCGAAACCTTTGTTAGCGAAGCACGCTCGCGTAGCCTGGGCAACTAAAGGGTTGGAGCCCGATACAGGGCGTTTACTGTATGAAGTAGCAGAAGACATTCTCGGCGAAGAACATCCGCTGGCGGTATTGTCAGGTCCTACCTTCGCGATTGAAATGGCAAAAGGGTTACCAACGGCTATTTCAATGTCATCGACCAACAAAGCTTTTGTCGATGAGCTTTCGGAGCTTCTGCATTGTGACCGTTCCTTCCGTGTTTACACCAATAATGACTTTATTGGGGTACAGCTGGGCGGGGTGGTGAAGAATGTGATTGCCATTGGTGCCGGCATGGCAGATGGCATTGGCTTTGGTGCAAACGCACGAACGGCATTAATTACCCGTGGCTTAGCGGAATTGACCCGACTGGGTCTGACATTAGGTGCTAAAAGCGATACTTTTACCGGTATGGCCGGGCTGGGGGATTTAATCCTGACTTGTACCGACAACCAGTCGAGAAACCGTCGTTTTGGTCTGGCTTTAGGTCAGGGGAAAGGCGTTGAGCAGGCCCTGAAAAGTATCGGTCAGTCGGTTGAAGGTTATCGGAATACCCGTGAAGTGGTTGCTCTGGCCAAACGCTATGACGTTGAAATGCCAATTTGTGAGCAGATATATGCGGTCCTTTATGAAGGCAAAGAACCGCAGCAGGCAGCTATTGATTTATTGAGTCGTGAGCGTAAAACGGAGTGACCCGTTTTACACAGTAACCCGTTTTACACAGTAACCCGTTTTACGCACTTATTAGCTGCTGTTCCATGACTTGCCACTGAGCCGATAAATGTTCTGTTGGCAAACGTTTGAAATTAGAGCGCACGAACTGACTGATTTTTCCATCGGCGTAGCTTAGCAATAAATTCGCCAACACGGCTTCATCAACAATAAAGCGTTGCTGTTCCCGCATCGCTTTTTCCCGCAATACCTGCTTTATTGAGCTTTCTATACGATTAAAAAGGTCTTCCATACGACCTCTTAAGCGGTCGTGTTCGCCCATAAGTGCATCACCCGTCATTACTCGTGTGATACCAGGGTTACGCTCAGCAAAGGTCAATAAGAGCTGCAAAATAGCGTAGCAACGGGAGAGCGTATTCTTCTCCTCGTTCATGATCATGTTAATGCGGGTGAGCAGGGTGTCTTCAACAAACTCAATAAGCCCTTCAAACATGCGCGCCTTTGATGGAAAGTGACGGTATAAAGCCGCCTCCGAAACACCTAAGTTAGCCGCCAGTTTTGCTGTTGTAATACGCTGACCCGGGCTGGTTTCCAACATTGCCGCCAAAGCCTGTAAAATTTCCTCACGACGGTTACGTTTTTGTTCTGCCATGCTTGTAACTTTCCTTATTTGAGAGGCCGGAATTTATTGTAATTCGGTTTATGAGCGGCCAGAGTGACCGAAACCACCTTCACCGCGGTCGGTTTCGTGAAACTCGTCGACAACGGTCATTTGCGCCTGTACAACGGGTAAAATCACCAATTGCGCAATGCGGTCGCCAGGTTCTATGGTGTAGGCCTTGTCGCTGCGATTCCAGCACGAAACTTTAAGCTCGCCCTGGTAGTCTGAGTCGATAAGTCCAACTAAATTACCCAGTACCAGGCCGTGTTTATGGCCCAGGCCTGAGCGAGGCAGAATAGTTGCTGCGTAGTTCGGGTCACCAATATACATAGCAATACCGGTGCCAATTAACTGGGTTTGTCCCGGTTCTATGGTTAATGGCTGATCCAAACAGGCGCGCAGATCCATTCCGGCAGAACCCTGGGTGGCATATTCAGGAAGCGGAATAGACTGGCCAATACGTTCATCTAAAATTTTTACTTCGACTTGCGTCATGGAGTTCTCACTTTCTTTTAATTAGCCCTGATTTCAGGATTTGTATTATCAAAATAGCGTTTGGCTATCGCATCAATAATTGCAATGGCCATGTCATGCTTGCTCATCGTCGGAAGTGACTGTTCACTATCCTGACTGAAAATAATGGCGTTATTGCTGTCGCTGTTAAAACCCAGACCGGTCTGGCTAACATCGTTAGCGACAATCATTTTTAATTGTTTTCGTTCCAGTTTACGCAGCGCGTTAGCCTTTAAGTTTTCGGTTTCGGCTGCAAAACCAACGGTAAACGGCGGTTTCTCTGAACTGGCTACTTGCTGCAGGATATCCGGGTTTTGCACCAGCTTAAGTTGCGGAGGCTGGTCATTCTGCTCTTTTTTGATTTTTTGTGAGGCAATTTCGGCAATCCGATAGTCTGACACGGCAGCACAGCCAATAAAGACATCGCACTGCTGCAGTTGCTGCTGTACCGCGTTAAGCATTTGCTCGGCAGTTTCTACGTCAATTCGCTGAACGCCGGCAGGAGTCGCCAACTGCGTCGGTCCGGAAACCAGAATAACGTTAGCGCCGGCATGAGCGGCAGCCTCTGCCAACGCATAACCCATTTTGCCGGAGCTGTGGTTACTGATATAACGGACAGGATCAATGGCTTCGCGAGTTGGGCCAGCAGTAATAACAAAGGTTTTTCCTTGCCAGGTTTGTGGCGTTTCAGGCTGGTTTTCAATTAACGCTTTTACAATCTGGGTTGGGTCGCTCATGCGGCCATAACCGACATCGCCGCAGGCCTGTTCACCACTTTCAGGGCCTATCATTTGTACGCCCCGGCTTAGCAGAGTTTCAATATTTTCCTGCACGGACGTTGCCGCCCACATTTGTTGGTTCATTGCCGGAGCAATGACAATAGGTGCCTTGCTGGCAAGCACCAATGTACTGAGTAAGTCGTCAGCAAATCCGTGCGTTATGCGAGCAATGGTATTCGCTGTGGCTGGCGCAACGAGAATGATATCGGCCCAGCGAGCTAGCTCAATATGGCCCATAGCAGCTTCTGCTGTCGGATCTAACAAATCATCGCTGACCGTAAAACCTGACACGGCTTGTAAGCTAAGTGGGGTTACAAAAGCTTTGGCACTGTCAGTCATTACCACACGAACTTCTGCGCCCTGCTCACGCAAACGGCGCACCAGGTCAGGTGCTTTATAGGCGGCAATGCCACCGGTAATACCTAAAAGTATGTGTTTGTTCTGCAACTGTGCCATGCGAACCCCTCTGTGTTAATTCGTGTAAAGATAACATGAGACCCCGTTACAGGGTAGATGGTCGTTATACTTCTCTCTTTAGAATTAAGGAGAGAGTAATGAGCGTCAAGGAATGGCCTGTTTCGGAACGACCCAGAGAAAAACTGCAAAATCAGGGAGCAGAATACCTGAGTGATGCGGAATTATTAGCCATTTTACTCGGTAGTGGCAGCCAGGGACAGGACGTTGTCGCTTTTGCTCGGCATTTATTGAATCAGTTTAACGGAATAGGGGCGTTGCTTACGGCAAAGCCGGAGCAACTTTTAGCCTGTAGTGGCATTGGACCTGCACGAGTGAATCAGTTGCAGGTTGTTATGGAGCTATCAAGAAGGTATCTGAAGTGGCAGCTGGAACGTTCGGATGGCTTCACCGACCCGTCTATGGTGAAAGATTATTTAACCGCGCAGCTGCGTCATCAGGGCCGCGAGGTCTTTGCTATTTTACTGCTGGACAGTCAGCATAGATTATTGCGTTATGAAGAATTGTTTCAGGGCACAATTAACGCTGCTCCGGTTTATCCGCGTGAAGTCATTAAGTTGGTCATGCAGTACAATGCCGCCGCAGTAATTCTGGCTCATAACCACCCATCGGGTGTGGCAGAGCCCAGCCAGGCAGACCAGCGGGTGACTGAGCGGGTAAAAAAAGCCCTGACTTTAATCGATGTGGCGCTGCTGGATCATTTCGTTGTTGGCGCTGGCGATCCAATTTCTTTTGCGGAGCGCGGATTGTTGTAGTTTTGTACTGGCAGTTTGATTAAAAATCACGTAAAATCCGCCCCGAACGATCGATAAGGATCATATTTCCGTCGTATTAGCTTGATTAGAAGGGCAGTTTGCTGTATAAAATGCGCCCTCGGATTTATAGGCAAGGTCACGTTGGGCGACAGGCGAGCTTGCAGCAATTTTGGAGTAGAGACATGTCACAAGTATGCCAAATTACAGGTAAGCGTCCGGTAGTCGGTAACAACCGCTCGCACGCACGCAATGCGACTAAGCGTCGCTTCCTGCCGAACCTACAATCGCACCGCTTTTGGGTAGAAAGCGAGAAGCGTTGGGTTAAGTTACGCATTTCTACTAAAGGTATGCGTATTATTGATAAAAACGGTATTGATGCGGTATTAGCGGATCTCCGCGGCCGTGGTGTTAAGGTTTAAGGAACTCAATTATGCGCGATAAGATTCGTTTAGTGTCATCTGCTGGTACGGGTTACTTCTATACCACAGACAAGAACAAACGCACCATGCCAGAAAAAATGGAGATCAAAAAATTCGATCCAGTGGTTCGTAAGCACGTGATCTTCAAAGAAGCTAAAATCAAGTAATTGGTTCTAAAGCTTACAAAAAACCCAGCTTCGGCTGGGTTTTTTATTGCCTGACTTTTACGGTTAGCGCGGAGGGTCCACAATGCCGGAAATACTGGCATTGATGCGGAACCAACCGGTAATGCTGAAGCGGTCTCTTTCTGAACGTAGTACTTCATGCACAAAACGGTCACTTAAAAATACCACCAGGCGTCCTTGTTTGGGCAGTACGGTTTCCAGCACTTGACCTTTATTGCCATAAATAACCAGTTGCCCGCCATCGGCTTCTTCCCATTCGGGGTTCAGGTAAAACACCGTGGTCAACACGCGGTTACTCCGGCCTTTAAATGCATCCAGATGTTTTTTATAGAAAGCCCCTTTCGGGTAATGAGCCAGGTGGCACTCGTAATCGAACAAGCCAAGAAACAACTCGCGGTTAAATTCATTGCGCAATTGTTCCATAATGGCCAGGTAATCTTTGTGGCGGGGCTCTTCCTGGGTTAACCAGTAAATGCGGTCGTTGCGTACCATGGTATTAATGGTTTGGTTCTGTTGACGGCCAATGCCGGCCAGATTCCAGTGCTGGGAGGGTAACTGCTGAGCATAGTGGTACAGTGCCCCAGAGCGCTCCGGCTGGAGAAAATCATCGATAATGCAGTAGCCGTGATCGGCGACTTTGTCGATAATATCAGATAGCACCATAATGCAATAAAGCCCCGTATTTTGTTGTCGCGCGAGAATATAGGGTATTCTGTTTCTAGTAACAACAAGAAGTACAGCAACAAGAAAATTATTCGTCAGGTTATCACATAGAGCGAAAGCCAATGAAAGTGAATGAGAAGCGAAAAATATTTGGGCTGACTATGACCCGCAGAGCGTGGAACAACGTTCTGGTTTACGCCTTATTAATTATTATGGTGGTGTTCTGGTATGTCGCGCCGCCAGTTAAAGAAGAAGCAGAGAAAGATATTAAGGATGAAGCCTCACCGGGTGAGGTTATTGGTTTGATACCCGATGATGGCAATTTAAGAGAGATACAAATTGATGAACTTCGGCTGGTTCTTGAGGAACAGAAATGGCTGTGCCAGACTCCATGCCGCCTGTCCGAAAAAGCCACTGAAAGTGTGGTAGAGAACTGGCTGGCGTTGACTATGGAGCCAACCAACCAAACAGCAGAAAACTTAATCACTGACGTTTATTTTCGTTTTGCCGGGGGAGAGGAAGCGCGTGTCGAGCTGTACGCCGACCCTGAGTTGATAATTCGTCTGCCGAACCAACAGCAGAATTTTCGCGTAAAAGAATTCACTGCCAGTCAATTACTGGGTCATTAAGGAAGTCTGAAGTTTATGCCGGAATTACCCGAAGTTGAAGTCAGCCGATTAGGCATATCTCCGCACATCGAAGGTCATAAAATCACGACCGTTCAGGTTCACGATAAGCGTCTTCGCTGGCCGGTACCGGAAACAGTGCATCAGGTAGAAGGCCATGTTTTGCGCTCGGTAAGTCGCCGTTCAAAGTATTTATTGCTGCAGACGGATAACGGGTGCCTGATACTCCATTTGGGCATGTCGGGAAAGCTAAGAGTGGTGCCGGCTGAAACCCCGCATTACAAACACGACCACATTGATATCGAGTTTGCTAACGGACAGACGCTCCGGTTAAACGACCCGCGCCGCTTTGGCGCTTTGCTTTACAGTGAAACCGATGTGACCGGACATGAATTGCTCAAACAGCTAGGTCCGGAGCCGCTAACAGAAGCCTTCCATGTTGACTATTTATTTGAGCGCTCGCGGGGGCGAACGCAGTCGGTAAAAACTTTTATTATGGACAATAAAGTTGTGGTTGGTGTCGGTAATATTTACGCCAATGAAGCCTTATTTAAAGCCGGTATCAACCCCAAACGCGCGGCTGGTAAAATCAGTAAAGCACGCTACCAAAAATTAGTGCCACTCATAAAAGAAACTCTGGCAGGCGCTATAGAAATGGGCGGAACGACGCTAAAAGATTTTACTCAAGTAGACGGTAACCCCGGTTATTTCGCGCAAAAACTTCAGGTTTACGGACGTGGTGGCAAGCTTTGTATGGTATGCAGTAAACGGCTGAAGGAAATTCGTCTGGGTCAGCGCAGCACAGTGTACTGCACCCATTGCCAGCGCTAGTTTAACTTTTCACTGCCCTTAATAACTCGCTGACAAAGCGTTCCGGTTCTGAAATAAACGGAGCGTGTGAGCTTTTATTGAATATTACCGCGTCTGAGTCAGGTGCCAATGCTGAGATATCCGCAATAGCGCGCTCAGGAACCAGACTGTCCAGGCGTCCGTAAAAACGGGTAAAGGGCACTTCAATATTCTTCAATTGCTGGCGCAGATCGGCGGTTTGCAAAATGGATAACGCCTGTTTAAGCACACCCGGGTTAGGCATGGGTTTGGCAAATATCAGTTGCTTTACCTGCTTCACTTGCTCACGTGCATCGTCACTTCCCATAGCCTGAATGGCCAAAAAGCGTTCAATGGTCTTTTTAAAGTTTGTCTCCAGCTGCTGCTGAAACTGCTCCAGAATATCTGGTTTGATGCCCGACCAGCTATCACTTTCCACAAAGTGAGGCGATGAGGCCACGGTATTTAATGAAATGACCCGTTCGGGGTAACTAAGAGCCGCCTGCTTAGCAATAAGCCCACCTAAAGACCACCCCAGAAGATGAAAACGCTCGGGCAGGACGGGCATAATTTGTTCTACAAAGCCTTCGAGCGAAACTTCGCTCATCGGCGACCATTCGGAAAGTCCAAAGCCGGGTAAGTCAACACAGTGAAGTTGGAAGTTTTCGCTTAAAGCAGGCACCACCGGCTGCCAGATATTCCCGTTCATGCCCCAGCCATGGAGTACAACAAAAGGCGTTCCTGTGCCACTGCATGTTACCGATAGGCTCACTATACTCACTTTCCCAAATTTGTTATTTAGGTGACTATGCTAGCGTTTTTCCGAAGCCTCGCCAATGCTTTTGAATTAGGTACTTGCTGGAGTTGTGGTTGCGCGAGTGTTACAGCTACGGCTTTGTGCTCATACTGCGACGAGGCGTTACCACGTTGGTATCCACGTTGTTGTCAGCACCTGTCCGATATTGAGCAGCATCTCACCGCAGATCAAAAGCGGTGCCGCTATTGGTATGGTGCGTTGCGATGGGAGCCGCAAGTGCAACAATTGATGACTCTGTTTAAATTCCGCAATAAGGCTGAGCTTGCTCCTCTACTGGCTACTCAGCTGGCGGCTCATTTGCGACTTTGCTACCAGGGGCAGCCCATGCCGGACTGTATTGTTGCGGTGCCAATGACGCAGCACGCCTGGCGCCAACGCGGGTTTCACCAAACTGCATTATTGGCGCGCTATTTGTCTGCTGTACTACAGGTGCCTTACCTTGCGGGTGGCTTACGTAAAATACGCTCGGTGCCTATGCAGCATATGGCATCGCAGTCCGCTCGCTGGGAAAACAGCAAGCGAAGTCAGTTAGCCCTTCACGATTTTAGTGGTAGTACGGTGGCTGTTGTTGATGATGTACTCAGTACCGGAGCCACCATGATGGCCGCCGCCGATGCCCTCTACAAAAAAGGGGCCGCAGCCGTGGATGCCTGGGCGGTTGTCTATAACCAACACGACTAGAAACTGAAGGGTATCTCGGTTACACTATACCTTAGTAATTTACTCAGGTATAAGCCGTGAGGTCAGTATTTATGATTCGTATTTCAGAAGCAGCGCAGTCCCACTTTCAGAAGCTATTAGCGGACCAGCCAGACGGCACGTGTATTCGTGTTTTTGTGGTTAATCCGGGAATGGCAAATGCCGAGTGTGGTGTTTCTTATTGTCCGCCAGATTCCGTTGAGCCTGACGACGAACGTTTACCGTTTAACGGCTTTGATGCCGTCGTAGATTCCGGTAGCGCTCCGTTTTTGGAAGACGCAGCCATTGACTTTGAAGAGCAGGAAATGGGATCTCAGTTAACCCTGAAAGCACCAAACGCGAAAGCCCGTAAGGTTGCTGATGACGCACCGTTAATTGAGCGTGTAGAGTATGTGATTCAGGCTGAGATAAACCCGCAGTTAGCGAGTCACGGTGGTCAGGTTATGATTGCCGAAATTACCGATGACGGCGTGGCTATTTTGCAATTTGGCGGTGGCTGTAACGGCTGCAGCATGATCGATGTCACGTTGAAAAACGGCATTGAAAAAGAATTGCTTGAACGCTTCCCGGAAGAAGTGACCGGAGTTCGTGATATAACTGATCATGAGCACGGAGAGCATTCGTACTACTAGACCTTTCGACTATACAACTTTGTATTGTTCGATTTTTTAGTGTTAAAAATATGTGATCCCTTGCACGATCTTCACTCGTAACGATATTTGCCTAATCAATACGAGGAAATTAATCATGCAAGGGATCAAAAAGTTTGGTGTCCTGGCGACATCTCTATTATTAATAACGGGTTGTGACTGGTTCGACAGCGACAATGACGATACTACCACAACTCCACCTGAAGCTGAATCAAGCTTCGTTCGTGTCCATCATACCTCAGCTGACTCACCTAACGTTAATGTATTAGCAGGTGACGCAGCGCTATTAGAAAATGTGCCTTATCACACCTCTTCTGCGGTTTTAGAAGTTGATGCCGGTGACTATGACATTACGGTTCAGGGTATTCTGCCTGATGAGACTACCGTCGATGCCATTGGGCCTGCCTCTTTAACTTTTGCTGCCGATACGCGTTATGAAGTGTTCGCTGTTGGTCAATTGGCGGATGAATCTCTGGAGCCGTTAATTATCTCTAACCCGGTATCTGATGTAGCAGGCGGGGAGAGTCGTATTCAGGTTGTGCATGCCGCCTATGGTGCGCCGACAGTCGATGTTTATTTAACGGCTCCGGATGCAGACTTAAGTGCCGCATCACCTGCCCTGACACTTGCTTACGGTGAAGACAGCGGCCAGGTCGACGTTGAAGCCGGTGACTACCGCATTCGCTTAACCGGTGCGGGTGACGATGCGGTTGTCTATGACTCAGGAACCGTTAGTCTTGCAGATGGCGGTGATTACATCATTGCGGCAACCAACAATGTGGCGGCCAACTCGTCTAACTCACCGGTTACTCTGCAGATCAGCGACGGCGAGTCGACCACTTTAGTACATGACGCCGACGCTGGGGCCGATGTTCGTGTTGTGCATGCCGTGGCGGATGCACCGAACGTTGATGTCACATTAAATGATGCAGCAGAAGCCCAAGTGCAAGACCTGCCTTTCCAAAGTGCAACTGGGTATTTAAACCTGGAAGCTGCCGAGTATAGTGTTGATGTCGCTGCTGCGGGCGGTGATCCGGTTGTTATTGAAGATGCCGCTCTTGCTGTAGAAAACGCAATGAGCTATTCAGTTTATGCGGTTGGTGAGCTGAGCACTATTGGCTTACAAGTACTGACTGAAGAGCGTCGTCGGGTCACGACTGAAGCGAAGGTACAACTGGTTCATGCCGCACCCAGTGCCGGTAATGTTGATATCTACGTAACCGCAACAGACGACATTAGTGGCGCAGACGCTGCCTTTACCGATGTTCCGTTTGACGCAGAAGGTCTGGTGAGCACAGGTAATGTTGCTTTAACACCAGGTGACTACGTGGTTACTGTAACGGCAACAGGTACGCAGGACATTGCTATTCAGACGCCTGTACTGACATTAGAAGGCGGTGGCATCTATACGGCAGTTGCGGTTGATGCAACTGACGGAGGTTTGCCACCGCAGCTTATCCTGATGGATGATCTGGCGAACTAAGGTATTTGAACCAGATTGCCTGGGTAATACCACGCATGAATAAAAAGCCGCTGAGAGCTAACCACAAACCGTGGTTCTCCAGCGGCAATCCTGCCCACCACAACGGTAAAAAGCCAATGACAGCACTGAGTATCATGGTGTTGCGCATACCACGGCTTAACGACAAACCGATAAATACACCGTCAAACCAGTAACTCCAGTGAGCCAGTAGCGGCAGCACTATTATCCAGGGTAAATAATCTTCAGCAACCCGGATAATTTCAGGAATATCGGTAATCAGACGAATAATTGCACTGCCTGCCAGAGCGAAAACGAGCGTATAAACCACAGCAAAGAGTGACGACCAGAGCAAAGTAATTTTGCACCAGTAACGGATTTTATCGTAACGTTTTTGACCTTTTGCGGCTCCGGCAAGAGCTTCCACGGCATAGGCAATGCCGTCTAACCCCAAAGAGATTAGCATCAGGAACTGCATGAGTACGGCGTTAACTGCCACCATGGTACTGCCGTAGCGCGTCGCGTAGCCTGTCATTGTGGCCATACACAGCTGCAACACCAGGCTGCGAATAAAAATATTACCGTTAACGCCTAAAAACTGACGCAGCTGCTGAAATTTGAGCTGCCAGTGACGTAAGTGCCAGCCCAGTGCTCGGGCGGTCCAGTAGAAACCGACAATGGCGGTTACCCACTCGGCACTTAACGATGCCCAGGCGGCGCCTTTTACATTCAGTCCAAAGCCAAGAATGAGTATCACATCCATAACCACATTCACGGCGTTGGTAATGATTACCAGGAGCATGGCTTTGCGGCTGTTTTGCCGGCCTAACAATACGCCCAGAGCAACCAGCGTTATCAGCGAAGCCGGTGCTGACCATAAGCGAATTTCGATGTAATCGCGGGCGTAGCCTTCGAGCTCTGCAGAAGGGGCGATAACCCACATGGCTAAGTCATTAATTAACGGGCTGGCAACCGCTATTAAAACACCTAAACCCAGCGCAATAATAATGCCGTTATTAAAGTGCTGGCGCTGAGCATGTATGTCATCGGCTCCGTAGGACTGGGCTATATAGCCGGTTGTCGCCATGCGCAAAAATACCGCCAGCAGATAAATAAAACTGACCACCATGGCACCAACGGCAACGGCGGATAAGTAGATAGCGTCCGGCAAATGACCTATGATGGCAGTATCGACCAGACCGAGAAGCGGCGCAGCAATATTGGAAATGATCATTGGCAGGGCAATCGCAAAAACGCGGCTGTGATCAGACAATGAAAATCCAAACAGCTTGTGCATAACTATCCTTAAGTAAACTCGGTTAATAACGGCTTTTATACTTTATCAGGAGTCAGTATGAAGATGTTGAACAAAATGACGTTGAGTGCCGCATCGGGCTTATTGCTGGGGTGCTCACCATTGGCTCAGGCTGGCAGCGCCGATAGCGTGGTGGTGCTGCAGTACCACCACGTCAGTGACTCAACTCCCGCCGTAACGTCAATTGACCCGGAGACGTTTCGAGAGCATCTGCAATACCTGCAGGATAACAACTTTAACGTTATTGATATTACCGTCGCGCGCGATGCCATTGAAAAAGGCGAAGAGCTTCCTGAAAAAGCCGTTGTTATTACCTTCGACGACGGCTATCAAAACGTCTATGAGAACGCTGTAGAGGTCCTGGAAGAATTTGAGATGCCTTATACGGTGTTCGTTAACCCTGAACTCATGCGTAAGCACAGCGGCCATTACATGGGCTGGGAAGAACTTAAAGAAATTCAGCAGAACGGCGCTACCATTGCTAATCATGGACAGACTCACGCACACCTTATTCGTAAGCAAGAAGGCGAAAGCGATGAAGAGTGGCAGGAGCGTATGCGTTACGATGTAATTACGGCACAAGAAGCCATTGATGAGAACTTAGGCGCACAGCAGAAGTACTTTGCCTACCCTTACGGTGAGTATAACAACGAATTGCGGGCTTTACTGGATGAATGGGGCTTTCTGGCCTTTGCTCAGCATTCAGGGCCATGGTCCAAATGGAGCGAAGATACGGTTATTACTCGCTTTCCGGCCTCGGGTATCTATGCGAACTTAAATACGCTGAAAGCCAAGTTGAATTCTAAAGCCATGCCGGTAAGTGCTTATCAACCGGAAGAGCCTTTAGTCGCACATGATAATAAGCGCCCAACTATTAGTGTGACGCTGGAAGCGGGCGATACACTGGACGATGTGCGCACCGATGCGTTGCAATGTTTTGCTGGTGGTTCAGTACTAAAGCCTGAATGGGAAAGTGATACAAAGTTTCGTGTAAGCTTAGAGCAGGACATCAATATTGGACGCTCACGCGTTAACTGTACCGCGCCCAGTGCTTCAGAATCGCGCTACTACTGGTATTCCGTAGCGCTTATCCGTCCGAACGAGTCAGGTAGTTGGCCTGATTAATCGGCGATAATGGCAAAATCTTTTTTGAGTTTATCCATGCTGACCACCGGTATTTCTCCGCGTTGGTGGTCGGCATTGAAAATCGCTTTCCGATTACCGTCCGGGTTCACCAAAATAATAGCGGCGCTGTGGTTCACCAGATAATTTTCCTCGCCTTCATCGGGAATGGAATACATTAAGCCTAAATCGCGCACGAAAGGGAACAGCTCTTTGTGCTCGGCGCGCACACCGACAAAGTCGTCACCAAAGTAGTTAACGTATTGAGTTAAACGCTCAATATCATCGCGTTTAGGGTCAACTGAAATCAACCAAACTTTAACCGGTTCGGAAACCTCTCTCTGCAATTCAGGGATCACGCCCTTCAAGTCTGACATAGTGGTTGGGCAAATATCGGGACAAAAGGTATAACCGGTAAAGAGCAGGGTCCACTGACCTTTAAGCGCATCGTTTTCCACTGTGCCGGCTGCTGTGCTTTCTAAAGTAAAGGGCTTTAACGCACGAGGCGGTTCATAAACTAAGGCTTCCGGCTTTTCTTCCGGCCAAAAGTTGTAAACCGCAAAACCTGCTGCAAGGGCAATAAGAGCGGCCAGCAGTGTAACGATACGACTCATCTATTACTCCATTTATACGTAGTGATCGACCAGTAAAATGACAAACAGCAGCATGAGGTGCCAGATAGAAAAAGCAAACATGTTAAAGGCTGTCTTTTTGCTGGGCGCGTACTTCAGCTTCCAGGCGTAAGCCAGGAAAATGGCGTTAAGTAAACTGACTCCTACCAAGTAAATCATGCCGGTCATGCCAATTAAGAAAGGCATAAGGCAAACTACGGTCAATAAAACGGTGTACAAGAAAATACAGGTTTTGGTGAAGTCGATACCGTGAGTAACCGGCAGCATCGGAATTTCAGCTCGTGCGTAGTCTTTTGCGCGGTGTACGGCAAGCGCCCAGAAGTGGGGCGGTGTCCAGGTAAAAATGATCATAACCAGCAGTACCGCTGGGGCGTTAATTTCATTGGTGACTGCTGTCCAGCCCAGTAGCGGCGGCGCTGCACCTGCCAGGCCACCAATAACAATGTTCTGCGGCGTTGCGCGTTTCAAGAACATGGTATAAACCACAGCATAACCCACCATACTGGCAAAGGTTAACCAGGCAGTTAACGGGTTAACCCAGGCATACAGGGTCACAAAACCAATAGCGCCAATAGATGCTGCAAACACCGTGACTTTTGTCGGTGATAAATTTCCCTGAGGCAGTGGCCGACGCAGCGTACGGGCCATTTTCGCGTCGATATGACGGTCAACCAGATGATTAATAGCAGCCGCAGCAGCAGACATCAGGCCAATACCGGCTAAGGCCGGGACCAGGACATTCATTGAAACGAGCTCTTCAGTGGCCAGACACATGCCAACCACAGCAGTGAGCAACAACAAGGCGACGACACGAGGCTTGGTCAGCTCCAGATAGTCCCGCCAGTGAGCGTTGCGCGTTTTTGTTATATTTTTTGTGGCAACGGATTCCATAATTACAACTCCTCTACGCTTTTCTGGACAGGTTGTAATTCAACCCAACCATCGACAGTAACAACAAAGCCCCAACAGCATTGTGCGCTACTGCATTCCAAAGCGGTAATTGAAAGACTACGTTACTAATACCGAGCAGAATTTGCAAAGACAATAACAAGCCAATAACAATTAATGAGCGGCGGAAAAACTGCGACTTTGCTTTTCTCCAACATTTAAAGAGTAAAGCACAGACCACTAAAAAGGTAATAATGGCGCCAACTCGATGCATGACATGCATGGTCATGCGGTCGTTGTAGTCATGGGCACCGTACTGATAGGTATCGGCCTCTGGTATGCTAAAAGCGCCGGCAAAGTCCAGTTGTGCGGTCCAGTTACCTTCGCAAAAAGGCAGGTCAGTACAGGCGACGGCGGCGTAATTGGCTGCAACCCAGCCCCCCAGAGCTATTTGCCCAATAACAACTAATAAGGTGAAGAAAGCCAGCCCTCTGTAGCGCCTTAGCTCTGAATCTCCCCCCGCAAGCCGGAACGACGACAGACGCAAGGACAACAGGTACAGCAGTGATATCACTGAAAAGCCCCCTAACAGATGTCCCATCACTATAAGTGGCTGCAAATTCATGGTCACTGTCCACATGCCCAGAGCTGCCTGGAATATGACCAGCCCCAGCAACAGGGTGGGTAATTTTACCGGCGTAGGGTAATGGCTATAACGGCGGCCTTTAATCCAGGCGATGATAGCAATAGCCAGAATCAGTAAGCCTAAGGTGCCGGCAAAGTAGCGGTGCACCATTTCATTCCAGGCTTTGCCCTGCTCAACCGGGGCATCTGGAAATCGAAGTTGAGCCTCCTGAATGTGTTCTGCCTGAGAGGGAACACCCAAAAAGCCGTAGCACCCCGGCCAGTCCGGACAACCCAGGCCAGCCTCAGTCAGCCGGGTAAATGCGCCAAGAACAATAACGACAAAAGCAAAAAAAACGCTAATTTTTACCAGTAAACGCATGTGATTTTCCTACCCAATTCTGGACAATTTAAGCAGTTTACGAAGATCTGCCAGCACGTTTTTACCTTCCGTTATCATCTGCTCTTTATCCGAGTGCGTTGGGTAATAAAGCATAACGTTGTGCATAGGATCGATTATAAAGACGGTGTTTTCCGGTAGTTCGCTTAATTGTTCAATGAGCTGCGGTGTTACCAGTTGCGTAATGTGAGGTGCGCTGTGATTAAACTCTGACTGTGCATTCTCGCTTTGGTGAAGCACCACTGGAGTCAGGCGTTCGGTGTCTTTACCAATAGCCACGTCGACCTGATTCATAACGTACAAGGTATTTTCACAGGTTGTGTCACAGTTTTTGGGCGCTACATAACCCAATTGCCAGCCTTCCGGTAGTTGGTCGGTTTGTTTATCTAGGGTTATAGGCGGCTGCAGCAGGGTGCCTTTATTGGTGCCCGCTTCATACCAGTTCTGTGACAAAATCAGCCAGGCCGCTAGTAACGGGACAATAAAGGCAACGAAAACAATAATAATGGCGCGTCGAGAGCGATTCAGGGAGCTCATCGGGTCTCCTCTTTTTTTGGTTGTTTATTCAGTTTTATAACAGCAAATAGGAAAATCACCAAGCAGGCAATTGCCAGTGAGAACCACTGAATGGCGTAACCCTGGTGTTTTTCCGGTGACATTACCTGAGGTTTCCAGTCGCGGCTCCAGCCCATAGTTTCTGGCGACTCAAGTAAAAAGGTATAATCGGTTAATGACATATCGAGTTGTTTTGCTATGGCGTTCGGCTGAAACTCCTGCACCCGAATTTTGCTATCAGCTAAGTCGGTCTCGTAAGTGTTATTTACAAATTGATTGTTGGAAGGAAAGTACAGAAAACCGGTCAGCCTATGCTGACCTGAAGGCATATTCACGTCCGGTAATGACTGTCTGGAAGCCGGTGCTGGTAGCCACCCCATATTAACCGGAACATAATTTTCAGACATTGCCTGTGGCTGGAACAGCGCAATTACCTGATAACCAACGGTGCCGTCTTGAATTTGGTTATCGAGAAGGAAAATGGGTTGTGGAACAAATTCACCATTCATTTCCACATAGCGAAAGCGATCGTTTTCAGGTGACACCTCAGCCAGACGGTCGAGTTTGGTCGCTTCACCGCTTGAGAGTTGTTGCTCATAGTCGCTAAACAGCTGGCGTTTTTGTTCAGCTCGTTCAAGCTGCCAAAAACCTAACTTGACCAATAACGCAATTGCCAGCAGAGTAACTAACGTAGCGACAAGAGGAAAACGTATGTTGGTCTTTTTTAAAATCATTATTGTACTGCTGTTAGCATATATGGTGGTGAATCTGTTCAGGGCGTTATTTAGTATGCTGCGGAACGACCCGGACAAACCACCTATGTCCCATTATTTGGGAAAGCGAGTGGGAGTAGCCGCCGTTATCTTTGTCATACTGATAGCGGCGACCGCCAGTGGTTTCTTACCGTTAAATCCACGCCCCTATTAACCGGGGCGTTTTCTTTTTTTACAGAACGTACACCACGACAAAAAGGCATAGCCAGACGACATCGACAAAGTGCCAGTACCAACTGGTTGCCTGAAATGCAAAGTGGTTATCCGGTGTAAAGTGACCTTTCAGAACCCGCAGGAACATGACAATAAGCATGACGGTACCCAGGGTGACGTGCATACCGTGGAATCCGGTCAGCATGTAAAAGGTATTACCGTATATACCTGAGTCAAGTGCCAAGCCAAGCTCTTCGTAGGCGTGAACGTACTCTGCACCTTGTAAGTACAGGAAGATACAACCCAGGATAATGGTAATGCCCAGCATGGCTGTCAGCTGTTTGCGTTTATTTTGTTCCAAACCCGTATGGGCAAAGTGACAGGTTACCGAGCTAATTAGCAGGATAATGGTGTTAATAGCAGGCAGGCCGTACCAACCCATTGCCTGAGTCTCAGTGCCACCCGGGGTGTTAACCAAAGGCCAGTGAGCGACAAACTCCGGCCATAGGACCTCATTGGTCATAGCGTTGTTGCTGTCACCGCCCAGCCATTGAACGGCTATAACACGAGCGTAAAACAGAGCACCGAAGAAGGCCGCAAAGAACATCACCTCGGAGAAAATAAACCAACTCATGCCCTGTTTATAAGAAACACCTAACTGGTCGCTGTACTTGCCACTCATGGACTCGTTAATTTGGTCGCGAAACCAACCAAAGAGCATGACGGCTATAACGATTAAACCAATGGTTAATACGGTACTGCCGTAACCATCCTGCTCTTTACTCATATCGATAACGGTGTGTCCCGCGCCCCAGGCAATTAAGCCTAACCCAACTGCGCCAACAATTGGCCAGGGGCTGGAAGCAGGAACATAATAACTCTGTTGTTCTGCCATAACGTCGTTTCCTTATTCTGTTTTTAACAGCTGAGCCATTTGCTCAGCCGACGTATTGGCTGTCATATCGTACAGCGTGTATGACAGGGTTAATGTGTTGATGTGGTCCGGAATATCCGGATCCAGATAAAATTGCATTGGCATTTCTGTATCAGCACCCGCAGCTAAAGGCTGTTGGTTAAAGCAAAAGCACTCCACTTTATTGAGGTAAAGCGAGGCTTCAGCCGGTGCAACCGATGGGATAGCCTGTGCGACCATATTGGAAGAGGTCGGGTTAGACGCTAGAAAGTTAACGACTTTAACCTCACCCGGATGAATTTTGACTTGTTTGGTTGAGGGCTCAAATTTCCACGGAATGCCCTTAGCATTCCGCGTAATAAATTGAACGTTAACCGTACGCGATTCATCGACTTCTACCTCTTGATAAACCGCGGCTTCATTGCTGGTACGGCCGTTAAAGCCTGTCACTTCACAAAATACATCGTAAAGCGGTACCAGCGCGAAGCCGAAGGCAAACATCCCGGCGACTGTCAGTAACAGTCGCTTAACCAGAATGCTGTTGTCGGGGCGCTGATCAGACATGAGTCATCACTCCACTTTCGGTGGTTTTTCGAAGGTGTGATAAGGCGCTGGTGATGGAACGGTCCACTCCAGTCCCTCTGCACCATCCCATGGCTTAGCTTCTGCTTTCTCGCCGCCTTTGACACATTTGATAACTACCCAAAGGAAGATCAATTGTGACAAACCGAAGGCAAAACCACCGATACTTGCTATCTGGTTAATATCCGCAAACTGCGTAGCGTAATCCGGGATACGCCGCGGCATACCGGCCAGCCCCGCAAAGTGCATTGGGAAGAACAGCACGTTAACGGAAATAAGCGATGTCCAGAAGTGGGTCTTCGCCAGTGTGGTGTCGTACATATGACCTGTCCATTTCGGTAGCCAGTAATAAGAGGCCGCCATGATGGAGAAAATCGCACCTGTCACCAGAACATAATGAAAATGAGCCACTACGAAATATGTGTCGTGGTACTGGAAATCGACTGGCGTAATCGCCAGCATCAAGCCGGAGAAACCTCCAATGGTAAACAGAATAACGAACGCCAGGGCGAACAGCATGGGGGTTTCAAAGGTCATTGAGCCACGCCACATGGTGGCAACCCAGTTAAAGATTTTGACCCCGGTCGGCACCGCAATGAGCATCGTACAGTACATGAAGAAGAGCTCAGCAAATACTGGCATACCGGTAGTGAACATATGGTGAGCCCACACCAGGAAAGACAGTAAGGCAATGGCTGCCGTGGCGTAAACCATGGATGCGTAGCCAAAGAGTCGTTTTCGGGTAAAGGCCGGAATAATGGCGGAGATAATACCGAAGGACGGCAAAATCATAATGTAGACTTCCGGGTGCCCGAAGAACCAGAAAATATGCTGGAACATAACTGGGTCACCACCGCCTGCAGCGTCAAAGAAACTGGTGCCAAAGTACTTATCGGTCAGTACCATGGTAACCGCACCGGCCAATACTGGCATAACCGCAATAAGCAGGAAGGCGGTAATTAGCCAGGTCCACACAAACAATGGCATTTTCATGTAATTCATACCCGGTGCGCGCATGTTCATGATAGTGACTATCACGTTAATGGCACCCATGATGGATGAAATACCCATAATGTGTATTGAGAACACGAACAACGCGGTTGAGTCCGAGCTGTAGGTGGTTGAAAGCGGTGCATAGAATGTCCAGCCGAAGGCAGGGCCACCACCCTCCATAAATAACGAGCCCAATAAGATAATGAAAGCGAATGGCAGAATCCAGAAGCTCCAGTTATTCATACGTGGCAACGCCATATCGGGCGCACCAATCATCATCGGGATCATCCAGTTAGCAAGCCCGGTAAAAGCAGGCATGACCGCACCAAAAACCATTATAAGGCCATGGACCGTGGTCATCTGATTAAAGAAATGCGGCTCGACCAACTGTAAGCCTGGTTGAAATAGTTCAGCACGAATGACCATGGCCATGGCGCCACCGGTCAAAAACATAATGAAGCTAAACCACAAGTACATTGAGCCAATGTCTTTGTGGTTCGTTGTAAATAGCCAGCGACCAATACCCGACGGCTTATGATCGTGGTGTGTGTCGTGATGTGTCTCTTCCACTGTAGTGCTCATCACCGTCTCCTTATTGATTCATGACTTCGTTAATATCGGCGGCCTGAATCAGCTGTCCGGTATCATTACCCCAAGCGTTACGCTCGTAGGTGATTACCGCAGCTAATTCGCGCATGGACAGCTGGCTTCCAAAGGCCTGCATAGCTGTGCCGGTTACGCCATTAACAACGATGTCTATGTGCTGATCTTTGGCTTCGGGATCCACAGAAACGCCGGAGCCCGCTAATGCAGGGAATACTCCGTTGACGCCCTGGCCGTTGGCCTGGTGACAAGCAGCACAGGTGCTGTTGTAAATTTTTTCACCGAGATCCATCAGTTCATCTTCCGACATCTCCATAGCAAGCAATTCTTGTTCACGTTCCCGTGCCGCCTTTTGCTCAGCTTCTTTCTCGGTAATCCATTTTTCATATTCAGCAGGTTCTTTTGCTATAACAACGACAGGCATGAAGCCGTGATCTTTACCGCAAAGCTCTGCACACTGACCGCGGTAAATACCGGGTTCGTCGACTTTAGTCCAGGTTTCATTAATAAAGCCCGGGTTAGCGTCTTTCTTAACGGCAAAGTCAGGAACCCACCAACTGTGAATAACGTCGTCTGAAGTGACCAGGAAGCGAACTTTTCTATCGGTTGGAATAACCAATGGACGGTCCACTTCTAACAAGTAGTTTTCGCCTTTCTCAAATTTATTATCAATTTGTTCTTGTTGAGTGGCTAAACGACTGAAGAATTCCACGTCGTTCTCAAAGTACTTGTAGTGCCATTTCCACTGCGAACCTGTTACCTGGACAGTAACGTCAGCATCGGAAGTGTCTTCCATGGCAATTAAGGTCGTTGTTGCAGGAATGGCCATGCCTACCAGTATAAGTAAAGGCACAATAGTCCAGGCAATTTCGACTTTAACGTTCTCGTGGAAATTTGCAGGGTTAGGGTTTTTAGACTTCCGGTGTCGGATCATCGAAATAAACATGAGACCGAATACGACCACACCAATTACACAGCAAATGTAAAAGATGGTCATGTGGAGATCGTAAACCCGGTTACTCACTTCAGTGACACCTTGGGTCAAATTGAGACGCGACTGAGCAGCAGCCGGTAGACTCGTTAGCGCCAATAGTGCCCACAAAGGCTTCATTTTCACGTGGCTTCTCCTCTTATTCTTCAATGAGACAGCAAATAATTTCGCTAGCCTGAAATAGAAGAACAAAGAGGTAAGCAGAAAAAGGTACAGCTTCTCCCCAGAAATCGCTTTCTCTACTGACTCTTTGTTGTAGTTATCGTTGTTATATTATTTTTATAGTCGGGTAGTGCATTTATTAACGAATTTACAACCAAAGATCCAGATCAAATCAAACAAATGCACAAAAAATAGACGGATCTGTTAAAAAAAGGCTGCAAAAGCAGCCTTGGGGGATAAAACACACAAACAAAGTGGGATTAGTGCAGGTGGGATGTCAGTGTGTTTTTATCAAACAGAAAATATTGTGTTTCACTCAATTTACTGGCCATACGGGCACGCTGCCAGGTACGGTTAGAAACTGAGTCCAAATAACCGATAACCATACTGCTGGTACCGGCCAATAGAGCCTGTTCCAGCGCCCACTCGCAGCGTTCAGCTGAGTGGCTGCGCAACCAGCGAATTTGCGATTCAGCAACACCACAAGCAATAAGCTGTTGAATCACGTCTTTGTCGCCGCCAATAACCGTTACCCATTGGCTTGGCTTTTGTTGCAAAGCCTGCTGAACAACAGGGGACAGCTTGTCGACGTCAATTGCGTCCTGTGTGTTTTTAGCATCTAACTGGAACGATGGCGCTGTATTTTCGGCAGTCCAAAGACCTGGGTGATGTAATTTGTGCTGATGTTGAGTTTTCATAAGGTCGCTCCGTTTCTGATAACACCGACGGCAAGTCCTTCAATGGCAAAAACCTGCTCTGCCAGATTGACAGTAATGGTCGAGAAATCTTCATTTTCAGGATGAAGCAAAATAGTTTTTCCACGCTGTTCAAAACGCTTTACAGTGACATCGTCTTCTACGCGGGCAACGACTATCTGGCCGTTACGAGCTTGCTCGGTTTTATGCACAGCCAGTAAGTCGCCGTCTAAAATACCAATGTCTTTCATGCTCATGCCGTTTACTTTCAGTAAGAAGCTGGCAGCAGGATGAAATAGAGACTCGTCAATTTTGTAATGACCTTCAACGTGCTGTTCGGCCAGCAAGGGCTCCCCGGCTGCAACCTGGCCAATCAACGGTAGGCCATCAGCGATGTCGTAGTCATCGGCTACAAGACGAATACCGCGCGACATACCGGGTAAAATTTCAATAACCCCTTTGCGTGCCAGAGCTTTTAAATGCTCTTCTGCGGAGTTGGCAGAACGAAAGCCCAGCTTATGAGCTATTTCTGCACGCGTTGGCGGCATACCAGTGGCGTGTAGGTTATCCTTAATAAGTTCAAGGATTTCAGATTGTCTTGGTGTTAACGGGCGCATAATGTACCTGTTTATTTGTACAGTGATACTGTGAGTATATACAGGTAAATTCATTTCGCAAGTAATTTCTTGAACGACAAATTTAAACGAACTTGGTATCCTATCTTTCTGTTTAAAACAGAGGTCTAAGTATGAAAGGAATAAGTCGCTTTTACCCAGTCTTTAAGTACCCGTTGCGTTGGTTAACACGCTTTCAGGAAATTTGGGACGGTACTGAAGAAGAGCATGAAACCACAATTGCTAAGCCCATTGTGTATGTCATGCGCTCAACGTCGAAAGCAGACTTATCCATTTTACAAAGAGCTGCAGCAAAACGAGGCCTGCCTGACCCGACCGAGCCTTTAGTGGTTGACGGTAAAAGCTATGACCGAATTATGTTCCTCGAGGAGTTTGCTGAAGAAACCTCCGAGCAGACCGTTTCAGAATTTCATCAATTGCTGACTTTACACAAAGACAATGCAGAGCTCGACGTGCAGCTTGTTCCTGCAGGTGTGTTCTGGGGACGTCAGGCCGGGCAGGAAGCCAATGCCGGTAACGCTATGACAGGTGACCTTGATAACCCGGGCCACTGGCGCAAGTTTTGGTTGGTGTTGTTTTCTGGTCGCCAGGTTTTACTTCGTTTCTCGCGAGCTGTCAGTCTGGGCACAATGGCACATGACCATGGTACCGATATGCGCATCGCCCATAAATTGGCGCGAGTTGCACGGGTGCACTTTGTGCGTATGCGTCACGCTGTTGCCGGTCCTAAGTTAAGTCACAGAAAAGAACTAATGGCAGCACTGATTGATACCCCTGCCTTAAAAAAGGCTGTAGCCGATGAAGCCCGGGGCAAGAAAATCAGCGAAGAAGCAGCGCGTAAGCGTGCCTTATCTTACATTGATGAAATTGCAGCGAATTACAGTTCGACCTTAGTTCGTGTACTTGACCGCTTTATGACCTGGATGTGGAACCGTATTTATAACGGTATTCATGTCAAAGGTGGCGATACTATCCGAAGGTTGGCACAACAAGGGCATGAAATTATTTATGTCCCTTGCCACCGCAGTCATATGGATTACTTACTGCTGAGCTATGTGATTTATAAAGAGGGACTGGTACCGCCGCATATTGCCGCAGGGGTTAATCTTAACTTCTTTCCTGTTGGGGGGATTTTCCGCCGTGGCGGCGCGTTCTTTATTCGCCGTAGCTTCCGGGGTAACAAACTGTATTCAGCCGTTTTTCGTGAATATTTGTGTTGGCTGTTTCAAAAAGGCTACCCGGTGGAATACTTCAGCGAAGGTGGCCGCTCCAGAACCGGCCGCTTATTACCGCCTAAAACCGGTATGCTGGCAATGACCGTTCAGGGCATGCTGCGAGACCAGCAGCGTCCTGTGTCGCTGGTACCCGTGTACCTTGGCTATGAGCACATTATGGAAGTGTCGACTTACCTGAAAGAGCTGAAAGGTAAGGACAAAGAGAAAGAGTCGGTATTTCAAATTCTGAAAACCGTGACAAAACTAAAGAACTTTGGACAGGGTTTTGTAACTTTTGGCCAGCCCATCAACCTGAAACACCATTTAGACAAAAAGGCACCCACCTGGCATCAGTCTGTTACCCGTGGCGCGCAGGAGCCTGAGCGACCTAACTGGCTTAACCCGGTGGTAAATGGTTTAGCGGAGCAAGTAATGCAGGGTATCAACGATTCAGCGGCCGCCAACAGCGTTAACCTGACCGCTTTGGCGTTATTAAGCTCTGAGCACCATGCGTTATTAAAAGAAGAGCTTTTAGCGCAGTTAGAAGTGTATCTGGGGGTTCTGCGTGAAGTGCCCTACAGCAATTTAGTGAGTGTTCCTGAAGAAACGCCGGAAGAATTATGGCAACAGGCTCTCAGGACAGACAAGTTCACCGTCAGTAGTGACACCATGGGTGAGGTAATTTCACTGGAGCGGATGTCGGCCATTGCGATGACTTACTATCGCAATAATATACTGCATATGATGGTTGTGCCGGGCATTGTGGCTTCCATTATTATGGCGAAAAAGAAAGTCAGCGTAGCGGAGATAGCGGCACGCACTCAGGCAATTTATCCTTCGCTCAAGGCGGAGTTATACCTAAGCCACAATGCGGATGACCTTCCTTTGTGGACAGAAGCCTTAGCAGAGGAACTGGCGCGGCAAAATCTGATCACACTGGAAGACGGCATCTGTACTATTGCGCAGCGCGAGAGTGCCGAGTGGTATCGTTTACGCTTATTAGCTAACAGTGCCAGTGAAACTCTGCAACGTTACTGTATCGTGCTGGAGCTGTTGCAACAGGCGCAGCCAATTATGCGTGCCGACCTGGAGAAGCAATCAATTACACTGGCTGAGCGTTTAAGCTCAATTCACGGTATTGATGCGCCGGAATTTTACGACAAGAAAGTCATGTCGACGTTGATCGCCAGTTTAAAACAGCAAGGCCTGGTGGAAATTGACGACGACGGTCAGCAAATTGCTGCGCAACCGGTAGGTGAGTTAAGCGATCAGGTAGATGAGCTTATCGATGGTCCGGTACTGCAGACCATTCGCCAGTCGGTTGAGCACTTTGTTCAACAGTTAAAAGCACCAACCGATGACGAACAAAAACAGAGTGACTAGAACCAGTAGTGCAGCGCTAAACCTATAGCGAACACCATGCCAACATAGTGGTTATGCAGAAAAGCCTGGAAGCATTTTCCGGGCTCTCTGTGCCGTATCAGCCAATGTTGGTATCCGAACAGAAGCAATACCACGGCTAAACCCAGCCAGGCCCATATTTCGGCGGATAATAAATAAAGCACCCAGGCCAGCAGCGCCAGAGAGACTAACTGCATAAGGCCAATGGCCAGGCGATCAAACCGGCCGAATAAAATAGCGGTGCTCTGCAGCCCAATCTTCAGGTCGTCCTCGCGGTCAGCCATGGCGTACTCGGTATCATAGGCTACGGTCCAGATAACATTGGTCAGGAATAATAGCCCGGCGATTAACCACTGCTCAGATTCCAGTGCAGTAAAGGCCATTAAAATACCAAAACTGAAGGCAATACCGAGAACCACTTGTGGCAGATGAGTCCAGCGTTTACAAAATGGATAAAGCGCAGCGACACCAGCGGCAAAAAAGCTGAGCATAACGGTCTGGGTATTAAGCTGCATGACAAGACCAAAGGCAATTGTTAACAGAGCAATAAAGCCTATCATGGCCTCTGTTGCCGATATTTTACCGGCAGGAATAGGCCGTTGACGAGTGCGGCGAACATGGCCGTCGAAGTTACGATCAGCAAAGTCATTAATAACGCAGCCGGCTGACCGCATAACAAAAGTTCCCAGCAGGAAGATAACCACAATACGCATGGGAGGGTTACCGGCACCGGCTATCATCAGAGCCCAAATAGTGGGCCAGGCAAGTAGGTAGGTGCCAATAGGACGGTCTGCTCTCATTAACTGCCAAAATGCGGCTAACTTTTGCATGCTAACTCCTTTTATTGCGACGAAAAGTTTCAGACGCTGAATACAGTGACGACGGTTCAAGGAATATCTCACTGACCAGCAGCTGTTCGCCCGCGGTTGAAAACATTCTTCGTCTCCCAAGCAACGTGTGGCTCTTTTGAAACCATCGCTGGTTTAATTGTGCAACTGGGTGCTCACCACCAACCACTGCAACTTCTATATCGCCGCAGTGTAAATCGCTGCGGGCAAACAAGGACTCACCCAGTGACTGATTGCCAAGCTGTTGTAAGTTCAGCGTACTGGCTTGCTCCGCGCTTGGCGAAAACAGACTTCGGGCAAAAACCCACGGCTGCTTATCACAGTATAGTAGAACTTCACGAACTACGACGTTGCAGTTAAGGTTAAGTCGTTGCTTTTCTTCAGGGGTGGGTTCCAATACCTGCTGCCCCAGTAATTTTACCGAAAAATTTCCACCGACTTCTTTCAGACGTTGCGTTAACGAACCTTCGTAAAGCAGCCAGTCGGCCTGCTCAGCTGTTAACTCGAATTGTTGTGGGGGCGACCACTGCAGCGCTTTGCTAACCGGAAAAGCGGGTGTTGGATAAAACTCTGTTGTCATTTGTGTTGGCGTTATTAAGCTCTGTCGCTATGATAGCAGAGAGAATTTAATTGAACAGCAATCGGGCCGGGTAGGGCTATGAAACTTCTGATAACAGTAGTAGCAAGTATTTTTCTTTGGTGCAGCAGTGTTTCTTCTGCCTCAGCACAGGATGTCTCTTACTATGGTTTTGAACCGGACATCACCACGAATTACCTGAAAGAAGGTAATGATTACCGGCTTGGGTTTATTCGAGTCGCCATTGAAGTGATGGTGCCAGACCCCAGCTACATTAGTGTGGTTGAGCATCACGCGCCGTTATTGCGCAATGCCTTTGTCTCAATTTTAAGTACCGCAACCGAACGTCAGGTCAGGACGATGACCGGCCGTGATCAGTTGCGCTTAAAGTGTGTGGAGCGAGCTCAGGAACTCATGCAGCAGGAAACGGGTAACCCGGTTATCCGCGATGTTATTTTCACTAAATACATTTATCAGTAGAGTTGCCGCATTTTAGGGTTTAACCAACGCACCACAAAGCCGGCAAAGCAGCCGGAAATGAGTCCGGCTAAGTGCGCCTCGTTGGCGACATTGACCCACAACATGTCGGTGTAGCCAATGACCAGCCAAAGCAGCATAAAGATAATAAGGCCCGGTGGTAGATAAAGCGGGGTTGGGCGGTTAAAGCTGTATACCCAGCAAAAGCCAAGCAAGCCATAAACCACCCCTGACAGGCCGCCAAAGTTAGGTCCATTAAATAAATACTGAATAACGTTGGCGGTAATGCCACAAAATAACAGCAGAGCCAGTAACCAGGAGAACCCGAGAGAGCGCTCAACTCGTCCACCCAGATACCACCACCAGAACAAGTTAAACACCAGGTGCAGCGCCGTAAAGTGCATGAGTACCGGGGTAATAAAGCGCCACGGCTGCTCATAAGGCAGAGCTGAAAAGTAGATGCTGATTTTTAGCGTATCCAGAATGGTTTCCGGGTACATCTGAATGGCTGCAAATACCAGCAACGTCAATACCGCAACAATACGCGTTAACCAGCCACTTTGTTTCAGTAAACTAAAAGACAAAGAGGTTGAATGCGATGCCGTGGCAGGCTTCTGCTGTACCGGTTCAGCGGCTAGATCCGGGTTATCTTTAAACTGTTGAATCAATGTCTTAGCAGCGGCTTCATAGCTGCTTTGGTGTAACCACAATTCCAATTGCTCACCGCGTTCAGTAACGCTGACTGGCATGCCTTGCTGACGTAGATACTGATACAGCTTGTGCATCCAGTCTGAGTCGCGGCTACTGAGCAATCGTCGCATGGTTTAGGCCCTTTCAGTGTGTTCAGGAAAAGACATGGACCAGGCCGTATAGCCGCCGTCCATGCTGTGCACATCGGTGAAACCGTTGCCTGCTATGTAGTCAGCGGCGCCCTGACTGCTAATGCCGTGATAGCAAACCACAATCACTTTTTGGTTTTTATCAACTGAGTTCAGGAATTGCGGCAGGTTGCTGTTATCCAGGTGTTGAGAACCCGGAATATGCCCCGCAGCAAAAGACTGCGGGTCACGGATATCAACAAAAACCGCTTCGTTATTTTGCCAATGCTCAACGGCGATGGGTAATTCCATTAGCTGATAATTGCTCATTTACCTATTAGTCCCAGTTCAGTATGACTTTGCCCGACTGGCCTGAAATCATGGTTTCAAAACCTTTCTCAAAGTCATCTATGGGCATTTCGTGCGTTAATATCGGTGAAATATCCAGTCCTGACTGCAGTAAGCTGGCCATTTTGTACCAGGTTTCGAACATTTCACGACCGTAAATACCTTTAATGACCAGGCCTTTGAAAATGACCTGATTCCAGTCAATGGCGACGTTCTCTGGCGGAATGCCCAGCATGGCAACCTTGCCGCCGTGGTTCATAGCTTCCAGCATTTGTGAAAACGCTGAAGGTACGCCTGACATTTCCAGACCCACGTCAAAGCCTTCTTTCATGCCCAGCTCAGTCATGACGTCAGACAGTTTCTCTTTGCTAACGTCCACTGCGCGGGTAACGCCCATTTTACGAGCTAAGTCCAGACGGTATTCATTTACGTCAGTAATAACCACGTGACGCGCGCCCACGTGACGGGCAACGGCTGCTGCCATAATACCAATTGGGCCGGCGCCAGTAATCAGTACGTCTTCGCCCACCAGGTCAAAAGCCAGAGCGGTGTGAACGGCATTGCCGAATGGGTCAAATACCGCAGCCATTTCGTCAGTGACGTCATCTGGCAGTTTGAAGGCGTTTTCAGCCGGTAGTGCCAAGTATTCTGCGAAAGCACCAGGGCGGTTTACGCCAACGCCATAGGTGTTACGGCACAAGTGACGACGGCCGGCACGACAATTACGACAGTGACCACAGGTAATGTGGCCTTCGCCGGAAACGCGGTCACCAATTTCAAAGCCACGTACGCCATCACCCATTGCGGCAACTTCACCCACGTATTCGTGACCCACTACCATAGGCACCGGAATGGTTTTCTGCGACCAGTCGTCCCATTTGTAAATGTGAACGTCGGTACCACAAATGGCGGTTTTCTTAATTTTAATCAGCAAATCGTTGTAGCCACACTCGGGCTTTTCAACGTCGGTCATCCAGATGCCCGGTTTTGCGTGTAGTTTTGACAAAGCTTTCATTCTTTACTCCTTAAATCACACCCAGCTCTTTACCAATGCGGGTAAAGGCTTCAATGGTGCGATCCAGTTGTTCGCGTGTGTGAGCCGCCGACATTTGTGTGCGGATACGGGCTTTGCCTTTAGGAACGACAGGGAACGAAAAGCCGATCACATAAATATCTTCTTCTAACAGGCGGTCCGACATTTCTGAGGCCAGTTTGGCATCGCCTACCATGACCGGAATAATAGCGTGGTCTGCGCCGCTCAAAGTAAAGCCGGCTTTAGTCATTTGCTCACGGAAGTAGCTGGCGTTTTCCCACAGTTGGCTGCGCAGCTCATGACCTTCGGCCAGCATATCCAGTACACGAATCGATGCCTGCACAATGGCTGGCGCTACTGAGTTAGAAAATAAATAAGGGCGTGAGCGCTGGCGTAACCAGTCAATCACTTCTTTCTTGCCTGAAGTGTAACCACCCGATGCACCGCCCAGAGCTTTACCTAAGGTGCCAGTGATAATGTCGACACGACCCATCACGTCGCAGTATTCATGCGTACCTTTACCGTTCTCACCTAAGAAGCCAGTGGCATGGCAGTCGTCCATCATCACCAGCGCGTCGTATTTGTCGGCTAAGTCGCAAATGCCTTTTAAGTTGGCAATAACGCCGTCCATAGAGAACACACCGTCGGTAGCAATTAATTTGTGGCGTGCGCCGTCCGCGTCAGCTTGTTTAAGCTGTGCTTCCAAATCTTCCAGGTTGTTGTTTTTGTAGCGGTAACGCTTGGACTTACTCAGACGAATACCGTCAATGATGCTGGCGTGGTTGAGCTCGTCACTGATAATAGCGTCTTCCGGGCCCATTAGGGTTTCGAATAAGCCACCGTTCGCATCAAAACATGATGAATACAAAATGGTGTCTTCAGTGCCTAAAAACTCGCTCAGTTTTTGTTCCAGCGTTTTGTGAATATCCTGAGTGCCGCAAATAAAACGGACAGAAGCCGTACCGAAGCCATGCTCGTCCAGGCCCTGTTTGGCGGCTTTAATTAAGTCCGGGTGGTTTGCCAGCCCTAAGTAGTTGTTGGCGCAGAAGTTGAGTACCTTGCGGTCATTAACCGTAATTTCCGAGCTTTGGTCCGAACTGATAATACGTTCTTTCTTGTAAAGGCCTTCGGCTTTGGTTTCGGCCAGTTGGTCGGCCAATTGCTGATAAAAGGCTGAGCTCATCTTTTTACTCCACTATTTGAAAACGTAAATTACCCTCTAGTTTACTGATGTTAGTCGTAACTCGCATCCTTAATTTGAATATCGGGCTTTTGTTTAGTGTGCACTTGCGTGTACTCTTTATTGAAAATTAAGAATGGCTCAATCACGGTTTAGGAGACGCTATGCACCGCCGAGCAATTTATCCGGGGACTTTTGATCCTATTACAAACGGCCACGCCGACTTAATTGAGCGTGCATCAACTCTGTTTAGTGAAATTGTGGTGGGTATTGCAGAAAGCCCGAGCAAGAAACCATTATTCAGCCTGGAAGAACGCGTTTTATTGGCACAGCAGGTCACTGAAAACCTCGACAACGTAACTGTCGTAGGCTTTTCCGGGTTATTGGTCGACTTTGCGCATGAGTACGATGCGACGGTGCTTATCCGTGGGTTACGTGCGGTTTCAGACTTTGAATATGAGTTCCAGTTAGCCAACATGAACCGGCGTTTAGACCCGAACCTGGAAAGTGTCTTTTTAACACCGGCAGAGGAAAACTCGTTTATTTCTTCGTCGCTGGTGAAAGAGGTCGCTTTACACGGCGGCGACGTTTCCGGATTCACTGACGCCCGGGTGGCGTCAGCATTAGGGCAAAAATTTTCCGGAAAACGTCCCGGTAAAAGTTAACTCGGTTTAACTAAAAGCGACGTGATAAAACACAATGCTCATTAGCACCGGGCATAAATAACGAATATGCCAGCGTAATAAAGTTAAACCGATACTTCCCGCAGCAATAGCTTTTAAGTGGTTGCTGCGGTGCCATAACCAACCGACCACCAGCAAGTAGAATAACCCTGACAGCGGCAACTGAAACTGAGTAACTGCCGTGACAACCCAGCCAAACAGCGGCTCAAAAAACAAGATTAATAACAGCGAGAAGGTTGCGATAACCCCCAGTGATAAAGCCGTTGCCGCAGGGCGTTTTAGCTCACGTTCTTCAATGCAGTAAGAGACCGGGACTTCGGCCTGAGCAATGGTTGAAGTCAAAGCGGCGATACTGAGTAAGATAAAGAATGCGAAAGCAACGAAAGGTCCGGCTACGCCCATGCTGTTAAAGAGCTCTGGCAATACCGCAAAAATGAGCTGGCCTTCGCCAATAAGCTGGGAACCTTCACCGACATTAACGCCCAGATGAATACCAGCGTATAAAGCGGGAATAATGAGCAGGCCAGCTAAGAACGCAATAAAGGTGTCCAGCGCAGCTACGGATAAACTTAAGCGGCCTAAATTAGCACCAGGCTTCAGGTAAGAGCCGTAAATCATCATGCCGCCCAGGCCAATAGAAAGCGAGAAGAAGGCCTGGCCCATAGCCGCAACCAAAATGCTGGTGTCGGTCATGAGGCTGAAGTCGGGCACTAAGTATTTCTGCAGCCCTTCGTCAGCCCCGGGTAACGTCAGCATGTAAGCAATAAGGGCAACCAGTAAAACAACCAGGGTTGGCATCAGCCGTTTCGACCAGCGTTCAATGCCTTTTTCCACCCCCTGAAAAACCACATAAGCTGTGGCCAGCAAAAATACAGCGGTAAAAATTAAGTCGCGGGTGAGTGAGCTATTAAGCAAAAATTCGGCGGCAACTTCAATGCCAAAACCGCGTGCCAAAAAGCCCAGAGCGTGAACCAACATCCAGCCGGCAACCACGTGGTAAAAGCTCAGCATTAAGCACGAGCCCAGTACATTCAGGTAACCCATTAGGCGACCAATGGGGCGGGCGCGACCTTCAGATAGCTGCGTTAATGAGCGAACCGGATTCGCCTGAGCGCTGTGCCCAATAAGCATTTCACTGTATAAGGCGGGTATGGCAAGTATAAAGATTACGCAAAGATAGACCAGCAGGAAGGCGCCGCCACCGTGGTTTGCCACTTGTGTCGGAAAGCCCCAAATGTTGCCCAGACCAACGGCCGAGCCCGCGGCTGCTAGTATAAAGCCAATTCGGCTGTGAAAAGAATCACGCATAAATGATCAGAAACCCACTGCTGCTTGCTTAAGTCAGGCGGGCATTCTATCGAACTGACAAAATTTTGCTCTATCTTTTTTACCTGAATCGGGTTAACATTCGCGGCCTGAAAATTGACCAGTAAACCAGCAGCAAAACAGGATGCTTTGCGCGGTGCTACTGCTGTTAACGTTAACGAACAAGACCGTAATCTCAGGAGCCTTACGTCATGCCAAATCTGGATCTGAGCCGCTACGGCATCACCGATGTCGAAGAAATCGTCCATAATCCGTCCTATGACCTGCTGTTCAAAGAAGAAACTCGCGATGACCTGCAAGGTTATGAAAAAGGAACGGTAACGGACCTTGGAGCGGTTGCTGTTGATACAGGAATTTTTACCGGACGTTCCCCCAAAGACAAATACATTGTTCGCGACGACACAACTCGCAATACCGTCTGGTGGGCTGACCAGGGCAAGAACGACAACAAACCATTGTCGACTGAAACCTGGAATGAACTGAAAGGTTTGGTTACTGAGCAGTTGTCGCACAAACGTCTGTTTGTGGTCGACACCTATTGCGGTGCTAACGAAGATACACGTCTTGCGGTTCGCTTCATTACTGAAGTGGCATGGCAGGCACATTTTGTAAAAAACATGTTCATTCGCCCAAGCGAAGAAGAGCTGGAAAATTTTGAGCCAGACTTCGTGGTCATGAATGGTGCAAAGTGCATTAATCCTAAGTGGCAAGAACAAGAGCTGAATTCTGAAAACTTTGTGGCGTTTAACTTAACTGAAAAAATTCAGTTGATTGGCGGCACCTGGTATGGCGGCGAAATGAAGAAAGGTATGTTCTCAATGATGAACTACTTCCTGCCGCTTAAAGGTATTGCTTCTATGCACTGCTCTGCCAACGTCGGTGAAAAAGGCGATGTGGCTATTTTCTTTGGCTTGTCAGGCACAGGTAAAACGACGTTGTCGACTGACCCGAAACGCGCACTGATTGGTGACGACGAGCACGGTTGGGACGACGACGGTGTCTTCAACTTTGAAGGTGGTTGTTACGCGAAAACCATTAACCTGTCGAAAGAAGCTGAACCGGATATTTATAACGCCATTCGCCGTGACGCTCTGCTGGAAAATGTTGCTGTTGATGAAAATGGTGTTGTTGATTTCGACGACAACTCAAAAACAGAAAACACGCGTGTTTCTTACCCAATTCATCACATAGAAAACATTGTGAAGCCGGTGTCTAAAGCGGGTCACGCGAAAAAGGTGATCTTCCTGACGGCTGACGCTTTTGGCGTATTGCCTCCGGTGTCTAAGCTGACTAAAGAGCAGGCGCAGTACCATTTCTTATCTGGCTTTACCGCCAAATTAGCAGGCACCGAGCGCGGTGTAACCGAGCCTACGCCAACGTTCTCCAGTTGTTTTGGCGCGGCGTTCTTAAGTCTGCACCCAACTCAGTACGCGGAAGTATTAGTGAAGCGTATGGAAGCGGCTGGCGCAGAAGCTTACCTGGTTAACACTGGCTGGAACGGTACCGGCAAGCGCATTTCTATTAAAGCGACCCGCGCTATCATCGACTCTATTTTAGACGGCTCGATTGAAGACGCGGAATTTGTCGAACTGCCATACTTCAACTTAGCGATGCCAACTCAGTTAGCCGGCGTTGAAGACGGCAGCATCTTAGACCCGCGTAACACCTACGAAGACGCAGGTGAGTGGGATGTGCGAGCCAAAGACCTGGCTGAGCGTTTCGTTGCTAACTTCGAGAAGTTTACCGACACCGATAACGGTAAAGCGCTGGTAGCGGCAGGCCCGCAACTGTAAAGTCACAGTTTGAAACAAATTAAAGGGCTCGTAACACTTGTTACGGGCCCTTTGTGTTTCTAAGATAGGCGGCACATTCTAATAACAGAAAAACAACATGCGCCTTTCAGTTAATAATGTCACTAAGCGCTATCGCACGGTTACGGCGGTAGATGCAATATCACTCGATATTCAACCCGGAAAAATTCAGGCTCTGCTTGGTCCCAACGGTGCCGGTAAATCCTCTTTAGTTCGTATGCTGGTTGGTTTGACGCACCCCGACCAAGGCGAAATTGTGGTTGAGAACAACGGTCAAACCATAGACCTGACTTACCACGACTTTGCTTACTTACCCGAAGACCGTGGCTTGTATCAGGACCGCTCCATTCTCGATAACCTTAATTACATTGCCAGTCTGCGCGGACTGAAGCTGAGCGACATACGTGGCGACATTGACAGCTGGCTGGCACGGTTTGAACTGACGGATCGTAAAGACGAGCCGTTGCGTCAGATGTCTAAAGGTAACCAGCAAAAAGTGCAGCTTATAGCCACTTTGCTGCATGACCCGCAGCTGGTGATTCTGGACGAGCCTTTTTCAGGTTTGGATCCAGTGAATCAGGAACATGTGCTGACGGTACTTAGTGAGCTGCGCGAGCGCGGCAAAACCGTGGTGCTGAGTGCGCACCAGATGGCATTGGTAGAACGTTTAGCCGATACCATGCTGTTAATGAATAAAGGCCGGGCTGTTGCGCAGGGAAGCCTTCAGGAAATTCGCAATACCTTACTACCGGAACCGGTTTACCGGGTGACCACCAATGCCCAGCTTGCGATGGAAAACTGGGCGGCAGTGGAACAGATAGATTCAGTTCGTAAAGTAAACGACGAGCAGGTTGAACTGACGTTTAATAAAAATACCGACATTGAGCAGTTGTGGCCGCAGCTAGCACAGCAGGTGCCGATTAAGGCTTTTGCACCTATTCAGCCGGGGTTACATGACTTGTACCTGGACACCATACGCAAGCAAACCGGGGAGATGCAGTCATGAAAGTCAGTTACTTACAACAGTTAAAAGCTATTGCCTGGTGGGAATTCAAACGCTTTTTTAAGTGGAAGCAGGAGCTTTTTTCCATTGCGCTTTTAGTGGTAATTTTTGCGGTGAGTGCTGGTTGGGGAGCTATTACCCAAATTTTTTCCGATGAATACCAGGGTGCTATTTTCTATCAGGAAGGTAAGCCGCAGGCTTGGGAATTCAAGGCGCCAAAAGACTTAACTCTTCGTAGTGCCGGCACCATGGAAGTGGAAAAGTGGCAAACGCAGCTACCGGAAGACTTAGACACCTTGATTGTGATTACGCCCGAGTTAACCGCTAAGGTTTGGGTGAAGAAGTCACAAAGCTGGCAGCAGGAGTTACGCAGCGAGCTGCAGGAGCAGTTGCAGACTCTTCGTATTCAACAACTGTCACTGACGCCGGAAGAGCGCACAGTCATTAATGAGAAACCCGACATAACCTTTGCTATTGAAGAAAGCGAAGACGCTTCGATAGACGATGCCAGCGACGCTTCCGCCACCATGTTACTGATGGTGATCATGGTCGGCGTTTTCACCGGTTTTGGATTGATGATGATGTCGATTACTGCCGAGAAGCAGCAACGTGTGACGGAACAGTTGCTGACGATTGTGACACCTACGCAGTGGATGGACGGAAAAATAATTGGTATTACGCTGCACAGTATTAAATCCATGACCTTTATTGGATTAATGATTCTGGGCGTGAGCATGGTGATTGCCGCCTTTTCAGAAGACGGTGGTTCGGGCCTGGACTGGGGCGTGGGAACGACTCTGCTCAGTATTATCTTTGTGGTGCTGGGAACAGTTTTAATCAACGCCATGCTGGCTGGCTTTTCGGCAACTATTGATGACCCGAATCACTCGTCCCGCAGTACGGTAATGTTGGTACCGCTGTTGCCGGTGTTTTTAAGCTTCAGTGTGATTGGTGAGCCAGACTCCACCATCGCAACGGTGATGAGCATTATTCCGATCAGTTCATTCGCAATGATGCCTGCGCGCTTGCTGCAAACTGACGTTGCAGTATGGGAGTGGTTGCTGAGCCTGGTATTGCTGGCGGCCTTCGTATATTGGATGCGTAGTGTTGCCGGGCGTTTATTCGCCATGGGCATTCAGTACTATGGTAAAGAACCAGGCTGGAAAGAAATCTGGCGGGCTGTCGCCGGTAAATAGAAAAGTTGAAGGAACAAAAAAAGCCGGGACGCTTCACAGCTCCCGGCCTTTTATTAGAGGTACTCTTACTTCAGCTGCTCGGCGTGTGGCAGCTCAAACGATGGTTTCTCTTCGGCTTTCTCAACCAGGAAGCTATCCATCCAGCGCATTAGGCGCATGCTGTAGTCCAGCTGTGCTGCAACTTTACGGTTACCGTGGCCTTCGCCGGGGTAAAGCACTAAGCGAACCGGCACCTTGCCGTGAGTTTTCAGGTAACGGTAAAGCTCCAATGACTGAGAAGGGTGTACACGGGTGTCTTCTTTACCGTGCATGATAAGAATTGGCGTGCGGGCCTTCTCTGCGTGAAAAATTGGGCTGCGCTCTAAGTACCATTCCCACTTTTCCCATGGGTAGCTGCGCGCGTGTACCGCGTGCATTTCTTTCGCAATGTCAGTGGTACCAAACTTAGATAAGTTGTTGCTGATACCGACAAACATGACGCTGGCAGCAAAGTGTTCGGTTTGCGCTGTTGCGCCCCAGGCTGATGCAAAGCCGCCATAAGAACCGCCGGTAATACCGACGCTTGACTCATCCGCCAGACCCATATCAACGAGGTGTTTTTTAGCATCGACAATGTCATCGAACTCTTTACCTGCGTAGTCGTTCTGACCCAGTTTAGAGAACTCAACTCCGCGCCCGGTGCTGCCGCGGTAGTTCGGGAAGAACAGCGCATAACCTTTGGCGGCAGCGTGCTTAACCGGCGAACCATAACGGTCTAACCAGCCGTTGCTGTAGTGTGACTCAGGACCACCGTGAATCACCATCATTAATGGGTAGCGTTTGCCTTCTTCGTAGTCTGTCGGATAAACCACAATGCCTTCCAGCTTCAGCCCGTCACGAGCTTCGTAGGTCATGGTTTCCTGACGCGGCATTTCAATATCTGCCAACCAGGGGTTGGAATCCGTTAAACGCTCCAAACGTCCGTTGCTGTACTTAAAGGCTTCGTTTGGATGGCTGGGACGATGACCCGTCAGTACAAATTCTGATTTACCCGCTTCGCCGTCCAGGCTGGTGAAAATGGCTTCACCAGTTTCTAACAGGCTACGGCTTTCCAGGAATTTAAGCGTCAACGCCTGAACTTCTGACTCCGTGCCGCGATGGCCTAACCAGACAATTTCTTCATCCGTCCGCCAGCTAAAGTCCTTGATAGAGCCTTTGTAGTCCGGCAGAACATTGCGGTGCTCTTGTTCGCGGGTGTCATAAACAAATAAAGTGCCGGCAGACGGGTCGTTGTAGTCCGCCGCGCGGATCATAGCCAGATAACGACCATCTGGTGAAAATTCAGCACGCCCCAGTTTGCCTTCGCTTTCGAACGAAGTAACAACTTCGCCATCCAGACCCATTAAGTGGTACTGGCTGCTCATGTAGTTGTCGTCAATGAGCGACGTTGGTGCGGTACGAACCAGTAACTGTTCGTTATTCGGGTGGAAGCTAACCGAAAGCGCGTGCTGGTCTTCGGCGGTAACCGCTTTGGCTTCTGCCTCTTCGTCACCCAGAGAAACATGGTAAACCTGAGTGTAGGTTAAATCTTCTTCGTACACTTCAGCTTTAAAACCCTTTTTCGAAAGCTTTTTCTTGTCACTGTCCTTTGCGCCTGAAGATAAAAAGACCAGTTGCTCACCGTCATCGCTCAGTGCGTAGCTACCAATGTTACCTTCAAATTCAAAGACTGACTGAACACCGCCGCCGCGTACTGGCATGCGATATAACTCCTGGTACTCGTCACCTTCTTCTTTAGCGGTAAAGTACAGGTACTCGCTTTGTGGCCCAAAACTGACCCGGCTGAACTTTTTATCTTTGCTCAGGTAAGAAGTTTCTTCGCCATCAGCGTTAATAAGCACTAACTCACGGTAGCTGGAACCGTCGTCGTCTTCGTACGGAGTACGGGGCGTAGAGCGGATAACAGCCGTGAATTGCCCATCCGGCGATAATTGAGCTGAACGAATGGCTTTGGTGGTTACGGTATCTATTAGCGACATTTCGCGGGCGTCTAAATTAACCGCCCAAACTGCTAATGCCATACCGCTTACAGCACGTAAAAGCATATAAGTCTCCAGTGTTCTGTCTGTTTAAAGTTGTTTTTCTATGACTCTCGTTTTAATAATCGGCGAGTCGCTTCGGCGCCTCTGGCAACCAGGCGAACTTGCTGAATCGTTTTCTCGGTAATAATTTCGCGTTCTTCTTCATCAACATCGAAGCAGTCGGCCCCGGCGCTGAATACAATTTTAGCTATGGTATCGGATTGCAGTTCGGCCAGCTCTCGGGTAAAGGACTGCTCATTTACTAAGTAGTCCTCCAACTCTGCTTTAAAGTGATCAATTTCGCGCACTACGGCTAAACGGAAACTGCGCGAGCGGCCGGAACGTTCCTGCAACAACAGCCTGAATGTCGCAGTATTGTCCGCCACAAATTGCATAAAGGTTTCAATGGATACTCTAATAATAGAACCGCCGGACTCGATTCTCTGGCGCGCCTGACGAAGCAACTGACGTAATGCCAGACCGCACTCATCAACCAAAGTGAGTCCTAACTCATCCATGTCACGAAAGTGTCTGTAGAAAGACGTAGGGGCAATACCGGCTTCGCGTGCCACTTCGCGTAAGCTTAAGCTGGAGAACCCGTTTTCGGCGCTTAATTGGTTCATTGCCGCGTTAATTAACGCCTGTCGGGTTTTCTCTTTCTGCTTTGCGCGAATTCCGGCCATAGTGTTCGTTTATTTATGCGTGTGTGTAAAGAATGATAACACAGCTTTTTACACTTTTACCGCTTGTAATTTGACCGAGAAACACGTACATTCAGCGAACAGGTGTACGCTGTTTTGTCACCTGCCTTTATTTGATTGTTTTAGGTTATATGCATGCAACAGATTTCTGAAAAGCCCCCCATTATCTGGTTAAACACCTTAGTTTTTGCCATTACTTTTATCGTCGCCCTTGTTGGCGTGCCTTTATACGCGTACAGCGTAGGTATTGGTGCCGCATTTTGGTGGGTTATGTTAGGCACGGCGTGTTTCGCCGGGCTATCGATTACTGCGGGCTACCACCGCTTATGGGCGCACCGTACTTACGATGCCAACCCCGTAATTCGCTTTATTTTTGCTATTGGTGGTGCTGTCGCACTGCAAAACAGTGCACTTCACTGGTCTTCTGATCATCGTGAACATCACAAACACGTTGATGACAACGACAAAGACCCTTATTCCGCCAAGCGTGGGTTCTGGTACTCGCACATTGGCTGGATGATCCGTGAATATCAGGCAAGTCGTTATACCGACTACGACAATGTTCAGGACTTGCAGAAAGACCCAATTGTCATGTGGCAGCACAAGTATTACCTGCCGTTGACCTTGTTCGTGAACTTTGGCTGGCCAATTGCCGCCGGTTTCATGCTGGGTGACGTGTGGGCCGGACTGCTGGTTATTGGCGTATTGCGCCTGGTTTTGAACCACCACACTACCTTCTTTATTAACTCGCTGGCGCACATTTGGGGTAAGCAACCTTATACCGATAAAAATACCGCACGCGACAACGGTGTATTGGCCTTTTTAACCTTTGGTGAGGGTTACCATAATTACCACCACATTTTTGCTGCGGACTATCGTAACGGCATTCGCTGGTGGCAGTTTGATCCAACTAAATGGCTGATTGTTGCCAGTAAATGGTTGGGGCTGGCGAAAAACTTAAAGCGTAGCTCGCCGTATCAGGTAGAGAGGGCGAAACTGCAAATGCAGTTAAAGCGTGCTCAGCAAAAAGCTCAGGCAGCACCGGATTCGCTGTTCGAAAAAGCTCAGGAACACTATGACCAAATGGGTCAGCATTTGAAGGCTTACTATCAGGCTCGTAAAAAGCTTCTGGACACGAAAACTAAAGCATTAAAAGAGCATGTGAACCATGACATTGATGTGCTGAAGAAGCAGGTGGACGAAATGAAAGAAGCCTTAGAAGCGCAGAAACGCTCTTGGAAAGCCTTGCTGAACCAGATTCAACAACACGCATAAAGTCGGCTGAAAATTGCGGTGAACGGTACTTGTCAGCACTTGAAAATGTTTAAAATATAACCGATACTGACAAGTACATTCGCAGTAACACGCGCAGCGCGTGATTAGGAGTGACTATGGAAATTGGTGCAGCAATGAACTCAGGCTTGCAAGGTATGCAACGTGCAAACCAGCAAGTTTCTCAGGCTAGCCAGGAAATTGCTTCAGCTTCTGCATCTGGGCGCAATGACGTTCAGCAGCAGGACAATGCCAATGTTAATGGTGCTCAGACAGCGACAGAATCAGCGTCTGAAACTAGCCAAAGCGTAACTGCTACAAGCACAACGGACTCTCTTGTTTCTCTGAATCAGGGGCAGACCAATTTTGAAGCAAACACTCGTACAGTAGAAACTGCTGACGAAGTGTTGGGCACAATGATCGATACCAACGCTTAATGTTCTAACATGAATATCTCACCAGCGTTACCGCCTATTCCTGTAACGTCGGCTCCACCTGCGGAGTCGATGAACAGGGATAATTTCGAGCGGCCGTTGGTGAAAGAACCTGCCAAATCTGACCAATCCAGCAACAAGCCAAATACTCAGGCCGACAGAAAAGCCGACGGCAAGAGTGATGGCAAAGGTGACGACAAAACAGCCACCGACAAAGCCAGCAAGGAAGTCACCGATGAAGCTGAAAAAAATCAGCAAAAACTCAGTGAAGAAGAAATTGAGAAAGTCGATGAACTGAAAAGCCGTGACCAGGAAGTTCGTGTGCACGAACAGGCTCACGCTGCAGTTGGTGGTCAGTATGCCAGCTCACCTTCGTACGAATATGAGCGAGGACCGGATGGCAAGTCTTATGCTGTTGGTGGTGAAGTTCAGATAGACGTTAGCCCGGTTAATGGTGACCCACAAGCCACTATCCAGAAAATGCAGGTGGTTCGTCGTGCAGCTATGGCACCGGCGCAACCTTCACCGGCAGACAGAGCGATAGCTTCTGAAGCAACCAATAAGGCGACTCAGGCGCGGGCTGAGTTAGCTCAGATGCAAATTGAGTCCGGTCAGGGTGGTGAAGAGGGCGAAGAGCCAAACCCGGACATTAGTATTAATGCGCCGTTTAACAAAAGTCTGGAAGGTGCAAATAAAGGTGAAGGTGATAGCCAGTCAAATGGCGTCGACGCCGCAGCACCTGCCGAACAGGGCAAAAAGACTTTGTCATCGCCGGAGCGTGGCGAGATGATTGCCTCTTTCTACGATAAGCGTGTTCGTCCATCCGTGGACTCATTCAGCGCTACTGCTTAACGCCTCTCTATCCCGTTTTAATTTTTCTTCGCTTTTGCAAAGGCATCTGCCAATGCGCTGCCCATAGCTGAGTTTTGCGGTTGCGGCGCACGACCACCGTTCCCCGAAGGCTTTTTCTTAGGCCCGTTACCGGCTTTCGCTTTAGGCTTGTCAGCTGAGGTGCTGGCAGGCGCTTCATCGCTTAAACGCATGGTTAAACCAATACGCTTACGCTCAATATCTACTTCCAGCACTTTTACCTTAACAATGTCGCCGGCTTTCACCACTTCACGCGGGTCGCTGACAAACTTATCGGCCAGTGCTGAAATGTGAACCAGGCCGTCCTGATGCACGCCAACATCCACAAAGGCACCAAAGTTCGCCACGTTAGTTACCACACCTTCCAGCAACATGCCGGGCTTCAGATCGCTGACTTTCTCAACGCCTTCTTTAAATTCCGCGGTTTTAAACTCAGGGCGGGGGTCGCGGCCAGGCTTTTCAAGTTCAGACAGAATATCCGTTACCGTTGGCAGACCAAAGCGCTCATCTGTGTAGTCGGCAGCGTTCAAGCTTTTAACCAATGAATGGTTGCCAATAAGCTCTTGTACCGGCAGCTCATTCGCTTTTGCCATACGCTCCACCACCGAATAGGCTTCCGGGTGCACCGATGAGGCATCCAATGGTTGCTCGCCGTTATTAATGCGCATAAAACCTGCCGCCTGTTCAAAGGCTTTTGGTCCCATGCGTGGCACATCGAGTAACTGTTTACGGTTAGCAAAGGCGCCGTTGGCGTCGCGGTAATCCACGATGTTCTTGGCTAGCGTCTTTGACAAACCGGATACGCGCTGAAGCAAAGCCGCAGAAGCCATGTTGGCATCCACACCTACCGCGTTTACACAGTCCTCAACCACGGCATCCAGACTATGAGCCAGTTGTGACTGGCTAACGTCGTGCTGATACTGGCCAACACCAATCGATTTAGGCTCAATTTTAACCAGCTCGGCCAATGGATCCTGCAAGCGGCGGGCGATAGACACCGCGCCACGCAGTGACACATCCATATCCGGAAATTCCTGCGCCGCCTGCTCAGACGCTGAGTAAACCGACGCACCGGCCTCGTTCACTATAACCTTGGTGGCTTTAATTTCGCTGTGCTGCTTGAGCATGTCACCGACCATTTTGTCGGTCTCGCGCGAGTGAGTGCCGTTACCAATGCTGATAAGCTTAACCTTGTACTGTTTGCACAAAGTCGCCAGCGTACGCATGGCTTTGTCCATTTGGTTCTGCGGCTGGAACGGGAATACGGTGTTGGTCGCAACCGCTTTACCGGTTTCGTCGACGACCGCAACCTTAACACCGGTGCGAACGCCCGGATCTAACCCCATGGTCGTTTTTGCACCGGCTGGCGCTGCCATCAGCAAGTCTTTTAAGTTGCTGGCAAATACTTGAATGGCGGCTTCTTCTGCACGTTCACGCACACGAGCCATCAACTCAGTTTCCATATGCAGTGACAACTTCACCCGCCATGTCCATTGAATAACCTGACGCAGCCAGTCATCGGCAGCACGACCTTTGTGCTCAAAGTTCAGGAAGTCAGCAATAATGACTTCGCAGTGCGAGCCGGAGGTTTTGTCTTCACTGCCCGGGTCGGCGTCCATAGAAAGCTGCAAAAAGCCTTCATTACGACCGCGGAGCAACGCCAACGTGCGGTGCGAGGGAATGGTCTTAAACAGTTCAGAAAACTCAAAGTAGTCGCGGAATTTAGCGCCATCTTTCTCTTTACCCGCAGCAACGGTGCTGGTTAAGTGCGCGTTCTGCCACAAGTGTGAACGTAAGCGCTTCAGCAGCTCCGCCTGCTCGGCAAAGCGCTCCATTAAAATGGCGCGGGCACCGTCTAACACTGCTTTGGCGTCAGCAAAGCCTTTGTCCGCATCAATGTAATCAGCAGCGGCCTGCTCCGGGTTTTGCGTTGGGTCTTTCCACAGCAAATCCGCCAGCGGTTCAATGCCTGCCTCAATAGCAATTTGGCCTTTAGTGCGGCGCTTCGGTTTGTAGGGCAGGTATAAATCTTCCAACTCGGTTTTCGAGTCGGCGGTTTTAATACTCTGAGCCAGCTCGTCGGTTAATTTGCCTTGCTCGTCAATTGACTTCAGTATTACCTGACGGCGGTCGTCCAGCTCGCGCAGGTAGTTCAGGCGCTGGTGCAGCTGGCGTAATTGCGTGTCGTCTAAACCGCCGGTTACCTCTTTACGGTAACGGGCAATAAAAGGCACCGTCGAGCCTTCGTCCAGCAACTGGATAACAGCGGCAATCTGACGCTCGTCGACCTTCAGTTCATTAGCAAGTAATTGCGGTATCTGGCTCATAGTACATCTCTTGGTTTTAAAACGTTACGACAAATAATGGGGACGAATACTATCACGAATTGACTACGCGGGCTGTTGGTAACTTATCTTATTAATGAACCAGGTCTTAGTACCCTGTGGCGTGTTTACCTCCGCCTCATCGTCCACCTGCTTTTTCAGCAGAGCGCGCGCCATGGGGGAATCAATAGACACCGCGTCTTTGCGGTCATAAATCTCATCCGGGCCGACAATTTGAAACGCCCGAATGTTCTCGTCTTCGTCCTCAATTTCCACCCAGGCACCAAAAAACACCTTACCGTCCTGTTGCGGCGAATAATACACAACCTTCACCTGCTCCAGACGCTTGGTTAAATAGCGAATACGACCATCAATTTTACGCAGCTTCTGCTTATTGTATTTATAGTCTGCGTTCTCTGACCTATCACCAAGACTCGCCGCCCACGACACCTTCTCCACGGTTTCACGCCGCTCCACCCGCCAAAGGTGCTCGAGTTCCTGCTGCAACTTTTCATAACCGCCAAGGGTAATTAAATTGGTTTTCATACGCTGATTCATTGTTGCCTGCGTTGAGTGATTAGGGGATTTTACTGGGTTATGTGTTTGAGGGAAATGGGGGATTAGTAAGGGTATGTAAGTTTCGACTATGAGCTACTTCGTAGATTATTGTAATTTAGTTTTAACTTGTTTAATGTTGATTGGATAGTTTGTGACCGTTTTGTGCAGATGAGAATGATCCTAGGTGCGATATGACTAGCTCTTGATAAGGAAAGAGATATGAAAGCTATTTTTACTCTTATTATTGCTGTTTTCGCGATTACAGCAATTTCCGGTTGTACCGTCATGGACGGTAATGCAGTTGTCACCGGAAAGGCTCGTCCCGCTATAGCTCCTAATGGTGTGCATATTTATAGATCTGCTCCTGAAGGCTTTGAGGAGATCGCAATTGTTTATGCAAGTGCAGGGCATGACTTTAAAAAGAGTAGCACTTTAGTGAACGAGGCAATTCAACGGCTAAAAGAAGAAGCGGCAAAGGTCGGCGCAAATGGCGTGATACTCACAAGAATAGACGAACGAGATGTACCAAGCGTTACAACTAGTTACGGCTCTGCCACTGCAATAGGTAGTGGCGGTAGCGCACATGCAACAGGTAATGCGACAAGTGTAAATCGTGGTGATACTTACACTAGGTTAAATGGCGTTGCGGTTTATGTATTCGAATAAGGCAGTTTGTACAACTTCACAAAACAAAGTAAAACAGTCCGCAGATATCGCTGCTGGACTTACTAACGTTCGCCGCTGTTTAAAGCGCTATGCATAGAGGTGCCTGATGCGAGACCTATCAGAATTTGACTCCTACCTTAGCGAGGAAGGGCGGCAGTTCCTTGAGAAATGGGGTATCAAGCTTGCGGGCCTATATGATGGCTCTATAGGCCCTAAGAATCCTAACGAGAAGCGTTTTGTAAATGTATTTAAGAATGGAGAGGACCCACAGGGCAAGTCAGAGATTATTTGGTTCAACGTTATTGCCATAAATCAGTTGATTGAAAAGTGTGCTTCTCTAGAAGCTTCCCTTGAAAATGAGCACTCTATAAAAAATGGCCTTGTAAAGCGAATCGACAGTCAAGAACAGGAAATAAATAAACGAGTTATGCCATTAGAAGAGGAATTGGCAAGATTAAAGAAAGCCTTACTAGGGTGCTGGGCAAAGATTGATGATTACGAAAAGAAATTAGGTATTGAAAAACAAACCTCAAAAAGTCGGTCTGGAGATATTTGTCCAGTCTGTAAAGGAACTGGCGGCATGGGGAATTGCTCACGCTGTGATGGTAAAGGCTATTTGTAATCAATGACCAATTGAGGGCTGGGATGGAACAAGATATATCAGATGTACTGAAAAAATCATTGAAATAGCAGAGGCTGTTCCAATGATTAAACGGAGTTGGTTTTTTGCTAGAAGGCTGAAGGGTACAGCTCGCAATAACAGTGATTTGGACTTAGGGGTTGAAGTTGAGTGGGGCCGGGAAAGATGTTTGGTGTTTGTGAAGATGCCCTATTGCTTTGGCGCTCTGTTAGCGCACATTTTGAAAATCAAATGAGGGAAGTATCCCCATGGCCTATAGAACTTCAAAATTATGTCAATGAACAATAAACAATAAACACCGAATGTTGCTAAATATATCACCGAATGTAGTGAGCTTTACCAACGCTGGATCAAGTCAATTTCCGATCGTTACACTGTGCACTATGAATTCGTGGACAAAAGGCTTCGGATGATAGCTATTAGTTTGGTCAAGTGAGCGATAAAAGCTTAACAAGAGGCGGTTGTCGGACGTACCTACGCTGCGCTCCGGTTAGCCGCAAAGCCAAGCGTTATGCTCTATTGAGGTTGAATTGGATGGAAGTTGCTGAAGAGGCTTTCGCAATAGCAAAGAGAGTATTCGAAGGAGAGTTATCTCAAACTGAAGGCGCTCGCCAACTGAATACGGAACATGGAGTCAACGTTAACTCCGCGAAAATTATGATAACCGTCTATGGAAAGATGGTTAGAGGGCTAGAATTCAAACGTGCTCTGAGCGTGGCTCACATGAGTTATTTCTTAGCTCGTCTTATGAGCGATGGAGGAACCAATGCTCTGACTAACCCGGTCGACGCGTTGTGGAAACACATTAAGTACTACGAAGCAAGGAATAACGTTACGCTTAAGTCTCTTCGTGATCTGCATTCATCTTACCTTGCCATCGAGAAAGGCATATCCAGCCTTGAAAATTTGAATGAATCTTTCGATAAGGAGATTGAAAAAGCGATAAATACGCCCAAGGATGAACGGCAAAAGCGAATTTCTGAATCGAGTGCGCTACCAAGAACCAAGCCCGTACTCGTCCAAGTATATGAGCGTAATCCGTTTGTGGTGGCAGAGGTGCTTACCCGCGCAAATGGGGTATGTGAGAGATGCAAGGCCGACGCCCCTTTTAAAAGGAAAAAGGATGGAAGTCCATACTTGGAAGTTCATCACAAAACTAGACTTGCTGACGGAGGAGAGGACACTGTAGCTAATGCTGTTGCTCTGTGTCCAAACTGTCACCGAGATTTACACTTTGGTGAGCAGAACAAGGCGTTGCACCGGGCAAGCTGGTGAACGCGGCGTTATACACTATTCATAATTTGGAAGTATCGTGAAAATAATTAGAAGTAAAGAATTCAAATCTGAACGCGCCTGGGGTGCAAAAAACATTGCAAATATGAACGGAATTACGACGCGCTTGCATTGGACTGATAAGCCATATAAATGGCATGTAAACGATGGCGAAGAAGTATTTGTTGTTTTAGATGGCGTTGTCGAAATGTTCTTTAAAGAAAATGGGGTTGAGCAATCAGCGATGTTAGAAACAGGAGATATTTTTTATGCGTCTATTGGAACTGAGCATGTTGCGCATCCTCGCGGAGAAGCACGAATCTTGGTCGTAGAGTCCGAAGGAAGCGTATAACAAGCGCTTAAGCGGACGTTATATAAACAGGAACCACACCGGTGAAAATTAAAAGTACCTGTATTGTTTTCGCGTTAGCTTTATTAGTATCGGCTTGCACCTCCGGACGCTTGGAGTATTTTACCGCCGAGGGCGAACGAAAGTATGCATGCGAAACGGAATACACCTGGCAGCCGAGTGTTGATAAATATGCGGTTGAATATGTTCTGGCGCACTGTGCTCAAGAGACTGTGTCCAGAGGATACACGGTCGAAGATACCGCTCTTCTCGAAAAGGATTTGTCGGTTCCACTCCCGCCCGAGGGAAGTGAGTGGAGCCATGAGCTAGCAAAGCAGCATCATGCAAAAGGGATGCTTACGGATAAAGAATATGGGTATCTCATCGCTTATTTAGATCTCGGTCATGATAGTGATTGAGAGTGCGGTGAGTAGTAAACGTAACAAGTCGCAACAGTAAGCGCCTTCGATGTTGAGGTAAAGATGAACCTTGCTCTCTTTGATTTTGACGGAACAATCACGACGCGGGATACATATACTAAGTTTGTCTTTTCCTCGACGAAATTGGCTCGTCTAGTTATTGGCGCTTGTCTTCTTTCTCCTGCAATCATCTTACACAAAGTTAGGCTTCTTTCTGCTCCTAAAATTCGACCTCTGATATCACGAGTTGCTTTCACGGGCGTTCTCGAAAAACAACTTGATGCTAGTGCTGAACGTTTTGTTTCTGAGTATTTACCCTCCGTGGTTTGCAGCGATATGCTGCGCAAAATAGCTGAGCATAAAGAGAACGGCGATCAGGTGGTCATTGTTTCAGCATCTATCTCTCCTTATTTAAAAATCTGGTGTAGAAACCACGAGATAGATTTAATCTGTAGTGAACTTGAAGTGCGTAATGGTCGACTTACCGGCGCTTACCTGAATGGTGATTGCAGTAACGAGAGAAAGGTCGAGCGCATAAAAGAACGCATCGATTTATCTCTTTATAGCGAAATTTTTGCGTATGGAGATTCAGAAGAGGATTACCCTATGCTAAACCTAGCCCATACGAGTTTTTATCGGGGCGAACTCTTTGAAGTTGCATCGGTTGAATGACGGCAAATACCATCATGATTAAAATTAGAAAATATAACGAGTCAGACGCGCGTGATTTATGGGCTATTTTTTATCACACCATTCGCAATGTGAACTCACGTGACTACACACAAGCGCAAGTCGAAGCATGGGCGCCGGATAACGCTTCTCTTGAGGTATGGCAGAGAAAAATGAATGCTATCTCGCCTTTTGTTGCGGAAATTGACGGAGAAATTGTTGGTTATACCGACCTTCAGGAAGATGGGCTAATTGACCATTTCTTTTGTCACCATGAGTATCAGGGTAAAGGTGTCGGGCGTCACTTGATGGAACACGTGCTAAGAGTGGGTGAGTTACAAGGAATTACTCGGTTTTACTCTGAGGTGAGCATTACGGCTCGTCCGTTTTACGAAAAATTTGGCTTTAAAGTCGCAAAAGAGCAAACGATAGAAATTCGAGGTCAGAAGCTGCGTAACTTTGTTATGGAAAAGTGAGCTCTATTTTCCTTTCTGTGAGCGGCTTGTCCGGTGTTAGGCAACGTAATAAACGATGCCGAAACATAATCAAACCAATTACTAAGGAGTTATAGGTGAGACCATACAGAAATTTGAAATCTCAAAATTTGCCCCTAATGCTTTTGTTGGCGAGGGCTCTTGCTTACCTGAGCGTTATCTTATTTGTTGTAAATATCGTTTCGTTCATAAATATGACGTTCCTCAGTTCAGGGATAATGGGAGCGACGGCCGGTTTAAATCTTTTCCTGGAAGCATTTACTCTTTTGGTTATCTCTTCGCTTTTAGCAGCGGTTGTCGCATTTGAGGAAAACTATAGACGACGAACTGAACACCTTTTGAGCCAGAGCGAAAAATAAGAAAATGTCTTTTGAAGCAAAAAAAGAAGCTGCTCTAAAAGAATCGGGTATTTGGGACGTGAACTCTAAGCCGCCGGCGTTGTTGTTTTTATGGTGGTTAGGTTTAAAAGCCAGGCCTTTTCATTACAACCGTTTTTCCCGAAACGCTTTGTTTATGGGCTTAGGCTTCACTGCCTTGTGGGCACCATTATGTTGGTTTTCGCAGTTGTACACTTTAAAAATGCCACTTGGCATCATTTGCCGTTAAAGTTTGTATGAGTTTCCCTTATCCAAAAATCCCCAACGTAAATATTCCGTCAGTGCTTTGAAGCCTTGGAATAAACCTCTTATATTTAACGCAGTGCATAACAGGAAGAGGTAAAGCATTGCAGCATGCGTTGTTAGTTATCAACCCGAAGAGTAGAAACGGCCACTCTCAGGAGTTAACTGAAGCCACCGACTTGCTCAGAAACTCTGGCATTGAGGTTGAGGTTTGCGTCACTGAAAGTCCGTCTCATATGGCCTCATGCATTGAAAATTACCGTGAGAAAAAAGGAGTGGTGATTGTTGCCGGGGGCGATGGAACCATCAGCTCAGCGTTGGACTCAATCTATAAAAGCGAGCAAACCTTGGCCATTTTACCGATGGGAACAGCTAACGACTTGGCGCGCTCGCTTGGTATTTCGCATGACGTTGTTGCAGCCGCTCAGGCTATTGTTAATGACAAGCGAGAGCGCATAAACTTGGCAAAGGTGAATAATAGTTATTTTGTGAATGTTGCTCATGTTGGTTTAGGCGTAGAGGTAACCCGTGAACTGACGTCAGAAATGAAGAAGTACTTTGGCGTGTTTGCGTATTTGGGCGCATTTACCAGCGTCATGAAGCGCAACAAGAGTTTTAAAGTTCAAATAGAAGCTGACGGTTGGAAGGAGTCTGTAAGGGCAATTCACCTGGCGGTAGGTAATGGTCGTTACTACGGTGGCGGGAACGTTGTCGATGATGACTCTACACTGCTGGATGGACAACTGAACTTATTTTGTTTGAAACCAATACGGTGGTGGCGGTTGTTATTACTGGGAGTCAATTTTCGTAACGGCAATTTGCAAAAGGCAGAACGGGTTGTCTGTAAAAAGGCCCGAAAAATTAGCATTAAAACCTCCAGGGCTAAGCACATTCAGGCTGACGGTGAGTTTAAAACCGATACACCGGCCAATTTCGAGGTAATGCCTAAGGCTATTGAAGCTGTTGTTGGCGATATGCCACTGCCTAACGTAAACAAGGATTAAAATGTCGATATTACGCACAGATAATCAGGCCGATAGTATAGAAATTCTGAAGTTAGTCATTGAGACAACAGATTATTATCGCGAAATAGCGAATGTGGTCGAGGATGATAACCTGGCCAGTAAACTTAATGATATTGCCAACGAAAGAGCCTCCTATATTGAGCCATTTGAAAATGTGGTTAAAGACTTAGGCGAGCTACCGGCTAAACCTGACCCTGATAAAGAACTCCTGCACAAAATAGGAGGGGAACTGACTCAGTTTTTCTCTGCGAATTCTAAAAACGCCATTTTGGATAAATGTCTGCAGGAAGATGAAGAACTAGCAACTGTGGTAAAACGCACTGAGCTGGGTGAGAAGTCGGCGGAGTATCAAAAATTACTCGATGCCTTGGCTGAAAACCTAAGTAAGACTCAAAAATCTATTCAGGCATTGAAAGACTAGACTTTATAGAGTTAGCAATAGAGTATTATTTTTATAGGATAAATATTAAAAGGTTGAATCAAAGGAGACTAACTCTATGGAAGATACATTTTTCGCTGGCATCGGTATTATAGGTGGGTTGGCCTACTTAGCTATTGCTTTGTTATGGATACTAGTACCAATATTTATTTTTCTTATTTCAAAGCGCGTTAAGGACATGCGAGATATAGCACGGGAGTCTCGATTGGAAGTTAAAGAGCTTAACGCCAACCTCAAGGCTTTAAAAAGGAAGCTCAACGAGGAAGAGTGAGAAAAATACTGCAAAACGGTGGAGAAAAGGTCAGAATTAACACTTATTGTCTGGAATAAAAACCGTTTTAACAGGTAAGACTTTGTCACAACAACAAAAGCAAAATAATATCCACTGGCTGACCGGTCAGTTTCTTGACGCCGGTAAAGAGTTAAAATACCGCCACTCTATTGAATCGAATGTTAGGTCGGATTCCCGCCTTGCGCTACTTTTAGTATCTATTATTTTTGCCATGTTCGGCATTACCGATTACAACCTTCTGGGACTAACGCAAGAGTATTATTCGCTGCTGACTATGCGCGTTGCGGTAGTGGGTTCCTGCCTGGTGTTAGCCTTTGTTATTGGTCACCGGGGTGGTTATGCTGAAAAAGCTTGGTTGCACGCGTTACCATTATGGATTCTGGCAACGGGGATTATTCTCATTGTTCCTTTGCGCCCGGAAAGCCTTCTTACGCAGATCACCGCAGTGGTGGTCGCTATTATGGCTTTTTATCTGCTTATTCCAAATTTGTTGACGGTTGCAGCGCTGGCTAGCCTTTTCTTAAGTATTACTTTTTTAGCGGCGAGTATGTTGTACGCAGGAGTAACTCCCACAGGCGCAATCCGGTTGGGCCTGTTGCTTATCATGGCCAATATTGTTGGGTACACAGCGCTGCGGCGGTTAGAGCGTTTGCAGCGTCAGCAGTACTCCTTGCTTAATGAAGAGCGCGATCAAAACCGCGAGTTACTGCAGGAAATTAAGCACCGAAAATCGCTGGAAGCGCAGTTGCGCATGGTGGCTGAGAATGATGCGCTTACGGGTGTTGATAGCCGCAGTCATTTTATGAAACGAGCTGAAGCTTTGCTGCAAAGATCTCGACTGGAAGATACTCCGTTCTGCTTGTTTATGATTGACGTTGACCACTTCAAGCGTATTAACGACACTTGGGGCCACACCCGTGGTGATGTCATTCTGACGAAGATAGCCGAAGTTTGTCAGCACTCACTTCGGCCAACCGACATTATAGGTCGTTTTGGTGGCGAGGAGTTCGTGGTGGGGCTGCCTCATACGAGCCCTGCCGACGCTAAGGCGGTGGCTGAGCGTCTTAAGCAAAATGTAGAAACCTTGTCATCAACTGACGAGTTAAATGATCTGGAGCTGAGTGTGACCATTGGCGTTGCTGTTGCCAAGGCTGAAGACGATTTGGATATGCTGATTACCCGAGCCGATAACCTACTTTATGAAGGTAAGCGTGACGGAAGGAATCAGGTTGTGATGAAGGATTAAGGGTATTATTCAGCACTAACTATATATGATACATGGCATACTCTACCGTTGCCTTTTGTTTTCTTCTCGTTTAGTGTTAGCCAAGTGTTAACAAACAAAAAAGGAATGAGATGAAATACCTTCTTGCAATAGCTGCTCTGCTTCCTGTGACTCTGCACGCCGCTGAGCCTGACGACACTCAGTTAGGTGTTGCTTTAGGTACGCCGGGAGGCGTTAACCTGGTTATGAAAAAAGAGATTTCCGGGCACCCAATTCAGTTAGCCGTTGGATACACGGGAAAAGCCTACGGAATTGAGGCAGGTTACAGTTTTTACTATAACCGTGACAGCGCAATGCGTTCTTGGCAGGTAATAGCCGGAAGCTCCACAATAAAAGATAACGCCCTTACTTATTATTCAACCCAAGATGTTGTCTATAGGGTCTATGAAGACGAAGATTGGAACTACGCCGGTGTCAGTGGCACTTTCCAATATGGGGGATTCTATATTGAACCTGGAATAACAGCGGGTAGCGGCGACTTCTCGAGCCCTCAGTTAACCATACAGGTAGGTTGGCTCTGGTAGGCAGAAGGCCAGGTTAACTCAAAAGGATGTGAGCATGTTTACCTCCAACCGCTTTTTTAGGCGCTTTTTAATCGTTGCTTTAGTGCTTAATCTTCCCCCGCTTGTTACTCCCGTATTTATACAGCTGGGCCTCGAACCTGTCTTTCTCATTGCGTTATTAGCCGCCTGGGTGAATGCGCCGTTTTGGCTGGGGTTAGAACACTTTTTTAGCGACCAGGCAGTGGCTTTTAGTGCGTTTGGGGTTCAAGATGCTTCAATGATGGTGTGGTTATCTATTGTTGCCTTCTGGCTTTTGTGTGCAGGAGTGCTCGCAGCTATTAGTCTGGCATTCTCCAGAAAACGCTGCGTTGAATAGCCACTATGAGGAAAGTCACTATGGCCTACCCGACAAAGGGAAACTGAAATGAAAACAAGGCTTTATTTGCTGTCGGTATCACTGTTGGCATCGTTGCCATGCTTAGCCGCAGATACTTTTCGGGTCTCAAGCTCAGTATTTAAAAGTGGTGAACTCGTTGAGTCGCCAGTGATGATCGTGGAAGAAGGCAAAATGGCTTACATGACGGTTGGTGATGACTTTCGCTATGAATTAACCGTGTCACCAACGCAAGGCGGGACGGTGGAGGTTCAGGCGGCCGTTGAAGTTGGGAAGAGTGTTATTAATCCTACTCTGACTGTGTTTTACGATAAAGAAGCATCAGTAGAAATCGACCAGACTAAGCTAATGGTGTTAGTAAGCAAGCTTGAGCGTAAATAACGGGAACATCAGAATGGCTCGGCAAGCGATAGCTATGACTCAGTTTCTTAAGCTCCTTAACAAGATTCCGCGGATTTCACCGCCTTACATGCAAAGCCCGAAATAATATTTAACATCATTTTTATAGCTTTAGATTTGTTTTTTGTGGTTTTATAAGCTTTAGGGGCAGTCTGCACAGGCGCCTTAAACAGAACGCTGAGCTATTAACCAATAAGAGTTAATTCAAAATGAAAAACAAAACCACTAACTTAATAATGCGCAACGACGTTTTTGTCTGGATTGCAGTAGGTACAGGGTGCATTTTGCTTGTGCCGTTTGTTGCCATGCAGTTCACGACAAGCGTTAATTGGGAGCTTAGCGACTTTGTTGTTATGGGAGCTCTACTGCTTTCAATAAGCAGCTTGTTTGTGTTGGTGGCAAGAAAAGTACCTGGTAAGTATTGGTTGCTTTGGGCGGGGTTATGCGTTGTAGCGCTACTGTATGTTTGGGCTGAGCTAGCGGTTGGTATTTTTACCCAGCTGGGCAGCTAAGCGCTAACCATACGGAGTCTATATGCAAAAAGCAGTATCCTTGGCTAAGTACGTAAAGAAGAGAAATGGTGTCGCCATAGGCGCGTCGGGCTCTATGAAGAATATGTTTCAGCGAGCTTTGGGTGCGGGCTCTTTTACGCAGTTTTGGCATTATTGGAATCCTATTTGGGGCTACTATCTGTCGCGTAACGTCATGAAACCTGCGAGTTCTTTTTTGCCGGTTTGGCTCGCGGTTTTAATAACTTTTGCAGTCAGTGGTGGTCTGCATGACATAGCGGTTAGTGTTGTTAAGTGGCAATTCATCTTCTTTTTTACACCGTGGTTTGTATTTATGGGTCTTATGGTTGTGTTAACTAAGTATTTGGACCTTACCTACGGTGGTCTCCCGTGGGGAGTTAGGGCTGTTATTAATAGTGCTTTTATTGGCGTTTGTTTGGCCGCCACCTATCTGTTAGAAAGCTTTTATATTTGATGGAATCAGCAGTGAAGATTTAGTTACAGATTATTCAGGATTGTGGCAGGCGGAGGCGGAGAATAACCATCCTTAAGGAATTATAAAAATGTACGTACCGAAGCATTTCAAGGAAGACGACAACGCAAAATTACACGAATATATTCGTGATTACGGTTTTGGTGTATTAATTGTTGCCGATGAAGATGGAATTGAGGCAAACCACCTTCCTTTTCATTTAAGCTGCGAAGAAAGCGACTCTCTGGGGACACTTCAGTGTCACGTGGCACGTAACAACCCGGTATGGCAACGCCTTAAAAAAGGAGGCCGTGTGCTCGCTGTTTTTCAGGGGCCGGACGGTTACGTTTCTCCCTCCTGGTATCCGTCCAAAGCAGAAACAGGGCGAGTTGTACCAACCTGGAATTATCTGGCTGTGCATGCTGCAGGGAAAGCGAAAATCGTTGAAGATGCAACCTGGCTGAAACATCATTTAACGCAACTAACAGACCAGCATGAGTCAGGAATGAAAGAACCCTGGCAGGTAGATGATGCCCCTCAGGATTTCACCGACCGCTTAGTTAAGGCTATTGTTGGTATAGAAATAGAAATTGAAACACTGACAGGTAAATTGAAAGCAAGCCAGAACTTGCCGGAAAGAAATAGAGCAGGAGTTAAAGCGGGCTTTGAATACAGTGAGCAACCGCATAGCCGTGCGATGTCTGAGTTCGTTAGCTGACTAAGGCTGTGTCGATGTTAGTGTCACTGACTTGTGGTCCATTAAATGCTTGGAGAACGCAATGTCTGAAATTGTAAACACACCAGAACCACCTTATTACGCTGTTATATTCAGTAGCCACCGTACTGAAGGTGACAATGGTTATGGTGAAATGGCTGACCGAATGGTGGAGCTAGCAGAACAGCAGCCCGGATTCTTGGGCATAGAGTCTGTGAAGGAAGATTTGGGTATTACAGTTTCATATTGGGAAAGCCTGGACGCTATTAAAAACTGGAAAAATAACGCTGAACACCGAGAAGCTCAACGTCTTGGTCATCAGCGGTGGTATTCCAATTTTCGTGTGCGCATTGCAAAGGTTGAGCGCGAGTACGGTATTTAAGCGAGTGAGAGCCCGTCATATTTATGTCCGATTTTTTCAAGAGTTTCCCTAATGATTGCCTATAGTTTGTTTTATACCGCTACCACTTCTTGTTTTGGAGCAGGTGGTGGACGAATGGATAGCGTCAATGGGGGAATAAATGAAATCTATTACGACAACATTAATGTTTGTTCGCGAACAAGCGGGGAAAGCCGAAGAAGCTATTAAGCTTTATACCTCGGTATTTCCCAATTCGGAAATTATTGATATTCAGTACTACGGAGCAGATGAACCTGAGCCGGAAGGTTCGGTTAAGTTGGCTCGGTTCACAATCAATGGTGCCGAACTTATGGCAAGAGATAGCCATCTTGATCATAAATTCAGTTTTACACCTTCCATGTCTTTGCATGTTGAGTGTGAATCGGAGAGCGAAATACAGGATGTGTTTGCGACTTTAGCTAAAGGCGGAACGGAGTTGATGCCGCTGGATAATTACGGGTTCAGTGAAAAGTTCGGTTGGTTAAACGATAAATATGGAGTTTCGTGGCAGTTTAATTTATCCGAAGAGTGAACCAGCGCGGCGCTACACGGCTCTGTATGGAGATAAATTATGAAAAAAGAAGAGAAATATCATGGTAGTTGCTTGTGCGGATCCGTCAGTGTATCCGCACATATTAAAAACAAAAGTGTAGGTGCCTGTCACTGCGGCATGTGTCAGAAGTGGGGTGGAGGTCCTTTTTTCGCAGTAGAATGTGGTGACCAGGCAAGCTTCGAAGGTGATGAGAACGTTGCTGTTTTCGATTCATCGGAATGGGCGGAGCGTGGTTTTTGTAAGAAATGTGGTACTCATTTGTTCTACCGCTTAAAGGGTGAAGACTATTACGCCATACCTTTTGCGTTGTTCGAAGGCCATGACGACTGGGAGTTCTCTGAGCAGATATTTATTGAGCAGAAACCTACGTTTTATTCTTTTTCAGAGCAGACGAAGAACCTGACTGGCGAAGAAGTCTTTGCCCAGTATGCGGCTTCAAAAGAGTGATGTTTAAAGCTTATCTCAGTGAGCCTTATAGTGTAATTTTATAGGTTATATTGATGCCTTTGTTGTCAAAGTGTCTGGCCGGGAGCTTAAAGCTATGCTGAGTGCGTTGTTCGTCATTATTGGGGTTTTGCTGTTGACCACGGGCGGTGAAGCCCTTATTCGAGGGTCGCTGGCCGCTGCGAAGCGTATGGGTGTTTCGCCTTTGCTTAGCGGTTTACTGATTGTCGGGTTTGGTACTTCGGCCCCTGAGTTAGTGGTTTCAATTGATGCTGCTATAAACGAGCGGCCGGACATAGCTGTTGGTAACGTTGTTGGCAGTAATATCGGCAATATTCTGCTTATTCTGGGAATGTGTGCTGTAATCGCGCCTCTTGCAGTGAAGCCGCTGGTACTGCGCCGTGACGGTATTACCGTAGTTGCCGGAACAGTCTTGTTTCTGGTTCTTGTCGGTGGAAGTGCGCTGGCAAGGTTTGATGCCGCTATTTTGTTGCTGGCGCTGGTAAGTTATTTGATCTGGGCATACAGAACCGAGCGTTTCGGAAATGCACCATCTGCAGATTTGCATAAAGCAGAGGCGCAGGAAGTGACCTCTTTGCCGACAACCAAGCTCCGTATAGCAGCAGCCATTGTGTTTGGCCTGGCGTTGTTAATTGTCGGTTCTCAGGTACTTTTAAAAGGTGCGGTCGATATTGCCGAGTCGTTGGGTGTTTCTGAAGCCGTTATTGGGCTGACTCTTGTGGCGGTTGGCACTTCTTTACCTGAACTCACCGTTTCAGTTATTGCGGCATTCAGACGACATGCGGACGTGGCTATTGGCAACATTCTGGGCAGTAATATTTTTAACGTTTTGGGCATACTCGGTATTTCGGCGTTGTTGCAGCCACTGCCCGTGCATGAGCGAATACTGCAGTTTGATCAGTGGGTTATGCTGGGCGCGTCACTCGTTTTGCTACTTTTTCTTTATACCGGGCGTAGGCTAAGCAGATTTGAAGGCGGTCTGCTTCTGTTAGGATACGCAGCTTACGTAGGACTGAGTTTTACCGTATTTGGAGGATAACCCGAATACGGTAAAACTGGCGTGAGAAGAGTTTCCAGTGACTTACAGCTTAACGATCAACTTGCCTTTATTATCGCCGGTAAAGAACAAGTTTAAGCCTTCAATGGCGGACTCCAGCCCCTCAAGAATATGAGAACGGTGTTTGATTTTTCCAGACATAACGTAAGGCGTTAGTTTGCTTAGCAAGCTGGGAATCTCCTCAAAATGGTCCGGCATAGTAAAGCCCTGAATGGTCAGGCGCTTTTTAATAACCGGTATCCAGCTTGGACCAGGGCTTGGTACTTCTTTGTCGTAGTCGGCTATCATGCCGCAAACCACGACACGCCCATGAGCGTTCATGCGCTCAACGACCAGGTTCTGAATGGCGCCACCGGTGTTTTCAAAGTACAAGTCTATGCCCTCAGGGGTTAGCTTGATTAGCTGGTCGCGCAAGTCACTGGTTTTGTAATTAATGGCACCGTCAAACCCGAGTTCGTTGATAATCCAGTTGGCTTTTTCATCGCTGCCGACAACGCCAATCACTTTCAGTCCTTCGGCTTTGGCCAACTGCCCGACAATTGATCCAACCGAACCTGCGGCGCCGGTTACCACCAGAGTTTCACCATTCTTAGGTTTACCAACATTAAACAGTCCTTGTGTGGCCGTCAGACCGGGTAATGCAAACACTGACAGCACGGTTTCGTCGGGCACATCGGCCTGCACTTTATTAATACCCTGGCCATTACTCAACGCATATTCCTGCCAACCCATCATACCCATGACGCGGTCACCTTCGTTAAAGTCAGGGTGGTTACTTTCAATGACTTTGCCGACACCAGAGCTGCGCATTACGCTGCCCAGTTCAACGGGGGGGATATAGCTTTCAGTATCAGGGCTCATCCAACCGAACATGGCAGGGTCTAGAGACATTTGTGTTTGCTTAATCAGAATTTCACCGGAGCCAGCTTTGGGTAGCTCTTTCTCTACAACATCAAATATGTCGGTTGTGACAGGGCCAGGCTCAGGGCGTTTAATCAAGTTAATGGCTTTATAGGTGGTCATAACGGTTCCTTGTTAACTTATAGATACTTTGCTTTTTCTACGGATTAAGGTTGCTTTAGATCACTATACTTTGATTCCTGTCTATATGCCGATTTGTGACCCATACTAGACTCAGGAAAAGAGCTAAAAGAGGACACAATGATGAAAAGAGTAGAAGGTAAAGTTGCCATTGTTACTGGCGGCGCATTAGGTATTGGCCGGGCGGTTTGTCTTGAGCTGGCGAAAGAAGGAGCCAAGGTTGCCGTAACCGATATTGCGGATAGCGAAGGACAAAAAGTTGTCGATGAAATTAAAGGCTTTGGCGGCACCGCAAAATACTGGCACATAGATACGGCCAGCGAAGACGATGTAAGCAGTGCTTTTTCAGACATCGAGAAAGAGTTCGGCTCGATAGATGTCTTAGTCAATAATGCCGGCATTGCTGGGGTTAATAAGCCGACGCACGAAATTACCAAAGACGAATGGGATAAGGTGATTAACGTTAATGTCAGTGGTGTTTTTTACTGTACAAAACACGCCATTCCGGCAATGAAAAAAGCAGGGGCTGGAAGCATTATTAATTTGTCATCAATTTACGGAATGATAGGCGCTGCCGATTTACCGCCTTACCATGCCTCTAAAGGCGCCGTCAGGTTAATGAGCAAAAATGACGCACTTATTTACGCAAAAGACAAAATTCGGGTCAATTCAGTGCACCCGGGCTTTATCTGGACGCCACTGGTGGAGCAGCTAGGGAAAGAGTCTGATGAAGGCGTGGATGCGTTCAGAAAGCAGCTGGATAGCCTGCACCCCATTGGTCATGTTGGTGAGTCTGAAGACATTGCTTACGGCGTGCTGTATTTGGCGTCGGATGAATCTAAATTTGTGACCGGAACCGAGTTAGTGATTGATGGGGGCTATACCGCGCAGTAAAGTTCCCTTACTTATGGTGGCAAGTAATAGGTGAACAAGACTTACAATTAAAAAAAAGGTATAGTTTTCAAAAAAATATAAGGAACTTACCTGCTAATGATTGCTATGCATTTTACTTTAACCCGTCAAATGCCACCAGCGGCCGGAATGATGGCTCTGTTAGGCCTTGCTGTTGTTGTCGGCGCCGTATCACAAATTTACCTGGCGAATATTCTGACCTACCCCATGGAGTGGTTTGATGCAATTGCCTACGAACTGGAGGTTATGCTGGCCAGTGTATTGCATCTGGTTGGTTTTTATTCTGAACTACCCTGGCCGACACCATCGCGCATAGCACGATCGATTGACGTGGGCGTGTTTGGTGGCATTCTCTATATTGCATCCGAAGTGTTGTACGTTATTGCCGTGGTGGTTGTCGCGACCCGACAGGCAACTCAGAGTGGCTCAGCGCCGAGCGCGAAAGTGCCGAAGAAGCTGATTTCGTTTTACCTTGTCATGGGTCTAATTTATACATTCAGTTTCTTTTACCTTGGTATGTTCATTGCTGGCATAGCGAGTACCTATGAAATGGCGTTTTCAATGATTCTGAACGCCGATAGTATACAGAAGATGATTTTGTACGGTTTGCCCTGGAAACTGGTGCTTTTTGTTCCGCTTCAGTTGGCTTTATTGGTTGGACTCTGGACAAAGCAAAGCTGGTTCAAACGCGCTTTTCTGGCATACCTCCTGCTAGACGTTCTTTACTACGCCGCATTTACTCTGTCGGCGTTAAGTTACGGAATTTATGTCGGGCTTATTGTCAGCCTACTTGCGTTGCTTCTCTTTTTACCTTACTTCCTTAGGAAGTAAGTTATTGGTAATTAAATGTCCGCAACAGTAACAGGGCTTTTCACAGCGTGGAAATAGGCCTATTCTAGGCCTATACAACTTATTAACTTAAGGTATCTTTTTGCGAAACCTTCTTGTTACTGTTTTTCTGTTATTAGCTGCGGCGCCTTTAATGGCACAGGATAAAACACTCAAAGTGGGTGTGTACCATAATCCGCCGAAAATCATGTTCGATGAATACGGGAAGTTAAGCGGTATTCATGGTGAGCTATTAACGGTTATTGCCGAGCGCCACAATTGGCAACTGCTGCCTGTAGAATGCGATTGGGAGCAGTGCCTGACGTTTTTACAGCAAGGGAAAATAGATATTCTTCCGGACGTTGCCAAAAATGATACCCGGGCTCAATGGGCAGAGTTTCATGAGGAAGCTGCACTACTTAGCTGGTCGCAACTGTATGCCGCAAAGAATGAGAAAATTACCAGTCTGCTGGACTTAAACAGTAAACGTGTCGCGGTTTTAAAAGGCTCTGTACAGGAAAGCTACTTACAACAACTGATTGAAAGCTTTGAATTAAAAAGTGAGCTTTATCCGGTGGAAAGTTTTAGCGAGGGCTTTGACGCAGTATTCACAGGTAAAGCGAATGCAGTTGCAACCAATCAGTTTTTCGGGAACCAGCAAGTGGTTGATCGAAGCGTTCAAATGACGCCTATCATGTTCCTGCCAAGTGAACTCTTTTTTGCCGTATCTAAACAGGCAAGTTCAGACATTCTAACCACAATAGATAACGAGCTTAAGCGCTTAAAGGCCGACGAGAACTCAGTTTATTACCAAATAATTGAACGTTGGAGCTCTCAACAAAAAGCGGTCAGTATTCCTTCCTATGTGTGGTGGATAATAGCGGCACTGGTGTTACTTGCTGTGGGCGTGCTGTTCTTTAATCAGCTGTTAAGACGCAAGGTTGCAGACAAAACAAAAGCTCTGGCGCAAAGTAAGTACCGTTTAAATACCATTCTGGATAGCGTTGAAGCCTACATTTACATTAAAGATAAAGACCTAAGATACCAGTATGCGAACTGGCAGGTGTTAAAGCTGTTCAAGCTGGAGCTTGAAGATATTATTGGCAAAACCGATTATGATTTGTTCGATAAGACCACGGCCGACCAGCTTAAGAGTTATGACAGCAAAGTGCTGGAGAGTGGACACCGGTTAGCTCAGGGTGAGGTGAATAATCTGCCCGGTGAGAAAGAGAACCATCAATTTTGGTCAGTTAAAGTTCCGCTATTTGATTCAACGAACCAAGTGATCGGACTGTGCGGTATTTCCACAGATATTTCCGAATACCAGAATATGAAGGAAGAAATCCAGTCTCTTGCCTACTTTGATCCCTTAACCGGGTTAGCAAACCGACGTTTTATGCTTGAACGCTTAAACGAAGAGTTTGACCTTTACCAGAGTGGCGGCGGAGACGGCGTATTGGTTATGCTCGATATTGATCACTTCAAAAAGATTAACGATAGCTTTAGCCATGACACCGGAGACGAACTGCTCATTTTATTTGGTCAGAGGTTGGAGTCTGAACTACGCCAGGCTGACAATGCCGGGCGTTTAGGCTCGGACGAGTTCATGGTGTTGTTGAAAAGTGAAAAAGGCCAAAGTTTACGTGACGACAGTAATTTACGTCAGCGATTACAAGTACTTTTAGAGCGGCTGGGGGAGCCTTATAAGCTGGGCGGCAGTCTTGAATCAGTGTCAGTGAGTATGGGCATTACCTTGTTTTCCGATGCACAAAGTCCGGGTGACTTAATGCAAGCTGCAGATTTGGCGTTATCGCAGGCAAAAGATGTCAACGCATCGAAGCTGCAATTCTTTAATACCGGAATACAGCGGGAGTTTAATTATCGACAGCAGCTCATTGCAGCTTTGCGAAAAGCGATAAAATCTGAATCACTGGAAATCTATTTACAGCCGCAATACCAACAATTATCACCCGATTCGGCTTTAAACTGTTTAGGTTTTGAGGCCTTATTGCGTTGGTGCGATGAGGAGCTTGGCTGGGTCTCTCCCGCTGAGTTTATTCCATTAGCAGAGAGTCAGGGGCTCATGCCCGACCTGCACAGACTGGTGCTTGATCAGGTGTTGTCTAGCATCCCGAGGTTGCAGCGTTCCGCTCCTGAGTGTGGTGTGCGGGTTGCTATAAATGTCAGTGCCAGTCAGTTTAAAACCGAAGGTTTTGTTGAAGATATTGAACAACGGTTGCTGGCAACAGGCATGCCGGGTGAGTTGCTGGAATTAGAAGTCACAGAAAGTATGTTGATTGACGATATTGAGCATACTGCGAACAACATGGAGCGACTTAAAGCTCTGGGTGTCACGTTCGCTTTAGATGACTTTGGTACGGGATATGCCTCGTTAGGTTATTTAAAACGCTTGCCGCTGAACTCACTGAAGATAGACCAGTCTTTTATTCGGGATTTGCACACCAACAATAGTGACGAAGCCATTGTGCGCACTGTAATCGCTTTAGGAAACAGCCTGGATTTAGACATTATTGCTGAGGGCGTGGAAACCGAAGAGCATTTGCTTAAGCTTCAGGAAATGGGCTGTTTTCGTTTTCAGGGGTATTATTTTGCAAAGCCAGAACCGGTCAGCTTTTGGACCTCCAGTGAGAAAGATTAAGTTATGCTGATATCCTTTTTGTGTAATTCTATTGTGGTTGGCTTGGCGGTTATTTTTCATTATGAAGCGCTAAACCGGATAGGCTGGCTTATTACCCACATGAGAATGTTTAGCCAAATTCGACTCATGTTTGGGGTCATACTTGCTATTATCGCTCACACTGTCGAAGTTGCCATTTTTGCTGTTGCCTATTACCTCATGCACCACGAACAAGGGTTCGGCACCTTAGTAGGAAACTTTGACGGCAGCTTTTTAGATGCCTTGTACTTTTCTTTTACGGTTTTTACTACGGTGGGTTTTGGTGATATTGAGCCATCAGGCACCTTAAGGTTCTTAACCGGTGTTGAGGGCCTAACAGGACTGGTTTTAATTACCTGGACGGCTTCTTTCCTGTATGTCGAAATGCAGCGTTATTGGCACCGGTAGTTGAAACATTTGCTAACAGAAGCCTGCTTCTATAACGCCGCTAAGCGGTGTATCTTTATGGTTAAGGCACGGCAGCTTGGAAAACAAAACTGATGATGCAGGAAACATTAAAAATTTTGGTAGTGGATGACGATGCGCGGCTTCGAAGCTTGTTGGAACGTTATCTTACTGAGCAGAACTTTCAGGTGCGAGTCGCGCAAGACTCGGAGCAAATGGACCGTTTGCTGACCCGGGAGAATTTTAATTTACTGGTGTTAGACCTGATGCTGCCGGGTGAAGACGGACTGTCTATTTGTAAACGTCTACGCAGCGAAGGTAATAACCTGCCGGTTATTATGTTGACTGCCAAAGGCGATGAAGTTGACCGTATTATTGGCCTGGAGTTGGGGGCTGACGATTATCTGGCAAAACCTTTTAACCCCCGTGAATTGCTGGCGCGGATAAGGGCGGTATTGCGTCGCCGCGGTACCGAAGTACCTGGTGCACCTTCGCAGGAAGATCAGGAAGTCACTTTTGGTGAGTTCAGACTGAATCTGGGAACTCGTGAAATGTTTCGTGGCGACACACCAATGCCGCTGACCAGTGGTGAGTTTGCTGTTTTGAAGGCTTTAGTCAGCAATGCTCGTCAGCCGCTTTCCCGCGATAAACTAATGCACCTTGCACGCGGGCGTGACTACAGCGCACTGGAACGCTCTATAGATGTTCAGGTATCACGCTTACGTCGTATGCTCGAAGTTGACCCCACTAAACCGCGTTATATTCAAACGGTCTGGGGCTTAGGTTATGTGTTTGTACCGGATGGTCAGCTGAAGTCCTGATGAAGTTATTTCCCAAGTCAGCGTTTGCCCGCACGGTTGCGCTGCTGGCTCTTGTATTGCTTATTAACCAGCTCGTCTCTTACGTGATGGTGAGTAACTATGTTGTCCGGCCTTCCATTGAGCAAATTAATGAGTTGGTGGCTAAGCATATCCGCACGATGTTCATTCCTCGTCAGCATTCAGCTGAAACCGAACGTGAACTGATGTCTTATTACACTGAAGCCACTGGCATAGAAGTGTTTAATGACACTGAAGCCGAGCAGCAGGGCTTGGGCAACTCCACCTATTACGGCTATTTGTCGGATGACATGAGCGACATGCTGGGTGGGAAGTCACAGGTTAGAGTTGCTCAGGGGCAAAAGTTTTACCTTTGGGTAAAGCCACCCCGGGCGCCTGACTTCTGGATACGTGTTCCATTGGATAGTATGCAGCGCGGACAGTTCTCTCCGCTGGTGATGTACTTGGTGTTAATTGGTCTTTTGAGTGTATTCGGCGGTATGCTGTTTGCTAATTGGTTGAACAGGCCACTTAAAGCACTGGAAGAATCGGCGCGCAGAGTAGGGCGGGGAGAATTCCCTGAGCAACTGCCTGAAAAAGGCGCAAACGAAATTATTGCGGTAACCCGGGCTTTTAACCAAATGTCGCGGGGTATTCGTGAGCTTGAAAACGACCGTAACCTGTTAATGGCAGGGGTTTCTCATGACTTAAGAACGCCACTAACGCGCATTCGCCTGGCCGCTGAAATGATGCCGCAGGAAGACGGTTCTCTGGCTCAGGGGATCGTTGAAGATATCGATGACATGAATGACATTATCGATCAGTTTATTGATTATGTCCGCCTTGATCAGCAGGAGTGCAGCAGCAAAGAGTCTCTTAATGAACTCATTGAGCAAACGGTGGCGAATGTACCGGACAACTGGACAAAGCAATTTGAACTTGATTTAGGGACGTTGCCTTTGGTTTGGTTGCGCCCGTTATCGATGAAGCGCGTCATTATTAATTTGCTGGAAAACGCTGAGCGTTACGGTAAGCAGCGGGTTGTGGTCAGCTCTGGTCACGATAAAAAGCAAAAACGGGTCTGGTTCCGGATAACCGACGACGGCCCTGGCATTCCCGAGGAACAACAAGAGAAACTCTTTGAGCCCTTCACTCAGGGGGATAAAGCGCGTGGTGGTGTAGGCTCAGGGCTTGGGTTGGCAATTATTAAGCGTATTGTTGATCGTCACGACGGCGATATAAAACTGCAAAACCGCCCGGAAGGCGGTTTGTGTGTCCGAATTGAGCTGCCGCTGTACCAGAAACGGCAGTAACCTGGCTTATTGCAGCAGGCGGTTAATGCCATTTAATGCGGCAACGCGGTACGCTTCTGCCATAGTCGGATAGTTAAAGGTGGTGTTGACGAAGTAATCGATGGTATTACCACCGTTTTTCTGCTCCATAATAGCTTGTCCAATGTGTACTATTTCTGAAGCCCTTTCACCAAAGCAATGAAGACCCAGCAGCTCTCTGGTTTCGCGGTGGAATAACAGTTTCAGGCAACCCACATCGGCACCCGATATTTGCGCCCGGGCAAGATGCTTGAACTGAGCTCGGCCAACTTCATAAGGCACTTTCATTTCGGTGAGCTCTTCTTCGGTTTTACCCACTGAACTGATTTCCGGAATGGTATAAATACCGGTCGGTATGTCACTCACCAGAACTTTGTCACAGTCGCCGTTAATAATGGCTGAAGCACAGATGCGGCCCTGATCGTAAGCGGCACTGGCTAAGCTGGGGTACCCAATAATGTCACCCACTGCATAGATATTTTCCACGGCTGTCTGGTAGTTGTCATTCACTTCCAGTTGCCCCCGGTAGTTGGGCTCAAGGCCCACAGACTGACAGTTTAGCTCTTCTATGTTACCAGAACGGCCATTAGCAAAAAGCAGGCAGTCGGCAGCCATGGTCTTGCCGGACTTGGTTTTTAGAACGACTTTATCGTCATAGCCAGTAATGGTGTCATATTCTTCGTTATGGCGGATGACCACGCCGCTGTTGCGCAAGTGGTAGCTGAGCGCATCGGAAATCTCAGCGTCCAGAAAAGACAGCAAACGTTCGCGCTGGTTAATGAGATCCACTTTAACGCCCATTCCACGGAAAATACTGGCGTATTCACTTCCGACCACACCCGCACCATAAATTAAAATGGTTTTAGGCTCGTGTGACAATGACAGAACCTTGTCTGAGTCGTAAATGCGGGGGTGCGAAAAATCGACGTCTTCGGGATTATACGGCCGGGAGCCGGTCGCGATAACAACATGTTTTGTAATCAGGTCATCCACCGAACCGTCTAGCTTAGTTACCCGAATACGGTTCTTGTCTAAAAATGAGGCCTTACCGTGTACGACGGTGACATCATTGCGGTCGTAAAACGAACTGCGCAGCTTGACCTGTTTGCGGATAACCGACTCGGCGTAGTGCAATATGTGGCTGAAAGTCATGCCGCTTTGCCAGCCTGGCCCTGAGAATAGTGGGTTGTTATTGTACTCAATTAAACGACTGACCGAGTGGCGCAGGGCTTTTGATGGAATGGTTCCCCAGTGAGTACAGCCGCCGCCAAGAGCTTTATGTTTTTCTACAATGGCAACGTTGTAGCCGCTTTTGGCCAGTTGCATAGCAGCGCCTTCGCCGCCGGGGCCAGTACCGATGACAACCACATCGTATTCAGTTTCGGTTTCAGGCTTTATTGCAGTCATATTACTCGCTTCACTACCGGTGGACGGGTTTTAGATAGTAGCACTCTATAAGAAAAGCGTAAATTGACACTGTTTTCTGTGCGCAGACTCGTTATAGTAAAGAGAGACAATGACTTGGACCTGTCGTATGAGTAAAGAAAAACAAGTCCCGCAAATTTTATCCCGTCGCGTTGTTGCGCAAAGCAGGCTAATGCGTGTAGAAGCGGTTGATCTTAAGTTCAGCAATGGTGAGCAGCGCCAGTTTGAGCGTATGAAAGGCAGCGGCCGTGGCGCGGTAATGATTGTTCCCTGTATTGACGATGACACCTTATTGCTTATTCGCGAGTATGCAGCAGGCCTGCATGACTATCAGCTGGGCTTTCCCAAAGGGCTTATCGACCCGGGTGAAACACCGGAAGAAGCAGCACAGCGCGAGTTGAAAGAAGAAGTTGGCTACGGTAGTCACCAGCTTGAGTTTCTAATGGAATTGAGTCTCGCGCCTCAGTTCTTTTCCGCGAAAATGAGTGTTTTTGTCGCTCGTGACTTATACCCTGAGAGCTTGCCGGGAGATGAGCCTGAACCTCTGGAAAAAGTTACCTGGTCTATCAGTGACATTAATAACCTGTTTGCTCAGCCCGACTTTTCAGAAGCCCGCAGCGTTGCTGCGCTGTTAATGTTGTTGCGTAATCAGGGTGAGGGCCGCTAGTGGCAGAAACCATGCTGAATAGACTGAAAGAGATTGCGACAGAAGCTGGTGGCGTTATTTTGTCCATGTACGAAAGACGTGACTACAGTACGGCAGAAAAGACCGATGACTCCCCCGTAACGACCGCCGATATTGTCGCCAGTGAGTTGATTGAAGACCGGCTTAAACAATCCTTTCCGGGCATTCCTGTGATTTCTGAAGAAAGTGAGCACCAGGACTATAACGAGCGCCGTCAGTGGAAGGCCTATTTCATTATCGACCCTATTGACGGAACTCAGGAGTTTATTGCCCGCTCGGGTGACTTTGCCGTAAACATTGCTTATGTGGAACACAATGAGCCGGTTATTGGTGTTATTTTCTGGCCGGTAGGTGAAGCGCTTTATTACGCGCAGAAAGGGCTAGGAGCTTTTAAAAAGGACGCCACAGAAAGTCGGTCTATTAATGTCCGTAAGTTTAATGACCCTAAGACCGACCCCATTATTATTGCCATTAGCCGTCGCCAGGCCCGGGAACCGGTGCTAAACCGCCTTCAAACTGAGCGAGATGTACAGCCTCTGCCAACCGGAAGCTGTTCGTTAAAAGCTTGCTTCATTGCCGAAGGCAAAGCCGATTGCTTTTTACGGCTGGGCCCAACCGGCGAGTGGGATACAGCCGCGTCTCAGGTGATTGTAGGCGAAGCCGGGGGGCGTATCGTCAATGAAAACTTTGAGCCAATTACCTACAATCGAACGGTCAGTTTGCTGAACCCTAACTTTCTGGTTTTGGGCGACCAAAGCGTTCCATGGGACGAGATCTTCATTGCTCGCCAGGCTCGTTTCCGGTAACACTGTCTTTATCGACAATATCGACGCTTTCGTGTAATTCGGAGAAAACAATAACGGCCTCGCCGGACTTTAATCGTTGCTTCAACTGCTCGACTTTTGTGTCGAAACTGAGTTCCTGACTGCCGTAATCTGTTCCTTCTCTCAGTACTACGGATTCGAGTAAATTATTCAGTGTCTCCTGATCCACTTCCTGCCAGGGAATAATCATTTGTCCTCCGTTTGCTGTAGTTCTTCGGTTAGTTCTGCCAGCTCTTCTTCCGCTGTCATCCAGACGCTCTCTTGTTGTTGTAAGTCTTTCTGCGCTTGCGCCTGTTGGTCTAATAGTTTCTGTAACTTAGCTTTGTTGGCATCCTCATAGAGGCTGCTGTCGCTGAGTTGCTCATGAATATCGGCCAACTTCAGTTCCAGTGTGTGAATGCTTTTTTCTGCCTTTTCGATTTGTTGGCGCAAAGGTTTTGTCTTTTGTCGTGCTTCGGCTTCTTTGCGTTTTTGCTGTTTACGATCGTCGCGTTGACGCGTGGCAGGTTGTTCGCTGCGTCTGTCATTCGCTGCCTGTTGCTGCAGCCAGTCATGGTAGGCTTCTAAATCGCCGTCGAAGGTTTCTGCTTTACCATCGGCAACCAGGCAGAACTCATCAACAGTAGTGCGTAGCAAGTGTCTATCGTGCGAAACCACAATCAGCGCGCCTTCGTATTCCTGCAAAGCGGCAACCAGAGCATCGCGCAGACCTAAATCCAGGTGGTTGGTTGGCTCATCTAAAAGTAACAGGTTAGGGCGTTGATAAATAATCAATGCCAGAGCTAAACGTGCTTTTTCACCCCCTGACATGGGTTCGACCGAGCGGGTTGCCTGATCTCCGGAAAAGCCAAAGTTACCTAAAAAGTCACGCAGCTTCTGTTCACTGGCTTGCTTGTCTATGCGCTGTAAATGCAACAGCGCCGATGCTGCCAGGTCCAGAGTTTCCAACTGATGCTGAGCAAAATAGCCAATACTGAGCCCCGGGTTAACCAGCCGCTCTCCGGCCATAGGTTTTAATTCCCCCGCCAGCAGTTTAATCAGCGTTGATTTACCAGCACCATTACGGCCAAGCAACCCTAAGCGGGTACCTGGCACCAGGTTGAGCTTAATTTTCTCTAGTATGGTGGTGTCACCATAGCCTGCTTTGGCGTCACGAAGCGTCAGCAGTGGGTTTGGTAACTTTTCTGGTGTCAGAAAGTGAAAGTCGATGCCGCTTTCGGCGCGAAGTGGCGCCTGATTGGGCAACTTTTCAATGGCTTTTAAGCGGCTTTGTGCCTGTTTGGCTTTGCTGGCCTTATAGCGAAACCGATCAACGTAGGCTTGCAAATGTTGACGCATAACCTGTGCTTTTTCGTACTCACTCTGTTGTTGAGCCATATGCTCTGCCCGTTGGCGCTCAAACTGAGAGTAATTACCGCGGTAACTGTTCAGTTTTTTATGCTCAATGTGAACAATGTCGGTGGTTACAGAGTCGAGAAAATCACGGTCGTGCGATATCAGTAACAGCGTTCCATCGTATTGCTTTAGCCAGCTTTCCAGCCAGAAAATCGCATCAACGTCTAAGTGGTTGGTTGGCTCATCAAGCAGCATTAAATCGGCACGGGCAATCAGTACCTGTGCCAAATTAAGACGCATACGCCAACCACCGGAAAACGCTTTCACCGGTTGTTGCAGCTGCTGCTGAGTGAAACCAAGGCCGGCCATTAAACTGGCCGTTCTGGGCTGAATGTCGTAGGCACCAATTGCGGCGAGTTTGTCGTGACAGTGCGCAATAGCTTCGCCATTATTGTCGGCCTCGGCTTTGGCAAGTTGCGCTTCTAGCTGACGGAACTCGGCGTCACCGTCCATTACGTAGTCGATAGCGGACTTATCCAGTGCCGGAGTGTCCTGTGCTACGCTGGCTATGCGCCAGTCGGCGGGTAAATGTATGTTTCCGCTGTCGGCACTAAGCTCACCACGCAGCATGGCAAACAGCGAGGACTTGCCGCAGCCATTGCGGCCTACCAGGCCTACGCGGTGTCCCGGGAATACTTGTAAGTCACTGTCTTCAAATAAAACATCACCGCCACGCAACAAGGTGATAGCTTCAGCACGGATCATAAACTACTCTTCATTTTGTACAGCTGTTCAGCTGCGGTATCATAGACATGTTCTGCTCACAATTCTAACACAGGAGCTGTTGTGGCTAGAGAAAAGAAGCGATTTATTGCCGGGGCGGTTTGTCCCAAATGCGATGCCATGGACACGCTCATGCTTTTTATCGAAAACGATATCGAACAAGTTGAGTGCGTGCAATGTAAGCACCGGTTTAGTGAGCCCAAGGAGCAGGGTGGTGGTAGCGAGCGTCAGTTTGACCAGGTCATTGGCGTATTCAAGCCAGACTAACGCACTATTGGGGAGGCACTATGACAAACACCGACGGTAGCCGTTATGAAAACTGCCTTTATCGTGTTGAGCAATTGCAGAAAGGCGAAAAAAAGGCAGCTGAAGCCAGCGCAATGAATATGATGCAGCTGATGTCAGCCGCTGGTAAAGCCGTTTTCAAGCAGTTACAAAGACGCTTCCCGGCACCGGCGCGTATTGCAGTATGTTGCGGTGAGGGCAATAACGGTGGCGATGGTTACATTGTTGCCCGACTGGCTCAGGAGGCGGGGTATCAGGTACAGGTATTTGCTCTAAAGCCCAATGCAGAGCTTTCAGACCCCTTAGAATCTGATGCGCACCGGGCTCGCTCAGCCTGGCGCGAGCAGGGGGGCAACGAAAAAGCCCTGCTCGATTGTGCACCTGATCAGTTTGACCTTGTGGTAGATGCGTTGTTTGGTGTTGGACTGAATAGAGCCCTCGAGGGAGACCCCGTGACCTGGGTACAACATGTCAATGCCAGTTCTACGCCGGTGATCTCAGTCGATGTGCCTTCTGGTTTAAATGCTGATAACGGCCATGTTCCCGGTGCTGCCGTACGCGCCCACCTAACGGTAAGTCTGGTGGCATTAAAGCGCGGTTTACTCACAGGTAAAGCTCAGAACCATACGGGTGAGCTTGTTTTAGAGGACTTAGGCATTGGTGAGACTTTTAAGCAGCAAAATGAAGCCGACTGGTTTCGGGTCGATGCCGGAGGGTTAGGCAATTGGCTACCGGCCCGGGCGCGCTGCACTCATAAAGGCGAACAAGGCCATGTGCTTATCGTGGGTGGGCAGCCGGGTATGTCAGGGGCGGTGATACTGGCTATGAAGTCCGCCTTGCGAGCAGGTGCGGGTAAAGTTTCAGTGGCGTGCCACCCCGACGTTCAAGCAATTGTTGCAGCGGCTCAGCCAGAAGCTATGGTGCATTCTATTAAAGACGAAGATACGTTAAAGCCGTTGTTACGTGATGCCTCGGCGATTGCTCTTGGTCCCGGGTTAGGGCAAAGCCGTTGGAGTCACGATGTGTTTTCACAAGTGATGAAGGCGGATGCATTGAAAGTGATAGACGCCGATGGTTTGAACCTACTGGCAAGTTATCCGGCCCGGTCGTCAAAGTTACTGCTGACGCCGCACCCGGGAGAGGCGGCCAGGTTACTGCAAACGACAGCTGATGAAGTGGAAGCCGATAGGTTTTTAGCGGTAACACAACTACGCGAAAAGTACGGTGCTCAAGTTCTACTTAAAGGCGCCGGCTCGCTGCTCGTTACCGATCGTGGAAGGTGCTTGATTGACAGAGGTTCACCGGCAATGGCGTCGGGTGGTATGGGTGATTTATTAACGGGCTTGATAAGCGGCCTGTTAGCGCAAAGAATGGCACCGGCACAGGCATTAATTGCTGGCGCCTTATGGCATGCCATGGCTGGCGAAGAAGCAGGAAAAGATGGCGAGCGGGGAACCTTAGCCTCTGATTTGTTGCCCTATATACGGCGGTTGGTGAATGGATATGGAAGGGACGATGACTGAGGTACACCACTGTAAATTAGCAAATGAAGCTGAGACGCTGGCGCTTGCGAAGAAATTTTCAGAAGTTTTACAAGCTCCTCTGGTGGTCTATTTGAAAGGGGAATTAGGTGCTGGTAAGACAGCATTTTGTCGTGGTGTTATTCAGGCTTTAGGCCATTGTGGCGCGGTAAAAAGTCCCACCTACACCCTTGTAGAGCCTTATCAGCTGCAGGGATGGCGCATTCACCATTTTGATTTGTATCGGCTGGCTGATCCGGAAGAGCTTGAGTACATGGGAATTCGTGATTATTTTGCCGAAGATACGCTAAACTTTATAGAATGGCCTGATAAAGGCTATGGCTGGCTACCGGGAGCGGACATAGAAATCCGAATCGAGTATGCTGGTGAAGGACGTAAAATAACTTTCAGTGCGCTAACTGAAGCCGGACAAAGAATAATTAAAACATTATGATGCAGCGATTTTGGGTGTTTTTGTTTGCTTGTGTTCCTCTGTGGGCATGGGCTGACAATAGTGTAGACAGTGTAAGGGTGTGGCCATCTCCGGATAAAACGCGGGTGGTTTTTGACTTGTCTGATACACCGGACTATTCCTATTTCACGCTTTATCAGCAAAAGCCTTATCGGCTGGTTATTGATTTCAACAATACGTCGCTAAAAGCGGATTTGAATAATTTGGGTAAAGACTCTCTGCTGGTGGATAAAATTCGCACCAGTTCGCCCAAAAACTCCCGTAGCACTCGCATCGTTATTGAACTGGACTCAAAAAGTGACGCGAACCTGTTTACCCTTCCGGCCAACGACTCTTATAAAGATCGCTTAGTGGTGGACTTACCGGGTAAGTCGATTGAGCGCAGCGGACCGGCAAAATCCGTTTCTGAACTGAAAGACAGGCGCGTAACCGTTGCCATTGACGCTGGTCATGGTGGTGATGATCCCGGCTCTATTGGTCCACGCGGCACCTACGAGAAGCACGTCGTTATTCGTATCGCGCGGGCGCTGGCTAAGCTGATTAATGATGACCCGGGTATGCAGGCTTATTTGATTCGTACTGGTGATTACTACGTAGGCCTTAATGAACGCCCGCAGAAAGCCTGGGATGCTAAAGCGGACTTCTTTGTTTCGATTCACGCTGATGCCTTTCATTCACCTCAGCCCAATGGAGGGTCTGTGTGGGTGCTATCAAAACGCCGGGCGGATTCCGAAGTGGGTCGTTGGCTGGAAAACCGCGAACAGCAATCGGAGTTGCTGGGTGGGGTAACGGACATCCTCAGTAAAAATGGACACGAACCTTATTTGGCTGAAACTCTACTGGACATGTCAATGGACAGTTCTATTGCCGGTGCCTATAGTGCGGCAAAACACATTATTGATGAAATGTCAGCAGTAACCAAAATGCATAAGCGCACGCCACAGGCTGCTAGCCTGGCCGTGCTAAAATCACCAGATAAACCGTCATTACTGGTAGAAACAGGGTTCATTTCTAACCCCAGAGAAGAGCAACTGCTAACCAGTAATGCCCATCAGCAAAAACTGGCGCGAGCGCTTTATAATGGTATCCGGCGTTATTTTGTCAGTAACCCAATCGACAATACTTACTTGGCCAATCAAAGTAGTTTTACCTATACCGTGAAGTCGGGTGACTCTTTGTCTGTTCTCGCTCAGCGTTATAACACTACCGTCAAAGCCATTAAATCTGAAAATAGTCTGGCCAGTAATACGCTTAAAATTGGCCAGAAGCTGACGATCCCGAGTCGCTGATGGCTATTCAGCAGTTACCCATTGAGCTGGCGAACCAAATTGCTGCGGGTGAAGTGGTTGAACGACCTTCGTCGGTGGTTAAAGAGTTAGTTGAAAATGCGCTGGACGCTGGCGCAACCCAGTTAGTACTGGATATAGAACAGGGCGGCAGCAAGCGAATAAGAATTCGTGATAACGGCTGCGGTATCCTTAAGCAGGAACTAACGCTGGCGTTAAGCCGGCATGCCACCAGTAAAATCAAAAGCCTGGATGATTTGGAACATATTGGCAGCCTTGGCTTTCGTGGTGAGGCTTTGGCCAGTATTAGTTCGGTTTCTCGTTTACGTTTAATATCAAAACCGCCGGAGCAAGAAGAAGCCTGGCAGGCCTGGGCCGAAGGCCGGGACATGCAGGTTAATATTGAGCCGGCAGCTCACCCTGACGGCACCACGGTTGATATTCAGGACTTATTTTTTAACACGCCGGCAAGACGTAAGTTTCTGCGTACAGAAAAAACTGAATTCACTCATATTGATGAAGTGATAAAGCGTATTGCGCTCAGTCGTTTTGAAGTTGGTTTCCAACTGAATCATAACGGCAAATCAGTCCGTATGTTTCCGCAGGCGCTGAGCGAAAAACAACAGTTGCAACGGCTGGCAAAAATTTGTGGTGGTGGCTTTGCTGAACAAGCTTCGACTATCGATGCGGTGGACGGAGATTTTCATTTAACTGGCTGGCTCGTTCCCCCTGAGCACTGCCGGCACCAGGGTGATATTCAATATTTTTTCGTAAACGGTCGCATGATGCGGGACAAGCTGTTGTCGCATGCGGTACGCCAGGCGTATGAAAAGTATTTGCCAAACGAGCGGGTCCCTACCTTTGTGCTCTATTTTGAATTGCCGTCAGAGCAGGTGGATGTGAATGTGCATCCGGCCAAACATGAAGTGCGGTTCCATCGCCAGCGGCAAGTGCACGACTTTATTCTGACGCGTATTGAGCAAGCTTTGATGCAGTTGGTTGCAACAGATAGCCCGCAATCTGCTGTGACTCACCAGCATCATTATGGTTCACAAGAACGCCCGTCAGGACCAACGTCGTTTCCTTCCGGCAGAGCTTCAGGCGGAAGTGTCTTAGGTGAAAGAAAAGCATCAGGTTCGTTGTTGCCAAATGCCGCCCGAGTTCAAAATAGTATCAGTAGCGGACAACCCCAGACAGAGCCAGAAGCGGTAAAATCGGAAGAAAACTGGCGGGTCCTTACGGTTTTTAATGGTGTTTACGCGCTTATTAGAAATGAACAAAACCTGGCCTGGCTAAACCTGGCAAAAGTGCATACCGAATGCGTTGCTCAAAAGCTGGTTCAACAACTGCAGGACGGGCTCAATGGCCAGCCACTGCTAGTACCTGTGGCAGTTAATTTAGCGAATTTACCGGGCCCGGCAAGTCAGTGGCCGCAACAGGAGTTGAATCAGTGTGGCGTAGTGTATCAGTGTCAGCGCGAACAGGTCATTATTGAGCAAATGCCTGAAATGCTGCGTCAGGGGAATGTGGTTAGTGGTTTTACCGAACTATTAAAGCTATTAACAGAAGGTGCTGAAACTGAGGCGTTGGCGAGTTGGCTTGCGCAGTTTGCGGGTCTTGAGTCATACAGCATCACTCAGGCTGAACATTGGCTTATCCAGTGGCGTTCACAGCTTTTTGAAGCACCGGATGTACTGCAGCGATTGCCGCTACCCGGAGAACGTCATGCACAGTAAGGACGCTGTTATAGCGATTTATGGGCCGACAGCATCGGGCAAAACGGCGTTGTCACTGGCTCTATGCAAGCAACTGGATTGCGAAATTATTTCTGTAGATTCAGCACTGATATACCGCGGTATGGATATTGGTACAGCTAAGCCCAGCGCCGAGGAACAAGCTCAAGTTCCTCATCATTTACTGGATATTCGTGACCCGGCTGAAACCTATTCCGCGGCCGACTTTCAAAAAGACGCTTTGGCATTAATTGAAGACATTCAGCAACGTGGCAAAGTACCTTTGTTGGTTGGCGGCACCATGTTGTATTTTAAAGCCTTGCTGGAAGGACTCTCGCACTTACCTGAGTCGGATGCGAGCGTACGAGAAAGGCTTTCGGCTGATTTGCGTAATAAAGGGTTAGCTGAGTTACACAAGCAGCTGCAGGAAGTGGATCCGGTCAGCGCTGAACGCATTCACCCAAATGACCCTCAGCGGATTATACGTGCTCTGGAAGTGTATGAACTTGCCGGTAAAAGCCTGACGGAACTTACGCGGGAACGCTATGGTCAGTTGGATAAACCTATTTATCAATTTGCGGTGGCTCCGGCAGAACGGGAAGTTTTACACCAGCGTATCGAACAGCGCTTTGATCAGATGTTGGCACAACCTTTTGAAGACGAAGTTAAAAAGCTGTTTGACCGCGATGATCTGCATCCGGATCTTCCGTCCGTACGCAGTGTGGGTTATCGTCAAATGTGGCAGTACCTTGCCGGTGAACTTAGCTATGATGAAATGCGCGAGCGCGGCATTATAGCAACACGGCAGTTGGCAAAGCGGCAAATGACATGGCTACGGGGCTGGCCCGGCGTTCATTGGCTGACCACTGGCGATACCGACATGGAAGCCAAAGTATTGAGGGTAATGCAGCAGCCGGCAAAGAAATTTGACCGTCAGGATTGAAATACGACGTTTAAGCCCGCAGATCCAATTTCTGACTAAATGAGTAATTCTTAACGTTTTTCTTATTGCAAAAATTCTTTACTGGTCTAGTGTGTCTTTACAGGTGACTGCAAATTGGCAGTCCTGTGGCTTACTATTTACACATTGGATATTAATAACGATAAAAAGGAATCCAAGATGGCTAAGGGGCAAACTTTACAAGACCCATTCTTAAATGCGTTACGTCGTGAACGCATACCAGTATCTATATACTTAGTTAATGGCATTAAATTACAAGGGCAAATTGAGTCTTTTGATCAGTTTGTTGTCTTATTAAAAAACACGGTTAGCCAAATGGTTTACAAGCATGCAATCTCAACGGTTGTGCCTGCGCGTATCCCACAAAATTATTTGCCGCAGCAAGCCGCAGAAGATATGGCTGAGTTAGAAGATTAATAATGAAAGAGAGGTCTGAACAACTTGTTCGATAGGTATGAAGGTGGCGACTACGCAATATTGGTTCATGTGGATTTACCCGCAGAAGTTGACCGAGAAGATCTCTCAGAATTACAACTCTTAGCTGATTCTTCGGGCGTGAAAACGATGGGAGTGATGACATCCAGTCGTAGCTCCCCAACTCCCCGATATTTTGTTGGTAGTGGTAAGGCAGAAGAAATTGCCGAACAGGTGAAGCTGTTAGACGCCAACATTGTTATCTTTAATCACGCGCTGTCACCTACCCAAGAGCGAAACCTTGAGGCTGTTTGTAAATGCCGGGTTTTAGATCGTACAGGTCTTATTCTGGATATTTTCGCGCAGCGTGCGCGTACTCACGAGGGTAAGCTGCAAGTTGAGCTTGCACAGTTGCGTCATATATCGACCCGGCTGGTACGAGGCTGGACCCACCTTGAGAGACAAAAAGGCGGTATAGGTTTACGTGGACCGGGTGAAACCCAGCTTGAGACCGACAGACGTTTAATTCGCGGACGTATTAAAAACATTTTAAAGCGTCTGGAAAAAGTACAAAAGCAGCGGGAACAGGGTCGTCGGGCACGTAAGAAAGCAGATATTCCGACGGTATCGCTGGTGGGTTATACCAACGCTGGTAAGTCGACGTTGTTTAATCGCCTGACTGAGGCGGGTGTTTATGCGGCGGATCAACTATTCGCTACGCTTGACCCAACCCTCAGAAAACTTGCAGTAGAAGATATTGGCGACGTTATTCTGGCCGATACCGTTGGTTTCATTCGTCACTTACCGCATGACCTGGTCGCTGCTTTTAAGGCAACGCTTCAGGAAACTCAAGAAGCCGACTTATTATTACATGTGGTTGATGTCAGCGACGAACAGCAGCAAAATAATATGGATCAGGTTGCTGAGGTTTTAGAAGAAATTGATGCGGGTGATGTACCTCAGTTAATTATTTGTAATAAAATAGATCAAGTAGACGGTGCCGAACCCAGAATCGATTACGATGATAACGAAAAGCCAATAAGAGTATGGGTTTCAGCTCAACAGGGGCTTGGTATTGAGCATGTGCTGGAAGCGTTGCGGCAGATACTTGGTCCACAGATGGTTGAGCTGTCCCTTAAAATCCCGCACTCAATGGGTAAATTACGTGGTACATTATACCGTTGGAATTGCGTAACATCAGAAGATGTTAACGAAAATGGCGAACTTGCGTTGCAAGTGCGAATGTCATCGGTAGACTGGCAGCGTTTACATAAGGCCTACGGCAATCAACTGGATGACTTGGTCATCCCTGAATAAAAATTATTAGCAACAGTTTTATTAAAAACTTGGAGCACTCAATGGCTTGGAATCAACCGGGAAACGGTAATAACAACGACCGTGACCCATGGAAAAATCAAGGTGGCCGGGATCAGGGGCCACCTGATCTCGACGAAGCAGTTCGTAAACTGTTTTCCAAATTCGGTTTTGGTGGCAAGAAAGGCGGCGGCTCGGGGGGCAGTTCAGGTATCCCGAGTAAAGGCATCGGTATTATCGCAATTATTGCGCTAATTGTTTGGTTTATCGCTGGCTTCTACACAGTAAAAGAAGCCGACCGTGGTGTTGTACTGCGTTTCGGTCAATTCCATTCACTGGTTGAGTCGGGACTTCACTGGCGTCCGGTATTTATTGACTCGGTAGAGCATGTTGACGTAAACAACATTCGCTCAGATAAAACCGACGGTTATATGCTGACTCAGGACGAAAACGTGGTGCGTGTTGAACTTGATGTTCAGTATCGTGTTGTTGATCCGCGTTCTTACCTATTTAATGTCGAAGATGCTGACGGCGTATTATCCAGAGCGACCGATAGCGCATTGCGTTATGTGGTTGGTCACACAACCATGGACGAAGTTTTGACCCGTGGTCGTGAAGAGGTCAGAGCCAACACGCTGGAAATGCTGGAAAAAACGATGAATCCGTACACCGTTGGTTTACAGATCGTCGATATCAACTTACTGCCAGCTCGTCCGCCGGAAGCGGTTAAAGACGCATTTGATGATGCCATCTCAGCACAGGAAGATGAAGAACGCTTCATCCGTGAAGCTGAGGCTTATGCTCGTGAAGTAGAGCCATTGGCACGTGGTCAGGTACGTCGTATGTTGCAGGAAGCACAGGCTTACCGTGAACAAATTATCCTGGAAGCTCAGGGTGAGGTTGCTCGCTTTGAAGAGCTGTTACCTCAATATCAAAATGCGCCAGAAGTCACTCGCGAGCGTATTTACTTAGATACGTTACAAGACCTTTATGCAAAAACGCCTAAAGTATTGGTTGACGTTGAAGGTGGTAATAACATGATGTATTTACCGCTTGAAAAGCTTCTGGAAAAACAAGGTCGAAATACGAATACATTCTCTCCGACGCGTGTTCCTGAAAATGTTTCAGGTGGCTCTTCAAACAGTGGTTCAGAGTCACAAAATACGCGCAGCAGTAACCGTAGCGGAGGTCGAAACTAATGAAAAACCTAATCGCAATTATTGTTGTGGTCCTGGTCGTTCTGGGTCTGTCCTCCGTTTATGTGGTTAAAGAGGGCGAACGTGCCATCTTAATCCAGTTCGGTAAGGTAGAACGTGACGCTCAGACGGGTGAAGCCATGGTTTTCGAACCAGGTCTGCATCTTAAAATTCCTTTCATTGAGCAGGTTAAAAAGCTTGATGCGCGTCTACAGACGTTGGACGGAGATCCGGATCGCTTTGTAACAAGTGAGAAGAAAGATTTGATTGTTGATACCTACGTCATGTGGCGTATTAATGACTTCTCGACCTTTTACTTGAGTACTAATGGCGGTAACTATCTCCAGGCCGAAGCACTGCTGACACGTCGTATTAACAGTGGCTTACGCAGTGAGTTTGGTAACCGCACTATTTCAGACATCGTCTCCGGCGAGCGTGATGAGTTAATGCGCGAAGCTCTGATTCAGGGCTCAGAAAGTGCTTCAGACTTAGGTGTTGAAGTGCTGGATGTTCGGGTTATGCAAATCAACTTACCGAACGAAGTGAGTCAGTCGATTTACCAGCGTATGCGTGCAGAACGTAATGCGGTGGCGACAGAGCACCGTTCAGAAGGTCGTGAGCAGGCTGAGTTTATTCGTGCTGATGTTGACGCCCGTGTAACGGTAATGCTTGCTGATGCTAAGCGTCAGTCACGTGAATTACGTGGTGAAGGTGATGCGGAAGCAGCGAGAATTTATGCTGAGGCGTATCAAAAAGATGCTGAGTTCTTTGCCTTTATTCGCAGCATGGAAGCTTACAGTAGCTCATTCGGTACCGGCAATGACATGTTAGTGCTGGATGCGAACAGTGACTTCTTCCGTTATTTACAAAATATGATGGGAAAATCTGAAGAGTAATCAAGAATGAGCGTCTGATGTGATCATCAGGCGCTCTCCTCCGATGTACAAACCCTCCGATAAAAGGTAAGATCGCTCCGATTTTTTTTACGCGGGGCAATCATGAGTCAGAACGTTGTAATTCTAGGCACCCAATGGGGTGATGAAGGCAAAGGTAAAATTGTCGACCTGTTAACCGATAAAGCCACAATGGTTGTGCGGTATCAGGGTGGACATAACGCTGGACACACATTGGTTATTGACGGTGAAAAGACCGTTCTGCATTTAATTCCTTCAGGTATTCTACGCACCAACGTTCAGTGCGTTATTGGCAACGGCGTTGTCTTGTCACCTGAAGCGCTGATGGAAGAAATGGCCATGTTGGAAGCACGTAATGTTCCTGTTGCTGACCGTCTTCGAATTAGCAAAGCCTGCCCTCTAATTTTACCATTCCATATTGCTCTTGATCAGGCACGAGAGCGTGCCCGAGGTAAAGAGGCGATTGGAACAACCGGTCGTGGTATTGGTCCTGCGTATGAAGATAAGGTTGCCCGCCGCGGTCTGCGCGTTGGCGACCTGTTCGATATGAAACGCTTCGGTGAAAAGCTAAAAGAACTGGTCGACTACCACAACTTCTCTTTGGTTGAATACTACAAAGCTGATCCGATTGACTTTGAAACTGTTCTGAAGCAATGCGAAGAATTCGCTGAAGTATTAAAACCAATGGTAGCCGATGTACCATCGTTACTGGATAAGGCTCGCAAAAACGGCGAGTCAATAATGTTTGAAGGTGCGCAGGGCACTTTACTGGACATTGATCACGGTACTTACCCCTATGTTACCTCTTCCAATACGACAGCCGGTGGCGTAGCTACAGGCGCTGGTTTTGGTCCTCGTTATATTGACTATGTGTTAGGTATTGTAAAAGCCTATACCACTCGTGTCGGTAGTGGACCTTTCCCGACAGAACTCGATTGTGAAGTGGGGCAGTATTTAGGTGAAAAAGGCCATGAATTTGGTGCAACAACGGGACGTAAACGCCGTACTGGCTGGATAGACGCCGTTGCCATGCGCCGAGCTGTACAAATCAATTCTATCAGTGGCTTCTGCTTAACTAAGTTAGATGTGTTAGACGGGCTTAAGGAATTGAAAATTTGTACCGGCTATCAGCTTGCAGACGGCAGTGTGACCGATCACCCGCCGCTATCTGCAGAGGATTACGAAGTCGTTGAGCCTATTTACGAAAGCATGCCTGGCTGGCAACAAAGCACAGTGGGTGTAACACAGCACAATGAGTTACCTCCTGAAGCGCTGGCTTATATTGCCCGTATTGAAGCCTTAACAGGTGTTCCGGTAGACATCATTTCAACCGGTCCTGATCGTAAAGAAACCATCGTTTTACGACACCCTTTTGGCAAGTAAACGACTATAGTATATGTTACTAAAAGACGGTCAGTTTTCATCCGATGTAGATAAAAACTGACCAGTCAGAACAAAAAAATCAAAAAAATTGCACGCATCTATTGCACTATCAAATTTAGTACCATAGAATGCGCTCCACCTAACCGGGGTGCCGGCATAGCTCAGCTGGTAGAGCAACTGACTTGTAATCAGTAGGTCGGGAGTTCGACTCTCTCTGCCGGCACCAATTCAAATTGCAAAATGCGGGAGGGGTTCCCGAGTGGCCAAAGGGATCAGACTGTAAATCTGACGGCTCAGCCTTCGCAGGTTCGAATCCTGCCCCCTCCACCACGCAATTTCCTTGGTTTTGAGGTGGCCTCACAAAATTGTGAATTTGCGGGTGTCGTATAGTGGCTATTACCTCAGCCTTCCAAGCTGATGACGCGGGTTCGATTCCCGCCACCCGCTCCAAATTCCGTTAGTGCTGATATAGCTCAGTTGGTAGAGCGCACCCTTGGTAAGGGTGAGGTCGGCGGTTCGAATCCGCCTATCAGCACCATTTCACTTTAGGCCCCCTAATAAACCTCGGTCTTGCTTTTTAGCTTAGGTAACACACCGAAAGAATTTTGTTAGAGAGGCTGCAATGTCTAAAGAAAAATTTGAACGTTCGAAGCCGCACGTAAACGTCGGCACCATTGGTCACGTTGACCACGGTAAAACTACACTGACTGCTGCTATCACAACAGTTTTGGCAAAAGTTTATGGTGGTGCGGCGAAAGACTTCGCAGCCATCGATAACGCGCCAGAAGAGAAAGAGCGTGGTATTACTATTTCAACGTCACACGTTGAATATGACACGCCAACTCGCCACTACGCGCACGTAGACTGCCCGGGGCACGCTGACTATGTTAAAAACATGATCACCGGTGCTGCACAGATGGACGGCGCAATCCTGGTAGTAGCGGCAACAGACGGCCCAATGCCACAGACTCGTGAGCACATCCTGCTTTCACGTCAGGTAGGCGTTCCTTACATCGTAGTATTCATGAACAAATGTGACATGGTAGACGATGAAGAGCTGTTAGAGCTGGTAGAAATGGAAGTTCGTGAGTTGTTGTCAGAGTATGACTTCCCGGGCGACGACCTGCCAGTAATTCAGGGCTCAGCACTTAAAGCGCTGGAAGGCGACGAAGACTGGGCGAAGAAAATTGTTGAGTTAGCGGATGCGCTGGATTCATACATCCCAGAGCCAGAGCGTGACATCGACAAGCCGTTCATCATGCCAATCGAAGACGTATTCTCGATTTCAGGTCGTGGTACGGTAGTAACAGGTCGTGTAGAGCGCGGTATCGTGCGTACAGGCGACGAGTGTGAAATCGTTGGTATGAAAGACACCACGAAGACGACTGTTACTGGTGTTGAAATGTTCCGTAAGCTGCTTGACGAAGGTCGTGCAGGTGAGAACATCGGTGCCTTGTTGCGTGGTACGAAGCGTGACGAAGTAGAGCGTGGTCAGGTATTGGCGAAGCCAGGTACTATCACTCCGCACACTAAGTTCGAAGCAGAAGTTTACGTACTGAGCAAAGACGAAGGTGGCCGTCATACGCCATTCTTTAAAGGCTACCGTCCACAGTTCTACTTCCGTACAACGGACGTAACTGGTGCTGTAGAATTGCCAGAAGGCGTAGAAATGGTTATGCCTGGTGATAACCTGAAGTTTGTTGTGGAGCTGATTGCTCCAATCGCAATGGACGAAGGTCTGCGTTTCGCTATCCGTGAGGGTGGCCGTACCGTAGGTGCAGGCGTCGTATCAAAAATCATGGACTAATGCTGTCCTGTTGATTTTAAGAGCCCGGCTTCGGCCGGGCTTTTTTATGCCTGTAAAAACCGACATGCGCGTCGGCTGGGCTTGCGTCAAAAACCATAATAGGTATAATACCGCGTCCAATCCTGCACCAATTGTAGGGTAGGCAAATTTAGGGGCGTAGTTCCAATTGGTAGAACAGCGGTCTCCAAAACCGACGGTTGGGGGTTCGAATCCCTCCGCCCCTGCCAGATTTTATTGATTCAAAGCGAAGACCGGTCGCAACTAGGATTAAAGAATGAGCGCAAATAACGAGACGCAGAGCAGTTCGTTGAACAGTTTGAAATGGATAATCGCAATCGCCCTTTTAGTTGTTGCTATTGGCGGTAATCACTATTACACAGAAGAAGTGTCGGTTTTATATCGCGCTATTGCTGTGGTTGTTTTAGTGGCCTTAGCAGGTTTCTTTGCAAGCACGACGACGAAAGGAAGAACCTTCCTGTCGTTTGCTAAAGAAAGCCGCACCGAAGTAAGAAAGGTTGTTTGGCCATCGCGTCAGGAAGCAACTCAGACCACGCTTATAGTTATTGTTGCCACTGTTATTGTTGCACTTATTCTTTGGGGCCTTGATGGTATCCTGGTTCGTGTGGTTGGCTTCTTAACCGGATTGGAGATTTAACCATGAGCGATAAGAAACGTTGGTACGTCGTACAAGCTTTTTCCGGTTATGAGGCACGTGTTGCCGAGTCTCTGAAAGAACATATCAAAATGCATGGTATGGAAGACAAGTTCGGCGAAATTCTTGTACCGAAAGAAGAAGTAGTTGAAATGCGCGGTGGCGTTCGTCGCAAAAGCGAGCGTAAATTCTTCCCAGGTTACGTTTTGGTCGAAATGGACATGGACGAAGATGCATGGCACTTAATTAAAAGCGTGCCCCGCGTACTTGGTTTTATCGGTGGCAGCAGTGACCGCCCAACCCCTATCTCCAAGAAAGAAGCTGACGCTATTCTGGATCGCTTACAAGATTCTGCAGACAAGCCTAAGCCTAAGACCTTGTTTGAGCCAGGCGAAGTGGTTCGCGTAAATGACGGACCTTTTGCTGACTTTAACGGTACGGTTGAAGAGGTTGATTACGAGAAAAGCCGTGTAACGGTTTCTGTTTCAATCTTTGGCCGCGCAACGCCAGTTGAGCTTGAGTTTGGTCAGATAGAAAAAGCTTGATCAAAAAAGCAGCAAGACAATGATTGATCTATGGCGCGAAGTCACTTATAATTCGCGTCCTTTTTTAACGGGAAGCCGTTAGAGTAACTTTCCTCTGAAAAGTTACGAGGCGTTAAACCCACAACAGAGGTAATTATCATGGCGAAGAAAGTATCGGCCATTATCAAATTACAGGTAGCTGCTGGTTCAGCTAACCCGTCACCGCCAGTTGGTCCTGCATTGGGTCAGCACGGTGTGAACATCATGGAATTCTGTAAAGCGTTCAACGCGCAAACCGATAGCCTTGAAAAAGGTGCTCCGGTTCCTGTTGAAATCACAGTCTTCGAAGACCGTTCATTCACATTTATTACTAAAACACCTCCTGCGTCTTTCTTATTGAAGAAAGCGGCTGGTATCAAAAGTGGTTCAGGCGAGCCAAACACCAAGAAAGTTGGTACGGTAACTCGCGCGCAATTAGAAGAAATTGCTAAGACTAAAGAACCTGACTTGACTGCTGCCGACATGGACGCAGCTGTACGCACTATCGCCGGCTCTGCTCGTGCGATGGGCTTGAACGTGGAGGGCTAATCAATGGCTAAATTAACAAAACGCGCTCGTATGATCGCAGAGAAAGTTGAAGCCCGTGATTACGATGTGAATGAAGCTATCACTCTGTTAAAAGAGTTAGCAACAGCAAAATTCACTGAAAGTGTTGATGTCGCAGTAAACTTAGGCATCGATGCTCGTAAATCTGACCAAAACGTTCGTGGTGCTACTGTACTGCCAAACGGTACTGGTCGTGACGTTCGCGTCGCTGTATTCACTTCAGGTGACAATGCAGAGAAAGCGAAAGAAGCCGGTGCAGACATCGTTGGTATGGAAGACCTGGCAGAGCAAGTTAAGAAAGGCGAGATGAACTTCGACGTAGTCGTGGCTTCGCCTGACGCAATGCGTGTTGTCGGTCAATTAGGTCAAATCTTAGGTCCACGCGGCCTGATGCCTAACCCGAAAACAGGTACTGTAACACCTGACGTAGCAACAGCGGTTAAAAACGCTAAAGCAGGTCAGGTTCGCTATCGTAACGACAAAAACGGTATTGTTCACGCAACAATCGGCCGTGTAGATTTCGATAACGACAAATTGAAAGAAAACCTTGAAGCCTTGTTGGCCGCTCTTAAGAAAGCGAAGCCTTCATCAGCTAAAGGTGTTTACTTAAAACGCATCAGCTTGTCTACAACGATGGGCGCTGGTGTAAGCATTGACCAGGCAACTGTAGCAGCGGTTTAATTCGCTCAGTTCGGTTAATGTAATGGTTTATGGGTTGGAGCTGCCGCGGCGTTGCTAAGTCGCAACAAAGCAAGGCTCCCGTCCAAGACCGTAGGTGTACCGCGAGTATCCCGGAATATTGGGTAGTGGCACTTAATTTCCTACGCAGATGGTGATATCCGACTCAGGCTCTCTGGGTAGAGAATCACCGTGACAACGCGGTGGGTTTATCCCACCTAATTGTAACGAGGGACTTCGGTCCCAAATTGAAAACGAGGTGATATCAGTGGCAATTGGTTTAGCCGGAAAGAAAGCCATCGTTAAGGAAGTTAACGAAGTTGCTTCAAATGCGCTAGCCGTCACCGTTGCTGAATATCGAGGCATCGAAGTAGCCGATATGACTGCGCTGCGCAAGAAAGCTCGTGAGCAGGGTATTTTCGTTAAAGTTGTACGAAATACACTAGCAAAACGCGCTTTTGAAGGCACACAGTTTGAAGACATGGGCGATGCACTTAAAGGACCTCTTGTTTATGGGTTTTCAATGGACGCACCGGGCACATCAGCTCGTTTGTTCAAAGACTTCTCAAAAGAAAACAAGAACTTGCAAGTGACAGCTCTGTCAATCGGTAATGGCATCATGGGTCCAGAAAAACTGGATGCAGTTGCTTCACTTCCGACTCGTGACGAAGCATTGGCTAAATTGCTCGCCACCTTCAAAGAACCTGTTAGCAAATTCGTTAAAACTGTTAACGAAGTACCTAGCAAGTTCGTTAGAACGTTGGCTGCAATTAAAGACGCTAAATAATACGTTGGTTTTTTTAACCATTTTTTGTAATTATCAACCCAGGAGTTTAGAGTAATGGCTCTGACTAAAGACGACATCTTAAACGCGATCGCTGAAATGCCAGTAATGGAACTGGTTGAATTGATCGAAGCAGCTGAAGAAAAATTCGGCGTTGACGCATCTGCAGCAGTAGCAGTAGCTGCTCCAGCAGCAGGCGGCGAAGCAGCAGCTGAAGAGAAAACTGAATTTGACGTAATGCTGAAAGCAGCTGGCGCTAACAAAGTTGCCGCTATCAAAGCTGTTCGCGGCGCAACTGGCCTTGGCTTGAAAGAAGCTAAAGCTATGGTTGAGTCTGCACCAGTAGCAGTCAAAGAAGGTGTAAGCAAAGACGAAGCTGAAGAGCTGAAAAAGCAGCTTGAAGAAGCTGGTGCGGAAGTTGAAGTTAAGTAATTTCACTTTTGTACGACATATGGCCTTTTAGGCCTTGGGCTGGTGGTTAATTAACCACCAGCCTTTTTGCGCTGTATCGCTTGTATCATTTTGCCCGACGTTGGATACAGATAAGCGAAAAAAGATAACAACGGGATCGACAGATAAAAGATTAATCTGTTTTTAACCATCGAACCACTCGTTGGTTAGGGTCATCAATCAGCTAGCTGAGGAACCCCATGGCGTACTCCTACTCTGAAAAAAAACGTATTCGTAAGGATTTCGGTAAACGACCTCAGGTCTTAGAAGTTCCTTATTTGCTGTCTATGCAGCTTGATTCATTTAAGAAATTTATTGAAGTCGATCCAGAAGCCAATAATGGTCTGGAAGCGGCTTTTCGTTCGGTTTTTCCTATTGCCAGTTATTCTGGTAATGCGGAACTGCAGTACGTCAGTTATCACATGGGTGAGCCGGCGTTTGACGTTGAAGAATGTCAAATCCGTGGCATTACCTACTCAGCACCATTGCGTGTGAAACTGCGTCTGGTGCTGTTTGATAAAGAAGCAGCTGCCGGTACAGTTAAAGACATTAAAGAACAAGAAGTGTACATGGGCGAAATTCCGTTAATGACAGAAAACGGAACCTTCGTTATCAATGGCACAGAGCGAGTTATCGTTTCTCAGCTCCACCGTTCACCTGGTGTGTTCTTTGATCACGATAAAGGTAAATCTCACTCGTCAGGTAAAGTCCTGTATAACGCGCGTGTTATTCCTTACCGTGGCTCTTGGTTGGATTTTGAATTTGATCCTAAAGACAACGTTTTTGTACGTATCGACCGTCGTCGTAAATTACCGGCGTCTATTATTCTTCGTGCATTGGAATACAGCACTGAAGAAATCCTCGATATGTTCTTCGACACTACTTACTTCGAGATCCTTAAAACTAAGGTGAAGATGCAGTTAGTGCCTGAGCGTCTGCGTGGCGAAACCGCCAAGTTTGACATTAAAGGCGCTGAAGGCGAAGTTTTGGTCGAAAAAGGCCGTCGTATCACCGCACGCCATATTCGCCAGCTTGAACAGCTGGGTATTAAAGAAATGGAAGTGCCGGCTGAATACATGGTTGGAAAAGTATTAGCGAAAGACTATGCCGACAAGAAAACCGGCGAAGTTGTTGGCCATGCTAACGATGTGCTGACTCTTGAGCTTATCGCTGAGCTTAGCGAAGCTGGTATTAAGAAAATTGAAACGCTGTTCGTCAATGATTTGGACCATGGTCCATACATGAGCGAAACCTTGCGTGTAGATTCAAGTAACAATCGCTTAGAAGCCTTAGTTGAAATCTACCGCATGATGCGCCCGGGCGAGCCACCAACGCGTGAAGCTGCAGAAACTCTGTTTGATAACTTGTTCTTCAGCGAAGAACGCTACGATTTATCAACAGTCGGTCGCATGAAGTTTAATCGTCGTTTAGGTCGTGATGACTTAAGTGGTGATAATACGTTATCCAGAGAAGACATCGTTGATGTCATGAAAAAGCTCATCGAAATCCGTAACGGTTTAGATGAAGTTGATGACATTGACCACCTGGGTAACCGCCGTATCCGTTCAGTCGGTGAAATGGCAGAAAACCAATTCCGTGTTGGTTTGGTACGTGTAGAACGTGCAGTAAAAGAACGCTTGTCGCTGGGTGATTTAGATAACACCATGCCACAGGATCTTATCAACGCGAAGCCAATTAGTGCCGCGGTTAAAGAGTTCTTTGGCTCAAGCCAGCTGTCGCAATTCATGGACCAAAACAACCCATTGTCAGAAGTGACGCACAAACGTCGTATCTCTGCGTTAGGTCCGGGTGGTTTGACTCGTGAACGTGCAGGCTTCGAAGTTCGTGACGTACACCCAACGCACTATGGTCGTTTGTGCCCAATCGAAACGCCGGAAGGACCGAACATCGGTCTGATTAACTCGCTGTCTACGTTCTCGCGTACCAACGAATATGGCTTTTTAGAAACGCCTTATCGTCGTATAGAGAATGGTGTTGTAACAGACGATGTTAATTACTTGTCGGCTATTGAAGAAGGCAACTATGTTATCGCTCAGGCGAACGTAGGGCTGAACGACAAAGGCGAATTGACAGAAGATTTAGTGCCATGCCGTCATAAAAACGAATTTACGCTGATGAGTAAAGAGCAGGTCCAGTACATGGATGTTGCCCCACAGCAGATCGTTTCTATTGCAGCAAGCATGATTCCGTTCCTGGAACACGATGATGCTAACCGAGCTTTGATGGGCTCGAACATGCAACGTCAGGCTGTACCGACTTTACGCGCTGATAAGCCGTTAGTTGGTACTGGTATCGAACGCACAATCGCAGTTGACTCCGGTGTTACCGTTGTTGCTAAGCGTGGCGGTGTGGTCGACTACGTAGATGCCAGTCGTATCGTTGTTAAGGTTAACGAAGAAGAGATGGTTCCGGGTGAAGCGGGCATCGACATTTATAACCTGACCAAATACACGCGTTCTAACCAGAACACTTGTATTAACCAGAAACCGACTGTGAATCCAGGCGAACCTGTGACTCGCGGTGACGTTTTAGCTGACGGTCCGTCAACTGACTTAGGTGAACTCGCACTGGGTCAGAACATGCGCGTGGCCTTCATGCCTTGGAATGGTTATAACTTCGAGGATTCGATTCTGATTTCTGAGCGCGTAGCGCAAGAAGATCGGATGACAACCATCCATATTCAAGAATTAAACTGTGTCGCTCGTGATACCAAATTGGGTGCTGAGGAAATTACCTCTGATATACCAAACGTTGGTGAATCTGCATTAGGCAAGCTGGATGAGTCCGGTGTTGTTTATGTCGGTGCAGAAGTTAACGGCGGCGACATTTTGGTTGGTAAAGTAACGCCTAAAGGTGAAACTCAGTTAACGCCTGAAGAGAAGCTTTTGAGAGCAATCTTCGGTGAGAAAGCGTCTGATGTTAAAGACAGCTCACTGCGTGTTCCAAATGGTGTTAACGGTACTGTTATTGACGTGCAAGTATTCACTCGTGACGGCGTAGAAAAAGACAAGCGTGCGGTAGCGATTGAAGAAATGCAGCTGGCTAAGGTTAAGAAAGACCTGACAGAAGAATTTAAGATTCTTGAAGAAGGTATTTACAACCGTGCTCGTAACCTGTTGCTAAGTAATGGCTTTGATGAAGCCAAGCTGGCAAGTGTGGATCGTGCAAGCTGGTTAACTCAAGACTTAGGTAACGAAGACGCTCAGGCTCAACTTGAGCAAATTGCTGAGCAGTATCAGCAAATTCGCGATGACTTCGACACTAAGTTTGAGACTAAACGTCGCAAGATCACTCAAGGCGATGATTTAGCGCCGGGTGTTCTGAAAATCGTTAAAGTTTACTTAGCAGTCCGTCGTAGCATTCAGCCTGGTGATAAGCTGGCTGGCCGTCACGGTAACAAAGGTGTTATCTCAACTATCATCCCTGTGGAAGACATGCCGCACGATGATGAAGGTAACCCAGTAGATATCGTATTGAACCCGTTGGGTGTACCTTCGCGGATGAACATCGGTCAGATTCTGGAAACCCACTTAGGTATGGCTGCGCGCGGTATCGGTAGCAAGATTGATAAGATGCTGAAACAGCAGCGTGCTATCAAAGAACTGCGTGATTTCTTACAGCAAGTGTATGACTTAGGCGAATGTCGCCAGAAAGTCGACATTAGTGAGTTCTCTGATGATGAAGTCATGCGCTTAGCCGGTAACTTGAAAGCGGGTCTGCCTACTGCTACACCAGTATTTGATGGTGCAGTGGAAGAAGAGATTAAAGCGTTGTTGAAGCTGGCAGACTTACCTGAATCAGGTCAGATTCCGTTATTTGACGGTCGTACTGGTGATAAATTTGAACGTGACGTAACTGTCGGTTACATGTACATGCTCAAATTGAACCACTTGGTCGACGATAAGATGCACGCACGTTCAACTGGCTCGTACAGCTTGGTTACTCAACAACCACTGGGTGGTAAAGCTCAGTTCGGTGGTCAGCGCTTCGGTGAGATGGAAGTGTGGGCACTGGAAGCATATGGTGCGGCTTATACCTTGCAAGAAATGTTGACAGTTAAGTCGGACGACGTGAACGGTCGTACGAAGATGTACAAAAACATTGTCGACAACAACTTGCAGATGGAAGCGGGCATGCCGGAATCCTTCAACGTATTGTTGAAAGAAATCCGCTCGCTGGGCATCAATATCGAGCTAGAACAGAACTAAGACGCTGTTGCTGGAATAAATTGGGGGAGTGCTTGCGCTCCCCGTAGGTTGAACTCCGACAGGAGATAAATCGTGAAAGACTTGCTGAAGCTTTTAAAGCCGACGAATCAGGCAGAAGAGTTTGATGGTATTCGCATCGCTCTTTCGTCTCCAGATATGATCCGTAGTTGGTCATATGGTGAGGTGAAAAAACCTGAGACTATTAATTACCGTACCTTCAAACCTGAACGTGATGGTTTGTTCTGTGCTCGTATTTTTGGTCCGGTAAAAGACTATGAGTGCTTGTGTGGTAAATACAAGCGCCTGAAACACCGTGGTGTTATTTGTGAAAAGTGTGGCGTAGAAGTCACCTTGACCAAAGTACGCCGTGAGCGCATGGGTCACATTGAGCTGGCGAGCCCAGTTGCCCATATCTGGTTCCTTAAATCATTACCTTCGCGTATTGGTTTAATGCTGGATATGACGCTGCGTGACATCGAGCGTGTACTTTACTTCGAATCTTACGTTGTAACTGAAGGTGGCTTAACGTCTCTGGAGCAGGGTCAAATTCTGACAGAAGACGAATACTTAGACGCACTTGAAGAACACGGTGATGAATTTGACGCCAAAATGGGTGCAGAAGCTGTTCTGGATCTATTACGTGCTGTGGATATCGACGGCGATATTCAGAAGTTGCGCGAAGAGTTACCTGAGACTAATTCAGAAACTAAACGTAAGAAAATCAGCAAACGACTGAAGTTACTAGAGGCTTTCCAGGTATCAGGCAATAAGCCTGAGTGGATGATCTTAAAAGTACTTCCAATCCTGCCACCAGACTTGCGTCCGTTGGTACCTTTGGATGGTGGTCGTTTTGCGACATCGGATCTTAACGACTTATACCGTCGCGTTATTAACCGTAACAACCGTCTGAAGCGTTTATTAGACCTTGCTGCACCAGATATTATTGTGCGCAACGAAAAACGTATGCTTCAGGAAGCGGTTGATGCCTTGTTAGATAACGGTCGTCGTGGTCGTGCTATTACTGGTTCTAACAAGCGTCCTCTGAAATCTTTGGCAGACATGATCAAAGGTAAACAGGGTCGTTTCCGTCAGAACTTGCTGGGTAAACGTGTTGACTACTCCGGCCGTTCGGTTATTACCGTTGGTCCTAAGTTACGCCTGCACCAGTGTGGTTTACCTAAGAAGATGGCTCTGGAACTGTTCAAGCCGTTCATCTACGGTAAATTAGAGCGTCGTGGTTTAGCGACAACCATTAAAGCAGCGAAGAAAATGGTTGAGCGCGAAACGGCAGAAGTTTGGGACGTACTTGATGAAGTCATCAAAGAACACCCAGTACTGCTTAACCGTGCACCGACACTTCACCGTTTGGGTATCCAGGCGTTTGAACCGGTACTGATTGAAGGTAAAGCCATTCAGTTGCACCCATTGGTCTGTGCGGCTTATAACGCCGACTTTGACGGTGACCAAATGGCTGTGCACTTGCCGCTGACGCTAGAAGCGCAGTTAGAAGCACGTGCGTTGATGATGTCTACCAACAACGTACTGTCACCAGCAAGTGGCGATCCAATCATCGTTCCTTCGCAGGACGTTGTACTTGGTCTTTATTACATGACCAAAGAAAAAATCAACGGTAAAGGCGAAGGCATGATTTTCAAAGATCCGAACGAGGTTGAAAAAGCCTATCGTACGGGTCAAGTTGAGTTACACAGTCGCGTTAAAGTGCGTATCACCGATACCACCATTGATGAAGACGGTAACCGTACAACGAAAACAGAATTGCGCGATACCACCTGTGGCCGTGCCATTTTGTCACTGATTATGCCAGAAGGTCTGCCGTTTGAGCTGATCAACCAGGCTATGGGTAAAAAGCCAATTGGTCGTATGCTGAACCAGGCATACCGTGACCTTGGTTTGAAAGATACGGTTATTTTTGCTGACCAAATTATGTATACCGGTTTCCATTATGCAATGGTCTCAGGTGCATCTGTCGGTATTAATGACATGGTTATCCCTGAAGCGAAGAAAGAAATTGTTTCTGCAGCAGAAGATGAAGTTGCTGAAATTCAGGAACAGTTCGAGTCAGGCCTGGTAACTGCGGGTGAGAAATACAACAAAGTTATCGATATTTGGTCAACTGCTAACGAGAAAGTCTCGAAAGCAATGATGGATAACCTGTCGAAAGAAATCGTTAAAAATAAAGACGGTGAAGACGAAGAGCAAGCGTCATTCAACTCGGTCTTTATGATGGCGGATTCAGGCGCTCGTGGTAGCCCCGCACAGATTCGTCAGTTGGCTGGTATGCGTGGTTTGATGGCTAAGCCAGATGGCTCAATCATCGAGACGCCAATCGTGGCTAACTTCCGTGAAGGTTTGAACGTACTTCAGTACTTCATCTCTACGCACGGTGCGCGTAAAGGTTTGGCCGATACGGCACTGAAGACAGCGAACTCAGGTTACCTGACGCGTCGTCTGGTTGACGTATCGCAAGACGTTGTGATCATGGAAGAAGACTGTGGCACATACGAAGGTCTTTACATGAAACCGTTGATTGAAGGCGGAGACGTGGTAGAGCCATTGCGTGAACGTGTACTGGGTCGAGTACTTTGTGAGCCGGTAATGAAGCCTGGCAGCGAAGAAGAGTTGCTTCCAAGAAACACATTACTTGATGAGAAAATGTGTGACTTGTTAGAAGAGAACTCTATCGACGAAGTTAAAGTTCGTTCGGTTATCACCTGTGATACAGACTTTGGTGTTTGTTCGCACTGTTACGGTCGTGACCTGGCTCGTGGCCACATGGTTAACCAGGGTGAAGCGGTTGGTGTTATTGCAGCACAGTCAATCGGTGAGCCGGGTACACAGTTAACCATGCGTACCTTCCACATTGGTGGTGCGGCATCTCGTGCAACAGCTGAAAACAACATTCAGGTGAAAAACCCTGGCTCTATCAAGCTGCACAACGCCAAGTGGGTTGTAAACAGCGATAAAGCACACGTTATTACATCACGTTCAACCGAGCTAACGCTGATCGACGAGTATGGTCGTGAGCGTGAACGTTACAAAGTACCTTACGGTGCGGTTCTGAAGAAAGGTGAAGGCGACTCAGTAGACGGCGGCGAAACTGTTGCTAACTGGGACCCGCACACGCACCCAATCATTACCGAGGTAGAAGGTCGCATTAAGTTTGTTGATTTGATTGATGGCGTCACTATGACACGTCAAACGGATGAGCTAACTGGCCTTTCAAGCATTGTTGTACTGGAAACTGGTCAACGTACCAGTGCCGGTAAAGACATGCGTCCAATGGTTAAGTTGGTTGATGCTAAAGGCAACGACGTAAACATCGCAGGTACTGACATTCCGGCGCAATACTTCTTGCCGGGTAATGCTATCATTAACCTGGAAGATAATTCCGAGGTTAGAATTGGTGATACCTTAGCGCGTATTCCACAGGAAGGTTCTAAGACTCGCGATATTACCGGTGGTCTGCCACGAGTTGCTGACTTGTTCGAAGCGCGTAAGCCAAAAGAACCAGCAATTCTTGCAGAGAAAACAGGTACAGTTTCCTTCGGTAAAGAAACAAAAGGTAAACGCCGTTTATTGATCACCCCAACAGACGGTGGCGATCAGCACGAAGAGATGATTCCGAAGTGGCGTCAGCTGAACGTGTTCGAAGGTGAGCAAGTGACTAAAGGTGAAGTTATCGCCGATGGTCCTGAAGCACCTCACGATATTCTCCGCCTACGTGGCGTTAGTGCTGTGGCTAACTACATCGTTAATGAAGTGCAGGAAGTTTATCGCCTGCAAGGTGTAAAAATTAACGATAAGCACATTGAAACTATTGTTCGTCAAATGCTGCGTAAAGCTCTTATTTTACGTGCTGGCGATACTAACTTGCTGGAAGGCGAGATGGTTGAAATGTCAGAAGTGTTAGCCGCTAACGCAAAAGCGGAAGCGGATGGTAAGAAACCAGCAACGTTTGAACGTCAGTTGTTGGGTATTACCAAGGCATCGTTGTCGACTGAATCGTTTATTTCAGCGGCTTCGTTCCAGGAAACAACGCGTGTTCTTACCGAAGCAGCAGTTGGCGGTAAGAAAGACAGCTTACGTGGACTGAAAGAAAACGTAATTGTTGGTCGTCTGATTCCTGCGGGTACAGGTTACTCATATCACAAAGAGCGCATGCAGCGTCGACTGGATGAACTGAATGTTGATATCGAGCCAACCATGACTGCAGAGCAGGCAGAGCAACAACTTGCGGATGCCTTAAATGCTGGAAATAGTTCTGCAGGTGATGATTCTGCAGAATAATTAGCGAACGTTTTTAACGTTCGTGTACAGAAGCCGGTACTGTAAAAGTGCCGGCTTCTTTTGTATAGCCTTGACAGGCGAAAATATGACCATTAGAATTTCCGCTCCCGATTTTCGGGATCCGACTTTCAGTGGTCGGAAGAAAGCGATTTTTCACGCTCTATACACGTGGTAAAAAGCGACATCAACTAAACTAGGAGTAATGAATGGCAACAGTTAATCAGCTGGTGCGTAAAGGCCGTCAAAAGCCCGTTGTGAAAAGCAACGTTCCGGCTCTTGAAGCGTGCCCTCAAAAACGCGGTGTATGTACCCGTGTTTACACAACTACGCCAAAGAAACCGAACTCAGCAATGCGTAAAGTTTGCCGTGTTCGTTTAACGAACGGTTACGAAGTTTCTTCGTACATCGGTGGCGAAGGTCACAACTTACAAGAACACTCAGTCGTACTAATTCGTGGCGGTCGTGTAAAAGACTTGCCAGGTGTGCGTTATCACACAGTACGCGGAGCACTTGACTGCTCTGGTGTTAATGACCGTAAGCAAGGTCGTTCTAAGTACGGCGCGAAGCGGCCTAAATCTTAACGGTTCTCCGTTAGTAAGGCCAAACTGTCGTATACGTTTTGGGTAATACCCTGAATTAATCGGAGAATATTGAGATGCCAAGAAGACGCGTCATAGGTCAACGTAAAATCCTTCCAGATCCTAAGTTCGGATCAGAATTGTTGGCCAAATTTATCAATGTCGTCATGGTTGACGGCAAGAAAGCAGTCGCTGAAAAAATTATTTACGGTGCATTGGACATCCTGGCAGACAAGTCAGGTAAAGATCATCTGGAAGTTTTTGATACAGCATTAGAAAACGTTCGCCCTACAGTCGAGGTTAAATCTCGTCGTGTTGGCGGTTCTACGTATCAGGTTCCGGTTGAAGTTCGTCCAGTTCGTCGTAACGCACTGGCTATGCGCTGGTTAGTTGATGCAGCGCGCACCCGTGGTGAAAAATCTATGTCGCAGCGTCTGGCAGCTGAAATGCTAGATGCATCGGAAAACAAAGGGTCAGCTGTGAAGAAACGTGAAGACGTTCACCGCATGGCAGAAGCAAACAAAGCGTTTGCTCACTATCGCTGGTAATTCACAGTTAACCTAGAAGGAGTTTATTGTGGCTCGTAAGACTTCCATTGAGCGCTATCGTAATATCGGTATCTGTGCTCACGTAGACGCCGGTAAAACAACCACAACTGAACGTGTGTTGTTTTATACAGGCTTGTCTCACAAAATTGGTGAGGTGCACGATGGTGCAGCCACCATGGACTGGATGGAGCAAGAACAAGAGCGTGGTATCACTATCACGTCGGCAGCTACCACCTGTTTCTGGCAGGGTATGGACAAGCAGTTCCCTGAGCATCGTGTAAACATCATCGATACTCCTGGACACGTTGACTTCACTATCGAAGTTGAACGTTCTCTGCGTGTTCTTGACGGTGCTGTTGTTGTACTTTGTGCATCATCTGGTGTCCAGCCTCAAACTGAAACAGTTTGGCGTCAGGCAAACAAATATGAAGTACCGCGCATGGTATTCGTCAACAAGATGGACCGTGCAGGCGCAGACTTCTTATCTGTTGTTCACCAAATGAAAACGCGTTTGGCGGCTCAGGCTGTTCCGATGCAGTTACCAGTAGGCGCAGAAGACAACTTCCGCGGCGTAGTGGACTTAGTTAAAATGAAGTTCATCAACTGGAGCGAAGAAGACATGGGTACTTCATTCACTTATGAAGATATCCCTGCCGAGATGGTTGATGACTGTGAAAAATATCACGCTGAGTTAGTAGAAGCTGCGGCTGAAGCTAACGAAGAGCTGATGAACAAATACCTGGAAGAAGGTGAGTTAACAGAAGCGGAAATCAAGCAAGGCTTGCGTATTCGTACTCTGGCTAACGACATCTGCTTGGTAGCTTGTGGTTCTGCGTTCAAAAACAAAGGTGTTCAGGCTGTGCTTGACGCTGTTATTGAATACTTGCCGTCACCAACTGAAGTTAAGCCTATTACTGGTATTTTGGATGACGAATCTGAAGGCGTACGTAAGTCGTCTGATGAAGAGCCATTCTCAGCTCTGGCATTTAAAATTGCGACTGACCCATTCGTTGGTACGTTAACGTTCGTTCGTGTTTACTCTGGTGTATTGAACCAGGGCGACGGTGTTGTTAACCCTGTTAAGAACAAGAAAGAACGTGTTGGCCGTATGGTGCAGATGCACTCAAACAGCCGTGAAGAGATCAAAGAAGTTCGCGCTGGTGACATCGCGGCACTAATTGGTCTTAAAGACGTTACTACTGGTGACACGCTGTGTGATCCAGCTCATAAAATCACACTTGAGCGTATGGAATTCCCTGAACCAGTTATCTCGGTTGCAGTAGAGCCGAAAACTAAAGCTGACCAAGAGAAAATGGGTATTGCTTTAGGTAAATTGGCTGCAGAAGATCCATCGTTCCGTGTTAAAACCGATGAAGAATCTGGCCAGACAATTATCTCTGGTATGGGTGAGCTTCACCTGGACATCATCGTTGACCGTATGAAGCGTGAATTCAAGGTTGAATGTAACGTAGGTCAGCCTCAGGTTGCTTACCGTGAAGCGATTCGTAACTCGGTTGAAATCGAAGGCAAATTCGTACGTCAATCAGGTGGTCGTGGTCAGTTCGGTCACGTTTGGTTGAAACTTGAACCAATGACTATCGAAGAAGACGATAACGGCGATGATGTTACTTACAAATTCGTTAACGAAATTGTTGGTGGTGTTGTACCGAAAGAATACATCCCTGCAGTAGACAAGGGTATCCAAGAACAGATGCAGCAAGGCGTCTTGGCTGGCTATCCTGTACTGGGTGTTAAAGCGACGTTGTATGATGGTTCATACCACGATGTCGACTCTTCTGAAATGGCATTTAAAATTGCTGGTAGCATGGCCTTCAAAAAAGGTGCATTACAAGCTAACCCAGCTCTGTTAGAGCCAATGATGAAGGTTGAAGTTATCACTCCGGAAGAATCTATGGGTGATGTCGTTGGTGACTTAAACCGTCGTCGCGGTCTTATCGAAGGTATGGAAGAAGCTCCAGGTGGCTTGAAAGCAGTTAATGCTCAAGTACCACTGTCAGAAATGTTCGGTTATGCGACAGACTTGCGTTCACAGACGCAGGGTCGTGCATCGTACTCTATGGAGTTCCTGAAGTACGCTGAAGCACCAAACAACATTGCTGAAAAAGTAATGGCTGAGCGTAACGCTAAATAAGTAAGGTCTGGTCCGGTTCTTTCGAGGCCGGGCTTTTAACTTAAGTTTGAGGATATATCATGTCTAAAGAAAAATTTGAACGTTCGAAGCCGCACGTAAACGTCGGCACCATTGGTCACGTTGACCACGGTAAAACTACACTGACTGCTGCTATCACAACAGTTTTGGCAAAAGTTTATGGTGGTGCGGCGAAAGACTTCGCAGCCATCGATAACGCGCCAGAAGAGAAAGAGCGTGGTATTACTATTTCAACGTCACACGTTGAATATGACACGCCAACTCGCCACTACGCGCACGTAGACTGCCCGGGGCACGCTGACTATGTTAAAAACATGATCACCGGTGCTGCACAGATGGACGGCGCAATCCTGGTAGTAGCGGCAACAGACGGCCCAATGCCACAGACTCGTGAGCACATCCTGCTTTCACGTCAGGTAGGCGTTCCTTACATCGTAGTATTCATGAACAAATGTGACATGGTAGACGATGAAGAGCTGTTAGAGCTGGTAGAAATGGAAGTTCGTGAGTTGTTGTCAGAGTATGACTTCCCGGGCGACGACCTGCCAGTAATTCAGGGCTCAGCACTTAAAGCGCTGGAAGGCGACGAAGACTGGGCGAAGAAAATTGTTGAGTTAGCGGATGCGCTGGATTCATACATCCCAGAGCCAGAGCGTGACATCGACAAGCCGTTCATCATGCCAATCGAAGACGTATTCTCGATTTCAGGTCGTGGTACGGTAGTAACAGGTCGTGTAGAGCGCGGTATCGTGCGTACAGGCGACGAGTGTGAAATCGTTGGTATGAAAGACACCACGAAGACGACTGTTACTGGTGTTGAAATGTTCCGTAAGCTGCTTGACGAAGGTCGTGCAGGTGAGAACATCGGTGCCTTGTTGCGTGGTACGAAGCGTGACGAAGTAGAGCGTGGTCAGGTATTGGCGAAGCCAGGTACTATCACTCCGCACACTAAGTTCGAAGCAGAAGTTTACGTACTGAGCAAAGACGAAGGTGGCCGTCATACGCCATTCTTTAAAGGCTACCGTCCACAGTTCTACTTCCGTACAACGGACGTAACTGGTGCTGTAGAATTGCCAGAAGGCGTAGAAATGGTTATGCCTGGTGATAACCTGAAGTTTGTTGTGGAGCTGATTGCTCCAATCGCAATGGACGAAGGTCTGCGTTTCGCTATCCGTGAGGGTGGCCGTACCGTAGGTGCAGGCGTCGTATCAAAAATCATGGACTAATGCTGTCCTGTTGATTTTAAGAGCCCGGCTTCGGCCGGGCTTTTTTATGCCTGTCAATAATTAAGCGAAGGGTCGCTCAACTATTGACATTTGGGGCCGGAAAATTAACTATGGATGCAGATACTTAACCGATTAGTCAGTCTATTGAGAATACTCAGATACCTTTCTGTAATCGTTTTAGCTGCGATAAGTGGTACTGCTGCAGCAAAGATACCAGTGAAAGTAGCTGCTTACGATTACCCTCCTTATTTTTCAGACGTTCTTGAGACGGATCTCACACGAGAGCTCGTTACGCTATTGAATGAGCACCAGGATAGTTATGAGTTTCAAATTCAGATTATCCCACCTACGAGTCGCTATGAGGCGCTTAGCGAAGCAGGGTGTTGCGACGTGATATTCTTTGAGTCGCCACTGTGGGGCTGGGATAGACGGAACATTAATTACGAAAAGACAATTGCTCTGGTGAGCGGTAAAGAGCGTTTAGTCACTGCTAAAAAAGAGGGACGAACTCAGTCTTTCTTCGATGATTTTGAGGGAAAGATTCTGGGCGGCGTAAAAGGTTACCACTACTTGCTTGGTGGTGAGTTAATTGCTTCAGATGAAGTTAAAGAAAAGTACACCGTTTACTTAGCTGACTCACGAATTATCAACGTACGTATGGTGTTAGGTGGACGAGTTGACCTCACTATAGTGAATGATGAGTTACTATCGGCGCTTGAGGGTTCACAACAAATTAAAGTAGAAAATCTATTACTCGCTGAAAAAGCCAGCTTTGCCTATAACTTGCATATACTTGTCGGCGAAAATAAGAGTATTACAGCAGGAAGTATCCAAAGGCACTTAAGAGAGTTGGGACGAAAGGGCGAGATAGATAGCTTATTTAGACGATTTAATATGGAACGTTTTCAGACTTACCGGCCCTCGACAATTCGTTAGTAAACGCTTAGACCCAAACGATTAGCAAGTTCCCTGACCATATACATGCCACGCGCACTGTTACCAAAGCTGTTTAACCTTGGGCTCCATGAGCAGATAACGCCAAAGTCAGGTACAACAGCAATCATGCCGCCGCCAACCCCACTTTTTGCAGGAACGCCTACCGTAAAAGCAAACTCACCGCTTTGGTCGTACATGCCGCTGGTTGATAGCAACGCATTAATACGCTGAGAGTCCCGTTTAGACATAATTTCCTTTTTGGAAAAAGGGCAAACTCCGTCATTTGCGAGAAAAGTAAAAGAGCGAGCGAGGTTTTCGCAGGACATGGTTAATGCACATTGCCAAAAGTAATGATCAAGCAGTTCCTCAACGTCTGCATCAATATTACCAAAACTTTTCATTAAGTGAGCCAGTGCCGCATTGCGATGGCCGTGTTCTTTTTCTGACTGGTGTACAATGTTATCGGCATACACATTGTCGTTGCCGCATAAGGTACGGACTAAGCTTAAAACCGCGTTCTTACTGGCTGAATAACGACTCACCAGCACATCACTAACGACAATAGCGCCGGCATTTATCATAGGGTTACGAGGAATGCCTTTTTCCCATTCTAACTGCACGATAGAGTTAAATGCCTGGCCAGAGGGCTCCATTTTGACTCTGTCCCATAAGTCTTCGCCCAAACGCTCCATTGCCAGCATTAGGCCGAAAATTTTTGAAATGGACTGGATGGAAAACTGCTCGTGAGTATCACCCACGTTAAATACCTCGCCATCAAGGGTGGCAAGGGTAAGTCCGCAGAGCTCCGGGTTGACCTCTGCTAATGCCGGAATGTAGTTGGCAACATGTCCTTCTGTGATCTTCATCGCTTGCTGGTGAATTTCCTCCAGCAAGCTTTTGAGATCATCGGGGGCATGTATCTGTTGCCCGCCACTGACGAGATCACGCGTCAAGAGGGTGCTCCGGATGCGTTATAGTCGCCAGACGTTCTTTTAATTCATCGGATAACTTCACAGAACGCTCCTGTTGGTAATCGAAGTAGACCAAGACTGTTTTCCCTTTAGCGCAGAGTTTATCTTTTTGCCAAATTTCGCTGGTAATATCAAATGAGCTACCACCTAAACGGCTAACATAAGTCTTAACTGTGACATGACCACCAAAATAAATTGGAAATAAGTAGTCAACCTCAAGCCGGGCAACAATTAAGCTCTGCGTTTCGGGCGACATTTCCCCGAAGAACTCAAAAATAGGCAACCGCCCGGTTTCGATCCAGCCGGGAATAACGGTGTTATTGACGTGTCCAAGGGCATCGGTCTCATAAAATCGTACCTTAAAGTCTTCCGTTAACATACTGCGTCCTTTTTATGACTGCTTTAGCATCGGTTTCAAGAATCGCGCCGTGTGAGAGCGCTCGTTTTCACAGACGTCTTCTGGTGTGCCTTCACACAATATTTCGCCGCCGCCGGAACCGCCTTCCGGGCCTAAGTCAACAATCCAGTCAGCAGTTTTTATCACGTCCAGGTTGTGCTCAATGACAACGACGGTGTTGCCGTGGTCACGCAAACGGTGGATAACTGCCAGTAACTGCTTAATATCATGGAAATGCAGGCCTGTCGTTGGCTCATCCAGAATGTACAAGGTCTTACCGGTATCTCGCTTGGAGAGCTCACGTGATAATTTAACCCGCTGCGCCTCACCACCTGAGAGTGTGGTAGCAGACTGACCCAGACGGACATAAGATAAACCAACATCCATTAAGGTTTGAAGTTTACGGGCAATGGCCGGAACCGGATCGAAGAACTCACGTGCGTCTTCTATGGTCATATCCAATACTTCGTGGATATTCTTGCCCTTGTATTTTACTTCCAGCGTTTCGCGGTTGTAGCGCTGGCCTTTACAAATGTCACAAGGGACATAAACGTCCGGTAAAAAGTGCATCTCAACCTTAATAACACCGTCGCCCTGGCAGGCTTCGCAACGTCCGCCGCGAACGTTAAAGCTGAAGCGGCCCGGCTTGTAACCGCGAGCCCGTGACTCCGGAACGCCTGCGAACAGTTCACGAATGGGTGTGAAAATTCCGGTGTAAGTTGCCGGGTTAGAACGCGGTGTCCGGCCTATCGGGCTCTGGTCAATATCCACCACTTTATCCAGCAACTGCATCCCTTCAACACTTTTGTAGGGGGCTGGTTCACCGGTTGTTGCACCATTGAGTTCGTGATGCGCAATATGGAATAAAGTATTATTTATCAGCGTCGATTTGCCGGAGCCAGATACACCGGTGACACAGGTCAGTACGCCCAGCGGTAGGTTAAAATCAACGTTCTTCAAGTTATTACCACTAGCGCCACGAATGGTGAGCCGGCGTTCATCGGGCTTGTGGCGTTGCTGCGGAACTTCTATTTCTTTTCTGCCGGACAGGTAGTCGCCGGTTAGTGAGTCTTCACTGCCAACAATGTCGTCGACTTGTCCCTGAGCAATAATTTCCCCACCATGGACACCCGCACCAGGACCAATATCAATAACGTGGTCTGCCTGGCGAATCGCGTCTTCATCGTGTTCAACCACAATGACCGTATTGCCCAGGTCACGTAAGTGCGTGAGAGTGTTCAACAGGCGTTCATTATCGCGTTGATGCAAGCCAATGCTGGGTTCGTCCAGTACATACATAACACCAACGAGTCCGGCGCCAATTTGACTGGCCAGACGAATACGTTGTGCTTCGCCGCCCGATAATGTTTCGGCACTGCGCGACAAGCTTAAATAGTTAAGACCTACGTTGACCAAAAACCGCAGTCGGTCATTAATCTCTTTTAAGATCTTCTCTGCGATCTGAGCGCGTTGACCTTCCATATTTAACTGTTGGAAAAATTCCAGAGCATCGCCAATAGACTGCTCGACAATTTCCGGCAGGGTCGTACCCTGAATAAACACGTGACGCGCCTCGGTGCGCAAACGTGTGCCACCGCAGCTTTTACAAGGCTGAGTTGCTACATATTTCGATAACTCATCTCGAACCGCTTGTGATTCAGTCTCGCGGTAACGGCGCTGCATATTAGGGATAATGCCTTCAAATGCGTGCGCTCTGACGACTTTGTCACCGCGATCGTTCATATAGGTAAATTTGATTTCTTCTTTACCGCTGCCGAACAGAATTTTTTCCCGAATGTCGTCAGGCAGTTGGTTAAACGGTTGCGACAGTTTAAAGTCGTAGTGCTTGGCTAGCGACTGCAGCATTTGATAATAATAAAAATTGCGCTTGTCCCAGCCGCGGATAGCACCGCCGGTCAGCGATAGCTCCGCGTTGACAATGACTTTTGCCGGGTCAAAGAATTGCTCAACCCCCAAGCCGTCACAAGTGGTACAGGCACCGGCTGGATTATTGAATGAAAACAACCGGGGTTCCAGTTCCTGCATGCTGTAGCCGCAATGCGGGCAGGCAAAGTTTGCTGAGAACACATCGGCCTCACCATCGCCTTCCATCGGAACCACCAACGCGGTACCGCCGCTGAGGTCCAGCGCAGTCTCAAATGATTCGGCTAAGCGTTGCTCCATGCCTTCGCGGACTTTAAATCGGTCCACCACAACCTCTATGGTGTGTTTTTTCTGCAATTCCAGTGTGGGGGGATCGCTTAAGTCACAAATTTCACCGTCGATACGAGCACGAATAAAGCCCTGCAACGCTAAGTTTTCCAGTACTTTTAAATGCTCGCCCTTACGGTTCTGAATAATCGGCGCTAACAACATCCGCTTTTCGCCTTCCGGCGCGGCTAACACGTTGTCTACCATCTGCGATATGGTTTGCGCTGCCAGTGGTACATCATGGGTTGGGCAGCGCGGTTCGCCCACCCGGGCAAACATTAAGCGCAGATAATCATAAATTTCAGTAATGGTACCCACCGTCGACCGCGGGTTGTGCGACGTTGATTTTTGCTCTATTGAAATAGCCGGCGACAAACCTTCAATACTGTCGACGTCGGGTTTCTCCATCAGAGATAAAAACTGACGCGCGTAGGCGGATAACGACTCAACATAGCGCCGCTGCCCTTCAGCGTAGAGCGTATCGAAAGCAAGCGAGGATTTTCCTGAACCCGATAACCCGGTAATCACAATAAGTTTATTGCGGGGTATCGTCAGGTTGAAATTTTTTAAGTTGTGCGTGCGCGCACCGCGTACTTCAATAGTATCCATAATTCCCGTCTGTTGTTCAGTAATTGACTGACGACAAAACGCTATTATCGCACAGTGTTAGGCATCTGGTACAATAGCAGCATCATTTATCATGTTACTGACTTAAAAGCAGTGAAATGACACAGCAAAAACTGAATAAAACTGAAAAAAAAGCCGCTTTAGCGCTCGCGTCTGTCTTTGGTATACGGATGCTGGGCCTGTTTTTGATCATGCCCGTGCTGGCAGTTTATGCACAGGAGTATCCAGACTATTCGCCATTGTGGGTGGGTATTGCTCTTGGTGCCTACGGACTGACTCAGGCGCTTTTGCAAATTCCTTTGGGTATGTTGTCAGACCGGCTAGGTCGTAAGCCCGTTATTGTTGGCGGGCTGCTGGTTTTTGTTGCCGGAAGCGTGGTCGCGGCGCAGGCTGATACTTTATTCGGCGTGTCTGTTGGTCGAGCTCTGCAAGGCCTTGGCGCCATAGCCGCCGCAATATTAGCCCTGGCGGCTGACCTGTCACGTGACGAGCAACGGCCGAAGGTTATGGCTACCATTGGTATGTGTATTGGCTTAGCGTTTGCGGTGTCATTGGTTGCAGGACCTCTGCTGGGTGACGTTATTGGTCTTTCAGGGTTGTTTTGGTTTACGGCTGCCAGCGGTGTTCTGGGCATTTTCGTGCTACTGCTCAGTGTGCCGAAAGTGGTTACTACCTCTGCCCGGCGGGAATCCTTGCCGGTTTTGTCCGAGCTGGGAGACTTACTTAAACATAAACAATTGTGGTGTCTGAACAGCGGTATTTTTGTGCTGCACGCTATATTGACCGCCTGGTTTGTGACCTTGCCAACCCAGTTGCAAAATGCAGGCTTTGAAAGTCAGACGCATGCCTGGTTTTATCTACCAACCCTGGCCGCCTCAATTTTGTTTATGGTGCCGATGATCATTCACAGCTCCCGCAATAATAATTCAGTGCAGTGGCTGCGGTTTTCAATTGTGACCTTAATTGTATCTCTGCTAATTATTGGTGTGGCCGGGCAGTCCGGATGGTTGCTAGTCGTTGCCTTGGTGATTTTTTTCACCGGTTTTAATTTTATTGAGGCCAGTTTACCGTCATTACTGACCCGTATTGCGCCCGCCGGGAGTAAGGGCAGTGCCAGCGGTATCTATTCAACCGGACAGTTTTTAGGTGCCTTTGTTGGCGGTGTTGCAGGCGGTTGGGTCTTACAGAATTATCAGATATCTGGCGTTGTTGTTTTCTGTCTGATCTTGCTAGTATGTTGGTTACTCATCAGCTTAGTTATGGTTAATCCTGCAGGCGTTACCAGTGTATCGTTATCATTACCCGGACTATCTGAGGACAAGGCGAAGAAACTAAGTGAGCGGTTACTTACCGTAGCTGGAGTAACGGAAGCAAGGTGGGTTGAAGAAGATCAGGCAACCTATTTAAAAGTTGATAAAAAACATTATGATGAAAAGGCGGTTAATCAGTTGCTTGAAAAGGCATCGGTCGCCCAATAAATTGAAGCAGTTGTAACGCGCATAAGGAACAGGAGAAAATAATGGCCAGTCGCGGTGTAAATAAAGTCATATTAATTGGTAACCTGGGAGCTGACCCAGAGGTACGTTATACCCAAAACAGCACAGCGATAGCCAACCTGTCGATTGCTACCAGTGAAACCTGGAAAGATAAGCAAACCGGTGAACCGCGCGAACAAACTGAGTGGCATCGCTGCGTGGCGTATCGCCGCCTGGCAGAGATTGCGGGTGAGTATCTGAAGAAGGGCTCAAAAGTGTATGTTGAAGGCCGGTTGCAAACTCGCAAATGGACAGGGCAGGACAATGTAGAGCGTTACACGACAGAAGTTGTGATTAACGAAATGCAGATGCTGGATTCTCGTGGCGGCCCTCAGGGTGGACCACAAGGCGCAGCGCCGCAAGGTCAAGGCTTTGGTGGTCAGCAGAGCGGCGGTTATGGTGGTGGGCAATCGCAGCCATCGCAGCAGCAACAACGTCCGGCACCTCAGCCTGCGCAGCCGCAAAATCAACAGCCTCAACAGAAACCGGCAGAACCTGCACCGTTTTCACCGGACAACGATTTTGATGACGACATTCCATTCTAAGGTTGTCGTTAAAATGTCAGGTAATAAAAAAGGCTCCTTGTGGAGCCTTTTTTATTTTTGCCTGTTTATTTCAGCCCAAACTGCTGAACAACTTTGTCAAAGTAGGCCAGGTTCTGCTTGGCGTAATCACGCTTTTCTACATAGCGGCCCGGGAAAAAGTTTTTCTTAAAGCCGTAGGCGACCATGTCTTTCAGACGTTTCAATGGAATATCAAAGTTGTCCAGAGCTAACTGGTATTCATTACTGACCGTGGTCCGTGATACCAAACGGTTGTCGGTACAAATGATAGTGGCCAGACGATGGTCCAGCATGTGCTGGAAGTTATGGTTCTTAATGTCGCCGATTTCCGGGTTGGTCTGCAGATTACTGGTCAGGCAAACTTCAACGGCAATACGGCGGTCAGCAATATAAGAGGCCAGGCTTTCACCATAAGCTTTTGGGTCTTCTATAGACGGGTCCTGGGTCATTTCAGGCGAGAATAACGAATAGCCATGTCCTAAGCGGTCGGCATGGCATTTGGTTAAGGCTTCAAAAATGCTTTCAGCACCATAAGCTTCGCCCGCGTGCACGGTTTTGAGTAAAAAGTTTTCGTGAGCGTATTCATACACTTCTTTAAACTCACCTGCCGGGTAGCCAATCTCTTGCCCTGCAATATCCAGCCCCACAATAGGCATGCCTTCTTCGTCGCGCATACGAACGCTGGCGCGGACTAAGTCCATTGCCGCTGTTTTAATCACCTGCATGGATTCAAAGTCACGCATTAGCTGGAACATTTGCGTGTAATAGGGTGAGAATCCTTTTTTACCAAACATGCGCATTGCGCAGTTGATAATGCCGTATTCAAATGGCGGTTTATCGCCATTCTTTACGTCGGCGCTGCTATTGTATTCATTCTTCGCCCGTAAAAGACCGTCGTTAACGACGTGCATAATGGTATCGAAGGTCACGCCTTTGCTCGGGTCCATTAGCAATTGCGGTGCAAAGCGTACCTCGATGTAATTAACCCCTTCATTCTGATTGTCGACGGCTAACTCATAAGAGGCTTGCTCCAGATTTTCTAGGTCACGCAAGGCTGCGCAGGTGTACTGAAAACCATTGAGGTACTCACCCAAATTGTTGTAGTGAGACTTAAAAACTAAATCAAATAAACCTTCCTCGGTATAGCTAGGGAGTTCGATATCAGCGCGTTTAGCCATATCAATTAAACTGCTGGCACGGAGGCTGCCGTCCAGGTGCAGGTGTAAGTCAGCTTTAGGAATGGCTTTAATAAATTCGGGGGAATATTGCATAGAGAACTCCTGCCTTAAGGTTGCTTTGTCCCATAATGCCATAAAATCGTGGTAATCTCTGCCAGGATCTAACCACAATAACCTAAAAAAATAGAACAAAATGGCTTCTCTATATTTTACGTATTCGGCAATGAATGCGGGGAAAAGTACCTCGCTGTTGCAAGTGGCTCATAATTACGAAGAGCGCGATCAGCATGTGTTATTGATGACGCCGGCTTTAGATGATCGGGCCGGCAAAGGGCGTATTGCGTCGCGTTTAGGTATTGGCCGTGACGCGGTGTCCTTTACTCACCGAACCGATTTGGCGGCGGTTGTGCGTGCCCGCTACATGCAACAGGCAATTGACTGCGTATTAATTGATGAAGCTCAGTTTCTAAGTGAAGAGCAAGTCTGGCAGTTGTCCAGCCTGGCCGATACCGACAATATTCCTGTGATGTGTTACGGCATTCGGACCGATGCCTTTGGTAATGCCTTTCCGGGAAGTGCGGTGTTGCTGGCTATAGCGGACAAATTGGTGGAAATGAAAACCATATGTCACTGCGGGCGTAAGGCAACCATGTCTTTGCGGGTTGATGAAAAAGGCAACGCCATTCGCATGGGGCAGCAAATTGCGATTGGTGGTAACGATAGGTACGTTTCATGCTGTCGCAAGCACTGGAAAGAAGCCATGGGGTTGCGCTAAAACGCTCAAATAGAATACAGATTAAAGGTTTTTGCTAAGGAACTTAATGGTATACTGGCTTTATCATTTTTTAGCCAGAAGTGACTATGCAAAGCTTAACCATTCCAAGACCAGATGACTGGCACCTGCACTTACGTGACGGGGCTATGTTGAAAACAACCGTACCTGCTTCGGCAACTGTTTTTCATCGCACCGTTGTTATGCCAAACCTTGTTCCGCCGGTTACCACCGTAACAGCGGCTTTAGAGTACCGGGCAAGGATTATGGAAGAGGTGCCCGAAGGCGTTAGCTTTAACCCGTTAATGGCTTTGTATCTCACGGCTGAAACCACTCCTGAGCAAGTTGCCGAAGCCGCTGCTAATGACCACATTATCGGTTTCAAACTCTACCCCTCGGGGGCAACCACAAACTCCGCTGCGGGGGTTAAGTCAGTTGAAGCATTAGAGCCAGTGTTAGCTGCTATGCAGGAACACGGTGTGCCACTGCTTGTGCATGGTGAAGTGACCGACAGCGATATTGATATTTTTGACCGTGAGCGCGTATTTATAGAGCGCCATTTAATTCCAATAACTGAGCGTTTCCCTAACTTAAAGCTTGTGCTGGAACACATCACAACCGCGGACGCCGTTGAGTTTGTGACAAACGCCAATAGTAATGTCGCAGCAACGATGACGCCGCAGCACTTGCTGATGAACCGGAATGATTTACTCGTTGGTGGTATTCGCCCACATAATTATTGTCTGCCAATTTTAAAGCGCCGCACACATCAACAGGCACTGCAACAGGCTGCACTGTCCGGAAGCCCGAAGTTTTTTCTGGGAACGGACTCTGCTCCGCACGTGCAGGCGAGTAAAGAAACGGCTTGTGGTTGTGCCGGATGTTACTCGGCACCTGCGGCTATAGAGCTCTATGCTGAGTTTTTTAGCCAGCATAATGCATTGGATAAATTGGCTAACTTTGCCAGTGGCTATGGTGCTGACTTTTATCAATTGCCGCGTAATACAGATACCATTGAACTTGTTCAGCAGGAATGGACTGTGGCTGATACGGTAGATACGGCAACAGGACCCATGGTGCCTTACTGGGCTGGCTCGAGCTTGCAATGGAAGCTCAAGTGCTAGTATTACAGTTAAAGCACGACAAATGGGCTATGATGAAAGATATAAACTGCTCGAACCGTATTCTTTTTGTAATGAGCGGTGCAAAGTTTCTGTTAACATACATGAAAAAATAATAAAGGATGCTGCTGGGTGTTAGGATTTTCGAAGCAGAAACAAAATGGTCACCGTATTTGCTTTCAGATAACGCAAACCAGCGTCCGTCTCCTTATTGCTAAAGGGCCTGCCCAGTCACCTGAACTGATTGTTAACGATCATGAGCAAGTAAAGCGTGGCTCACTGATTAAAGAAGCGGGCGCATTGCTGAACAAATATTCGCGTATGTCTCTAAAGCATGCGCAGGTGATTTTAGTCTTGGGTACGGACTTATATGAATCGGTTCAAGTAGATAGACCCATGCTTGACCCCGGTGAAATCGCTGAGAGTTTAAAATACAGCTTAAGCGACTTAGTTTCCCTCTCTGGTGAAGAAATTATTGCCGATTACTATGAGTTTCCTGAACAACCTTCGGGTCAGGACAAATTGGTTGCCGTTGCGGCGAACCGACACGAGTTAAAACCCTGGGTCGATTTTTTTGGCGAGCATGACCTGCAGCTAATGGACATTGGTATTGCGGAGTTAGCCTTGCCCCGGTTGGTCGAAATTCAAAACCATGCCGAGTTAACCCTTTACCAGAACCCGGGCGGTAATTACATCGCGCAAATTAACACGCCTAAAGGGCTGATGTTTACGCGTTTACTACGTGGTGTCACCGACATTTCGAGCTATACCGCAGAAGAAATACAGGCGGGAGCTTTGGAGCCGCTGGCAACCGAGCTCCAGCGTTCAGTTGACTATTTTGAAAGTCATTTACGGCAGGCACCTATTAGCCGCATTATTTTAGCGGTTGAACACAGGCAGCTATCGGCGGTGCAGAGCAGTCTGTCAGAGCTTTTAGCTGTTGAGTGCAGCGTTTATTCGTACCCACAATGGGCAACTGAGTTGCGCGAAGACGACTATTCCGATTTGGCAGGCATGGGCGCATTGTTAGAGGTGTCCGTATGAAGCAGTGGGTAAACCTTTATCGCAGTGATTTGCAGCCAATTAAGCAGCGGCTGACCTTAGGTCGGTTAAGCGCTGTTTTAGGTGTCTGGCTGGCGCTGCTTATAGCTGCACTTGTGGTTACTCAATGGCAAAATTCAGCAGTTACCCAGGAAAACGCAAAACTATCAAATGCGCTACAGGCGGTTAACGATGACCTGACTCGTGCCCGGGAACGACTTGAACGGAGGGAGCCTAGCCTGCAGTTACGTGAAGAAAAAGAAGAGCTCGCACAACAACTTCAGGATACACAAAGTTTTAGTCGCAGAATTAGCGAGTTCCAACAAGGTCAGTCTTCTTCGGTTAGCAGCTTTTTAAATGAATTGGCAGAAATAACGCCGGAAGCTATTTGGCTGACTGACTTTTCAATTGCGGGCGAGAATATTCGTTTGCATGGGCAGGCGTTAAATAGTGAAGCACTCGTTTTGTGGATGGATAAATTTGGCCAGTCTGACTTGCTGGCGGACAAGCGCTTTGCTGTTGTTGAGCTTAAGCGAAGCGAACAGGGCTACCAACAGTTTCTGTTGCAAAGTGTCAGGACCGACGAGGACGAGCAGTGATGATGAACTGGTGGCGAAATTTACAAGAAAACTTTGACGCTGTGCCTGCGCGCCAGCGTGCGTTGATGGCCCTGGCGGCTTTTCTTGTTGTGACACTGCCTCTTATCAGCTACTTGATTGTTCCAACTATTGAAGAGAACAAAAGTACGCAGGCTGATAACCGTCGTATTGAGTCGCAACTGGAACAGCTGAAGCAATTGCAGCAAGAGTTAAGAACTCAGTTAAGTAAAGATGTGAACGCGCCGGTTAAAGCAGAGATTAAACAACTACAGCAGCGCTTGGTTGTGGCCAAAGAAGATTTCTCAGGAAACACCGTGCTATTACCTGCCGACCAGCGTAAACAGTTTTTGCAAGGGGTATTACGACACGCTTCTGAGTTGGAAATGCAAAGCCTGGAAGCGCAGGAGCCGTCAGTGGTGTTTGAAACCGGTTCAATTAAGCTCTATCAACATGCTATTCAGGCGGAGTTCAGCGGACGTTTTTTTGCTGTATCGAAATTTGTCGATAAACTGCAAACGGAGTATCCAAGTGTGCGGTGGGCGAACTTTGAGTACCAAGTGACGAATTACCCGACAGCAACAGTGACTATTGTCTGGTATTTACTGAGTACTGATAAGGAGTTTATCAGTGCGTAACTTAATTTTATGGCTATTTGTTTTATTGCCGTTGTCGACGTTAGCGCAAGAGCGTGACCCGACTCGGCCTCCGGTCAATGAAACGGAAACAATAGCTAACCTGGACAGCTGGGCGGAAGAATTGAAATTGACGCAAATTTTGTATTCTGAGCAGAGCCAGTCAGCTCGGTTAAATGGCCAGTGGGTCAAGCCGGGAGAGCGGGTTGATGGTGTGGAAGTAACGTCAATAAAACCAAACAGTGTGGTTGTTGAAAAAAGTAATGAAGTGGTCGAGATTACTTTATTTAAGCCGATAAAACAGAATAAGAAAGGCATCCCGGGGGCAGTACAATGATAAAAGTTGCGACAGGCGCATTATTGCTGGCAGTAATAGCGGGTTGTGCTTATCAACCGAGCTATTCACCAGACGAAGCAAATGAGGCAATGAAGCCAGAAGCTGCTGAGAAAAAAGCGTCTGCTACAAAGTCGGCTATGCCGGCAGAAGTTAGTAACTTTCTGAGTCAAAGCGCGAACGGGCGAGAAGAAGACGGCTTAGCATTGCTGGAAGAGCCCCGCTTTGTTCTACAGGCGGATGAAGTTGATGCGAAAGCTTTCTTTTATGGTTTGGCTGCTGATTCCCCTTACAACATTTTGGTACATCCGGATGTCAGCGGTGAAATTTCAATGAGTCTTAAAGATGTCACTCTGGATGAAACGCTGGATGCGGTGCAGGACATGTACGGTTTTGAAGTGCGCCGCTCCGGCCGTACAATTCAAATATTCCCTTCTGGTGTGCGCACCCAAACGTTTTCGCTCGACTACCTGTCACTGCGGCGTTTTGGCATGTCACAAACTGAAATCTCGGGCGGTGGCGTCAGTGATGAGCGTAATAACAATAACCAGTCTAATCGCGGAAATACGAATAACACGAACGTTTCCGGAGCGATTCCTTTTACCGGTAGTGGTGAGTACAGCCGCGACTCACGTCAAAACTCCATGCAAGGCAATGGTTCCAGTATTACCACGCAATCGGAAACCAACCTGTGGGGCGACTTAAAAGAAGTTATTGAAGGCATCATAGGTAACGGCAATGTAGTCTTGTCGCCGCAGGCCGGGGTGGTTAGTGTGACTGCGTCAGCCGACAAGCTTCGCGCTGTTGGCGACTTCATCGAAACCCTGGAGTCGCGCTTACAACGTCAGGTGATTCTGGAAGCACGCATTATTGAAGTAACACTGAACGACAGTTATCAGCAGGGTATTAACTGGAGCGATATCTATTCCGGCAATGCGGGTTTTGGAGTGGAATTCAATGGCGTGACCCCAACTAACGCGACGTCAGCGGCTATTGGTGGGTTATTCGGTCTTACTTACACCGATGAAGGAAATAATTTCAGTGGCATGATAGAAATGCTGCAAACCCAAGGCACCGTTCAGGTTCTGTCGAACCCTCGTGTCAGTGCGTCGAATAATCAAAAAGCGGTCATTAAAATTGGTGAAGACGAGTATTTTGTTACCGACGTGACCAGCCGCACTTCGCTTGATTCCGGCGGTATTTCGTCGTCAGACTCTGATATCGAGTTCACACCGTTTTTCTCCGGTATCTCTCTGGATGTTACACCACAAATTAGCGATGACGGCGAAGTCATTTTGCATGTTCATCCGTCAGTGGTCGAAACCAGCGAACAGGAAAAAGTCATCACCGTGTCAGGAAAAGAGTCGGTACTGCCGCTGGCGCGCAGCAACATTCGCGAGTCTGATACCATAGTAAAAGCCCGCAACGGTGAAATTGTTGTGTTGGGTGGTTTAATGCAAACCACAAATTCTGAAGAAGTGGGTAAGGTTCCGTTACTAGGCGACATTCCGTTGCTCGGTGAGCTTTTCACGAATCGCCGTAATCGTCAGGAAAAGAAAGAGTTGGTTATATTACTGAAGCCCACGGTAGTCGGTGTTGATACCTGGCGCGATGAACTGAAACGATCACGCGAACTGCTGCAGGAATGGTTCCCGGACATTGAGCAATAGGTAGTATGTATTTATACCATTACGGCTTACGCGAACTGCCTTTTACGATAACGCCGAACACGCAGTTCTACTACGACTTGAAAAGCCACCACGAGGCTTTCGAGGTGGTTCTGACTGCGCTGAAAACCGGCGAGGGCTTTATTAAAATTACCGGAGAAGTGGGAACCGGTAAAACTCTGCTATGCCGGCGGTTACTGAACGATATTCCTGACTTTTTTAAAACGGCCTATATTCCTGACTCCTATCTGGATCCGGCTGAGCTGAGGCTGGCCATTGCTCAGGAATTGTCCGTTGAAACCGAGCAGTTAACTAACCAGCAACAATTGGCGCGAGCTCTACAGCAACGTCTGCTGGACATTAATAAAAGTGGGCAGGCGGTCGTTATTTTGATTGATGAGGCGCAGGCGTTACCAGAGGAAAGTCTGGAAGCTTTGCGTTTATTATCCAATCTGGAAACTGAGCGGCGCAAATTGGTGCATATTATTTTACTCGGGCAACCAGAGCTCGATGAGCGCTTATCTCAAAAAGCTTTCCGGCAGTTGCGTCAGCGTATTAGTTTCGCGCATAAACTGACTGCCATGAACGTCGATGAGACAGCGGAATACATCGCCCATAGAATGGATGTGGCCGGTTATAAAGGTGCGCCAATTTTTGACTGGAAACTGATAAAAGGCCTGCACCGGAGCAGCCGCGGGGTACCAAGATTGGTTAATATGCTCTGCCATAAAATGCTGCTATTAGCTTACGGAGAAGGTCGGCGCCAATTATCTTCAAAAGATTTGAAGCTGGCGGTTAAGGATACCGAAGATACTGAGTCAACCCGCTCTGTTTGGCTACCTGTTACTGTGTCAGTCGGCTTTGTTTTCCTGGCTGCTGCCGCTGTTAGTTATTGGAAAATGGGTGGTTTTCTATGAGCGTAATCAATAAAGTCTTGAAGGATCTTGATCGCCGTGGCCAGCAACCGTTTTCAAAAAATGCGGCCAGTAGCGCGGTGGAGCGCCGAGGTAGTCATCGTTTTGGGTTATGGCTGTTAGCGTCACTCATTGTTATTACGCTTGCTCTGGTGTTTTTTTGGTGGCAGTCCTCAGATGATGACGTGATGACGGTAACTGAAAGCGAAGCTGCGGACATGCCGTTAGTGCAGGAGCGCGTTGAGCCATTAGTTGATTCATCTGCATTTACGGTACCCACTGAACGTGCCGATGCGCAAGAGACTGGCTCGCGCGAACAAACTGTCATTGACCAGAATAACCTCGCATCAGTGGCGGTGTCTGAGCCTATAAGTGAGGCAAAACGCGCGCCTGAAAGTAAAGAGGTTGAGCCTAAAGCAGTTGAAGAAGAGCCTGAATCGACCGCGGATAACAGCAGCGACGAAGCTGAGCCGAGCGGTGAGTTTAGTAAGCAACCCGTACAACTTTCACCGACTGAAATTGCTGAACAACATATTGAGAAAGCGCAGAAAGCGCAGCAACAGGGGCGGTTAACTTCAGCTGAAGAGCATTGGCGTAAAGCGTTGGCTGTAACTCCGGACAATAAAAATGTCCGAAAAAAACTGGCAGCGCTTCAGTTTGGGCGCAACAAGGTATCTCAAGCTCTGACGACATTAGAGGCAGGTTTTAAACGTGACCCGTCTGACTTTGAGTTTCGGTTATTAAGCGCTCGCATTTTAGAAAAAGAAGCCCGTCCGGCGGCAGCCCTAAGTTTGCTGAAGCAAGCGACACCGAATGCAGCAGACTACCCGGACTACGTTCAGAAACAAGCATTGTTAGCTCAGGAAGTGGGTGACTATCAGACGGCTGCCAATACTTATCAGCGCCTTATTGTGGCGGAACCGGCGCAGGGCCGTTGGTATTTGGGTAAAGCCTTAGCTCAGCAGGAATTTGCACCGCAAACAGCTTTAGCCTCTTATGAAGAAGCATTAACGCGAATTACGCATCGCCCCACGGTCGACTTTATTCATCAGCAAATTGCTTTGTTAGAGGCAAATGAACCGGCAGGTGAACAATGAAGCGCCCACGTCTTAAAATGCGACTGGGTGATTTGCTTGTTCATGAGCAAATCATCACAGAAGATCAACTGCATAAGGCTTTGGAAGAGCAGCACCTCAGCGGACGCAAGCTAGGGGCAACGTTAACTGATCTCGGTTACATTTCAGAACAGCAGTTACTGGAGTTTTTGGCGCAGCAACTGAAACTTCCGCTCATTAGTATTTCTGAGCGAAAAATCCCACCGGAGGCTTTCAAGTTACTGCCTGAGGTTCAGGCTCGCCGGCATCGCGCTTTGGTCATTGAAGCCAATGACAAGAAAGCCCTGGTTGGCATGAGCGACCCGGCCGATTTATCCTCAATTGATGCGATAAACCAGTTGCTGGCTCCACGTCAGGTTGAATTGGCGGTTGTGCCTGAGGGTGAGTTGATGCAGGCCTTCGACAACCTGTACCGACGCACGAAGGAAATTGAAACCTTTGCCAGCCAGTTACAAGACGAATACGAAGACACCAGTGAATTTGAACTGGGCCAACTCAGCCTTGATGACGATACGGACGAAGCAACTGTCGCCAAGTTACTGCAGTCAATCTTTGAAGATGCAGTGCAAGTTCGCGCGTCTGACATTCATATTGAGCCGGATGATCGTAAGCTCCGTATCCGTCAGCGGGTTGATGGTGTGCTGCAGGAAAATGTTCTGGACGAAACCAATATTGCCAATGCGCTGGTATTGCGCCTTAAGCTGATGGCCGGACTGGATATCTCCGAGCGTCGCCTGCCTCAGGACGGGCGTTTTAATATGAAGGTCCGCAAGCACAGTATTGATGTTCGTGTATCGACTATGCCGGTGCAGTATGGTGAGTCGTGCGTACTGCGTCTGCTGGACCAGTCAGCTGGCTTATTGTCTTTAGAGCAAACCGGTATGCCGGACTCAATTCTTAAACGCGTACGTAACCTGATAAAACGACCGCACGGTATGCTATTGGTAACGGGCCCGACGGGTTCCGGTAAAACGACAACCTTGTATGGCGCACTGAGTGAATTAAACACCGAAGGCAAAAAAGTCATTACGGTTGAAGATCCGGTGGAGTATCGCCTGCCGCGTATATCTCAAGTGCAGGTAAACAGTAAAATCGGCCTGGATTTCTCACGCGTGTTACGTACCACCTTACGTCAGGACCCTGACATTATTATGGTCGGTGAGATGCGTGACCACGAAACCGTAGAAATAGGTTTGCGCGGCTCCATCACTGGTCACCTGGTTTTATCCACCTTGCACACCAACGATGCTATCACCAGCGCCATGCGCCTAATTGATATGGGCGCGCCGCCGTATCTGGTTGCTGCGGCACTACGCGGTATTTTAGCTCAGCGTCTGGTGCGCCGGGTGTGTGACAAGTGCACTGAAGATTATCAGCCCGATGAACCGGAAAGCCAGTGGCTGGAACATTTGAAAGAAGGTAGCTCTCAGTATTCTTTCAAACGCGGAGCTGGCTGTCAGAGCTGCAACCATACCGGATACCGGGGACGTATCGGTGTGTTTGAACTGCTTGAAATGAACACGCCCATGATGGATGCCTTACGTGACGGTAACACTCGTGAGTTTGCTGCGGCTGCTAAAGCGCATCCGGGCTATCAGTCCATGGCAACGGTTGCGCTGGATTATGCGCGGCAGGGCGTTACCAGTGTGGATGAAGTGTTATTCCTGGCTGAAAGTGTTGAGGACAGCATCTGATGCAGTTTCGTTATCGTGCCCGGGACAAATCAGGCCAACTGCAGCGCGGCTCAGTTGATGCCAGCGATGAGCGTAATGCCGCTGACGTGCTCATGCGGCGCGGGTTGGTTCCTTTGTCCATTAACCCGGCCGGAGGACAGAGCTTTTCGTTACTTAACAGCAGCTTTGGTGAAAGTTTAAAGTCGGCTTTTCAGCAGAAAGTCTCATTAGACGAACTGATTATTTTCTGTCGGCAGATGTACTCGCTGACACATGCCGGCATTCCTATGCTAAGAGCCATTGAAGGGCTTGCTGATACCACGCAAAACAAGCGTCTGCGGACAACCCTGAAAGATGTGCATGATCAACTGGAGCGGGGGCGGAATTTATCCACCGCTATGTCTCAGCACCGAGGCGTTTTTCCCCGGTTGGTTATTGCTATTGTGCATGTGGGAGAAAACACCGGTCAGCTGGAGGAGTCCTTTCAGCAGCTATCGGTGTACTTGGAAAAAGAGCAGGACACCCGTAAGCGAATAAAAGCGGCCACACGTTACCCGAGTTTTGTGCTGATAGCTCTGGTTGTCGCCATTTTTGTGCTGAACATTTTTGTTATTCCAACTTTTGCGTCCATGTTCAGCCGGTTTAATGTTGAGCTCCCCTGGGCAACGCGGGCGTTACTCGGGTCCTCTGAGTTCTTTGTCGGCTACTGGCATGTTCTGCTGCTAGCCATGGTGGGCGGTTTTTTCGGTATTCGTTACTACGTGGGAACGGACAATGGGCGGTTGAAGTGGGACAGCCTTAAATTAAAAATTCCTATTATTGGCTCTATTTTAATGCGTTCCATGTTAGGCCGCTTTGCGCGCAGTTTTTCGGTGATGATTGGCGCCGGTGTTCCATTGACTCAGGCTTTATCTTTAGTGGCCGAGGCCGTTGATAACGCCTGGATGGAAAAACGCATTATAGAAATGCGTCGGGGTATTGAACGAGGTGAAAATTTGTCACGAGTTGCCCGCCAGTCGGAACTCTTTACGCCGCTGATTCTGCAAATGATATCCGTTGGTGAAGAAACCGGTCGAGTCGATGTGCTGTTACTGGAAGTGGCTGAATATTATGAGCGCGAAACCGATTACGATCTGAAAACTTTAACCGCGCGTATTGAGCCGATAATGATAGCTGTGGTCGCGGTGATGGTACTGATTCTCGCGCTGGGAATATTTACCCCAATGTGGGACATGATGAGCGCATACCAGGGACGCTAATGACACGGGAAACAACGGATGAACGTAAGGGCATTCAACGTTTTCAGAACATTCTGGTGGTATTGCTTTTGTTGATACTGGCTGCGGTGGCCGCCAGAATGGTACTTATTAACGAGCCGCAAAAGTGGCGTCAAACCGAGTTAGACATTGCAGTATCGCGTTTTATTGACTCGCTTTGGCTGGCACGCACCGAATGGATGCGCCGCGGCAAGCCGAAAGAAGTGGCCTTGCTGAATGAAAGCAGAAAGCAGCAAGTGAAAATAGTCATGAATAATAAGGGCTGGCCTTCGGTTGAACAAGGCTGCCTGCGCTTATGGCAGCAATTGGGCGGTGAAATACCAGCCAGTGCTTTGCAGGCTAAAGCGGAGCTAAACAGCTGTTATTACGAAGTTAACCAACGGGCCTGGTTTAGCTATCACGATAAGCAGGGTCAGGTCGTTCGAAAATAAAGAGAAAGCTGGTGTTAAGTGTTAAGGAAATGTCATAAAATGGATTCCACTGGAGTTTTAGTATGAGAACTAAAATGAGAAAGCAGCAAGGCTTCACTATTATAGAGCTGATTATCGTGGTGGTTATTCTGGGGTTATTGGCCGCCGCGGCTATTCCCCGGTTTACCGATGTATCATCAGACGCAGAAGACGCAGCTCTTGAAGGCGTAGCTGGCGGTTTTGCCAGTGCTGTAGGCATTGTTCGGGGTGAGTGGGAGCTTAGCGGACGCCCGAAAGGTGATAGCAGCACGGGTTCCGGGGCTGAAGTATCGCTGGACCAAATTCTGCTTTATGTGGATGGCAATACCGGATACCCGGTTAGTGGTGACAACGACGCAGCGCACGACGAAAATCTGGTAGCTGAGGACTGTGTAAGTGTTATGCAGTCTATTTTGCAAGGAGCACCAACGGTTACAACCGATTTTAGTAACCTTGAGCAGACCCGTTATTTTACTTACGTGACACAGGACAGTGCGGCAGGTAACGATATGTGTGTTTATTATTTAACAAACACCATAAAAAATGAAGCAACAGCGCCGTCGGGTGATGATTATCTGACAGTGGGCAACGCTTTCGTTTATAATCCACGCAATGGCGGCGTGAGTATTCACAGCAATAACCAATAATTTCTATATAGAAATATTTTTAAACAACAATTGAGAGTTTTAATTATGCGCAATCAAAAAGGTTTTACTCTGATCGAACTGATCATTGTCATCGTAGTTTTGGGGATTTTGGCTGTAACTGCTGCGCCTCAGTTTATTAACTTTTCTAGTGATGCTCGCGTCAGCGCATTAAAAGGGATGGAAGGCTCTGTTAAAGGTGCTATGCAGTTAACTTATTCTAAGGCTGCTATTGAAGGTGTTGAAACTGAAGGTACAGCTACTGTTTCTGTGAAAGGAACTGATGTTAACTTAGTATTTGGCTACCCGGATGCTTCTGCTACAGGTATCGTTGAAGCGGTTGACGCAGGGTTTGCGGCCGACCTGACTAGTGACTGGGTATATGAAGTAGTCACTGGAACACCTGATACTGTGTTAATGGCTCAGTCATCTTCAGTTACTGGTTCGGGAACTGGTGGGGCTTATGCGGCCGGCGACATTGCGACTTCTCAGTGCTACTTAACTTACAGCGCTGCCTCAGACGCAAGTACAGCTGCAACTATTGTCGTGACTGACGATACAGGTTGTTAAAGATTGACGAGGCCCGCAGAACCTTCTGCGGGCCTTCATCATATTAAGGGTGACTATGAAGTCAGCAGGCTTCACACTTATTGAACTCATCATCATACTGGTGATCATCGGTATCCTCGCCGTATCGGCCAGCCCCATTTTTTTTGATAGCTCAGGCACGCAAAGCCAGACTGCTCAGCTAAAAGCTATAAGTATTTTACGAGCTGTTCAGCAAAAAGCGATGCAGGACACAACCACTTCTTATTATGTTGCGGTTACACAAACTACTTTCGGCACTCCCCCTTACACGGAAGAAAACAACCTGCAAATAAGCAACATTAATGGTGTGAGTTTTTCACCCGACGGCATCAATATTGGCTTTAGTGCTCTTGGCAGGCCTACACAAAACTGTGTCGGCGGTTGTACGGTAACGCTCACTGAAAGCTCGGGTATAAGCCGAACCATTAGCATTAATAAAGAAGGCTTTATTGATGCGCAATAAACAGACAGGTTTCACACTCATTGAGCTTATTGCCGGCATTGTGGTTATTGCTATTGTTACTTTGGTGGTGACAACCGGGTTGGGCCAGCTCTTTCGTCAAAGTGTGGACCCATGGCAGCAGATTAGGGCAACGGAAGTTGGGCAAAGTCTCATGAATGAAATAATGGCCCGGCGGTTTGATGAAAATTCTAATATCGGTAATCAGTATGAACGCTGCTCTGAAGGTTCGGGGAGCTGCACAACACCGGCTCCGTGTCCTGGTGACGGTAGCACCCCAAATGCCGAAGAAGCTCAGCGAGAACAGTTTGATGATGTGGACGACTATAACGGCTTGAGGCTAAGTGGAGATGAATTGAGTGGCTCCTCACCGAATCGTTACAATGGTTTTGAGGCATTTGTTTGTGTCACAGAAAAAAATGCAAATGAACTTAAAAGAATAACGGTCACAGTTATTACTCCTCAAGACGAGCGCGTAGAGTTCAGCTCCATAAAAGGGAACTGGTGATGAGAGCGCAACGGGGCTTTACCTTAATAGAACTCATTATTGTTATTGTGTTGCTGGCCATAGTGGCGGGTTTTAGTTTTCAGTTTATTGGCATTGGCGCGCAAATGTTTTCGACCGGTGCTGAGCGGTTGCAGACCATAGAGAAAAGCCGTTTTGCCATTGAGCGTTTGACCCGGGAAGTGCGGGGGGCGGTTCCAAATAGTGTACGGGTTAGTGGTCAATGCCTTGAGTTTGTGCCGGCAAAAGTCGCCGGGGTTTATTATGATACTCCAATACGACCCAGTTCTGCCGACGAAATGACCTTTGTGACTTTTGCCGGGAGCTCAGATGAAGACAATATAAGCTGGAGCCTAAGCGGAGATGAGCGTATTTTTATTTATGCCACCAGGGCAAACTTTATCTACTCAGATAACCCACAACGTTATGCAGAGCTAGCAAGTGGCTATGTGTCTACCAGTTTTGAGAATACTCTGCCTTTAGAGTCATCAAGTCAGTTCGCGAAGGAGTCGCCACTGCAAAGAGCTTATATTGGCAGCCCTCCGGTCAGCTTCTGTTTAAATGCGGGTAACTTATATAGGGTGAGCGGCTATGGTTGGCAGCAAACGCAACCAATACCCTCAGGTGGTTTTGCACCTGAAAACCTAATTGCGCAAGACATTAACATGAGTACCGCTGTTTTTGACGTAGAAGCGAATAACCAGCAAAGTAATAATATCATTACTCTGCAACTTCAATTCGGCGAAGCCGCTGAAGAACAAGTATTTTATTACCGTGAGGTGCACATCCCTAATGCGCCATAACAGACAGCAACGACAACTCGGTAAACAGCGAGGGAATACCTTAGTTATTGCGGTGTTCGTTATTGTTGTGCTCGGAGGTCTGGTAGCTGTGTTATCCAGTCTGCTGAGGACGACCTCAGAAAGTGTGGTTACCGAAGTGCTGGGAGCGCGTAGTTATTTAGCTGCGCAGTCGGGGCTGGAGCAAGCCATGTTGGAAGTCTATCCATTAAATAATGACCCTGTTACCAACTGCAGCTTTGATGGCACCAGTTACAGCTTCGCAGGTAACCAGAGCCTTCAGCAGTGTAACGCAGCCATAAGTTGCGATAGTCAGAATTACACAGATGCTGATAGCGAGACCTTTACTCATCTTGTGGTGACATCAACCGCGGTTTGTGAAGCTGGCTCGCAACGAGCATCAAGGCAGCTGCAAATAGAAACGCGAGTGGGGAATTAAAAATGAAAGCTCGCTATTTATTTTTACTAGCCGTTGCGTGTCTTCTGGTCACGGTAAGTGCCGACGCCAAAAAGTACAACTTGCCGAACCAAAGTCTGCCGGGCTGTACGCAAAATGGAACGACTTACACCTGCGGAACCTTAACACTCAACAGTGGCGATCAAATTGAAATCACCGGCAATGAAGGCGTTGTTATTATCGTTGAGGCCATTGACTTCGCTGACGGAGTTCAAATTAACAGTAAAGGCCCGTCTCTGGATATGCAGTTTTTATCGGGAGGGCAAACTACTATTGGTGAAAACAGTTCGGTGAATGCGTCCTTCGACAGTGACGGTGACATCGTCATAAGCGACGGCACCACGGTGACCGGAGATATTAGTTCAAGTGGGGATATAACGTTAGGGGACAACGTAACGGTTGAAGGTGACCTTAGTAGCGCAGGGACGGTAACAATAGGTTCCGGAAGTACAGTAACGGGTGATGTGAACGCGCCGGTAATTAATAATAGCGGTACGATTGAAGGCGAAACTTGCAATACCCCCGGTAACGTAGGCGACTGCCAGCAGACCCTACCCGATCCAATAGGTTACTGGCAGTTTGATGAATTACAGTGGGGTGGTACATCCGGAGAAGTTGCCGATAGCTCACCGTACTCTTATGACGGTATTGCGTTAAGCAATGCGTTTACGTCAGGTTTTAACCCCGCGAGAACCTTAAACGATGAGAGTACTTGCCGTTATGGTCGCTTCAATGGCGACAACCGGGTGCGCGTTCCGGGTGTCGACCAGACACTGGAGTCAAATACCATTTCCGTTGCTTTTTGGTTTAAAGGTGACTCGGAGTTACAAAACCCGAGCGACAGCTACCAGACGTTGTTACTGCTCGGGGAAGGCACGACAGAGACAGATGCTGGGCGTTTTGAAGTCTACCGGCAGGATGATAGCGACGGCGGCGGATTATACTTTGAAGTACGTAAAAGAAATGGTGACCTGCTGACAATTGAAGCGGGAAATGCCTTTAATGGTCAGAGTAATTTATTTGATGACCAGTGGCATCATATAGCGGCGAGCTACAATGCCGACAATAACGTTCTTTATTTGTATATTGACGGTGAACTGTTCGATACCAACTCTTACTCTGGTGATACAAGACTTAACGACAGAGTAACGCCCACACTTTATATTGGTGGTCAGGGCAGTTCACAAAATAGTTTTCGTGGAGAAATTGATGAAGTCTACTTGAGTGACGGAGTTTTCACGCCGACAACTGCTGCAGTTCTGTTTTACCAAACACGGCCATGTGCGAACACCCGCCCTCAATGTTCGGCAGTATGGCCTCAAGGGTTCAGCCCGGCCAATAGCGTACCTTTGCCTTTTGACTTGCCAGACCGAGATTTGAACTCTCAATTGCCGGGAACGCTACAGCCTATAGATTATTTGCGAGTTGGTGATTTTAGTGATGTTGGCGCAAACTACTCAACAAACGGGCAGACGTCGCGGGTTTATATTGATGGTGATTTAACCATACAGTCCGGCCGTCGGATTAATATCGGTGGCAGCGCAGATGAACTGATTCTGGTTGTGACGGGTGATTTATATTTAGAAAAAGACGTAGAAATTAACGGTTATATTTATGTTCAGGGTAATTTGTATTTCGAAGAAAGTATTTTCCCCTGGAACAGAAGTGAGGTTAGCGGGGCGCTGAGTTTGGCAGGCCAGGCCAGTTCTTTTGGTTTTCCGGGTTTTTTCTCGCCAACAATAGCGTATGGAGCCCCTGATGAACCTCTGGATGGCGGCAATTTTTGTGAAGCTGGCAATACAGAGCCTCCGGTTGTAGTGCCTGATCATTATCGGTTGTCCTATACAAGCCCGGCATTAACTTGTGAAGCTACGGAAGTGACTATCGAAGCTTGTGCGGATGAGTCATGTTCAAGTTATTCACCTGTTAGCAGCACAGTCTACCTTTCTCAGAGTGCAGGGCAGTGGAGTCCGAACCCAGTTGTAGTAGCACCTACGGCAAATGTTGAGTTAAGCCAGTTAGAAGCGGGTGACTACACGCTAGCCGTTGATGATATTCAAACAACGCCAGGAGCTTTGAACCCGACGCAGTGTTACGTTAATGGTAATTTAACTTCAAATTGTGAGATAACCTTTAGTGATACCGGTCTTAAGTTTGGAGCGATTCCAAATCAGGTTTCGGGAGTGCCATTCTCCAGTACGCTTTCCGTTGTTCGACTTAATGATGAAACTAAGGCCTGTGAAGTCGTGGCCGAACAGGTAAATGAAGTCGATATGGGAATGTATTGCGTAAATCCAGGCAGCTGTAGCGACTTTACTCAGTTTCCTTATGCACAAATGACAGTTAATAACACTCAAATCGACGAACTAGAAGAGAATGGCAGCGGTGTTGTTGAAGGATGGACAGCTGTTGTAACAGACTTTGTTGATGGAGAGGATCTGTTTACGGTTCAATACGGTGATGCTGGCCAGGTGAAGTTACACGCAAAAGCTCAACTGCCTAATGGCAAAGTGATTGAAGGTGTGTCGAACGACTTTGTCTATAAACCGGCTGAAATCTCGCTACAAACCGTGAGCAATTATAGTGGTGACATTCTGGCGAAGGCGGGCGAGGCGTTCTCGATGTCGTTGCAAGCGGTTAATGCGGGTGGCGAGGTAACGCCGAATTTTGGTCGTGAAACTCCACAGGAGACACTGAGTATAGCGAGTATCGCAGACGCAGTTTTGCCTTCAGAGAATGATGGTAATATAGAGAATGCCGGCAACTTCATAGCGCAGGATATCGGATCGATTCGCTTTGATAATACGACAGTGGCTTATACCGAAGTCGGCAATGCTAGAGTTACTGCTCAAATTGCGGACCAAGATTATCTTGGCACAGGAACGGTTACCACTGATCATAACATTGGTCGCTTCATTCCTTTTGCGTTTGAGGCATTGACCGCGGAATTTGCCGGCACTTGCACAGACTTTTATTACATGGGGCAACCGCAGTTGATTGAACTGTCAGCAAGAGCGGTTAATGCTGGCGGCGCAGTAACGGCAAATTATGATGGCTCGCTCGCGAAGGCCATACCTCTGTTTTATGCCTATGATGACCAGAGTGGTCTGGCAGAGCCGTTATCTGAACATTCAGTATCTGAAAACCCGGCAAATGACTGGCAATGGGACAATGGCATCGGCCAATTTATAGGCTCCGCTAGTGTGACTGTGTCCCGGTTATTGTCACAGCAGCCCGATGGTCCATATGAAAATTACATACTGGGATGGCAACTCGACGATCAAGAAGATGGTAACTTCTACTCGGTACTCGAAAATAGTGAGCTACCTGCAATGAACGGGGCCGCCCGGTTGGATAGTTCCTCTCTATATTATGGTCGTGTTAACCTGCAAGACACATACGCGGGTATGGGCGATGTCATGCCAGTTGCTGGAGCTGTTGAATATTGGCGGGGCGAAAGCTTTGTTACAAATGAAAAGGATGCTTGCTCGACATTTTCTCGCGCAGACATTCAATTGCGCGACGACCTAACAGCCGGACCGTACCCTGCGTTAGAAACAACGCCGGCCGAACTTAGCGTCAGGGATGGGTTACTGAACCCCTCAGATGTTGATATTAACGAGTTATTCCGTTGGGTATCGGAGCAAGAAAGTGAGCCCTACTCGTTTCTTTTTGAGGCTCAAGTGCCTGCATATTTACAGTATGACTGGTCAGGAGATGGCGACTTTGATGAAAACCCGCAAGCCGAGGGCACATTCGGTATTTATCGCGGTCGCGATCGCCAAATTTACTGGCGTGAAGTGGGCTGGTAGAGTCATTTATGATGAATAATCGACAATTCGATGACAATGCCTCTTGCTCTTTTGTTGACAAGCAAATAGCATAAAGCAGAGTTTAAACGAAAAATGCGCGACGTTGACGAACGTTCAATATTATTACAATAACTATAGCGCGATTACAGCTTTGGCTTTTACGCCGCTTTGTTATTTTTTCAAGCTTGGAATGGGAACATGATGCGATTGGCTCGACTGGCCCTAGTAATGGCCTCTACATTGACATTCGCCTCGACGGCTCTTGCTCAGCAGGAGATGACTGTCGAAGAAATTGCTAACCAAATTTCGACTCTAGAGAGCGACTTTGAGAACTTTTCTGGCACCGTTAATACGCTTCAACAAGAAGAGCGTGAGCTGCGTGAAAAGCTACAAAACTTGCGTGAACGCAATAGCGAACTGGAGTCAAAGCGCGAATCGGCTTTAGCGGAAATGAATGACCGCTATCAGCGTTTGGTAGAAGACCCCACAATTGATATTGCTGGCGCTCAGGAAGCATATAAGCAAGCGGTCATGGCTCACCAGCAAAATAAAGCGGACATTAAGCAGCAGGTTAGCCTGGTGAATGAAAAGGCGCGTGAAGTTGAAGAAGCGCGTGTTAGTAAGCACAGCCTAATTAATGAAATTGAAACCTTAAAAGAGCAGCGTAACTTAGCTCGGGTCGACCGGTTAGAGAACGAGTTTAACCGCACGGGTGAACTGGAAGTGAGCCAGTCCATTAGCTGTGATCGTCAGGAAACTTTGGCGCAGTGTGAGAACCGCGGTAAGTTGATGGCGAAGCAAAAGGCCTCAAAACAGTATCTCAATACAATTTTAGATGGCTTAAGTGAATCGTCGCTGGCACGTGAAAATATTGAAAAAGCGAGCCCGAACGTTCAAATCTTAGGTTCAAAAACAGTTAGCAATGGCTTCAGTGGTGCTGGTAATTATGGCGTCAAACTTGCTGTGGAACTGAGAGGGCAGCTGCCGCAAAGTCAGGCATGTACTCTGCTGAATGTTGATATGCGCTACTGCGCGGCGGAGCAACGGCCGGGGGAGCTGCAAGCGGGTGATGAGGAAACGGTTGATAGCTCCGTCATGCACCCGTTAACCATACGCTCGAACGTGTATGATGATGAAGTTGTTATCGATGGCGTAAGTTATGGCTCAACACCGTTAGAAGTGATGTTGCCAGGTGGTGAACACCAAATTGAAGTTCTTAAGTACGGATACTCTGCTTATGCAGAGAAAATAGTATTAAAAGACGCAACCTCTATTCGAGCTGATTTAGAGAAGTCAGAGTATTCTTTTACTCGTGGCGAGAAAATTCAGGACATTCTATTCCGTGACGTTCGTGGCCCGGAATTAGTCGTTGTCCCTGCCGGGAAATTTAAAATGGGTGATCTAGTAGGCAATGGTTTGCCTAATGAACGCCCTGCTGAAACACGTGAAATTCCAACGGCTTTAGGTATTTCAGACACTGAAATAACCGTTGAGCAATTTAGTAATTTCGTAAAAGATACTGCGTACGTCACTGATGCCGAGAAACGAGGCACATGTGCAAGCCTTAGCAATGGCCGCCCTCAGTTTAACGATAATCTAAGCTGGAAAAATCCGGGCTTTAAGCAGTCAGATAGCTCGCCGGTTGTTTGTGTGAGTTATAATGATGCTAAAGCATACGCCGACTGGTTAACTCAAAAGAGCGGTTTTAAATACAGCATTCCAACAGAAGCCGAGTGGGAATACGCTGCGCGCGCCGGCTCTGAAACAGATTTTTGGTGGGGAAATGATGTTGGTTATGGTAAAGCAAACTGCCGTAACTGCGGTACAGATTGGTCAAACACACGTCCGGCTCCAGTCGCCAGCTTCCATCGTAACCCTTGGGGACTGTACGATACAGTCGGTAATGTCTGGGAGTGGACTGAAACCGATAACGGTGTGGTAGTGAAGGGCGGCGCCTGGAACTTTACGCCAAGTTTGGCAAGAGTTTCTACTAAAATGGAACTTCCGTCAGATTTTAACTCCAACTACATTGGATTCCGTGTTGTAAGAGCTCAGTAAGTACTTACTGAGCTCTTTGCTGTCACTCTGTTAGCTTATAAGTAGGGATATACCGCTTCATGTTTAAAAAAATTCGCGGCCTTTTTTCAAACGATCTTTCAATTGACCTTGGAACAGCGAATACGCTTATCTACGTCAAAGACGAAGGTATTGTGCTGAACGAGCCGTCTGTTGTTGCCATTCGTCAGGAACGCTCTGGTGGGCCAAAATCGATTGCCGCCGTTGGGGCAGCAGCAAAGCAAATGCTGGGTCGTACGCCAGGGAACATTCGTGCTATCCGTCCAATGAAAGACGGCGTCATTGCAGACTTTTATGTGTGCGAGAAAATGCTGCAGTTTTTCATTAAGCAGGTGCACGACAGCCATTACTTCCGCCCAAGCCCGCGAGTTTTAGTTTGTGTTCCTTGTGGCTCAACTCAGGTTGAGCGTCGCGCCATTCGTGAATCGGCACTGGGTGCAGGAGCACGCGAGGTTTACCTGATTGACGAGCCTATGGCGGCCGCTATTGGTGCTGGCTTACCGGTATCCGAAGCGACTGGTTCAATGGTCGTTGATATTGGTGGCGGTACAACTGAAGTTGCCATCATTTCATTAAACGGTGTGGTCTACTCGTCATCGGTACGTATTGGTGGTGACAAATTTGATGAAGCAATTATCAATTATGTCCGCCGTAACTTTGGCGCGTTAATTGGTGATGCAACAGCAGAGCGTATTAAACATTCAATTGGCTCAGCCTTCCCGGGTGAAGAGTTGAAAGAAATTGAAGTACGTGGACGCAACCTGGCTGAAGGGGTTCCGCGCTCATTTACGTTAAACAGCAATGAAATACTGGAAGCTCTGCAAGAGCCGCTAATGGGTATTGTCAGTGCCGTCATGGTTGCACTGGAACAGTCGCCACCGGAGTTGGCATCCGATATTTCAGAGCGCGGTATGGTTCTGACAGGTGGTGGTGCGTTACTGAAAGACCTTGATCGCCTGTTGGTTGAAGAAACCGGTATTCCGGTCATTATTGCTGATGATCCGCTCACCTGTGTTGCACGCGGTGGCGGTAAAGCCTTAGAGATGATTGATATGCATGGTGGTGATTTATTCAGTTATGAGTAATTCATGAAAACTCTGTTTGCCCGAGGTCCATCCTTACTCTCCAGGCTAGTGCTCGCACTAGCCTGTTCGTTTCTACTGATTTTTATTGATCATCGCCTACAAGCGATGAAGCCTGTCCGTCTATTTCTCAATTCGTTAGTGGCTCCAGTACAGTACCTGGCTATTTTGCCTGAGCAGATACTGGACGGCTTGTCTGAATCGGTAAAAACAACCTCTCAGCTCAGCGAAGAGAACAAACGCCTGAAGCAGGCGATTCTTGAGCTGCAGGGTGAGCAACAGCAGCTTCGCTTTCTTCAGAATGAAAATAAACGGCTGCGAGAATTGCTGGGGTCCGATGCACGCGACTCCGCTCGTCGTATGGTAGCGGAAGTTATTGCGGTTGCATCAGAGCCGTTTTCACAACAGTTGGTCATCAATAAAGGTACCCTGAGTGGCGTCTATGAAGGACAGCCAGTGCTCGACAGCAATGGTATTATTGGTCAGGTGCAGGATGTTGGCGGAAATACCGCCCGCGTTTTATTGTTGTCTGACCAAAGCCATGCCATATCTTTGCGCTCAGAGCGCAATGACATTCGGGTATTGGCACAGGGAACCGGTGATATTGGTCGCCTTGAGCTCATGTTTATCCCACACAGCAGTGATTTACAAAAAGGTGACTTACTGATGTCCTCAGGCTTGGGTGGCGTATTTCCTGAAGGCTATCCCGTCGCGCGAATCAGCAGTATTGTTAGAGACGAGTCGTTGCCTTTTGCGACGGTATTTGCTGACCCTGTCAGCGCTCTGGATCGCGTTCGCAATGTGCTTTTGCTATGGCCTAGTGAAGGTGAGCAACAACCGATTTTCGATGAGGACGAGGAATGATTGTGGTTAAACCCGGGTTTATCACCTTGCTGGTTACATACGTCATTGCACTTACGCTTATGGTGATGCCGATGCCTGCCGCATTCGACACCTTCCGTCCGGACTGGCCGACTCTGGTCATGTTGTATTGGATAATAGCTCTGCCACATCGGGTTAATATGGGCACAGCGTTAGCTCTTGGGGTTTTAAGTGACATTTTATTAGGCTCTATTGTGGGTGTTCACGCGTTAGGCATGGTGGTGGTTACCTATTTTGCGGCGCGCCATTTTCAGCGTATTCGTAACTTTGCCTTAATTCAGCAGGCGCTGGTCATTGCTTTACTTATATTTATTAAACGCTTTGTGGTCTTTGAGGCGAATGTGTTTTTGCATGACGCAGAATTTACATTGTCCTATTTCTGGCCGGTACTAACATCGGCCGTATTCTGGCTTTGGGTGTTTCCGCTATTACGAAAAGTCCGTCGTCAGTTTGGGGTAGTTTGATGCGTCTTTTGCTTGCCTCGTCGTCGCCAAGGCGCAGAGAACTGCTGACCTTACTGCATCGGCCTTTCGACTGTTATGTTCCTGAAATTGAAGAGTGCCGTGGCCAGAATGAAACGGCTATGGACTATGTGACCCGGCTGGCTGAAGAGAAGGCTCAGGCTGTAGCGAAAAGGCAAAATGAGGCCTGTCTGGTTATAGGCTCTGATACTTTAATCAGTTTTCAGGGGCAGGTTATGGAAAAACCTGAAAACTACGAGCATTTCAGCCAAATGATGAAGCAGCTGTCAGGGCAGACGCACCAGGTTTTAACGTCCGTCAGTGTCTGCTACTGGAATGGGCGTAGTATTCAGGAGCAGGAAACCGCCGTGGTAACAACTCAGGTTGAGTTTGCGGCGCTTACCAATGAAGAAATAGAAGCCTACTGGGAAACCGGAGAGCCGCACGATAAAGCTGCTGGCTATGGTATTCAGGGCTATGGCGGTAAGTTTGTAAAGCGCATCGACGGTAGCTACTTTGCGGTTGTTGGCTTACCTTTATATGAAACGGAGCAACTATTGCGGGTGTTCGAAATGGAAGGTGAAGTCGATGAGCGTTGAAGTCTTAATGAATGTGACCCCCACAGAGACTCGTGTTGTGCTTGTTGAAAACGGCATCTTGCAGGAAGTCCATATTGAACGCCAGGCAAAGCGTGGGCTAGTCGGTAATATCTACATGGGTAAGGTGTCCAGAGTGCTGCCGGGTATGCAGGCGGCCTTTATTGATATTGGCCTGGACAAAGCCGCATTTTTACACGCTTCCGACATTGTTGTTCAGGTGGACGGCGATGACCTGCCTCAACCGGATGAAAAGCCTCAGCAAAAGATTACCGAGTTGGTCCACCAGGGGCAGCACATTATGGTGCAGGTGGTAAAAGACCCCCTGGGAACCAAGGGAGCGCGTTTAACAACCGATATAACCCTACCCTCAAGATATTTGGTCTTTATGCCCAAGAGCGACCATGTGGGCGTCTCTCAGCGCATTGAAGAGGGTGATGAGCGTGAACGCTTACGTCAATTGGCTGAAGAAGTCAGTAAGGTTGACGGGAAATTCATTGTACGTACAGCGGCAGAAGGCGCTTCTGAGCAGTCTTTAAGGGGTGATGCAGATTTTCTTTTCCGGTTGTGGGATAAAATCAAAGCCCGCAAAAAATCACAGCGCAAAGTGGGCATGTTGTACGAAGATCTCAACCTTTCCTGTCGCGTATTGAGAGACTTTGTCGGAGAAGAAATAGAGCGTATTCGAGTGGATTCAAAGGTGACTTTTGACACCTTAAAAACGTTCACTCAGGACTTTATTCCGGAATTGACCAGCGTACTTGAGTATTATACCGGTGACCGCCCCATTTTCGACTTGTTCGACGTGGAAAATGAAATGCAGCGCGCGTTAGACCGCAGGGTTGATTTGAAGTCAGGTGGATCGTTGATTATTGATCAGACCGAGGCCATGACAACGGTAGACATTAATACCGGTGCTTTTGTTGGTCACCGTAATCTGGAAGAAACCATCTTTAATACCAACATCGAAGCAACACAGTCTATTGCCCGACAATTACGCTTGCGAAACCTCGGTGGCATTATCATTATCGACTTCATTGATATGCAGGATGAAGAGCATAAGCGTCGGGTTCTCCATAGTCTGGAGCAGGCATTGGCTAAAGACCGTGCAAAGACGACCATTAATGGGTTTACTTCTCTGGGCTTGGTTGAGATGACCCGTAAACGCATCAGAGAGAGTCTGGAGCATGTTTTGTGTTCCGAATGCCCGGTTTGTCTTGGACGCGGCAGTATGAAAACCGTGGAAACGGTCTGCTATGAAATTATGCGAGAAATTGTCCGGGTGCACAAAGCCTACGAAGCGGATAAGTTCGTTGTTTACGCCTCCGCTCAGGTAAGTGAAGCCTTACTTAATGAAGAATCTCATGCTCTGGCTGAACTTGAGCTCTTTGTTTCGCGTCAAATAAAGATACAAACCGAACCTTTGTATAATCAGGAACAATTCGACGTTGTCATGATGTAAGGCTAATGCGTACTCTGTCGTGGATTTTAAACAAACTCTGGCTAACGCTGGCTATTGTGCTGGTGCTGGTTGCGGTCGGCCTGAGTTTATTGCGCTACAGCCTGCCTTACCTGCCCGATTTAACTGAACCTCTCGAAGAGCAGCTGGAAGCCCGTTTTCAGCAACCCGTGAGTATCAGCGACCTGTCTATGACCTGGACCAGAGAAGGCCCTTCTGTTGTCCTCGATAATCTTGTTTTACTGGAGCGTGAGAAGTCACCTCTGCAAGTGCGCGTCGGTGAAGTTCATGTTGTACTGGATTTTTGGAATACGCTGTTGGACAGACAGTTGATTGCTGAGCAGTTTATTCTGGAAGATGCACGCATAGCTTTGGATCTGAGGAAATTTTCCGGTCTTGATGAAACCGAAGAATTAAATATCGACTACATTAACCGTTTGTTTTTGCAGCAGTTAGAGAAGTTTTCACTGAATAATGGCGAATTATTACTGACCAATCTGCGTGGAGTGACACGTAAAATTGATATTGATCGCCTGTCCTGGACAAATGAAGGCAAAAAACACCAGGGGATAGGTCAATTCAGAATGGAAGACTTTGCGACTAACAGCCTCAATTTTATTATTGATTTACGAGGTGATCGTTGGTCAGAGTTTAACGGTCAGTTTTACGTTGATTCACAAAATGTTGATATTAGCCCCTGGTTAGAAGAGCAGTTAGGGGATATTGATGTACAAGCTTCGAATGTTAACTTCACCGGCTGGCTAGATGTTCGTAACGGTCAGTTGTTTGAGGGGTTACTTAAACTAAGAGATAACCGCATCACCTGGCTCGATGCCGGAGCTGATGAGCTTAAATGGCTTCAGCTCCCTGAGGGCGAAATTATTCTGAGGCCGGAAGCTGAAGGGTGGCTTATCAACAGCTTACCTATGACAGTGAACACCTCTGTTGGTCAGTTAGACATCCCCCGTATTGCCTGGCAGCAATTGACTGATGTTCATGATATTAGCATCGACGATATGGATATCGGTGAAGTCATTGGTCTGCTTCCTTTAATTCCTGTCGAACTTGATACCAACGGATTGATGGCCCTGGGTCTTAATGGCAAAGCAAGTTTTCGGTATCGGATGCACCCGGTTTCTGGCCGGCAGTGGTCGTTGAAAAGTGAAAATTTATCTGCCGATGGTAACGATAGTTTGCCAAGTTTTAATGGCCTGGATTTAGTGGTAAATAGCACCGCAAACCAGGGGTATTGGCGTGTCGATGGTCGTAATGTTCGGCTTGCAGGCAATAGCTTGTCTCCAACGCAGGCATGGGATATTGATACTTTGAGCTTATCCGGTTCGTGGCTAGTGCAACCCAAACACTGGAAAGTCCGGTTAGAACAGATGGAATTAGCTAAAGGCGATTTTCTTCTTGCTGGAAGTGGACAGCTTACTGGTAACGGAGCGGATACCCCTCAAGTTGATGCGCTACTGTCAACCCAACAACCTTTTTCTGTCTCAACAGCGCGGACATTGCTCCCCTCAGTTATGGGGCAGCGCGTCAAAGATTACCTCACTAATGCTTTAGTATCCGGTGAGGCCAAAGGTCTTGAAGTACTATGGCGCGGGCCGGTCAATGAGTTTCCGGGGGAAAAACAGAATGGCGTTTTCAACGCGCGTGTTGACTTCGATGCTCTGACCTACCGGTTTCAACCGAATTGGTTGCCGTTAGAAAACGCCCCCATAAAATTAGATTTCTATAATAAAGCCTTGCGGATGTCAGCAAATGCCGGCCACATTAACGAAGTACAGGTGAAGCAGGTTGATGCCCAAATTCCTGATTTAACGGATGCGGAGCAGGGCTTGCAAGTACAGGCGAATGTGAGTGGTAAGGCTGAATCTTTACTTTCTGTTTTTGAACAGTCTCCGCTTGATAGCGTGACTGAAACCCTATTGCAGCTTAACCCTAGAGGTGAGGTTGAGGGGGCGTTTGAATTAGACATTCCGTTTAATGGTTCTCGTGAAGTGGCGGTAGAAGTCAGCACGCCGCTGAAAGGGGTTTCAATTACCGTTGAGGCATTACAGCAGACCTTTGACATAACGAACGGGCAATTAACGGTAGAGAACAGTAGCGTCAGCACCGAGGGTTTACGTTTAAACTGGTATGGAATGCCAATAGATACTCAGGTGTCTGGTGAGTTAAGTGATGAGGAGTACCTGCTCGATATCACTACGGCAATAGACTGGCAAAGCGAGCCTTTGTTTGAACAACTCCCTTACCCGCAATGGGAACCGTTTTTCTATGGTGCGGTTAACGGCGAAGCGGACTTAGCTTTGCGCCTTAGTAACGAAGATGTTGGTGTTGAACTCGAGTCACAGTTTGATTTGACGGGGCTGGAAACCTCACTGCCCGAACCTTTGCAAAAGGACTTTGGAGAGGGGTGGCAGCTCTCAGTTCGTCTCAATGGAAACGGTGACCAACTGCGACTGCGCGCCAATATCGATGATCGTCTTAGCTGGGACAGCCTTTGGCAGCCTGGTAGTAACGGATGGCAGCAAGCCGTATTGAATGTCGGAGAAGTATCTTCAGCAGATGAGCCGGGCAATTTTACCGGGTTTGCTGTGAATGCGGAGTTACCTCAAGCGGATATTGGACAGTGGTATTCAGTTATCTACGCTCTGGCAGAGGGAGCCGGTGGTGATAGTGAACAGCAGAGCAGTGGTGATGGGTGGTTGCCGGACTCTATTAGTATTGAAACACCTCAGTTGCGTTGGGGGCAGCAGAAATTTAATCAGGCCGATATCCAGGTATGGCCTGGTGAGTCAGGCTGGCAAACCCGCGTAGACGCGAATAACGCCGTGCTAAGCGCGACAATCCCCGAGAATTTTGTGCAGCAAGGTATCAGCATTAGAGCGGATTATTTAGCCTTAAGCACGGGTTTTGAATTACCGGAGGAATCGGATGAAACGAACTGGAGCTGGCTTGAAAAAGTCCCTCCATTGAATTTTCTGTGCCGTAGTTGCCGTATCGATGAAAAAGACTTAGGTGAAGTAGAGTTGATTCTTAGTCCTCTTGATGACGGCTTCAGTATTGAAAAAATGACGCTTAAAAAGGACAGTGACGAGCTGACACTGACAGGGTTCTGGCGGCATTCAGAAGAGCGGGGATTCAGCGCTTTGTCCGGTAGCCTAAGTAGCGAAGATTTGGGCGATTTATTACGCGATTATGGTTTGGAAACCGCAATAAGGGACAGCGCGGCGGTTATTGATTTTGATTTGAATTGGCAAGACCATCTACATCAGTTCGAGTGGGAGTCACTCAATGGTGAAATTAAATGGGATTTAGAGAAAGGTTATTTGGCCGAAGTCAGTGATGGTGGTGCGCGTTTGTTTTCTATGCTGAGTCTGGACAGCATTCTACGTAAGTTGACACTGGATTTCCGTGACATCTTCTCTCAGGGAATGTTCTTTACTGACTTAACGGGGAGCGTTCAGGTTGAAGACGGCGTGGCCAACACCAATGACGCGCAACTATTAGGCTCCGCCGGCGATATGGAAATTCGCGGGTGGACAGACATGAACACCGGCGAATTAAACTATAATCTGACTTATGCACCTAAAGTGACTTCCAGCCTTCCTATTATCCTGGCCTGGATGGTTAACCCGCCCAGCGGCCTTGCCGCCTTGTTTATTGACAAGGTACTGCATGACGCTAAAGTCATTTCTCGCTTGCGGTATCAGGTGACAGGAACCATTGATGATCCGGTAGTTGAAGAAATAGAACGTGACAGCCGCCCTGTTGATTTGCCAGAATTGGAAGAGAACTCAACCGATTCCGAGGCAGATGATGACACAAGTGCAACTGACGGCGCTGCAGATGAGCAGTCGCCCGGATCCGCAAGATAATCTGACCACCGTTGCTAAGTTATTAGAGCGACTTCCCGCTGCGCGTCCGCAACTGGTGGTGTTGCCGGAAGCGTTTTGTTGCTTCGGTGCTGGCGATCGTGCGCAGTTGGACATGGCTGAAACCTATCAGGACGGTGAAATACAGCGACAGTTGGCTTCGCTGGCAAAAGCGCATGGTATTTATCTGGTTGCCGGCACCATACCCATAGCGGCAGGCGAACGTTTTTCTGCGGCATCGTTACTCTTCGGGCCCGACGGTTCTATTGTCAATCGCTACGATAAAATTCATTTATTTGATGTCGATGTTGCAGATAACACCAAAAAATACCGGGAGTCAAAATGGACGAAACCCGGCACTGAAGTAGTAACAGCCGCAACCGACTTAGGTGTGGTTGGTATGTCAGTGTGTTATGATCTGCGCTTTCCAGAGTTATTTAGAGCATTGCGTCAGGCGGGCTCCGATATCATTGTTTTACCCTCCGGATTCACCCAGGTTACAGGGAAGGCTCACTGGCATGCGTTAGTTCGGGCCAGAGCTATTGAGCAGCAGGTGTTTATTGTAGCGCCGAACCAAGTCGGACAGCATGAGAATGGCCGCGAAACCTATGGGCACTCGATTATTGTTAGCCCCTGGGGTGAAATACTGGTCGAGCAGGAGCAGGGCGAAGGCATTATTTCAGCCAGCGTTGACTTAGCGGATGTAGAATCCATTCGAAAGCAAATGCCGGTGGCGCAACAGAATCAATTTGAGGTTGTACAAAAGACATGACACTAACTGACTATGAACTGTCACAAGACGAAATAAGCAACGCGTTATCAACCCTTTATAGCGGCGATATCGACTTTGCTGATATTTATTTACAACACAGTGTCAATGAGTCCTGGGTGCTGGAAGATGGCATTATTAAGGACGGAGCGTTTCATATAGAAACCGGTATGGGCGTGCGCGCGGTGCAAGGCGAAAAAACCGGTTTTGCGTACGCCGATGAAATTACTTTGAATGCGCTTAAACGTACCAGCGAAGCTGCCCGGGGTATAGCCCGTCAGGGACAAAGTAAAAAAGTCCAGGCGTTGAAATCGGTGCAGGCAAAGTCGCGCTATGAAGCGCTTAACCCGCTGGATACCTTATCTGAAGATGAAAAAATCGAATTACTAAAAAAAGTAGATGCCCACGCACGTGCGCAGGACTCAAGAGTGAGTCAGGTCGTCGTGAGCCTTAGTGGCAGTTACGATGAAGTTCTGGTCGCTGCAACAGACGGTACTCTGGGAACGGATAAACGCCCCTTAATTCGTCTAAATTGCTCTGTCATCACCGAGCAAAACGGCCGCCGCGAGCGCGGAAGCGCCGGTGGTGGAGCGCGTGTAGGATATGAGTTTTTCCTGGAAGAAAAAAGCGGTAACGCGCGTTGGCAGCGTTTTGCTGAAGAAGCTGTACGTCAGGGGCTCGTTAATTTAGAAGCAAAGCCGGCACCTGCGGGCAATATGCCGGTGGTTCTGGGATCGGGTTGGCCGGGTGTGCTGTTGCATGAAGCGGTTGGCCATGGTTTAGAAGGTGACTTTAATCGTAAAGGGTCATCCGCTTATTCCGGTAAAATTGGCGAGCAAGTGGCTTCACCACTTTGCACTATTGTCGATGACGGCACACTGAGTGATCGCCGTGGCTCAATGAGTATTGATGACGAAGGCACGCCGAGTGGTTACAACGTATTGATTGAGAATGGCGTGCTGCGCGGTTACATGCAGGACAAAATGAATGCGCGTTTAATGGGTCAGGCAACGACCGGAAACGGACGCCGCGAAAGCTTTGCTCATCTGCCGATGCCGCGAATGACCAATACCTATATGCTCGCCGGCGAGCACAGTCCGGAAGAGATTATCGGTAGTGTGAAAAAAGGGATTTACGCCCCCCAGTTTGCGGGTGGCCAGGTCGATATTACTTCAGGGCAGTTCGTTTTTTCTGCGTCTGAAGCTTATTTAATTGAAGACGGGAAAATCACCACACCATTAAAAGGTGCAACACTTATTGGTAACGGACCAGAAGCCATGGCACAAGTGTCTATGGTTGGGAATGATTTATCGCTGGACGAAGGTGTGGGCGTTTGCGGTAAAGATGGGCAAAGTTTACCCGTAGGCGTTGGTCAGCCAACCCTGAAACTGGATTCAATGACCGTAGGTGGTACGGAATAACCGAACTGCCTGCGGCTAGGCAAGCAGTTCACGTAAATAGACGAAGAGTTGACGAGCGGCAACAGGCGGTTTTTGTTCCGCTTTTTGCTTCTCTGCAAGGCGGATTAACTGACGCAGTTTTTGGCGGTCAGCATGAGGATGCTCCTCAATAAATGCTTGCAGAGCGTCGTCGCCTTCATGCAGCAGCTTATCGCGAGTGGTTTCAATCTCGTGGAAGATAGAAGTCTGCTGTTGATGCGCATTTTTTAGATTATTTAGAGCTTGCTCAATAGGCGCAATATCACGTAAGCGCATGAGCTTGCCAATAAATTGAAGCTGGCGTCGGTAGCCTTCGTGCTTGTTGCGAATTTTATGGGCAAGTAAAACGGCATCGCGCAGCTCATCATCCAGTGGCATTTTTGCTAACTGGCTGTCGGTTAAATTGACAAGTTGAGTCCCAAGCTCCTGGCGTTCAGCCATTTCGCGTTTTTTTTGGGACTTGCTGACGAAGTCGTCAGATTGTTCAGGATTTTCGGCTGGGCGTTTAGGCATAAGTTCGATTCATTAGCGCTACAAAGCCGTCAGTTTAGCAGTGAGGAGAGTTTTTTGATAGTACAACTGAGTGACTTACAGGTTCAAATGAAGCAGGTAGAGACTGCGGTAAAAGAAGCGCTGCGTCTGGCTGAGGCCAAAGGTGTCAGTTCTGCCGAGTGTTCAATAAGCCACAGTTCAGGTATTTCAGTGGGCACACGCCTGGGAGAAGTTGAAACCGTAGAGTTTAATCAGGACGGTGCGCTGGGTATTAGTGTTTACCGTGGACACCAGAAAGGTTCGGCATCAACCACTGACCTGTCTGAGCAAGCAATTAGTGCGGCAGTTGATAAAGCCTGTGATATTGCTCGGTTCACTTCTCCGGATCCATACAATGGCTTGGCTCCGGCAGAATTAATGGCTACCGATGTGCCCGATCTGGACTTGTGCCACCCGGGTGATCAGAGCGCTGAGTATGCTATTGAACAGGCTCTGGCTTGTGAGAAACATGCTTTGAATCTGGACGAGCGTATTGTTAATTCAGACGGCGCGCATTACGGCAGCCATACCGGCTTTCGGGTTTACGGTAATAGTCATGGTTTTATCGGTGGCTATTTACAGTCCCGGCATAACCTCAGTTGCGTTTTAATCGCCAAAGAGGGCGACAAGATGCAGCGCGACATGAGCTATTCTGTTGCGCGTAAGATGCAGGAACTTAAATCTGCCGAAAGCGTTGCCGAAGAGGCCGCTGCAGAAACCTTGTCCCGCTTAGGAGCACGCAAAGTACCAACCGCTAAAGTGCCGGTCATTTTCCGGGCAGACATTGCCGGAAGTTTGTTCGGACACTTGGTGAGCGCAATCAGCGGTGGCAATTTGTATCGTAAATCCAGCTTCCTGCTTGATCAGCTCGGTAAACAGGTACTGCCCGAGTGGCTTAATATTCAGGAAAAACCACACATTATTGGTGGCCTGGCGAGCTCGCCATTCGATGCAGAAGGCCTGGCGACAAAAGAGCAGAATATTATTACCGACGGTGTTTTGCAGAGTTACCTGTTAGCCAGTTACGCCGCGCGTAAATTGGGTATGCAGCCAACCGGGCACGCTGGAGGTATTCACAATTGGCGAGTTACACAGCAGGATAATTCTTTAGCACAATTGTGCAAGAAAATGGGTACTGGTTTGCTGGTAACTGAGCTAATGGGCCAGGGCGTGAATATGGTCAACGGTGACTACTCACGTGGCGCCGCCGGCTTCTGGGTTGAAAACGGAGAAATTCAATATCCGGTAGAAGAAGTCACTATTGCCGGTAACTTAAAAGACATGCTGGCGAACATTGTTGCCATAGGTAATGACACCGATGAGCGCCATGCGCTGCATACCGGCTCTGTGTTGTTAGAGCAAATGAGTGTTGCCGGTAATTAAACTAAAAAGATTTAAGACAGTAATAAGGTTGCTGAGCCAAGGAAGGCAAAGATACCGACAACGTCAGTCACGGTTGTGAGGATAACCCCGCCCGCCAGAGCCGGATCAATATTAAAGCGCTTAAGAACAAGTGGTATGGTCGCACCGGCCAACGCGGCAGCTACCAGGTTCATCATCATTGCAAAGGCGATAATCCCACCGACTAACCAGTCTTGCTTCCACAGCGCGACGACAGCCGCAATCAGCACCGACCAAATAATGCCGTTTAAGAAACCAATAGCCAACTCTTTACCGATAAGCCATCGGGAGTTACTGGTTCCTATATGGCCCAGAGCCATACCTCGTATCACCAGCGTCAGTGTCTGACTACCAGCGATACCACCCATACTGGGCACAATGGTGTTCAGAATAGCCAGTACCGCCATTTGCGCTAAAATATCTTCAAATAAGGAACTGACCATAGCGGCGAGTAACGCCGTAACTAAGTTCACCGCCAGCCAGACTGTCCGGCGTCGGGTACTTTTTAATACGGGGGCGAAGGTATCTTCGTCATCTTCCAGACCCGCCATACTCAACATAGAGTGCTGGGCTTCTTCGCGAATAATATCGACCACGTCATCGATGGTAATACGACCGACAAGCTGCTGGTCACTGTCGACAACCGGCGCGGATACCCAGTCATGGCGTTCGAATAGCTTCGCGACCTCGGTTTCTTCCATATCGACGGGTATGGTCGTAATGTCAGACGACATAATCTCATCAATACGGCGGCTCGGGTCAACGGTCAGTAGTTGAGTCAGAGATATCTCACCGGTGACTTTTTCATTGCGGTCGACAACATAGAGTTTGTCTGTCGCTTCGGGCAGTTCGCCTTTAAGACGCAAGTAACGCAGGACAACGTCTATGGTGACGTCTGAGCGCAGGGTAATAGTATCGGTGTTCATGATACCACCAGCGCTGTCTTCGGCGTATGAGAGCGCTGTTTCCGCACGTTCACGGTCGCTCTCGTCCATGGACTTCAGAACTTCCTGATAGACTGGCTCAGGTAAGCCACGCAAAACGTAGGCCAGGTCATCGGTGTCCATGCCTTCGGTGGCAGCGGCAAGGTTCTCCGGTGCCATTTGGCGAATAATGTCTTTCTGAACTTCTTCGTTCAGTTCTTCAAGAATTTCACCGTGTTCTTCAACATCGACCAGTTTCCAGACAATGGAACGGCTTTTCGGTGGTGAAGACTCCAACAACAGTGCCACGTCACATGCCGGCATATTATGCAGCATACGGCGGGCAGCAACGAACATGCCATCGGACAGCGCGGAGTTAACCTCCTGGATGCGCTGCATGGCATATTCTTTGTCGGACAGTTCCGCAATCATGTTTATTCGTCTTCCTCGAAGCGATCTTCAAATAACGTACTAACAGCATCCAGCGCCGCTTGTGCATCTTTTCCTTCAGCACACACTTCAACAGATTTGCCCTGTTGACTGGCCAGTAGCATGAGACACATTACACTGGCGGCATTCACGCATTGTTCGCCTTGTCGCACCGTTATGGTTGAATCAAATTCTTGTGTTAATTGAGCCAACTTGGTTGCGGCGCGAGCATGCAGACCCAGTTTATTGCGAATAATCAGGTCTCTGCAAACTTTATCCATTTTGCTTTAACTCCCGATGTCTGACCTGAACCTTTAGGTCTTTTTGTTCAAAGCGCTCGGCTAGCTGCTGAGAGATATAAACTGAACGGTGCTGACCACCAGTGCAGCCGGTGGCAATAGTCAGATAACTTCGGTTGCTGCGCTGAAAATGCGGTAACCAGGTGTCGAGAAAGTTTTCCAGCTGATAGATAAACTTAGTGACTAAAGGTTGTTGGCGGAAGAAGAGTTGTACATCGGTATCCAACCCCGTTAACAACTTTAGCTCAGGTTGCCAGTGTGGGTTCGGTAAAATTCGTGCGTCAAAAACAAAGTCGGCATCTTTGGGTAAGCCATATTTAAAGCCAAATGACTGAAAAACAATAATGAGTTTTTTATCTGCGCGGCCAAGCACACGCTCAGTAACCTGTTCGCTCAGCTGGTGCAGTGACAAGTCGCTACTGTCGAGACGCCAGGTGGCACGCTCCATAATAGGCTCAAGCATCTTATGCTCGGTTTGCAGCGCTTCCAGTAAAGGCAGTTCTTTTTGCGAGAGCGGGTGTAGTCGCCGGGTTTCACCGAAACGTTTCAATAAGGTGTTGTCGTCTGCATCAATGAACAGAATTTCGGGCTCTACGCCTTTAGGCAAAAAGTTGAGTGAATCCAGCAGTTCTTCGGAGTGTTCGGGTAAGTTACGAACATCAATGCTAATGGCAATTTTCTGGTATTGCTCGATAACGGCATGGACTAACGTAGGTAGCAGGCTTATGGGTAAATTATCGACGCAGTAAAAACCTAAATCCTCAAGGACCCGCAGCGCGATGGTTTTACCTGAACCGGAACGACCACTAACAATGATCAGTTGCATGGCGACTGCTCACCTTCGCCAATAAATAATTGGTATAAGTCTTTGTCGGAGTCAGCCTGGCGTAATGCACGTGTGCAGTCTTTGTCATTCATACGGCGAGCGACAGAAGCTAAAGTCTGCAGATGGTTTTCGTGTTCGGACTCTGGTACCAGAAGCGCGAAGATAATATCGACGGGTTGATTGTCGATAGAGTCAAATTCAATCGGCTCATCTAGCGTGAGTAATACCGCAACCGGGTGGTTAGCATTGGGTAATCGGCCATGAGGAATTGCGATACCTAAGCCAATTCCCGTACTGCCCAAACGCTCACGGTTCAATAGGCTCTCAAAAATGTCATGGCGGGTAATGCCGGACAACTTAGGAGCTACGATTTGACTAATGGTTTCAAGCAGTCTTTTTTTACTTGCGCCCTCGACTGCACACTTGGTGCAGTCGGGGCTTAACAATTCACTCAGTTGCATGGATTAATGTTGTTTCATTTTTTCTTTGTGTTTAATCACCTGACGGTCCAGCTTATTGATTAAACCGTCGATGGCCGCGTACATATCGTCGTGTTTTGCGTCGGCAAAAATTTCACCGCCATTCACGTGCAGCGTAGCTTCCGCTTTTTGAATCGTTTTTTCAACATTTAGGATGACGTGAACATTAGTAATGTGGTCAAAATGTCGTTCCAGCTTGGCAAATTTTGTGTCTACGTAGTCACGTAAAGCTTCGGTAATATCGATGTGGTGACCGGTCAAATTAATTTGCATAACGTCTTCCTTCTTGCAGTTAACAAAGTTACAAAAGACTTTTGCGTTGGCTCGATGATGGAATGTTTAACGATTCCCGATACTTCGCAATTGTCCTCCTTGCTACTTGGATACCTTGTTCAGCTATCAGTTCAGCAATTTTGCTGTCACTTAACGGTTTACTGCGGTTTTCTGCAGCGACCATCTTCTTAATTAAAGCACGTATTGCAGTGCTTGAACACTCACCACCGCCTTCAGTACTGACATGACTTGAGAAAAAGTATTTTAACTCAAACACGCCCCGCGGACAGTGTAAGTATTTCTGTGTTGTCACCCGCGAAATGGTGCTTTCGTGCATATCCACCGCTTCGGCGACATCGTTTAAAACCATAGGCTTCATGGCTTCTTCGCCATGCTCAAAAAAGCCCTGTTGGCGTTGCACTATGCAGTTGGCAACTTTTAGCAACGTGTCATTGCGACTTTCCAGGCTTTTTATAAACCAACGCGCTTCCTGCGTGTGGTTTTTTATGTACTGGCTGTCGGCTACTGACTTAGCTGCTTTACTCAAGGCCGCGTATTCTTCATTGACCTTTAATTTAGGTACGCTGTCGGGGTTCAATTCGACCATCCAACGCCCATTTTTTTTTGTCACAGCAACATCCGGAATGACATATTCAACGGGTTGTTGTGCAACTTGCTCACCCGGGTGGGGGTGCAACTGCTGAATCAAGCGCATGGTTTGACGCAAGTCGTCTTCCGAGAGCTTTAATTTACGCTGAATGGTGCGAAAATCCCGGCTGCCCAGTAAATCCATATGTTCAGTCACTAAACATAGAGCAATTTCTTTGTACTCAGTGTCGTCGCTTAGTTGCCGCAATTGGATGGCAAGGCATTCGCTGACGCTGCGTGCTCCCACACCTATTGGGTCGAAGTGCTGAATGCGTTTAAGCACCATACAAACTTCTTCGGCTTCCACCTCCGGAAGGCGCACCGCTTCAATAATCTCGTCAACATCGACCATTAGATAGCCGTTGTCGTCTATGGCTTCGATAATGGCTTCAGCTATGGCGGTGTCTTCCTCAGAAAAGTGGGAAAGCTGCATTTGCCAAAGTAAGTGATCTTGCAACGACTCACTGGTCGAGCCCTGGTAAACTTCAAAGTCACCGTCAAAAGACTTACCAGAGGACGCGGCCCCATTAACCGGTGTCTGGCTGGAGTAGGTGTCATCCCAACTGCTGTCTACCGGTAACTCGTCCGGCATTTCCTGAGTTTTTATAACGTCTGAGGTTTCTCGCTGACTGTCATCCCGCTCTTCGATATTTCGGGTTTCGGAATTGTCAGCTTCGTTGCTGGCATCGCCTTCAACTTCTAATAGAGGATTACTGTCCAGTGCATCCTGAATTTCAGCCTGAAGATCGAGCGAGGAAAGCTGCAGCAGGCGAATGGCCTGTTGAAGTTGTGGCGTCATGGTCAGATGCTGACCAATTTTTAGCTGCAGACTTTGCTTCATAATGACTGTCCCGGTTTCACGTTATAAGGTGAACTGCTCACCGAGGTAAACGTCTTTAACCTGTTGATTCGATAATATACTTTCTGCATCCCCGCTGGCAATAAGTTCGCCATGACTAACGATATAGGCGTGTTCACAAACCGATAGGGTTTCACGAACATTATGGTCGGTAATCAATACGCCAATACCGCGTTGCTTTAAATGCTCAATGATTTTTTTGATATCAATGACGGATATGGGGTCGACACCAGCGAAAGGCTCATCTAAAAGAATAAAAGTGGGCTCTGCTGCCAGGGCCCTGGCTATTTCAACCCGTCGGCGCTCACCGCCTGACAGACTCATTCCCTGGCTGTTGGCAATGTGCCCAATATTAAACTCTTCGAGTAAGGCATCGAGCTGTTCTTCTCTGTCGTTGTCTGATAACGCTTTGCGGGTTTCTAAAATGGCCATCAGGTTGTCACGTACGGTGAGCTTTCTGAAAATAGAAGCTTCCTGTGGCAGGTAACCAATACCTCTGCGCGCCCGCTCATGCATTGGTAATAAAGTGAGGTCGTTATCATCCAGTAAAATCTGGCCTTTATCGCTGTTAACCAGTCCGACAATCATATAAAAGGTGGTTGTTTTACCGGCTCCATTAGGCCCTAATAATCCAATAACCTGTCCCTGGCTCACCTCCAGGCTAACGTCTTTAACAACCTGGCGACTTTTATAGCTTTTGGCTAAGTGTTTAACTCGTAAGGTTGCCATATTAAGGGTTCTCGTTATTTTTCTCGTTGGAGTCAGTTTTTGCCTTTGGCGTAAAAATGGTGATGACGCGACTGTCTTCTTCACCGGAACTGGTCGCGGTTATGGTTTGTTTGTCTAAATCATAGGTGATGAGATCACCACTGGAACTGCTGCTACCCTGAGAAATACGGGCTTTTCCGCTAAGCTCCAGGCGCTGTTCCGATTGAAAATAGGTAATTTTGTTGGCCTCTGCGTTTATCTTATTGCCATCATCCAGAGTCTGGCTGTAAGTAGCAGGAGTGCCTTCTGCAACAAAAGTATCGGCTTGTTCTGCATTCTCGCTGGCCGAGGCTTCAAGTCTGTCTGCTCTGATTAATAACGATCCCTGACGAATAATGACATTGTCCGTTAAAACTAGCCGGTTGTTTTTAATGTCCAGCTCTTCCTGGCTCGACTCTACCTCCATAGGCTGACTAAAGTCGGACTTACCCTGAGCCATAACTGCACAAGGCACCAAGGCAATAAGAGTAAAACTACTCAGCAGGCTGGAAAATCGTTTTAACATGTCTTTTTAGCTCCATTCGTTCAGCTTTCAGGTCAGCACTCATTCCGTTACCACGAATTAATAGCCGGGGTCCGTGAATGCTCACCGGGTGTTCGGTGCTCATTGATTGATTTTTCAAATCAACAATCAGGTATTCGGTTAACACTTGTTTAATTCGAGTATCAGGCTCTAACGCAAGGATTTCAACATCGCGCTCTAAAATAAGAGTTTGATCATCGTAGAAAGTCCCTTGTGCAGAGCTAACCTCCCAAATTTCGTCACCTTGTTCTGAGAAGACAGTGTACGTAGGCTGCTCGAGTTCGGTTAAGCCTATTTGATTATAATGCGACATCTTCTCTGACTTGATTTTATGTGCGAGTAAGCCGTCACTCTCAAAAATGCGGGTTTCCAGACCAAAAGCAGTGAAATCCGGTCGCATCATGCGGGTTGCGGTGGCATTATTGTCGTCTGCATCATCACCAAAAGGGCGCCAGACAAGCAAAAGCCCGGCACCGAATAGCAGAATAAGAATGACAGTAACTCGTCGGCTCACACACTGGCTCCTGTTGCCAGGTGCAGTTGGCCCTGACTGAGCATGATGAGATCGCAGACTTCGCGTACCGCTCCGTATCCACCGTGACAACGGGTAATATAATCGGCTTGCTGCTGCACCGAAGCGTGAGCATCCTGTACTGCAATACCCAGGCCGGCTACCTTAATCAGAGCTAAGTCGGGGGTATCATCGCCCACATAGGCGACTTGGTCGGTGCTCAAATTCAATTTCTTCAGCAGCTCATTAAAAGCAGCTGTTTTGTCGTTCTGGCCCTGATAAATGTGACCAACATCTAAATGTTCCATGCGGTGTTCGACAATGCGTGAGGTTCTGCCGGTTATGACCGCGGTCTCAACACCGGACTTTTTTAACGCTTTCATGCCAAATCCATCACGGGTGTGAAATGCCTTGAGTTCCTCACCGTCGTTGCCTAAATAGATTCGACCGTCAGAAAAAACGCCGTCCACATCCAGTACCAGTAACTTAATTTCGGAAAAACGGCTAAACAGGCTTTTATCAATATCACCGTACCAAGTATTAACACACTCCATTAGAGTACTCCCGCCTGTAGTAAGTCATGCATATTCATCGCTCCACACGGATGACCATCATCATTCGTGATGATAAGCCCGTTAATTTTGCGGTCCTGCATCAGTTTTAATGCTTCTGCGGCCAGCATATCTGCATTAGCGGTCGTACAGGAGCGGGTCATAACATCAGCTATTGGTGTTTTGTGGACATCCACCCGGTTATCCAGAATGCGGCGCAAATCACCATCGGTGAAGATACCGGCCAGGCGATTATTTTCATCCACTACAGCGGTCATGCCCAGGCCTTTGCGCGACATTTCTAACAAGGCATCACTGATAATGGCGTCAGCCGGAATCATCGGAACTCTGTCGCCTGTGTGCATGACATCGTGCAGGCGAAGCAACAATCGTTTGCCTAAAGAGCCACCAGGGTGAGACAAGGCAAAATCATCGGCGGTGAAGCCGCGGGCGTTCAGCAGAGCGACGGCAAATGCATCACCCATAACCAAAGTTGCTGTGGTAGAGGCTGTTGGCGCCAAGCCCAGTGGGCACGCCTCTTGCTCAACAGCAATACAAACATGGGTGTCGGCAAGTCTTGCCAGAGTGGAGTCCGGTTTGCCTGTCATTGATATTAAAGGAACACCAAGGCGTTTTATGACCGGAATAATGTTCAGTACTTCGGCTGTTTCGCCGCTGTTTGATATGGCAATAACCACGTCCTGGGCTGCCACCATGCCGAGGTCACCGTGACTGGCTTCGCCCGGATGAACAAAAAAAGCAGGCGTGCCGGTAGAGGCAAGTGTTGCGGCTATTTTCCCGCCAATATGGCCGGACTTTCCCATGCCGGTAACGATAACCCGACCTTTGCAGTTAAACAGCGTTTGGCAGGCAGCATCAAAGTTATCATCTAAATATTGATATAAACCTTCAATCGCTTTCTTTTCGATATCCAGTACCTGTTCGCCCAGCAGCCGAAAATTCTGGGTTACTTGCTTCATTGTCATGCCTCTGGCGTTGTGCTTTTGCCTTGTATAATACGTCATTCAATACAACTCTGCCTACCGTACTCAGGTAAATCTTGTATTTTATTGTAAAAATAATTACTATACCAACCAGACGGTTAATAAAGTGACTTTAGGTAAAGCGAAGACGTTATGGTAGAGAAAAAAGGAGCAGGACGACCCAGTAACAGGGAAGTCATTCTGGATGCGGCAGACCAGCTGGTCGCGGCAGAAGGGGCTGCACACCTGACGTTTGATGCTTTAAGCCAAGTGACAGGAATAAGTAAAGGCGGGTTGCTCTACCATTTCAACAGTAAAGACTGTTTATTACAGGCTATGCTCAAACGACGAGTTGAAAGGTATGAAGCTTTACGCGAATCCTATCATCAACAATTTAGCGATGACCCAAAAGGGGAGTTAAAAAGTATCTTACTGGCAGCTCTTGATACTGACGCCGAATGTTCACGTCTGGGTAGTGGCATGCTGGCCGCCGCTGCCACCAACCCTGAGCTGCTGGGGCCGTTAAAAGAGCATGTTGCTGTTACTTTGCAGCGACTTGAACGTATCGCCGGCAAAAAAGTCGGTAAGACCCTGTTTTATGCTGTTCATGGTGCTCGTTTGTTTGAACAGCTAAACTTATGCGATGCCTGCGTACATGAACGTGAGGACTTTGCACAATATTTACTGAAACTTGTCGATGAATTGACAGAAATTGAATCGATTCGCTGATAAGATTTGCAACACTTTATCGGTATCAGGTTATGCCGAATGCCGCTAAAATAATGGCATGGAAACTCCTAACAGGAAATTGTCGTGACAAATTTGGTAGAACTTAAGGATCTAACTTTCGCGCATGGAAGCCACCGGGTTTATGACGGCTTGTCGCTTACTGTTCCCAAAGGCAAAATGGTTGCTGTAATGGGCCCCAGCGGAATCGGCAAGACCACGTTGCTGCGTCTGATTGGCGGGCAGCTTAAACCTGACAGTGGCAGCATTAAAGTCGCCGGTGAAGAAGTTCCTAAGTTAAAACGCGATGCACTGTACCAATTGCGAAAGCGTATGAGCATGTTGTTTCAAAGTGGCGCTCTTTTTACCGACATGTCGGTTTACGAAAATGTGGCATTTCCGCTGCGCGAACATACGGACTTACCGGAAGAGCTCATTCGTAGCGTTGTATTAATGAAGCTGGAGGCTGTAGGCCTGCGCGGTGCACGTCACTTAATGCCTTCTGAGTTGTCCGGGGGGATGGCTCGCCGAGCCGCTTTAGCAAGGGCTATAGCATTAGATCCGGATCTAATTCTGTACGATGAGCCGTTTGCGGGCCAGGATCCTATTTCTATGGCCGTGATTGTAAAACTCATTAAATCTCTGAATGAATCACTGGGGCTTACATCTATTGTTGTGTCCCATGACGTAAAAGAAGTGTTGTCTATCGCTGATTATGCCTACGTCATTGCTGATAAAAAGGTGGTCGGTCAGGGTACGCCAGACGAGTTGCGGGAGAACGACACCGCAATTATCCAGCAGTTTTTAAAAGGTGCGCCCGACGGCCCGGTCGCATTTCATTATTCGGACGATGATTTTACGACAGACTTGTTAAGGGGCGAGGCATGATCCAGTTTTTACAGTCTATCGGGCGACAAGTCTTAGACAGTCTGGCGGGCATTGGATACGCATTGGCCATGTTAATGAGCGCGATTATTGGCAAGCCTCAACCGAGCAAGTCCTGGCCATTGTTTGTGAAGCAAATGTACGTTGTCGGCGTACTATCAATGCTCATTGTGATTGTCAGCGGCTTGTTTATAGGAATGGTTCTAGGCCTTCAGGGCTATACTATTTTGGTTGATTATGGCGCTGAGCAGAGTCTGGGCCCCATGGTGGCTTTGTCGTTATTGCGTGAATTGGGGCCTGTTGTCACCGGGCTGCTTTTTGCCGGCCGTGCCGGTTCTGCTTTAACAGCAGAAATCGGCTTGATGAAAGCAACTGAGCAATTGTCCAGTCTGGAGATGATGGCGGTTGATCCGCTGCGTCGTGTTGTTGCTCCGCGCTTTTGGGCCGGCTTAGTCAGTATGCCATTGCTGGCGCTGATGTTTTCAGCTGTTGGTATTTATGGTGGCTACCTGGTTGGTTCTGGCTGGCTGGGCGTTGATGAAGGAGCTTTTTGGTCAGTAATGCAGTCAGCGGTTGATTGGCAGGACGACTTACTCAACGGCATTATTAAGTCAATCGTATTTGCTTTTGTTGTTACCTGGATAGCCTTGTATAAGGGCTATCGTGCAGTGCCAACCTCGGCGGGAATCAGTGCCGCGACAACGTCAACTGTAGTGACGGCATCGCTGGCAATCTTAGGACTCGATTTTATTCTTACAGCTATCATGTTTGGTGGATAACCATGGAATCAAGAAAAACACAGTTATGGGTAGGCGTTTTCGTCGTCGTCGGAATTTTAGCTTTGTTCTTTATCGCATTAAGAGCTGCGAGCGGCACCATGACGACATCGGGTGATACTTACACCCTGTACGCAAAGTTTGACAATGTTGGTAGCCTGAAAGTCCGCTCTCCGGTCAAGGTTGGGGGCGTTGTTGTTGGTCGTGTTACCGATATTTCTCTATCGGGCGACTACTATGAGCCGCGCGTTGAAATGACTATCAGTAAAGAGTATGACCAGTTTTCTGAAACCAGCACCTTGTCGGTACTAACCTCTGGTCTGTTAGGTGAGCAATATCTCGGACTGGAACCCGGCTTTATTGATGACAGCGTTGATATGCTGGAAGACGGGGACATGATTACAGACACGAAATCTGCACTTGTACTGGAGAATTTAATAGGCCAGTTCTTGTTTAGTCAGGGTAACGATTAGGTTGTAAGGAGAGCAACATGGCAGTAAATAAATGGGTAACAGCAACGTTGGCGATGCTCCTGTTTGTAGCATCGGCATCGGCTGATTTAATACGAAACGAGAATCCACATGAACTACTAAAAGAAGTTGCTGAAACAACTTTTGACCGTATCGCATCCGATAGGGACAAAATTGATGAGGATCCTAACTATCTGAAGGAAATCGTCGAAGATGAGATGATGCCTTATGTCGATAGTTTGTATGCTTCTAAGAAAGTATTGGGTCGTTATCTGCGTGATACCACGAAGGAGCAACGAGAACGTTTCTACCGTGCATTTTACGATTATTTAGTAGCGACTTATGCGCGCGCATTCACACAGTACGATGAGAGTAAGCACAGCGTCAGCTTTGAGCCCAGCAATGATTTAGCCGACGATGCGCGCACTGCAATTGTGCGCACCCGGGTAAAAGAAGAAGGGCGTCCTGAAATTCGTCTGGATTTTCGTATTCGCTATGACTCGGATGAAGAAATTTGGAAAGCTTATGACTTGGTTGTGGAAGGTGTGAGCCTGCTTAACAGTAAGCAAAGCGAAATTTCATCGGTTATTCGGGCTAATGGCATAGATAAGACAATAGAGCTGATTGAGAAGAAAGCTTCTGAACCTATCAAGGCCGATGACGAAGTTGAAAATCCGACAGAGGGAATTTAATGAGCGCTCAGCAGACAGGCCTGACATCAGTTAAAGTGAGTAGTGATAAAACGCTGGTTTTTAGCGGCTCATTGACTCGCCATAGTGTTGCCAAACTCTGGTCTCAGCGAAAAGATTGGTCCATTGGCCCGGAAACGAAAGTTGATTTAACGGATGTGGATGTGATCGATACAGCCGGGGTTGCCTTCTTACTTGAGATTCTTAAGTTAGTAGGTGATGGTAAAGGGCCTCTGACGTGTATTGGTGCTTCTGAACAGTTGAAACAAATTGCCCGCGTTAGTGGCGTCGAGTCGTTGCTTTCGTTAAGCTAGGCGGCATTACTCACTTTTAAGCTAACGGCAGATAAAAATGAATACTGAAGAATTGAAAACTTTGCTTAACGAGGCACTTTCACTGGAAGAGTTACTGGTCAAAGCCGAAGGTGCTAATGTTGAAATTATCGCTGTCAGTGAAGACTTTAAAGACATGAGCCGGGTTAAGCGTCAGCAAGCTGTTTATGGCCCACTAAACCCCTTAATTGCGGACGGCTCTATTCACGCAGTTTCAATTAAAGCTTACACGCCTGAAGACTGGGCGCGTGATAAAAAATTAATGATGCCATAAGGTTGTTGGTTAGTTGATGGATAAATTTAAAATACGGGGTGGGCAGCCTTTGTCCGGTTCGGTCAAAATCTCCGGTGCAAAAAACGCGGCTTTGCCTATCCTAATGGCGTCGCTTTTGCCTTCTGATAAAGTCATGTTATCCAATGTTCCCGATTTACATGACGTTGATACAACTTTGGAGTTGTTAGACTGCCTTGGCATTTGTCACAGTAGCCTGAGCGATAACAGTGTGACTATCGACCCAACCACACTGAATCATTTTAAAGCGCCTTATGACTTAGTAAAAACGATGCGGGCGTCTATTCTGGTTTTGGGACCACTATTGGCGAAAACCGGAAAAGCCGAAGTCTCGCTTCCGGGTGGCTGCGCGATAGGAGCCCGTCCCGTTAATCTTCATATTGAAGGTTTACGCAAAATGGGGGCACACATTGATGTTGAAAATGGCTACATTAAGGCATCTGTCGAAGGCCGTTTGAAGGGCGCGGAAATTTTATTAGATACCGTCAGTGTTACTGGTACTGAAAATCTGATGATGGCGGCGGTATTGGCAGAAGGTGAAACGGTAATTGAGAACGCGGCTCGCGAGCCTGAGGTTATCGACTTAGCAAACTTTCTGAACAGCCTGGGTGCGAATGTGCGCGACGCCGGTTGCGATACCATTCATATTACTGGCGTGGAAAAGCTGCATGGCGGAGAATACAGCGTCATGCCCGACCGTATCGAAACCGGTACCTTTTTGGTTGCTGCATTGGCAACGGGCGGTTCTATACGGTGCGAAAAAACTGACCCGGCCAGTCTGGATGCTGTACTGAAAAAACTGGAAGAAGCCGGCGCTGAGGTCGAAAAAGGTGAAGACTGGATCACGCTAAAAAGCCAGGGACGCCCCAAAGCGGTGAATATTATTACCGCGCCTCACCCGGCTTTTCCGACTGACATGCAAGCCCAGTTTTGTGCATTAAATGCAATTGCAGAGGGCACCGCAGGTATTCGTGAAACGATTTTTGAAAACCGGTTTATGCACATTCCTGAGCTAAGGCGTATGGGTGCAAATGTGGAGTCGGAAGGCAATACCGCCTTATGCCATGGTGTAGAAGAACTAACCGGCGCTGAAGTTATGTGTACTGATTTACGCGCTTCGGCATCGTTAGTTATCGCAGGCCTGGTAGCGACTGGAGAAACGGTCGTCGAGCGTATTTATCATATCGACCGTGGTTATGAGGGCATTGAAAAGAAACTACAAGGTTTAGGTGCTGATATTGAGCGAGTGACGGCTTAGTCGCCGTCTGCTTTTAACGAGGTAACTCGGCAACGGTTACCGTGGTTGTCATGCGTTTGTTGTTACGGTAAAACTCTACCTCTAACTTCGTACCCGGCTCGCTATTGGCTACTCTGTCCAGCCCTTCGGGAGCTGAACGAACCGGCTCTCCGTCAATAGCGACCAAAAAATCATTACGTTGCAGACCGGCAGCCGCTGCCGGGCCGCCCGCTTCAACTTCTGTAATTAAGATCCCTGATAAAGACTGCTCTTCGCTGAAGTTCGGATTAACGCTAATGCCAATGAAGCCACGAACCACCTTGCCTTCACGAATGAGTGTTTTCATCACTTTGCGTGCATTTTCATAGGGCACGGCAAAATAAATCCCTTCGCCGCCATCACCGAAAGCTGAGTTGTATCGGGCGTTATTAATTCCTATTAGCTCGCCGGCGGTATTTACCAATGCCCCCCCAGATGCGCCTTGGTTGATAACAGCATCCATTTGAATTAAATCAGAGTAGGAATTGCTGACGCCTACACGTCCGCCGCTGGCACTGATGATTCCTTGAGTTATTGTTTGACCGATGTTGTAGGGGTTACCTATAGCAAGAACAATATCACCAACCTGAATGCGGCGTGTTGACTGAACCGGAATAACGGGAAGGTTGTCGGCATCAATTTTAAGTACGGCCAGGTCAGTGTATCGATCGCTGCCAATTAATTGAGCAGCGTAGCGACGTCCATCCTGCAAAGCGACCTCAATTTGATCGACATTATCAACAACATGGTGAGCGGTTAAAATGTACCCCTGAGAGTCCATAATCACGCCAGAGCCGAGGCGCCAGACGCGAGATGACTGTGGCTGGTAGTATGAACCTTGTATCTCGCCCATGCTGTATATATTAACCACTGCAGGGGCTGCTTTACGAACGGCCTGATTAAAAGAAATAACCTCGGAACTGGTTTGTCTTAAAGACTCAGATTGGCCCCAAAAAGGCTGACTGATAATGACAATGGCCGCAACAACCAAGCCTAAACCGACTGACTGAAACAAGAATCGTAGGGTTGAAGAGAGTCGCTGCATACCTGTTTCCGATTAAATTAAGTGGTATCAGCATAGCACTGATACCACCTGTCTGTCACAATCTCAGTTAGCGTTGCGCAACACAATAAAGAGTGAGCTGTTGTCGCGTTTTATATTTAACGCAATGACGCCGGCTTTATCTTCAATGGCAGCTCTGAGTTCAGCGACAGAACTGACTGCCTGCCGATTCACACCCTGAATAATATCGCCTTTTTCAAGACCAATTCGGGCTGCAGGTGAGCGCTCTTCGAGCTCAGATACTTCTATACCTTTGCCTGAATCAGCTGCGGCGAGAGTTGCTCCTTCCAGAGCCGGGTGGATTGAGGCTGCGGTTACTGAGGTGTCTTGCGCTCCTAAAGTGACGCTGATTGACTGCTCCTCGCCGTCGCGAATAATACCAAGTTCGATTGATTTACCGGAGCCTATCGAGCCAACCATAGCTCCAAGCTCGGAGAATGAGCGAATGGTCTGGTTATTTACCGATATGATGACATCGCCAGACTCAATACCTGCCTCAGCTGCCGAGCTACCGGGGACTACCTGAGAAACAAAGGCCCCGCGATTAACGGGAATATTCAGTGCCTGCGCGACATCATGGGTCAGGTCGTTACCACGCACACCCAGAACGCCTCTGCGAACTTCACCGAATTCAATCAGCTGTTGAACCAGGTTATTCATCATGTCCGACGGAATGGCAAAACCGATACCGATATTACCGCCATTGGGGCCAAGTATTGCGGTGTTTATGCCAATTAACTTGCCGTCTAAGGTGACCAGTGCGCCGCCCGAGTTACCGCTGTTGATGGCCGCATCGGTCTGTATAAAGTTTTCTAATTCTTCGATACCTAACCCGCCACGGCCTAATGCACTCACAATACCCGAGGTGACCGTTTGTCCAAGACCAAAGGGGTTGCCAATAGCAACCACGAAGTCGCCGACACGCAGGTCTGAAGACTGGCCGAGTTCGATAGCGGTAAGGTTGTCACCATTTTCAATTTTCAGCAGTGCAACGTCACTGCGTTTATCGGTGCCGATAACCTTGGCGTCAAACTCGCGGCCATCTTTTAGGGTAACCAGAATTTCAGTTGCATCGTCAATGACATGGTTATTTGTGACGACATAACCGTTCTTGGCATCAATAATCACGCCAGAACCCAGCCCCTGAAATGGATGCTCGCGAACTTGTTCGCGCGGTGCATTAGGTCCGAAGAAAAAACGAAGCGCATCCGGTAGTCGTTGTCTGACCTCGCGCTTTCCTTTTACGGAAATGTTGACAACCGCGGGTGTAACCTCTTCCAGCATAGGTGCCAGAGTAGGTTGTTCGTCGTCATTGCCAAAAAATGGGATCCCGGCCTGAGCCGAAGTAATAGGGGTAAAACTAAAAACAAAGAGTAAACTGAATAAAGCTAATACTCGTTTCATGGTTTGAGTGACTCCTTAATAAAGCACTAACAAGCGGTCTGCGAGTTAAGACCGCTTGTTAGTTATATGAGTTCACTCTAAAAGTGTTTCAAGATGTTTTTGAGGACTCTTTTTCCGATTTTTCTTCGTAACTATTTGAGAATAAGCCGCTGGAACCTTCGGTGTAGTCGCGAGGCATGTCGTTAGCACTATAACTGTCACGACCAGAGCGGTGGTCTTTGTTCAGAGAGTTGGCCACGCGCAACTGCTTAAGGGTATCTTCAGCGAAAAAAGGTAAGTCGCTTTGAACATCGCCTTTTTCAAGCAATTCGGCACTTTGGCTCAAATAGCTTTGCAGACGCTGTTGTGTGTCGGCCAGTTGTTCTACCATGGCATTGGCCGTTGCAAAGTGTTCGGCAACTTCTCGCTGGTAGTCGGTTAAACGCTGTTGGCTTTGCTGAACTTGTTCTTCAAGGTCGCCTGACTGACCTTTTGACTGACTGTAACGAGCTGCGAAAAAGCCAATGATTGCACCGGCAATGACCAACAGAACTCCAATAATCCAACTCATAATTAACTCCTGAACAAGCTGCTACAGCTTCGAATGATTGCTGCGCTTCACCTTCATGGTAACATATTACCTATTAGGATAATCCCAACTGAGGTGAAGTGGTAGTGTCCAAACAGCAAATGTCTCCATTAGAACGTTATCAGTATGATATCGAACACAATGGCTTCTCGGAAGATGAAGCCCAGCTTAATGCCGTTAAACATTTGCAAAGACTGCATGATGAGCTTATCGACTGGCACCATTACCACACCTTATCGGCCTGGCGAAAGCTTCTAAGCAAAGAGCCGGAGAGGCCTCAGGGAATTTATTTCTGGGGTGGTGTAGGCCGTGGTAAAACCTATTTGGTTGATACTTTTTTTGAGAGCTTGCCAGTTGAACGTAAATGGCGCATTCATTTCCATCGTTTTATGCATCGAGTTCATAACGAACTAAAAATGCTGGATAAGCAAAGTGATCCGTTACGTATTGTGGCGGACAAGATCGCCGATGAAGCACTAATTGTCTGTTTTGACGAGTTTTTCGTACAGGACATTACCGATGCTATGTTGCTGGGTAAGCTGTTTGAGTATTTATTTGAGAGGGGTGTGGTGTTGGTTGCCACGTCGAATATTATTCCGGACGATCTTTATAAAAATGGCCTGCAACGAGCGCGTTTTATTCCGGCGATTAAACTTATCAAGCGGCACTGTGAAGTGGTGAATGTTGACAGTGGTATCGACTACCGCTTAAGAACACTGACACGAGCTGAAATTTTTCACTCACCGCTGGATGACCAGGCTGATAAAAACTTATGGCAGTATTTCAAAGAGCTGGCACCGGAGTGCAAAGACCGGTACGAATCAGACTGTATTGATATCGAAGGTCGGGATATTGACGTAAGAGCCGAGTGTGACGACGTTGTGTTCTTTGATTTTACTTCTATTTGTAAAACTGCACGCAGCCAAAACGACTACATGGAGATAGCGCGAATTTATCACGCTGTCCTGATCAGTAATGTCGAACAAATGGGCGCGGGAAAAGACGATACCGCCAGACGTTTCATCGCGTTAGTGGATGAATTTTATGAGCGTCGGGTGAAGCTGATTTTATCTGCAGAAGTGGATATCGAATCGTTATATACCGAAGGCCAGTTAACTTTTGAGTTCCGTCGCTGCGTCAGCCGTTTGCAGGAAATGCAGAGTCAGGAATATCTTGCTATGGCACATAAAGCATAAATTTCAGAAAATGCGTGATCTTTAACCGCATTTTTCCTATAATCCGCGCAGCCCACGTTACAGTCCGTTGTGTTACCTAACGTAATGCAGCGGTCGCAGCAGATAACTGAATGATATTTATCATTTTTTTATTGTTGTGATTCGCGGGGAAGCCCGGAATTACTGTCCGTGAACTTTTAAAATGTAGGTTTTATACAATGAAAACATTTGTAGCCAAGCCAGAAACGGTAAAACGCGACTGGTACGTAGTAGACGCTGAAGGCAAAACTTTAGGTCGTTTAGCTACTGAAATCGCTCGTCGTTTACGCGGCAAGCATAAGCCTGAGTACACGCCTCACGTTGATACCGGCGACTACATCGTCGTCATTAACGCTGAGAAAGTTGCCGTTACCGGTAACAAAGCTCAGGACAAGATGTACTACTCGCACACTGGATTTCCGGGTGGTATCAAATCAATCAGCTTTGAAAAACTGATTGCTAAGAAACCAGAGATGGTCATTCAGAAAGCGGTGAAAGGTATGTTACCCCGTGGTCCATTGGGTCGTGCCATGTTCCGTAAACTGAAAGTGTACGCAGGTACTGAGCATAACCATATTGCTCAACAACCTAAACAACTGGATATATAATACGGAGCAAGAACACTATGGCAGATAATCAATACTACGGTACTGGTCGTCGCAAAAACTCCACGGCTCGCGTATTTTTGCGTCCTGGTAGCGGCAACATCAAAATTAACAACCGTGAACTGAACGAATACTTCGGTCGTGAAACGGCTCAAATGGTTGTTCGTCAGCCGTTAGAGTTAGTTGAAATGACTGAAAAGTTTGACTTGTACATCACTGTAAATGGTGGTGGTACTACGGGTCAGGCTGGTGCAATTCGTCACGGTATTACCCGTGCATTAATGCAGTACGACGAAGCTCTACGTAGTCCGCTACGTAAAGAAGGTTACGTTACTCGTGACGCTCGTCAGGTTGAACGTAAGAAAATCGGCTTGCATAAAGCACGTAAACGTCCACAGTTCTCGAAGCGTTAATTCGTCTTCATTTATTGTGGCAAAACCCAGCTTCGGCTGGGTTTTTTTATGTCTGATCGAAATAGAAATACCGCGATAATAGCGGCTATTAAGCTTGTAAAAAGTGTGTCTTTTCATTATCATCTCAAAGCATTTTCTGTAATCCGCATAAGCGGACAAAGCAGCAGCTAATTCCCGACTTCGCGACAAAGTATCGTGGAGCGTCCAAAACTGGAGAGTAGATGGATGAGCAATGCGCCTGTAGATAAAGGCCGCCGTCGTTTTTTGACTGTCGCAACCTCTGTGGTAGGTGGTGCCGGAGCGCTAACAGTAGCCGTTCCCTTCATAAGATCATGGAACCCAAGTGCGAAAGCGAAAAACGCGGGTGCGCCCGTAGAAGTGAATATACGCAAGGCTGAACCTGGCCAGCTAGTCCGTGTGAAATGGCGCGGAAAGCCAGTCTGGGTAGTGCGTCGTACCCCCGATATGCTGGAAGGGTTGTCTAAAGTTGAAGATCGGCTTCGCGACCCTAATTCGGAAGAACCACAGCAGCCTGAGTACGCTCAGAACCAACACCGTTCAATCAAGGAAGAATTCTTTGTCGCCGTTGGTATCTGTACCCATTTAGGTTGTTCCCCGTCCTATCTCGAAAAGGGAATGGGAGACCATGTTGATGGCGTTGAATCTGGTTTCTTCTGCCCGTGTCACGGTTCGAAGTTTGATATTGCAGGTCGTGTTTTTGAAAGCGTTCCAGCACCTCTGAACTTAGTCGTGCCGCCGCATTATTTTATCGACGAGAACACCATTTTGGTGGGTGAAGATAAGGGGCAAGCATAATGTTTAAGCGATTTGTAGAGTGGATGGATGCCCGCATCCCCATGACAAAAACCTGGAACATCCACCTGGCACAGTATCCAGCTCCGAAAAACTTCAACATGTGGTATGTTTTCGGTTTCTTGGCAACTATTGTATTAATTAACCAAATTCTGACCGGTATTTGGCTTACCATGAACTACGTACCAAGTGCCGAAGGCGCATTTGCTTCGGTCGAGTACATCATGCGTGACGTTGAATACGGTTGGCTGTTGCGTTACATGCACTCCACTGGGGCATCAGCGTTTTTCGTGGTGGTCTATCTGCATATGTTCCGCGGCATGATGTACGGTTCTTACCAAAAACCACGGGAATTAATCTGGTTGTTTGGTATGTTCATCTTCCTGGTATTAATGGCGGAAGCCTTCATGGGCTACTTGCTACCATGGGGACAAATGTCATACTGGGGTGCTCAGGTTATTATCTCCTTGTTCGGTGCAATTCCGGTTATTGGTGATGATTTAACTTTGTGGATCCGCGGTGACTACGTTATTTCGGGCGCTACGTTAAACCGTTTCTTTGCACTGCATGTCATTGCTTTACCATTAGTGCTGGTTATTTTGGTCTTCTTGCACATCGTCGCTTTGCACGAGGTCGGTTCTAACAACCCCGATGGTGTTGATACGAAGAAGCCTAAAGGCTCGGTTCCTGACGAAGAGAAGCCGAAATTTAAGTTCCATGAGCGCTTCACGAACAAGAAAGACATTGTTGATTCCATCCCGTTTTATCCTTATTACATCCTTAAGGACATGTTCGGTTTTGGTATCTTCTTGTTCTTCTTCTGTTACGTTATTTTCTTCAATCCGGAAATGGGCGGCTTTTTCCTTGAGCCACCGAACTTCGAGCCAGCGAACCCGCTGAAGACACCAGAGCACATAGCTCCGGTATGGTACTTCACTCCGTTCTACGCTATTTTGCGCGCGGTTCCGGATAAGCTATTTGGCGTCATTCTCATGTTTGCTGCCATTGCCTTCCTGGCCTTATTGCCTTGGTTAGACCGTGGTCGAGTACGCTCAATTCGTTATCGTAGCCTATTGCATAAGCTGAACTTAACCGTATTCGCGATCAGCTTCGTTGTACTGGGTTATCTGGGAACTCAGCCTGCAACTCCTGTTGCAACCGTGTTCGCACAGATATTTACGTTCCTGTACTTTGCATTCTTCGGGCTGCTCTGGTTCTACAGTAAGCGCGAGAAGACTAAACCGGTACCAGAAAGGGTGACGTCGAAATGAAAAAACTGTTAATCGCTCTTATAACTTTGATTCCGTCGCTGGTTTTTGCGGCGGGTCCTGAAGTTCCATTAGATAAGGCCGAAGTCGATTTACACGACAAGGCCTCGTTGCAACGCGGTGCGCAGTTATATATGAACTACTGTCTGGGTTGTCATCAGCTGGAGTATCATCGCTATAACCGCACCTTTGAAGATCTTGGTATCCCACAAGAGCTGGGTGAGAAGCACTTACAGTTTACTGGCAATAAAGCCGGTGATCTTATTACCAATAATATGAATTCAGATTCCGCTGCGAATTGGTTTGGTACAGCTGTACCGGACTTAACCAATGTTGCTCGTGTACGTGGTGCGGACTGGATTTATACTTATTTACGCTCATTTTATAAAGATGAAAGTCGCCCATTTGGGGTTAACAACGCAGTATTCCCTAACGTGGGTATGCCGCATGTGCTGGAAGAACTTCAGGGGCTTCCTGAAAAAACCTACGAAGAGCGTATGATAGACGGCGAAATGAAAGACGTTTACGTTGGTATTAAAACCGATGGAAACGGTCGCCTGTCTGAAAGCGAGTACGACCAAGCGATGCTAGATTTAACAGCGTTCCTGGTATACACCGGTGAGCCTATGTTGTTAGAGCAGCGTCGAATGGGTTGGTTTGTCTTTGGTTTCCTGCTGGTATTCACTATTTTGGCATGGTTACTTAAGAAAGAGTTTTGGAAAGACCTCAAATAATCGAGGCTTATCAGTCTGTTAGACAACGACTTAGTAAAGGGTGGCTTGCCACCCTTTTGCCGTTGATATTATCTGGAGAAAGGAATGGCTGTTGCAGCAAATAAACGCTCAGTAATGACGTTATATTCAGGAAAGGATGACTTAAAGAGTCATCAGGTACGTCTGGTGTTAGCTGAGAAAGGTGTTGGTGTCGAAATTACGTATGTGACCGACGAAAGTACGCCGGAGGATCTGTTACAGCTTAACCCGTACCCAGAGGCTACGCCGACTCTTGTTGACCGTGAACTGGTGTTATATAACGCACAAATTATCATGGAGTATCTTGATGAGCGTTTCCCGCACCCGCCACTGATGCCGGTGTACCCGGTTGCTCGTGGTACAAGTCGTCTTATGATGTACCGTATTGAACGTGACTGGTACAGTCTGGCTGAAAAAATTCAGCAAGGCGATGCACAGGCAAGGCAGGAACTGAAAGAAGGCATACTTTCTTTGGCTCCTATATTTGCCGACACGCCTTATTTCATGAGTGAAGAGTTCAGCTTAGTCGATTGTTATTTGGCACCTCTGCTATGGCGTTTACCAGCTTACGGCATTGACCTGGAAGGGCAAGGTGCAAAAGAGATCAAGCAATATATGGTACGTTTATTTGAACGCAAAACGTTCCAGGACTCTTTAACGGAAGAAGAGAAAGAGCTCGCCCGTCATTAATTTCATCGACGTCGAGGAGTAGTGCTATGACGCCGAAAAGACCTTATCTACTTCGTGGACTGTACGAATGGATTGTTGATAACGATCTGACTCCGCACTTGGTTGTTGACGCAACCATTGTCGGCACGGTTGTGCCACAAAACTTTGTGAGTGAAGGCCAGATAGTTCTTAATATTTCACCAACAGCAGTTCAGAACTTACAGTTGGCGGACCATGAGGTGCGTTTTAACGCACGTTTTGGTGGGCAGCCCATGCAGGTTGTTGTTCCTATGACGGCGGCATTAGCCATATACGCCCGTGAAAATGGAGCTGGTGCTATGTTTGAGGCCGAGCCCGAGTTGGATAAAATGCCCGAGCTTGACGAAGAAGAGCAGAGCAACACCGAAACTGAGCAAAAGTCAGCGAAGAAAAAGCCCAACTTAAAAGTTGTTAAGTAAGAATTTAAAGCACTAACGCTTAATGGTTAGTGCTTTAATGACTCGTCCTACACCATCAACATTTCTTGCAACTTCAACAGCAGCCTCTGCTTCCGCCTGACTAACATGGCCTAGCAGAAATACCTCGCCGTTTTCTGTTACCACTTTTATGTTGGTGGCATCTATGGACTTATTATTCGCAAACTTAAGTTTCACTTTACTGGTTATCCAGCTGTCGCCTGCGCGAACCGTTGCAGAAGCTTTTGAGCCAATACGCAGTTGATTGAAAATTTTATTAATGCCATTAGTATCTCTAATGACATCTTCTGCTCTTCTTTTCAAACTCTCGCTGGGCACCTGGCCAATCAACAGCACGTTGGTATCGTAGCTCACCGCAATGACGCGAGAATCCTCAAGCTGCTCATCGTTCCCCAGTTTGGCATTCGTTTTCATTTCAATAGTTTGATCGTCTACCTGCGTGCCTATGGTACGTGGGTCTGTTGCAGACGAGATACCAACTGCGGCAGCGCCAACTGCGACAGCAGCGCATCCTTGTAAGGCTAACAAGCTGATAAAAATGACGGGTAAAGCGAGTTTAGATAAAGTCATACGCGTCAGTGCTCCTGAGGGAAGATAGTATTTTCTATTTGTTCACATAGACCATGGACAATAAATAACTGGGTTTCCAGTATACGAGCGGGATTTAAACTTGGCACACGCAGTTCTATGTCATTAGCCCCTAATAAACCGGAAACAGAGTCATTACCTTCTCCGGTTAGGGCAATGATTAACATGTCGCGGCTAATTGCTGTTTCCATAACGGAGGTTAGTTCTTCATTTTCCTGATTATCGGCTATAACTATCAAAATGTCGCTAGCCTGACCTAAGGCAGCCAGTTGCTTTTGCTTGCCCGAATTGAGGGCCAGCACTGGAAAAGGAGGCCGTTCGAGCTTCATCCCCTCTGTCATGAGATTGGAAAAATGCTGTGCAACCACTCCTGTGGTTCGGTCTCCGCAGCAAAAAACGCGTTGACCATTGAGCAGGTTAGCCACTAACAACTCCACTGTGGTTGCCATGTCATCGGTCAGGCTCTCAACTGCGGAGATCTGTGTCTGTATGCTCTCTGTGAAAAGCGCTTTAATTAGCTCGTCATTCATAATTAGAATGCGTCCTTAAACCATTCAATTTTTGTTGGGTGACCGACTATTGCAATAACATCAAAACGTATTGCTGCGGTATGTTCGTCTATATTATTACTGAGTAAATAGTAACGAGCAGTATGCCTTACACGCCTACATTGTTGCGGCTTAATTTGCTCAAGTACTGAAGCGAAGTGCTCATGTTGCCGATACTTAACCTCGCAAAAGACCCAGTAATCTCCGTCTCGGGCTATAATATCAATTTCACCGCCGTCAATGCGGTAATTTTTGCAAATAATTGTAAGGCCATTTTTTTCCAGAAATTCTGCCGACAGTAACTCCGCGTGCTTACCTGTTGCTACTTCCTGCATTATTTGACTCCTTAGCTAAGGCTATTTTCCCCTTAGTAAAGGTAGCCCAGGTTAGTTCACGTTGAACCACTGAGTCATTGATGTGGAGGTTGCCACTAAGTCCGCTCCAGGTGAGCCCCGGCATACGGTTCATCATTTCTAATCGTTGTATTAATGACACACTGTCATATCCCATTGCGGCTAACCTTGCTAGTGAAAGTCCCCAACCATTGCGTAGCTCAAGCCACTGAGTTAAAAGCAAATTATTACCGGCATCTGAAGCTAACCAGGGAATGTCAGAAAAGATAATACCGTTAAGATCAGAATCCCCTAAGCGGTTTTTAAGTTCGTGAGTCGCAGAACTGGCGTACACCTGAATGGGTGCGGCAAAAGGTGAAACACTGACATCAATAAAAGGTTTTAACAGACGAGTTTGTTGTAAGTTTCCCGGCAGATAAATAGCGCTGATATCTCTCCGGCTTCGTTCCTGCTCATCAACAATGATCTTTCCAGCGGCTATTTTCACTGCCCGAATGCGCTGCTGACTGTCAGTTAGCCCCAGAGAGCTTTCCACCGTTGCTTTCATGTCCGCGCGTTCCGAAAAGTAAGAAACTTTGGGGTCTCCCGCCTGCTCATTATCCCAACTCGATTTAAAGGCATCGACCATTCTACATCCGTTGGACGTATCGGCGGCGATGATCATGGCACTTTTAGCTCCTGGAAGTTTCTGATTGATGCGCTGTGCAGCTTGCCGGGCTTCTGTATCAGGAGTTAAGGCGAAAAATGCGCTATTAGCAGAGGAGTCCGCTGATTCTCTTTCAATCTGGTTTAGAAAAATCTGAGGTACATCACTGGGTGGCTGCTCAGCCCAAAGCGCAACATTCTCTTTTAAAAGGGGACCGATAATACCAACCGGGTTCAGTGACTTTATCTGCTCTTTATGTGCCGCAATGTCACCTTGTTCGCTATCAATAAAAACCACTTGTACTTCTTTTAATTCTCCTGTGCGGGCAATAATGCCATCGCGTACGGCCTGACCTTGTTGTTGGTATTTTCCAGATAAGGGTAATAGGACCGCAATGACGGGTTTGGATGTCTTCTCGTTATCATTCCTGATTTCTGTTTCCTGCCATCTTTCTACCATCTCGACTGCAGCGTGCTCGCTATAGCCTTGCAACCATTGGCTTAGGTAAGCAGACAGTTGTTCCGGGTTGGTCATGGCCTGATGATGGTAGTCAACTAAACGCCACCAACCCGCTAGAGCTAAATCAGTCGGACGTTGCTGTGGGAGCTCAGATTGGGTGACCCGGCTGGCAACAGACCATATGGTTTCTGCGCTGGATTGTTCAGCAAAACGCTGAGCGTCGACCTGCCACACCAAAGCTTGCCAGTAGTTTTTTTGCTGGTAAGCGGCTTGAGACAGCAATTGTAAGCTCAAAGCGCGAAATTCGCGTTGGTTAAACTGTGTATAAACGCTCTCAAGTTCATCAATAACCTGGGGCCATTGTTCTTGTTCTGCTGCCCAACGAGCTTTAGCCAGGTGATAGTACTTTTGACTATGCCGGGTAATTTTTTGAGGGCTTAATTGAGACAACACGGCTACAGCCTGCTGCCATTTTTGTTCATTCTGAAACGCATTAGCTGCGCGTATTAAAGCGGAGTGCTGTTCAATATCGTTGGCGGCAGCGCGGGCTTCATCTAACCAGTCCTGAGCCGATTTTTCTTCAGTTAAACTCAAGTCCTGGTCGGCGACATCTGCGGTTTTGTCGGGCGTTTCAGTTTTCCGGTCAGGGGCAGAGGTACACTGAGTGAGTACCATGAGTGCCAGTAGAGCTAAAAATACAAATGACTGAGTTCTAAACACTGTAAGGTTCCGCTTTGGTGCCTGTTCGGTGATACTATAAACGGCATTGACGTTGGAAACAAACTGAGACTCATTATGACAAACCCGGGGACCCTTTATATTGTACCCACGCCTATCGGGAATTTAGGCGATATGACCGAGCGGGCAATAAAAACATTAGCCGATGTAGCAGCCATAGCTGCAGAAGATACGCGCCATACGCGGAAGTTAATGCAGCATTATGGCATACAAAACGACGTGTTTGCGCTGCATGAGCATAACGAGACTCAGCGCGCGGATGCGGTTATTGAACGCCTGCAGCAAGGCGATTCCCTGGCATTAGTCAGCGACGCGGGTACGCCACTTATTAATGACCCGGGTTATGTGCTGGTACAACGGTGTCGTCAGCATGGCCTCAAAGTAGTTGCACTGCCGGGTGCCTGTGCCGTAACCGTAGCACTGTCTGCGGCTGGCTTGCCTACCGACCGCTTTACCTTTGAAGGTTTTTTGCCTTCTAAGCCGCAGCAACGCCGGGCAAAATTAGACGCGTTAAAAACAGAACCAAGAACCGTTGTTGTTTATGAAAGCCCACACAGAATTCTGCATACCCTGGCCGATATGAATGCCGTGTTGGGGACAGAAAGGCAGTTGGTACTGGCGCGTGAACTGACGAAGCAGTTTGAAACCTATTTAAATGGCAGTGCTGCAGAGTTATTGCAGGTTTTAACAGACGACAGCAACCAGCAGCGGGGAGAAATGGTGTTACTGATATCACCCTTGCAGCAAGAAACGGAAGCCAGTGACGGCCCTGGAGAGGCGGCTAAGCGCACCTTGCTGTTGTTACTGGAGGAGTTGCCATTAAAGAAAGCGGCTGCTGTCACTGCGAAAATTCATGATGAACGTAAAAACGTGTTGTATCAGTGGGGGCTGGAGAATAAAAACAAAGATTGAGTTAAAGCCTGGCGCAGCGTAGAATCCTCCGCGGAGAGCTGGCCAGACAATCGCCGCCTGTTTACAGGGGGAGGAAAGTCCGGGCTCCATAGGGCAGGGTGCCAGGTAACGCCTGGGCGGCGTAAGCCGACGACTAGTGCAGCAGAGAGTAAACCGCCGATGGCTGCTTGCAGCACAGGTAAGGGTGAAAGGGTGCGGTAAGAGCGCACCGCGCAACTGGTAACAGTTTGCGGCACGGTAAACTCCACCCGGAGCAAGGTCAAATAGGGGTTCTTTGGCGCGGCCCGCGTTGAACCCGGGTAGACTGCTTGAGGGTCAGGGCAACCTGATCACTAGATGAATGATTGTCCACGACAGAACCCGGCTTATCGGCCGGCTCTCCACCTTATTCCTCTTTTCGACTTCAGAACTGCCATTTTCGCAAAAAGTCTAATAACTTATCTAAAGTCAGGGGTTCACTAATAAAGTAGCCTTGAGCAAAGTCACATTGTTGTTGCTGCAATAACTCCCATTGCCGCTTAGTTTCCACGCCTTCAGCAATAACGTCGATATCAAGGGCTCTGGCCACCCTAAGTAAAGCGTCTAATAAAGCAACCTGCACGCGGTCATCAGGTGCCTGGTTCAAAAAGCTTCTGTCTATTTTTATATAGTCGACAGGGTAACGCTGCAGGTAATTAATGCTTGAGTAACCGGTACCAAAATCATCAATGGCCAGTTGTACTCCTTGCGAGCGCAGGTAATGCAAAATTTGTAATTGCCGCTGCTTATTACTCATTAACAATGATTCAGTAATTTCGAAAGTGATGCTTTCAGCTGGTATACCGTGTTGCTTGATGCAAGACAGCCACTGTTTAGCGACTTCCATATCGTTCAGCTCTCGCTCTGAGCGGTTAATTGAAACTTCAATAGGGTACCCGGACTTATGAACGGTAACCCAGTCAATACAAGCTTGCTCCAGAACAAATTGCCCCAGCTCGTGAATTAACCCCGTGCGTTCAGCAACCGGAATGAACTCAGCGGGAGAAATGACGTTTCCATCTTCATCTTTCCAACGAAGTAAGGCTTCACATTTGGTGACTTTGCCGGAACTAAAATCAACAATAGGCTGATAAACTAGCGAGAATTCATGTCGCTTTAGGCCGTCCCGCATTCGGTTGTGAATGGTATTCTGGCGTTCGGTTTGCGCTCTTAGTTCGTCATTAAAGAAGTAGTGGGTGCGACGCCCTGCGGTTTTTGCGGCGTACATGGCCAAGTCTGCATTTTTGAGAAGCTCGGCAGCTTTCATGCCATCGTCAGGGTACAACGCAATACCAATGCTGCAGGTGGTTTGTATTTGGTTCTGACGTAATGTAAACGGTTCGCTTAAATGACGATTAATTTGGGTTGCCAAATCATTAATGACTTCATGTGACTTGAAGCGATTAATCACCACAACAAATTCATCGCCGCCAATACGGGCGATAAAGTCAGAACCCCGCAGTTGACTCCTTAAACGTTCCGCAACTGACACCAGTAACTCATCGCCGGCGTCGTGTCCCAGGCTGTCGTTAACTTCTTTAAAATGGTCAAGGTCGATAAACAAAATAGCAAAATGCTGATCATTGCCGCTCTGAGTTAATTGATTGAGATAGTCAACAAAGGCTCGACGATTAGGCAAGTCGGTGATTGAATCGAAGTTTGCCTGCCGGTCAATCGTTGTCAGAGCTGTCCGTAAACGACTCTGGGTTGCGACCAAATTATACATAAAAGCAATCATTAAGAATGAGAGTGTCCAGCCGGCAATTATGATGATCCAATAAATATTATCGCGTTTAGCCCAGCCATTATCTTTCGGCGCAAGAGCCAGTATCCATTGGCCGGAGGATACATCGATTTCAATGGCGACATAATCTTTTTGCCATACGGACGGATCGCCACGTTGAAATAACTCTTCGCTATCTTTAATGTTCTTTTTCAGCGCGAATAGATAATCATCAACTGAAGTCAAACCGCTACTGATCATTAACTGCTCAATATCAATAACAACCGCAATAACGCCCCACAGCGAGTTATCGATAAAAACCGGGGCCCGTGCAATTAGTGCCCAGCCGCCTTGCACTAATTTGACAGGGCCGTCAATAATGATGCTTTTGCGTTGAATGGCTTCCTGAACACTCTTGAACTGTTCGGGTGAAGCTCGGTAATCAAAACCCAGCGCGTCCTGGTTTGGCACTAAAGGATAGAGAAATTCGATAATAAGGTTAGGGGCCAGAGCCACATGACGAACAGGGAGGTCATTGTCTATTAGTTCTTGCACCAGTAAACGATAGCGTTCTGCGGAAATGTCAGGGGAAAGTTTTATTTCAGCCTGCAGCGCACGAGCGGTGGTCAGCGAGGAATTAATCTGGCCTTCGAGTGCGGCGCGTAACCTGCCTAAGCGTTCGGTAGCCACACGCTTACGTGACTCTATCACTTGCGAGTGTTGATTTTCCGCAAACCAGATAACGCCGGTCACCAGCACGCAAAAGCTTACCAATATGACAAATAAGTAGCGCTTCATTGAGTATCACAGCTAGCTAAAACTCAGTCGAGTATCGCATAAAAATCGCACAACCCATAGCAGAAAAACTATTTTGCACGTTGCATCAAGCGCTTAATGTAAATTTCTGTGAAGCCCTGACAAATAAAGAGGTTTTTTCTTGACAGTGGGAAACAGTGACACCTAGACTGTAACATTGTGGGGATTTGTGGATAATAGTGGATCACAATGATCAGGTGGGATCATGTTCCGAGGTGCAACAACATTAAGTCTGGATAGCAAAGGACGTTTGGCCATACCGGCCAAGTACCGTCATGCGTTGTCATTAGACTGTGAAGGCAAAATGGTCTGCACGATTGATATTAAGCAACCGTGCCTTTTGCTGTACCCGCTTCCCGAGTGGCAAATCATAGAACAAAAACTCACTCGATTATCCAGTATGAACCCCGCAGAACGTCGCTTACAGCGGCTTCTGTTAGGCCATGCCGACGACTGTGAAATGGATAAAAACGGTCGTCTGTTATTGTCAGCTCCATTGAGACAACACGCCGGTTTAGAAAAAAAACTGATGCTTGTCGGGCAGCTGAATAAATTTGAAGTTTGGGATGAAGACGCCTGGCATGAACAAGTGGCGCAAGATATGGATGTTGAACGCGAAGGTGACTTTACTCTCAACGAACGACTAGAAGACTTTTCATTATAATGATAACAACGTCACCGCAACACGTTTCGGTGCTACTGGAAGAGTCGATACAAGCATTAGCGACTGATCCGCAAGGCACATATATTGACGCCACATTTGGTCGTGGCGGACATACACGTGCGCTTCTTAATCAGTTAGGTGACAAGGCCCGGGTAATTGCTCTTGACCAGGACCCTGAGGCCATTGCTGCGGCAAAATCCTTCGACGACGATCCCCGTTTTCAAATTATCCACACTCCTTTCTCAAACCTGCAACAGGTGCTTGATGACTTGCAACTGAACCAGCAAGTGACGGGCATTTTATTTGACCTTGGTGTCTCCTCCCCACAATTGGACGATGCTGAGCGAGGCTTTAGCTTTATGCGTGACGGTCCGCTGGATATGCGGATGAACACCAGCAGCGGCGAAACAGCGGCTGAATGGCTTAATCGTGCAGAAAAAGACGACATTAGTTGGGTTCTTAAAGAGTATGGTGAGGAACGTTTTGCTCGCCGTATTGCCAGCGCCATAGTTATGGATCGCGAGAAAAAGCCTTTCACCCGCACGAAGCAGCTTGCGGAAATGATTGCCCGTGTGAGCCCGGTAAAAGAAAAGCATAAACACCCGGCAACGCGCACATTTCAGGCCATACGAATTCATATCAACCGCGAGTTAGAGCAAATAGAACAAGCTCTCGAAGCGTCGCTTTCTGGTTTGAAAGAAGACGGGCGGTTGGTGGTTATTAGCTTCCATAGCCTGGAAGATCGCTTAGTTAAACGCTTTATCCGTAAACACAGCGAAGGCAAGCAACTGCCTCCGGGGTTACCGGTAACTGAAGCCGAACGAAATAAAGACAAAACATTGGAAAAAGTGGGTAAAGCGATTAAGCCGGGCAAGGCAGAAGTCCAGGAAAACCCGCGTTCACGTAGCTCTGTGCTGCGTATTGCCAGGAGGGTTCGCAATGACTAAACAGCGTTACCCAAGCCTGACCAAAATGTTACTTCAAGATCTGCTGCAACATAAGTGGATAGTGTTGCTGAGCGTGGTGGTTATTGTTAATGCACTAAGCATTGTTTATATCGCGCATTTGAATCGGCAATTAACAGCTGAGCGCGACGACTTACTCTCGTATCGCGACACTCTGGACAGAGAGTGGCGGCACCTTGTGATTGAGCAGAACTCGCTGACTGAACACAGTCGAGTGGAGCGTATCGCGCAGGAACAGCTTGGTATGCGTGACGTTGCGCCAGAGCAGGAGGTACTTGTCTCATGGCAGTGACTCGTCGCAAAAAACGTGCAGAGCCAGCCGGCACTCGCTGGCGTTTTTATACCGCAGTGTTTTTACTGTTCGGTGTTTTTTCCGTACTCATTGCACGTGCTGCCTATATCCAGGTCATTAGTCCCGATGCGTTTTCGCTGCAGGGCGATATGCGCAGTTTAAGGTCAGCCAGTGTTGCGGTTGAACGAGGAACCATTGTTGACCGCAATGGCAGAGAACTGGCGGTCAGCGTTCCGGTAGAAACCGTGTGGGCAGATCCCAAGCGAATTGCAGAAAAAGATGCGTTGGCAGACGAGCGTCGCTGGCAGGCTCTGGCGGAAACCTTCCGCATGAATCGCAATGAGCTGGTGAGCAAAGTGGAAGATGAGTCAAAACGCTTTGTTTACCTACAGCGAAAAGTGACGCCGTCAGAAGCGGATTACGTGAAACAATTGAAAATACCGGGTGTGTATTTAAAAACTGAGTCTCGGCGCTATTACCCAACAGGTGAAATCAGTGCTCATTTAATTGGGCTGACCGATATCGACGGTGCAGGCCAAGAAGGCCTGGAGCTATTGTACGACGAACACTTAACCGGCACACCGGGCAAACGAGTTTATCGCAAGGACGCGCAAGGGCGGGTTGTTGAAGAAATTAGTCAGACAGACGCACAACAACCAAAACAGCTGACACTGAGTATCGACCAACGTGTTCAGGCAACTGCTTACACCGAACTGAAAAAAGCCGTGCGCTACAATCAGGCAACTTCAGGCTCGGCAGTAGTGCTTAATGTCGAAACCGGTGAAGTTCTGGCTATGGTCAATAGCCCGTCCTTTAACCCAAACAACCGTGCGGAATTGCAGTCTTTCAGAATGCGTAACCGTGCGGTAACTGACAGCTACGAACCAGGCTCAACGATGAAACCTCTGGTGATTCTCAGTGCGCTAGAGAATGGCCGACACAAAGCGGGCGATAGCATTGATACCAGCCCGGGCTGGTTGAGAATCGGCGGACGTCGCGTCAGTGACCCTCGCAACTATGGCGAACTGTCGTTGACCGAGGTGCTGAAACATTCCTCCAATGTTGGGGTGACCAAAATAGCTCTGGATTTGGGCATTGAACCACTATTGCAAACCTATGCCGACGCAGGCTTTGGTAACGATACCGGCATTGCTCTATTGGGGGAAAGTATCGGTATTTTAGGCGATCGTCGCCGTTGGTCTGAATTTGAAATTGCGACGCTTTCATACGGCTACGGGCTGTCAGCAACGACTCTGCAACTGGCGAATGCCTATAACATTATTGCAAACGGTGGTTTGAAACGGCCGCTTACAATATTCCGTCAGGAGTCACCGTTACCCGCTGAGCAGGTGTTTAATCCGGACAACACACGAGCTGTTATGCATATGATGGAAGAGGTGGTGCGAGACGGCACGGCCAAAGCAGCTCAGGTTCCGGGGTATCGTGTAGCGGGCAAAACCGGGACAACAAGAAAAACGAAGACCGGTGGTGGTTACGGCGACGAGTATGTTGCTTTATTTGCTGGCATTGCGCCGGTCAGCGACCCGAAAATTGTTGTCGTGGTCACCATAAATGAGCCGGGTACCGATGATTACTATGGCGGTACAGCGGCGGCACCCGTATTCTCAAAAATTGTGTCTCAGACCATGCGTCTGCTGAATGTCGCGCCAGATAACATTGAAGACACTCGAGTTCGTGCTGCTGGCTTCGGGGGTGATGAATGATGAAACTGGCTGAGTTATTAACCATGCTGCCTGCTTCATTCGCTATTCCGGATGTTACTGTCAGTGGAATAAAATTAGATAGCAGGCAGGTTGCGAACGGCGACGTATTTGTTGCGATCCCTGGTTATGAAACCGATGGACGGGCTTATATTGATGCCGCTATAGATGCCGGCGCGGTAGCGGTTATTGCTGAAGCGCCCGGACTTGCGCTGGAACATCGCCGAGGTGCTGTGGTGATCGGCTTTAGCGGTGTGCGCGAGCACTTGTCACATATTGCAGGCACCTTTTTTGGTCACCCGTCAGAGAAAATGCAGCTGGTTGGTGTTACCGGAACTAACGGGAAAACATCGGTCACTCATATTATGGCTCAGTTGGCAAAAGCTCTGGGCATGGAAGCAGCGGTTATTGGTACCACAGGTAGTGGGCTCATCGGACGTTTGTTGCCTGAACGGCATACGACTCCAGATGCAGTTACCGTGCAACACCGACTGGCGACATTACTTGCAGAAGGCGCAGAGCTTGTGGCTATGGAAGTGTCTTCGCACGCTTTGATTCAGCGCCGTGTAGAAGCACTGCACTTTTCCGCGGCCGCTATTACCAACATCAGCCGTGACCATCTGGATTACCATGGCACCATGGAAAATTACGTTGCAGCGAAACAACGACTATTCGCCGACTTTGGTGTGCAAAACCGAATAGTTAATGCCGATGATGACACCCTGAGTCAGTGGCATAAAGACAACTTAGCGGATCTATGGATAAGCCTTAATGATAGCTCGGTAGAACCGTGCTTGCGCGCAACGGGGCTTCAGTTCCATGAGCAAGGCTCAGTATTTCAGATCAATTGGCAGGGCGAATCCTGCACCGTTGAGACACCTCTACTGGGGCGCTTTAATGTTTATAACCTGCTGTGTGCAGTAGCGGTTTTATTGAAGTTCAATAAGCCTCTGGCGGAAATTGGCCAGGCTTGCCGCAATTTGCTACCGGTTCCCGGGCGCATGGAAGCTTTTCATAACAAGCAGTCGCCATTAGTGGTGGTTGACTATGCCCACACACCAGACGCTTTACACCAGGTATTAAGTGCTTTGCGGCTGCACTGCAAAGGTCGTTTATGGTGCGTGTTTGGCTGCGGTGGCGACCGTGACCGGGGTAAACGCCCACAAATGGGCAAAGTCGCTGCAGACTACGCCGACGTCGTGGTTGTTACAGACGACAATCCAAGAACTGAGCCAGCGCAACAGATTATCGAAGACATTCTGACAGGTATTGCGGATAAAGAGCGGGTTAAAGTCTGGCCCGGCCGCCGCGAAGCCGTGATAAAAGCCATGCAGGAAGCAGCGCAAGACGATGTGGTTCTGCTGGCAGGCAAGGGACATGAAGACTATCAGGTTATCGGCACCCAACGTGTGGATTACAACGAAAGAGCAGTCGTGAGTGAATGGCTGCAAGGAGACTGCGCATGATTTCAGTATCACTGGAGTGGATCGCGGAACAGGTGGAAGGCCGCCTGGTTGGCTCTGATTGTAAAATAGACAAAGTATCAACGGATACGCGGGCGGATTTGCAGGACGCACTTTTCATTGCCTTAAAAGGAAAGAACTTTGATGCGCACGACTTCGTTGAGCAAGCTATAGCCAAAGGTGCTGCTGCCGTTATTTGTGAAAAGCAGCAGGACATTGACTGTCGGCAAATTATTGTCGAGAACAGCCGCCATGCACTAGGACGCCTGGGCGCAGCGGTGAAAGCCAGGGTTGCTCCGAGAACCGTCGCGGTTACCGGCAGTAATGGTAAAACCACAGTAAAAGAAATGCTGGCGGCCATTTTATCAATTCGTCATCCGGTATTGGCGACTCAGGGTAACTTTAATAACGACATTGGTGTTCCTCTGACTCTGCTGCGACTGGAAGAGCAACATAAATACGCGGTGGTTGAGCTGGGAGCGAATCACCCCGGAGAAATAGGCTACACCACTAATCTGGTCAAGCCCGACGTCGCTATTCTAAATAACGTAAGTGCTGCACACGTTGAAGGTTTTGGCAGTTTACACGGCGTAGCTCGTGCGAAAACTGAAATTTTCCGTGGAGTGGGGAGCCAGGGAACGGCTGTTACCCCCCGCGATTCCGAGTTTTACCCATGCTGGGAGCGCGCTTGCACTAATATGAACTGGAAAACCTTTGGTTTAACCGACAGTGCGGACGTGTTTGCCACAGATATCACTCTTAATGGAGAAGGGCACCCATCATTTACGCTTCATTTAAATGGGGAAGCCCGACAACTGACTTTAAAATTGAGCGGTCAGCACAACGTCTTAAATGCGCTTTCTGCGTCGGCTGCGGCCAGCGAATTGGGGATATCTCTGGATGATATTGTTACCGGTTTAGAGAAGGTTCAACCGGCAAAAGGGCGTTTAACTACCATAAAAGTGAGTGATCACTTACGTATCATTGACGACACATACAACGCCAGCGTTGCTTCCACCAAAGCCGCTCTCGATTTACTTGGAAGCTACAAGGGTTACCGAATTTTTGTCCTTGGAGACATGGGCGAACTAGGAGCTGATGCAAGAGCCTATCACGAAGAAATTGGTGAGCATGCTATTGGCTCCGGTATCAACAATTTATATAGCCTGGGTGTACTCAGCCAAAGTGCCAGCGAAGTCTTTAACGGCAATGGCGGCAAGCACTTTGGAAGCTTGCAGTCGCTGGTTGACTCTGTTTTACAAAGACTTACAGAACAGACAGGTAAACAGCCTGTCACAGTGCTGGTTAAAGGCTCACGCTCTGCACATATGGAGCGCGTTGTTGCAGCAATACAGCAGGCTGTCACAGTTGATGACAGCACAGAGGAAAAGCACGCATGTTAGTTTGGTTGGCGGAGTACCTAACCCAGTTTGAAAGCGCGTTTAACGTGTTTTCCTACTTGACCTTACGGGCAATACTGAGCGTTTTAACCGCTTTAGTTTTGTCATTGTGGTTAGGACCAACATTAATTCGCCGTTTGCAACGTCTGCAGATAGGACAAACGGTACGGGACGATGGCCCCGAAAGCCATCTAAGTAAAAGCGGTACACCGACCATGGGCGGTGTCTTGATACTAGCGGCGGTGCTGGGTTCATCACTACTCTGGGCCGACCTGGAGAATCGCTATGTATGGGTTGTGTTATTAGTAATCACCGGCTTTGGCATTGTGGGTTTTGTTGATGACTACCGCAAAGTAGTGCGCAAAGATCCGAAAGGTTTAATCGCCAAATGGAAGTACTTCTGGCAGTCGGTTATTGCCAGTATCGCAGCGGTCTACCTTTACTGGAGCAGCACTCAGGGCGCCGAGACGGCACTGATTGTTCCTTTCTTTAAAGACGTTATGCCGCAACTGGGCATGCTTTATTTGTTGATGGCCTATTTTGTCATTGTCGGTACCAGCAATGCGGTGAACCTCACTGATGGCTTAGATGGGCTGGCGATTATGCCGACCATTATGGTTGCCGCAGCATTGGGCATTTTTGCTTATGTTTCCGGCAACGTGAACTTTGCTGAATATCTGCAAATTCCTTATTTACCCTTAACCGCCGAATTGTTGGTGGTCTGCACCGCTATTGTTGGTGCTGGGCTGGGGTTTCTATGGTTCAACACTTATCCGGCACTGGTATTTATGGGCGATGTAGGCTCTCTGGCTTTAGGCGCTGCACTTGGCATTATCGCGATACTGGTCCGCCAGGAGTTGGTGCTGTTTATTATGGGCGGCGTATTTGTCATGGAAACGGTTTCCGTGATGCTGCAGGTGGGCTCTTACAAACTGCGGGGCAAACGTGTTTTCCGCATGGCGCCAATTCACCATCACTACGAATTAAAAGGTTGGCCTGAGCCACGAGTCATTGTGCGTTTCTGGATATTGTCGTTAATTTTTGTACTGATAGGACTCGCAACCTTGAAGTTGCGTTAAAAAATAATGAAAAAGATAGCCTGGCAGAATATGAAACACATTGTTGTCCTCGGTCTTGGAAAGACCGGGGTTTCTGTGCTGCGCTATTTACAAAATAAAAAGCAACAGGACAAAAAGCTGGCAAATGTTCAGATTCGGGTATTCGATTCTCGCAGTAACCCTCCTGGTCTCGACGAAGCCAAACAAATATTGGGCGATACTGAATTCCTGAATCGTCGCTGGGAGTTAGAAGACACGCTGGCGGCTGACTTAATTATTACAAGTCCGGGCATTGATCTGCGCGAAGAGCCGATAGTTTTAGCCCGGGATGCAAATATTCCGGTGGTTGGCGACGTCGAACTTTTTGCTCAAGAGTCGAATTTACCCGTCATTGCAGTAACCGGTTCTAACGGTAAATCCACTGTTACCCGAATGGTTGAGTTTATTGCTCAGAAATGCGGTAAGAATGTGGTTGCAGCCGGTAATATTGGTCTGCCGGTGCTGGAGTTACTGCAACAAAAAGAGCAGCCTGACGCTGTCATGCTGGAACTGTCCAGCTTTCAACTGGAGTCTGTAAGTAGTTTAAATCTAAAAGCTGCGGCACTTCTGAATATTAGTGCCGATCACATGGATCGCTACGGCACCATAGAAGAGTATGTTAAAGCCAAACAGCGCATTTTTACTAACGCGAAGACCTGGGTATTAAACCGACAGCAGCAGGACACCTGGCCACATCCAATTACCGGTAAGTTAATGAGTTTTGGCGATGACGCTCATCCCCAGCATTTTGGGCTATTGTCCGGCAATGTTGATCGCTCCAGTGGTCCGGTGGCAGTTACTTACCGCGGTAATGTTGTGCTCCGCGCCGATCAGTTAAAACTGCAGGGCATTCATAACTTAATCAATGTGCAGGCTGCTCTGGCGTTGTGTGAGGGCATTTCAATTGATGTCGAGCAAGCAGCCCGCGCAGTGAAAGAATTTAGCGGCTTGCCTCACCGTTGTGAACTCGTCAGCAGTGACGGTGATGTATTATGGGTTAATGACTCAAAAGCAACCAATATTGGGGCAACGGCAGCGGCCGTCGAAGGCCTTCGGCCAACGGTTAATGGACGTCTATTGCTTATTGCCGGAGGCCATGGCAAAGGTGCGGACTTCCGGGAGCTACAGTCAACTCTGGAGCGCGTCGATATTTTGCTGACTATAGGCGAAGACGGTCCGCGTTTGGGGCAGCTGTTCAACGGCTCGCGTCAGGTTAAGAGTCTGCAGCAGGCTGTTGAGCTGGCATCCTCTCTCGTTCAGGCAGGGGATATGGTTCTGCTGTCTCCGGCCTGTGCCAGTTTCGATCAGTTTGATAATTTCGAGCATCGTGGCGAGAGTTTCCGTCAGGCAGTGGAGGCGCTTTATGTCGACAGTGCGTGAAGAACAACTGAATCTCGAAATACCTGAGAGCCAGGCCAATACTCGGTTACAGCAGCTATTCGACTGGTTCCGGGGAACAACCAGTGAGCCTCTTTACGACCGGGTGCTGTTTGTTCTTGCCATGTCGTTACTGGCTTTTGGCTTTATTATGGTGACATCAGCCTCGCTACCAACAGCCGAGCGGCTAACCGGTAACCCTTTTCATTTTGCGATACGTCACGGCGTTTATATTGTTATCAGCTTAGTGATTATGCTGGCGACCTTGAGGGTTCCTACGCAAAGCTGGAATTTGCACAGCGGTAAGCTACTACTTATTGGCTTGATGATGTTATTGCTGGTGTTGATTATCGGCCACGAGGTGAATGGCTCTCAGCGTTGGATAAAAGTGGGGCCTATCACTATTCAGTCTGCAGAAATGGCTAAATTATTTTTCTGTATTTACATGGCCAGTTATTTGTCCCGTCGTGAAGACGAAGTGCGCGAAGCCGCCAAAGGCTTCATTAAGCCATTATTCCTGCTGTTTATTGCGGCAGTGCTGCTGTTGATGCAGCCAGACTTCGGTACTGTTGTGGTTCTGTCGGCGACCACTGTCGCTATGCTGTTCCTGGCCGGTGCCCGGTTATGGCAGTTCTTCGCGGTATTTCTTACCTGCGTGTTGGCGCTCATTCTTTTGATTATTGTTGAGCCCTACCGAATGCAGCGACTATTAACGTTCTTAGAACCGGAAAAAGACCCTTTTGGTGCCGGTTATCAGTTAATGCAGTCGCTTATTGCCTTTGGACAAGGGCAGTTTAGTGGTGCAGGCCTGGGTAACAGTATTCAGAAACTTCAGTATCTGCCTGAAGCTCATACCGATTTTATTATGGCAGTTATTGCCGAGGAACTTGGTTTCTTAGGTGTTCTGGCTGTCATTGCTACTGTACTTATGCTGGTTTGGCGGGCATTAGTTATTGGTCGTCGCTGTTTAATGCTGGAACAGCGCTATGGTGGATACCTCGCATACGGTATCAGCGTTTGGTTCAGTATTCAGGCCTTCGTGAATATTGGCGTCGCTTCTGGTGCTCTGCCAACGAAAGGGTTAACCCTGCCCATGGTCAGTTATGGCGGTAACAGCCTGATTGTGTCGGCGTTAGCCGTTGGTTTGTTATTACGGATTGACCACGAGCGCCGCATGACGGGTCGCAAAGTTGCGCCGCGCGGAGGTGCTGAATGAACCGCGTTCTAATCGCAGCCGCAGGTACCGGCGGACATATCTTCCCGGCTTTAGCCGTGGCTGAAGAAATGCGGAATAACGGCTGGCAAGTTGACTGGCTTGGTACTCAGGAAGGGCGTTTGGAAAGCCGTGTTATTCCGGCGGCGGGCTTTGCTTTACACAGTATTAGTATGACCGGGGTGCGCGGTCATGGCCTGAAAAGAAAGCTGTTAATGCCATTTACTTTAGCGAAAGCAGTTTTGCAGTGTCGACGTTTACTTAAAACGCTTCAGCCGCAGGTGGTCGCCACCTTTGGTGGTTACGTTTGTGCCCCAATGGGCTTAGCAGCAAAACTCTGCGGTGTGCCATTAGTGGTGCATGAACAAAATGCCATTCCGGGTATGACCACGCGTTTGCTGGCGCCAAAAGCCGACAAAGTCCTGCTTGGCCTGCCTGTTGCTTTGCCGCAGTGGAAACGCTATCCGGTGGTGGGTAACCCTTTGCGCAGCGGTTTATTGAAGCAAGCAGCTGAACAGCCCGACAACTCAAAAATGACCGATGAATTAAATTTATTGGTGGTTGGTGGCAGTTTAGGGGCGCAGGTATTGAACGAAGCGGTACCGGAAGCCGTCAAAGCATTAGATGGGGTAGAGCTAAATGTGGTGCATCAGTGCGGTGTGGGCCGTGAAGATGCCACAGAAAAAGCGTACGGGAATGCGCCGGCTCTAAAAGCGCTTACCGTAGCTGAATTTATTGATGATATGGGCGAAGCCTTTAGCCGGGCCGATCTGGTGATATGCCGAGCGGGTGCTTTAACCATTTCTGAACTGGCTGTTATGGGCGTCGCGTCCATTCTGGTACCTCTGCCTCACGCGGTAGATGACCACCAAACGGCAAATGCGAAAGTCCTGGAAAGCCGCGGTGCGGCAGTTTTAGTACCGCAAACTGAAGTTACCAAAGGTGCATTGCAGCAACAATTAAAACGTTTATTGCATGACAGGCAACAACTGTGGACAATGGCGCGTTTCGCTCGTCAGTGCGCTATGCCAGAGGCAACGCAACGACTAGCAAATGAATGTATGGAATATAAAAAGAGCGATGACTAGCATGACCGCAACCAACGCACAGCCATTTACTATTGTGAACGTACCGGAAATGCGCCGGGTACAGCGAATACACTTCGTTGGCATCGGCGGCGCCGGTATGGCGGGTATTGCGGAAGTTCTGTTGAACCAGGGGTACCAGATATCGGGCTCCGACATCGCTGAGAATACCAATACCGAGCGTCTGCGCAGTCTGGGTGCGACGGTCGTGTTAGGCCATATGGCCGAAAATATTGAAGGTGCCAGTGTGGTTGTGGTGTCCAGCGCTATTAAAACGGATAACGCGGAGCTCATTGCCGCTCACCAGTTACGTGTACCGGTTGTCCGCCGTGCAGAGATGCTGGCCGAACTCATGCGCTTTCGTCACGGTATTGCGGTAGCCGGAACACACGGTAAAACCACAACCACCTCGTTGGTTGCCAGTATTTTTGCCGAAGCGGATCGCGATCCAACTTTTGTCATCGGAGGCTTGCTGAACAGTGCAGGCTCTAATGCCCGGTTAGGTAACAGTAAGTACCTGATTGCTGAAGCCGACGAGAGCGACGCGTCGTTCCTGCATTTACAGCCGATGGTCGCCATAGTGACCAACATTGAAGCGGACCATATGGACACCTACGAAGGTGACTTTAATAAGTTACTGGACACCTACGTTGAGTTTCTGCATAACCTGCCATTTTATGGCTTAGCGGTTATGTGTGTGGATGATCCTGTGGTAGCCGACTTAATTCCGCGGCTGGGTCGTCAGACCATGACCTACGGCTTTGGTGAAGCCGCAGATATTCGGGCTATTAACTATAAGCAAACCGCCAGTGAGAGCTGCTTTACCATTTTACGCAAAGGCCTGCAGCCATTAGATGTCTGCCTTAATCTGCCGGGTAAGCACAATGTACTGAATGCACTGGCAGCGGTCGCAGTAGCCACAGACGAAGGCATTAATGACCAGGCAATTCAGTCGGCGTTAAATAAATTTGAAGGTATTGGACGACGTTTTCAGCATTACGGAAATTTTCCTGTACCGGGTAAAGAACAAGGTGAAGTCATGTTGGTGGATGACTACGGTCATCACCCGTCTGAGGTTGCGGCGACCATACAGGCCGCCCGCGAAGGTTGGCCTGAGCGTCGTCTGGTAATGGCATTTCAGCCGCACCGATATTCACGGACACGTGACTTATATGAGGACTTCGTCAACGTGCTTTCGCAAGTTGATGTGCTGCTGATGCTGGAAGTTTATAGCGCAGGAGAGACCCCGGTTAGTGGAGCTGACAGCCGCTCTCTATGTCGCTCGATACGACAGCGCGGGCAAATAGACCCTATTTATGTCGCAACAGTAGATGATATGCCGGAGGTGCTGGAGTCGGTTCTGGCCGCTGGTGACCTGCTGTTAACTCAGGGGGCCGGAAATATTGGTGCGCTGGCAAAGAACATAGCGACGGAGGTGCTGAGCAATGAACGCTGAGACCTTTGGTAAAGTCGCTGTCATGCTGGGTGGTAGCTCGGCCGAGCGAGATGTCTCGCTAAAATCGGGAATGGCCGTATTAAAAGGCCTAGTGGCTAAAGGTATTGATGCGCATGCATTTGACCCGGCAGCACATAGCCTGCAAGAACTGGTTGATGATGGCTACGAACGTGTATTTATCGCGCTGCATGGGCGTGGTGGCGAAGACGGCGCTATGCAGGGTGCATTACAAGTACTGGGCATTCCCTATACCGGTAGTGACGTTCTTGGCTGTGCTCTGGGTATGGATAAGGTGCGTTGCAAACAAATTTGGCACGCTTTGGGGTTACCGACAGCCAGCTGGCGGGTCATTACTCAAGAAGAAATAGAGCAAGTGAACGCCGAAGCCCTGTTGTTAGAGCTTGGTGGGCGCGTCATCGTTAAGCCGGCACGTGAAGGCTCATCCATTGGTATGAGCAGTGCCGATAGCGCACCGCGACTGGCGGCAGCGTTAAAACATGCCGCACAGTTTGATGACGACATTCTGGTTGAGCAGTGGATTGAAGGCCCTGAGTACACCATCGGCTTGCTAGACGGAAATGCTTTACCTGTTATTCGTCTGCAGACACCGCATGAGTTTTACGACTTTGAGGCGAAGTATCAGGCGAATGACACGCAGTATCACTGTCCTGCCGGGTTAAGTGATGAAGACGAAGCGAAACTTCGTAGCTTGGCTGAGCGGGCATTTTCAGCTATTGGAGCGAGTGGTTGGGGGCGTATCGATGTTATGCGCAGCGGCAATGGCGACTGGTTCTTACTCGAAGCCAATACCGTTCCGGGCATGACCGAAAAGAGCCTGGTACCTATGGCTGCAAAAGCCGCCGGATTAAGTTTTAACGATTTAGTGGAGCGCATTTTAGCGCAAACACTGGAGCGCTGATGATGGCAGCTGAACAGCGCCTGCGTTCTGTGAACTTTTGGTCGGGTGTGACAGTGCTATGCCTGACTATAGCAGGTGCCTTGGTTGGTATTTATCAGTTAAACCAGGTGCTGACTGACGAACAGCAAGTACCTTTAGCTGAATTAAATGTACAAGGCGAGTTGCAGTATACCGCCAACGAAGAGGTCAGAAAGGCCTTAACGGCAGAACCGTTGGGAAGTTTTTTTACAGCAGATGTGAACGAATTAAGGCGCCGGGTAGAGCAGTTGCCCTGGATACAAAAAGTCTCGATTCGCAAAGTCTGGCCTGACAAATTGTCGGTTTATGTGACGGAACACAAACCGGTAGCCATGTGGAACGGTGATCGCCTGATAAATGAGCAAAGTGATGTTTTTCGGGCAAATATAGAACAAGTGGATACGGCTTTGCCGCAGTTGTTTGGGCCGGAAAACGCCGTAGAGGAAACCTGGAAAGAATTTAACCGGGTGCAGCAAATGTTGGCAGTGAATGGCTTTCAGGTAAGGGCACTAAGGTTAACAGAGCGATTTGCCGTGAGCGTAGTTTTAGCTCAGGGAATTGAAGTGAAATTGGGGCGCGAAGCAACGCTAGAGAGAATAAAACGGTTTATCGATGTGTTTCCCAGCATCGTTGAACATGAAAAAAGTAAAAACAACGAAATCGATACTGTGGATTTACGATATGACACCGGGGCTGCAGTGGCCTGGCGTGAAGCAAAAAGTGAGAGTTAGACGGTTATGTCGAAAACATCGGAACACAATATGGTTGTAGGTCTGGATATAGGTACCAGCAAAGTGACGGCGCTTATTGGCGAATTGCTGCCAGATAATGAGATCAGCGTTGTTGGCGTTGGTACAGCGACCTCGCGTGGTATGGACAAAGGCGGCGTTAACGACCTTAACCTGGTTGTTCAGTCGGTCCAGCGTGCTGTTGATGAAGCCGAACTGATGGCTGACTGTCGCGTGGCATCGGTGTACCTGAACATTTCCGGCCGTCATATTTCCTGCCAGAACGAAAGTGGCATGGTACCGATTAACGAAGCTGAAGTGACACAGGACGATGTCGACAGCGTGATTCACGCCGCACAGTCAGTACCTATTGCAAAAGAGCGTCGTATTTTGCATGTGTTACCGCAGGAGTACGTCATTGACTCCCAGGAAAGCATTCGCAGCCCAATTGGCATGTCGGGTGTTCGCATGGAGTCTAAAGTGCACATTATTACCTGTGCGAATGACATGGCGAAAAACATCATAAAAGCGGTTGAGCGCTGCGGGTTGTCGGTGGACAAACTCATTTTCTCAGCGCTGGCATCCAGCATCTCGGTACTGACCGATGACGAAAAAGATTTAGGTGTAGCGCTGGTCGATTTAGGCGGCGGGACCATTGATATTTGTATATATGCGGGCGGTGTATTGCGTCATACCGCAGTTATTCCTGCGGCGGGCAATCAGGTCACCAGTGACATTGCCAAAATTTTCCGTACACCGACCAACCACGCGGAAGAAATTAAGACCAAGCACGCTTGTGCGCTGCGGCAAATGGTCAGTATGGAAGACACCATTGAAGTGCCGTCGGTGGGTGGGCGTCCGTCACGGGTGATGTCACGTCATACCTTGTCGGAAGTGGTAGAGCCACGTTATCAGGAATTGTTTGAGCTGGTCAGGGACGAGATCCAGCAAAGCGGGTTAGATGAGCAAATAGCAGCCGGCGTAGTTATCACAGGCGGTAGCGCCAAAATGGAAGGCTGCGTCGATTTTGCTGAAGAAATTTTTCAAATGCCGGTTCGTATCGGCGTTCCTCTGGGCATGAAAGGCCTGCGGGATTACGTCGAAGATCCGGTTTATGCCACAGCGGTGGGACTGTTACGGTATGGGCAGGAAGATGCCGCTGTGTCACAAAAAGAAAGCTCTAAAACTGACGTGATCGGACTCTGGCAAAAAGTGCAGAGTTGGTTCAAAGGTGAGTTTTAACTTGGGGTAGCACGTTAAAAGCAGGTAGGGAGAATTATTATGTTCGAACTGATGGACAATTATGAAAGCGAAGCCGTCATTAAGGTGATTGGCGTCGGTGGTGGCGGCGGAAACGCTGTTCAGCACATGGTAAAAGAATCAATTGAAGGTGTGCAGTTTATTGCAGCCAATACCGATGCGCAGGCTCTGCGTAATCATACGGCAGATGTCACCATTCAATTAGGGCAGGACATTACTAAAGGTCTTGGCGCTGGCGCCAACCCTGAAGTGGGTCGCCAGTCGGCAGAAGAGGACCGCGAGAACATCAAAGTCCACTTAGAAGGCGCTGATATGGTCTTTATTGCAGCTGGCATGGGCGGTGGTACCGGAACCGGTGCAGCACCTGTGGTTGCTGAAGTTGCCAAAGAACTGGGCATTCTGACTGTTGCCGTTGTGACCAAGCCTTTCCCGTTTGAAGGGAAAAAGCGCATGGCTGTCGCCGACGAAGGTATTAACGCACTGGCACAAAGTGTCGACTCGTTAATTACCATTCCAAACGAGAAATTGCTTAAAGTTATGGGTCGTGGAACCAGCTTGCTGGATGCCTTCAGCGCAGCAAACAACGTATTGTTGGGTGCGGTTCAGGGTATTGCCGAGCTGATTACTCGTCCGGGTCTTATCAACGTTGACTTTGCCGACGTTCGCGCGGTTATGAAGGAAATGGGTACGGCCATGATGGGTACCGGTGTTGCCAGCGGTGAAGACCGTGCGCAGGAAGCGGCCGAAATGGCAATTAACAGCCCGTTACTGGAAGACATCGACTTGTCTGGTGCTCGTGGCGTATTAATTAACGTTACTGCTGGTATGGATATGAGCATTGAAGAGCTCGATACCGTCGGTAATACGGTTAAAGCCTTCGCCTCAGATAACGCTACAGTGATAGTTGGTACCGTTATCGATACCGAAATGTCCGACGAACTGCGCGTTACTGTTGTTGCAACCGGTATCGGTGCTGAGCGTAAACCGGATATTTCGCTGGTGAACAATACCAGCCAGGCTGCGCCTAAGCGCGAACCTCAGCAGGCATACCGTAGCAGCGACATAGATCGCGGTGCGGCAGCTCCTCGTTACGAAGAGCAGGAAGAAGTTCAAGCGGAAGCAAAAGCTGAACCAAAACGTCAGCCAGCTGCCAAAGCTAAACAGGATAAAGAACTCGATTACCTGGATATTCCGGCATTTTTACGAAAACAGGTCGACTAATTTGGCGTAACTCTGTGTAAGTATGCGTAAAATTTGATCGAACCATGACAAATGTCGTATAATATGCGGCCGCTTTGGCGTCAGCCAGGGCGAACCGAATAGAAAAGGTAGGTGAACAAGTACCATGATTAAGCAACGTACATTACAGCAAGCAATATCAACCACGGGTGTTGGGCTGCACAAAGGCAATAAAGTAAACCTTACTTTACGTCCTGCGCCGGCTAATACCGGTTTGATATTCCGTCGTGTGGACCTTGATCCTGTGGTGGATATTCCAGCACGGGCCGACTGGGTGCGTGATACGCAGCTGTGTACCTGTCTTATCAACGAAGAAAACGTTCGCATCTCTACCGTCGAGCATTTGCTCGCTGCGCTGGCCGGCGTTGGAATTGATAACGCGATAATCGAAGTCGACTCGCATGAAATTCCAATTATGGACGGCAGCTCGCACCCGTTTGTTTACCTGCTACAAAGCGCGGGTATTGAAGAGCAGTCAGCAGCGAAAAAGTTCATCCGGATCAAACAGCCGGTACGTGTCGAAGACGGTGATAAGTGGGCGGAACTGCTACCCCACGATGGTTTCCGTATCGACTTTGCTATCGACTTTGAACACCCGGCTATTGCAGACACAGGGCAAACAGTCAGCATCGACTTTAGTGCTAACGCCTTTATAAAAGAAATTAGTCGTGCCCGTACCTTTGGCTTCATGAAAGACATTGAATTTTTACGGGAAAACAACCTGGCACTGGGCGGCAGTTTTGATAACGCCGTTGTGCTGGATGAATTCCGCATTCTCAACAGTGACGGCTTACGTTACGACGATGAGTTCGTAAAACATAAAATGTTGGACGCTATTGGTGACTTGTACATGGGGGGACACAGTATTCTGGGTCACCTGCGTGCTTATAAGTCAGGGCATGCACTGAATAACCAGTTACTTCAGGCTTTATTAGCGCAAGAATCTGCGTGGGAATTTGTGACCTTTGACGGTGAGCAGGAAAAAGCGCCTATCGCCTTTTGGTCACCAGCAACAACCACAGCTTAGTCTTTATCGTTGGCGGTAAACTTTGCCGCCAACGCTTTTAACTCCGATTTCAACGGCTCGTCGCAGCCTTCCGCCATTGCCAGCAAACGCTCCGCACTGCTTGAATCTTTCTGATTTTTAATCGTTTTCTGAAAACTGTTCATTGACGGAGACACCTTAATAGAAAGGCTCTGTACCGGGATCGTCGCATTGTCACGAAAATGCGTTATAATGGCCGCTTGCTGAAGTTTTAGCCGGGTTGCCCAGCTACCGTTATCCACCTGAATGATCATTTGACCATCACGGATATTCAGCAATTGGCAGTGTTGGTTGGTGTTTTTATCAACGCATTGTTGAAACAATTGTTGCCAATGCGAAAGTTGGGCGGCAAACTGTGCATAGTGTCGTAATGTTGTCGACAAAGTCCGTTGTCCGGAACGGAGCCATTCTGATGGGGTTTTCGGATGTCGTGACATAATTGCGTAGTAGGCAAATAATAAGAGAGTTCAGATGAGTTTATCAGTCTTTTATCGAGGCTCCAAAGTACGTTTTCGTATTCGGTTAAGTCGACGTCGGTTTTTGTCCTATGTTGGCATTGCTGCTTTTATCGGACTTGCCAGTTGGCAGCCATGGCAGTATCAGGGAATCGATCCTGAACTGGCGCAATCAAAAATTTCTGCAGAGCAGAAAAAGCTTGTCTTACAAGAGCAAGCATTAAAAGACCTGAAAGAGGATACCCAAAAGCGTTTGGGTGCAATGACGGTATACCTGGGTGAATTAAGAGCTCAAATGCGTCGTCTGGATGCTCTGGGTGAACGTTTAGCTGGCGTTGCCAATTTGGATAACGGCGAGTTTAACTTTAATCAGGAACTGCCCATAGGTGGTCCGGAAATTGAAGTTGCCGAGTTGCCGCAAAGCTCAGGTACAGACGTTATTCGCGAAATTGAAGATATGCTGTCGCAAATCTCTGACAAACAAAAACAGCTATCACTACTTGAATCTGTGATGATGAATCACCAACTTAATAATGATGCTTATATTGCGGGACGCCCAATCTCAGATGGTTGGTTGTCGTCGCAATATGGTGTGCGTAAGGACCCTTTTAATGGCACACCAGCCATGCACAAAGGGTTAGACTTTGCCAGTTATAATGAAGAAGTGAAGATTATTGCTACCGGCGCAGGTGTAGTGACCTGGGCGGGTGACCGATACGGTTATGGTATGTTGGTTGAAATTGACCATGGCGGTGGCTTAAAAACGCGCTACGGACATAATGATAAGCTATCGGTATCAGTAGGGGATGTTGTCACCCGTGGCCAGCAAATTGCTGAAATGGGTAGTAGCGGTCGTTCTACCGGCCCGCACGTTCATTACGAAGTTTTGCGTAATGGTCGTCAAATTGACCCGAACCAATTTGTGTATCGCAAAGCTGACTCAAAATAACTCGGTAAATTAATTTAGAACGTAGGCGGTACTTCGGTACCGCTTTTGTTGTTCAGGAAAGTAACACAGGATAAATCAATCTCATGCTAGGCAGTCTGTTTCGAAAAGTATTTGGTAGTCGCAACGATCGCATTCTAAAAACCATGAAGAAAGACGTTGAGCGAATCAACTCGCTGGAACCCGAGTTTGAAGCGTTAAGTGATGCCGAGCTAAAAGAGAAAACAACGGAGTTTCGAAAGCGCCTGAATGACGGTGAGCGTTTAGATCAAATTTTACCAGAAGCTTTTGCAACGGTTCGTGAAGCCAGCAAGCGCGTCTTTGGTATGCGTCATTTTGACGTGCAGCTTATTGGCGGCATGGTACTGAATGATAATCGTATTGCTGAGATGAAAACCGGTGAAGGTAAAACCTTAACTGCAACCCTGCCAGCTTATTTAAATGCGTTGCCTGGTAAAGGTGTTCATATCATTACGGTGAACGACTATCTGGCAAAGCGTGACGCTGAGTTCAACCAGCCATTATTCGACTTTCTGGGGCTGACAGTTGCCTTTAATATTCCGGGTATGGCACCGGAAGATAAAAAAGCGGCTTATCAGGCAGACATTACCTACGGTACCAACAACGAGTTTGGCTTCGACTATCTTCGTGACAACATGGCATTTGCACCGCAGGACAGAGTCCAGCGCGAATTAAACTATGCTTTGGTCGATGAAGTTGACTCAATTCTAATTGATGAAGCCCGTACACCGCTGATTATTTCCGGACCAGCCGAAGACAGCTCGGAAATGTACCGTAAAATGAATGAACTGGTTCCCCATTTGGTGCGCCAGGAAAAAGAAGATACGGAAGAAGAAAAAGGCGACGGCGACTTCACTATCGATGAAAAAGCTAAGCAGTTGCACCTGACCGAACACGGACAAGAGCACATTGAAGAGCTGTTGAAAGAAAAAGGCATGCTGGAAGCGGACGATTCGCTGTATTCCGCCGCCAACATCAGCTTACTGCACCACATTAATGCGGCATTACGTGCGCATCACCTGTTCCAGAAAGACGTTGATTACATCATTAAAGACGACAAAATCGTTATTGTTGATGAACATACAGGTCGTACTATGGAAGGCCGCCGCTGGTCCGAAGGTCTGCATCAGGCGGTTGAAGCCAAAGAAGGCGTTCCAATTCAGAATGAAAACCAGACCTTAGCTTCTATTACTTTCCAGAATTACTTCCGTTTGTATAACAAACTGGCGGGTATGACAGGTACAGCGGATACTGAAGCTTTTGAGTTCCAGTCTATTTACGGCTTGGAAACTATCGTACTGCCAACCAACAAACCTATGATCCGCGATGACAGAGCAGACCTTATCTATCTGACTACGTTGGAGAAATACGAAGCGATAGCGGAAGATATAGAAGAATGCCGTAAGCAGAAACGACCGGTATTGGTGGGTACGGTATCTATCGAAAACTCTGAACTGTTGTCGAACCTGCTGAAGAAGAAGAAAATTCCTCATGCGGTATTGAACGCTAAGTTCCACGAAAAAGAAGCAGATATCATCGCTCAGGCAGGTCGTCCGGGTACCGTGACTATAGCAACCAACATGGCCGGTCGCGGTACCGATATCGTGTTAGGTGGTAGCTGGATGGCTGAAGTTGAAAAGCTGGATGAGCCTACCAACGAGAAAATTGAAAAGATAAAGCAAGAATGGCAAAAACTGCATGATGCTGTTATTGAAGCCGGTGGTTTGCATATTATCGGTACTGAGCGTCACGAATCACGTCGTATCGATAACCAGCTGCGCGGTCGTGCCGGTCGCCAGGGTGACCCGGGTTCGTCGCGTTTCTATCTGTCGTTAGAAGATTCACTCATGCGCATTTTCGCTTCAGAGCGAATGGCTACCATGATGAAGCGTTTAGGCATGAAAGAAGGCGAAGCAATTGAACACCCTTGGGTAACTCGTGCCATTGAAAATGCTCAACGTAAAGTGGAAGGCCGTAACTTCGACGTGCGTAAGCAGTTGTTGGAGTACGATGACGTTGCCAATGATCAGCGGAGTGTTGTCTATGAACAGCGCAATGAGTTGCTCGATGAAGGCGACATTTCTGAGACCATCGTTGCTATTCGCGAAGATGTTATCAACAGTGTCATTAGCGAGTATGTTCCGCCTCAGTCTTTAGCCGAGTTATGGGACTTAAAAGGTCTGGAAGAGCGCCTGCGCGGTGACTTCCACATAGACGTACCCTTACAAAAATGGCTGGAAGAGGAAGAGCATTTCCACGAAGAAGTTCTGCGTGAACGCGTTCTGGAAAAACTGATTGAGTCCTATCAGGAAAAAGAAGAAATGGTCGGGCCGGAAGTTTTACGCCGGTTCGAAAAGTCTATTATGCTGCAAAGCCTCGACCAACACTGGAAAGAGCATCTGGCGGCAATGGATCACCTGCGTCAGGGGATTCACCTGCGAGGCTATGCACAGAAAAACCCTCAGCAAGAATACAAGAAAGAAGCCTTTGCGCTCTTTACCGATATGCTGGAGGCATTGAAGCTCGACGTGGTAACCATTTTAAGTAAGGTTAAGGTTCGGGCTCCGGAAGACGTCGATGCGGTTGATGAACAACGTAAGGCAGCGGATAGTGCTCCTCGTGAGTTCCGGCATGAGCAAAGCGGTCCTGCTGGAGAAGAGCCAACTCAGCAAAACAATGCTGACGCACAGGGACAACCTGTTCGTAAAGGCGCGAAAGTGGGTCGTAATGAACCTTGCCCTTGTGGTTCTGGTAAAAAGTATAAACACTGTCACGGTAAACTGTAGGTTACTATGAAAACCGAAGCATCGCCTGCTGTACATGTTGCAGTGGGCGTGATTGAGAATGAACAGGGTGAAATTTTTATCGCCCAACGTCATCCTGAACAACATCAGGGTGGGAAATGGGAATTCCCGGGCGGTAAAGTCGAAGCTGCCGAGAATGTCCAGCAAGCGCTGCAACGAGAACTAAAAGAAGAGTGCGGTATTGATGTGACCGATATGGCACCACTAACAGTTATCGAGCATCAGTATAAAGATAAACGGGTTTTACTCGATGTCTGGTGGGTACTTGCTTACGACGGTGAAGTGCGTCAGTTAGAAGGTCAGGACTGGTGTTGGGTTGATAAAAACCAACTTGACGCGTTTCAGTTTCCTGAAGCGAACCAGCCCATTGTTGAATGCATTATGCAGTCTTTAAACGCCTATTAATAATCCTGTTCGTCGTTGTTGTAATCATCATTAGCAATGACAACAGGCTCGCCAGGAATACTTTTCTCTTCGTTAGCCCATTCACCTAAATCAATCAGTTTGCAACGCTCACTGCAAAAGGGGCGGGCGGGTGATTTTTCTGACCATTCAACTTGTTTTTGGCAGGTTGGGCAGTTAACGCTAACACTCATGGACTACACCTTGCGATTTCGAATTCAATGTCTTGAAGGGAGGTTTCATTACTCTCCCCCGGTAAGGGCATGAATCGTACCGTAAAACGTTGTCTGTGCCCACTAATGACGGGGTAAATATTGGCTGAGCGAGGAACTTTAATGCGCAACATTGCCAGTAGCTGATCTGAGCTTTCCTGTAAGAAACCATTTTGTAGCTGCATGGGAACAAAAACAGATTGCTCGCGTAACAGTGTCAGCTTCAGTGTGATAGCTAACTCCACAAAAGCTAAGGTCTTGCGCCACTCTTCGCATTGTTTGGCTTTGTCTTCAGCGGACTGGCTTAACCAAAGCTGTAGTTGTGGTAATTCAAACAAACCGCTCATACCGGGTTGGCTAAAACGTTGCCTGATACTGGCTAGCAGGGCATCGTCCTTAAGTTGTCGCAGGTATTTTGGAATATCCTGTAACTGGTTAAGACACTGCTCAATTTCCTGAATGGTATTGCGCAACGCTTCGCGGTCAACGTCAGGGTGCGCTTCCCACTTTTGCAAACGTTGTTTATCGAGATCTAAATCTTTACTGAGTTCGGTCCGAATATCAAAGCGTTCCAGTAGCTCGGTAACGGCGAATAACGCATTAAAGAAGGGTTCCGCTTGTTCTTCAAAGCACAGTTGACTGGCTTTTAGCTGCTCAAAGCCGTGCTCCAATCGCAAATAGGTTCGCATGCGCTCCTGAAGAGGGTATTCGTAGAGAATGTTGTCGTTATCAGTCGATGCCATGCGATTGCCGATTGGTGAACTCTGTTCCTATAATAGCGTATTACTTTTCCTGTGCAACGGTTGCCGCCAGGTAGCGCTGATGTAACTGAAGTACCTGCTGTTCCAACTGTTCCAGGCTGCCATCATTGTTTAGCACATCATTTGCTTTTTTTAGCCGCTCGCTGCGGCTTAGCTGTGCCTTCATAATAGCTTCCACTTCTTTTTTAGGACTGTCATCGCGCTGAATAGTTCGCGATATTTGCAAAGACTCAGGAGCATCGACCACCAGCACTCGCTGGCAGTATTTTTCCAGACCGTTTTCCAACAACAAGGGAGCTGACAAAATCACGTAGGGAGAGTCGGCTTGTTCAAGCTGAGAGATGAGCTCTTGTCTTATCGCGGGGTGGAGCAACTTATTCAGCCATTCCTTTTCCTGAGGGTTAGAAAAGACTCTTTGGCGTAATGCCTTGCGGTTAAGCTCACCACCTTCAGTCAATAACTGGTTTCCAAAATGCTCTGCAATTGCCTGCAGGCAGGGAGTTCCTGGCATAACAACCTGACGGGCAACGACATCGGCATCGACGACGGTAATACCCAGCTTTTCGAATTCAGCAGTAGCTGCAGATTTGCCGCTACCAATTCCTCCTGTTACACCGACAACATAGGTCATTTTAAACGCCTCCTAACCAGCGCCAGTAACTAAAGAGTAAATCTGTTCCAAAGAAGTAGCTGAGTATGCCGCCGCCAATTAAAAACGGGCCAAAGGGTATTGGCTGTGACCGGCCTTTGCCGCGTATCATGACTAAGCCCACTATGGCGCCGCACACTGAGCTAGCAAGAATGGTAACCGGCAACAAAGTTGCACCGGTAAAAGCGGTAATGGCCGCCAGCAGTTTAAAATCGCCATAACCCATTCCTTCCTTCCCGGTAACAAGTTTGAACGCCCAGTAAATGCTCCATAGACTCAGGTATCCTGCTACCGCGCCTATAATGGCGGAGTCAGGTGAGAGTTCACTGGTAGGTGACAATGACCAGAGCAAGGCAATCCAAAGCAGCGGATAGGTTAACTGATCGGGCAATAGCTGATGATTCCAGTCAATAACAAACAGGCAGATGAGCAGCGAAAATACCGCAACATAAACCAGGGCTGTAAGACTAAAACCAAAGTACCAGGCAACCAGTCCAAAGGCCGCGCAACTGATAAGCTCAACCAGCCAGTAGGTTAGCGGAATATGAGTCTGGCAGTGGCGACACCGGGCACGTAGTACTAAATAGCTCAGCAGCGGTATATTGTCGTACCAGGCTATAGAGGTTTTACACTCAGGGCAGTGTGAGCCGGGAACCGCAATAGAAAAGTGATCCATCTCTTTTAATGGAGTGCCGTTCATTTCAGCACATTCACGCTGCCACTGTCGCTGTAACTGAATGGGTAACCGGCTAATAACAACATTCAAAAAGCTACCAATAACAGCACCAAGTATCAGCGCCAACACCAGGGTTGGTATCGATTCAGCAGCGAGCAAGTGTTCCATACTTGTGTTCCTTCGTGGTTAAAATTGCTGCCCCATAGAAAACAGCGGTAAATACATTGCGACCAGCAGAGTGCCTATAATGCCGCCTAAAATCACCATCAGCAAGGGCTCTGCCAGACCAATCATGCGCTCACAGTTTTGTTCAAAGCGTTGCTGGCGAATATCGGCAAGCGTGGCAAAGGCCTGATCGACGTTGCCGTTTTGTTCGGCAACTTTGAGAAAGCTCAGTGTACGAGGCTCACTTAAAGGGCTTGCTCTGAAACTGTCTACCCAGCCGTTTCCCTGCTCGACACTTTGTTGAACAGAGCGTAATGCATGGCGGTGAGGTAGCCAGGTCAGGGAATGCGCGGTGCTGTTAAGAGCCTGACGCGTTTCAATACCAGCCTTCAGGGCAACAGCCAGACGGTGAAAAAGCTGCTGCAGTTTAATGTCCTCAAGCAATTTCCCGATAAAAGGCAGTTGGGACAGGGCTCGTTGCCAGAATAAAGGCGCTTTTTTCCTGACCATATACAACGATGCTGAGAAGAACAAAATAAGGCCAAGAAGCGACACGGTTTGCTCTCGTAGGAAATCCGAAGTATTAAGTAAAGTCCGGGTCAGCCACGGGAGTTCCCCTTCACTAAATAACGGTGCGAAACTTGGCAGTACCCAACCCATCATCATGAAGCAAACGGCGCCCGCAACTAAAAGTACTATAACCGGATAGCGAAGCGCTTTGCTCATTTGCTTTTTGAGCCGCAGTTGGCGTTTGGCAACCTGATGCAACTGGTGCAGGGTGTGAGCAAGCTGGCCGGTTTGCTCCGCCCAGGCTATGGCGGTGATGTCTTCTTCCGGCAACCAGTTTTTATAGAGCTGCAACGCCCGGCTAAAAGCAAGACCGCGCTCAATACAACGGATGCAGTCTTCAACCATCCAGCGCAACCCTCTGGATGGGCTCTCGCAGACACTGTGTCGTAATGCTTCAGCAAGCGGTAACCCGCTGCTGAGTAGGTCAGATACTTGCTGCAGCAACTCATACCACAGCGATAAGCGGGGTTTATAGCCTTTTAGTTTGTGGGCCGACAAAGGTTTTACTGCCGCACTGTTTATTTTGTGCTGCGCTAACAGTTGTTTTGCCTGAAGTGCCGAGTCGGCATGAACAAACCCGCACTGCTTACCCACTTGCCAGTACCAGCAATGATTAATCGGCATCATAGGTGAACCGTTCTTTTTCTTTGCGGTTGATCTGACCTGCGTCTATGTAGTTTTGCAAAGCTTGAGAGAAATCAGGCAGCTGCAATGACTCCAGATAACGACGCAGATCCGCTGTATTTGTCTTAAGGTCGATGAATTTCTCCGCCTGCTCCTGCCAGGGGACGACCTCAAACACTGCTTGACGCTTATTTTCAGCAGTTGCGGGTACCGGAAATAGCCGTTGACTGACAATAAGACTGAGTGAACTGCGGATGTCCAGCGGGTTGATGCCAAGAGACTGTAAGCGTTTCAAGCTGTCGAGACAGCTGTTCGTATGCATCGAGGTCAGAACCAGGTGCCCGGTCTGCGCTGCCTGCACTGCAATTTTTGCTGTTTCAGAGTCCCGAATCTCTCCAATCAGCATGACATCCGGGTCCTGCCTTAGCAGAGCGCGGAGCACAGACGCAAAGGTGAGCCCTTGTTTATGATTCACCATCACCTGGCTGCAACCGGGCAGGGGGACTTCAACCGGGTCCTCAACACTGCAGATATTGCATCGCTCTGCGTCTAACTGACTTATGGCGCTGTATAAGGTCGAGGTTTTGCCGCTACCGGTCGGGCCGGTAACCAAAATTAACCCTTGTGGCTGACTCAGGCAATGGGCAAACCATCGGTATTGCGCGTCCAGTAACCCTGTTTGCTGCAGGGGCGTAATACTCTGCGTTGGCTGCAGGCATCTCAGCACCAGCTTTTCACCCCCAATGACGGGGCAACAACTTAAGCGAAACTCGTGTTGGCGGCTATTCTCAGCACGCACCGACAAACGACCGTCTTGCGGTTGACGTAGTTCAGTGAGATCGAGATTAGCCAGTACCTTAATTCGGGAGTAAATCTGCTGCCCAAAGTCTGCGGGCAGCACATCTAAGCGAGAGAGCTCGCCGGCTATGCGGCCTCGCACAGTAATGCCACTTTCCTGAGGTTGTATATGAATATCTGACAGGCCTTCCGCCGCGCAGTACAGCAACAGCTGGTCAACATAATCGACGACGGAGTCATGGCTTATCTGAACTCCCGGAAGTTGACCTTCCCCGCGAAGTACCATCACTTTTTTATTGCTGTAAAAGCTCAAAAGCACGGCATCTACCGGTGGAAAACCGGGTTGTTGTATTAATAGCTCCCAGTGTTGAGTACTGGCAAAAGGCTGCAACCCGTGTTGCTTAAGAAACGGATCGTCTGTACTACCTGATACCTGCTTCAGATGAGCCAGTGAACAGCGACCGATAACAGACATTAGTAACTTACCTGACGTTCACAGTTTTGCACGACACTGCGAGACTCACCATAGTCTGAGCAGGCGATACTCCAGTCTAAGTGCGTATTAGCCGCATTGGGTGTCAGTTCAATTTGCAGAGGTTGGTTATTAATACTGACAGAGTTCAGGGTCAGTCGCACGGCAGCCGCCTGTGTCAGGCTCAAATCACTGAGTTCATCAGGTAGTGGTGCCGGGACTGCAGGAATGCCCTGGCTTCCGGCCTGATTGCACTGGTTTAACTGTCCCTCAATTTGCCAGCATAGGGCAATACCCAGTTGCAATGGTTGAGCATGAGCCAGCGCCTTACTGACTTTAGCCTGCTGCGTATAGTAGGTATATGATGGAACCGCAATAGCGGAGAGAATGGCAATGATGGCCACCACGACCATCATTTCAATTAAGCTAAAACCGGCTCCGGGTAAACGGTAAGAATGTGCATCCTGCATTAGACAGCTCCCTGTTAAAAACAGTGAAACTGTGGCTTACCCTGGCCAATTAGTAAATTCTATTTCTCTGTAAGTTATTCACTATCTTGGGAAATTCTCATTGATAAATCAATGGCTTGAATGTTTTTAGTCAAAGCGCCGGAAGAAATGAAATCCACACCGGTAGCCGCTAATTCTTGCAAACGCTCATCGGTGACATTACCGGAAACTTCTAATTTAGCCTGGTGTGACGAGTTGTTTTTGTTCTGCTGCACGGCCTGCTCGATATCAGCGATACTGAAGTTATCCAGCATAATGATGTCGGCTTCTGCGGCTAACGCCTGCGAGAATTCATCCAGGTTTTCAACTTCAACTTCCACCGTTTTACCCGGATTCAGTTGTTTTGCTGCTTTAACGGCCTGAGCTATGCCACCACAGGCAAAAATGTGATTCTCTTTAATCAGGTAGGCGTCAAACAAACCGATACGATGGTTCACGCCGCCGCCGCAACGCACCGCGTATTTCTGTGCTAATCGCATACCCGGCAAGGTCTTACGCGTATCCAGCAGCTGCGTTTTGTAGTCATTCAGAAGTTGACTGTACTGGTATGTGGTGGTGGCGGTTGCAGACAAGGTCTGCAAAAAATTAAGTGCAGTGCGCTCTCCGGTCAGCAAAATGCGACTTGGTCCTTTCAGACGACACAGCTCCGTATTCGCTGCCACCTTATCACCGTCTTTCACCAGCCATTCAATTTCCACTTTTTGCCCAAGCTGGCGGAATACTTGATCGACCCAGCCACACCCACAAACCACCGCTTCTTCCCGGGTGATAATGCTGGCACGGGACTGACTCTGCTCAAGAATCAATTGCGCAGTAATATCATAACTGGCGTCTTCGCCGGATAAATCTTCCTTTAGTGCGGCGCTTACGCCGTCCTGAATGGCAAGTTGCAGCTCGGGCTGACTCATAGATGGCTTTACCTTTTAGCAGACAATACGGATACTAGGGGGCAAACTTTACCGTTTTGTTGAGCCTGTGAAAAGCGACCCGATAAAAAATCATAAAATAACAACGGCAGTTCAATACCCGTCGCCGCACTACGATGAACGTCCACAGACAGACGAGATCAGTCTGTTGGTTATTCATTGCATCAGCCTGCCCGAGGGGGAATACGGTACGCCATACGTGCGTCAATTGTTTATGGGCGAGCTGGAAACTGACGCGCACCCGGACTTTTCTATACTGCAGGGACTTCGAGTGTCCGCGCATTGCGTTATCCGCCGTGACGGCACGCTGGAACAATACGTTCCTTTTGATAAGCGTGCGTGGCATGCTGGCCAGTCAAGGTATTGCGGGCGTCGGCGGTGCAACGATTTCAGTATAGGTATTGAACTCGAAGGAACCGATCACACCGCCTATACTGAACAACAGTATCAACAATTAATCCAGGTAACCGAGGCGCTTATCGCCACATACCCAAAATTAAACCGTCGTCGTATTGTCGGTCATCAGGATATCGCTCCGGGCCGCAAGACCGACCCGGGCAGTGAATTTGACTGGCAAACCTATTTAAATGCCCTATAAGGAGTCATGAATGGTCCTCATTGCGTTGCTGATAGCACTAAGCGTTGAGCGTTTGTACCACAGCCCTGCATTTTTGCACTGGGCTTTCTATATGGAACGTTGGCAACGTTGGAGCTCAGCCCGTCTGCAGGATGAAAAATGGGAGAGCGAGCCCTTACAGTTTGTGCGTTTGTTGATACCGGCACTGGCTGTTGGCCTGTTGGTGGTGCTACTGGACAATCTGATGGTGACTTTTATTGTCAGTATTTTTGCGCTGCTGTTGGCTTTTAACTGTGAACCGGCCCGGCAAAACTACAAAGAATATTTAAAAGCAGCTAACAGAGGAGATGAGCCAGGTATTATTGAACATCAACAGGCTCTGACTGAATTTGCCGGGCGTCATCAGCCTCACCAAATTAGCGACTCTTTAATCTGGATCAATTACCGACAATATATTGCCGTGATGTTTTACTTCGTGTTGTTTGGCAGCTTTGGTGCCTTGGTTTATGCCACTCTGCGCTACGCTGAAGCCCAGCAGCGCGAGGAAGAATCCGTTAGCCTCTGGCAGCAACTGTTGTGGTTTGCTGACTGGGTTCCGGTAAGGCTGGCAGCTTTTGGTTTATTGATAGTTGGTCACTTCTCTCGGGCGCTTCCCGAGTGGTTGCAACAAAGCCTGAATCCACAGGCCGATCCGGATAAGCTTCTGTTTAATGTTGCCAGTAAAGCAGAAGACAACCCGCAACACCCGGATGACCGAACCGAACATGCTGCCTGCCAGTTGCGCCTGATGCGCCGACAACAGATATTCTGGGTTTGCGCTATTGCCGTGCTGACATTGACAGGCTGGGTCAGCTAGAGGTAGTACCAGCTGAGAAAAATTTGGGCTCAGCCGTTAAATGATTTAGAATAACCGCATCTTTTGGTCTGACCAATTTACCGTTATGCCAGATTTACCCATAAAACAGACGAAGCTTTCCGACACTATCGTGGCGCATCTGGAACAGATGATCGTCGATGGTCGGCTTAGTGCCGGGCAAAAACTGCCGGCAGAGCGTCAACTGGCTCAGCAATTTAATGTTTCACGCCCATCGCTGCGCGAAGCCATTCAAAAATTGGAAGCCAAAGGTGTGGTAGAACGTCGCCAGGGCGGCGGAACTTACGTTGTGAATAGCATCAATGAGCAACTAACAGAACCACTGTTTGAACTCTTGGCCAAGCACCCTGAGTCGCAGTTTGATTTGCTTGAGTTTCGTCATGCGCTGGAGGGCATATCCTCCTTTTATGCTGCGTTAAGAGGAACCGATGCCGATCTGGATCGTATTTCTGAGAGTATAAAAGGCTTAGGCCATAGCCAAAATAGCACTATCGATGAGCAGGTTAATGCCATCGTCGAGTTTTACCACCGTATTGCAGAAGCATCACACAATGTTATTTTGTTGCATGTCATTCAGGGCATGCAGGAATTATTGGCCGAGAATATTCGGCAGAACCTGGAAATATTAGCCGGTCGCGACGACCTGCTGGAAAAACTGAATCAACACCGGCAGCAACTGGTTAGCGCTATTGTTGCAGGTCAACCGGAGCAAGCGCGGGATGCGTGTCACCAACATTTGGCCTATATTGAACAGACATTGTTGGAATTAGGCAAAGAACAGTCACGTATTCAACGTTCGCTACGACGTTCCTGAATTGATAAAAAGGTAAGGAATAGCTATGAGTGAAGAATTAAACAAAGATGTCGATCAGCAGGAAACTCAGGAGTGGCTAGACGCTCTTGAAGGTGTGCTTGAGGCAGAAGGCCCGGAGCGCGCGCATTACCTGTTAGAACAACTGGTCGACAAAGCCCGTCGTAACGGTGCATATTTACCTTACAAGCCAACTACTGCGTATTTGAATACCATTCCGGCTAGTCAGGAACCAACCATGCCGGGCAACCAGACGCTGGAATCGCGGATTCGCTCAGCTATTCGCTGGAATGCTGCCATGATGGTGTTGCGGGCATCAAAAAAAGGCGAAGAGCTGGGCGGCCACCTTGCCAGTTTCGCTTCTTCTGCCATGTTGTACGATGTTGGTTTCAACCACTTCTTCCGCGCACCAAGTGAAGGTGACGGGGGAGACTTCCTGTTTATCCAGGGTCATGTGTCACCTGGTATTTACGGTCGCGCTTTCATTGAAGGACGCTTAACCGAAGAACAACTTAATAATTTCCGTCAGGAAGTGGATGGTAAAGGTCTACCTTCCTATCCGCATCCACATTTAATGCCTGACTTCTGGCAGTTCCCGACGGTTTCTATGGGCTTAGGTCCAATTCAGGCAATTTATTTAGCCCGCTTCCTGAAGTACCTGACTGACCGTGGTATTAAAGACTGCTCAAAACAGCGTGTTTATTGCTTCTTAGGCGACGGTGAAACCGATGAGCCGGAAAGCTTGGGGGCTATTGGTCTGGCCGCTCGTGAAGAACTCGACAACCTGACCTTTGTTATCAACTGTAACCTGCAGCGTTTAGACGGCCCGGTTCGTGGTAACGGCAAAATTATTCAGGAACTGGAAGGTAACTTCCACGGTGCTGGCTGGGAAGTGATTAAAGTTATCTGGGGCCGCTACTGGGATCCGCTGTTGTATCGTGATACCGAAGGTAAATTACAGCAGTTGATGGAAGAAACCGTTGACGGTGACTACCAGAACTTTAAAGCCAAAGGCGGTAAGTTCACGCGTGAGAACTTCTTTGGTAAGTACCCTGAAACTGAAGAAATGGTTGCCAACTTGTCAGACGAAGACATCTGGCGCTTAAACCGCGGTGGTCACGATCCGGTAAAAGTTTACTCGGCGTATCACAAAGCGGTGAACACCAAAGGTCGCCCACAGGTTATTTTAGCGAAAACCGTTAAAGGTTATGGCATGGGCGCTGCCGGTGAAGGTAAGAACATCGCGCACCAGGTTAAGAAGATGGATCTGGATGCTGTTAAGCATATGCGTGACCGTTTCAACATTCCGTTTAAAGACGACGAACTGGAAGACTTGCCGTACTACAAGTTTGAAGAAGACAGCGACGAAATGAAGTACCTGAACGAGCGTCGCGAAAAGCTTGGTGGCTATATGCCAGTACGAAACCCGGAAACGGATGTGGAACTGGAGTTGCCGGCACTGAAGGCGTTTGATGCGGTATTGAAAGGTTCAGGAGACCGGGAAATTTCATCGACTATGGCCTTTGTCCGTGTTTTAACAGCACTGTTGAAAGACAAGAAAATTGGCAAACGTATTGTGCCAATTATTCCGGACGAAGCCCGTACTTTTGGTATGGAAGGTCTGTTCCGTCAAGTGGGTATTTATTCTCACCATGGCCAGAAATACACACCACAAGATAAAGATCAGGTCGCCTATTATCGTGAAGACCAAAAAGGTCAGGTTATTCAGGAAGGCATTAACGAACTGGGTGCTATGGCGTCCTGGGTGGCAGCGGGTACCAGCTACTCGTTGAACAACGAACCCATGATTCCGTTCTACATTTATTACTCTATGTTCGGTTTCCAGCGTGTGGGCGATTTAGTCTGGGCAGCAGGCGACAGCCAGACACGCGGCTTCCTGGTCGGCGGTACTGCCGGTCGAACAACGCTCAATGGTGAAGGTTTGCAACACCAGGACGGACAGAGCCTGGTTCACTTCGGCACAGTGCCAAACTGCATTAGCTATGACCCGACTTATGGTTATGAAATTGCGGTAATCGTGCACGATGGCCTGAAGCGCATGTTTGGCGATCAGGAAAACGTTTTCTATTACCTCACCGTAATGAATGAAAACTATCATCAGCCAGAAATGCCGGAAGGCGTCGAAGAGGGCATCGTAAAAGGTATTTACGAGCTGGATAAAGTAAAAGCGAAGAAAAAAGCCAAGGGCGATGTGCAGTTGCTTGGTAGTGGTACTATTTTGCAGCAAGTACGCGAAGCGGCGAAAATTCTGTCGGAAGACTACGACATTAACTCAACGGTTTACAGTGTGACCTCGTTCAACGAGCTGGCGCGTGACGGTCTGGATACCGACCGCTGGAACATGCTACATCCGGAGAAGAAAGAAAAAGAAGCTTATATCACACAAGCCATGAAGAAAGCGAAAGGACCTGCTGTAGCAGCAACCGACTACATCAAGTTGTATGCTGATCAGGTTCGTGCCTGGGTTCCTACCTCGTACCGCGTGTTGGGTACCGACGGTTTTGGACGCTCGGACAGCCGCGCTAACTTGCGTAAGCATTTTGAGATTAATCCGCAATACATTGTGGTTGCTGCGCTAAAAGAGTTAGCGGATCAAGGTGATATCGATAAGAAAGTGGTAGCGAAAGCTATCAAAGACTACGATATCGACACTGACAAACTCAACCCACGTTTGGCGTAAGGAGGTACTGAGATGGCCGATCAAATCGAACTCAAAGTCCCCGACGTGGGCGGAGAAGAAGTAGAAGTCATTGAAATTCTCGTCAGTAAAGGCGATACCGTTGAACAAGAAGACGGTATTGTGACGGTTGAGAGTGACAAAGCGTCAATGGATATTCCGGCATCTTCAGGCGGTAAAATTGTTGAGCTGAAGGTAAAAGTTGGCGATACCATCAGCGAAGGCGATGTACTGGCTATTGTTGAAGCTGCCGGCGACTCTGACTCTTCGGATGACGAAGAAGAGAAAGAAGACGAAAAGTCAGAGGAAAAAGAAGACAAGTCTGACGATAAAGACGAAGAAAAAGCGTCTGAGTCGAAAGATGAGGACAAAGAAGAGAAGAAAGAATCTTCTGAGCCGAAGAAGTCCTCAGGCGAGAGTAAAGTCATTGATGTGGAAGTCCCGGACATTGGTGATGAAGAAGACGTCGAAATTATTGAGATTTTGGTCTCTAAAGGCGACTCAGTCTCTGCCGAAGACGGCTTAATTACACTGGAAACCGACAAAGCCACTATGGATGTGCCTTGCCCGGAAGACGGTGAAATTGAAGAAATGCTGGTCAATGTCGGCGATAAAGTGTCGCAGGGTTCTGTCATTGCGAAACTGAAAGTATCGGGTGACGCTGACGATTCAGAAGCAGAAGAAGACGATTCCGCGAAGGAAGAGAAGTCAGAGTCTGGCAAGGAGTCGGATAAGAAATCTGATGACAAAGATCAGGACAAAGGAAAAGACAGCGGCAGCAGTGCTAAGCCAAGTAGCGAACGCCAGCCGCCGGTACCTGATCACCCAAGTCAGCGTAGCGACCGAAAAGAAGGTATTTTGCATGCGTCGCCTGCGGTACGCCGTGTTGCGCGTGAGTTTGGTGTCGACTTGTCACAAGTCAAAGGCAGCGGACCTAAAGACCGTATACTGAAAGAAGACGTACAAGATTTCGTTAAATACGAACTCTCTCGTCCGAAAGCCGTTGCGGGTGCAACTGGCCAGGGCGGTGGTGGACTGCAGGTGATTGATCCACCTAAGGTCGACTTCAGCAAGTTTGGTGAAGTAGAAGAGGTGCAACTGTCACGCATTCAGCGTAAGTCAGGACCGAACCTGCACCGCAACTGGGTGACCATACCGCACGTTACGCAATTTGACGAAGCGGATATCACCGAGCTGGAAAACTTCCGTAAATCAGAAAACGAAGTGGCTAAGAAAAAAGACCTTGGCTTCAAGATCACGCCATTGGTGTTTATTCTTAAGGCTTGTGCCAAAGCACTGCGCGAGTTCCCGACCTTCAACTCCTCGTTGTCGGAATCAGGCGAGTCGTTGTACATGAAAAAGTATGTGCACATTGGTATTGCTGTAGATACACCAAATGGTCTGGTTGTTCCGGTTATTCGCGATGTTGACCAAAAAGGCATTTACGAGCTGTCAGAAGAGCTGGTCGAAATTAGCACGAAAGCACGTGACGGTAAGTTGAAAGCTACTGATATGCAGGGTGGCTGTTTCTCAATTTCCAGTCTTGGCGGTATTGGTGGTACAGCCTTTACACCAATAGTAAACGCACCGGATGTTGCAATATTGGGTGTTTCTCGTAACGAGATGAAGCCAAAATGGAACGGTAAAGAGTTTGAGCCGCGTCTGACATTGCCTCTGTCGTTGTCTTATGACCATAGGGTGATAGACGGTGCAGAAGCAGCTCGCTTTACGGCTTACTTAAGCGGTGTACTGGGAGATATCCGCAAATTGGTGCTTTAAGCACCAATTTGGACGGGAAATACGAATTAATTCGCGCTACAATAGCGCCACATTTAGCGTTGACTGACCGCGGCCGGTGGCTCAACTGGTCGTGACAAAAAAGGGGTTAACATGAGCGACAAAATTACAACACAGGTAGTAGTGTTAGGTTCGGGCCCAGGTGGATATTCAGCAGCTTTCCGCGCAGCTGATTTGGGTCTGGATGTTGTTTTGATTGAGCGTTACAGCACCTTAGGCGGTGTTTGCCTTAATGTTGGCTGTATCCCGTCAAAAGCACTGCTGCACATGACCAAGCACATTGAAGAAGCACAACACCTGGCCGCAGAAGGCATTGAGTTTGGTGAGCCGAAGATTGACCTGGACAAGCTGCGTAAGCACAAAGAGAAAGTGGTTGGTCAGTTAACCGGCGGCCTTGGTCAGATGTCGAAAATGCGTAAGGTAAAAATCGTCAACGGTTACGGTAAATTTACCGGTAGCAACACCATTAAAGTTGAGGGTGAGGACGGCGAGACCGAAGTGAAATTTGATAACGCCATTATCGCGGCGGGTTCTCAGGCCATTAAATTGCCGTTCATTCCACACGACGACGACCGCGTATGGGACTCAACTGACGCACTGGAATTGAAAGAAATTCCGAAGAAAATGCTGTTGTTAGGTGGCGGTATTATCGCTCTTGAAATGGGTCAGGTTTACGCGTCATTAGGCTCTAAAGTTGATGTTGTTGAAATGACTGATCAGCTGGTGCCACCAGCGGACGCTGACATTATTAAGAGCTTCAACAAGCAAATTAAAGGTCGCTTCGAAAACGTGATGTTAAGCACCAAAGCAACCAACGTTGAGGCGAAAAAAGACGGAGTTTACGTCACCTTTGAAGGTGATAAAGCGCCAAAAGATCCGGTGAAATACGACGCGGTTCTGGTTGCTGTAGGTCGCGCGCCAAACGGTAATAAAATTGATGCGGACAAAGCAGGCGTTAAGGTTGACGACCGTGGCTTCATCAATGTTGACAGCCAAATGCGTACTAACGTTGATCACATCTTCGCTATCGGCGATATCGTTGGTCAGCCAATGCTGGCGCATAAAGCGGTTCACGAATCGCATGTTGCGGCAGAAGTTATTGCCGGTAAGAAGCACTTCTTCGAACCTAAAGTCATTCCTTCTATCATGTACACCAACCCGGAAGTTGCATGGGCCGGCGTCACTGAAAAAGAAGCCAAAGATCAGGGCATTGAGTACGATGCAGTAACCTTCCCATGGTCAGCTTCAGGCCGTGCTATTGCGTCAAACGCGCAGCAAGGCATGACTAAGCTTATTTTTGATAAAAACAACCGGATTATTGGTGGTGCTATGTGTGGTACCAACGCCGGTGAGCTGCTTGGCGAAATTTGCCTGGCTATTGAAATGGGCTGTGACGCAGAAGACATCGCTCTGACCGTTCATGCACACCCAACCTTACATGAATCAGTCGGCTTAGCTGCAGAACTTCATGAAGGTTCCATTACCGATATGCCGAATCCTAAGGCGAAAAAGAAGAAGTAACATTTTGTTACGATAAATCATCGGTAAAACGGCCGCATTCATCGCGAATGTGGCCGTTTTTTTTGCGCTGAATTTAACAATGCGCTAGTTTAGAGTGGTTAAAATAATGAACACTCAAAGAAAGGGTAACAATCGATGAAAAAATTGACCGCTGTAGCGCTAGGCGTTTCTATGGCATTAACGCTGGGTGCATGTTCACCACAGCAGGAAGAGTCTAAGCAACAAACCCAGCAGGCTGAAGAAGCAAAACAAGAACTGAGCTCTGGTGTTGTCTTAGAAAACTTTGATCACAGCGTAAAGCCAGAGAACGATCTGTATCAGTACGTTAATGGCACCTGGATTGATAAAACAGAAATTCCATCTGATCGTTCATCTGTCGGATCATTCTTCGATTTACGCCAGCAAAACCAGAAACGTTTACGCGATATCATTGAAAAAGCCGCAGCGGAAAACCCGGAGCCGGGCACTAATGAGCGTAAAATTGGTGACTTTTTCAATGCGTTCATGGACGTGGAAACCTTGAATGAACTGGGCGCTAAGCCTATTCAGAATGACTTAGCGGCCATTCAAGCGCTGGAAAACCACGATTCTGTTTCTGAGCACATGGCACGCATGTTCCGTGGTGGTGTATCAATTCCATTTGGTTTTTATGTCTACCCAGACGCGAAAGATCCACAAACTAACGCTATGTATGTTTCTCAGTCAGGTTTAGGCCTGCCTGACCGTGACTACTACCTAAAAGACGACGAGAAGTTTGAAGAATTCCGTAACGCTTACGTCGAATACGCAGAAGACATTTTGAGCATGGTTGGTGTGGAAAACGCCGGCGAAGCGGCACAGCGTATCCTGGATTTAGAAACTCAGCTGGCTGAAGTTCAGTGGAGTCGTGTAGAAAGCCGTAATGCGGACAAAACTTATAATAAAAAATCCGCAGATGAAGTGTCCGACATGCTGGCAAACTTCAACTTTAAGCGCTTCATTGAGACGTCTGATTTATCGCACGTTGAAAACATGATCATCCGTCAGCCTTCGTACTTTGAAGACTTTGGGCAGCTGTTTAGTGAAGTCGACGTACAGGCGTGGAAAGACTACTTAAGTTTCCGTCTGGTTAACGAGTATGCCTCTGCACTTAGCGAAGACATCAGTAAGCGTCGCTTTGACTTCTACGGTACTACTTTACGTGGAACACCAGAGCAAGAGCCGCGTTGGAAACGCGCAGTAGATGCAACCAACAGTGTGTTAGGTGAAGTCTTAGGCCAGGTGTACGTTAAAGAATACTTCCCGCCAGAAGCGAAAGAAAAAATGGAAGGTTTGATTGAGAATCTTCGCGACGCTTATGGTCAGTCAATACGTAACCTGGAGTGGATGACTGAAGAGACCAAAGAAAAAGCCTTAGAAAAGCTGGAAAAATTTGATCCTAAAGTTGGTTACCCAAGCGAATGGCGCGACTACAGTAAGCTGGATATTTCTGCCACAGACTTAGTTGCAAACTATAAAGCCTATGCTGAATTCAACTATCAGGAAGAAATTGCCAAGATTGGCGGTCCTGTTGACGAAGAAGACTGGGGTATGACACCACAGACGGTTAATGCTTATTACAGTCCTGTGCGTAACGAAATCGTATTCCCGGCCGGTATTTTGCAGCCTCCATTCTTTGATATGGACGCAGAAATGGCGGTGAACTACGGTGGTATTGGTGCGGTAATCGGCCATGAAATGGGCCACGGCTTTGATGACCAGGGTTCTAAATACGATGGTGACGGTAACCTGCAGAGCTGGTGGACCGACGCAGACCGTCAAGCCTTTGATGAGCGCGGCCAAAAACTTTCTGACCAGTTCAGTGAGTATGAGCCAATTGAAGGTCTTAATATCAATGGTGATCTGACTCTGGGTGAGAACATTGGTGACCTGGCCGGCCTGACCATTGCGTACGAAGCCTACAAAATGTCATTAGAAGGTGAAGAAGCACCGGTTCTTGACGGCTTTACCGGCGAACAGCGTGTGTTCATCGGCTGGGCACAGGTATGGCGTGGTAAATACCGTGAAGACGCCGTTCGTGAGCAGGTCATGAGCGACCCGCATTCACCAGCAGAGTATCGTGTGAACGGCACCGTAGTTAACGTTCCGGCGTTCTACGAAGCCTTTGATGTTGAAGAAGGTGATGAGTTGTACGTCGCACCTGAAAACCGCGTTATTATCTGGTAAGATGCGTACATGAAGAAACTTTGGGCAGTTATAGCAATTACAATGACACTTTTGGTGGGGTCCATGACCTCACCAATGGTGCATGCTATGCCTGCCCAAATGTCTGACTCTACTATGCAATCAGAACAAATGAGTGAGAGTCATGACTGTTGCGAGGAAGAAGCAACCTCCTGCAGTGATATGGAAGACAGTTTTTGCCAGCAGTGCGAACAACATTGCGCTGGTCAACTGGGACTGATGAATCCATTCAAACAACTTTCGCCAGCAGCCTCCACTCACGCTGCCGAGCCTATCTATTCAAACCTTCCGGTTATTACTGAAACGCTGATACGTCCGCCGAAACACGCAGTTTAAGCCCAGTTTTTACGTCTTAAACCGTTGTTTTCGAGGAAATACTATGCGTTATTGGATAGCTATATTAATCCTGATCCCATTTTTAACTTTGGCTCAGGAACACAATCATTCAGAAGATCAAAACCCGTTCGGGCAGAGCACCGAATATGTGTGCCCTATGCACAGCCAGGTGGTTCGTGACGAGCCGGGAACCTGCCCAATTTGCGGTATGGACTTGGTCAAGAAAGAACCTGAACAGGACCATTCTGAGCATGAAGCTGATAAAAGCTTCACCGTCCCAGAGTCCAGTCAGCAGGCTATTCGGGTTACTACGGCTAAAGCTCAGCGCAAAGACTTGCAACCACAGTTAATGGCTCAGGCTCAGGTACGCTGGCAGGAATCTGCACAACGGCATATCCACAGCCGCGCGGAAGGCTGGGTAGAGGAATTACATGCTGACGTTGAAGGTCAGTGGGTAGAAAAGGGCGATAAACTCTACAGTCTGTATGCACCCGACCTGGTCGTGGCACAGGACGACTATCTGCAACTGCTTGATTCACTCTCGGATATCCGCAACGGTGACAACCAGCAAAGCTTTAAACGCCGCGGGCAGCAACGTTTGCGTTTACTGGGGATGACCGAAGCGCAGATTAAAGCTCTGGAACAAGGTGGCGAAACCGAATATGTGGTCGATTACTATGCGCCTGAATCTGGGTATATTACCAGTCTGGATATTCAGGAAGGCATGTATGTGTCTCCCGGGCTTAAATTACTGACGCTGACGCAGGACAATCAACTGTGGTTCTTTGCCGATGTTCCGGCGCGTTACAGCAAACAGTTAAAAACCGGGCAAATGGCCCATATTTCTTCTGAGCACTTCCCTGGCGGCCACTGGATGAACACCATTGACTACATTTATCCGCAAGTTGATCCGGTAACCCAGACCATCAAAGTCCGTATTCCGGTTAATGACTCCATTGATCGGCTGCGTGAAGGACTCTGGGCGACGGCTCATATTGAACTGGAGCCAGTAAGAGATGCTGTGGTTGTGCCGGTTGCCAGCTTAATTGTCACCGGCGCCAATAACCGCGTGGTGGTAAAATCCGGAGCGCGCGAATTTGAAGTGCGCGAAGTCACGACCGGACTGCGTGTTGGTAATGAAATTGCCATTGAAGAAGGCCTGCAGGAAGGTGAGTTAGTGGTCACTTCCGGGCAATTCCTTCTGGATTCAGAGGCCAGCTTGCAAGGTCTGGGTCTGGATAGCAGCGATGATGCCCCTGCGCCACAACATAACCACTAGGAGGTTTTATGTTAGCTCGTATTATTGAAGCCTCCATACGTAATTCGTGGATGGTGTTACTGCTGTTCTTAGGTCTGGCTTTCTGGGCCTGGCAGTCGCTGCAGCAAACCAAACTGGACGCAATACCGGACTTGTCAGAAGTTCAGGTTATCGTCAAAACCAATTACCCGGGACAAGCGCCGGCGGTAGTGGAGGAGCAGGTGACCTATCCGCTCTCGAGTGTGATGCTGTCCGTACCTAAAGCCACCTCAGTACGCGGGTTTTCGTTCTTTGGCGACTCGTACGTTTACGTTATTTTTGAAGACGGCACTGACCCTTACTGGGCCCGAAGCCGGGTGAACGAATACCTGGATCAGGCGCAAAACCAGCTTCCTGACCAAGTTCGGCCGGAGTTAGGTCCCGATGCATCCGGCATTGGCTGGGTGTATCAATACGCACTGGTTGATGAGACCAACCAGCGTAACCTGGGTGAACTAACCCGCCTGCAAAACTGGTTCCTAAAACAGGAGCTGCAAAGTGTGCAGGGGGTAGCAGAAATTGCAACGGTTGGCGGTATGGTCGAAACCTATCAGGTGGTACTTCAACCGGAAGCCTTGCATCGTTATAACCTTACCCTGAATCAGGTAAAGCAAACCATTCAGCAGGCCAATAACGAAGTAGGTGGCTCTGTGGTTGAAATGGGCGAAGCTGAATACATGGTTCGTGGCCTGGGGTATTTGAAAAGTGTCGAAGACATTCGCAAAATTCCGTTGCCGCTCACCTCAGAGCAGCAGGGTACGGTGCTGCTGGAAGAAGTGGCTGATATTCGCATTGGGCCCCAGGTACGTCGCGGCATTACCGAGCTGAACGGCGACGGCGAAGTCGTGGGCGGTATTGTGGTCATGCGCCATGGCGAAAATGCCCTACAAACTATAGCCGCCGTTAAAGAGAAACTGGAAGAGCTGAAGCAGGGCCTGCCCGAGGGCGTTAAGGTGGTTCCGACCTATGACCGCTCAAGCCTGATCCAGGCATCGACAGACAACCTCACCACCAAGCTCATTGAAGAAATGTTCTTTGTCGCTGTGGTGTGCATTTTATTTCTCTGGCATGCGCGCTCGGCGGTGGTGGCCATTATCAGCTTACCGCTGTCGGTACTGTTCGCGGTGTGGATCATGAACATGCTGGGTATCAGCGCCAATATTATGAGCCTGGGGGGAATTGCTATTGCTATTGGGGCACTGGTAGATGCCGCCATTGTCATGATAGAGAACACCCACAAGCATTTGCAGAACTATCAGGAGCGACATCAAATAGTGGCAAAAGGTGCTGCACGGTTGAAAATTGTTAATGAAGCCTGTCGCGAAGTGGGGCCTTCGCTGTTCTTCTCGCTACTGGTCATTACCGTCAGTTTTGTTCCGGTGTTTGTGCTGCAAGGCCAACAGGGGCGTCTGTTTGAACCTTTAGCCTATACCAAAACTCTGGCCATGGCCGCGGCAGCTATTATTGCTGTAACACTGATACCGGTGCTTATTGCGTTATTGGTGCGCGGGAAAATACCTGCCGAAGAAAAGAACTGGCTGTCGCGCGGTTTAATTGCGCTTTACCGTCCATTGTTGGCTTTCACACTTAAGTTTCCTAAAACCATTATTGTGCTGGCCCTTCTGATCACAGCATCTGCCTGGCACCCGTATAAAGAGCTCAATTACGAGCTGATGCCGCCGCTGCATGAGGGGGACCTCATGTACATGCCGACGACATTGCCGGGTATCAGTGTTGAAAGTGCCGGTGAGTTGCTACAGCAAACCGATAAGCTCATTGCAGAACAACCTGAAGTTGAGCGTGTGTTTGGTAAAGTTGGTCGTGCTGACACGGCTACCGATCCGGCACCAATGACCATGATCGAAACCAGCATTACCCTAAAGCCTGAAAGTGAGTGGCGTGATGGCATAACCGTGGACGATATCATCGCCGAGCTGGATGAGCGGGTGCAGATACCTGGTGTGACCAACGCCTGGGTACAACCTATCCGTACCCGCATTGAAATGCTGGCTACCGGTGTTAAAACCCCGTTAGCGATTAAAGTCAGCGGCAGTGACTTTCGTGAAATAGAAAAACTGGCTACCCGTATTGAAGAGACGTTGTCTGAAGAGGAGGCGACAGGTTCGGTCATTGCAGAACGCTCTGGTGGCGGTCGTTATATTGAAATAGAGCCGAAGCTGCGTGAAGCCGCCCGTTACGGTATTAGCCAAAGCGACATTCACGACCATATTCAGTACGCCATTGGTGGAGCGAATATTGCGACATCGGTGCAGGGCAATGAGCGTTTTCCTATTAATCTGCGTTATCCCCGGGAGCAACGCGACCATATAGAGAAGCTGCAAACCCTGCCGGTGAAATCTGCCTCCGGACAATGGCTGACTCTGTCCGATGTTGCTGACATTCGGGTGACTCAGGGACCCGCCATGCTGAAAAGCGAAGACGCCCGCTTAAGCAGTTGGGTTTTTATTGAACCAGCGAAAGGCATCACGGTTAGCGACTACATTAATCAAGTCGGTGATGTTATGGCTAAAATGGAAATTCCGGTTGGTTACAACTGGAGCTGGACCGGACAATACAAAGCCATGCAACAGGTGGAAAGTGATTTAAAAGAGATCATTCCGCTGACGCTGTTGGTTATTCTGTTGTTGCTGTATATGACCTTCCGTTCGTTACCTCAGGCACTGCTGGTCATCGGCACTTTGCCTTTAGCTTTAACCGGCAGCCTGTGGCTGATTTATCTGCTGGACTATAACCTTTCACTGGCGGTTATTGTCGGCATGATAGCTCTGGCTGGTGTCGCCGCGGAATTCGGCGTGGTTATGTTGTTGTACCTGAACAATGCCTGGAAAGCCGTGGCTTACAATAAAAACCAGTTAAAGGCAGCGGTAGAAGAAGGCGCGTTGCTACGCGTACGACCTAAAGCCATGACAGTGCTGACCATTATTGTTGGTCTACTGCCGATAATGCTGGGCGGGGGTGTTGGTAACGAAGTTATGCAGCGCATTGCCGCTCCCATGGTAGGAGGTATGGTTTTAGCCCCGCTGATCTCTATGCTGGTTATCCCTGCCGTGTTCTACCTGGCCCGGAAATAAGATCCGATGTGACTTGATCCTATTGCATCAGGAGAGGCGGGGGATGGTGAATGAGGGTGGCAGATGTAAAGCGCGCCTGACGGATGCTGCGAACTATTGAGGAGGTGTGCAGCGCCATGGATGGCGCTGCCCAAGCCCTACAGGGATGTATTCACGGGCGTCCTCCTCAATGGTTCCTGCAACCTCCAGCGCTCGGAATCTGCCACCCTTACCATCCCCCGCCTCTCCTGACGTGAAGGTCAGGCACCATCGTCAGGCGAAGCGTTCCCATATGGCATTGGCGGCGGGGCCTAAAGTTCTGTTTGCAGAGCGCACCAAATGAATTTCCAGGCGCACCTGCTGGACGAATCCGGGGATGCTGACTTCAACCAACTTGCCTTCTTTAAGTGCATTACTGGCAATGTGTTTTGGAATAATACCCCAGCCAAAACCGGCCATCAGCAGTTCAAACTGGGTGTTAACCTCATTCACTCTTATGCGCTGCTGGCTGGGCAGCCGCAATACCGAGTCTAAGTTAATGCCAATTTCCAGATTCTGCGGAACCAGCATTGGTAGTTCTAATAAATCCTGACGGCTTTGCGGCATACGACCAAATTCCTTCATCAGCGCGGCTGACATAACCACCGTTAATTCAAACGGCGCCACCGGTAAGGTTTCAAAGTCACCGTACTGACGAAACAAAGGCAGCCAGGGGCACAGGGCTAAATCGGCGGTACCGTTATCAATGCGCTTCAGGGCACGCATTTGTGATTCTCCATCCACGTGCAGCTCGGTAGCGGGGTATTGTTGCTGAATGTGTTGAATGCTGGGCATCCAGAGTTTGCTGTCACAGGTATGGTCATAGCACAGTGTCAGCAAAGGTTCTGCACCGTGTTTCAGTTGGTTAGCCAATGACTGTAGGCGCTGCTGCTGGCGCACCACTTCTTCTGCCTGACGTAAAAAATGGCGGCCCTGTTCGGTAAGCTCCAGACGATAACTATCACGGTTAAACAAGGCAAAACCCGCGTTCTCTTCCAGCTTTTTTAATGCCATGCTCACAGCCGATTGTGTGCGGCCGAGCTGCTCAGCTGTTTTCTGCAGGCTGCCAAGCCGGGCAACGGTGATCATCATGTGAAGGTGAGATAAATTCATTAAGTTTTACTGATGGTCTTTTTAATTTTAATTCAATATAACTGTAACTATACTTGCGGTAAACTTATTGCCATCAAACATCCCAGAAAAAACGGAATTTAAGTCATGCGCTGGTTTAAAATATTCTTAACTGTCGTTGCCGCTGCCACTGTCGTGGCTTGCAGCGAAAAAGCCGAAGTGAGTGAAAAACAGCAAGCGCGGCCTGCCAGGTTAATGCAGGTAAGTGAAGCCAATGGTCCTCGTCTACGAGAGTTTCCGGCTGTGGTCGAAGCGGCGAAAGTGGCTCAACTGACTTTTCGTGTAGCGGGTGAAGTTATTGAACTGCCGGCGCGGCCTGGTACTGAAGTAAAACAAGGGGAGCTTATTGCCCGTCTGGACCCGACCGACTATCAACTGGCGGTGGACCAGGCGAAAGCCCAGTATGAACTTGCGCTATCACAATACGAACGCAATAAAGTTCTGGTGAGCGAAGGGGTTATGTCCGAAGGACAATTTGACCAAATTGAGTCAGAGCTTGCAGTTGCAAAATCAAACTATGAAACCGCTAAAGCTAACCTGCGCTATACCGAACTGACCGCGCCTTTTGACGGTGTCATTGCTAATCTGGCGGTGGAAGCTTATGAAAATATTCAGGCTAAGCAGCCCATTGTTACTTTGCAAATCAGCAACGCCATTGATATCAGTATTAATGTGCCGGAAAAGCTTTTTGCCAAGGTGAAAAAGCAGACCGACTATCAACCGGAAGTGCGCTTCGACGCAGCGCCGGGTTTTACCTATCCGGCTCATTTAAAAGAGTGGGACTCGCAATCCGACGGCGCAACCAACACCTATGAGGTGGTGTTCACGCTACCTAAACCGCAGGACATCAATGTGCTGCCGGGCATGACGGCAACAGTTATTGTCGATATTAATGAGGTGTTGCGCTCTTCTCAAATTGGTATTGTTGTGCCGGCTAAAGCCGTATTTACCGAAAGCCGGGACGCTTCTTATGTGTGGGTGGTTAGCGACGACATGCGTGTACAAAAGCGCAAGGTGAATGTCGGGCCAATGACCAACGATGGGCTCACTGTACTGGATGGGCTCGAAGCCGGTGAAATCATAGTGGTGGCCGGTGTCCATCAGCTGAAGGAAAATCAGCAAGTTCGTGAATGGCAACGCGAACGGGGGCTGTAATGAATATTGCGAAGTACAGTATGGAGCGGAAAACCACCAGTTGGATGTTTTTCCTGGTTCTGTTAATTGGTGGCCTGGTTGCTCTTACTCAGCTTGGTCGGCTGGAAGACCCTAAGTTCACTATTAAGCAGGCTATGGTCATTACGCCGTACTCCGGAGCCTCGGCGCAGCAGGTGGAAGAAGAGGTAACGTACCGGCTGGAAAACGCTATTCAGGAACTCAGCTACGTCGACCATGTACGGTCCATTTCTAAGCCAGGTTTATCGCAAATAACGGTCGAGATGAAAAGCATCTACCGGGCCGAGCACCTGCGTCAAATTTGGGATGAACTGCGGCGCAAAATTAACGACGCCAAAACCCAGCTTCCCCCCGGAACTGGCGAGCCTATTATTCGTGACGACTTTGCCGACGTGTACGGCGTGATGATGGCCATTACCGGGCCAGACTATTCCTATAAAGATATTGAGCATTACGCAGACTTTCTACGTCGCGAACTGGTGCTGATTGACGGGGTTGGAAAGGTCATGCTGGCCGGCGAGCAACAGGAACAGGTGGTGGTTGAAGTCTCTCGTTCACGGCTGGCTAACTTTGGTATTCCACCCAGCCGCATTGCCGGTTTACTGCAAACGCAAAATGCCGTAGCAAATGCCGGGCGGGTAACCGTTGACCAGGAAGCTTTGCGCATTGCCACCAGTGGGGAATTTGCCGACGTTGAAGATATGGAAAAGCTGGTTATCAGTAACCCGGGGGCCGAGCAGCGCATCTACTTGCATGATGTAGCGAACATCTACCGGGAGACCAAAGAGATTCCGGATCATGTGGTTCGTTATAACGGGCAGGCGTCGCTTTGGCTGGCGCTGTCTTTTGCGGACAACGTCAACGTGGTTGAAGTTGGTGAGCGTATCCAGAAACGGCTGGATGAACTGGACTATGCCAAACCAATAGGAATGTCGGTAGACCGTATTTATGATCAACCGCATCAGGTCGAAAACTCGGTAAATGACTTTCTGCTGAACCTGGTTGAAGCCGTTGCTATTGTCATTATTGCGTTGCTGCTGACCATGGGTTTTCGCAGTGGGTTACTTATTGGCACCGTATTATTGTTAACGGTTCTTGGCACCTTTATTTTCATGCGACTGGGCGACATTAACCTGCAACGGGTATCGCTGGGAGCGCTCATTATTGCTCTGGGTATGCTGGTGGACAACGCCATTGTCATTGCCGATGGCATTATGGTTGGTATGCGGCGGGGCATGAGTAAAGTAGAAGCCGCTGTTAGTGTGGTGAAGCAAAATCAGTGGCCGCTACTGGGTGCAACCATTATTGGTATTATTGCCTTCGCCCCAATTGGTTTGTCATCAGACGCTACCGGTGAGTTTGCCGGAAGCTTATTCTGGGTGCTGCTCATTTCTTTACTATTGAGCTGGGTAACAGCTCTGACCCTCATTCCGTTTTTAGCCGACCGTTTATACTCCGCGAAGGACATTGGTAATGGTGATGAGCAGGACGATGTTTTCTCTCATCCGGTATACCGTGGTTATAAGAAAATGCTGGCAGTTTGTCTGAGACATCGCATTATCAGCATGGCGGTGATGCTGGCAATGCTGGTCGCTGCTGTGGCCGGGTTCGGACAAGTGAAACAGGCGTTTTTTCCGCCTTCGACAACGCCGCTTTTCTATGTGGATCTCTGGTATCCACAGGGCACCGATATTCGTCATACCGAACAGGATTCAAAGCGCCTGGAAGACTACCTGCTGGATAAAAGCGAAGTGACCTCGGTCTCCACCACCATAGGCCAGGGTGCGCCCCGTTTTACCCTGACCTATCTGGTGGAAAAAAGTTACGAGAGCTACGCACAGTTGCTGGTGCGGGTAGAGGACAAAGACAGCATGGATGCGTTAATGAAGGACATTCGCCAGCGTATTCGTGAAGAGCATCCGGATGTTGAGGACAAACTGATACGGGTTGAAATTGGTCCGGCTACTCCGGCTAAAATTGAAGCGCGTTTCTCTGGACCTGATATTGACGTATTGCGCCAATTAAGTAAAAAAGCGCAGAGTATTTTGGCCGAGGACGAAGGGGCGGTGAATATTCGCTCCGACTGGCGCCACCCAACCAAGCTGCTGCGACCACAATACGACGAAGCGGCGGGTCGTCGCGCCGGTATCACTAAAGAAGACGTTAACAATCTTCTGTTAGCTAACTTTGTTGGCCGACAAATCGGTGTTTACCGCGATGGAACTGACTTGCTGCCAATAGTACAGCGTGCCCCGGCTGCCGAACGTGTTGATCTGGACAACTGGCAGGAATTGCAAATTTACAGCCCGGTGTTTGACCGCTTTGTACCACTGGCGCAAGTAGCGCGCTCGATAGATGTAACCTGGGAAGACCCGCTCATATTGCGACGAGACCGTAAGCGAACGCTTACTGTTATGGCTGACCATGATCTACTGACCGATGAAACGGCGGCCCAGGTATTTGAGCGTGTCCGACCTGAACTGGAAGCTATTGAGTTGCCGCTGGGCTATGAGCTTACCTGGGGCGGAGAACACGAAGCTTCGGGCAAGGCCGAAAAAGCACTGTTTGGCGCACTGCCAATGGGTTTCCTGGTTATGTTTATCATTACCGTGCTGTTATTTAACAGTATCCGCCAGGCGGCGGTGCTTTGGACAACAGTCCCGCTGTCTATTATTGGCGTAACTGTCGGGCTGCTGTTGCTGGATAAACCTTTTGGTTTTATGGCATTACTCGGTTTTCTGAGCTTGTCCGGCATGCTGATTAAAAACGGCGTGGTGTTGCTGGAGCAGGTCAATACAGAACTGGACGCCGGTAAAGAAGCGGTTCAAGCCTTAAGCGATGCCGCTGTCAGTCGTGTTCGTCCCGTTGGAATGGCGGCAGCCACCACCATTTTAGGCATGATACCGCTGCTGTTTGATGACTTCTTTGCCAGCATGGCAACAGTCATTATGTTTGGGTTGGGTTTTGCTACCGTACTAACCCTGTTTGTTGTTCCGGTTATGTACGCCATAGTCCAAAGAGTACCGCGCCCGTAACCCGGGCGCATTCATCCCGTTTATACCCTGAATTATCTGATTTATAGCCCTGCGTCATGGGAATTTAACAGCAAAATCCGTATAATGCGCCGCACTAGTGAACCGTCTAGAATTCATGCAAGCAAATGAGAGGTAATATCAGTGCTTAAAGAATATCGTCAGCACGTGGAAGAGCGCGCCGCAGAAGGCATCCCTCCGAAGCCATTAAACGCCGAGCAAGTAGCCGATTTAGTGGAATTACTGAAAAATCCGCCAGCAGGCGAGGAAGAATTCCTGGTTGAGCTTCTGGCCGAGCGTGTACCGCCGGGTGTGGATGAAGCTGCCTATGTTAAAGCAGGCTTTTTAAGCGCCGTTGTTAAAGGTGAAATTGAAAGCCCGGTTGTCAGCAAAGAATACGCAGTAAAATTGCTGGGCAATATGCACGGTGGCTACAACATCGTCACTTTGGTGGAGCTGCTGGACGATTCTCAGCTGGCTGAACTGGCCGCTAAAGAGCTGAAAGAAACCATCTTAATGTTCGATGCCTTCCACGACGTGGAAGAGAAAATGAAAGCCGGTAATGCGCTGGCGAAAGAAGTGGTTGAATCCTGGGCAAATGCTGAATGGTTCACCGACAGCGACGAGCTGCCTAAATCAATTAAAGCAACCGTCTTTAAAGTGACAGGCGAAACGAATACCGATGACCTGTCGCCGGCACCCGATGCCTGGTCTCGTCCGGACATCCCTTTGCACGCCAAAGCTATGTACAAAATGCCACGCGAAGGCATTACCGATGCAGGCAAGCAAATTGAAGAATTAAAAGAAAAAGGTCACCCGGTAGCCTTCGTTGGTGACGTAGTGGGTACTGGTTCTTCACGTAAGTCGGCGACTAACTCAGTATTGTGGAACATTGGCGAAGACATGCCTGGCACACCAAACAAGCGTGCCGGCGGTATCTGTATTGGTTCTAAAGTCGCACCAATTTTCTTCAACACCATGAAAGACGCAGGTGCGTTGGTGTTTGAAGCCGACGTTGAAAAAATGAACATGGGTGATGTCATCACTATCTACCCATACGAAGGCAAAATCGAGAACGAAGCCGGCGACGTTATCGCTGAGTACGATTATGCGTCTCGCGTTATTTTAGATGAAGTGCGTGCCGGTGGCCGTATTAACCTGATTATTGGCCGTGGCCTGACAGAAAAAGCACGTGAATCTCTGGGCATGGGTCCATCTGACTTATTCCGTAAGCCAGAGCAACCGGCAGACAGCGGTAAAGGTTTCTCGCTGGCGCAGAAGCTGGTCGGTAAAGCTTGTGGCATGGAAGGTGTTCGCCCGGGCGCATACTGTGAACCTAAGATGACTACCGTTGGTTCTCAGGACACTACCGGTCCTATGACCCGTGACGAGTTAAAAGACCTGGCCTGCCTTGGCTTTAACTCAGACCTGGTTATGCAGTCTTTCTGTCACACCGCTGCTTATCCTAAGCCGGTTGACGTTGAAACTCAGCACACCTTGCCTGACTTTATTATGAACCGTGGCGGCGTAAGCTTACGTCCGGGCGACGGTATCATCCACAGCTGGCTGAACCGTATGTTGTTGCCAGATACCGTTGGTACCGGTGGTGACTCGCACACCCGTTTCCCGCTGGGTATTTCATTCCCGGCCGGCTCTGGTCTGGTTGCGTTCGCCGCAGCTACCGGCGTAATGCCACTGGATATGCCTGAGTCAGTATTGGTGCGTTTCAAAGGTGAAATGCAGCCGGGTATTACTTTACGTGATCTGGTTCATGCCATTCCTGCGTTTGCTATCAAAGAAGGTCACCTGACCGTTGATAAGCGCGGCAAGAAAAACATCTTCTCGGGTCGTATCTTAGAAATTGAAGGTCTTGATCACTTAACCGTAGAGCAGGCATTTGAATTGTCTGACGCTTCTGCTGAGCGTTCAGCGGCCGGTTGTACCATCGACCTGTCAGAAGAGTCGGTTGCCGAGTACCTGCGCTCTAACATCACCATGCTGCGTTGGATGATCAACGAAGGCTACGGCGACGCGCGCACGCTGGAACGTCGTGCCCGTAAGATGGAAGAATGGTTAGAAAACCCAGAGCTGACGCGTGCGGACAAAGACGCTGATTACTCTACGGTTATCGAAATTGACCTGAACGAGATAAAAGAGCCTATCGTTTGTTGCCCGAACGACCCGGACGACGCGAAGTTCTTAAGCGAAGTTGCCGGCGACAACGTCGACGAAGTCTTCATCGGTTCGTGCATGACCAACATTGGTCACTTCCGTGCAGCAGGCAAATTGCTAGAGAAGAACTCCGACCCATTAAATACCCGTTTGTGGATTGCCCCACCAACGAAAATGGACAAAACCCAGCTGGAAGCCGAAGGTTATTACGACATTTATGAGCGTAATGGCGTTCGTACTGAAATGCCGGGTTGTTCACTGTGTATGGGTAACCAGGCACGGGTAGAGCCGGGCGCTACGGTACTGTCTACCTCAACCCGTAACTTCCCGAACCGCTTGGGTGATGGTGCAAACGTTTACCTGACCTCTGCAGAATTGGCAGCGGTTGGTGCTATCGTTGGTCGCCTGCCAACTCCGGAAGAATACCTGGAGTACGCACAGGACATCAATTCGATGGCTGGCGAAGTTTACAAATACCTGAACTTCGACCAGATGGATGCCTTCCGCGACGCAGAAAAAGCGGCCAAGGAAAACATCATCCCAACCATCAACGTGGCTTAATGAGTGCTTAGGTTGCAAGGACTCTTTACGAGGACGCCCGCAAGTACTTCCCTGTAGGGCTTGGGCAGCGCCATCCATGGCGCTGCCCACCTCGTTAAGAGTCCTCGCAACCGTTGAACGCACTCATTAGCAACTTATAAAACCGCTTCGGCGGTTTTTTTGTGTCTGATATTCAGTAGCCTGTTGTTCACATCAGGTGAGATATCCTGGCTTGCAGGTGGTCTGTTTATAGTCTATATTTAGACTGTTCAGTCGGGAGAGATCTATGCAGATAAAAACCATTAGTTACATTAAGCAAAATGCGGCGTCACTGAATGTCGAAGAGCCTATTGTTGTCACTCAGGGTGGAAATCCGGTATACCGTATTGAGTCAGAAGCCAGCGCTCGACAGAGAGACGAAGCTATCGCGACACTTAAATTGATGAATCTGGCTGAACGGGATATTCGAAATCAGAATCTTCTATCTCTTAGCGAAGCAAGAGAAAGGCTAGAGCGTGAACTCAGTACAAAGAAGTTTGAGCTTTAGTCCTCAGTTATGAACTACGATGTTCATTTTACGGAGCTCAGTTATAAGACTCTGGCTGTTTTAACCCGCTATATGGAATCTTTTCTGGGCCAGGAAGAAGCTATTAGATTAGGTCATCAACTTCTTGATTTCGCCACCAATAAACTCAGCGATAACCCTTTGCAATTCCCCATTTCTTATGAACTTGAGACGTTAGGTATCACTGACTATCGAGTAATGCTAGTAGATAATTATAAGATCTTATTTCGTCTGGATGAGAAAGATAAAACGAGTTACGTCATGGCCTTTCTGCGACAGAAACAGAATACCCAAGAGCTGGTTTACCAGATAACGATTTTGTAGTGAGATCTCTGCGCAATAAAACTGATACGTCATTGTTCTGTGTTGGTCAGCGGTGTGTTCGTAAGTCGATAGGGCAGGTTTTTCACTTGTGAGCGTTATGAGTGTTGAGTACTTCTGTGGCGGAGTGTCGAAGGCTATGGATCGTACATACTGGGAGAAATACTCGTGAGCGCGTCCAATGGTTATAGGGCCTCATGTGGAGGTGTGCAGCGCCATGGATGGTTTCGAATACGGTAGAAATAAACAAATAGAACCCCCGCTATCAGGAAGTGTCTGGCGCCATGGATGGCGCCAGCCAAGCCTTACAGGGACGTACTTGCAGGCGTCTTCCTGATAGCGGGGGTTCTGTTCTATTTCTGTTCAGCAATCCAGTCGTTGATGTGTTGCTCGAGTACTTTCAGTGGCACGCTGCCGTTTTCCAGTACTGCATCGTGGAACTCACGAATGTCGAACTTATCACCCAACTGCTGTTCTGCTTCGTTGCGTAAACGCTTAATAGTCAGTTCGCCAAGCTTGTATGAAAGCGCTTGGGCAGGCCAGGTAATGTAACGATCAATTTCGGTTTTCACGTTATGCAGTGACAACGCGGTGTTGTTGGCCATAAAGTCCATTGCGCGTTCACGACTCCAGCCTTTGGCATGCATACCCGTATCCACCACTAAGCGTGCCGCCCGCCACATTTCATAGCTTAAACGTCCAAAGTTGCTGTAAGGGTCTTCATAAAAACCCGCTTCCAGCCCTAAGTACTCAGAATACAGACCCCAGCCTTCACCGAAAGCTGAAATGTAGGTCTGCTGACGGTATTCCGGCAAGTCTTCTAACTCACCCGCAATGGCGTTTTGTAAGTGATGACCCGGTACCGCTTCGTGCAGCGTCAGCGCTTCCATCTGGTAAAGCGGACGGCGGTCTAACGCGTAGGTATTCACCCAATAAAAACCAGCACGGTCGTCGCGGTTGGTACCTGAATAGCGGCCGGTTGTGTATTTCGGTGCTATTTCAGCCGGAACCGGAGCTATGCCATAAGGCTTACGCGGCAGGGTTTTGAAAAGCTTAGGCAGTTCACCGTCCATTTTCTTCGCTATCCAGGCGGCGTACTGCAGTAACTCTTCTGCTGTTTCCGGATAGAACTGGTCGTCGGTACGTAAAAATTCAACAAACTCGTCAAAGTCACCATCGAAGCCGGTTGCTTCAATGGCTTCCAGCATTTCACCGCGAATGCGAGCAACTTCCTGCAGACCAATTTCATGAATTTCGTCAGCGGTCATATCCAGCGTGGTGTAATGCTTAATGCGGTTCTGATAAAAGTCGTCCCCATTGGGTAGCTCGCTGGCACCAATGCTTTCACGTGCACTCGGCAAGTACTCGGTAACCATAAAGGTAAAGTAGTCGTCGTAAGCTGGCATCACCTGGTCATCAATAGCGGTTAATGCATCGCTTTTAAGTTGCTCCCATTGTTCGCTATCAACAAAGCCCGGCTGTTGTGCAAAAGGAGAGAAGTAAACGCTGTCTTTAGCATCCTGCACAATGTAAGCCAGTATACTTTCTTCAAAACCGGCCATAGCGGCTGCAGGCTGGGTGTAACCTTCTTCAATCGCTTTACGCAACCAATGAGTCTGCTGCTCCATGTAACGAGGAATTGAACGCAGTTTTGCTATGTAATTCTGGTAGTCTTCCGCCGATGAAAACGACGTATAAGAAGGCATGAAAGCTAAAGAGCTGTGAAAGCTACCTTCTGCGGTTAATGGCATATAGTGCGCATTAAAGCGGTACTCATCGACCTTGTTCTTTAAGGTGTAGTGAATCATTGCATGGTTTATCTGGTCATCCCGGCTTAGCTCGTTAAGGTTAACGGCGTTCAGCTGTTCAAGCCACTCAGAGCGTTGTTGGTAACGTTGTTCTAAGGCTTCCGGTGACATATCGGTCAGCTCGGTTTCGCTGGACTCATTCAGTCCTTCCCAGATAGTGTCAGCCAACTGATGAAACTCAGCAGCCGGAGTCTGTTGTTGAGCACTGCTACGCTGAGTTTGATTGTCTGCCGTGCTCGCACAGGCAGTCAGTCCAAGCAAACCAAAAATAAGTATCAGATTGCGCATGATTTTTCCTTGCGGTGTCATAACGAATACAGGCATTCTATAATGCCTCGTGCGCTATTTAATGTAAAAGCGAATAGAACGAACACACAAAAATAACAGTTAAACGGGAGAATAGGGTGGATAAAGCTCAGTCAGGAGTCTACGCGGAACCTAATCTGCATGGTCTGACGTTGTTTTGTCATGTCATGAGCGACGACGTTGAAAGTTTACGCCGTAAACTGGCTCGCTTTCCAGCCATTTTACGCGATCTTGACGCCCGCTTCTCAGAAGCCATGTTAACAGGCTTTGTCGGCATAGGCGCCGATTACTGGGACATTCTTTACCCACACAAGAAGCCACTTCACTTGCAGGCTTTCCCCGAACTTTCCGACGGCGACCGGGAAGCACCAAGACACCCTTATGATCTCATCATTCAAATTCGTTGTGACCGCTTCGACGCTAACTACCTTGCCGGGCGCACATTAATTGAATGGTTTGGTTATGACATTGAAGTGGTCGAGCAAATTCGTTCCTTCCGTTATCTCGACGGCCGCGACTTGACCGGTTTTATCGATGCGCCTGACAACCCCAGGGGCATGAGCAAACGTAAGGTGGCATTAGTAGAAGAAAAAGACGATGCCGACTTTGTGGATGGCAGTTATTTGTTCGTACAAAAGTTTCGTCACGACTTACGCCGCTGGGACTACCTGGGCCCGGAAAAACAAGAGCAACTCATGGGGCGTGAAAAAGTCTCAGGCGAACGTTTATCCGAAGCTAAAATTGAAGGCGTTACACATGCAGCCAAAAGTCGTCTAGTGGACGGCAATGAACAACCCATTCCTTTACTGCGGCAGAATATGCCCTGGGGTGACCTGCGCGAACAGGGGCTGCTCGCTATGTATTTTAGTCACACACCGAAAATGGTGGTGCAGTGGCTAAAAAATCGATATTACGCCGACGAACAAGGGGCCTACGATCCGTTACTGGATTATTCGCAAGCGGTATCCAACTGCGGCTTTTTTGTGCCTTCAATGCGTTTTATGGAAGACAACAAAGAAGTAGCGGATCAGGAAGAAGGTAATACCGCCTGACTGGCAAACAACTCCCGGACCTTTTTCAGAGTAAAGTCGATATCAGCAACTTTAAGTGGTGCGATAAAAATAGTGTCATCGCCGGCTATCGTACCAAGCACACCTTCTTTTTTACCGACAGAGTCAAGCAAGCGGGCAATCAACTGAGCCGCCCCCGGGCTGGTGCGAATAATCACCATGACATCATTGTGCTGAATATCCAGTACAAGCTGGCTTAATGGTGCCTTAGTGGAAGGTACCGCTAAGTCGGGCGGTAAGCAGTAGACCATTTCCTGCTTTGCATTGCGGGTACGAACCGCGCCTTGCTTACTCAACATGCGCGAGACTTTAGACTGGCTAATGTTATCAAAGCCCTCGGCTTTCAAGGCATTAACAATTTCTCCCTGTGAGCCATAACGCTCTTCGCGAAGAAGGGTTTTAAAAGCTTCGAGTAACGTGTCTTGCACCATGAGAGAGTTCAATTCCTATACTGGTTACATGCTATAATAACCCCCAGTGTACTGCATATAGATGCGCTATTCGAGTGCTGAATGTGTACCGCGCAAAGTTGTATTTTTAGTGATATTGGAGTACAGTTTTGCGCCAAATTCTGCATTTTTATGCAGTTAAAATTGACTAACAAAAACGGAGTCTGAGATGAAAGTAGCCGTATTAGGTGCGGCCGGTGGTATCGGCCAGGCATTGTCATTACTTCTGAAAACCCAGTTACCAGCAGGTTCAGAATTATCGCTGTATGACGTTGCGCCAGTAGTTCCAGGTGTAGCGGTTGACTTAAGTCACATCCCTACCGACGTGAAAGTAACAGGCTTCGGTAAAGATGATCTTGCGTCAGCATTAGTTGGCAGCGACATCGTATTAATTCCTGCCGGCGTACCTCGTAAGCCAGGTATGGATCGCTCTGACCTGTTCAACATGAACGCCGGCATCGTTAAAAACTTAGTACAAGGCGTTGCAGACAACTGCCCTGACGCCTGTGTTGGTATCATCACCAACCCGGTAAACACCACAGTACCAATTGCTGCCGAAGTCCTGAAAAAAGCAGGCTGCTACGACAAGCGTAAACTGTTTGGTGTAACGACTCTGGACGTTATCCGTTCAGAAGCATTCGTTGGGGAGCTACGTGGTCTGAACCCTGAAAACGTAAACGTGCCAGTTATTGGTGGCCACAGCGGCACAACCATTCTGCCATTGCTGTCTCAGGTTGAAGGCGTTGAGTTTACTGAGCAAGAAATCAAAGACTTAACTCACCGTATTCAGAACGCAGGTACTGAAGTCGTTGAAGCAAAAGCCGGCGGCGGTTCAGCAACCCTTTCTATGGGTCAGGCAGCAGCACGCTTTGCATTGTCATTGCTGAAAGGCCTGCAAGGTCAGGACACTATTGAGTGCACTTACGTAGAAGGCCCAGGCGACAACGCTAAGTTCTTCGCACAGCCAGTACGCTTAGGCAAAAATGGCGCCGAAGAAATTCTGTCTTACGGCAAGCTTAGTGCCTTCGAACAGAAATGCATGGACGAAATGCTCGACGGCCTGAAAGGCGACATCCAAAAAGGCATCGACTTCGCCAGCTAAGCTTTCAGTAATCCGCTTCTGAAAATATTGGGGCGGCTATTACAGGAGACGCTACAAGCTCATCCATGAGCGCTCGACGAAGGCCGTCCTTGGCCTTCGACGCTCCTGTAATAGCCGCCCCAACATTTCCGCGCTACTTGCTGAAAGTTATCTCAGCACTTTCTCCAGATAATCCCGCAATGACTTTTCGCCAATACTGACCAACCCCCAATATTTCCACATTACTTTCTCTGAAAGGTATGTAGCCTGACGTTCACGTCAGGTCCAATGTTCAAATATCTCACCTGATGTGAACATCAGGCTACTACATCCGAATATTTAGATTTGTGATTGAATATTTCAACTGAAACAGCGCTTTATTTTTGAATTGTCAGGCTAGAAGGTGGCTAAAAGGGGCAGGCTGTTGGATTGTGAGCGTTACGAGTGTTGAAGGTTTCTATGGCGGAGTGTCGAAGGCCATGGATGCTTATTGGAAATGCCTAAAGCGGGAAGGGTTCTGTTTCGGAGGTGTGTAGCGCCATGGATGGCGCTACCCAAGCCCTACAGGGAAGTACTTGCGGGCGTCCTCCGAAACAGAACCCGCTCCCCCAAGGCATTTCCTTTCTCCAAGCCTGCTTACGCCACCCGGTCGACTGCCAGGTGGGTCAGGGTGAGAAGGGCTTGTTTGTAGTCGGAGTCCGGGAGATCGCTTAATGACTGGCGCGCTTGTTCGGCGGCTTCTAAAGCTTTGTCGCGGGTGTATTGCAAAGCTCCCGTTCGCTCCATGGCGGTTAGCACGGTTTGTAAGTGCTCACGCCCGTCGCCTTGTTCAATGGCTTCGCGAATCAGCTTTTGCTCGGTTTCGTTGCCGTGCCACATAGCGTACAACAACGGCAGCGTTGGCTTACCTTCCGCTAAGTCATCACCGGCATTTTTGCCCATCGATTCGCTGTCGGCGGTGTAATCCAGTAAATCGTCAACCAACTGAAACGCAGTACCCAAATAACGACCGTAATCGGCCAGTTGCTGCGTTACTTTTTCGTCCTGTGCGGTTAATACGCCGGCCAGCTCAGTTGCGGCTTCAAACAGCTTGGCGGTTTTTCCGTAAATGACATTGAAGTAGCTGGCTTCTGAGGTATCCGGGTCGTTACAGTTCATTAACTGCAGTACTTCACCTTCAGAAATAACGTTGGTGGCATCCGCTAAAATCCGCAGAATCCGCAGGGAGTCTAAATCGACCATTAGCTGAAAAGCGCGGGTATAAAGGAAGTCACCCACCAGCACGCTGGCTTCATTACCGAATACTGCATTAGCGGTTTTACGTCCACGGCGAAGCTCCGACTCGTCGACGACATCGTCGTGCAGCAGGGTCGCGGTATGAATAAACTCGATAATTGTCGCTAGTTTGCGGTGGTCGTTACCTTCATAACCCAGGGCTCGGCAAGCTAATATGGCAAGCAGTGGGCGTAAGCGTTTACCACCACTGTTGACAATATAGAGGCCTAACTGGTTAATTAAGGCAACATCCGATTGAAGTTGTTCACCTATTAAAGCATTTACGCCAAGCATATCGTCTTTGGCTAATGCGTTAATGGACTGCATATCCATCATAGATATCTGTTTATTTACAAAATTTAACGGAAAAGGGATGGTACACTATTTAAGGCGGCGCGGAAACTCAAAGCGCGGCAGATGGCGTAGCCTTTAAGTTCAAATAAAGGGTTGCGATCGCTGGCGGGATTACGTACAATTCGCGCCCTGATTTGAATTTGGATGCCCAATAGGGTTGTGGAGAATAATATGTACGCAGTATTCCAAAGTGGCGGTAAGCAGCACCGTGTGTCTGAAGGCCAAATCGTCCGCCTGGAAAAACTGGAAGCAGCTACCGGTGATGTAGTTGAATTCGACCAGGTTTTGATGGTTTCTGACGGCAACGATGTAAACATCGGTGCTCCGTTCGTATCCGGTGGTAAAGTGAAAGCGGAAGTGATTGATCACGGTCGTGGCGATAAAATTAAAATCGTTAAGTTCCGTCGTCGTAAGCACTCTCGTCGTCAACAAGGCCATCGTCAGTGGTTCACGGAAGTGAAAATCACTGGTATCAACAGCTAATTAAGGAGTAACGACATGGCACATAAAAAGGCTGGTGGTTCTACTAAAAACGGTCGCGACTCAGAGAGTAAACGTCTCGGTGTTAAGCGCTTCGGTGGTGAGTCTGTATTAGCAGGCAACATCCTGGTTCGTCAACGTGGTACTAAGTTCCACGCGGGAGCGAACGTAGGTATTGGTAAAGACCATACATTGTTTGCAACCTCAGAAGGCAAAGTGTCTTTTGAAGTGAAGGGCAGCAAAAACCGTAAATTTGTGAGCGTTATTACTGACTAATAACGTGAACATAAACTGAAAAGTTTCGGTTCTGAAAGCCCTGCCTTACGGCGGGGCTTTTTCATATGTGCTAGAATTTTGCACAGTATTCTCTAAGTGATAAGTAGCAAATTGCGATGAAATTCGTTGATGAAGTAGAAGTCCGCGTAGATGCGGGTGATGGCGGTAATGGTTGTATCAGTTTCCGTCGCGAGAAGTACATTCCCAAAGGTGGTCCCGACGGTGGTGACGGCGGCGATGGTGGCGATGTCTACCTGCAAGCCGATGAAAACCTGAATACCCTTATCGACTATCGTTTTGAGCGCTTCCATAAAGCGGAGCGTGGGCAAAATGGTATGGGTAAAAACTGTACGGGTAAACGCGGTAGCGATATTGTGCTGCCGGTTCCTCCGGGGACTCGCGCTACCGACGTCGACACCGGCGAAGTTCTTGGCGATTTGACGCAACATGGTCAGCGGTTAATGGTCGCCAAAGGCGGCTTCCATGGTTTAGGTAATACACGTTTTAAAAGCAGTGTGAACCGTGCTCCTCGGCAGAAAACCGATGGTACTCCGGGTGAAGTACGCTCATTAAAACTTGAACTCATGTTGCTGGCCGACGTGGGCTTACTGGGTATGCCAAACGCCGGTAAATCGACCTTTATTCGTTCGGTTTCAGCGGCGCGTCCTAAAGTAGCGGACTACCCCTTTACCACGTTAATACCTAATTTGGGGGTTGTGCGTCCGGCACCGCATCAAAGTTTCGTTATTGCTGATATCCCGGGTCTTATCGAAGGTGCCGCTGAAGGTGCTGGTCTGGGTATTCGTTTCCTGAAACACCTGGAGCGTTGTCGTTTACTGCTGCATTTGGTGGACTTAGCACCTTTTGATGAGACCGACCCTGCAGAGCAGGCACGTATCATCATCAATGAACTGGAGAAATACAGTCCTAAACTGGCAGAAAAACCGCGCTGGCTGGTCATCAATAAAGTCGACTTACTGCTGGACGAAGAAGTTCAGGAAAAAGTTGATGAGCTGGTTAAAGCGCTGGACTGGGACGGCCCGGTATTCCAAATTGCGGCGTTAGAAGGACGCGGCAGTGATGCTCTTTGTCGTGAGGTTATCTCGTACCTTGAGACCTTACCTGCACCTAGCACGGAACAACAGGAAGAAGCCGATCCAGTTGAGTTTATGTGGGATACCTACCACGAAGAAGTGCTGGAAGAAGAGCAGGATGACGAAGACGACGACGATGATGACGATCACGACGTCGAAGTTATTTATCAGAAGTAGCCTGACATTTATGTCAGGTGGGATATTGTTTCCTGGCGTAAACGTCAGGCTACGTATTAAGGGTATCGCCGAATGAAAATCTCACTTGTGGTTGCAATGGCAGATAACCGGGTTATCGGCAAAGACAATAAAATGCCATGGCATCTTCCGGATGAGTTGCAGTATTTCAAAAAAATTACTTTGGGTAAGCCAATTGTTATGGGTCGACGAACCTTTGAATCAATTGGCCGACCTTTACCCGGGCGCAAAAATATCGTTCTAAGCCGTCGAACGGATCGTTCGGAAAATCAGGACAGTCAGGTCATCTGGGTATCTGGTGTGCAACAAGCTATTGCTGCTGCAGGCCCGGTCGATGAACTTATGGTCATTGGTGGAGGAAAAATTTATGAAAAATTTTTACCGCTCGCAGACCGCCTATATGTTACTAAAATAGATCTAAATGTTGAGGGCGATACCTATTTTCCCGACTATCTCCAAGTCGCTGATTGGCAAGAGGTAGAGCGGCAAAACTTTGCCGCCGACGAGCGTAATTCACATAACTTCAGTACCCTTATTTTCGACAGGAAACGTTAATAAGAAGTTATAAATTCAGTAACTTACAACAATTTTAGGCCATTGCAGCAGGCTTGAGTTCGTAGTATCATCCCTGATGAATTTTTGAACAATCTTGTGATGGGGTTTTACATGAAAGCGATTGTATTAGGCACCTTGATGGCTGCTGTTGCAGCGACAGGCGCAACATTCTCAAAAAGCGCAGAAGCAAATGAATTAGCTTTGAGCTTGTGCACATACGTACAAGGTGACGACACCATGCGTATGCGTAAGAAACTGCGTGACTCTCGTGTCCGTGTACGTGATATCTACAGCGGCATCCAGTGTAATGGACAAAGCTTACTGCAATTCGCAATGGCGAACGGCTCACAAGAAATTGGTAGCTTCATCGTTGGTCGTCTGTCAGTAGATGAACTGCAAAGCTCAGGCGACTACGAGTGGGCTCAGTCTAACGGTCATGGCGACACTGCCATCGCTCAGGCAATTAAAGAACGCGCTGGCTTTTAATTAAAAGACTTATTGCGTATTTCAAGAGCCCGCAAACGCTGTTTGCGGGCTTTTTTACATCTTCTAACAATTCAATCAGTAACTTACCTTGTAATTCTTCCCCGTTCTCTACGACAATAGATCCGTTACGCAAACAAACGGAATCGTTATGAAACAATGGATGGCACGAGCTTTGCCTTTACTGTTATTGGGGTTAACGCCGCTTAGCAGTTTGGCACAGACAAAAACAACCGAAGCTGCAAGCTGTTATCTTCCCGGCGTGCAGGAACAATTGCATTGTGGAACGGTGTCAGTTCCGGAAAATTATGACCAGCCTGAAGGCAAGCATATCGGCATTTATTACGCCGTACTGCCGGCAGTTCAGGAAGGCGCCAAGGCTGATCCAATGCTTATTCTCGCAGGCGGGCCCGGGCAGGCGGCGACAGAGCTTGCGCCAATGATAGCGCGAATGTTTGAGGGAGTGCGCCAGAAGCGGGATATTCTCTTAATCGATCAACGCGGCACAGGGAAAAGTCATCCGTTGAAATGCGATATCGAGCGGCCAGATGAACTCATTCGCGCTGACGATGAGCAAGACCTTGCAGAGTTGAGCCGTGAATGCCTGAAGCAATACCCTAATACTGATACAACGCAATATCACACCGTTAATGCGGTAAAAGACTTCGAACGGGTACGTGAACATTTAGGAATTGAGCAACTGAATTTGTATGGCGGATCATACGGCACCCGGGTAGGGCTGACTTATTTGCGTGAAGCTCCAGGCTCAGTTCGTACCGCTACTTTAGATGCAATTGCACCACCTCAGGTTGTTATTGGTCCTTTTGGTCAACATGGTGCTGACGCATTTGACGCCATGTTAGAAGACTGCACAGAACAAACTGCGTGCCGTGAGAAATTTCCAAAGCTTGAACAAGAATATTATGAGGTGATGGCTGAACTTGAAGCTCAGAATATCTTATTGGAAACACGCGATCCTTTGTCCTTCGAGCCTCTCGAAATTAAACTGACACCAGGGCGTTTCAGCTCCATTATGCGAGTGGCTTTATACCACCCGAACACTCGTCAGCTTTTACCTTATGCTATCCATTCTGCTGCGGCAGGAGACTACCATGCGATTCTTGGACTCATGGGCGGCACCATGTCTCAAAGCAGTATCTATTTGGGGTTGATGTTGTCGGTCGTCTGTTCTGAAGACCTACCACGAGCCACGCCAGAATTGCTTGAGCAAGACGGCGACAATCAATTTATTGGCAGTCGCACCGGCGACGCCTTTGTTGATATGTGTGCGGGTTGGCGCTCATCGAGTGTACCTGGTTACTGGTCTGATCCTGTCGTTAGCGACAAACCGGTATTGTTATTATCCGGTGAGTTAGATCCGGTAACACCGCCTGAATGGGGAGAGATTGCACACCGGACTTTGCCCAACAGTAAGCACTTAGTTGCGCCAAACGCAGGCCATACCATTGCCAGCCATACATGTGCGAATCAACTTGTTGCGGATTTTATTGAGCAGGGCTCAATCGAAAATATAGATGGCAGTTGCTTAACTAAGCAGAGTCTTAAGCCTTTCGTACTGAACCAAAATGCAGCGGGGCTATAAGGGATGATAAACGTAGATGCACTAACAAAAACATTTAAAAATGTGCAAGCGCTGGATTCGCTCTCGTTTCAGGCAAAAGACGGTGAAATTACCGGGCTCCTTGGCCCTAATGGCGCCGGTAAAACCACTTGTTTGCGTATTATTTACGGATTACTGCAGGCCGATACCGGTAAAGCTGAAATTGAAGGTGTCGATGCGAATCAGAACCCCATTGATGCCCGCCGTAATCTGGGCATATTTCCCGACAAATTCGGTCTTTACGAGCGTTTGACGGTACGTGAGCAAGTGGCTTACTTCGCCGGACTTCACGGTCTTACCGGTAGCAAGCAAAAGCAAGCTGTCGAACAAGTGATAGAAAAGCTCGACATCAAAGAGTTGGCCGACAGACGTACAGCCGGTTTTTCGCAAGGCCAGAGAATGAAAGTAGCGTTGGCACAGGCACTGGTGCATAGCCCTAAGCACTTGATTCTTGATGAGCCCAGCCGCGGACTGGACGTAATGAGTACCCGTATTTTACGAGACGTGCTGCGCGAGCAGCGTGCGCAGGGTACCTGCATTCTGTTTTCCAGCCACGTAATGCAGGAAGTTGCTGCACTTTGTGACCGGGTGGTGGTTATGGCAAACGGCAAAGTTGCCGCAGAAGGAACCCCACAAGAGCTGTGCGACATGACAGGCGAGCCACAACTGGAAGATGCCTTCGTGAAGATAATTGGTACTGACGAGGGGATAGCAGCCTGATGAGTGCATTAACCTCTGTATGGAAAAAAGAGTTTCGTGATGCAATTCGAGACAAGCGTTCCGTTCTGGCCGCTATGTCTTATGCTTTTTTCGGACCACTGTTAATGGCCGTTGCATTCTTTTTTCTGATTACGCAACTGACCGATAAAGCCGACATCGAAATCACCATTGAAGGCGAAGAAAACGCACCTCAGCTGGTTGATTTTCTTAATGAACGAGGCGTCGTCCAGAAGCAGGGTGAATGGGCAAAAACCGAAACGCCTATAGTCCTTACTTTGCCTGAAAACTGGCAGGAAAGCGTTCGTAAGGCAGAACCGGTAGAAGTGACTTTACGGGCAGACTGGTCCGCACAAAAACAGCAAACCGATATTAAGCGAGTAGAGCAGGCAGTTCAGGCCTATTCAAGCCAAATAGCCGCATACCGCTTAACGCTGCGTGGCGTCGATCCGCGTGTGATTCAGCCGGTACAACTGCAGAAACAGGACCTGGCAACCCGTGGCTCAAAAGCCGCTCTGATCATGGGCAGCGTGCTGGTCTTTATCATTCTGTCCGTGTTCTGGTCCGGCATGAACGTCGCCATAGACATTAGTGCAGGTGAACGCGAGCGTAACTCACTGGAGTTTCTGCTGAGTCAGCCACTAAGTACCTGGGATATCGTGACCGGTAAAGCGCTGACCGCAACAACCTTCTCATTGTTTGGGGCAATACTGTCACTGGTACTTATCCCCATTATTTTTGCCTACGTGCCACTGCATGAAATTGGCATGAACGTGAACTTCAGTGTCGGTATGATGGCGTTGATGTTCATACTGCTGGTGCCGTTAGCTCTCTTTGCTACCGCCTTGCAGTTGTTCGTGTCCTTCCGGGCGAAGAACTTCAAAGAAGCACAAACCTACATCAGCTTCTTGCTGATCATTCCAATGGCAGCTTCTTTTGGTGTGGAATTCGCACGCCTTAAAAATCCTATCCTCTATTACCTTCCGCTAACCGGTCAGCATCAGGCATTTCTGTCACTGATACGCGGCGAAAACGTAAATGTCATGGGAACGGTCATCAGCGCAATTGCCACCCTGGCAGCCGCACTGCTGCTCATGAAATACATAGCCCGAATGCTCAAAAGCGAAAAAATCGTCTTCGGCCTGTAGCTCCAGGGCAGGCTACTCACTTGCTTCGCTTGAGCATTGAGTCCTTCTGTGGCGGAGACGCGACGAGCTCATCCATGAGGGCTTGACGAAGGCCATCCATGGCCTTCGACACTCCGCCACAGAAGGACTCAACACTCGTAACGCTTGCAAGCGACTAGCCTGCCCTTTATACGGGTGAGGTGGCGGATAGAGAGCGCGCCCGACGGTTAGAGTGGGCTGCTATGGAGGTGTGCAGCGCCATGGATGGCGCTGCCCAAGCCCTACAGGGATGTATTCACGGGCGTCCTCCATAGTAGCCCCTATAGCCTCAGCGCTCTCTATCTGCCACCTCACCTTCAGTCGAGTAGGCGGCCGTAGTGGTAGTAGAGCCATTGGCCCAGGCGGCGGAAGCGCGGCAGTGGGAAGGGCTTTAGTTGTGACTGGTAGTACGGTAGCTCGGGCAGGGGTTGTTCCATGGCGGCTTCTGCCAGTCTTTGACCGGCCAGGGCGGTAAAGCTAACACCGGCGCCGCAGTAACCCATGCTGGCGTAGATATTATCTTTCACTTTGCCTATCCGCGGGTAATCGTCCAGTGACACGCTAACCCAGCCACTCCAGAAGTGTTCCCATTTTTTGATATCCCGTAGTTGCGGAAAGGTCTGGTGCAGAGCCGTTAGCAGACGTTTGGCATAAACAGCATCGGCGGCATTTTTCCCCTGTATGGCACCGCGGCCGCCAAACAATAAGCGGTTATCCGGCAGTAAGCGGAAGTAGTACTTCAGTATGCGAGTATCCATTATGGCGTACTGGGGTGACAGCTTAATGCTTTCAACTTGTTCTTTACTCAGAGGTGGGGTGGTAATAATGCTCGACAGTACCGGTAGCGAGCGACTGGCAAGCTCCGGAAGTAATTGCCCTGAGGTATAGCCGTTAGAACAAACTAACAGCTTACGGGCGCGTACAGCGCCTTTAGCGGTTTGCAAATACACGCCTTTGCCGCCAAGCGACACCGCCTTTGTTACCGGGCAATGCTCAACTAACTGCGCACCGGCTGCAACGGCCCGTCGGGCGGTGGCGGCAGCTAATAACATAGGGTTCAGAGCAAAGCAGTCGGTGAAGCGTAAAGCCGCATGAGCCTGGGGGCTGGAAACCAGGTTGCTCAATTGCTCTTGCGTCAGCCATTCCACCGGCTGGTTAAATTGTTTGAGCTGGTCATACTGTTTCTTTAACGGATCAATGGCGCCGGGTTTATGCGCTATTTTCAGATAACCACCGTTTTGGCGCTGACAATGCTGAGGGCACTCCTGTACCGTTTCCTCAACCAGCTTCAGCGCTTTCTGGTGTTCGGCGGCAATGCCTTGCGCAACTTCGTTGCCCAGGCGTTCAGCCCAGGCTGACAAGCCCAGTCGACCGGTACTTTTCATTACAAAGCCAGCATTACGGGAGGAACACCCCCAGGCTAATTGGTTAGCCTCAAACACCGCAACAGAGTGCCCGTTTTCAGCCAGAACCCGGGCTGCGTTTAAGCCCGTATACCCAGCTCCAATAACAGCAAACTCTACTTCCTCCGGCGCATCAACACACTCCGGAAAATTGGCCTGCGTATGCTGCTGCCAATAACTAGGCTCAGGAGCATCATGAGGCCCCGGAGGCGCATTAACCAAAGGATCATACATAATCACCACCTATTAAAGCAGAGAAGGACAGGTCATTCACTTGCTTCGCTTGAGCATTGAAGGCCTCTGTGGCGGAGACGCTACAAGCTCATCCATGAGGGCTTGACGAAGGCCATCCATGGCCTTCGACACTCCGCCACAGAGGCCTTCAACACTCGTAACGCTCTCAAGTGAATGACCTGTCCTTCTAGCATATCCATGTTTACGATAAATTGCTGCGATTACGTGAGATGCCGGGTAGAGAGCGCGCCCGACGGTTGCAATGGGCTATTGTGGAGGTGTGCAGCGCCATGGATGGCGCTGCCCAAGCCCTACAGGGATGTATTCACGGGCGTCCTCCACAATAGCCCATGCAACCTCAGCGCTCGCTATTCGGAGCCTTGCGTATCGAACTTCAGCAGCATTTCGCCGGCGTCGCAGTAGCAGGTGCCGTCGCATACCGGGCAATAGTAGCCGTCTTCTACTGAGGCTTTGTACCAGCGTTTTTCGTGTTGTTTAATCATTTCACCGCCGCAGCGGGTGAAATATTCATAGGCGCTGTTTTTGGGGCTTTGCATCCAAATATGCGCTAAGCCACCCTGGCAGCCCAGCTCTTTGGCTGAAGCTATGCTGCGATACAGCAACTCTTTGCCTATGCCTAAGCCACGTGCCTTTTCCGATACGGCGGCGCATTTAAAGTAGCACAGTTTGTCGGCCGGAATTGGCCAGGCGTCAGGGGTGCAAAAATCATCAATAGGCCATTGTCCGGGGGCCAGGGTAATTCTTATACCTAAAGGTGTATCGCCGCGCAGGGCTATCCAGTTCAACTGTACGTTACCAGCGGTACCGCCGGCTAAATACTGCTGAAAACTGTCTTCGTTCAGGTAGTTGTCACCATGAACTTCGTTGGCCAGATCAATAACGGCCGCCATATCGGCAGCCGTTATTTCACGATAAATGATATCGCTCATTAGTAGCGGTACTCGTCAGTCTTAAACGGACCTTCTGCATCAACGTGAATGTAGTTGGCCTGATCCGCTGTCAGCTTGGTGATAACGCCACCAAAACCCTGCACCATGTAACGTGCCACTTCTTCGTCCAGTTGCTTCGGCAGAACTTCTACGCGCAGGTATTCTTCCTGCTGCTTTTTGTCCATGTCGGCAAACTTCTGTCCAAACAAGTGAATCTGCGCCAGTACCTGGTTGGCAAAAGAACCATCCATAATACGGCTTGGGTGACCGGTTGCGTTACCCAGGTTCACCAGGCGGCCTTCGGCCAGCAGAATCAGGTAGTCGTTATCATCGTCTGAACGATAAATTTTGTGTACCTGTGGCTTAATTTCTTCCCAGCGCCAGTTTTTGCGCATAAAGGCCGTGTCAATTTCGTTGTCAAAGTGGCCAATGTTGCAAACCAGAGCGGTAGGCTTAAGTGCCGCCAGCATATAACGGTCACACACGTCCATATTACCAGTTGTGGTGACAATCAGGTCGGTATTGCCCAACAAGTCTTTGTTAATGTTCTCGCCATTACCTTTGTTGTTACCGTCAATGTAAGGAGAAACCACTTCAAAGCCGTCCATGCAAGCCTGCATAGCACAAATTGGGTCAATTTCGCTGATCTTAACAATCATGCCTTCCTGACGCAGACTTGCGGCAGAACCTTTACCCACATCACCGTAACCAACAACCAGAGCTTTCTTACCTGACAATAGGTGGTCAGTTGAACGCTTAATAGCGTCGTTCAGCGAGTGGCGGCAACCGTATTTGTTGTCATTTTTTGACTTAGTTACGGCGTCGTTCACGTTAATGGCCGGAACTTTCAAAGTGCCTTTTTCCAGCATATCCAGCAGGCGGTGAACGCCGGTAGTGGTTTCTTCGGTAATGCCGTGTACTTTGTCCAGCATTTGTGGGAATTCGTCGTGGATCATCAGGGTTAAATCACCGCCGTCATCCAGAATCATGTTGGCATCCCACAGCTCGCCGTCTTTGTGGCAAGTTTGCTTTAAGCACCAGTCATACTCTTCTTCGGTTTCGCCTTTCCAGGCAAATACCGGAACACCGGCAGCGGCCATAGCGGCAGCAGCGTGGTCCTGAGTAGAGAAAATATTACACGACGACCAGCGTACCTCTGCGCCCAGCTCAAGCAAGGTTTCAATCAGCACAGCTGTTTGAATGGTCATATGGATACAACCAATAATGCGGGCTCCGGCCAGTGGTTTGCTGTCAGCGTATTTGCGGCGGATAGTCATCAGCGCCGGCATTTCGGACTCAGCAATCGCAATTTCCTTGCGACCCCATTCTGCCAGGCTAATATCTGCAACTTTGTAGTCTTGCGAATTTTCTACACTCATAGCGACTCTCTTTTTCAGTGATCTTGTCGGTGAACTTGTAATGAGTTCAGGCGGTTTGAGACTTCATAACACGCTCAATTAACTGCTGTTGACGCTCTTTATCCAGTCGAGCACCAAATTCGGTAACCAGTTCAGCGGCCGCGTGGCTGGCCAGACGGCCTGCGTCTTCTAACGACATATTACGGGTTAAACCATACAGCATAGCACCAGCGAACATATCGCCGGCACCGTTGGTATCAATAGCTTTAACCGGCACCCCAGGAACATGAACCTGACGCTCACGGTTAGCAATTAAGGCGCCATCTTTGCCCAGAGTAATTGCAACCGTGTCGGCTTGCTTTAGTAATACGCTTAAAGCCGCCTGAGGATCGTCCTTACCGGTTAATAATTCTGCTTCCTCACGGTTACAGAACATTAAATCGACACCACCCTCAAGAATTTCATCAATGCCGTCGCGGAAAAACTTCACCATTGCCGGGTCAGAGCAGGTCATAACCAGTTTGGTGTTGTTATCGCGCGCCACTTGTTTCGCATGCTGAATAGCACCACGGGCAATTTCCGAGGTAATTAAATAACCTTCAATATAAAGGTAATTTGCTGCTGCAATCGCATGGTCATCAATTTCAACGGTGGACAAGTCAGCGGTAATGCCCAGGTGTGTACGCATAGTGCGTTCAGCATCCGGGGTAACCATGACCAGGCAACGACCGGTGATACCCGGGTTCTGCTGCTTTTTAAGGCTGGTTTCAATACCCACTTGTTCTAAGTCCTGACGGTAAAACATACCCGCTTCATCGTCTGCAACTTTACAACAATAATAGGCTTTTCCGCCAAACTGAGCAAAAGCCACCAGCGAGTTAGCGGCTGAGCCACCCCCACACTGCTTTTTTAATTCACCCAGTTCGCTGAGCTCGGCAATCAGAGTATTTTGAGCGTCTTCGTCAATCAGCTCCATCATGCCTTTTTTCAAATTGTGCTTTTGGAGGAAGTCATCAGTGACCTCAAACTCCTGATCCACCAGCGCATTGCCAATGCCGATTACATCAATGGTTTTCATAGTATTAAATGGTTGCCTTATTAGGGCGCGTAGTATACCCGATGAGTCGGTCAGGGTCGATAAATGAACAGAGCAAAAAGTGCAATAACCAGACAAGCAATGAAAAAGATCTGCCATTGCCTTTGCCAGCGCTGCGCCCGGGGCAATAACAACTCTGCCGGACGGCCGTCAAAACGCTGTCGCGCAATACGAATTCCCTGAACTTGTATAGGCCCGCCCAGGCTTACCCGGTGACAATAACTGAAACTCTGCAACCAACTGAGCAGCACAGTCGGGAACAACGGGTTACGGTTGAGTGACTGCAGTTTGGGCTTGTTGGGCTGAAACAACGCCATAAAACGCGCTGCCAGCGACAGTAAAAACGAAGGGAAGAAGTGGCTTATGGTGTACAGCCAGTGAGTTGCCAGGCCAAAATGGCGGTAGCGAGCCTGAGCAATGGGCCATATCTGAGTCAATTCATAGACAGTACGTACGCCAAGCGCTGCTAAAGGGCCGCCAATAAACCAAAAGAATAAAGGAGTGAAGCGGTGTTCTAAAATACTGGCGGCACGTAATTCCAGACTGGTTTTTGCAATGCCGTGTTCGCTGAGTAAGTCACAGTCGCGCCAGGTTACGCGGCTTAGCCAGGCGCGGGCGGCATTTTTACGACCCCGCTGTAAGTGGCTGTCTGCTAAGCGCACGGCATGAGTAACCGGCTGCTGACGTAAACTGACCAATAGAATAAGCCAGCCAATGGCAAGTTCCACTTCGGCACCGGCAAAGACAATAGCCGCCGGCAGCAGAACCAGCAGCGACATGGTTAACCAGGCCAGAAAACCGGCAATACGTTGTTGGCTGACCGGGCGTCCGGGCTTGTTCACTTTGCCGCTCATGTAGGAAGCCATTAGCCGGAAAACGGCAAGTGGATGCCATTGTTCCGGCCACGGAAACCAGCGCTCTGCCAGCAATGCCAGCAGAGCGAGAGTCACAGGGGATAACAGAATGTCGTTTAAAAGCTCCGTGTTCATGCAGCTATACTGCCACGGACATGGTTAAGCGGCAATCGGCTGGTTATCTTTGTCTCTATTGGTTGGTACGGCTGCGCGAACGTGCTCGGCCTGACGAATTTTGCCATGAATGTAGTCGTGTAGCTCAGCTACACGGTAACCCGGCTTGGCTTTAAAGCGCAGGAACGGCAAGCCGGCTGCGGCTAACGTATTTTTCAAAAACAAGTTACGTTTTTGCTGATTCAGCGAAGACTGTCCGGGTTCCAGCTCAATGGCAGCTTTTACCTGCATGGTGTGAATGTCGCACAGTACATAGTCAAGAATACGTTGGCTGGCTTTGTTGTGCGCATCTTTACGGGCAGTTGCCGACAAGCCGGAACGCACGGTAACAATGTCGCTTAAGCGGACTTTAGTGAAAATACGGAAATCATCGCCGACCGACTTTTCCAGCAGTGTCAAAAATTGGTCTTCCTGAGCCGTGCACAGGGTCGTATCTTTTAGTCTATAAGGGTAGGGGACGTAGTTTTCGGACATTCGGCTGGCAATAACGGCCACCGCAATTAATACAACAACAAACAACAACAAGATAATTTCCATTTTCACACCTCATCAGAAAATTGACGCTCTGTGAGGTGTGAAGCAAAAGCTGTGCCACTAATGGCTGCTTATGGAATTAATTTAAGCCGGGTTAGGCTGAATAACCACCCGGAATACCTTTGGTGGTGACACTGACAGCATCGTGTGCGTGCAACGACTCGTAGTGGTTCACTCGTAACCAGAAGTCACGGAAGTGCGACATTTGGTTCAACTGATGCTGTAAGCGGCGCGATGCGTCTTCACAGAACATCAGGTTTTGTCCGTTCAAACGGGCAAACTCTTGCTCATCTTCACGTTTCACTGCAGCCTGAACCGGCGTTTTCAGCGCATCTTCAACAGCGTCAATCAGTTCCACAATAGGAAAGTCAGTAACGCTCTCGCTCAATGCCACTTTAACTTCAGCAATTGAACGCTGGCTGTGTGGTGTAGCGACAATACCTTCGGTTGAACCTAACCATTCGTGCATGGTGGTTGCATCAACTTGTTCCTGACCGGCAAACTGGGCATTAAAGGCGTCCTGAATTAACTGACGCGCTAACGCTGCAGAGCACGGGCAAGTTGACGAGTAAGGCACATCAACAGACAGCTCCAGCTTTAGTTTTCCAGCATCGTAGCGACCGGTTAAGCTCACCGGGTAAGCTTTCCAGCCCTGTTTTTTGCTTATCAGCGACTTGCGGCGTAAGTGGTAGTCAAAATCAAACTTAATAAAGGCCTGATCACTGATGTCTTTATGACTTTCAATAAAGTCATTCAGCAGCTGTTTCAAAGTATCATGACTGAGTTCACCTTCGGTCGAGAGTTTGTCCAGCAATAAATACAAGCGAGACATATGGATACCCTTGGTTTTCGGGTTCTTCAGGTTGACGAAAGCTTCCACTTTAGCGGCCACAGGGCGCTCTGGTACGCCGGCGGCGGCTACCATAAGTGGAACTTCAATGTTGCTCATGCCAACCCAATCGAGGGCTCCCTCTGTCTGGGCCTGCGTTTGGTTGGCTACGTCGGGCATAACTGTTGGCATTCGTTGTGAACTCCAAGTCTCGTGAATATTGTCTGGCCAGATTGATCTTGATCAAGTTGGCTCAGTCTAAAGGTGGGCATTATATCGCAGAATTTAACCAGGTGACACCGATTGCCCTAATCGATTCTATCTGTGCACTGTGCACAGTGGTTGACTCAAAACAGGAATACGCCGAGGATAGGGTTTTGGATTGATGGAGCACACAAAGATGGCAGAAAAATCGGATATCGATACCGAACTGTTACAACAATACCTGGACACTCTGGGTGCTGAGGGCATAAAAGCAACCCTTACAACCTTTGACGGTATTATTCAAAGCTACGCTAAGCTACTGCATCAGGCAGCTAAAGAACGCAACGAAGACGAGTTACGTAAGCAAGCACATAAAGTGAAAGGTGCCTGTAGTTCGGTCGGTTTAACGGCTCTGTCAAAAAACATGGAAAGAGTAGAGAAAGAAGACTGGGAATGGCCAGTGGCAGAACGCCTGTTAATAGAATGGGCCGATGCGGTCATTCCGCACCGGCAGCAAATTGACGCCTGGTTAGCGAAGCATCACTGAGCTTGCTGATCAACCTCACCAATAAAACGATAACCTTCACCATGGATGGTGGTAATTAGGTTTGGCGTTTCCGGGTGTGACTCGAAATGACGACGAATACGGCGAATGGCAACGTCAACTGTACGATCATTCGGGCGAAGTTCGCGGTCCAGCATACGTTTAACCAGTGTTTCGCGGTCAAGAATACGGCCCGGGTTTGACAAAAACAGCTCTAACGCGCGGTATTCACTTTTCGGCAGACGGAACATCTGGTTTTCCGGTGAGTACAGGCAGCGACTGTCGCTGTTTAAACGCCAACCGTGGAACTGGAACTCAACACTGTTGTTTTCAACCGGATTGCTTGAGCGTGAAGCTTCAATGCGACGGCACAGGTTGCGTACGCGAATAGTCAGCTCTTTCGGGTTGTAAGGCTTAATGAGGTAATCATCAGCACCCAGTTCCAGGGCCAACAAGCGGTCGTCTTCGCTGTCGCGCCCGGTTAAGAAAATTAAGCCAATGTTGTCGCTTTCGCGTAATGACTCGGCAAGTTCCAGACCATTTTTGCCTGGCAGGTTAACGTCCATGATTACGACATCAACACGTTCCTGACGCATGATGTTTTCCATTTGCAGGCCATCAGCTGCATCAAAAACTTCGTAGCCTTCTTGTTGGAATAGACGGGTAAGAGTCTGGCGAGTAACAACTTCGTCTTCAACAATCAATATTCTGGCATTCATAAGCGTTGATTTTCCCGGAAAGTTCGTCGCTGTGCGTACGGTGTTGAACTTATATTTATAAAAGTTATGACGTTACATTATGACTTTTGTTTGAGATTTTTCAAGCATTGCTGACTAAAGTGACGGGAAAACGAACAATAAACTCCACCCCGTTCTTTTCCTCACTAAAGAAGTGAATGTTACCGCCTAATACCTGAGTCACCAGGTTATAAACTAAATGCAGACCCAAACCACTGCCGCCGGAACCTCGTTTGGTGGTGACAAAGGGATCAAATATTTTACGGCTGATATCGCTCGGCACGCCTTTGCCGTTATCGGCGTAAACCATTTCCAGCTCAGTGTCGTTCTGCATGCTAAAAGTAATATCAATTTGCCCGTGGTCGTAGCCGTCAAAAGCGTGGACCATGGAGTTCACAATAAGGTTTATCAGCACCTGGTTCAGCGGTCCGGCTTTAGCGCGTACCGTCAGGTTGTCCGGACAAGAAATTCGAATTGGGAATTTTTCCGGGTCAAGGCGTCGCGGTTTAACCGAAATAAGGACATCGTTCATAAAAGACGGAATATGAATGTCGCGATCCACTTCCGATGACTGGTCAACGGCCACTTGCTTAAAGCTGGTCACTAAGTCGGCGGCGCGGCCTAAGTTGCGGTAAATAATTTGCAAGTTTTCGTCACAGTCACTCAAAAAGCGCTCAAATTCAGACGTTGAAATGCGTTTCTCGTCAAACTTTTCCTGCATAACGGTCAGTTTGTCCTGCAATAAGGTCGAAGCCGTTACTGACAAACCAATGGGTGTGTTAACTTCGTGCGCAATGCCGGCAACCATGTCGCCCAGCGACGCCATTTTTTCCGACTCAACCAGTTGCCCCTGATACTGGTGCAACTGCTCCAGCGTTTTTAACAGTTCACTGTTCGATTCTTTCAGCGCCTGAGTGCGCTGTGTTACCTGCCGCTCCAACTCAGTATTTAACTGACTGGCTTCTTCTTCGGCACGGCGCTGACGACTGATATGCTGCTGTACCCTGTCCAGCATGGTATTAAAGGCGTGAGCCATCATGTCAAATTCTACCAGCTGCGAGGGCGCCAGGCGCAGCGAGTAATTCTTGTCCCGCGCTACCTGAGAAATGACATCCACAACAGAGTCGAGCGGAGTCACAATGGTTTTTCTTAAACGCAGAGTCACTAACCAACAAAGCAGCAGTGTCAGCACAAATACCACAGCGGCTATGCCAATAGAGCGCCACATAAACAAACGGGCCTGCTCCAGTGAGCCGCGCAGGTAAACATAACCTATTACTTCGCCATCCAGCACCACGGGCTGGGACACTTCAATGTAGTCGTCCTGAATTTGCGGTGTGGTCAGTCGATCAAGTTTTGAGAAGCGCGCCGGAATAGGAGCCAGCCCCTGTTTGTTGTAGCTGGAGAAAAAGGTCAACTCGTTACTGGTTTCATCCAGTTTGTAGACATGAACGTGCTGAATAAAGTCAGTGTTTTGCAGTGAGTTTAGCCGTTGCTTTTCGGTTGCGTTGTCATTAAACACCAGACTACTGGCGGCATTACCGGCAACTATGCGGGCGTACGAAAGCGACTGCTCATGCAGCGACTTCTCGTACTGAGCAACCTGGCTAACAATATTGACGGTAAAACCGACAAGAAGCGCGAAGCTGGTGACCAACAACACGATATAAATCAGTATGCGCTTCAGTGAAATAGTATGCATTCAGTCTACGGCTCAGTCTCTGAAAAAAATTATTTGTATATTGATGTTAGCAAAGCGTTAACAAAAAAGGCATTGGTTAAACAAAAAAATCGGTTATTTATCGATAAGTTGCATGGTAAACACGGTAGCGACCATCATCGGCAACGGTATCACAGTGTGTAAAAGCCGATTCAATAACCTCTGGCCAGGGTAGAAACCGGTTTGCCACAATTCTTAAAACGCCTTGTTTATTAAGGTGTTGTTTTGCATCTTTGATAAATTTCCGGGCAATTTCATAATCGGTTTTCTGCCCGGTATGAAACGGCGGATTACTAATAATAAAATCGAACTGTCCGGCGTCTTCTGGTATCCCGTCGGCTAAACGCAATTCCGCATTTATTGCTTCTTTTTCCAACGTCATTCTGCTGGCAGCAATGGCAATAGGACTCACGTCACACGCCATAAGTTCAGTGGTCAGCGGCGAAATTTGCTGTGCAATAACACCGGCTCCGCAGGCAAAATCCAGGCCCCGCCCCTTGGGCAAATCGTTAATATGCTGCAACAGCAGCAAGGTGGCAGGGTCAATATGCTCACGGCTGAAAACACCCGGCAAAGTGACAAAAGACTGCTGCTGGTTATCCAGCTCATAAGTCAAAGTCTTAGCATAACTGGCCAGAGGAGCCGGTTCATGAGCCTGATGGTTTCTTGCGCTGGCAAACAGTAAACAGTGGTTAGCTGAGGCCAGTTTCTGAGCCGGTTGCAACCAGTCAGGCAGCTTTTTCATTAACGGCTGAATGCCGGAGCGTTTCTCACCAGCAAACCACACTGGGGTATTGGCCGGTAATAACGCCAGTTGTTCTAATAAGTAATGGTTAAGTTCTTTTTCTTTGGCTACCAGCATTAACACGCCGTCGTAAGCGGTTAAATCGGGTGACTGTGCCTGGCAAAAAGCATTGTGGTCGACAGCTTCCCAAGCTTCCGCATGTCCGGCATGAAAACACCAGGCCGAACTATTGCTCAGGCCTGCCAACTCTGCTCCGCCCGGGTGAATCACTAGCAACGAACCATAAGTCCAGGGCTGAGAGGATTGCCTCCCAAGCATAGAAAGAATTGCAGATGACATAGTAGTTACCGCTTAGACCAGACTGTCTACTCGTAGTTGTTTGTCCTGAAGTAAGAACATTGTACCATTGCGATGTTCTTTTATGCGCAGGCTTTTTTCTTTAAAAATAAACAAAATGCCGGGGAACACTTCTTTACTGACCATAGTACGCAGTACCGGATGGTTCTCAAACGCTTCCAGTACAGAGTCGATGCTGATGCGGGTAGTAACAATACGCGCTTTGAGCTTACGCAGCTCACCTTTTAATTTGGTCTCGTACTCAAGCTTTTTAGGACCGTCTTCCAAGGTTTTGCAACGGTCCAGCCCCTGTTGCACAACTTTTATTCGTGCCAGAGTTTTAGCCAATACGCCACGCATGTTCTTTAAATGTTCCAACGACTGCGGGTCAACCGGTGGTAGTGACCAGTATATTCGTGTTTTGGTTCCGGCAGGTGCGCCTAACTGGCCACAATAAATGTGATCACAGGTTTCAATGGTGCCGCCTATCAATTTACCGCGGGCGTTGCGACCCTCACCACCTATAGCCAGTTGGCCTTTGGTTATGACATGACAATGAGTCAGCTGCTTGTCGGTATGTACGCCATTTTGCGAGTCTAAACAGGAATATTGAGCATAGGCGCACCAAATTGAGCCACCCGCCACCAGTTTGGTGGAAACGTCGGGTATCCAGTCATCGGCGTCTTCGTCATGCTCTGCGGTTTCGCCGGAATTCAGCAGGCGACCAATGCAGCCTTTGCGTACTGTTATATTGCCGTCGGCGTAAAGTTCAGCTGAGTCGACATAACCACCGACAGTGATATCACCCGAGCAGGTGACTTTCATGCCTTCGCTGACGTTACCGCTAACAATGACGCTGCCTTTAAATTTCACGTGCCCGGTGGAGACGTCGACATTATTTAGCTGCATGACATCGTCAACTTGCACGCTGTTATCGTTAAAGCTGGGCATGCCGGTACGGTCGGCAACAATTAAATTGCTGTCGGTTTCACTGACACGGGTACCTTCCCCGGGTTTAAAGTCGCGATCCTCGCCGTCATGGGCCTCTAACTCCTGGCCAAAAACCGTAAAACCTGGTCGGCCTTTGCTGGGAGGGATCTTTTGCAGTAACGGCTGTTCCGGGTCAACAGTAACCTGAGCGCCTAAGTCGCGCATGTCGGCGGTACCGTCTTCGCGAAGCTGTGGTCTGAGTACGCGCTTGCGGGCATCATCGGCCAGCGGTTTAAACTTGGCATTACTGCCGTTTATGGGGTATTTGCCTTTGGCTACGGTTACTGATAATTCCGCACCCGGAGGGGCTTCGTTGGTGTGTTCAACCAAAGCATCAATGGCTTTGCGCTGAATACCGGAAGTTACCTTCTTCTCTTTCAGCTTCGCAATAATAGCTTCCTGACTCAGCGGCTTACCGCCAAAGCCAACAATGGCGCTGGCAGTCACTTTCATATCGTCATCACTGACGAGTAAGTTCAGGTCGGCGTCAAAAATTTCGGCAATAATAACCTGAAAAGAAATACTGCTGTTGCTGTCTTTACTGAAGTGCTGGGCATATTTTGTGGCGGTTTGCGCCATCATTTGAGGGTCCAGCAATTTTGCAGCCGAATAGTCAGAAGCCTGCCACGCTTTCTGTAACTGTTCTGCTTTGACTTCTGAAGGACGTGTACCGGCATCAATAATGATGTAAACATCTCTTTCAGAAACCCGGAAACTGACCGGACTGGACATAAGGCGCCTGTTTTTTAATCGCTGTTGTTATTTTTATCGGGCCATTTTAACGAATATTAAGTAACTTTTGTATTAATTTTAATCGGCCAAATTAACGTTGTTGCAATAGTTCTCTATTTGACCATTAACTAAAGCCAGGTTGGTGTTAACTTGTCTAATCGCTTCCGTGCGTTGTTGTTCATCTTGTTGCTGCCATTTAGCAAAAAGTTGTGCTGCCAATTTGCTTAAAGGTGCGGCGCCTATCGTTGCACTCAAACTTTTTAACGTATGGAGTTGTAAGCGCGCTGCCTCAGAGTCTGTTAGTAGTGTGTTCGCGTCAAGCAGAGGACGGAACTGGTCCAGATAACAGACCAGCACTTCCCGGTATAAACTGTCCTGACCATCGCAATGGCGCAGGCCCTGACTAAAATCAATGTCTGCTAAATTACTGCTCATACGGCTTGTTTTCATACACCTCAGTAAAGGATCCCACACTTTCGGTCGCATCCGACATGGTATCTTTATCAAATTGCGCTACGTTGAATAAGGCTTCGCCTTCATTCGCTACCGGAATATTGCTGCAGCCTATGATAATACCGCGCACCGGAGATTCAACCTCATCGCCTTCGCCACCGTGAGGGCTTACACTTAACGCTAATACTTGCTGCTTCTGAATGGTTTGACCCAGCTCAACTTTCGGAATGATAAGACCATCCCGTTCAGCCCTGACCCAGGTGGAACGGCGTGCAATAACGGGAGTAACGCGGCGCCCGCGGCGTCGGCCCTTCATTATCTTCAGGTGCTTCATAACGTTCTGTACGCCAATAACACCGGCACTTATCGAGGCTTCATCGAAGCGCAGTGCTTCGCCGGCTTCGTATAAAATCAACGGAATATTCAGCTCGTTGGCGAAAGACCGTAATGAACCATCGCGCTCTTTCGAGTGAAGAATAACCGGGGTACTAAAAGCCTTTGCCATTGCCAGCGCTTTCTCGTTTTCAACATCAACACGAATTTGTGGCAGGTTGCTGCGGTTAATGGCGCCGGTATGTAAATCCACTATGTGAGTGGACTTTTTTACCAGCTCTTCGCTGAATAAATAGGCCATACGGCTGCCCATTGCACCGCGCTCCGAGCCCGGGAAGCAACGGTTCAAGTCGCGTCGGTCAGGCAGATAGCGGGACTGCTGAATAAAGCCAAATAAGTTCACAATAGGCACTACCACCAGCGTACCGCTGAGTTCGCGCGCATCCACGGTGTTGATCAAACGTCGGCAAACTTCAATGCCATTCAGTTCATCGCCGTGAATGGCAGCACTGACCAGTAATACCGGGCCAGGCTTAGTGCCATGAAACACATCAATACGTAAATCCAGCGGCGCGTCGTTGTATAAGCGCAGAGCCGGCAGAGTAATATGCTGATGCGAACCGGGCTCTACACATTGTCCGCCAATTTCAAAACGCTTCATTCTAGCCGCGCCCTTTGGTACGGGTTTTATGGGCTTTGGCATTTTTCTCAAGGAAGCTGATAATTTGCCCGGCGACGTCTTTATCCGTTGCCTGCTCTATGCCTTCAAGGCCGGGTGACGAATTCACTTCCATGACTAACGGCCCGTGGTTAGAGCGCAGGATATCCACACCAGCCACATTCAGCCCCATAGTTTTAGCTGCTTTAACGGCCGTTGCCCGCTCTGCCGGTGTCAGTTTTACCAGCGACGCACTGCCACCGCGGTGCAGGTTAGAGCGAAATTCACCAGCTTTCGCCTGGCGTTTCATAGCCGCAATAACTTTGTCACCAATAACCAGACAGCGAATATCAGCGCCACCGGCTTCTTTAATGTATTCCTGCACCATAAAGTGCGAACGCAAGCCCATAAAGGCTTCAATCACGCTTTCCGCCGCCTGACGAGTTTCTGCCAGAACCACACCAATACCCTGAGTACCTTCCAGCAACTTGATAACCAGCGGTGCACCGCCGACCATGTCAATTAAGTCCGGAATGTCCTGCGGCTGACTGGCAAAGCCTGTGGTTGGCAGGCCAATACCCTTGCGCGATAAAAGCTGCAGCGAGCGTAATTTGTCGCGGCTTCGGGAAATGGCTACCGACTCATTTAGTGGGTAACTGCCAATCATCTCGAACTGGCGCAGAACCGCTGTGCCGTAAAAAGTAACAGACGCGCCAATACGGGGGATCACGCAGTCATAAACGGGCAGTTCTTTACCGTGTTTGTGAATCGACGACTCGCGTGCGTTGATGTCCATGTAACACCGCAGTGGGTTAAGTACGTCAACCTCATGGCCACGTTGTTCAGCGGCTTCCACCAAACGACGTGTTGAATAAAGCGCTGAGTTACGCGATAAAATCGCAATTCTCATGGTTGTTCTCCTAGTAAGTGAGAGGCCTGTGGGTCGACGATGAAATGTCCACGCATGGCTTGTCGGCCTAATAACATCCGAAATTTCATGGTGTCTCTGTTAGTTAACGTCAGTTCCACCAGCTCGTCAAATGTACCCAGTTGTAAACGTGTTCGGATCACATACCGGGTCTCGGTGTGACCGCCGGAATCGGTCACTTCACGTTTATCAAATACCGGTGCTTCACAAATTTGTTCGCGCAGTGAACCTTGCTCCGGGTGCATATAAATGCGCAGCCACTCTTTGTTGTCGCGCTCAAATGGCTCTAATTTAAATGCATGCAAACACGACGTTTTCGCGCCAGTATCAACTTTCATATGAATTGGGTTAATATGGAGTTCAGGAAGTACGCCCCACTCTTGCCAGCCAATTGTTGTCATTGTGCTACCTTGTAATAACTGTTGAATGCTTAATACAGTATTCTGATAAAAACGCAATTTTTATTGATCGATAGTCACAGTTTTTACGTTTTTTCTCAAACCTGATACTTTAGTCCGGTATGAGCTATACAACTTCTTTGAGGATAGTCTATGTCTGCTTGCCCAACCTGTAACTGCCGCAAACCTCTTGGGTTTGGCATTAAAATGGCGTTTCAGCCAATTGTAGACATCTCCAATAAAACGGTGTTCGCTTACGAGGCTTTGGTACGTGGCGAAAACGGTGAAGGCGCAGGCCGCATACTGGGGCAAGTGACTGAAGACAATAAATACACTTTTGACCAAAGTTGTCGGGTGAAAGCGATTGAAACGGCTTCGCGCATTAAATTGCCGGGTAATTTAAGCATTAACTTTATGCCCAATGCTATTTATGAGCCCGAAACCTGTCTGGCAAAAACCCTGGAAACGGCGACGAGAACTAACTTTGACCGTAATAACATCATTTTTGAGGTCACTGAGCAGGAGCAAGTGGTCAGTCAGCAGTTTTTAGTTGAAGTATTTGAGGCTTACCGCAAAGAAGGTTTCAAGACAGCCATTGACGACTTTGGTGCCGGTTATGCCGGACTGAATTTGTTAGCCGACTTTCAGCCCGACATTCTGAAAATTGACATGAAACTGATTCGTGATATCTGCCAGAATAAAGTCAAACAAACCCTGGTTCGCTCTATTCAACAAATTGGTGAAGAGCTTGGCATTCAACTTATTGCCGAGGGCATTGAAACCGACGACGAATACAAATACCTGCGCGACAACGGCATTACTTTAATGCAGGGGTATTACTTTCAAAAGCCTATGCTGGAAGCTATTCAGGACGTTAATTTCCCGTAATTACGCATCCGTATCATCGTTTCGGCTCGCCTGTAACTTTTGTAAATGCGCTTTAAAGTCGTAAATGTCGCGGTCCAGCGCCGCAGAGCTGACGTATAAGTCGTAGCCAAGCAGCTCGCGCATTTGTTCCATGCGTTTACCAAAGACCCCAATAAGCCCTTTGTAAACCTTGCCGTTGGGGCTTATGTAGCTGTCCGGAATATCGAAGTAGGGCGTGTAGTCTTCCCTGTCCGGAGCCTGATGCCGCAGCGCCATGGTCAGCAACTGGCGTTGTTCAAATAGCAGGGCAGAGGCTAAGCGCGGTGAAATGTCGTCCAGAACTTCCTCTACGTGGTAAAGCCGGAAGCCAATAAAAGGCGCGTCTTCTAGCTCCATAACCCGGTTCACCCTTGGTACGTCATAGCGAATAATGTTTTCCCAGCGGATCTCCCACTGACCGCGGCGGTGCAAATAGCGAATGCCCTCGGGGGTTATTACCAAGGACACCGGTGGCTCTATTAATTTGCCGATGCCCAGCAGCATCAGAATGCCGGATGCCGCACCCAGAACCACAGAAAGACCAATCGGAATATCGTCACGAATAAGATGCAGAAACACCAGCAGCGCAAACAGCAATACCGCTAACCCACAAAAGGTCAGAGCGTTGCGTCGGGCCTGAGGGCTGACATCAAATTGCATAGTTCCTCCTAAGCTGACGATCATCTCACCTGACATCAATGTCAGGCTACGTCATTGTTTATGCAAACATCCGCTGCAATATTCTGCGGGTGAACTCTTTTTTCAAATAAAAACCCCGGGGGCGTACTTCAATGATAGTCCCCTCCGGACCAATAGCTTCTGTCAGCGCTGAGCCGTCTGCCGCTTTAGGGCGAATTTGCATGGCTTCACCCTGGCGCGCGGAAATACTCTCAACCTGTCCCAGCGCAATGCGGTCCATGTGTTCTTCCCAGTCGTTGCGCAACAGGGCTTCTTCTTCGGCGCTGGGTATCCATAAAAAGGCACTGCCCACCACGCGTTCCACTAAAGGAACCTCCCGGCGGCCATCAATGGGCAGCCACAACACCTGTTGTAATTTATTTCGTACGTTAGAAGTGGCCCATTGGACGCCCTGAATATTCACCAGCGGGGCCGTGCATACAAAGGTAGTTTCTAAAGGCTCACCTTCGGGGGTTACCGGCAGGGTTTTGAGCTCCACACCAAGTTCGGGGAAGTCCTGTGTCGGCTTAGAGCCCGCAGTAGCACCCAGTTGCAGCTCTAACAGTTGCCCAACCCAGCCTTTGTCGCGGCGCAAATCTTTAGGTACCTGTAACCCGGTTTCTGCAGCCAGTTCAGCAAAAGAACGGCCGGCTAAAGCGGCGGCGCGCTGGAACAGTTCGTCGATAGATTGAGGGCGTTGTGGCTTGTGGGTCATGACTTAATTCTTCGTAAATAGTGAATCAGCATTTGCCCGCAACCGGGCTTTATGGAAGAATCCACTGTAACAGAGAATAATTGAGGATGCTCGCGTGATAGATGCAGAAGGATTCCGGGCAAACGTAGGAATCGTCATCTGTAACGGGCATGGGCAGGTATTTTGGGCTCGTCGAATCAACCAGCAGAGCTGGCAGTTTCCGCAAGGCGGAATTCATGAAGGCGAGACCCCTGAGCAGGCAATGTACCGCGAACTCTATGAAGAGGTCGGGTTAAAGCCGGAGCAGGTTGAAATTCTGTACACCAGCCGTCAATGGTTGCGTTATCGCTTACCAAAGCGCTTGATTCGACGTGAACAACGGCCCATGTGTGTTGGACAAAAGCAAAAGTGGTTTTTGTTGCGGCTAAAATGTCGTGAAGAAGACGTAGATGTTTTACATTCAGGTCATCCTGAATTTGATGGCTGGCGCTGGGTCAGTTATTGGTATCCGGTGCGGCAGGTCGTATCCTTCAAGCGCGATGTTTATCGTCGGGTGATGAAAGAGTTTGCCTCACACGCTATGCCATTTCGTGCTTCGGGAGGGCGTCAGCACAGGCGCAAACGATAAACATGATGCTGGTCACACTGCAAAGGATAGTAGAGGGCGTAAACAAAGCACCTGATTTCAGCATGGCGTTAAACACCATGGTGGGGCAGGTGCGCGAAGCCTTAGAAACCGACAGTTGCAGTGTGTTTTTGGCCGACAACGACCAAAAGCAGTTTGTTATGGCCGCCAGCGACGGTCTGCGCGCTGAAGACGGCAAGCCTGTTCGGGTCGACTTTGGTGAAGGTATCATCAGTTTAGCGGCGCAACGGGAAGAGCCCCTGAACATTGCCGATGCCAGCAATCATCCTGCCAACAAAAAGCTCAGCGACACCAACGAAAGCATTTACCGGGGCTTATTAGCCGCGCCCATTATCCACCGCCGTAAAGTGCTGGGTATTGTTGTGGTTCATCAAAGTGTGGCCCGCAGCTTCAGCCGCGAAGAAGAAGCTTTCATTGTTACCCTGGCGGCTCAGCTGGCCGCAGTTATCGCCCACGCCGACGCCAAAGGTTTACTGGTCAGTGAACACTCACCCTGGATACACAGTCTGCGTGGTCTGCCCGGCTCAGCAGGTGTTGCTGTGGGCGAGGCTTATGTCTCACGACCCGAAGCAAGGCTAGACGAAGTAACGCCGCGTCGTTCGGACAAACCCATTCATGAAATTCGTAAGTTTCGCCAGGCCGTAGCCCGTACCCGTGCCGACTTAAAAGAATTGTCCATGCGTATGGCCGGGCAAGTGCCGGACGACACCCTGGCCATATTCGATGTGTATCAGGGCATGTTAGACGCCGCCAGTATGGGCGACGCCGTTGAAAACATGATCAAAGAAGGCTGGCGCGCGCAAACCGCATTAAAATACGTGGTTGAACAGTTTGTGGCGCAGTTCGAGGCGTTAGAAGACTCTTACCTGCAGGAGCGCGCAACCGACGTACGCGACATAGGCCAACGGGTGCTGATGCACCTGCAAAACCGACAACGCAGACGTAAACCCCTGCCGGACAGTTTCATTTTGGTGGCGGACGAAGTCACGGCGTCCATGTTGGCGGAGCTGCCACGCGAGCAAATTGCCGGCATTATTTCGTTAAACGGTTCCAGTAACTCGCACGCCGCTATTATGGCGCGTAGCATGAACATTCCTGCAGTGCTGGGCGTTGATGACATAGAGCTGCACTTTTTCTCCGACAAACTGCTGGCGGTAGACGGCTACACCGGTGAAATTTATATTGATCCACCAGCGCAAGTTTTAGCCGAGTTCCATCAGCTGGCGGAAGAAGAACAAGAGTTGCGCGACATTGTTGCCGAGCACAGTCACTTACCGGCGGAAACTCAGGACGGCCAGCGCATTAGTCTGCACCTGAACCTGGGGCTGGACGTTACCCACGACTATTTAAAAACGCTGAACATAGACGGTGTAGGGCTGTATCGCTCCGAAATTCCGTTCATGATGCGAGACCAGCTGCCCACCGAGGACGAGCAAACCGAAATGTATCAGGAAGTGCTGGAACAGTTTCCTGACCAGCCGGTGGTTATGCGCACACTGGATGTGGGCGGCGACAAGCCGTTGCCTTACTTTCCGCTAAAAGAGGACAACCCTTTTCTGGGCTGGCGCGGTATTCGCTTAACCCTGGATCATCCGGAAATTTTCCTGATTCAAATTCGTGCCATGCTGCGCGCCAGTATCGGCAAAAGCAATTTGCGCATATTACTGCCCATGATAACCAGTACCAGCGAAGTGGACGAAGCCTCGCGGCTTATCAAGCAGGCGTATTTTGAAGTGGCCGAGGAGCAAGGCTGCGAAGTGGGTGTAAACCTGTTCCAGCCGCAGTTGGGCGTTATGATAGAAGTGCCGGCGGCTATTTATCAGTTACCGGCCATGGCCAGTAAAGTCGACTTTTTCTCCGTCGGCAGCAACGACTTAACCCAGTACTTACTGGCAGTGGATAGAAACAACCGCCGTGTCGCGAACCTTTACGACGCCTATCACCCGGCGGTATTAGCCAGCCTGGACGAAATAGCGCGGCGCTGCGAAGAAATTGGCAAGCCCGTGAGTGTCTGTGGTGAATTAGCGGGTGACCCGGGTGGTGCGCTACTGCTGGTTGCTATGGGCTACCGGCAGCTCAGTATGAACAGTTACAACGTGGACCGGGTACGCTGGATCTTGCGCAATGTGCGCTCCAGCACGCTGAATGTGATGCTGGCAAAAGCATTACAGGCGCGTAACCCCGATCAAATTCGTAAAATGATAGCCGACAAGATGGAAAGCATCGGACTTGGCGGCTTTGTCAGGGCGGGTAAATAACTATGCTATTAACGACCTGGCTCTGGTGTATTGGCGGTGGCGCAGTAGCCGGCTTGTTAGCCGGTATGCTCGGCATTGGTGGCGGTTTAATCATTGTGCCACTGCTTATTTACTTGCTGCCGCTTATTGGTGTACCACCCGAGCTTGTTGTGCCCAGCGCTATTGCTACCAGCCTGGCAACCATTTGTATGACCACTGCCAGTGCTTCCCGCGCTCATGCAAAGCACGGGTTAATGGAAAACTTCTGGCTTATTCGGGTGCTTCCAGGGTTATCTTTAGGCGCTATGACCGGCGCGTTTTTGGTGACCATTATTGACCCCGACTGGTTAAAGCGCATTTTCTCTATTGTATTAATTGCGCTGGCCATTCGTATGCTGTTTCCGCAGAAAACCGGCGAGCCATTAACCTCGGTATCTAAGCGTTTAGTGGCCTTAGGCAGTTACATTATTGGTACCATTTCTGGCTTGGTGGGTATTGGTGGTGGCGCACTTACCGTGCCCTTTTTAAGCCGCATGCGGCTGCCGGTGCGCCAGGCTATTGCCATTTCATCGCTGGGCAGTTTTATCATAGGCTGCAGCTCGGTGGTTATGTTTATTTTAAACGGCTGGTTGTCAGGCCGTGAAACCGGTGCCTTTGGGTTAATCAACATACCGGCCTGGGTAGGCATTTCCGTAGCCTCGGTGTTATTCGCTCCGCTGGGTGCTAAACTGGCGCACAAATTACCGGTAAAACAGCTGCAGCGCGTATTTGCAGCCTTTCTTATTCTGGTTGCCATACAACTTATTTTTAATTAACCATAAAGCAGGGAGTACAAGCAGTGCCGTCAAATGACTATTGGCAGTTTCCCGCCATTGATCCTGTTATTTTCAGTATTGGGTTTATCGACATTCGCTGGTACGGTCTGGCGTACTTAGCCGCTTTTGCCTTTGCCTATTTCTGGGGCATGCGTCAAACCGAAAAAGACCCGAACTGGAGCAAAGAACAATTCAGTGACTTGCTGTTCTGGGGCTTTATTGGCGTTATTGTTGGTGGCCGTGTCGGTTATACATTCTTTTATCAGTTCGAACGCTTTGTTGATAACCCACTGTACCTGTTTTACATACACGAAGGCGGCATGTCCTTCCACGGCGGTTTACTGGGTGTTATTGCCGCTATGTACCTTTATGCCCGCAAAAAACAACGTTCGTTCCTGCAGGTGGGCGACTTTGTCGCTCCATTAGTGCCTATGGGGCTGTTCTTCGGACGCATTGGTAACTTTATTAACGGCGAGCTTTGGGGCCGTGCGGCCGAAGTGCCGTGGGCAATGTACTTCCCCAGCGGCGGACCGGTACCGCGGCATCCGTCGCAGTTATACGAAGCCTTGTTAGAAGGCCTGCTGTTGTTTGCCGTTATTATCTGGTTCCAGCGTAAACCGCGCGGCGTTGGTGCAGTAAGTGGCTTATTCCTGTTAGGCTACGGAGTTGCACGCTTTATTGTGGAATTCTTCCGCGAGCCCGACGCTCACTTAGGTCTACTGTCTCTGGGTATGTCCATGGGTCAATGGCTAACTCTGCCAATGATCATTCTGGGTATCATTCTGATGGTTCGTGCCAAGCCCCGCGCTTAAAACGGGGCTTGGGGACACGGCTGTTGGGTCAGATGTTTCGCTTGAGCGTTAAGGGGCGCTACGCCAGAGACGCTGCAAGTTCATCCATGAACGCTTGACGAAGGCCATCCATGGCCTTCGACACTCTGGCATAGCGCCCCTCAACACTCATAACGCTTACATGCGCCCCAACAGCCGTTTATCAGCCCCAGCGCTGTTCTAATCTCTTAATTGGGTTATACCGCAAATGGGTACTTTATTGGTTCGTGGCACTGATAACCACTGACGGTGAAGTCGTCTTTGCTGACCCAGGTTTCAATATCTTCAAGAGACTTAATTTCGGGGTTAATGTGCAGTTGCGGCGACGGAAAAGGCTCGCGCTTAAGCTGAACGTCGCGCATGAGTTCCAACTGGTTCTCATAGATGTGAGCGTTCACTATCTTGTGATACGCCTTGCCCGGCTTGTGCCCGGTAATCTGTGCCACCAAAGCCAGCAGAACAAAGCACTGAATTTGGTTAAAGTTAAGCCCCAGTGGTACATCGCAGCTGCGTTGATACGAGGTTAAATAAAGCGTGTCGCCTAACAGTGAGAAGTTGTGGGTATGCATGCACGGGCGCAAACAACCCAATTCAAATTCGCCGGGGTTATAGAAGGTCACTATTTCGCCGCGGTCATCAATGCCTTTTGAGAGGTTATTGATCACCTTTTTCAACTGATCTAAGTGGCTGCCGTCCGGTTTTTGCCATGAACGCCCCTGTACTCCGTAAACGCGACCCATGTCATCTTCGCCTTGGCGGTTAGGGTTATTCAGCCATGCCTGGTTTTCATTGGCATTGGCGTCCCAGGTTTTGCAGCCAATATCGCGAAACTGAGCCGCGCTGTCGTAGCCACGCAAATAGCCCAAAAGCTCAGCAATAGCTGACTTGTAATAGCTCTTTCGGGTGGTAATGAGCGGGAATTGGTTGTTGGCAACGTCGTACTCTAAGTCGGCGTTTATAACCGTTAGGCAGTTAATGCCTGTACGTTCGTTTTTAACCCAAACACCTTCGTCGACAATGCGTTGGCACAGCTCTAAGTATTGTTTCATTTTTTATATAAAATTGTGTTGTGCGTAATGTTTTATATCGTACCTGATGCAATGGCATCAGGCTACAGCTTATGGTTAACAGCCTTGGCACTGAGCCGAAGTCCGGCGGGAGCAAGCAGTTTTTCAACGATAGATAAACGCGGATCGGTCTTGCCTTTTTCAATGTCGCGCAATGTTCTATCGGCCACCCCAAGAAATTTTGCGTAATGAGCCTGATTCATCCCATATAATTCCGTTCTGATTCTCTTAATTGCAGCTCCGAGAGAGATATCGCCACTAGCCAATGCCTCTTCTATATCTTTTATTATCGCTCTGCGCTCTTCTATTGATAAATTATCCATTGTGTACACCGAAATTTGCTAATTTACTTTCAAGGTTGTTAAAACCAATGGCAGGGAACTCCAGTATTTCGCGAGGACAACCATGCTGCTCTAATAAAACAGGAACACCAATTAACTTTTCCGCTAAGCTGTTCAGGAACGCCATCAACTCATCAGGTTTGCAATACTCTGTAAGCTCTTTAACCACGTTATCAAAGCGAACTATGCCGCCTTCTTCACAATCTTTTCCCCACTTAAATAAACGGGTTACCATTTCAGGGTCGGCTTTCATCGGCGCAAAGTCGTAAATAGGGGCAAATTGAATATCACCCTCTAATTTTAAAAATGAGATATTACGCCCGTGGTTGTCTGAATTCCCGAAAGCTAAATTCAATAAATCTCTTGCCAGATACTGTTTAGCAAACTCCTGGCTCGACATCTGGGTGGTGGCTTTTATTTTATTCCAGATGTTCTCCATGACAAAAAAGTGATCCTGGTAACTGCCGGGTCCCGCATTAATCATCGAATAGATACTTTCAACGCCAATCCTGGTCGCTATTGAGTTATCAACTTGAACGTCAAACCGTGGAAGCCAAAGGCTTACTTGAGATTCATGCTCCAACGTCATCATGCCAGACACATTAATTGTCTCAATGCTGGTACCTTCCAGTATCTTGCTCAGCACCTGATAAAAGACACCTTCCGCGCGGAGAATATTATTGTCTCTGGCAGAGCGAGTATTCCGGGCAAACTTGGTCAGGTAGGGTGTTGCAGAAAGCCGTTTACCGGCAAAGTCACCATCAATATAGACCTCATTATTTTCAACCATAAGCAGCAGTTTGGGAGCAACACCACCGGCCCCCGTAGCACCGCCTACTGCAGCCCCCTGTTCATTTGCGTACTCCAGAAAACCGTGTTGTAACTGTGCAACATCATTAATGGAAAAGCGCTGCGTGTTATGAGCGTTCAGTTGCGAAGTGGCTTCTTTAATACGCAGGTTACCAATGGGGGACATACAGGCGTGGGTCAGTAACGCATAATTCTGCTCAAACTCGCTACGTCTACTGACATTGAGGTAATTAAGCCACCAGTCCCGAGACTTCCCTACCGGCAGCAAATCGTCAAGTAATGCAGGCCAGCTTTCGTAATCGATCGGTGTCATCGTGACGGGGGCGTTAACACTACAAGCCCAGCAGTCTGTCATGCCGTAGCTGCGCACGTCCTTAATGTATTGTGGAAGATAAGCTAAAGTAACACCACTTGCCATCTGTTCACCGGCAAAGCTGATGTTGGCAGCGTCCCACCATTTTCCTTCGTTAAATAGCTGAAGTGTTACGTTTTTCATTAATATCCGGCAGTTCGTTGCTGTAATTTGGTAAGAATAGCTTATAAATCGGAATCAATCTACCGTAATTTTATTGTTTATCGATCTTTTTCGGAATCAAACTGCTGTAGTTTGACGTTCACATACATGGCGTCAGGCTGCACCATAGGTTAAACTAGTGGCATGTTTTTAATGGCCGGGAATTTCAATCTATGACGCTAAAAGTCACGCTGTGCGATGACTCAAAAATGGCGCGGAAACAGCTGTTGCGCACGCTGCCGGATGACTGGGACGCTGAGGTGCACCAGGCGGAGCACGGTGAGCAAGCGCTTACTTGTGTGCGTGAAGGGCGTGCTGAAATCCTGTTTCTGGATTTGAACATGCCGGTGAAAGACGGCTACGAAACTCTGCAGGCCATCAAAGACGAGCAGTTAGAAACGCTGGTTATTGTGGTGTCGGGTGACATACAGCCTGAGGCGCAAAAACGCGTGCAGTCATTGGGTGCTATGGCCTTCGTGAAAAAGCCGATGAAAGCCGAAGACGTACAAACTCTGTTACAGCAGTTCGGCCTTTACCAGCCCGCCGGTGGTCAGCTTAAAGTTGCCGACCAACAAACCCAGGCTCCGTCTAACCCGCTGGATGTGTACCGCGAGGTTTCAAACGTTGCCATGGGTCAGGCGGGCGATCACTTAGCCCGGGTGCTGGACACCTTTATTGAACTACCGGTGCCTAACGTTAACTTCATTGCGCCTTCAGAACTGCACATGGCCATAGAGTCCATCGACGCCAAACAGCAAGTGGCGGCGGTGAGTCAGGGTTTTTCCGGCAGTGGTATTTTAGGTGAGGCTTTAACGCTCTTTAATGAAGCGGCTATTGACGACATTGGCCAGTTATTAGGTGCTAAACTGGGCGAAAGTGGCTCGGTGAAACAGCAACGCATTGAGTCGTTAATGGACGTGGCGTCTATTTTATCCTCTGCCTGTTTGAACGGTTTGGGTCAGCAGTTGCATGTGGAGTTTGCGGCGTCGCAGCCGGTATTACTCGGTGAGAACCAGCCCATGCAAGAATTACTGAAGCATGGTGAAAAACGCTGGCAGAAAATTCTGGCCATAGAAATTGGCTACACCTTGCCGGAGCATAAGCTGGCGTTTGACCTTTTACTGCTGTTCCCGGCCGACGCTGTGAAGATTCTCGACCAGCAGCTGGCGCACTGGCTGCAAAGCGAAGAGGATGACCAATGATAGACGATATGGATGAGCTGCACAGCAAGCTAAGCATTCTTGGCGCCATTGATGTAGGCATTGTGGTGGTCGATAACGACAACAACATCCAGATGTGGAATGAGTTTATGCAGAACCACAGCGGTTTGCGGCCCAGCGAAGTGCGCGACAAGAATTTATTCCGCTGTTGTCCGGGTATCGACCAAGCCTGGTTCCAGCGTAAAATAGACCGCGTGCGGCAATTAAACTCGCGGGTGTTTATCACCTGGCAGCAACGTCCTTACGTGTTTCGTTTTCGCCATAGCCGGCCCATAAGTGGGCAGAGCGAATGGATGTATCAAAACGTGACCCTAATTCCGCTTAAGAACCCGCGTGGTGAAGTTCATCAGGTGGGCATTATTATCTACGATGTAAGTGAACAACCCAGTCATGAGTGAAGTCCCCGATCAGCGCTTTGGCGGTGTCAGCCGTGTTTACGGACAGCAGGCGCTCAACCATTTTCAGCAGTTACACATAGTGGTCGCCGGGCTGGGCGGTGTTGGCTCCTGGGCGGTCGAAGCACTGGCGCGCACTGGCATTGGCAAGCTGACCCTCATTGATTTAGACGACGTGTGCACCACCAATATTAACCGTCAGTTACCGGCTACCGATGACACCATTGGGCAACTCAAAACAGAAGTGCTGGCACAGCGGGTGAAAAGCATTAACCCAAACTGCGAAGTTAAGGTTATTGATGATTTTTTGCTGCCCGAGAACTTCGAAGAGTATTTAACCGGCGCCGATGCCGTGCTGGACGCCATAGACAGTGTAAACACCAAAGCGGCACTGGTAGCCTGGTGTAAACGCCGCAAACTACGCCTGGTGGTGTGTGGCGGTGCCGGAGGGCAGATAGACCCCGGCATGATCCGCGTCGGTGACTTAGCCAAGGCCAAACAGGACCCGCTACTCGCCAAAGTGCGTTCGCAACTGCGTCGCGACTACGGCTTTTCCAAGAACCCCAAGCGCAAATGGGGCGTTGACTGTGTCTACTCCGAAGAGCAACTGCGCTATCCGGTTATTTCCGGTGAACTGGAAGGTGAAGTCACACTGCAAAAACCGGGCTCCGGCTCCATGCGTATGGACTGCAGCTCCGGTTTCGGCGCCGCCATGGTAGTTACTTGCAGCTTTGCGATGCAAGCCACCGCTATGCTTCTGAAACGGCTGGCTCCGGTAAAATAAATTTTTGCGTAATGTAAGTGAGCGCGCCCGATGGTTATGGGAGCTACTGCGGAGGTGTGCAGCGCCAAGGATGGCGCTGCACAAGCCCTACAAGGATGTATTCACGGGCGTCCTCCGCAGTAGCTCCTATAACCTCAGCGCCCACTCACGCCTCAATAACCCGCAACTTCAAGGTTTTGGCGACCTGATACAGGCCGTTGCTGCGCGAGGGGCTTAGGGTGTTGTCCAGGCCTTCGGCGCGGTAAAAGGCGTCAATGTCAAAGGCGGCTATTTCCGCTACCGAGCAGCCGTCCAGCCGTTGTTGCAGTAGTGCCAGTAGCCCGCGCACAATGCGCGACTCAGAATCAAAGCGAATCACTACTGCCTCCACATCAGAAGTATCCAGCCACAGCCACACCTTCGCCTCGCAGCCACCCACCAGATGATCGTCATCACGACATTCTGCCGGATATTCTGGTAGACTTTTGGCTTGTTGAACTAAGTGACGAAAAAGCTGTTCCCAGCTGGTCATGTAAACTCTCCCTTACGGCAATAGAGTTTTATTCTCCCATAACTTGTGAGATCGACGCCAGTCTAGGATAATGACAGCACAATAAAGACCAACATTCAGAACATTCCAGAAAAAGGAAGACAACATGAAGATACTTGTCGCGGTTAAGCGCGTCATTGACTACAACGTCAAGGTGCGTGTTAAACCAGATCAGTCCGATGTCGATTTGGCGAACGTCAAAATGGCACTTAACCCATTCTGCGAAATTGCCGTAGAAGAAGCTGTACGCTTGAAAGAAGCGGGCACGGCAGACGAAGTCGTTGTGGTTTCTATTGGCCCTAAAGCGGTGCAAGAGCAGCTACGTACTGCGCTGGCGTTAGGTGCAGACCGAGCCATTCAGGTTGAAACCGACGACATGCCGGACTCTTTATCTGCCGCTAAAATTCTAAAAGGTGTGGTAGAAAAAGAAGGACCGGACATGGTCATTCTGGGTAAACAGTCTATCGACTCAGACAACAACCAGACCGGCCAGATGCTGGGTGCCTTAACCGGTATGCCACAAGGTACTTTCGCGTCTAAAGTGGAAGTAGGTGACGGTTTTGTGAACGTCACCCGTGAAATTGACGGTGGTCTGCAAACCGTTAAATTGAACCTGCCGGCTATTGTCACTACCGACCTGCGTCTGAACGAACCGCGTTACGCGTCGCTGCCAAACATCATGAAAGCCAAGCGTAAGCCGCTGGAAACCACAAGCCCGGACGAACTGGGTGTGGAAGTTAAGCGCACTATTAAGCTGCTGAAAGTTGAAACGCCTGCTGAACGTAGCGCCGGTGTGAAAGTAGCTGACGTAGATGAGCTGGTCGACAAACTGAAAAACGAGGCGAAAGTATTATGAGCATCTTAGTGGTAGCAGAACACGACAATAACGCGGTTGACCCTTCAACGCTGAAAACGTTAGCCGCTGCACAGAAAATCGGTGGCGACATCGAGGTACTGGTTGCCGGTAAAGGGTGCTCAACCGTTGCTGAAAATGTGGCAAAAGCCGACGGCGTAAAAAAAGTCATGCTGGCAGACAACGAAGCTTACGAGCATCAGCTGGCTGAAAACATCAGCGAACTGGTTGCTGACTTAGGCAAAAACTACAGCCACATTCTGGCTCCGGCAACAACCACCGGCAAAAACTTCATGCCGCGCGTTGCTGCGTTATTAGACGTGGCACAGGTATCTGACATTATCTCGGTAGAAAGCGACGACACCTTTAAGCGTCCTATTTATGCCGGTAACGCCATTGCCACTGTGCAGTCAGAAGACAAAATTAAAGTCATTACCGTTCGTGCAACGGCATTTGACGCTGTTGCAGAAGAAGGCGGTAGCGGCGAAGTTGAAAACATCGACTCCGTATTTAACAACGACAAATCGGAATTTGTTGAAGAGCAACTGGCAGAGTCTGAACGTCCTGACCTGACCTCAGCAGAAATCGTTATTTCTGGTGGTCGTGGTATGCAGAACGGCGAAAACTTCCACCTGCTGGAAGACGTAGCTGACAAACTGGGCGCTGCAGTGGGTGCATCGCGCGCCGCGGTAGACGCTGGTTTCGTACCAAACGACATGCAGGTGGGTCAAACCGGTAAAATTGTTGCTCCGCAGCTTTATATTGCGGTAGGTATCAGTGGTGCTATCCAGCACTTAGCCGGTATGAAAGACTCTAAAGTCATTGTTGCCATCAACAAAGACGAAGAAGCCCCAATCTTCCAGGTGGCGGACTACGGTTTAGTGGCCGATTTGTTCGACGTATTACCTGAATTAAACAGCAAACTGTAATATTTGCTGAGTCTTTGTAAGATTCTAAATTCGCTACTGGCGCTCCATTTTTAGCGTCAGTAGCGACATTTTCCCGCATTTTTTCCAACAACTTGTTATATTTTCGTGTTCATACACTTGCATATTTTTAACTCATCGGACATGATTCAGACATAACCGCCAAACAAGTTTAAAGGATTAGGTGGCTCACAATGAAAAGAAGAACAACTATGCTAAAAAAACTTCCTCTGGCTACGGCCATTGCACTGAGCTTTGCGGCATCAGGCCAGGCTGCTGACTTCGAAGTCGGCGATTACGAAATTAAATTCGACTCTATTCTGTCTTACGGCGCTGCATGGCGTATGGAAGATCAGGCTAACCACCTGATGCATCCGGGCAACCGTCAGGGCGGAACGGCACAGTCAAGCGTCGGTGACGACGGTAACCTGAACTTTGATAAAGGTGATTTAGTATCATCCGTAGTCAAAGGCGTACATGACTTAAGCATTGATGGCGGAAGCCACGGTGCCTTTATTCGTTTCAACTATTGGTACGATCACGTCGTTTCTGAAGAGAACATGGCGCACGGTCACCCGGGTAACAACTACTACCCGGACACCAAACTGAACGACAGCGTATTCGACGACTACTCTCAAGGTAAAGGCGTTGAATTATTGGATGCCTTTGTCTACGCCAACTTTGACTTAGGCGATATGCCAGCCAGCGTTCGTTTAGGACGCCAGGTATTAAGCTGGGGTGAAAGTACCTTTGTTTTCAACGGTATTAACGACATTAACCCGCTGGATGTAAACGCGGCACGTCGTCCGGGCGCAGAAATTAAAGAAGCCCTGTTACCGGTTGGTATGCTAAGCACCAGCATTGGCTTAACCAATACCTTAAACTTAGAAGCTTTTTACCAGTACGAGTGGGACAACACTAAACTGGACGGCTGTGGTACTTATTTCTCAAGTGTCGATATCATCGGCGGCCCTGGCTGCGGTAAAGTGACACTGAACCCACAGTTAGTACCAGGCGACCCAGACAGCTACTTAAGTGACTTTGAGTCGGTACAATCTGGCGCTTATATTGGCAGCAACCCTACGCTGGAAGCTTCAGACAGCGGCCAGTGGGGTGCTAACCTGCGTTACTACTCAATGGACTTAGACACAGAGTTTGGTGTTTACTACCTGAACCTGCATAACAACACGCCAATTATCTCGGCGTACAACTGGACAGTGGACCCGCGTCCATTCCAGCAAGCGGCAGGCGCAGCGGGTCAACAACTTGGCTATACCTGGTCAACGCCTAATGGTTACCCGATAGACGGACCTCGTCTGGTTATTGAATATCCGGAAGACACCAGTGTCATCGGTTTAAGCTTCAGCACTAATTTAGGCCTTTGGTCTGTTGGTGGTGAGTACAGCTACCGCGACGGTGTGCCGGTACAAATTAACACCACCGAAATTTTAACCGCCGGTTTGCGTCCAAACGTGCCAAGCACTTTTGCTGACCGCGTTAACAACGCCGAACTGGGTGAATTAGCTCACGGCTACGACCGCATGGACGTTAGTCAGGCGCAGGTCAGTTTTGTGCGCTTTGTTGACCGTCTGTGGGGTTCTGACCGCATGACCTTTGTGGGTGAAATTGCCACTAACCAGGTACATGACTTACCTGGTCTGAACGAACAACGCTACGGTCGTTTGCCACTTTATGGTAAATGCTTAAGTGCAGAAGACACTGGCGCACCAGCAGACATGAACTGCGACGGTTTTGTTACTTCAAACTCTTGGGGCTACCGTACCCGCTTCCAGTTTGAGTATCAGGACGTTTGGCAGGGCTGGGGTTTAACGCCTGTGGTTCAGTTTAACCACGATGTTAATGGTTACTCACCAAACAGCAACTTTATTGAAGACCGTAAGTCGCTGGGCGTTAACTTAGTAGCGGACTACCTGTCTACTTACAAAGTGAGCCTGGGTTACACCACCTTCACCGGCGGTGACTACGATGCGACCACTGACCGTGACTATGCGTCAGTCAGCTTCTCTTACGCGTTCTAATACATTGATTCACACTGTGAATCACGATAAAACCGTCTCTACCGAGGCGGTTTTTTATTTTCCGGGGGAACAACAATGAAAAAATGGATAATTGCGGCAGCCGCACTGGCCTTGTCAGGCACAGCAGCAGCCCAGGAAAAGTTCGAATTAGAAGACGTATTCACGTTGGAATACGCATCCTCGCCGACCATCCACCCCAGTGGTGAATGGACAGTGTTTGTGCGTCAGTCCATGGACATTAACAACGACCGTAAAGTAGGCCGTTTATGGGCCAGCCTGCCCGACGGCGACATTCGTCCGTTAACCGGTGAGCAGGGCAGCGAAAGCCAGCCAGTCTGGTCACCCAGTGGTGATCGCTTAGCCTATGTCTCTACCGAAACCGGTTCACCGCAAGTGCATATCTACTGGGTAGACTCCGGCGACAGCGCGGTTGTTACACAGCTGACTCAAGCACCGTCAGGCTTAAGCTGGTCACCCGACGGCAGCCAAATTGCTTTTTCCATGTTCACGCCAAAATCAAAGCCGGCTCCGGTCAGCTTACCGGGCAAACCCGAAGGTGCTAACTGGACCGAAGCGCCTAAGTACGTCGACAAAGATAACTACCGCTTCGACGGTGGTGGCTACGCAAAAGACGGCCATCAGCAAATTTACGTTATGCCCGCAACCGGTGGTTCGCCACGTCAGCTCACCGACGACGAATTTAACCACGGCGGACAGCTGGCCTGGTCACCCGACAGCAAGCACATTTTCTTTTCGGCGAACCGTCGCGACGACGCTTTCCGCCAGCCTGTTAACAGTGAAATTTACCGTCTGACCTTAAGCAGCAAAGAAATTTCAGCGGTGACCGACCGTAATGGCCCGGACAGCTCGCCAAAAGTTTCGCCAGACGGCGAAAAAATTGCCTTTACCGGTTATGACGACACGAAAATGAGCTTTCAGGCGGCTAAACTCTATGTCATGGCGTTGGACGGCTCCAATGTGCAATTACTGGCTGACGATTTAGACCGCAGCGTTACCGGGTTTTCCTGGGATACCGACAGCCAGGGCATTTATTTCACCTACGACAACAATGGCGTTGGCCAGCTGGCACGTACCAACTTAAACGGCGAATACAAGAACCTAACCGACCGCGTTGGTGGGTTGTCGTACAGTCGGCCATACGGCGGTGGTGACTTCAGTGTTGCCAAGGGTGATCGCATTGCCTTTACCATTTCTAACCCCATGCGTCCGGCCGAGCTGGCGTTATGGGACAGCGGCGACGTTCAGCAGTTAACGCGTTTGAACGAAGACGCATTAGGCCACAAACAATTAGCCAAAGTGGAAGAGATCAACTACAAATCCAGTGTTGACGGTATCGACTTACAAGGCTGGATTGCTTACCCGCCGGGCTTCGACAAAGACAAAGACTACCCGTTAATGCTGGAAATTCACGGTGGGCCGCATACCAATTATGGTCCGCGTTTTGCTGCTGAAATTCAGTTGTTTGCGGCGGCAGGCTACGTGGTGCTGTACACCAACCCGCGCGGCAGCACCAGCTACGGTTCGGACTTTGCGAACGAAATTCACCATAACTACCCAAGCCACGACTACAACGACTTAATGGACGGCGTAGACGCGGTTATCGACAAAGGCTTTATTAACGAAGACGAGCTGTTTGTCACCGGCGGTAGTGGTGGTGGTGTACTCACCGCCTGGATAGTTGGTCATACCGACCGCTTTAAAGCCGCGGTTGTGGCTAAGCCGGTCATTAACTGGTACAGCTTTGTGTTAACCGCCGATATGTACAACTTCTTCTATCAGTACTGGTTCCCGGGTCTGCCGTGGAATCACACCGAGCACTACATGGAGCGTTCGCCTATCAGTTACGTGGGTAATGTGACCACGCCCACCATGCTGCTGACCGGCGAGAACGATTACCGTACGCCTATTTCAGAAACCGAGCAGTATTATCAGGCACTGAAACTCAAAGGGGTGGAGACTGCCATGGTGCGCATTCAGGACTCAGGCCACGGCATTTACGCGCGGCCCAGTAACCTGATGAACAAAGTCGCCTACATCCTGCATTGGTTCGAAAAATACCGCGGGGATAAGTAGCCTAACGGTTTTTATGATACCGGCGGTTCTGCCAAAAGAACCGCCATTGTTCCTTCAGACGAACCCAGCCGCGGCGCTTTGAGGCGTGGCGGTTGGCCACACTAAAAATATCGCTTTCATGGGTGTGGCTGTTGTCCACGGTGTAAGGCAGTAAGCCCAGCACATGAGCCCCGGTTTCCCATTGCCATTGCATATCCACATCTACCGGGCGGAAAAACGGCACCCGCGACAACAATTTCTTAGCCCCCTGACGACTTACCAGATACGCACAGGCACCCATCGGTGGTTTCTCGTAATCCACCAATTGAAACTCACCAAAGGTTTCCAGTGGCTGCGACTCCTTTGGCCTGAACGGCTGCGCCAGTTTAATTAAATCCCATTGAGCAAAACGGCTGTCAGCCAACGCCGCCAACGGCTTTTGCAACTGAGCAAACAGCGGATCCAGCACAATGTCATCTTCCAGAATAATCGCAGCGTCGTGTTCGCTTTCCAGAAAGGTTTTCCAGGCTTTGCGGTGGCTCATGTAACAGGCAATTTCGCCCATGGTCAGGTCGTAATTGTAGCGCTCGGTGTTCAACTGGTGGCTGTACACCGCGTTCACTTCGCTGTTAGAAACCGCGCGGCCATCCACCGCCGATACTCGTTCAAAGTCCAGGTTCAGTTCCGCCATGGCTTTTTTCACATCGTCAAGACGGTGGCCGGAGCGGTCTAGATTAATTAAATAAATAGGTAAACACGGCATATTAGCGCTCTGATTTTTCGACATCGTCACCGCGCTTCCGGCGGTAAGCGCGCTCGTACAATTTAGCTTCGGTCAGGAAAAAATGAAACGCGTCGATGTTGGCTTTAATAAAGCCGCGCCACCCGGCTAAAAACATGCGGCGAATAAAGTAAAACTTAATAAACATCAGCGGGAATATCAGCAGTACACGCGCCAGGCTGCAGTGCCTGCCGCGCTCTTCCCGCTGTTTTGCCTTTAGCAACGAGTATTTGTTCAGCTTGTCCATATAGCCTTGAGCCGAATCATAACCGTAGTGTTTAACGTCAATAGGCAAGTGCGCCAGTGGCGGCTCTACCTCAATATGCTCATGCACCTTGGTCGACGTATTCCACTGCGACTTCGACTTACGATACACCCGGCGGAAACGATGATGCCGATGGTAAGGCAGCGAGTGCCCCATAAAAATGTCGTCGTGCGCCAAGTAAATGCCGTTAATATCGCCTTTGGCAATACGCTGCTGTATTTGCTCAAAAGCGCCTTCCGGCAGTACTTCGTCACCGTCCAGGTTAATCACCCAGTCGTTACGGCATTGCTCTAAAGCAAAAGCCTTTTGTCTGGCGTAACCTAGCCAGTCCTGATGAATAATGCGGGCACCGTGTTTTTCGGCAATGCTGAGTGTGTCATCGGTTGAGCCCGAATCCACCAGCACAATTTCGTCAGCGCCTTTTACACTGGCCAATACTTCGTCCAGGTGGCGACCTTCGTTTAACGTAATTAAATAAACACTGACTTTAGGTAACTGACTTTGCTCAGACATAGGTAACCTTGCGCATCTTTAGTTGAGAATCAGGATCATATCGTTTTATCATACAAAAACAATAACAACGGAAACATCCATATGCCCTGGAGCGATCTCCTAGCCGAAGAAAAACAAAAGCCCTATTTTCAGGAACTGTGGCAGCGTGTTGAACAGGCGCGTCAGCAAAGCGTGGTGTACCCACCAAAAGAAGACGTGTTTAACGCACTAAAGCTGACCGAACCCGAGAACATTAAAGTGGTTATTTTAGGGCAGGACCCCTACCACGGACCGGGGCAGGCACACGGTTTAAGCTTTTCAGTGCCCGAAGGCGTTAAGTTTCCGCCCTCGCTGCGCAATATGTTCAAAGCCATCGCTATGGACTACCCCGACACCGTATTGCCAAAACACGGCGACCTGACCCGTTGGGCAGAGCAGGGTGTGTTACTGCTCAATACCGTGCTCACCGTAGAGCAGGGCAATGCACACAGTCACGCCAGCTGGGGCTGGGAAACCTTTACCGATACGGTCATTAGTAAAGTGTCAGAAGCCACCGAGCATGTCGTATTTTTGCTGTGGGGCTCACACGCCCAAAAGAAAATACCGCTTATCGACGGTGACAAACACCATATCCTGACCGCACCACATCCGTCGCCCTTATCGGCTCATCGCGGCTTCTTCGACGCCAACCACTTTCGCAAAACCAATGACTATTTGCAGGAACACGGGCGACAGCCTATTAAGTGGGCGTGACGTCAAGCTACGCATTAAATAAAAAACACTAAAAACTAGATTTTAAAAGCGCCAAATACTAGAATTGAAGAACACTAAAAACTAGATTTAAATAAAAATGGCTAGAACTCATGAATGAGTCTTCATCTAAATTAGCTCAAGCATTAACGACTCTCAAGTCTATTCAAGACAATGGGCATCAAGTTATACGCTCAAATCAGCTATCCAGAACTGAACGCGAAACTCTAATAAAATACGGGTTTCTGCGTTCTATTATGCGTGGTTGGTATGCAGCCTCGCAGCCCGATGAGAAGCCAGGAGATAGCACGCCCTGGTACACTTGCTTCTGGAGTTTTTGCGCAGAATATTTAGACAATCGTTTTGGTCAGCAATGGGCGTTATCTCCGGAACAGTCGCTCGCGCTTCATATTGGTGACAGAACAATACCGGCTCAACTGCTGGTGAGATCGCCAAAAGCAACGAATAACAGTATAGAATTACCCCATAAGACATCGATTCTGGAAGTTCAGTTAAAGTTGCCTGAGCAAGCGCATCTGACGACATTAAGTGGCTTGAGAGTCTACACACTGGCGGCGGCACTGGTGTACAGCTCACCTAAAAATTACACCCAGCATCCCATACAAATGCGTACCGCGCTATCTATGGTCTCCGATGCTTCAGATATTCTTAAGGTACTTATTGTCGGAGGGCACTCGGCAATTGCGGGTCGCCTGGCGGGCGCGTTCCGGAATATTGGTCGTGCCATTATTGCTGATAGTATTATTAATGGCATGGCAGCTAATGATTATCGAGTCAGCGAAACCGATCCGTTTACCGACAAAATCTTAATAGATTTTGGACGGCGTCAACTTTCTCCTTACTCTAATCGCATTCGCCTTATGTGGTCAGAAATGCGTAACGACGTTATTAATCTGTTCCCGGAACCGAGCTCAAAACCTGCCGATATTAATAATATTTTGGAAAAAATAGACGAACAATTTGTCAGCGATGCTTATCACTCATTATCCATTGAAGGCTACCGGGTAACGGAAGAGCTTATTGAGCTTATCCATTCTGGAAAGTGGGATCCCAACACATCGGGTGAATCGAAAAAGCATTTAGATGCAATGGCGGCAAAAGGTTACTGGAATGCTTTTCAGAAAGTTAAAGAAACAATAACATCAGTGTTAAACGGAGCTAACCCGGGCGAAGCTCTGGAAAGAGTGCACGGAGACTGGTATCTGGCACTTTTTTCGCCGAGCGTAGCTGCCGGCATTGTCAGCCAGCAAGACCTTGCTGGCTATCGCTCAGGCCCCGTTTTTATACGAAACTCGATGCATACACCGCCAGATAAAGAAGCGGTGCGAGATATGATGCCCACGCTTTTTGACTTACTTATCGAAGAAGAAAGCGTTGCCGTACGTGCTGTTTTAGGTCATTTCATCTTTGTGTTTATTCACCCTTACTTCGACGGTAACGGCCGAATAGGGCGTTTTATTATGAACCTAATGCTGGCATCCGGCGGCTACCCATGGACTGTCGTTCCTGTTGAAAAGCGTAGCGATTATATGCATGCACTGGAAGCCGCCAGCGTTAAACAAAATATAAAACCTTTTGCCGAATTCCTCGGTAGGTTGGTTAACACCTCTGATTAGCGCCGTAGCGCTCCCGAATCTTACCGGCTAACGCCGCACGTGCATCGGGCTCCCCATGAATTAACCGTATGCGCTTAACCGGTTCTTCGGTGGCGTCAATAAAGTCCAGCAGCTCCTGCTGGTCGGCGTGGGCTGAGTAGCCGCCTAAGGTATAAATACCCGCTTTAATCCAAATGCGCTGATGGTCTAATTCTACATAGCCGCCTTTAGGGCCGTAAGTCTGAATATCGCGCCCCGGCGTACCCGCCGCCTGATAGCCCACAAAAAGCACATCGGTGCGCGAGTCTGGCAGTAAAGCTTTTAAGTAATTGAGCATGCGCCCGCCGGTACACATACCGCTGGCGGCAATAACAATGCAGGGGTCGCCGCTGATTTTTAAATAATTCACCACGCGCTCATGGTCACTGTGGTCGTCTACCGTCATCATGCGATCGAAGTTTAACGGATGCCGGTCTTCTTCTACCCGAGCCAGTGCCTCTTCGTCCCACAACGCCTTCATGGCTCGGTACTGTTTGGTAAATTGCGCGGCCAGTGGCGAATCTAAAATAACCGTCATTTTGTGCCATACGGCATCCGCTACCCCAGTCTCCGCTTCCTTAGCCCTTGCTTTATGAATAATGTCTTCTAACTCGTACAAAAGCTCTTGCGTACGACCAATACTAAACGCCGGAATTAAAATAGTGCCTTTGTTCTCTACACAACGCTCAACCACCGACTTGAGGCGTTGTTCGCGGTCAAGGCGTGACTCGTGGTTTTTGTCTCCGTAAGTGCTTTCCAGTAACAGAAAATCAGCGCGCTCCAGCGGGGTAGGGTCGGGCAGCAACGGCGTATTTTTACAGCCTAAGTCACCTGAGAACACCACACGGTAGTGGGTACTCACATTCTCAATTTCCACATAAGACGACCCCAGAATATGGCCTGCCTGACGAAAGCGCAGTTTAAAGCGCTCCGCAGCAAAGTCGGCAGGCAGTTCTAACCAATCATCGTACTCCACCGGCTGTAGCTGGCGCTGCAGGCGAGTCACTACTGCATCAATAATTTCGGCGTTGCGGGTTAAGCCTACTTTCAAGGCGTCTTCAATAACCAGCGGCAACAAATGGGCGGTAGCTTTCGTGCAGTACATAGGACCGGAAAAGCCGGCAACCAACAACCAGGGAATGCGGCCCACGTGGTCAATGTGGCAGTGGGTCACCACCAACGCCTGCACCTTAGTAATATCGAAATCAATTTCTTGGGTGTTTGAGTCCGCGCCTGAACCCGAGGTCTCCGCCCCTTGAAACAGCCCGCAGTCAATTAAAAGTGAGTGGTCACTGTCTAACAACAGCTCGTGGCAAGAGCCCGTAACGCCTTCAAATGCGCCGTGGTGTATTACGTCCATGTGTTGGTTCCGTCTTGTTAAAACAGCCAGACTACAAAAAACGGCGGAAAAGCGCTATCGGACAAAAGGGTGATATTGGATCATTCCAAATAACCGAGGTCTTTAAGTTTACAGTAGGTTATCTTTTTTAATAACTAACTGTAGACCTTATTGGTTAATTGGTATACATTAGGTTATTAAATTTATTAACCTAATGCATACCTATGAGCACACATCAGTTGAAAGGTAAGTTACATGCGTTGCAAAAATATACACATCATGCGCTTGTATCTATGCCACAATTTAAGATGTTAATGCCAGAATATTCAGACGATGCACTAAAAGTCCGTCTAAATTACCTGGTAAAAAAAGGCGTCCTTCAAAAGGTTTGTCGGGGAGTATGGGCTTTTCCTGAAAGCCACTATTACCACTCGACGAGTATTTTGCACTTACCGCATTTGGTGCGGCCATCAAGCCTTAATTACCTCAGTTTGGAATCTGTACTCAGCAAATATAGCGTTATTAGTCAGCAGATGTTTGATTATGCCACTGTAATGACAACGGGGCGGAGTGGGACATTTAAAACTCCACTTGGGACGCTTGAGCTTACACATACTAAGCGTGACCCAATGGCAATCACTAATGAGACGTACCCATTAGATGACTACCCACTGAGAGAAGCGACAATAAAGAGAGCGTACTTAGATTTGAAAAACGTCGGACGAAATCTCGAATTGGTTGACCAGGATGCTTTAAGTGAAGCGATTACAAGACAAGGAAGTGATAACTATGAACATTAAATCTCTAGCGCAAAAAATTTGTTGCTCTAGCCCTGCGCCGTTCGATTAAAGCACGAGATGTTTGGGATATTGCCTGGCTAAATCAGCGTAATGTACAGGTAGATGCGGAGTTAGTTCGAACCAAGTTTCAGGACTATCATCAAACTACCGGTTTTGAAGCACTTTCCGGGCGGTTACAAGAACTACCTTCTTATATGGCTTCAGGTGATTTTGAGCAGGAAATGCGGCGCTTTCTACACTCATCAACGGTCGCTAACAGTATCGAGCAGGACGGTTTTATCGACTATCTTACCGATACCGTGATCCGAATGGGCGACCAGTTGTTACGAGAGCAAAGTGGTGGGTCACCGGAATTTAAGATGTAAGCTAAGGAACTAACCGCTTAAAATATCATCAATTACTAACAATAAAGCCGTTGTAGGATAAGAGCTACGTGCGGTATCATACCCGCTTGATCAAAATTATCCGCACCACCGGCCTATGGGAACCGCAACCCATGGGCGGTAGCGTGCCTGAAGGCCCAATAATGACAAACGATACTCATAACTACGACCCTCAACGGCATTCGGATTACCAAGACGACGAAATTGACCTGCGCGAGCTGTTTGGCATTATCTGGCAGGGCAAATGGTGGATTATTGCCATTACTTTTGTGTTCGCCGTGGGCTCGGTTATTTACTCATTAAGCCTGCCGAATATTTATAAGTCAGAGGCAACTTTAGCACCGACCGAAGAAGCCAGCGGTGACGGACTCTCACAAATGGCCGGCCAATTAGGTGGCCTGGCGAGCTTGGCAGGTGTTAACTTAGGCGGAAATAGCACTGATAAAACCACCATTGCACTCGAAATTTTGAAGTCTCGAGCGTTCATCAAAAGCTTTGTTGAAAAATACGACATACTGCCAGAGCTTATGGCAGTGGAAGAGTGGAACCGCGGCACCGGCATTGTATTCAATAACGAACTCTATAACCCGGACACCAAGGAATGGGTTAGAGAAGTTGAACCACCTAAGCAACCAGCGCCATCGAGTTGGGAATATGTAAGAGTATTCAGAGACCAGGTGCTGGAAGTTAGTAAAGACGACACAACCGGCCTCGTAACAATAGCAGTAAACCATCAGTCACCGGAAGTTGCCGAGCAATGGGTAGGGTGGTTGATTGAAGAGATAAACAACCACATGCGCGAACGTGACATTCAGGAAGCACAGCGGAGTCTGGAATATTTAGACAAAGAACTGCAGAGCACTTCGTTAAGTGACATGCAGCAGGTGTTCTATCAGCTAATAGAAAGGCAAACACAAACCATTATGCTGGCGAATGTGCGCCCTGAGTACATTTTCCAAACGCTAGATCCAGCTGTAGTGCCGGAACAAAAAGCCAAACCATCGCGTGCGCTAATATGCATTATTGGTACCTTCTTAGGTGGCTTTTTAAGTGTTGGTTTTGTGTTAGTTAGAAACATATTTAAAAAAGAAGACTAATCTTATTTTTTTCCATTTTCAGAGTAAGTGGTAATCCTGTGAAAGATTTCAAAAATGAACTAGTTGAATTATTAAACAATAAAAAGGCCAAGATAGGTATCTTAGGCTTAGGTTACGTAGGTCAGCCGTTAGCACTTCGCTACAGTGCACTAAACTATAAAACAATTGGTTTTGATGTTGACGAAACAAAAGTGAATGAACTTAACACTGGTCACAGCAGCATAGAACATATCAGTGACGAGGCCATGAAAGCTGCGGTTGATAATGGTTTTGAAGCCACTACCGACTTTGAGCGAGTGTCTGAATGTGATGCTCTTATATTGTGTGTACCGACGCCACTGAATAAATATCGAGAACCGGATATTAGCTATGTGACTCGTACCACTGACATGATGGTTCCCTATTTGCGGAAAGGCCAGGTCGTGTCCTTAGAGAGTACGACTTACCCGGGGACTACAGAAGAAGAACTTTTACCAAGAGTTGAGAAAAACGGTTTAAAAGTAGGAAAAGACATTTTCTTGGCATATTCACCCGAACGTGAAGACCCCGGCAATCCGGACTTTAATACACAGACAATCCCTAAAGTAGTCGGTGGTCACACACCTGCCTGCCGGGAAGTTGGAGTGGCGCTTTACAAGCAAGCAATAGATAAAGTAGTCCCCGTAAGCTCTACAAAAGCAGCTGAATTGACAAAGCTGCTAGAAAATATTCATCGGGCGGTCAATATCGGCTTAGTCAATGAAATGAAGATTGTTGCTGACAGTATGGGGATTGATATTTTCGAAGTAGTCGATGCCGCTGCAACGAAACCCTTTGGGTTTACTCCATACTACCCTGGACCAGGTTTAGGTGGTCACTGCATTCCTATCGACCCATTCTATTTAACCTGGAAAGCACGAGAGTATGGTTTAAATACACGCTTTATCGAGCTTTCAGGTGAAGTTAACCGCGCAATGCCTGAGTATGTCGTTAACAAATTGATGGACGGTTTAAATAAACATCAAAAATCTCTTAATGGTAGCCGAATTCTGGTTTTGGGTATTGCATATAAGAAGAACGTTGATGACATGCGCGAGTCTCCATCTGTAGAAATTATGGAATTATTACGCGACAAGGGCGCTGAAGTTGCCTATAGCGACCCCCACGTTGCAACGTTCCCTAAAATGCGTGAGCACAGTTTTGATTTAGATAGCACTGAATTAACACCAAAAAACTTGCAAAGTTTTGACGCCGTCATTTTGGCGACGAACCACGATAAATTTGACTACGATTCCATTTATGAAAATGCTCGGCTGATTATTGATTCTCGTGGACAGTATAGAGGCTTAAACGGAAAGGTAATAAAGGCATAATGGATACTCTAAGCAACAACTCTCAGAAGAATTTTGCACTTGTTGGGGCTGCTGGCTACATTGCTCCTCGCCACATGAAAGCCATTAAGGAAACGAACAATCATTTAAGTGTTGCTTACGATACAAATGACTCAGTCGGCATTATTGATAGCATTTCACCTGAGAGTGAGTTTTTTACGGACTTTGAGCGTTTCTATGAACATGCCTGGCGTTTAAAAAGAAATGATACAACAAAGCTAGATTATGTATCGGTATGTTCGCCTAACCACATGCATGCGCCACATATTGCCGCAGGCTTGCGCTTGGGGTGCGATGTTATTTGCGAAAAACCGTTGGTACCAACGTCTGAAGATTTAGATGAATTGAAGATAGTGGAGCAAGAAACAGGCAAGAAAGTTTATAACATTCTTCAGTTACGACATCATCCGGCTATTCTTGAATTACGCGATAAAGTATCTAACGTCGTTAAGCCTGAAAAGCACGAGGTAGAGCTGACTTACATTACGTCGCGCGGTAAGTGGTATTTAGAAAGCTGGAAAGGCGATCCAAGAAAGTCATTCGGCGTAGCTACGAATATCGGTGTTCACTTCTTTGATATGTTGCACTTTATTTTTGGTAAGTTACAAAAAAACGTGCTGCATTATAGTGATGAACTAAAAGCATCCGGCTATTTAGAATATGAAAAAGCGCGTGTGAAATGGCTGCTTTCAATTGATGCTAGTGACTTGCCAGATGACATAAAAGGCAAACAGCCTACATACCGTACCATTAACTGTGACGGTGACGAACTGGAATTCTCAGGCGGCTTTACTGACCTTCACACGGTTAGCTATCAAGAAATACTTGCGGGCCGTGGTTATGGAATAGAAGATGCTAGGCATTGTGTTGAAACCGTTGAAGCCATCCGGTCTCAGCAGGCCCAAAATGCACAGCCTGAAGAAGCACACCCGATGCTTAAGCAACTGCTGAAAGGTTAGGAGTTATTCATGAACTACTTTAAACACGACTCTGCGATTGTAGACGACGGTGCTGAAATAGGTGAAAGCAGCCGAGTGTGGCACTTTGTGCATGTCTGTGGCGGTGCAAAAATAGGAAAAGGTGTTTCGCTAGGGCAGAATGTGTTTGTTGGTAATAAAGTAGAAATTGGTGACCACTGCAAAGTACAAAATAACGTGTCAGTTTACGACAACGTTTATTTAGACGAAGGGGTTTTTTGTGGACCTAGCATGGTTTTCACCAATGTTTACAACCCTCGTTCTCTTATAGAGCGTAAAAATGAATATAAAGACACCTATGTTAAAAAAGGCGCTTCATTAGGGGCAAATTGCACCATAGTTTGTGGTGTCACTATTGGTGAGTATGCCTTTATAGGTGCTGGAGCTGTGGTTAATAAAGATGTTCCTGCTTATGCGCTAATGGTTGGAGTACCAGCAAAGCAAATTGGCTGGATGAGTGAGTACGGAGAACAATTAGACTTGCCACTTTCCGGTAAAGGCTCCGTAAAATGCTCTCATACAGGTGCCACTTACACTTTAAAAGACAATACACTGACGAAAGGTTAGTAAAAAGTATGCAATTTATAGATTTAGCGGCTCAGCAAGCGCGAATAAAAGACAAAATTGATGCAGGAATGGCACGTGTTCTGGCTCACGGAAAATATATATTGGGGCCCGAAGTGCAGGAGCTAGAAGAAAAGCTTACAGCATATACAGGCGCAAAGTACTGCATAACAGTGGCAAATGGCACCGATGCGTTGCAAATTGCGCAAATGGCACTTGGAATTGGCCCTGGCGACGAGGTAATTACGCCTGGCTTTACATATATAGCAACGGCTGAGACGGTAGCCTTATTAGGAGCAAAGCCAGTCTATGTGGATATAGACCCCAAAACGTATAATATTGACCCAAGCTTAGTAGAAGCGGCTATTAGCGAAAAAACCAAGGCTATTATCCCAGTCTCTTTATATGGACAGCCTGCCGACTTCGACCGTATTAATGAAATTGCTAATAAATATAATATTCCTGTTATTGAAGATGCGGCTCAAAGCTTTGGTGCAACTTATAAAGGCAAGAAGTCGTGCAACTTGAGCACCATAGCTTGTACAAGTTTTTTCCCGAGCAAACCACTGGGTTGTTACGGGGATGGTGGTGCAATATTTACTAACGATGAAGAGTTAGCCGCCGTTATGCGTCAGATAGCTCGTCACGGACAGGATCGCCGTTACCATCATATTCGAGTTGGTGTAAATAGCCGTTTGGATACGTTACAAGCTGCCATTTTACTGCCTAAACTAGAAATACTCGATAACGAAATTGAACTGCGTAATACTGTTGCTGAGAATTACACGGAGCTTTTGAGTGAGGCAGGAGTTAATTCAACACCATTGGTAGAGCCTCACAACACATCGGCGTGGGCGCAATATACTATCCAAGTAGACAACAGAAGCGAAGTTCAGCAAAAGTTAAAGAGCGAAGGAATACCAACAGCAGTGCATTATCCCATTCCTTTGAATAAGCAGCCGGCAGTCGAAAACAAGTTATCGAATCTTAGTGTCGGTGACACTGTTGCTGAAAAAGTAATTAGCTTACCGATGCACCCCTATCTCAAAGAGTCTGAGGTAAAGAAGATAGTGGGTAGTGCAGTTGTATAACGAAATAAGTAAAACCGTTTTTATAGTGAACAGGAATTTAAATGATTAATCTTAAGAACAAAAAGATTTTTATTACTGGAGGCGCTGGCTTTATAGGGTCAACGCTTATCGGTAAACTAGTTGAAGAAAATGAGATAGTGGCATACGACAGTCTTGATAGGAACACCCTCAAAAATCAGAGCTTTGCCAATCATAAGAATTTGACGCTCGTCGAAGGTAACGTTTTAGATCGCGAACATTTAATAAAAGCGGCTAAAGGTTCAGAAATTTTTGTTCACGCAGCGGCTATAGCTGGTATAGATAATACAGTGAAAAGCCCAGTTCGCACGATGACTGTGAACATGATAGGCACTGCGAATGCATTAGAGGCTGCAAATTCGTCAGGAAGTTGTGAACGATTTCTTGAGTTCTCTACCTCTGAAGTGTTTGGTAGTAGGGCATACCGTGTAGAAGAAGTTGATTCTACGACTACTGGAGCGGTAGGCGAAGCTCGTTGGACATACGCAGTGAGTAAACTAGCTGGTGAACATTTGACACATGCTTATCATCGAGAGCATGGTTTGCCTACTGTCACATTTAGACCGTTTAATGTGTATGGCCCAGGTCAGCTGGGGGAAGGTGCTATCTCGATTATGATTCGAAAGGCACTTAAAAATGAGGATATCTACATTTTTGGCGACGGTTCACAGATAAGAGCTTGGTGCTATGTTGATGACATGGTTGATGCATTAATGCGGGCTTTGACGATGCCTAAGGCAGTTGGAGAGTCTTTTAATATAGGAAATGCACGAGCCGTAACAACAATTTTTGGATTAGCCGAAACGATATGTAGGGTGTTGAATTCAAAATCAAAAATCATATTCCGCGATGCCCTATCTGCGGATATTGAATTGCGAATTCCTAAGGTTGATAAGTCGCAGGAGCTTTTGGGCTTCAAAGCACAGATTGACCTCGAAGAAGGGTTAGTAAAAACAGCTGAGTGGATTGCCAGAAACATGGACGATTTGCCAGAAATGCCTGACATGTTTCTAAGAAAAGAATAATATGATCAAACTATCGCAACCTCAAATTCCGGAAGAAGCAATTTCTGATGTTGTTAGTATTCTGCGAAATGGGCAACTGGTTCATGGGGAATACTGCAATGAATTTGAAAAGGAGTTAGCTGATTACCTTGGTGTGAAACATACCTTATTAGTAAGTAGTGGTACAGCTGCGTTACATGTATCGCTTTTGGCGTTGGGTATCGGTCCCGGTGATGCGGTTATTGTGCCTGACTTTACTTTCACTGCAACAGCTAACGTTGTTGAAATGGCAGGAGCAAAAACGGTTATAGTAGATGTGGAAGAAACGTCTTATAATTTAGACCCTGTTAAGCTTGAAGAGAAAATAAAAAGTTGGAACGGTAGTGAGCAGCTTAAAGCAATTATGCCCGTTTTGGAGTTTGGGAACCCGACTAACTTAAAACGTTACAGAGAAATAGCTAACCATTATGGACTGCATTTGATTGAGGACGCAGCTTGTGCTTTAGGAGCAAGCGATGGTGAGCTTAAAGTTGGTTCTGTTGGGGAGTTAGGGTGTTTTTCTTTTCATCCCAGAAAAACACTCACAACCGGTGAAGGTGGAGCTATTACGACTAATGACTCAGCCCTATATGAACAGGCCTCACTTATTCGAAACCATGGTATGACGAAAACAGATAAAGGAGTTGAGTTTAAGAGAATAGGTCTGAACTATAGGCTAACAAATTTTCAAGCCGCAATAGGACGCCGTATCCTTCCTTCTTTAGATAAATGGATATCCACTCGTGGAGAGTTAGCAAGTTATTATACTGATAGCTTAAAACCTTTAGAGGCAGCAGGAATGCTGAAGCTACCAGAAATTCACGATGGTCATAGTTTACAAACATACATGATTGTACTGAATGAAAAATTCAATCGAGACGATGTGATTGTTGCTCTAAAAGAACGCGGAATCGAAGCAAACCTGGGTGCGCAGAGCATGACGACACTTGGTTTATTTTCAAAAGTGAATGCGCAGAGCTGTTCTGTAGGAAGTAACTTATATCGGAAGGGTTTAGCACTTCCCCTACATGAACACCTTGATTTTGATGATATTTCAAAGGTTGTTGCTTCGCTAATTTGTGAATTAAAGTAAGCTTTCAAGTGAAAATGTTAATTAGATGGTTTATTAAAGGCCTAAGACATAAACGCTTTAATCTAAAAGAAAAGCATTCACGGACTTTGCCGATTGGGGATTATTTATCTGACCGATGGGAAAAAGCCAGATTTTTGGGCTTCGAAGAGGGAGCGAGTATCTATGATTCGTCTTTGGTTTTCGGGGAAGTGTCTGTTGGAAAAAATACTTGGATAGGACCCTTCACCATTCTTGATGGGAGTGGTGGTGGATTAAGTATTGGGTCAAACTGTTCAATATCAGCGGGCGTTCAGATTTATACCCATGACACTGTAAAGCGCTCGATATCGGGGGGACGGGAACCAATAGAAACAGGTAAGACTTATATAGGCTCGGATTGTTATATTGGTCCTAATACCGTCATCCAGAAGGGAGTTACGATTGGGAATAATGTTATAGTTGGTGCAAACAGCTTGGTAAATACAGACATTCCATCTTGGTCTAAGGCACATGGAACTCCCTGTAAAGTAATTGGAAAGATTAACGAGTAAGTGCTTCTACATTACATTAACCTAAGTCGAACTAGTATCAGAAGAATTGCGCATAGCCGGTGTTATTCTAAGTTAAAGTTATGTCGGGCTGAGCGCCCTAAATATTCACTTGTAACCCTCCATGTTTTCGTCGATCTGTGTAAGTCAGTGTTTTTAGAGTAGAACTGGTGAAGATCACCCTTTTCGGCAGTCTTACTATCTATTAATGACCAATGAATATAAGTAAGTGGATCACTGGAATCGAAGAAATAGATCACTGCATCATTTAAAATTGATTTTTGCATGGCTGTAATACTTATTTGTATACAAAGATGAAATCGGCCTTCATTCCAAGTCGAGCATAGATTTTGCCAAGTTTCGATTATTTTAGAAAGCTTTTGGATTCTTCGTTTAAACGTTGATTTAGCTCGCGTTAATCTTCCATATTTGGGTTTTAATCCCCAGGAACTCTTATGAAAGTTCTCGTCTCTAGGCTCGGTAAAGAAAGGGATAAGTGTTTAGTTTGTAGTGTCAGACTAAACCCGAACACTCTTTTAAGTGGTAGTATTACCCTTAACGAAGAGGTGTTCAATGGCAAGAAGACAACGTCGATCATTTAGTCCTGAGTTCAGATATGAGGCCGCTAATTTAGTAGTTGAACAAGGCTACAGCTATGCGGAAGCAAGCCGGGCTGTTGATGTACATGAAAATACGATTAGAAATTGGGTTCAATAGCTAGAAAGTGAACAAAGCGGTCAAACTCCTAAGTCCAGAGCGATGACTGCGGAGCAGCAACGAATACAGGAGCTTGACGCTCGTGTAAATCGGTTAGAGCGGGAAAAATCGATTCTAAAAATACCCCGAGGGCACGACGAGGCTACCGCTCTCTTAATGTCCGTCGACCTGAAATCTACGCGCTGATAGAGCGGTTGAGGGAGCATGAAACGACTGAGTTGGTCTGCTCAGCGATGGGTGTAGGTGTTAGCAGCTTTTATGAGCGTCGAAAACGACGTCAACAAATAGAAACTAAGCGGCGACTGCTGCGGGCTCGTATAAAACGCTTATTCATAAAGTCCCGAAACTTGGCGGAGTACCCCGACTCCCGTCGATATGTTTAAACACGAAGACGTCGTCATGGGACGCTTTAAAGTTGCAGTTTGATGAAAGAGCAAGGCTTAACGAGTAAGCAGCCAGGCCCTCACGCCTATAGGGTTGCTAGACCGAATATCCCGAATAAACTCAACCGTGAGTTTGATGTAGAAGCTTCGAATAGAGTCTGGTGTGGTGATATAACCTATATCTGGACTGGCTCGGGCTGGCATTATGCTGCCGTCGTTATTGACCTGTTTACCTGTCGGGTTATTGGCTAGTCGATGTCGCCTCGCCCTGATGTCGAGCTTGCTACACGTGCGCTGGATATGGCTTATGAAATGCGCGGTAAACCCGAGGGTGTGATGTTCCATAGTGATCAAGGCACTCAATATGGAGCGCGAAAATTCAGGCAAGGGTTATGGCGTTACCAGATAACTAAAAGCATGAGTCGACGCGGGAACTGTTGGGACAATAGTCCAATGGAGCTAGTATTTAGAAGTTTAAAGTCTGAGTGGATGCCGGCAACTGGTTATTGTTCAGCAATTGAAGCAAAACGAGATGTCAGTTACTTCCTTATGAACTATTACAACTGGGAACGACCGCATCAATTTAATGATGGTATACCACCGGCTAAAGCAGAGAAATTAGCTAAAAAGGTGTCCGGGTTTTGTTGACCACTACAATTATTAATTTGCGTTGGAGCTTAATGTTGGGGCGAAAAGTAAGATTAGTAACATGTTAGTAACTAATCCCCCTTTGCAGTATGACTTTATACGAGCATTGTAATTTTAGAATGAATTAAAAAATTATTTTTATTAAGAGTGGAAATTTATGTCTCCCAGTCAAAGTAAAAGTCCATTCTATTTTAAGTAGTTGTATTCTATTAGAAGTATAGAAATAGGATTAAGGTAATTATTAGTATGAAAAGTATTATTAAAATCGGTATTAGCATAATTCAAAAAATAATTGTTTATATTGGATTTTTCTTTAATAGCTTTTTCAATAATAAGAAAGATCAACTTTGGGTTGTAGCCGGGGTGGAAGTTGCGTCTATGCTTAAAACCATGAGTGACTCGATTCCAAATTCTGTTTCTGTAAACTTCGGCGAAAATAGATTTTACGACTTTACTTACACTTACTCTTTTGGTTGCCAACCTTTCAAATTTATGTTGTCTTTAATACATAGACCATGGTTGCTAGGAAAGTTGACAACTCAGCGATCAAACTTTTTATATATAGGAGGTGCTGGGTTTCTCCATTTTCCTGAAGATGGGAGGGACTGGGAATTTCGTTTTTTAAAGTCTCATGGAGTGAAGTTAGTGTGTTATTTTACTGGAAGTGAAATTCGTTCATTCGATTTACTTAATCAGTATTCTCAAGAGAACGAAATAGATGTTATAACGACTTATCAAGCGTATGCTTCACCAGGAATTGACTCAAAAAAAAATGAACAATACAGAAGGTTGCTTGGAGTATCAGCTGATAAGTATGCAGATTTTATTTTCAACCCACCTATAGATCAAATGGCTTACATTAGTAGACCAACACTCCCATACTTTTACTTTGTAAAGCGTGAGTACTTTAAGCAAAACATAGAAAAGTTTAATGACTTGAGTAAAGTGATAATAGTACATGGACCTTCTTCTCCTTTGATTAAAGGAACACCAATAGTTAGAGCCGCCATAAAAAAGCTTAAAGAAGAAGGGTATAACTTTGAGTATAGGGAACTAATTGGTATACCTCATAAAGAAATGTTAAGAAGTTTGAGTGAGGCACATATTGTTTTAAACCAGTTTTATGCGTTTGTTCCTGGAGTGCTTACTATGGAAGCTTTAGCAAATTACTGTGCTGTCTTGACTTCTGCAGATCCGGAAATTGAGACTTCTCTACCTAGAAATTGTAAAAATGCCTGGAAAGTCACTCCATATTGGAAAGTATACGAAAACCTTAAATCAATGTTGGATGATCCAGTCATGATTAAAAATTACGCTGATGCTGGTTACGAGTGGGCTCTTGAAAACTGTGAGGAGGGTAAGGCCTTGGAAAGCTTTTTAAAAATCATTCAATCACCGTTGTAATGATCAAGTCTTTCTTTAAAAGTTCGATTTTTTATATTTTTTCGACTCTATTGACTAAAGGAGTCGGCTTTTTACTGTTACCTATTTACACGGGGTATCTTAGCGTTGCGGAGTACGGAACATTAGATTATTTACTAATTATTGGGACGTTTTTAGCGGTAGTTTTACCGCTAGAAGTTAGTCAAGGGCTGCATAGGTTTTTACCTGAGAAAATTGACGATCCAGGCGTTATAACTAGCTATTACTCGACGGGGTTTTGGTTTACAACCTCAGTGTATATTGTTTTCTCTGTCTTTTGCTCAGTTTTCTCCAAGTCATTATCTGACTTAGTTCTGGGAACCTCTGAAACGTACCTTTTAATTATAATCGCAAGCTGGATGTATACTTGTAATTCCTTAGTATACTTAGCCACCTCGTTATTGAGGTCAAAACTGAATCCTTTTAAATCCACATTACTTTCTATACTGTCAGCATTAACTACGGCGTTAGTTGCTAGTTATGCGCTAATAATTCTTGACTTGGGTGTGGAAGGAGTATTGGGCGCGATGCTTATTGGAAGTTTGATAAGCGTATTGTTGTCTATATGCCTCACTTATCGAAACTTAGCAATAACTTTTGATATGAGAAAATTAAAAGTATTGTTGAAGTTTTCTTTGCCACTGGTTCCGTCCTCTATTTCCGTGATCGCCGCGATGTATGTTGATAGATTAGTTATCAAAGATATCTTAACGTTGGACGACCTAGGTCAATACGCTTTTGCTAGTCGGATCGCTATGGTAGCGTCACTTGTAATGGTTGGATTTCAACAAGCTCTTAGCCCTTTAATTTACCGTTCTTATAGACGGAAGGAAACAGCATTTGACATCGCTAAGCTATTTTGGTTTTTTATTGCCGTATCAATAGTCGCGACTTTAGGTTTATTTCTAAGTAGGTTTTATTTACTGGATATTTTAGGTAATGATGATTACAAAGAAGCAGCTGCTCTTATAACGCCACTCTGTATATCTGTATTAGTTTCATCTTGTTACCTTTTCTTTCCTGGATTGTCGATAGCCAAAAAGAGTAATTTGATAGCGATAATAACTGTTTTAGGAGCGTTAATGAACTTAGGTTTAAATTATTTTCTTATACAAGAAATTGGATTAATCGGAGCCGCATATTCTAGTGTTTTCTCAGCAGCTGTTACCGCATTAACTTATGCAATAATATCTAACAGGTATTATAGAGTTCCTATTTTTAAAGTTCGAGTATTTTAAACCTTCTATGAAAAATAGTAAATTAGAATAATCTTTTCAATACGTTTAAGTTAGGCCTTTAATATCTGAGTTATTCATCTAACTTAATAAGTTAATTGCTCAGTTAGTTCTTGCTGATTAGTGGTTTATGCTTGTTTTTATAATAACTATTATTAACTTTTCGCAATATTGAAGAAATTAGGGTTTAAGAATAATTGCATTACTTCTAAATGCTAAATATTAAGATCTTCACCAACTGATAACTAAAATTTTAGAATAAAAATTATATTAGAGAATATTTGGCTATGATATTGGTGAAATGGAAAATTGCTTTATTATTTAAGGTCTTATAGTAATTTTCATTTATATAAAAGAATCCAATTCAGTATAGTCTTAAGGAAAGCTATGTTAAAAATACTAACTATCATAGGCGCTAGACCTCAATTCATCAAAGCTAGTGTTGTGTCTAAGATTATAATGGAAACTGAAAAAATATCTGAAGTTATCGTCCATACAGGACAACACTTTGATAAGAATATGAGTGAAGTTTTTTTCGATCAGCTTTGTATTCCTCGCCCAAACTATGGATTAGATATTAATGGACGAAGTCATGGTGACATGACCGGTCAAATGTTAATAGATATTGAAAAAGTCTTACTGCAAGAAAAACCGGACCGTGTAATGGTATATGGGGATACCAATTCAACTTTGGCGGGAGCTTTGGCAGCCGCTAAACTGCATATTCCTGTGGTTCATGTCGAAGCAGGTTTGCGGAGTTTCAATATGAAGATGCCAGAGGAAATAAACCGCGTTGTAACTGATCGTATGAGTGATATCTTGTTTTGCCCTACCCAAACTGCGGTTAATAATTTAGATAATGAAGGCTACCCTTTTGTAGTGACTAGCGGCGGAAGACAGCGAATAGAGAAAGTAGGTGATGTTATGCAAGACTGCGCTGAATTATTTGCTACTCGAGCCCATGCGCCGGAATCGTTTAAGATAGATGGCGAATTTATTTTAGCGACCATTCATAGGGCAGAGAACACTGATTATCCTGAACGCTTAAAAAAAATCTTTTCCGCCTTAAATGAAGTTGCGAATACTACACCTGTGGTACTACCTATTCATCCACGTACCCGAGCCAGTATTAGCGAACTAAATTTGGATACAAGAAAGCTCACTTTGATTGACCCTGTCGGGTACTTAGAAATGCTTTGGTTACTTAAACATTGTGGCTTGGTAGTTACGGATAGTGGAGGTTTGCAAAAAGAAGCGTTTTTTATGGGCAAAGCCTGCGTAACGGTGCGCGAACAAAGTGAGTGGGTAGAGTTAATTGAGGTTGGAGCCAATGAATTAGTAGGTGTCGATAAGATAGAAATTTTAAATTCAATAAGTAAAAACATGAATCGTATAGTGAGTGACAAAAAATCTCTTTTTGGCGGTGGGACGGCAGCTAAAAGAATAGTTCAAACTTTATTGACGTAAGGAAGCGGGGGAGTGAGTAAGTTATTAATAGTCGGTTTACCATTTTTTCCACATAAATATCAGTATCTAGTTGATTCATATCTAGATATTGGTATAGATGTCAGAGTTCTATTAAACTCTGACTTTGATTCAGAATATAAAGAAAATAGTGAAAAATTTATAACTTATGCTGGAAAAAGTAAGCTCAAAAGAATGGTTAATTATATTAGTATAGTTAGTAGGTTTAAACCTAAGAACATTGATTGCTATGACTACTCCATTCTTTCTATATTTTATATTTTTGTGGCGAAATTGTTAGGAATAAGAACTAGGTATTGGTTGATCGGCTGGGAGTTAGTTGGGGATTATCAAAATACAAACCAATCTATTCTATTTAATAATGCTATCGTATTCTTTAAAAAGCATTTATCTCGTCTTTGTTTATATCTATCTGACGTAGTCTATGCGAAAGAACACCACCATATTAAAAGTATTGAAAGTATTAATAGGAAATTATTAAGAAAAACAATTTTAATATATAATTGTGTTCCTGTGGAGAAGCATAACCCTAGATTTTTAGAAAGACTTTCTAACAAAAGAGACTTTTTATATGCAAATGCTGTGATAGCGAAAAGGAATGTTATTGATTTACTTAAGGACTTTGAACAACTAAAAGAGAGAGGAATAAACTTTACTTCATCGATCTATGGGTTTAATTCTATTGAGAATAATGCTTATTCAAAAAGGGGGGAGCATTACTCTAGAAAGGCCCTAGAATACTATTATAAAGCTCATCTAGAAGATATGGTAGATGTCCATGGTTTTGTTCGTAATATTAAAGAGGTTATGGTCAAGTATAAGTTTTTTTTGTTGCCAGCAGATATAGTTTTAGCTAACTATGCACTATTAGAAGCAATGTCGATTGGCTTAGTTCCGATTGTATACCCAGGTGATGGTTATGAAGAAATTGTTCAAGACGGAGTAAATGGAATAGTCGCAAAAAATCGGGATATGCTGACAGCTTTAGAGCGCGCTTTAAAGTTGAGTGATGACGAATATACTATGTTTTCTAATAATGCTCATAAAACAATAAGGAATAAATTTTCTATTGAATTATGGAAAGAAAAGTTGGCGAAAAATATTAAATAGGTAGAGAGTAGCAATGAGAATTTTAGTCGTGTTTGGAACTCGACCAGAGGCTATAAAAATGTCCCCTTTGGTAAAATGTTTGGCAGAAGATGATTTTTTTGATTCTAGAGTTTGTGTAACTGGCCAACACCGTGAAATGCTTGACCAAGTTCTAGAGCTTTTTGAGATCGTACCTGACTATGATCTCAATTTGATGAGGTCAGATCAAGATTTATATGATGTAACGGTCGGTGTGTTATCCGGTTTGCGCGATATATTGAAAGAATTCCAGCCGGATCTAGTTCTTGTTCATGGCGATACCGCCACAACTTTTTCTGCTTCCCTTGCCGCATTTTATCAGCAAATTCCTGTGGGTCACATTGAGGCAGGTCTGCGTACTGGGAATTTATATTCTCCTTGGCCAGAAGAAGCTAATCGCGTACTTACAAGTCGTCTAGCATCTTTACATTTTGCTCCGACGGAACGTAATCGTAATGCGTTGTTAAATGAGAATATTGATAAAAGAAATGTCGTAGTGACTGGTAATACAGTAATAGATGCTTTGCATTGGGTAGTGAATAAAATCAACACATCTGAGACCTTGCAAACTAATATTGAACGCAACTTAACTAGTGCAGGTCTCGATATTTCAACCATTAATAATCCTTACGTACTTATTACTGGTCATAGAAGAGAAAATTTTGGAGAGGGTTTCGAAAGTATTTGTACTGCTATCCGTGATTTAGCTATTGCTAATCCTAAGGTCCACTTTGTTTACCCAGTGCATTTGAATCCGCATGTTCAAGAACCTGTGCGTCGTTTGTTGGGGGCAGAAGAAAATGTTCATCTAATTAGCCCTTTAGGCTATGAACCTTTCGTATATTTAATGCAGCACGCGTACTTAATACTTACTGACAGCGGTGGTGTGCAAGAGGAAGCTCCTAGTCTTGGAAAGCCTGTACTGGTAATGCGGAACACTACTGAGCGACCAGAGGCCGTAGAGGCCGGTACCGTGTTGTTATTGGGTGCAGAGAAAAACGCTGTGTGTGATGCGGTACAAACGCTACTGGATGATAGGATTCTTTATGAGTCAATGGCGCATGCACATAATCCTTACGGGGACGGAAAAGCATGTCAGCGTATACTCAGCTTTTTGAAATTGAGAAACTAAGAAACTGATAAATGTTTCCATACATATTATTAACCAGTGGGTTATGCTTTCTAACCTTGTTTGACAAAACAAAATACCAACGCACCTTTTTTATTTTTGTATCCTTGATTATGATTCTATTCTCCGGTCTTAGAATAGGGGGGACTGGGCTTGGTGATTATGATGCTTATTTAAGATTGTATAGTTTAGTAGAGACGTTTGATGAGGTCATAAATCCTAAAATCCATGCCGAAATTGGATTCCGCCTATTATCTTTTGTCGGTAATGAATTAGGTTTCGAAGGGCAATTTGCTATATTTTGGATGGCTTTAATAGCTTTTTCTTTGGTTGCACAAATAATCTATAAGGAATCGCCTTACCCTTTGTTTTCATTACTTATACTTCTTCCATTTTTCTTTTCATTTAACATGCAGACATCTAGGGCATCTGTTGCAGCCGGGTTTGGCTTATATTTTATATTTAAGTTTCTTAAAGGAAACTATAAAACTGCGTTACTGTTTTTTATCCTCGCCATTTCTTTTCATTATTCGGCGCTGGTTCTAGTTCTAGTTTTGTTAGTTAAGGTTCCTTTTCTAATTCTTTTTTTTATGTCTACGTTCGGAGCTGTTTTTGTAAAGATTTTAGACCCATTTTCAATACTAATAAAAATTTCTAATTTGATAGGAATGAACAGAATATCAGATTTCATCTTGATATATGTAAACTCTCCTGATTATGGTTACCCCATGAAAATTTATGATCCAAGGATTCTTTTGGGGTTAGGTGTTATGTTTTTGATTTTTAGAGCCCGAAAAAAGCTAGCAAGCATATATGACATTAGACTTTTTAAAATCTATGTTATAGGTTTAATGATATTGCTTTGCTTTTCTAATAACACGGCGATTGCTCTTAGAACTAGTTACTACTTCTTGCTCGTTAGTGTAGTTGCAATTCCAATTATGGCGGAAGCGTATAACAAATCAGATTATCGTGCAACAGGTATAAAAAGAACCAATTCACTTAGTTTTATACTGGTTTACTGCTTGTATTCTTTTGCATTGATAGGAGATTTTCAACCTTATAAATTTGTTTTTTAGGTTTGATATGAAAAAAGTGTTACTGATTGATACAACATTTCCGATAAATACTAGGACTTCTAGATTTATGAGTACTTTGAGTAAAAGGTACTCTACTTCAGTCTGCGCGTGGGCAAGAGGTCTCAGTTTAAAAGAAAACTCAGAAGACCTTTATTTGTATGAAAGTAGTGTTGGCTTTGGGAATAAATTCAAAAAGTTAATGTTGCTTCCTTTTTTTTTGTTTTTTACAATGAAGACCTTTGTTAAAGTGAAACCCCATATTATTTTTGCTAGTCACTGGGATTCTCTTATATGTGCGGTTTTTATAAAAGTTCTCCTGGGTTGGCGAACCAAGATAGTCTACGATTGTCTAGATATGCCAACGTCATCAAGCTATTCCATTAGAGTTCTACAAAGAGCTATCGAGAGGGTTAATATAAAATTTGTGACATTAACTATATTTGCTTCAAGGCATTTTAAACCATTATATTCGTCTAAAGTAGATTCATATATATATGAGAATTATCCTTCAAAAATAATTCTTCATGGTGGCTCAAGCGATGCCCCTAATTGGTTTTCTGGTTATGATGTTGCTGAGATAAAAAAGAGAAAAAGTGTTTCTTGGATTGGTGTGGTTAGGTATTTTTATGTTATCGAAAATATTTTAAAGGCTATCGAAGGAACTGATATATTTTTTTATGTTTTTGGCGATGGCCCTGATCTTGATAAAGTTAAGAGAGCGGTGTCGGATTTAGGTATTTCAAAACAGGTTCTTTTTTTTGGGCGGTATAAAGCAGAAGACTTGGGTTTTATATATAACGTAGCTGATATTGTTTGGGCAGCGTATCCGACCTCAGACTTTAATGCTGTTTATGCAATATCAAATAAATACTTTGAATGCTCATATTTTAGTAAACGCCCTGTCTTCTCAAAAAATACTAAGATGGCAGAAAGCCTTAAGGGTAATGGAAGTGTAATACTGGTTAATGAGAATTCCGTTCCAGACATTAGGTCTAAGCTAGTAAGCTCATATTTTAATGAAAGAGAAAGTTTCAATAAATATGAAACTAATAGAACTTGGGAAGATGAGGAAAGCTACTTTTTAGAAGTGCTGAGCTCAAAGTTATGACTGATTTGGTTACTATAGTCACCCCCATATATAACAGTTCTCAATTTTTGGGAAAATCTATTCAATCTGTTCTTTCCCAAACTTACGAAAACTGGGAAATGATTATCGTGGATGACTGCTCGCAAGATAACTCCTTAGCAATTGCGGAAAATTATGCAGCAGTAGATCAGCGTATTAGAGCCTTTAAATTGCCAAAGAACTCTGGCGCCGCAGCAGCTAGAAATGCCGCTATAAAAGTAGCAAGGGGCCGCTTTATTGCATTCTTGGATAGTGATGATTTATGGGCTCCTAAAAAGTTGGAGAAACAAATTAATTTTATGCTTAAGCACAGCGTAGCCCTCTCTTTTAGTGCTTATGAGAAAATAAATGAGCATGGTGCTATTTTTGAATTAATGGGGGTGCCTGAAAAAGTAAGCTACAAGGAGCTATTGAAAACTTGTGTAATTGGCTGTTTAACAGCTGTTTATGATACAAATGCATTAGGCAAAATTTATATGCCGACAAATACTAAGCGCGAAGACTTTGCAACTTGGCTCGGCATTTTGAAAAAAGTGGATTTCGCATTTTCTTTAGCTGAGCCGTTAGCCCAGTATCGGGTTTATTGTAATCAATCTTCTGGTAAAAAAGTTAGCATGGCTAAAGAAAATTGGCGGCTTTATCGTGAGCAAGAACAGCTTGATTTGTTTCAAGCAAGTTATTATTTTAGTCACTATGCTGTTAGAGGCGTTTTGCGGACAATGTTTCCTCGGTTAGCTAGGGCTTTAGGAATATTGCGGTAATATATCGTTAACTTGGAAGTTAGCAAAGTAGCAAAGATGTATGTTCATGTTCTGTTACCAGTTTGGGAACAGAACTCTCCGGAAACCCACTATAAAGCCGGTATCGGCCGCATTCAGCACTTCATCATCATTTCCTCTTCCTATGAGCAAAGTAGAAGCCGTAAGTGCATTTAGAAACCGATCAAATAACTACATAGCGGGCCTCAGATCAAGTAGTGCAGTATTTTAAAGATAAAGGGTAAGTACTATGTGCGGAATTGTAGGAGCAACCTCTGAGCGCCATGTTGGCGAGATTTTATTAGAGGGCTTAAGACGCCTTGAGTACAGAGGCTATGACTCAGCCGGGATGGCAGTCATTGATAAAAGCGAACAGCTTAAAAGCACACGACGTACCGGAAAAGTACAAGCCTTAACTGATGCCATTGAAACTGAGTCAATGGATGGGACGCTGGGTATTGCTCATACCCGCTGGGCAACACATGGTGGCGTCACTGAAGCCAATGCGCATCCGCATGTATCGAATAATGACATTGCTGTTGTTCATAACGGTATTATTGAAAACCACGAGTCGCTGCGAGAGCAGCTAAAGACCCTGGGCTATGTGTTTAACAGCCAAACTGACACCGAAGTGATAGCTCACTTAATTCAGCATGAGCGCCAAACCCAACCAAGCTTAGTTGATGCTGTAAAAGCGGCAACACGCCAACTTGAGGGCGCTTATGGCACGGTGGTTATCGATAAAAATGACCCAGAGCGGTTAGTGGTAGCGCGCTCAGGCAGCCCGTTAGTAATTGGCGTGGGCATTGGTGAGAACTTTGTAGCCTCTGACCAACTGGCGCTGTTGCCCGTAACCCGAAAGTTTATCTACTTAGAAGAAGGGGATGTTGCCGATATTACGCGTACCTCTATCGATATTTTTGATAAAAGCGGTCACGCAGTAGAGCGCAACGTTGTTGAATCAGACAGTCAGTACGATGCGGGTGGTAAAGGCGACTACCGCCACTTTATGCTGAAAGAAATTTACGAGCAGCCGATTGCCGTCCGAAACACGCTGGAAGGACGAGTGTCGGACTCGACGGTGCTCGATAATGCCTTTGGCCAAGACGCTCATGCGTTATTAAAAGAGATTGAGCACGTTAAAATTATTGCCTGCGGCACGAGCTACCATGCGGGTATGGTCGCAAGCTATTGGCTTGAGTCATTAGCGAATGTGTCTTGTAGCGTCGAAATTGCGTCCGAATTTCGGTACCGACAATCTCATGTAAAACCCAGCACACTGCTAGTCACTATTTCACAAAGTGGTGAAACAGCCGACACATTGGCAGCGTTGCGGTTATCGAAAGAGCTTGGCTATAAAGGCAGCTTGACCATCTGTAATGTCGAAACATCGTCTCTGGTTCGCGAATCGGACTTGGCGTTTATGACACGAGCCGGTACAGAAATTGGCGTGGCATCCACAAAAGCGTTTACCACCCAGTTAACCGGACTGCTCATGCTGACCGTTGCCATTGGTAAATACCGTGGTATGTCGAGCGAGCAACAAAAGAGCTTGGTTCACTCGTTGCAAACACTGCCCGCTAAACTTGAAGAAGCGGTGTCACTTGCGGACGATATTGAGCAGTTGGCGTATGAGTTTACCCATAAAGAGCACAGCATTTTCTTAGGGCGTGGCAATCAATACCCGATTGCCATGGAAGGTGCGCTAAAGCTGAAGGAAATTTCATACATTCATGCAGAAGCTTACGCCTCTGGTGAGCTAAAGCACGGTCCTTTGGCGCTTATCGACGATGAGATGCCGGTGATTGTGATTGCGCCCGACAATGAGCTTCTTGAAAAGCTTAAGTCGAACGTGGAAGAGGTCCGGGCCCGTGGTGGTGTGATGTATGTCTTTGCTGATAAAAACGCACAGTTTAAGACCGATGAGACGATGAATGTATTAAGCGTTGGTCATTGTGACGATGTTATAGCCCCTATCGTGTATACCGTCCCGCTGCAGTTGCTATCGTACTATGTTGCGCTGGTAAAAGGGACGGATGTTGACCAGCCCCGTAACCTCGCCAAGTCGGTCACGGTGGAATAGTTTTCCCAACACAGTTCTTTTTAACGGCGGCGCTTACCGCTTCTTTGATGGCCATAGCCTGCTCATTATTGAAGAAAAAGTCGAGCAGCAGTGGGGCGACTGATGTCGCCCTATGTAAAACTAAGCTTGAGCAAGCAACCGTTCATACTCGGCGTCTAAGCGTTCGTTCGCTGCATCGATATCAAGTGAGCCCTGATGCCAAAATGCAATAGCCTCCTTTAAACCGACATTGGCAAAGCGCATCCAGGCTATTGCGTTCGACCGGAGCAAGAAGTTCAGTAAGCTTCCACCCGAGCGTATCCCGGCATCGGCTGCATCTGCCAATACCAAAGTTCCATGCGATATTAAGAGCATACGGCGTAACTCAGGAATGCTCCCTGAGGGTATGCATTCAGACCAAGACTTCTCGTGATAAAAACGCTGCTTAACAGACCAACAAAGGCGAGTCATCACTTCGGTCAGTAGTACAGGAATTGCCATTGCTACACCATGACGGAAGTCGTAGCCTTGCTCGAAGGCTTTAACGCAAATCGTAGCAAAGCTCTGCTTATGCTCACCGAACTCGCCAACATCAATAAATTGAAGTAACGAAAAGAAGGGTATGGGAATGCCACTTCCTCTCCCTTTCGCGCCCGAAGACCCCGCGGCATCCGAGAATAGATGTCCCAGCCAATTACAAAAACCGGCGAATATTTTTGCGGTAACGGTATGACCTTCCAGCTCATAACTTTCTGAATTGATTGTAATAACCTGACCATTATCGTAGAAGGACGTTGTACTGGTAAACTGGTTATAAATAGAGAAAATAAGCCCGACTAAATCAGGAGAGTGTCCGAGACTTCTAATGTGATGATTTTTAGTGCTTAAGTTTTTTACCTGGCCATCTGTACCGACTTTAAGATTTGGGCTGTTACTCGATGTTTGGTCATAATTGATTTTGTATTTTCTCTCCAGAAAACCGATAGCGGATTTGGTTTCGTCTGAGCCTTCCCGAGCACCTTTCCACCCATTAAGCTTTGCAAATCTCTCTACGCACTTATCAACGGCTTTATCGGCTTTGTCACTTAAAGCCGTCTCTCCCGGAGCGCCGACAAATACAATGTCAATAAGCCCACCAATTGCTCCACATCCTGCGGCTAATAAATAATCGTATTTGTCACAGTTAGGGGGCTGAAAAGTTAACTCTTCGTCAATGCGCTTTTCGATTTCGATATGTTGACGCGGCGACATAATGTGTTTAAACGGATCTTCCGTTAGGTCAATGTCGTTACGCTCAGCATAGCCCTCGACTTTTTCCATAAATGCAGACCAGTCGCCGTTGTCCTCAACGTTGAAGGTATCGATAGTGTCGATGTTGGGCTCGGGAGTATTGTGCTCTAACTCAGAGTCAAAAACATCCAACATCTGCTCAGTCGCCTCTGACTGTTGCTCTGCCGAGAGCTCTGACTGGGTTAACTCTTCAAACTCTGACATGAGTGCATCAAGCTCGTCCATGTTGCTTAATGCATTTTGTTTTAGCTGCTTGGTACCAGCTTCAACCTCACCAAGCTTACGCTGAGTAGCGAGTTGCTGATGTTGTTGGACCCGTAGTGCGTTCCCAGTGTCTTTGTGCTTAGCCATTATGAAAAAACACCCTTCAGAGCTTTGACCTTTCCCCTGAACTAACACCATCTTATCGATGAAATTTCAGTTTTAAGCTACCTGTTTTGCAAACTCCACAGGCGGTAAATAATTTAACGAGCTATGCGGGCGTTCGTAATTGTAATGACGCTGCCACTGCTCTATTTCATACCTCGCTTCGTCGAGCGTTCTAAACCAGTTCTGATCAAGACATTCATTCCTAAACTTACCATTCAAACTCTCAACAAAAGCGTTCTGTGTTGGTTTTCCTGGCTGAATAAAACTCAACCTTACATCGTTGCTTTTGCTCCAGAAAAACATAGCTTTACTGGTAAATTCGGTGCCATTATCGCAGACAATATGCTCTGGCTTGCTGCGCTCGTCGATAAGCTGAGACAAAAAGCGCGATACTTGCTGTCCTGAAATCGATACTGAGACAAGTTGCCCAACCATTTCCCGGCTAAAGTCATCGACAACGTTCAATACTCTGAAACGTCGGCCACTTGCCAACTGGTCAGACACAAAGTCCATCGACCATCGCTCATTAACACGCTGCGGTGCGTCCATAACGACACGCGGTCGTGTCAGCTTTTTACGTTTCTTGGTCCGAACCTGAAGCCCTTGTTCGGTATAAAGGCGATAGGTTCGCTTCTTATTCTTTACAAGCCCCTCGCGCTTAAGCAACCCGTGCAGCAGTAAATAGCCATACCGTGGATATTCCACGGCAAGCTCCTTTAGGCGAGTCGTTACCCGCTCGTCATCTCGTTGCTTTGGCTTATATCGGTACGCTGTTCGGCTCAGCCCAACCAACTTGCACGCAAGGCGTTCGCTTAGCTTATACGCAGAGATTAAGTGCTCTACGACACGCTTCTTGTTGGCGGGCTTCACCACTTTTTTGAGACGACGTCCTTTAAGGCTTCTGTCTCAAGCATTTTCTCCGCCAGTAGCTTTTTAAGCTTGCTATTCTCAGACTCAAGCTCTTTTAAACGCTTGGCCTCATTCACTTCCATTCCGGCGTATTTACTACGCCAGTTATAAAATGTGCCGCTGGAAATGCCCATGCGACGACAAATTTCGTCAACTTTTGCACCGGCCTCATGCTCTTTGATGGCCTTGATGATTTGCTCTTCGCTGTAACGTTTTTTCATATCGAGATCTCCACTTGACCCATTTTAATGGAAATCTCATCGATGTCATGGTCCTATTTTTGGGGGAGAGGTCACATCAATTCTCTGCGCTTATCGCCTTCCTCTGTGGCGGACTGAGTGAATTTTTTTACGCCCCGATAAGCAACAACGCCAAGAATAACAGCGGCGCCAATGTCGGTTGCCATGCTGGATAGACCCAATGCACCACCGAAACCGAGCGTCGCTAACCCTGAGGTCATGCCGGCTGCCGATATACCGACAACTGAGCCGGATAAATAAACTGCCCCCAAGGGCACACCGACGGCAGCGGCTTTCGCACTGAGATCTTTAATGCTGGCTGTTATTTGATCGTCTGTGTATTCTCTATCCAGAATTTTTTTATCATTTTTGATGGCGTCAACAGCAAGCTCTATTTCGTCGTCACCCACGGTCAGGGCACTTCGTACTTTGTTGAGATAGTCAAAGTCGCCGGTAATGGTATCGGTGAGAGCGGAATGGATGTGGATAAGATCTTTCGCTATGGATATATGAATAGACTCGCGCATGCCGTCAGGTGAGAGTTCATCGATAACCTTTATGAGCTCGGACTCAGGTGTTAGAACATTCGGGTCGGCCATATATTCTCGTAAAGCCATTCGGCCTTCATGGCTAATTTTGAGTCGCGACATAAGCTCTAGAAGCTGTGTGAACTCGTTATCATCTACTTCGCCGTCGTCATCGAACGCCATGTTTACAATGATTTTTAGGTAAGCGAGCTTGAGCTTTTCATCCAAGTCGGCAATGGGGAGCATTTGTGCTTGCTCTTCATAACTGTCAAAGTCGTTCGCGATGGTATTTAAAAACTGAGCAAGCTTGTCGTAGTCGATCATTGTTGATGAACCAACAAGGTCAACGGCTTCTGCCTCGCAAGTAACCCGAACAGCGTCTTCGGTTTTAACTTTACCCTTATCGTTTTTAGTTTCTTTAAGAATACTCTCAGCCAACTGTATGTCTGCTAATTCAATATTGGTGACTTTGCCCCAATCCTTCCAAATTAATTGTTGACCGGTGATAAGAGCGCCTTCTTTAGCGGTTTTCATTAAACTCGTGTCGATAATGGCGAGGATGCTTTCTTCATTACCGTCATAATTGAAAGCGTTGATAGCGTTTTTGAGTTTCTTAGGGTCAATATTCGGCGAAACGTAGCAAAGTTTTTCGTTGTCGACCAGCTCACTGATGTTAGCTTTAATGTAGGCATTAATCCCTTGCATGAAAATATCCTTTTTTATTGAACTGCGGATATGCAATTAATCATAATGTCTTTTGTAACGCAAGCTCAAAAATAGAATATGATTTTAACTAACACAGCCGTAGCTTTTTTGTATTTTAGCTTATAAAATGCGGCGATTATTTGAGAGAAAAACAAGCATAAAAAAGAAAGGGGAAGTGCATTGGTTTCTTGGAAATCGTTCTTGTCGAGTCTAATACTCTTAGTAGCTGTTGTCGCTGTGGGAAGCTCAGCCACAGTTAATGCGCAGTCTATGCCGAGCCAAGCTCAAATTGAGCAGTTAAAAAAACTGCCTCGTGCCCAGCAGGAAGCCCTTGCCAGACAGTTTGGTATTGACCCCAGCATGTTGGATCAGTTAAACGGCTCTTCTTCAAGTTCAAGCAGTAAGAGCCAGCAACAAGAAGATGTCGTTTTCCCACGAGGTACTCATTTTGATAAAAATGGCGACCCTATAATTCCGGAAGACTTAGAAGCACAGTTCACTCGAGACGACGATGAGTTAAAAGCATTCGGCTATGACTTGTTTTCCGGCGAGCCAAAAACGTTTGCACCCACCTCTTATGCACCAGTGCCTTCCAGTTACATTATGGGCGTTGGCGACACCATTAAAGTTCAGCTTTTTGGTAAAGAAAACCGCACCTACGACTTAACCATTGACCGAGAAGGTAAAGTGGTTATTCCTGACCTGGGTGAGCTGACGGTTGCCGGTTTAAGCTACACCTTAATGCAGGATCTTATTCAGAATCAGGTAAAGCAGCGTCTTATAGGCTTCAAGGCCGCTGTTTCTATGGGCGAATTGCGTTCCATTCAAGTGTTTATTGCCGGTGAAGCCTACAAGCCGGGCTCCTACACGGTAAGCTCGCTGTCGACCATTAGCCAGGCGCTGTATGTTGCCGGCGGTGTGTCGGACATTGCGTCACTGCGTTCAATTCGTTTAATGCGTGCTGGCGAGGTTATTGCAGACTTTGACTTGTACGACTTGCTATTAAAAGGCGACGCGTCTGACGACCGCATTTTGCAAAGTGGTGATGTTGTTTTCATTCCTGCGCGCGGCGACATGGTGACCGTTAAAGGTCAGGTTAAACGTCCGGCTTTATATGAGCTAAAAGGCGATGAAACTTTAGAAGACGCATTACATTTTGCTGGTGGTAGTGAAGACGACGCTTACTTAGCGTCGGCACAGCTCGAGCGTATTGTTCGAGGCCAGCGGGTTATTAGTACGGTTGACTTAACCTCAAATGCTGAGTTGGGCAAAGCGCTGAAAGGCGGTGATGTATTAACGCTTCGCCAGGTGTCAGAGTCGCTTAACAATAGCCTATTGTTAGTGGGTGCGGTGACTCGCCCGGGGCATTATGAGTGGAAGCCGGGCATTCGCATTAACGATATTTTGCTTGACAGCCGTCAGGACTTATTAGAGCAAGCTGATTTAGGCTATGGTCTTGTCGTGCGTGAAACTGGTGCGAAACGTGACTTGAGCTTGTATCAATTTAATGTGGCAGAGGCTATTTCTGGCGTTGAAGGTGAGAACTTACAACTGCAAGAGCGTGACCAAATTGTTATTTTTAGCCGCTACCAAACGAAAGCAGAAGAACAGCAGCAGCTGTCTCGATTTACGCTGACAGAGCAAGAGCGCCAGGCAGAAGAGCGCGAAAAGCTTCTGAATGAATACCGTCAAGCGTTTCTGAGAGACTTAGTTAAGGAAAAGGGTGTTAAAACGACTGAGGAAAGTACACAAGAGCTCGCTAGTGCAACTCGGTTGTTTGGTACTCCCGACGCAGATGACGATACGATTGCTGAAGAGAAGCTGGCTCAGTACTCTCGGGATAAATTGTTAGAACCTATTATGCTGAGGATAAAACAGGAGCGTTCGACTGCGGGGACTGCTCCGTTAGTTTATGTGGCTGGTGAAGTGAATCATCCAGGTGTTTATCCGTTAGTGGAAAATGCAACAGCGAGTCGCTTAGTCGAAGCCGCCGGCGGTGTTAAAGATTCCGCTTACTTAAAGCGTGCGGAGATAACGCGGTTCAGGTTTGGCGAGGACTCAGGTCAGACAGAATATTTGACTGTCTCGCTTAAGGATGTTCTTTCCGGTCAGGCTGACATTCCTGTTCAAGGGCGCGACCGTTTAAATGTATTAAGTATTCCTGAATGGCAAAGTACTTATGAAGTGACGCTTCGTGGAGAAGTTCGTTTTCCGGGAACCTACGCAATTAAAAGAGGAGAGACGCTTACTCAATTAATAGAACGCGCTGGTGGGTTCACTGATCATGCGTTTATTGAGGGGGCGGTTTTTACTCGCCAGGAAATTCGTGAAAGGGAGCGTGAGCGTAAGCAAGCCCTTGCTCAAGAGCTGCAAAAAGAAATAGCCGGTAATATGATGACAGGTACTGGCGATAGCATGGTCTCCTACAGTGAGATGCGTACCTTGTTAGCGGATTTACTGTCGGCTGAGCCGGTGGGTCGTTTGATTATGGATTTACCTAAGCTTTTGAGTGCTAATGGTGCCAATGACATCCAGTTAAAAGATGGAGATACACTGCACGTACCGTCGATGAGTGACTCTATCAGTATTATGGGTGAAGTTCAGATGTCCACGTCTTATCGCTTTGACCCTGAGCTGAGTGTGAGCGAATATATAGCTCGTAGTGGTGGGACAAGAGAAAAAGCAGACGAAGAACGTATTTATATAGTAAAAGCTGATGGCTCTATTGAGCTTCATAAAGGTGGTAGCAGCTGGTTCAGCTTTAATAATGAAAGCAAGTTAGGTCCTGGGGATACGATAATCGTTCCTATGGACACAACTTACACAGAAGATCTTGAGCTTTGGTCACAGGTTACCACCATTTTGTATAATACGGCTGTTGCGGTTGCTGCTATTAACAGTATTTAACAAAATAGTGTGTGTAAATTTAGAAATCCAGTTTGCATTTAGCAGCGTATAAACATACTATGAAAGTTGCTGTTAACTGGAGTGTTTTCAGTCTACAGCGATACATGTATCAATATCTCGGGAGTGAGGTTATTTTTATGAAAACTTTAGCATTATCAGTTATTGCTGCGTTGGGTTTAGCGACCGCACCAGCAATGGCTCAAGAAGGTACCGCTGGTGAAAGCGCATCAGGCGCTGGCATCGGTGGCATGTCAACTCAGGCATTAGTATTTGCAGGTGTTGCAGCAGCAGCAACTGTAGCAGTTGTTTCTGACAGCTCATCAAACCCAGTAGTTGACGACAACCCTGAAGAACCAACAGATCCGGATCCAATCGTGACTGTAACTGGTACAGGTACTAACACCTACACTATTACTATTCCAGCTCAGTAATAGCTTATTGTGTTGGTTGCGAAGCGCTTCGCAGTGAACACTTTAAAAGAGCTGTGATAAAATACCGCCGTTTGGCGGTATTTTTTTATGCGTGATAGCTTAACTTGTGAGACTTCTTATGATTCGGAACGGACTCTTTGCTGGTTTCTTACTTATTTTAGCGGGCTGTACAGCCGTCACGGACGAAGTTCGTGAAACGGTTGAATATGCGTTTAAAGACACTGAAGATGCAGAGCTAAGCGCTGAGGAAATAGATAACTTTCCTTACACCTCTTTGTATGCTCAGTGGCAGGGAAAAGGCCGAAGCCTGATTGTTTTAGGCTTTGTTAATAAACCGAATAAGTACCATTTTATTACTGCCGAGAAAGAGACCTTCGTTCTTGAGAATGGGCGCGTTACACGCACCCAAAGCCTGGACGATAACCTGTTGAGCGTTTCGAATTTAAAGAATGACCCATTGCGCTGCATTGTAACAGCCCCTCAGTCTTGTAATAACACCTGGCAGCGCGCTTATGACTACCAGTTCGACGACGGCACTCGTGTTAGCCGAAACGTGCAGTCGACTTTCACGGTGAAGCAGCGTGAGCAGTTGGATATGCCTTATGGCCCGGCAATGGCAACTTTGGTAGAAGAAGCGGGTAAGTTTCTGCTAACCGGCGAGCGCTTTGTAAATCGGTTCTGGGTGGAGCCGGACGGTCATGTTATAAAAAGCGAGCAACGCATTATTCCCAATAAGCCGCTATTAAATCTTACCCAGGTCACCTGGATAGGTCGCACTAATAACTCAGAGTCAGCCCAATGAGTGATGTTATGAAACGTATTCTTATTGCTTTATTCGCTATGGCCGTTTTGGCGGAATCAGACGTGGCAAACGCAGAAACCAAACAGGTGCAATTTGAGGGGCCGGTTCGACTAAAGCAGGCATTGAATGCCATTGAGAAGCAAGGCCTTCTGGCGGACGTATATTGGCCGGCTGTACGTCTGGTTAAAACCGATGAGGCTGCCGAATTAGAACGTAAGAAACAAAATATGCTTTTGCAGCTGGCTGAACTGGAAGCTTATTGGCGCGGCCGCCGTGAAACCGACAAAGCCGATGCCGCGCTTATACTGCAAGGGCAAATTAAAGGCTGGCAGCTGGGACAACAATACTGGGGCCACATAAGCATTGAGCAAGCGCGTCAAAATTTAGCGGACAACCCACTGTTACCAGAGGGAAGTTACTCTCTTGTTTTGCCTGAGCGGCCAAAGCATATTTATGTGTATGGCTTAGTCAGTAAACCGGGCAAATACGAATTTTATACAGGGAAGACAGTCGCGAATTGGCTGAATAGTATTGAAGAGCAGTCTGACTTGCTTGACGGACACAACAAAAATATCGCGACGGTAGTGTCCGTTGATGATGAGCAACCAGCTAACTGGGCTTACTACAAACAAAGTGACACCGAGCTTATGCCGGGCAATATTCTTTGGCTAGGCTTTGAGCCGAATCAGCTACCGCCAAAATATAAGTCCTTGAATGACGACATTCGGGGTTTGTTGAAGCATTTTGTGTCAGATACATCGGTTCGCTCAGCAACTAACGCGCCTGTGTATCAGGTGAATGCAGCGCCCACCTCAGAGTGGCATTGGTCGCGCCGTGACTTGTCCCCTAGTTATAACGACTATGGTTCGGTAGGGTTATTGCAGAACCCGACGGCTCGTATGATGGAGGAAGGAGCGTTTGCGCTTAGCTATACCGATATGGACGAGTACCTTCGTTACACGGTTAGCTTGCAGTTGTTGCCTTGGTTGGAAACTACGGCGTTTTATACAGAGATACCAAACCGTTTATACAGCAGTGTGCCTGACTTTAGTGGTGATAACATTTATGCGGACAAAGGTTTCGATATAAAGGCGCGCTTATGGAATGAAAGCTACTGGTTGCCGGAAGTCAGCCTTGGTTTCCGTGACTTAGCCGGCACCGGCTTGTTTGATGCCGAATACGTGGTGGCGAATAAACGTTTCGGTCCGGTGGATATCAGCTTAGGTTTAGGCTTTGGGCGTATGGGCACCCATGACGATGTATCTAATCCATTCTGTGAACTTTCAAAGGAGTTTTGCGATCGTGAAACCGGGGTTGGTGGTAATGGAGGAACCTTAGATGCAGATCGCTGGTTTACCGGCCCTATGGCCGTATTCGGTGGCCTAGAGTATCAAACTCCGTGGGAGCCGCTGAGCCTGAAAGCAGAGTACGACGCTAACGACTACTCGACCGAGCGTGCTGGCGTGCCTATAAAACAAGACAGCCGCTGGAACTTTGGTGCCAATTATCAGGTTTCTGATTACTTCGATGTGCAACTGAGTTACGAGCGCGGCAATACGCTTATGTTCAACTTTAGCCTGCGCACCAACTTCAGTACCTTGAATCAGATAAAGGTGACGCCGGACAAGGTGGTACCTACTGAAGAAAAGCGTAAAGAGTCGCTGGCCGAAGTGGATTGGGCTGGAATGAACCGCACTATGCGTGAACAAATGGCGTTTAGCGGAGCGCGCTTTGCGGCGGAAGACGATGAAGTGACGATGTACGGGTATCACTTCCGTTACCGTGATAGTGAAGAAGCTTATGATCGGGCGGCTCGTGTTATGGCGGCGGAATTACCGGACAGTGTAAAAACCTACAATATGGTCGATATGGCGCTGTTTGATCCGAACGTGAATACCAAAATTGACGCAGGCAAATTTAAAGATCGCGTTTTAAACCGTGACCCGGGTAAAGATGTGGACGAACTGGACGACTTGTTTGTTCGGCTAGAGTCGCCGGATATGCCTGAGCGTGGCGATGACAGCTGGAAACTTAACCCAGAGAACAAGTTCACTAACCGTTACGGCCTGAAGCCGTTCCTCGACCAAAGCTTTGGTAACCCTGAGACTTTCTATACCTATCAGCTGGGTGTTTATGCTTTTGGGCGTCGTTGGTTGAGTGACAATGTTGAGTTGTTTGGTGAAGTAGGCTTTAACATAGCGACTAACTATGACGACTTCTTGTTCTTAGGTGGCGGACAGGATGCTTTGCCGCCGGTACGTACCGACATTCGTAAATACGTGCAAAACGATATTTGGCTAGACTCAGCACAAGTGACTTACCATCAACGCTTAGGTCAGGACTGGTTCGCCATGGCTTATGCGGGCTATTTAGAGCGCATGTACGGTGGTTTAGGCGCGGAAGTACTGTATAAACAGGTGGACAGCCGTTGGGCGTTTGGTCTGAATGTAAACCGGGTTCGTAAACGTGACTTTGAAGGAGGCAGTGGTTTCTTAGACTACGAAGTGACCACCGGCTTTGCCAGTGTTTATTATCAAATGCCATGGTTGTCTGATTCGTTATTGCAGTTAGACTTTGGCCAGTTCCTGGCGAAAGACAAAGGCGTACAAGTGACCATGCAAAAACGCTTTGACAGCGGTGTGGTTGCCGGTGCTTATGCGGCCTTTACGGATGTGTCATCGGAAGAGTATGGTGAAGGAAGCTTTACCAAAGGCTTCTTTATTAGCATACCCTTTGACTTAATGAGCGTGCGTCCGACCCGTGAGCGCGTTGGCTTTACCTGGGTACCATTGTCACGAAACGGTGGACAACAGTTGCAACGTCGCGCCCGTTTGTATGACTATACGGATAACAGAGCGCCGTTTTATAACAGGTAGCATAGAAATTTAATTAGAAAGGATATCTTGAATGGCAACAGCATTAGTAACAGGTGGGGCTGGTTATATTGGTTCGCACGCCGTTTTACTGTTATTAGAAAGAGGTTGGAACGTCGTAGTTATTGACGACTTGTCGAACGCTTGTGAAGAGTCAATTAAGCGGGTTGAAAAACTGACGGGTAAGTCGGTGTCTTTTTTCAAAGGCAGCATTTTAAATGAAGCCTTACTGAGTGAGATTTTCTCGGCACATGCTATTGATGTTGTTTTTCACTTTGCGGGGTGGAAGGCGGTTGGGGAGTCTATCACCAAGCCTGTGGACTATTATCACAATAACGTGGGCGGCACGTTGGCGTTATTGCATGTCATGAAACAACACGAAGTTTTTCGTTTGATATTCAGCTCGTCGGCAACGGTATACGGTGATCCTGAAGTAGTGCCGATAACTGAATGTGCACGTACTCAAACAACCAACCCTTATGGTGAGTCTAAGTTGGTTATCGAGAATATCCTGAACGATATTTCTGCACTGGATAGTCGTTGGGCTTTTGCCGTATTGCGCTATTTTAATCCAGTGGGTGCTCATGAAAGTGGCATGATCGGGGAAGACCCTAATGGGGTCCCTAATAACTTAGTGCCTTATATTTCGCAAGTTGCTGTCGGTAAGTTGCCGGTACTTAAAGTGTTTGGCGATGATTATGACACGCCCGATGGTACCGGGGTTCGTGACTACATTCATGTTATGGATTTAGTGGAAGGCCATGCTGATGCCTGGGAAGTGATTAAACGTACCGCAGGTGTTCATACGTTTAATTTAGGTACCGGGAAAGGGTACTCAGTACTTGATATGATAAAAACCTTTGAGAAAGTGTCTGAAAAGTCTGTTCCTTACGAAATTGCCCCTCGCCGTTCAGGGGATATAGCGACTTGCTTTGCTGACCCAAGTAAAGCGGCGGAAGTCTTGGGCTGGAAGGCTAGGTTTAGCTTAGAAGAAATGCTTCGCGATACTTGGCGTTGGCAGTCAAAGAACCCGGAAGGGTTTAAGTAAGGTAGTGATTAAGAAAATTAGCCAGGGGTTATTGGCCCCTGGCAAAAAATACGGTTTTTATAGTCAGTAAAATAATTTTTATATCAGCCCAAAAGTTGTGGTGCTTGATATAAAAAATATCGTATTTGTGCTTCCACATAGCGTCTTCTACCGACGCTCCGTAAGGATACCTTACCTGTGCTAAGCCCGTAATGCCGGGTTTAACCGCATGACGGAAGCGGTAGTAGGGAATTTCTTTCTCTAGCTCTTCAATAAAGACCTCGCGTTCCGGCCGTGGGCCTATAATTGACATTTCCCCTCTTAATACATTGATAAGCTGTGGTAGTTCATCGATACGTGTTTTTCGGATAAACTTACCGACTTTTGTAACTCGGCAATCATTTTTCTGAGCCCATTGCGCCCCATCTTTTTCTGCATCATTACGCATAGAGCGGAATTTAATGACTTTAAACTCGTTATTGTATAAGCCGACTCTAAACTGTTTATAAAAAACGGGGCCTTTAGATTCCAGTTTAATCGCGATGGCGGTTAATAGCAGTAATGGGCTTAATACAGTTAAGCCCATTACTGATGCCATGAGGTCTAACGACCGTTTCCAGAACTTGTTGCGACTGTTGGACAGTATCGAAAAGGCTTTTTGTTGCAGAAAATAATTCGCATCCAGTAACCGTGTTTCGGTGTAACAAATTCGGCGATCCAGATAATTAACCAGAGGCTCTACCCATGCTCCCATTTCTGTCGCTGAAATTAGGAAGTCCTGTTGCTCGTCGGTAAGCTCGTACGAACGGTAATGACAAACGACTTTGGGAACGCCAGCCTGCAAATTAAACTCATTTAACACAAAGCTGATATTATGATGATCAAGAATGTCTGAAATAAGTGCTTCTGCCTCTTTGGGGCAGTAAACGTGGATTTGGGATACTTTTCTTAATCCGAGCATGGGCTGTGTTTTAATGTCTTTTGCTAATTTAGAAATGCCGCAACTATATCAGAAACTTTGGCACTAAGCACCGAGTTCCTGATATAGTTTTGCCCCAGAGACATTGCACGTGATTGATGCGCCTAGCCGTAGCCTAATGCGCCCAGTCGTAGCCTGATGCTATTGCATCAGGTGCGATCTAACCGTATTAACCAATGTTTAAATAATTAGGCAGTGGCGATATTTACAGCACCGTACCTGACGTAATAACGTCAGGCTACAAGGAAATAAAAAACGGAAATAACTGATGATAAAAAACGGACCTTATCTGGCACTGGATACCAGCTACCAGAAGCTGTCAGTAAATGAATTAACAGAGCAGGCAAGCAAACGCTTACCTGAGTCATTTAATGACGCTCGCCAGCAGCTTAGCCGTGGTGAGTATCTGAATGTCAGTGAAAACCGCCCGGTAACCCACACGTTAAGCCGCTCTATTCACGCGGTAGCTAAGCAGACGAACCGTAAAACCCGCTTTGTTGAGGTGGTTCAGAAGCTGCGCTCTGGCCGCTGGCTAGGGTCGACCGGCAAGCCTATTACCGATGTGGTCAATATTGGTGTAGGTGGCTCTGACTTGGGCCCGCAAATGGGCGCGTTTGCGTTAAAAGAGTTTGCTGACGATGCGGTTTTGCATGACCTACAAGTTCACTTTGTTTCGTCGATGGATGGCGGACAGCTTTATGCGGTGTTACCTATTGTTGACCCCGAAACCACCTTATTTATTATTTCATCCAAGTCATTTGGCACTATTGATACCTTAGCAAACGTAGACACGGTGCGCTGTTGGATAGAGCCTGCATTAACCCAGGAGCAGTGGCTGGATAAGCACGTAATAGGTGTGTCGGCGAACGCCCAGGCAATGACGGACTACGGTATTCCACCAGCGCAGCAGTTTACCTTTGGTGAAGGGGTGGGCGGCCGCTTTTCGTTATGGTCGGCTATTGGCTTGAGCATTGCTTTAACCACCGGCGTTCGTGCCTTTGAACGTATGCTGGAAGGCGCCAAAGCCATGGATGAGCATTTCTTTACGGCGCCAGAAGAAGACAACTTGCCCATATTATTAGCGCTTTACGGAGCGTATAACCGTGAAGAGTTAGGCATTAATAATCTGGCTATTCTACCGTACGACGGTCGCTTGCGTATGTTACCGAACTATTTGCAGCAGCTAGACATGGAAAGTAATGGTAAACAGGCAACCGCAGATAATAAAGCTATCGACTACCCAACCGGCCCTATCATTTGGGGCGGTTTTGGGCCTAACGGGCAACATGCTTTTTTCCAGCATTTGCACCAGGGCTATGACGAGTTTGCCGCAGACTTTGTGGCGGTCTTAAAACGCGCAGCCCCAGGGTTCGAGCCAGTAGTTCAGGAAGGCCTGGCGTCGCAGCAGCGTTTGGCTGTTGCTAATTGTTTAGCGCACCGACGCCTGATGTGGGAAGGCAGTCAGAACGCCGAGTCACCGCGTGATAACTACCCCGGCGGACACCCATCGAACTTACTGATAATGGATGAACTGACCCCCGAAAGCTTCGGTGCGTTGATAGCCGCTTATGAGCACAAAGTTTTTACTCAGGGCGTTATTTGGGGCTTAAACAGCTTCGACCAGCCGGGTGTTGAGAAAGGCAAGAAAATAGCAATGGATGTGCTGAAAGTTCTGGACGGCGACAGCGATGAGTCCTTTGATGAAAGTACTGATGCCGTTATAAAACGGATGACGATGTAATGACGTAGCCTGATGTGACAGCACGTAGCCTGATGCTATTGCATCAGGTGCGATCTCTCCGATAACAACCCAAACATAAATAATTTACTTTGGTGACAGTTTCGACATCTCACCTGACGTAAATAACGTCAGGCTACAGGACTTTTTCTGGCGTAATAACGTCAGGCTGTACCTTTCCCTCCCTTCTCCCTGTTAACAAATTGTTACACTTTGGGTTTACATAATCTTAACACTGGCGCTATAGTGTTGTTCCTATTCAGGGAAACACAATTAAGAGGTAAAAATGCCAAAACAACAATTCAAATTAGCGGCATTGTCGGTTGCTGTTGTAATGGGTCTTGCGGCCTGTGGCGGTAGTGATGACAACTACGCGCCGACAGTGTCATCAGCTGAAGTTGCCGCTGAAGGCATGCAGTGGATGCCAGTTCAGGGACAAGTAACGGCAACTGATCCAAACGGTGATGAAGTAACATACTCTGCCAGTGTGCAAACGCCTGAAGGCGAGGACACCCCTCCGGGTTCTGTTGAAATTAACAGCGATGGCAGCTTTGTTTACACTCCTGTTCGTGCAGAAGCGGCTGTTATTAACATTGACGTGAGCGACGGTGAGTTAACGAGTTCAACACAGGTCACTGTTGAAAATGTAAAAGGTGACCCACTGGCTGACCAACAGTGGCACTTGCGCAACACCGGCCAAACGGGTTTTGCCATGGCTGACTCAGTGTTTGAAGCATGGCGTGAACTGCGCATTGCTCAGGGCTGGACTGAAGAGCAAGCGGAAGCGGTTTACTTTTTTGACGAAAGCATTCTGGTTCCGGGTGAAGACTTAAATGTTGCTGGTGCATACCAACACGGTATTACCGGTGAAGGTTCTATTTCTGTCGTGGTTGACCAAGGTTTAGCTGTTGACCATGAAGATTTACAAATGAACGTACTACCAGGTCGTTCAATTAACTTTATTGATGGGGCGAGAGACCGCACTGACCCAACCGTATTAGGCGACGGCGGCGACCACGGAACGTCAGTTTCAGGTTTGATTGCAGCTAAAGGCTGGAACGGTTTAGGTGGGCGCGGTGTTTCTCCTAACGCAAGCCTGATTGGTATGAACTATTTAGGTGGCTCAAATACCCAGACCGATCGCAACATGATGATGGCTCACGGTATGGCGGGCTCTGGTATTGGCGTAAACGATAACGTTGTGACTTTTAACCGTAGTTACGGTTCAACGGCCCCTGTTATTTTTGCGACTGATGAAATTGACGAAACGATTGTTAGTTACCCGACCAAAGAATTACGTCATGGTCTGGGCGCACTGAACATTAAGTCAGCCGGTAACTCATTTGTCAGCTCTGGCAACTGGCCTGAAGCTTCACAAATGTGTAACGCACAGCAAGCAGGCATAGTTGAAGGTGCAAGCCGTGTATTCAGTTGTTTTGACGGTAACTGGGACTCAAGCAATGCGAGTTTCTATACTCTTTCAATTGGTGCAGTAAACTCAGACGGTAACCACACCAGTTATTCAACAGCTGGCTCTAACTTGTTCGTTTCGGCACCAGCCGGTGAATATGGTGACACAGAGCCTGCAATGGTAACCACCGACCAGACAACTTGTACTCGTGGTTATGCCGGTTGGCCTGCTTACGATAACTTCATGGCGACTAACGGTTCATTCCTTGCGAGTCTGGGTATTGATAATTTCCACGAACGTGTTTACCCGTTCAATAACCCAATGGGTGAGTACAACGACAGCAACTTAAGCTGTAACTATACCAATACCTTTAACGGTACCTCGTCTGCTGCACCGAACACCTCTGGTGTGGTTAACTTGATTGCAGAAGCTAACCCAGAATTAAGCTGGCGCGAAATTCGTCACATTCTGGCTGCAACTGCGACTCAGGTTGATGCCGATGATGCACCAATTGAACTGACTGTTGGCGACGGTACTTTCGTTGCGCACCACGGTTGGGTTGAGAACGCAGCTGGCTTCAGCTTTAACAACTTATACGGTTTTGGTCGCCCTAACGCAGGTGCCGCAGTTGAACTTGCGATGGCTGATTCGGTCGAATTACCAGAGTTAGTTGAAACTGAATGGTTAGAAACCGTATTAGACACACCGGTTGCAGTTCCAGATAACAATGCTGACGGCGCTTCAATTGAAATTACTGTTGAAGAAGACGTGACCATTGAAGGTATGCAGTTTGGTCTGTCCGTGCGCAACACGGCAATGGCTGATGCGTACATGGGTAACATTTCTGGTACAACCGCAGGCTCGGACATTGCTATTGAAGTGACATCTCCTGCTGGTACTAAATCGGTAATTGCTACCTCACGTACGTCGTTAGGTGCGTACTTTGGTATAGGCTCATTAGGTGGTGATTTAGATCATATTTATCACCCAAGCAGCCCGTTACTGACTAACGCGTTTTTAGGCGAATCTTCGGCCGGAACCTGGACAGTTCGTGTGGTTGATACGAATGGTCAAGACCGTGGTACGTACGTGAATAATACGGAAAACAGCCTTGTTGATCAGGTTAATGTCCGTCTGTTTGGTCATTAATAACAAGGCAAAGGAGAAGAAGTTATGAAATTAACAATGATGGCTTTAGCTGCATCCGGTTTATTGATGACAGGCTCTGTTGTCGCTCAGGATCAGGCTGTTGATGACCGCCTGACCAATGACAGCCAGAAAAGTGTCGCTAAAGCAGAACTTCCGGCAACGGTATCTGACGCACGTGCGTTCGGAACTTACCGCATGATGGAAAAGAGCTCTGATGTAAAAGCACCTAAGTTAACTGCTGGTGTTGAAGTGTATAACGAAGTAACACGTAATGTAGCTACCATTAGTGGAAACATTACTGTGTTAGCCGGCGAGCAAGGTTTAGCTGCCATTGCACAAGAATTTGGACTGGATATTGTCAGCGAAGATTCGCGTGCTGGTCTGGGCTTATTAAAAGCACCAGAAGGTACTGACCTGAATGAGCTGGTTAAACAACTGCGTGGAAGCGACTTAGTTCGTGCTGCCCGTATTGAGGTTATTGAACCTCGTAACGAGTTACACGTTATTAAGCGTTAATTTTTGTTGTAGTGATGAAAACCGCATCCGGCTTTTGTTGGGTGCGGTTTTTTTATGTGTTTTAAGGTACAATTTTCGATTATTTTTAAACGGATTCACTTATGGCAGCTAATAACGTCAAAAGTAATATAGAGAGCATAGCCCGTGACGCTGGCGCGGCCATTATGGACATTTACCAAAGTGACGACTTTGATGTGAAGAAGAAAGGCGACGACAGCCCGCTGACTAAAGCGGACTTAGCTGCACACAATGTGATTTGTGATGGCCTGCGTAAGCTTGATACTCAGTACCCGATTATTTCGGAAGAGTCGTCAGACATTAGCTGGGAGCAGCGTAAGCATTGGTGTCGTTATTGGTTGGTTGATCCGTTAGATGGCACGAAAGAGTTTATTAAGCGCAATGGCGAGTTCACGGTAAACATTGCCTTAATTGAAAAGGGTGTACCTATTATGGGTGTGGTTTACGCTCCGGTACTGGATGCCATGTACACTGGTGAGCGTGACCGTGGCGCCTTTTTAAACGGCAAAGCCGTTTCGGTAGCAACGAAAGAGCCGGATACTTTGCGTGTTGTGGGCTCTCGCTCTCACCCTTCGCAGGAAACCATCGACTGGCTGGATGCGTTAGGCAAGCCTTATGAAATAGTGCCTATGGGCAGTTCACTGAAAATTTGCCTGGTGGCTGAAGGTAAAGCGGATATCTACCCGCGCTTAGGCCCAACGTGTGAGTGGGATACCGGAGCAGCTCATGCGGTATTGAGTGCAGCGGGTGGGCAGGTAACAACTGTTACCGGCGACCCGCTGCTGTATAACCAAAAAGAGGATTACCTAAACCCGCATTTTATTGCGCGTTGATGTTATTCCTCGTCATTGGTTTCAAGTTCGGCCTCAGTTACCTTGATGTAACTTTGGTCGACCCAGACGCCTTCTATTTCTACAACAACGCCCACTTCAAGAGCATCGTAGAAAGTTTGTAAATCAACCTCTTCGTCGTTGAGTTCAAACTCCGTGTCCTGGCTAAAGCGCAGCTCATTGCCATTGACGAAAACACTATCGCCTTCGATTGACTCTATTTCGCCTTCAAACTCAGCTTTGCCGGTACTGTCATCGTTGTCGTCGTCATCATCGTCGCCGTCTTGGCCACCTACGGTTTCAACTTCCACTTTTGCGGCAATTAGCGTGTCGCCGTCGTATTCGCCTTCGACTTCAACGATAACAGCCGGGTTGCTTTGAACCAGTTCGATAAAGCGTTCAATGCTGATGTTGTCGTCTTCGCCTTCAAACTCAGTGTTCTCGTTAAATCCGACAGCAACGTTCGCTATGGTCATACCTTCTGCGCTGACATCAGATACACGACCTTTGACTTCACCTTCGCGGTCTTCCTGGTCGATGCGTTTTACCTTAAGTGCAATGGTAGTGCCCTGGTCGTCCTGACGTGAAATGACTTTTAGCCAGTCGTTCACGGCAATGTCATCGAAAGTAAAGCTGCGTTCGTCTAAACCGGACTCGTCTTCGTATTGCGTTTCAGGTGTTACGCTGAACGTGGTGTTGTCAATAACAAAGGTTTCGTTGTCGGCGTTGAGGTCAGTCACCTGGCCTTCGGTTTTGCTGCGGGCGTCAGTGGCCTTGAACTCAATTTCTTCGGCAATTAATTGTTCGCTTTCAAAGCGACCTTCAACTTTTACGATAACGCCATTGGCAAGTGTGTCTAAACTGCCGTCATCAAACTCGGTGTCCTCGTTAAGGGTGAACTGGTACCGGTTAACGCTAAATACGCCGCTTTCACTGTCGTAATCTTTAACGATACCCGCAATGGTGACTTCTTCGGCGTCGTTATCTATGTCGTTTTCTTCTTTGTTTTCGATACTGCTGGCTGTGAGTGTTAGAGTGTCGCCGTCGAAATCATCGCCTTCTACTTTTACGAACAGGCCGTCGGCCAGGTCGTCCGCGGTCATGTCGTCATATTCCGCCGCAGAGTAGTCGATAGTCAGCTCCGCTAAAGAAAAGGTTTGAGCATCGGTATCCAGATTGGCGATTTCGCCTTTTAACTTAATTTCAGTTTCTTCGGTTTCCAGCTCAACAAGCGTCGCGTAAAAGCTGCCTTCGTCGTTGATGTAGCCGCTGACTTCAATGAAATCACCCACCGACAAAGTCTCGATATCGGTTTCATCAAACTCGGTCAGGTCATCAAAGAGAATGGTCTGGCCCAGCACTTCAATTTGTTCTGCTTCACGGTCAATGAATGAGACCGGGCCTTGCAGGTGTTCCTCGTAGCGAATTTGCTGCGCGTCCGGGTCTTCACCATCGTCTGACGCAGAAGCAGCAACGGTAACAACCATACCCACTTTTAACTGGGCTTCATCTGCCGCAGGGGAGTTACCTACAGCAATTTCAGCATTTTCTGATCGATACCGTTGTCCATTGACATACACACTGCCAAAACCTGTGATCACACCCTCACTAACTACCGTTGTTGTAGTGGTTGCAGTGCCGTCGTCGGTATTGTTGCCTCCACCGCTTGTATTGTCGTTGGGAGAGTCGCTTGAGCTTCCGCCGCACGCCGTAAGCGCGCCCGATATTGCTAAGACTAAAAGAGACTGTTTAAAACGCATGGTTGTACCTCTTGTTGTTGTTTCTAAAACACCTAAGTGCAGTGTCGGTACCTTCAACCTTAGCGGATGGTTTTAGCCAATGCCAGAGGAATTTTTGAATATTTTGAATGCTTGTTACGTTAGGTTTTTGTTATAAAAATTCTAACCTTAGTTGTGTAGCCTGACGTTCACGTCAGGAACGATATCTCATCTAGCACAAGTGCCAAACTACAGGGTTACACCGGCGATATCATTGGCACACTTCTGTAAATGCAATGTGCGAGCTTTGATGTGTTCAATTAGCTGCGCGATATAGTCTTTTTCTTCTGCCGAAATAAGCTTTTGTTGCTCAAGCTCTTTTGACAGGTCCTGGGTGCTGATTACATGAAGGACTTTAGCCGATAATTCACGCAGTGATTGGGCCACCAGTGGGCGTTTTAAGCCACAACTCTCTGCAAAGTCTGCAAGCTGGTAGGCGTGTATATGGTCAGGCTCAAACTCATCACCTACTGCCATAGCCAGCGCTTGTTTAAACTGCGGGAACATGGCGACGTTAACTAAATCGTAGCCTGGCGTGAAGCTACAACTGTTGCGACCCCAGAAAAATGATACGTTTTTAGCGTGGCTGTCGTAGTTACTAATCATCAGGTTAAATAGCTGCCATTGCAAAAGTTGCATGGTATTTTGAGCCGGGCTAGGTGAGGCCTGGCAAAAGCTAAAAAGCCCTGTGAGGCTGGCGCCATCGCGAATATGTTTTACGTCGCGACTGTCACCAAAATTGCGTTCGTATTTATAGTCGCGTGGAAGATCCAGTGCCTGGCATCCGTCGATAACATGACGCCGCAAGACTTTTTCCGCGTTAGTGTGGTAAAGCCTGTCAAAGCGCTTGACCAGAAGGGCGGGGAATTTATCAAAGCGTTTAAATTCTGTTTCTGCGGTTGGCAAGCCCGAAAGCGTAGCCAGCTGCATGCAAATGAATTCGTTTAGCACCAAATGTGGCAAATTTGCTTTTTCAAACTTAAGAATGTGGGTTGATGATAAGGTACCGTCGCCAAAACCCATCTGACCATCAGGGCTGATATAAACATTAAGTTTGTCCTGCACACCAGCAACACTTAAGCGCGGTTTGTCGTCCCAGTGCAGCAGTCCAAAGTCTTCCTTTTGCTCAAGCCGCTCTATGAGTTCGCTGTGTGGAACTTCACGGAATATGGGCTGGGTAGGAGTTTCCTGATTAGTGAATGCAAAGGCTCCGGATACATCCTGACCCAGAGCTAAAGCCTGAGCAAAGACATTCTTTTCGCTGACGCCAAGGTTTTGTGCGAGTAGCTCCCTGGCTTTTCCTTCGGGGAGTAAGTTATCCAGGTAGTTATAGACACTAGCTGGTGTATGAGAGCCCTCTAGGGAAAGTGAAGGCGAGATAGGGAAGCCGTTTCCTTTCCAGTGTTGTTGGTACTCTATAACCGGAAGTTTGGTTACTTCACTAAGACCGATATGACCAACAACGTTTTCTCCGTAGCGGATATTAACGGAATGCAGCATTTACACCCACTCCTCGGCTGAAGTGTCTGACTCTACTGTTAATTGAATACCCAGGCCTTGTAGCACAGAAAAGGCTGCGGCCAGAGTGGTGTTGGGGTTGCCACGCTCAAGACGCGACAAGGTATTGACGCCAACGCCGCACAATGCAGCACAGTCACGAAGTTTAAGCTTCATTCCTGTACGCTTAGCTTTAATCAGCTGACCTAAGAGTTCTGGGCAGGTAATTGCAGGTACATTAGGCGCTTCCGTTGCTTTAACGCGTTTAGGCATACCACCCTCCTTTTATTCACCGACTTAAGTGATTATAGGTAGTTTTTGGTGTTTATCAATATAAATTAACTGGTATCGGGTATTAATTGGTTTTGGGTGTAACTGAACCTGTATATTACTCAGTATCGAAGATTTTTATGTTTCTACCGTTGATGCAATATCTGATTATCAAATACGCTTTCGTCAGATGATTTGATAATGATGTTTTAATACCATTTAAGCTTAATTTTTATTTATATATGGTATATATTTGATGTTAGCTTTTGAATTTGATGGAGCAAAAAGTTTATCAAACTTGCAAAAGCATGGAATTGATTTTTACGCTGCTCAATCTCTTTGGAATGACCCTGAGTTAATTGAAATTCCGGCTAAAACTCAAGATGAAGAACGTTATTTAGTTATAGCCAAGTATAAAGGAAAGCACTGGTCAGCTGTAATTACTTATCGCTTAAGAGCTATTAGGATTATTTCTGTTAGACGCTCTAGATATAGTGAGGTGAAGCTTTATGAAAGCGAGTGAATTTGACAAAAAGTTTGACTCGGATGAAGACGTCATTGATGAGCTTGAACTGGAAAAGTCGAAAAGACCCATGCGTAAACAAAAGCGAGTAAATGTCGACTTTCCTGAATGGATGCTAGACTCTTTAGATGAAGAGGCTGCTCGAATTGGTGTAACGAGACAATCTATTATTAAAGTTTGGTTAGCAGAGCGGCTTGAACAAATTCAAAGGAATGTCTAGGAGAGGTCTATGAAATTATTCGCAGCTTTTATTACAACGCTGTTTTTGGCCGGTTGCAGCAGCGCCCAGTCAGCGTCGGATGAGCCGGTGACCATGACCGACATACAGAGCTTAATTGGCACACCAACGGCGCAGAGCATTGAAAGCTGTAAAGTGCTACCAGTAGGTAAAAAGGCGTGCGGAGGCCCGGAAGGCTATGTGGTTTACAGCAGCGAAACCGTAACGGATGAAAGAGCGCTGCTGGACGCTATTCACCGCTATAACGAAAAAGCCAAAGAAGAGGCAAAAACGGGCTATTCAACCTGCGAACATATACCAGAGCCGGAACCGCAGTTGAAAGGTGGCGTTTGCTGGATACCGTAACGCAGGAGAATTAGTGAATGCGATTCACGGTATGTATTGCGGAGCAGGCCGGTATGTAACGCCATGGATGGCGTTACGTAAGCCCCCATGGATGGGTTCACGGCGTCCGGCCAGATCCGCAATACATACCCAAGCATTCATTAATTTTCCTTGCGCTCGGTAGCAAAAACGGGTAAAATCCACCCGCAACATGAATCCAGTCACGGAGTGTTGCACATGCTGCGAATTGCCCAAGAAGCCTTGACCTTTGACGACGTTTTGCTCGTTCCCGGTCATTCCGAAGTTCTCCCCCATACCGCTGATTTACGCACGCAATTAACGCGTGGAATTACCCTGAATGTCCCGCTGGTTTCGGCCGCGATGGATACCGTTACTGAATCGGCACTGGCTATTGCATTGGCGCAGGAAGGCGGCCTTGGCTTTATCCACAAAAACATGACCGCAGAGCAACAAGCCGCGCACGTTCGTAAAGTGAAAAAATACGAAAGTGGCATGGTCTCTGACCCGGTTACTGTGCAACCCACAACCACCATTGGTGAAATTAAACAACTGACTGCCGAGCATGGTTTTCAGGGGTTTCCTGTGGTTGAAGGCAATGGCGATTTAGTCGGTATTGTTACCGGCCGTGACACACGTTTTGAAGACGATGACAGCAAAGAGATCCGCCACGTAATGACGGGTAATGACCGCCTGGTCACTGTGCATGAAACTGCAGAAAGCGAAGAAATACTGCAGCTTATGCACAAACACCGCATTGAAAAGATCTTGGTTGTGGATGACGCGCACAAACTGAAGGGTATGATCACCCTGAAAGACTTTGAAAAAGCCGAAAACAAACCGAACGCTTGTAAAGACGAACTGGGTTCACTGCGTGTAGGTGCAGCAGTAGGTGTTGGCGCGGGTACGGAAGAGCGTATTCAGTTGCTGGTTGAAGCGGGCGTTGATGTACTGCTTATTGATACCTCGCACGGACATTCGCAGGGTGTACTGGATCGGGTTAAGAAAACTCGTAAAGACTACCCTGACTTACAGATTATTGCCGGTAACGTAGCAACGGCCGCAGGCGCTAAGGCGCTGGTTGAAGCAGGCGTTGACGCGGTGAAAGTGGGTATTGGCCCGGGTTCAATTTGTACCACACGTATTGTTACCGGTTGTGGTGTACCGCAAATTAGCGCCATTAGTGACGCGGTTGATGCCATTAAAGGCTCTGGCGTACCGATTATTGCCGATGGTGGTATTCGTTTCTCAGGAGACATTGCTAAAGCTCTGGCCGCCGGCGCGCACTGTGTCATGGTAGGCAGCATGCTGGCTGGTACTGAAGAGTCACCGGGTGAAGTTGAGCTTTACCAGGGGCGTTATTACAAATCATACCGTGGTATGGGCAGCCTGGGCGCAATGAATCAGCGCAATGGCTCGTCTGACCGCTACTTCCAGAAAAGCGATGAAGCTGACAAGTTGGTGCCGGAAGGTATTGAAGGACGCATAGCTTATAAAGGGCCTATTTCTGCGATTATCCATCAGCAAATGGGCGGGTTGCGTTCAGCTATGGGCTTAACCGGTTGTCCGACAATTGAAGATATGCGCACCAAGCCGCAGTTTGTGAAAGTAACCGCCGCCGGCATGGGCGAATCACACGTACACGATGTGCACATTACCAAAGAAGCACCGAATTACCGTAGCTCGTAACAGGATGACTAATGACTAGAGATATCCACGATCACCGAATATTGATTTTAGATTTCGGCTCTCAGTACACGCAGCTGATTGCCCGCCGTATTCGCGAAATTGGCGTTTACTGTGAGCTTTGGGCATGGGACGTTGATGAAGCCGATATTCGGGACTTCGCGCCTAAAGGCATTATTTTATCCGGTGGTCCGGAAAGCGTTGCAGAAGAAGGCTCACCACGTGCGCCGGAATATGTTTTTAATGCTGGCGTACCGGTATTTGGTATTTGTTACGGCATGCAAACCATGGCGCATCAGCTGGGTGGCTCTGTGCAGTGCTCGCTTGAGCGTGAATTTGGTTACGCACAAATTGAGCTGGTAGAGCAAAGCCCGCTGTTTAAAGCCATTGAAGACGCTGTGTCTGAGTCTGGCGCGCCGTTGCTGGATGTCTGGATGAGCCACGGTGACAAAGTGGAAATGATTCCGGAAGGCTTCCACACCGTAGCGAAAACCTCTTATTGCCCTTATGCCGCAATGGCTGACGAAGAACGTCAGTTTTACGGTGTTCAGTTCCACCCGGAAGTGACTCATACGCGTCAGGGCATGCGTATGCTGGAACATTTTGTCAGCGATATCTGCGGTTGTGAGAAGCAATGGACGCCGGAAAAGATCATTGATGACGCCATTGAGCGCATTCGCGAGCAAGTGGGTAGTGACAAGGTTATTTTAGGTCTGTCGGGCGGAGTCGATTCGTCGGTAACGGCCATGCTGCTGCACCGTGCTATTGGTGACCAGCTGACCTGTGTGTTTGTCGACAACGGCTTGTTGCGTTTGAATGAAGCGGAGCAGGTGATGGAAATGTTCGGCGACCACTATGGTCTGAACATTTTGCCGGTACGTGCGGAAGACCGCTTTTTAGATGCGCTGGCGGGCGAGAACGACCCGGAGAAGAAGCGTAAAATTATTGGTAATACCTTCATTGAAATTTTTGATGAAGAAGCCGGCAAGCTGACCGAAGTAGACTGGCTGGCGCAGGGCACCATTTACCCGGACGTAATTGAGTCTGCAGGCTCTAAAACCGGTAAAGCGCACGTGATTAAATCGCACCACAATGTTGGTGGCCTGCCGGAAGACATGAAGTTAGGTTTGGTTGAGCCATTGCGCGAGTTGTTTAAAGACGAGGTGCGTAAAATTGGGCTTGAGTTAGGCTTACCTTACAACATGCTTTACCGTCATCCGTTCCCGGGGCCAGGTCTTGGTGTTCGTGTTCTGGGTGAAATTAAGAAAGAATACTGTGACTTACTGCGCCGTGCCGATGCAATTTTCATTGAAGAGCTGCATAACGCGGACTGGTATAACAAAGTTAGCCAGGCTTTCGCGGTATTCCTGCCGGTACGTTCGGTTGGGGTTATGGGTGATCAGCGTAAGTACGACTGGGTTATTGCCATTCGTGCCGTAGAAACCATCGACTTTATGACTGCGCGCTGGGCACACCTGCCGTATGAGTTATTAGAGAAGGTATCGAACCGGATTATTAATGAAGTGAACGGCATTTCCCGTGTCACTTATGATATTTCGGGCAAACCACCCGCCACCATTGAGTGGGAATAAGCCGGTAAATATTGGCTGGCCGCTGAAGGAAATCTTCCGAAAGACGCCAGCAAGTACATCCCTGTAAGGCTTGGGCAGCGCCATCCATGGCGCTGCACACTTTCTCCAGATTTTCCTGCAACGGCGTAACGCCAATATCTACCTATTATTTGATGAACTTAGAAGTTGTAAGTCACACCAAGATGGACTTCGTTGTCGATGCTGTTGAAGTTTCCGCGGAAACCGGCGTCAGCAGAGAACTGTTCAGTAAAAGCGTAGCGTAAACGTGCGCCTACTGATGCGAAGCCGTCTAAGCCCCAGTCATAGCCTGCATCCACAATAGCTGTCGTTTGCTGGCTGAGTTTGGTCATAGCACCAATACCGGCATAAGCGCTGGTGTCGTCGCCGTATTCAAAGTCATAGTGGCTAACACCGCCTTTTAAGAAGGTGTTGAACTGTTTGCCAGCACCCATGTCCAGGAAGTACTTAGCGCCAGCGCGAAGTGAGTAGTCACCCATGTCGGTTAGCTGAACTTCACCCACCCAGTTAGGGGCGATGGTGGTGGAGCCTTCGACGTAGAAGTCGGAGTCGTAGAAATCGGAAAAGCCACCGCTGATGTAGTTCAGATTGTCGGCCTGAGTGGCTGCTGAAAACACAAACGAACTGCTTGCGAGTAACGCTGTTGATAGTATGAGCTTTTTCATAGTTTACCTCCTTGGATACAATAACTTCATTATGGCACCTAAGGAGGGTTTCAACAGCCCTTCAACTGTAAAGGTTCAGTAAAATAAAGGGCTGCAGAGGTGTTTGGTGTCTATTTAACAATATCTAACCAAACCAAACGGTGGTCGGAAGAGGCGCTGCGCTTATTCATTAGCTGGCTGCCGGGTTCATCATCGACAGGCCAGAACACGCCGGCGTCTTTTACAATTAAGTCGTCAGAAGGAAGTACGTAGTCAACGCGCTTACGCCAGGCGGCGGTATGGTACTGCGAGTTGCCGTTATTGGGAGAGTGCTGCTGTCCGCCCTGGCTTTGTGGCTTTACGTCATTAACCCGGGGGTGGTCCAGTAGCTGCTCAATGGCACCGTCGACGCCACCGGAATCGGCTTCAGCGTTCATGTCCCCCAGAATAACAAAGCTTTCATTCTCGCTAAGTCCGCCACGCACGCCATTATCGTCGTAAAGGTAGTTGTCACTGCCAGGCGTGAGGTAATCGGCAAATAAGCGGATTTCATCGAAGTTACGCATACCATTGCTGTTTTCCGGGCCGTCGAAAGCCGGTGGTACAGGGTGCGCCGCTAACAGATGAATAACCCGGTCGCCCACTTTTACCGGGACATCCCAGTGTGATTTAGAGCTTAACGGGTACTGCGCCATGATTTCATCGGAGTACCACTGCTCCTTGGTCGGCTGTTCCTGTTCATTCATAACGTAAGGAATGTGACGTCCGGGCATGTCTTTCCACAAAAAGTGCTGAAAGGTGCGGGCTTTATCGGCGAGTAACGGATACTTCGACAGTATGACCATGCCGTATTGGCCGGGATACCAGCCAAAGCCCCAGGCATCTATGCCAGTGCCCTCTGCTTTACCGTCACGGTTTAAATCAAACGGTGAGGGCACGCCGGTGTTAACGGGGGCGGTATAAGCGTAGGGGTACTCAATGGCTTTCTGGCCATTTTGTGAAACCGCTAAATAGTCTTTCTGAAAAACATTAACGCCAACTTCAGGATCAAGGTAATCAAACTCGTTCAGCAGCACAATGTCAGGACGTACGCGCTGAAGAATTTCAGCAATACCCCGTATTTGCTTGTGACCTTGCTGCAGTATTTCCGGTACTGGCGAGCTGTCTAATGTCGGTAGTTCATTTTCACTTAAGTAATTAGATGCATCCATACTGACATTAAAGGTCGCAACCCTTATTGTTTCAGGTTCATTTTTATCGGAACCTGCTGTGGCATAAAAAGAGGTAGGAATCATAAAGACAACGAATGTTAAAAATACAAAAAACCGCATAAAGCCCATGGAATAACCGTTAGAGAGCAGCCTAAGACAATTGAAGAGAATAAAGGTTCCCGAATGACTAGGCAAGGGCAAAGATTTTGATTAAAATATGTCACATATCTGACACACAAATGTCTTAGAAGCGTAATGAATTCAGCCGCATCCCATACAGCTCCGACCTCTTGCCGTACTTCTGACTCTTATCAGGTCATGAGCTTTCCGGTAATGAACCAGCTATTGTGCCGCGGCTCGTCATCGAATAATCAGCGAACGACCCATTTTTCTCTCCCGTCTTCGCAAAAAAGTTCCTTCGCTTCTTCTGTTTTTTTTCAAACCTTTCACGAAATTGTCACAAATGAGCCTTACCCTCATTCGTGCTTAAAAACCCAAAACCAAAACCGGGAAGAACAAAACTATGTTTAACTCCACTTTCAAGCGTACAGCTGTCGCAGCTGCTATCGCTTTTGGCCTTAGCGGTGTAGCTATTGCACAAGATACATCGTCAGTTGTCCGTGGTAACGTTGTTACTGCATCTGGCGACGTTGCGGCAAACGCACGTGTTGAAATTATTCACATTCCAACAGGAACTCGTTCCGTTGCGACAACCAACGAGTCTGGAGCTTTCGCAAACTCTGGTCTGCGAGTCGGTGGCCCTTACCTTATCGTTATTGAAGGTGAAAATGGCCGCAAAGTATACGAAGACGTATACTTAACGCTGGGCGAATCTTACCGTATTAATGCTGAGCTTGAATCAACCGACATGGAGCGTATTCAAGTTTCCGGTGCGGCGATTTTAGGTGGTGAAAACCGCGGTAGCAGCAGTTTCTTCGGCGAAGATGACATTGCAAATACGCCTACCTTTAACCGTGACTTAAAAGAAGTAGCACGTTTAAACCCATACGTTAACTTGTTGTCAGGTAGCGAAGCACCAATGAGTATTGGTGGTTCTAACCCGCGTTTCAACTCTATCTCAATTGATGGTGTTGGTGTAAACGATGACTTTGGTCTGAACGGTAATGGTTACCCAACCCAGCGCTCACCTATTTCAATTGATGCGGTAGAGCAGGTTGCTGTTGATATGGCACCGTTTGACGCTTCTCAGGGCGGCTTCTCTGGTGGCCGTATTAATGCGGTGACTAAATCAGGTTCTAATGAATTTGAAGGCTCGCTTACATACGAGCGCATGAGCGACGCATGGGCAGGTGACCCGGAAAACCCTGAAAGTGGTCAGGAAGTTCCATTGGATTACGAACGTGATACGTACAGTATTGCGGTTGGCGGTCCAATCATTAAAGACAAGCTTTTCTTCTTCGTTAACTACGAAAATGCACAAGAACCGGCACAAATTGAGTACGGTCCTGCAGGCGCTGGTGCACCGAACGACAGCAACGTGACTCAGGAAGAGTACAACCGTGTTCGCGAAATTGCACAAACTCAGTACGGCTTCGATATTGGTAACTGGGACACTGTCCGTGATACCGAAAATGACAACTTGTTGGTTAAGCTGGACTGGAACGTCAACTACGATCACCGTGTTGCGTTAACTTATAACCGCACTGAAGGTAACAACCTGCGCGGCGTTAGCAGTAGCCAGAACTCTTTAAACCTGGACACTAACTGGTATGACTACCAGCAAAACATGGATCTGTTCCGTTTGTCCTGGTTTGCTGACTGGAGTGGTGACCTTTCAAGTGAAATTTATGCCAGCCACAAAGCGGTTGAAGCAATTTCTGGTTTGGTAACCAAAGACTTTGGTGACGTGAGCGTCCGTACTGAAAATGGCACTCTTAACTTTGGCCCTGACTCAAACCGTCATGCTAACCAGCTAGAAAACGATAACTTCAAAATTGGCGCGAAATTCGATTACCTGGTCGGCGACCACGAAATTGAGTTCGGTGGTGAGTATGACAGCGTTGACGTATATAACGTGTTTGTACGTAACTCTTTAGGTTCCTGGTCTTACGAGTCAATTGATGACTTCGAAGCCGGCACTGCCGATGAGTTCTTCTACGAGAACGCTTACACGAATAACGCGACTGACGCAGCCGCTAACTTTAAGTTAGGCATGCTGAACTTGTACGTACAGGACAACTGGTACCTGAACGATACAATGGAATTAGGTCTGGGTGTTCGTTACGAAACTTACATGGTTGATGACAAGCCAACGTTGAACGAGAACTTTGTTGATCGTTACGGTTACAGCAACCAGGAAAACTTAGACGGTAAAGGCATTTTCTTACCGCGCGTTGACTTCAAATGGTTCGCTACTGACGACATGGTCGTTCGTGCCGGATTCGGTCGCTTCTCTGGTGGTCGTCCAAATGTTTGGATCTCAAACTCGTTCTCTAACGACGGCTATACTCTGGTACAGTTTGACCGTGACCAGGTATCAGAAGATCAGTATCTGGAAAACCAAAACCCTGCACAAATTCCGCAAGCGGTATTGGACAGCATGGAAGCCGGTGACGGTGACACTAACAGCATCGATCCTAACTACGACATTCCGTCTGACTGGATTGCTCGTGTAGGTGTTGACTACCGTTTCGACATTCCTAGTGTTGGCGATAACTTCCAGGCAACGGCTGAAGTTACTCGTAAGTGGATGACAGACAACAGCCAGTGGATTGATATCTCACGCTGTGTTGCTGATGAAACTGCAGCAGGCATCAACATTTATGAGCCGTGTGACCCAACTGCACCAAGTGGTCACTATGACCTGCAGCTGACTAACGAAGACAAAACCGGTAAAGCATGGTTGTTAACAACTTCATTGTCTAAAGCTTGGGATAGCGGCTTTAACGCATACGCTGCTTACACCTTCCAGGACATCGAAGAAGGTAACCCGGGTACGTCTTCTACTGCGACTTCAAACTACCAGTACAACATTGTTCGTGACCGTAACCAGGCATTGCTTGGTACTGCTGACTATCAGGTTGAGCACAGCCTGAAAATTGCATTAGGTTACAGCACTGAGTTTGTTAGCGGTTACGCGTCTAAGTTTAACTTATTCTTCAACCGTCGCTCGGGTACTGCGTTCAGTTACACCATGGGTATGTATAACGATGGTGACTTCGGTGACCAGCCTTACTTCCAGGGTGGTGGTTCTTACCTGCCATACATCCCGACTGGCGCGGATGACCCAGCATTCAGCCCTGAAAGCCCGTTGTCGTACGAAGAAGCCATGGCTTACTTCCGTGACGCTGGTTTAGAGCAGTACGCAGGTGGCTTTGCACCGAAAGGTACAGGTCGTTCACCTTGGGTTACCAACCTGGACTTCCAGTTCCAGCAAGAAGTACCTGGCTTCGCAGAAGACCATAAAGGTATTTTCTACATTACCGTTAATAACCTGTTGAACCTTATCGACAGTTCAAAAGGTGAAGTATTGCGTCAGCAGTACACTAACCAGTCGGTTGTAGACTTTGCCGGTCTTGATGACCAGGGGCGTTACATGTATGCCGAGTCATTCTTTGGTTATAACGACTGGAGTATTTTCGAAGCTGAAGAGTCTACCTGGCGCCTGAAGCTGGGTGTTAAATACACCTTCTAATTTCGCTTTGAGTGAAACAGCTAAAGAATAATGAAAGCCGCACCTTAAGTGCGGCTTTTTTTTGAGCAAAGTTCACAGAGTTGTCACAAATAAGCTATACCCTTATTTGTAGTAAAACCAAAACAAAACCGGGAAGAACAAAACTATGTTTAACACGACTTTTAAGCGCACTGCTGTAGCTGCCGCCATAGCAATGGGGTTAGCAGGTTCAGCCGTGGCGCAGGAAACCTCTTCAAGCTTGCGCGGTGTTGTTACCACTGAGTCAGGGCAGGTGGTTTCAAATGCAACCATCCAGTTACGTGATGAGCGTACTGGCAGTGTCAAAACCTTACGCTCTAACGAGCAGGGGACATTCTCTTCACGTGGTTTGCCGGTTGGCGGGCCATACACTTTGGTGGTTGAAGGTCCTGAAGGGCGCACCCAGGTTGTCGAAGATGTTTATCTAACTTTAGGCGACTCACAAAATGTGAACGTGATGCTGGAGCGCCAGGCGGACATGGAGCGTTTAAGTGTAACCGGCTCTATGACCAGTAACGCTTTGTATGGCAGTAACAGTCCGGCTGCGAACTTCAATTTAGAAGACTTGGAAAATGCACCGGCTGCAAACCGTGACTTAAAAGATGTGGTGCGCATTGACCCGCGTATTTACATTAACGAAACCAATGCCGGCGACATTCAGTGCGGTGGTGCTAACCCACGCTTTAACAGCCTGACCGTTGACGGCGTTCGCATGAACGACAACTTTGGTCTGAACAGCAGTGGCTACCCGACAGAACGCATGCCGTTTTCTTACGACTCGATTGAGCAGGTAGCGGTTGAATTTGCCCCATTTGATGTTCAGTACGGCGGCTTTACCGCCTGTAACATTAATGCCGTTACCAAAACCGGCGACAACGAAATGTTCGGTGGTGTGTTCTATGATTACACCAACGACTCTTTGCAGGGCGACGAGTTAGAAGGCGACACCATTAATATTGGTGACTTTAGCGAGAAACGTTATGGCTTTAATGTTGGTGGTGCCTTCATTGAAGATAAACTGTTCTTCTTTACTTCTTATGAGAAGCTGGAAGGCTCTGACACTTTTGATCGCGGTCCGGAAGGTTCTGGTGCAGCGACCGAAGTTGCCGGTGTGACTCAGGCCGACGTTGAGCGTATTGCCGATATTGCACAGAATATTTATGGCTATAACCCGGGCGGGTTCCCGTCGAGCTTACCGGTAGAAGACGAAAAATTCCTGGCCAAGTTGGACTGGTACATTAGCGATGCTCACCGTGCGTCATTAACCTACAACTACAACGATGGCTACTCTATTGCAGAGTCAGACGGCGACTCCGACGAGCTGGAGTTCTCTAACCACTTCTACGAGCGTGGCTCTAAGTTCACCTCTTATGTGGGTGAATTATACTCGGACTGGAATGATAACTTCTCGACAGAAGCTCGCGTGGGTTATTCGGAGCTGGATGCCCGTGTAAGTCCTTTGGGTGGTACCGACTTTGGTGAAGTTCAGATTGGTGTTAACGACGCGACTGTGTATTTAGGCGCGGATGACTCTCGTCACGCTAACAAACTGAAATACGACACCACTTTCTTTAAATTGAAAGGTACTTATCTGCTGGGTGACCACGTTATTTCTGCCGGTATTGAGCGGGAAGAATACGACGTGTTTAACCTCTTTGTGCAGGAAGCTGAGGGCGAGTATCGCTTCGGTTCTATCGATGACTTTGAAGCCGGCACACCGTACGCGGCTATCTATGAAAGTGCCGCGGGTACCAACAACCCTCAGGACGCTGCTGCTGAATTTGCTTACGCGGTTAACACGGCATACGTTCAGGACGAATATTACTACGCGTCAATGGATATTACTTTCACCTACGGTTTGCGTTATGACTGGTATACCAGCGATGACTACCCGGTGAACAACCCGTTAACTCAGGAACTTTATGGGTTCTCTAATCAGCAGAACATGGACGGGCAGGACTTACTGCAACCACGCTTTGGCTTCAACTGGTTTGTTAACCCTGAATTAGAAGTTCGTGGTGGTGTTGGCCTGTACTCCGGTGGTAATCCCAATGTGTGGATCTCTAACAACTACTCGAATAATGGCGTGACGCAGTACCAGGCCTTCCGTGATTTCTCCGGGGAGTCATTATTTGGTGTACCGCATACTGGCGACGGCAACCCAATTTTTGACATTCCTCAGGAAATGTACGACGAAGTGGCTAACGCCAGCGGTCAGGGCCCGATTAACACAATGGATCCTAACTTCGAACTACCGAAAGAGTGGAAGTACGCATTAGGCGCAACTTACACCTTGCCGGATGACTACATTTTGATGGCGGACTTCTTATACACCGATAAGAAAGATGCGGCGATTATTTATAATCTGGGCTTGGAACAGGTTGATACGGCGCCGGATGGACGTCCAATTTTTGATGAGATGTCTACTGACGGACGTGACCAGGGCGATGACTTTCTGTTGACGAATGTTGACGGCGATTCTGGTTCACAAACCACGGTTTCACTGGCGTTAAGTAAGTCGCATGACTTTGGTCTGGATTGGACTTTCGGTTACGCCTATAACAAGGCGGAAGACGTTAACCCGATGACCAGTTCGGTGTCGTTCTCTAACTACACCAACCTGGCAACGGCTAACGCTCAGAACCCGGGGGTTGCGACTTCTAACTACGAGATCCCACATCGCTTTACTTTTAAAGCGAACTACACCAAAGAGTTCTTCGATGGTTACAACACAGTAGTGACCTTATTCGGTACACGCAACAAAGGTCGTCCTTTCTCCTACACCATGACCGACGGTGCTTTTGGTGATATCGCCTACCAGGGCCGTAGTTTGCTGTACGTACCAACGGGTTTGGACGATCCTAACTTTGCGATTGGTACTGACGGCGACGGTAGCCCGTTTGAAACCGGAGCATTCTTCGACTTTCTGGAAGAGTCGGGTTTGAGCAAGTACGCGGGTGGTATTGCGCCGCGTAACGAGTTCAACAGCAAATGGTGGACCAAAGTTGATTTGCGCATTGAGCAGGAGCTTCCGGGCTTTATGGACGACCATAAGGCGTCTGCGTTCTTCGTCATTGAAAACTTAGGTAATATGCTGAACGACGACTGGGGCGTGCTTTACGAAGCGAGCTTCCCACGTGCGGTCACTGTAGCTGACGTTGAAATTAACGATGCGGGTCAGTATCAGTACAACTCGTTCCGGAACATCAGCAATGTTCAGTCTCGCGCCGGTGCGCCTTCGCTCTGGTCTGTACGTTTAGGCGTAGAATACAAGTTCTGATTGTTTCACGCCGAATGAATAAACCGCCGCTGGTATTGCCCGCGGCGGTTTATTATTTTAATCTCCCTTTATCAAACACTAATTAGCTGACCCAATGGAACTGAGCTGGACCAGTCTTTTACCTTCCTTGCTGGCAATTGTATTTGCCATTGTTACCCGAAAAGTTCTGCTGGCGCTTATTGGCGGTATTATTCTGGCCAATATTCTGTTGTTCTGGCCGGCTCCGGAAAATATCGCCTACGGTACGCTGAGCAGCACCTGGGATACCCTTGTTGACCCCAGTAATATGCTGGTGTGGTTTTTTACGCTGGGCATTGGTGCTTTATTCGGGGTTCTGGAAAACGGCGGCACCTTTAAACAGTTTGTATTAAAGCTAGAGCGTAAACAGTGGATTGAAAGCAAACGCCGGGCTCGCTTAATGACCTGGGTTCTGGGCGTTATTGTGTTTATTGAATCTAACGTCACCATTATGATTTCGGGCACAACTTCACGACCTATTTATGACCGCCTGGGCATAGCGCGTGAAAAGCTGGCGTATATTGTGGATTCAACCTGTGCGGCCATTTGTATTCTTATTCCTTTGAATGCCTGGGGGGCGTTTAATTTAACGCTAATTTCAAACCAGGGTGTTGAACAACCGCTACTGGTGTTCATTCAGTCTATAGCCTTTAACTTTTATGCCATTTTTGCGGTATTGCTGGCGTTGTTTGTGGCTTTGTTCGATTGGAACATTGGCCCAATGAAAGCGTTTGAAAAAAATGCGGTGCCTGATCAGGTGTCCCAAAACACCTGGGGCGATGGGCCCGATGAAGAGGCCAGCTTTGGTAAAGGCACTGCGGTGGTAATGACCAGCCTGATATCTTTAGTGGTGATGGTACCTGTCATGCTGCTGATAACCGGAAACGGTGTATTGGTGGACGGTAACGGCACCTTAAGTGTGTTCATTGCGATATATGTGGCATTGGGCCTTGCGGTGGCGGGTACCTTAATGACGCAACCGGTAAGCCTGATAGACGTTGGCCGCTACCTGTTAAAAGGGGCGTGGAATATTCTGCCGTTGGCGGTTATTTTGTGGCTGTCGATTGCGCTGGGTGGTTTAACCCGTGACTTAGGTACCGGCGAGTTTCTGGCTGCTGCGTTAGACGGTTCCGTGCAATTGTGGATGCTGCTGCCGCTCATTTTTGTCTTGTCCGCTATTACCGGGTTTTCTATTGGCTCCAGCTGGGGCACCTTTGCCATCATGCTGCCACTGGCTATTCCGCTGGCTATGACACTGGGCTTACCGGCTGCACCTTTTATTGCGGCGGCAATTTCCGGCGGAATTTTTGGTGACCATGCGTCGCCCATTTCAGATACCACCATTATTGCGTCCATGGCGTCGGGCGTTGAGCATATTGACCATGTTCGTACGCAGTTGCCTTATGCGTTGCTGGCCGGGTTAGGCGCAACCGTGGCTTATGCAATAACGGGTATGCTTATTTAGCGTTAACTTTGGCAGACTTGCGGCGGGCGCGGAAAAAGCGTCGTAAAATATCGCCGCATTCTTCTGCCAGTACGCCGCTTTGAACCTCAACTTTGTGGTTCATCGATGCGTGATTAATGACATCAATGGCGGTGCCGGTAGCGCCGGTACGAGGGTCAGTGGCGCCAAAGACTAAACGCTTAACACGGGCATGGGTTATCAGACCGGCACACATGGCGCAAGGCTCTAAAGTGACGTACAGCGTAGAGTTGACCAACCGATAGTTATCGATAGCCTGACCTGCTGCGCGAATAGCCTGAGCTTCGGCATGGGCAGAAGGGTCGGACAAAGAAATTACCTGATTGTAACCTTCGCCAACAATTTTTCCGTCCATGACCAACACCGCGCCAACGGGCACTTCGTCGGCTTTTTGCGCTTGTTCAGCAAGCTCTAATGCTCGCTGCATGTAGATTTCATCGGTTGTCATGGCGGCGATTTTAGCGCAGGATATTACCCAGTACCAGAACAACAATCCGCACTTATGCAGGAGAGAATAATGAAAAAGCTCGTTATTAGCTTAATGCTGGCCAGCAGCTTTGGTTTTAGCGCACAAGCGGCGGCGCAACAGTCGCCGGTAAAAGTCAGCAGTGATTTAGAAGCTCAGGTTATTGAATGGCGCCGGCATATTCATGCTAACCCTGAACTGAGTAACCGTGAGTTCGAAACCGCAAAAATGGTGGCTGAGCATTTACGCTCTCTGGGCATGGAAGTGGAAACGGGTGTGGCGCATACCGGTGTTGTGGGCCTGCTTAAAGGCGGTAAACCCGGCCCTACCATTGCGCTGCGCGCCGATATGGATGCACTGCCGGTCACTGAACAAACCGACGTGCCGTTTAAGTCGACGGTAAAGTCTGAGTATCGCGGTAACGAAGTGGGTGTTATGCACGCCTGCGGACACGATACCCACGTAGCTATGTTAATGGGCGCTGCCGAAAAGCTGACTGAAATGAAAGACGAGTTAGCCGGTAATGTGATGTTTATTTTCCAGCCGGCAGAAGAAGGTGCGCCTGAAGGTGAAGAGGGCGGCGCTGAACTGATGCTGGAAGAAGGTTTGTTTGCGGACAACAAGCCGGAAAAAGTTTTTGGTATTCATGTTTGGGCTGGCTTCCCGACAGGGCACGTGGGTTACCGAAAAGGTCCGTTGATGGCTTCTTCTGACCAGTTTGAAATTAAAGTCAAAGGTAAGCAGACACATGGTTCAACCCCTTGGGGCGGTGTGGATCCTATTGTGACTTCAGCGCAAATTATTAATAACGCACAAACCATTATTAGTCGTCAGACCAATATTACTAAGGCACCGGCGGTATTGTCCTTTGGTATTGTTGAAGGTGGTGTGCGTAATAACATCATTCCCGATGAAGTCACCTTAATTGGTACTATCCGCAACTTTGACATGGATATTCGTTCGGATATTCACGATAAACTGAAGCTGACTGCAGAAAAAACCGCAGAAGCGAATGGTGCTGAAGCCCATGTGCACGTTGACCTGGGTTACCCGGTAACCAGCAACGACGCAGACTTAGTTGAGCAGATGCTGCCAGTGACTAAAGCGGTTGCCGGTGCCGATAAAGTGCAGGAAGTGCCGTTAGTAACCGGCGCGGAAGACTTCTCTTATTACGCACTGGAAGTACCGGGCATGTTTGTATTCTTAGGTGTTACGCCTCCGGAGCGTGATATGGCCAACGAGCCCAGTAACCATTCGCCGCACTTCTATGCCGACGAAGACGCGCTGAAAACCGGTACTGAGCTTTATGTGAATTGGGCGCTGGAATCACTCTAATATGCCGAAGTCTGCAGTATCGCTGTTCGCTTTTTTACTGCTTGCCGTTAGCTTAATAACGGCCTGCAGTCCTCAAACCCGCCCCGATGCCATGGCCGTTGTTAAAGAACGTCAGGTATTACGGGTGGGAACCTTAATGAACCCCACCAGCTACTATTTTGACCATGACCGTGAGCAAGGTTTTGAATACGACTTAGCAAAACGATTTGCTGATCGCTTAGGTGTTGAGCTGGAAATGGTGCCGCGGTTTGATGTGAATGATCTCTTCACTATGCTGCGCCGGGGGGAAATTGATATTGTCGCGGCCGGAATTGACCGAACCTCAACACGGGCGCGTCTGTTTCGTTTTGGCCCTCCGTACGATGTGATTAGCCAGAAAGTGGTGTTTAAGCAGGGCTCGCGGCAGCGTCCACGGGACTTGCAGCAAATTACCGATGGCGAAATTGTGGTGGTGGAAGGCAGTTCGCACCACGAGTTTTTGAAAAGTTTAGGCGACAGCATTCCTACCCTGAACTGGCGCGCAACTCGTGACCATGATGCGGTAGAGTTGCTGCAAATGGTGATTAATGAAGAGATTGACTACACCATAACCGACAGTACGGCGCTGGATATTCAGCGGCGTTTCCATCCGGATTTAAGCGTGGCCTTTACCGTAAAGCATGATCAGGACATTGCCTGGGCTCTGCCGCAGGGCGAAGATGATTCGTTGTTTTCAGCCGTGGTGGAATATTTTGGTGAAATTCGTGCAAGCGGTCGGTTGGCTCATATTAAAGAGCAGCACTTTGGCCACGTAAAACAATTTAATTATGTGACCACCAGCTTATTTATTGAGGCGGTCGATAAAATATTACCGATTTACCAGGAAACCTTTAAAGAACATTCCGGTTCGCTTGACTGGCGACTGCTGGCGGCAATTTCTTATCAGGAGTCATTGTGGAACCCGCGTGCCGTATCGCCCACCGGCGTTAGGGGCATGATGATGCTAACCCTGCCTACAGCCAAGGCTATGGGGGTTAAAAGCCGATTGAACGCAGAACAGAGTATTCGCGGTGGTGCCCGTTATTTGGAGCGCATGCTGAACCGGGTTCCGGCAAGAATTCCGCAACCGGACAGGACATGGTTCGCATTAGCTGCCTATAATATAGGCTTCGGGCATTTAGAAGATGCACGGATAATAACGGAGCGTCAGGGCGGCAATCCGGACCGTTGGGTTGATGTGAAGAAGCGTTTACCCCTGCTTCGGCAAAAACAATTTTACCGTCATACCCGCTACGGCTTTGCGCGCGGAGATGAACCGGTAACTTATGTTGGAAACATTCGTCGTTTTTACGACACACTAAAATATCTTGATGAGCAAGGACGGCTTTAGCCTGATGCCCGGTGATGTAGCCTGACATTCATGTCAGGTGAGATCCTCGCGTCAGGAAAGCAGTAAACGTATAGGAACGAAAATAAATGAACAAGAAGACAATAGCTGCGGCAGTAATGGCGCTCACGCCGATGTTTGCCGCCGCTCAAAGTTTGGGTGACAGTATTGAACTGTCTGTAGAGAACCAGATTATAGAAGCGACGCTTGCCGAGCGTTTGTCGTCCGCTAACAGTTATCGGCTGACCTTTGAGAACGCGTCGGGTGACACTCAGCATTTAGGCTTTTTACATCAACGTGGTGACAATCAGCTTATCTCAATTACTCATCCGCAACTTGGCTCTGTCATTATTCGCCGAGTGGATGGTAAAACCGTTACAGAGAACACGAATCTGCCGCCGGCTGAGCCTAAGCGCCGGTTCACCGAGCATCAGAAGGCATTAAGTCTTGATGCCAGAGCTTTACCTGTACCTTCAAAATCGAACTCTGTAGCGCTTTCACCTGAAAAGCCAGAAGAAGTACAAGAATTTGATGACTCACTCGACGTGTTGTTTGTGTATGACGACCGTTTAGTCAGTTATGCCGAAGAGAACGATTACGATTTGGAACTGGCTATTCAAGGTGCAGTAGACACCAGCAATAGTATATTTCAACGCTCTGGTGTCCCGGTAACCATGACTGTTGCCGGAATGGAGCCGTTTCGCCCCGAAAGCACTACCGACTTCCCTAATGAAAACCCGGATCCCTTATTGGATGAGCTTATCGACGACCAAAGAATGGTTCGTTTAATAGACCGATATCAAGCCGATGTGGTGCATTTTATCGGGGCTGATAACCCGGACGTATGCGGAATTGCATTTAGAGCTTCTGACTTTAGTACCAGTAACAACCGGGTGAGCTTTGTCAGCGGTGGTGCCAATGCCGGTTATACGGCATTAAGTTGTATGGGAACAGGGACGGTTGCGCACGAAGTGGGTCATAACTTCGGCCTGCGTCACGATCGTTACACATTGGCTGATAACGCCAGCGGTGGCGAAGGTGACCAGGAAGACTTTCATATTCCTTATGGTTTTATCGACGGGCAGGGACGTTTTTATACGACCATGTCTTATGGTTCTGTGTGTCGTAGCGAATTCAGTGAAGGCGAGTGTGTCAGTGAAGCTGCCTACTCAAGCCCGGACTTAGTTGATGGAAACTATGGTGTGCCACTGGGTAAAGCGGCTTCTGAAATTGATGCAGCCGATGCCAGCCTGGCGGCTCAGCGCAGCAGTATTATTTGGGCAAATAACAGTTCACGCACCAATATTGACAGTATGCAGGTTGAGCGTATTGGGAATGATTCTCTGACGTTCAGTTGGCCGCGCGTTGAGAACTCTGATAAGTATGTTATTGGCGCCGGAGCTTGTGAAGGGTATACCGGTATATCACAACAAGCGTTGTTAGATGACGCAGGTGTTTCCGATAATACCGTTAGCTACGCGGCGAGCTCTCTTCCTGACAGCATTTGTGTTATTGCCGTTGAAGAAGTTAACGCTAATGCGGCACGTTGGCGCTTTGTGAGTAACGCGAGTTTTAGCGGGGACTATACGGACGCCTCGGCTGATTACTTATTAGTTGATGAAAATGTATTAAGCCTTGCAGAGGCAGGTGATGAAGCTGTTATAGCTGTTAATTTGTCCGATCCAGAAACCGCAAATGAATCAATTCAGCTGGCTCTGCCCGTAACAGCCAGCGGCACAGACGTTAGTCAACAAATTGGTATCGACAATGCGGCTGAGTGGTTCAGTTGGGAAGTGATTGGTGATAGTAGCGTCAGAATTATGACCATAACGTTAAAACAGTCGCTTGCTGATATTAGCGCAGGATTAGACAAAAACAATGTGCATAATCCGTATCATCTTCCTTTGAAAGTGGTGAATACCGATGCACCTGATTTCTCTGTTTCTACTGGGGTTTGGATAGATCCATCCAGCACGCTTGGCGGATCTGCACAGGTATTTGTTAGTCAGGGAGAAAGCATTGGCGAACTGTTAGCCGTGAATTCTGCGGTGAGTGTTTATAATGTCCCTAACGACGTTGTTATCAGCGTGGAAGAACCGGAAGGCTTCATTTCAAACTTTAGCGCTACGGAAGTTGACCCTGAAGTTGAAGGTGAGCGTCGAATTCAGCTGTCGGGCGATACACCGATGGTCGATGAAGCGTTATCTGTACCACTGCGTGTTGACTTTAGTGACGGCAGCGAAAGTGTAACGGTCTCACTAACTGTTGAGCCAAGAGCAATAGCTCCAGGTATTAGCGGTTTCCGTGCCAGCAATACTGTAGAGGGTCAGACAGTGACGTTAACCGCTACTGTAACTGACGAGGATGATAACCTGGACGCATCCAGCATTGAGATTGTCCGGGTAAATAGTGATGGCAGCGAAACCGAAGTTTCTAATGTCAGCCTATCCGGCGATACGGTTACGGCGTCTGTTGGAAGCTTGTCTGCCGGTCAATACCAGTATCGACTGAGTGCAAGCGACACCGAAGGTAACAGCGAGAGTGACAGTGTTAACTTCACGGTAAGTGCAGCGCCGTCAGAAAGCAGTAGCGGCGGACACGCCGGCTGGTTGGTTTTATTGGGGCTTATCGCTCTGGGGCTACGCAAACGCGTAGCCTGATACTACTGGAATTGCAGCTCTTTGTAACTGAAGTTAGCTTTCACTTCTTTTTGCATCCATTCCAGCATAACAAAGCAGCGTGATTCACCATCCAGCTTGACAATTTTGGCAAGGAACCCACGGAAGGGACCTTGCTGAATTTCGACGGTGTCGCCCACTTGGGGGGCTTGTTCGTCGGTTAGTTGATCCACGCCCCGCATTTGGTCTATCCAGCTTTGAGGGACTTTTGGAATGTTATCGCCAAAACGTAATACTCCGGCGACACCATAGGTACTGCGAAGTTTGTAAAATTGCTCGATAATGTCATCGGGTTTCACAAAGACATAGCCCGGAAACATACGCTCAACCACCGATGTACGCACACCTCTGCGTACTTTTTTCACTGTTAACTCCGGCGCAAACACCTCAAACCCCTGGTTTTCTAAGTTTAAAATGGCGCGCTCTTCCTGCTTTGGCTTGGTTCTTACTATGTACCAAACGTCGGATTGGAGTTCATTCATAACAGGTCCTTTTACTGATAGGCGGCTGATCTTTCCACATTCAGTTGAGTTACGCAAATTAAGCCGATAAGCCAATTGACAGAGCCAGTCTTATCAGGCACTTTAACGTAAAAATAACAACATGGAGAAACAAATGGAATTTCGTCACGGTGGTTTTTGGTTACGTTTTGTTGCCGCAATTATAGATGCGATTATTACCCAGGTTGGGTTGATGCTTATTGGTGCCATTGTTGGCATTTTTATTGGTATTTTTATGGGCGCGGCTGGCTCCTCAATGCAGAGTATTGAAATGGCGGCCGGCGGTGTTGGTTATGCGATTGGCCTTATCGGGCAGTGGTTGTACTTTACCATTTTTGAAATTTCAGGCTGGCAGGCAACGCCGGGTAAGAAAGTGCTGGGTCTGAAAGTAACGAATATGGAAGGTCAGCAAATTGGTTTTGGTCAGGCAAACATTCGTTACTGGTCTAAGATTATTTCTGCGCTGATTCTGTTAATTGGTTTTATCATGATTGCCTTTACCGAGAAGAAACAGGGCTTACACGATATTTTTGCTAAAACCTTAGTGATTAAAGATAAGCCTGCATAAAATCATTGCATAAAACTGAGGCGGCAAGGTAAGCTGAACAGGTCTTTCAACGCAATAAAGGCCAAAGTCTATGCGAGCCAACCGCCTCAGACGTGAAAATAATTCCCGCCGCCGCGCTGTTATCCGTAAGCGCAGACAACGTATCATCGATAGACGCGAAAAGTGGTTTCGCATAGTGAATCGCGAAGGTACAGCCAAAGTCGAGTAGCCCGGCGTTTACGTCAGGTTCGATATTCCACCTGACATAAATGTCAGGCTACTGTATAATCTGCCAGCAAAAATCGCCCAGCTTTGGAGACCTTGCTTGTGGAAATCTACCGCGGTGCACCTGCCTTATCAGCCTTCAAAACAACGAAGCAACTTGAACAACTGAAACAGGCAGGAATTCCTGTCAAAGAGCTTTATGCCGAGTATCAGCACTTTGTTGATTTGCACCATGAACTGAGCGACGAACACCGTTCCGTATTGGTTCAGTTACTGAAGTACGGCCCTGAAATGCCGGCACACGAGCCTCAAGGTGCTCTGGTATTGGTTACTCCCCGCATTGGTACTATTTCTCCCTGGGCTTCAAAGGCCACTGACATTGCCCACAACTGTGGCTTGAAAAGTATTCATCGTGTTGAGCGTGGTGTGGCTTTCTATCTACAGGGTGACTTGTCGGCTGAAGAGCTGAAGCAAGCGGCGTTACTGTTGCATGATCGTATGACCGAAAGCGTGTTGTACGACATGAATGACGCGCAGCAGCTATTCCGCTCGCAGGAACCGCAGCCATTGTCTTCGGTGGATATTCTGGCAGGCGGCCGTGAAGCTCTGGCACAGGCCAATATCAGTCTGGGTCTGGCACTGGCCGATGACGAAATTGATTATCTGGTAGAAAATTTCCGCAAACTGGATCGCAACCCGAACGACATTGAGCTTTATATGTTTGCCCAGGCAAACTCTGAGCACTGTCGCCACAAGATTTTTAACGCCGACTGGACCATAGACGGCGCGGAACAGCCTAAGTCGCTGTTCAAAATGATTAAAAACACCTTTGAAACCACACCGGACTACGTGTTGTCGGCCTACAAAGACAACGCTGCTGTTATGGAAGGCCATGAAGCCGGGCGTTTCTACCCGCAGCCGGACAGCATGAGTTATGGTTACAGCCACGAGCCGGTGCATATTTTGATGAAGGTGGAAACGCATAACCACCCAACGGCTATTTCTCCATACCCTGGGGCTGCAACCGGCTCCGGCGGCGAAATTCGCGATGAAGGCGCTACCGGTGTTGGTTCTAAACCCAAAGCTGGCCTGGTGGGCTTCAGCGTTTCTAACCTGAATATTCCCGGCTTTAAGCAGCCGTGGGAAGAGAACTACGGCAAACCAGCGCGTATTGTTTCGGCGCTGGATATTATGCTGGAAGGCCCATTAGGCGGCGCAGCCTTTAATAATGAATTTGGTCGTCCGGCGCTGACCGGCTATTTCCGTACTTACGAGCAAACAGTCGACAGCCACAATGGACGCGAAACCCGCGGTTACCATAAGCCAATTATGATTGCCGGTGGTTTGGGTAATATTCGTGAAGCCCATGTACAAAAAGGTGATATTCCGGTTGGCGCTAAGCTGGTTGTACTAGGTGGCCCGGCAATGAACATTGGTTTAGGTGGCGGCGCAGCGTCTTCTATGGCGTCGGGTGAGTCGACCGAAGATTTAGACTTTGCCTCAGTTCAGCGTGAAAACCCGGAAATGGAACGCCGCTGTCAGGAAGTGATTGACCGTTGCTGGCAGCTAGGGGCCGATAACCCTATTGCCTTTATTCACGACGTAGGCGCTGGTGGCCTGTCGAATGCGATGCCGGAACTGGTTAGTGATGGTGGTCGTGGTGGTCGCTTTGAACTGCGCGAAATACCAAACGATGAGCCCGGCATGACCCCGCTGGAAATTTGGTGCAATGAGTCGCAGGAACGTTACGTTATTGCTATTGCACCGGAGAATATGGCGCGTTTTGAAGCTTTGTGTGAGCGCGAGCGTGCAGAATACGCGGTTATTGGTGAAGCGACTGAAGAGCTCACCATTTTACTGAACGATGCCAAGTTCTCGAATCAGCCCATTGATTTGTCACTGGACGTATTGTTAGGCAAGCCGCCGAAGATGCACCGCGGCGTAGCCCGCTTGCAGGCCGAAGGTACGCCATTGCATCTGGAAGCGGCTGACTTGAATGACGCCGCTGATCGTTTATTGCGCTTACCGGCTATTGCTGAGAAAACCTTCTTAATTACCATTGGTGACCGCAGTGTTACCGGTTTGGTTGCCAGAGACCAAATGGTTGGTCCGTGGCAGATACCGGTGGCTGATGTTGCGGTAACCGCGTCCAGTTATGACAGCTACCACGGTGAAGCAATGGCCATGGGCGAGCGTACGCCGCTGGCATTACTGAACTTTGGCGCTTCGGCCCGTATGGCGGTAGCTGAATCTCTGACTAATATTACCGCTGCGGACATTGGCGACTTAAAACGCATTAAATTATCGGCTAACTGGATGTGCGCAGCTGGTCACCCGGGCGAAGACGCCGGCTTGTACGAGGCTGTTAAAGCGGTAGGCGAAGATCTGTGTCCGGAACTGGGTATTACCATCCCGGTGGGTAAAGACTCCATGTCGATGAAAACTCAGTGGCAGGAAGACGGCGAAGACAAAGCCGTGACTGCGCCAATGAGTTTGGTGATTACGGCGTTTGGCCGGGTGAATGACATTCGCGCAACCTTAACGCCGCAATTGCGTACCGACAAAGGCCAGTCGCATCTGGTATTAATTGATTTAGGTAAAGGTCAGAACCGTTTAGGCGGTTCAGCGCTGGCACAGGTATACCAACAGTTGGGGCAACACACGCCTGATTTAGACGACACCGAAGCCTTTAAAGCCTTCTTTAACACCACACAGCAGTTGGTTACCGAAGGGCGTTTACTGGCCTACCATGACCGTTCAGACGGCGGACTGTTCACCACCGTAGCGGAAATGGCGTTTGCCGGAAACTGCGGTGCGAAAGTGGCATTGGATGAATTAGGCGAAGACAATTTAGCGGCTCTGTTTAATGAAGAGCTGGGCGCTGTTATTCAGGTCAGCGACGAGCAGTATCAGCAAGTGATGGAAGCTTACAGCGAGGTTGGCTTAGGCGACTGTGTTAAACGCATTGGTGAGCCAACACATGAAGACGCCATTGTTTTTACCCGTAATGGAAATGAGGTTCTGGCGCAGAGTCGCACCCACTGGCGTACGGTGTGGGCCGAAACCACGCATCATATGCAGCGTTTACGCGACAACCCGGTGTGTGCTGATGAAGAGTTTCGTCTGAAACAGCGTGCCGACAACCCGGGTTTACAGGCCGACTTAACCTTTGACCCGTCTGAAGACATCGCGGCGCCTTATATTGCCAAAGGTGTGGCGCCTAAAGTAGCAATTCTGCGTGAGCAGGGTGTGAACTCGCATTACGAAATGGCAGCTGCTTTTGACCGTGCTGGTTTTGAAGCGGTTGATGTTCACATGAGCGACATTTTAGCTGGTCGTGTGTCGTTAGAAGATATGCAGGCATTGGCTGCTTGCGGCGGCTTCTCTTACGGCGACGTTTTAGGTGCCGGTGAGGGCTGGGCTAAGTCTATTTTATTTAACGACCGTGCGCGCGAGCAGTTTGAAGCTTTCTTTAACCGTAATGACACGCTGGCACTGGGTGTGTGTAACGGCTGTCAGATGTTATCCACGCTGAAGCAGCTCATTCCGGGAACCGAGCACTGGCCACGTTTTGTAACGAACCGCAGCGAGCGTTTTGAAGCGCGCTTTAGCCTGGTGGAAGTGCAGGAATCTCAGTCGGTTTTCTTAGGTGACATGGCGGGATCGCGTATGCCAATTGCAGTTTCTCATGGTGAAGGCCGCGCTGAATTTGCTACCCCTCAGCAACAGTCGCAGCTAGAGCAAAGTGGCCAGGTTGCGTTGCGTTACATTGATAACTGGGGTGAAGTAGCTAAGCAGTATCCGGCTAACCCGAATGGTTCACCCAACGGCATTACCGCAGTAACCAGTGACGATGGCCGTGTGACCGCAATGATGCCGCACCCTGAGCGCGTGTTCCGTACCGTAGCCAACAGTTGGCACCCGGATGAATGGGGCGAAGACAGCCCGTGGATGCGCATGTTCCGCAACGCTCGTAAGCACATCGGGTAGCTGGGCGGCGCGAACTGCAATTCGGCTACCCCGTGGGCTTTGTGCTTACGGAGACGCTGCAAGTTCATCCCTGAACGCTTGACGAAGGCCATCCATGGCCTTCGACACTCCTACAGCAGAAAGCCCACGGGTTTGATGCCTCTTGCAGCTCGCGCTGCACACCTCCCCAATAGTCCCTGCAACCGTTGGGCGCTCGCTATCCATGGTATCTCACCTGACATGAATGTCAGGTTACAACACCACCGTATTTTTATGCGGTGGGTTGGCTTGTAAGGTTTTGCGCAGGGCAATTTCGTAGCTGGGTTTTAAATGTGTTACCCAAAGTTCGTCGGGTTGTTGTTTCAAGCTTTGCAATGTGCTGTGCAGCAAACTCGGGGTCATGTGTTTGGTTTTTTCTGCAACCTGCAGTAGCTCGTCGGGGAAAGCGCATTCCAGCATGAGGGTATCAATGTGGCCTAAGCGGTTAAGCTGCTCGGTCAGTTGCTTGCCGGCTATGGTATCGGCAGGGAAGACAAAGTGTTTGCCCTCACTTTTGACGCTGTACCCCACTGTCGGAACGCTATGCTCGACGGCAAAAGCTTTAATTTCCATACCTTCAAGCTCTATGCACTCACCCGGGTGAATTTCTTTAAATTTTAGTATCGGCTCGGGTCCTTCCGTCATGCTGCTGAGTTCAGGCCAGATATCGCCGTTAAAAATATTGTTTTTCAGTTTTTCCAGAGTATGCGGGTGTGCGTACACGGTGACGGGTAAGTGCTCACTTCCGTACTGGTTACTTAAAAAGGTAGGGAGCGCCGCTATGTGGTCCATGTGTGAATGGGTTAAAAACACATGCCGAACTTGGTGCATTTGTGCCAGGCTGAGTTGATTCAGGCCGGTGCCTGCGTCAATCACAATGTTATGATTAAGCTGAATACAGGTTGAACCGCCTTTGTTGTCGCCGCTGAGTCCGCCGCTGCAGCCAAGCACTTGAATATTCACAATCTGTTCCCATCTTGGTTTACACTGTAGTGAAAGATTATCACATTAATACAGCCGAGGAGGCTACATGCAAAACGCACCGACGAAAAGCTCTCCAGTGATGCCGCAATTAATTATTCTGACCTTGTTTTGGGTTGGGCTGCAGTTGGTGGCAACCTGGGTAAAAGACGACTTTTCACATGTCAGCCAGTACATCAGTGAAATTAATGCCACCGGCAGCACCGCGGCGGGCGCTTTTGGCTGGGTGGGTTTTATTCCTCTGGCCATGATTTCCTTCGGCGTTTTGTTAACAGCCCGGCCGCATTTGCGGGTGCAAGGCATCAGTCACTTAGGCTGGGCGTTACTGTTTTTCTATCCGGTTGCTTATCTCGGTGCGGCTATAGCACCCTGCGACCTGGGCTGTCCGACGGATGGTTCCAGCTCTCAAGCGTTACATAATATTATCAGCATAGTCAGTTACTTTGGCTTCGCGCTGGGCACCTTGCTGCTGACCTTTACACCAAGAACTACCTGGCCGGTGCGTTGCGCGTTTGTCCTGCTGTCAGTGATTATTGCTTTAGGCTTTGTATTGATGATTAATCCAGAGCTGGCAGAGGTGCGCGGTGCCATGCAACGTTATGTTGAGCTGGCGCAGTTGGTCGTGTTTTGGCTGTTGCTGTGGCTGAAGCCTGCAGAAGCCGACGGAGGTAGCGATGAGTAATTCCGTTCGTTTAAGTATTGAAGGTATGAGTTGTGCGTCCTGCGTTGGGCGTGTCGATAAGGCGCTTAATGGTCTGGATGGTGTTGAAGATGCCTCGGTGAATCTGGCGTCGGACAGTGCGGAAGTCACATACTCTGACAAGGTTTCTGTCAATGATCTGATTAAGGCGGTGAAAGGTGCGGGCTATGATGCCCACGAAGTGCTTGATCGCGATAAGCAAATGCGCGAGCAACGTGAGCAACAGGCAAAGGAGATGCGAACGTTAAAAGGCCAGTTATGGCTTTCCGCGTTGTTGACGCTGCCGGTGTTTATACTGGCCATGGGCAACCATATGGTGCCGGTATTTTCCGAGTGGGTGCATAACTCACTGGGCTTACAAACCAGCTGGTGGGTACAGTTAGTGCTTACTACTGTGGTGCTTGCGGTTCCCGGTGCGCGTTTTTATAAATTGGGTATTCCTGCGCTATTCCGCGGTGCGCCGGACATGAACTCATTGGTGGCTCTGGGCGCTACCGCAGCCTGGGGTTACTCGGTAGTGGCAACAATTGTTCCTTCGTGGCTGCCGAGCGAGTCAGTGAACGTTTACTTCGAAGCTTCGGCGGTTATTGTCACGCTGATATTGGCGGGGCGCTTTATGGAAGCGCGCGCTAAAAGCCATACCTCGGACGCGATTCAGCGACTGATGAGTCTGCAAAGCAAAACCGCACGTGTGGTGCGGGACGGTGAGGTGACCGAAGTCGATATTGCTGAACTGGGTAAAGGTGATGAAATTGAAGTGCGTCCGGGCGAGCGTATTGCACTGGATGGCGAAGTGTCTTCCGGTGACAGTTATGTGAACGAAGCCATGATAACCGGTGAACCTGAGCCAGTGCATAAAGAGAAAGGCGACAAAGTGGTCGGCGGTACCCTGAACGAAAAAGGGACGCTGCGCTTTAAAGTGACGGCGACCGGCGAAGGTACAGTGCTGGCGCAGATCATCCGTATGGTTGAGCAGGCTCAGGGCAGTAAACTGCCGATTCAGGATACCGTGAACCGTATTACATTATGGTTTGTACCGGCGGTCATGCTGGTGGCGCTGCTGACCTTTGTGGTGTGGTATTTTGCGGCGAGTGAGTCAGCACTCACATTCGCTTTGGTAAACGCGGTGGCCGTGTTAATAATTGCCTGCCCCTGCGCAATGGGGCTGGCAACGCCTACGTCTATTATGGTGGGGACCGGTCGAGGTGCTGAAATGGGCGTGCTATTCCGTCAGGGCAGTGCGTTGCAGGCGTTGCAGCAGTCGAAAGGCGTTATTTTTGATAAAACCGGTACACTGACAGAAGGCAAACCAACCATTACCGACTGGCTTACCCTGAGTGACTTTGAGGAAAAAGAGGTGCTGACATTAGCCGCCTCGGTTGAAGCTAAGTCAGAACACCCCACTGCAGAAGCTCTGGTCAACTATGCCAAAGAACAGGACATTAAAGTGAGCGAGCCTGACAGTTTTGAAGCCATTTCAGGTTTGGGTGCTACGGGTAAAGTCGATGGTAAAACGCTTTACATTGGTACCAGCGAGTTAATGCAGGACAACGGTATTGCGCTTGATAACGAACCTGATGACGCGAAAAACTGGTCTGAAAGTGGCCGCACACCCATTTACGTGGCTGTGGATGGCAAGCTTGCTGCGGTATTTACTCAGGATGATCCGATTAAATCCAGCGCCAAAGAGCTGATTAAGCGCTTGCATGATGACGGCCTGAAAACGGCAATGGTCACAGGAGATGCCGAGTCCACTGCAAAACGCATTGCCAAAGAACTGGGCATTGACGAAGTGGTAGCTAACGTTAAACCCGATGGCAAAGTGGATGCCGTAAAGCGCCTTAAGAAGGAGTGGGGTCAAGTCATATTTGTAGGGGACGGTATTAATGATGCGCCGGCATTGGCCTCTGCTGATGTGGGTTTTGCTATCGGAACCGGTACCGACGTGGCGATTGAATCCGCCGATGTGGTACTGATGTCAGATAACCTGACCGTGGTGCAGCAGTCCTTCGCCTTGTCGGAAGCAACCATGCGTAATATTCATCAGAATTTATTCTGGGCGTTTGCCTATAATACCGCACTGATTCCTGTCGCAGCCGGCGTGCTGTATCCGTTTTTTGGTATTTTGCTGTCGCCTATGCTGGCGGCAGGTGCTATGGCGCTGTCCAGTGTCTTTGTCATAACCAACGCACTGCGTCTTAAAACGGTAAGCCTGGAGAAATAGTAAGCATGAAAGTTGGAGTTTTTGATAGCGGTGTGGGTGGTTTAACAGTAGCGCGGTCACTGCAGCAAAGCGGTTGTTTCAGCGAGTTGCTGTATTACGGAGACACCGCCCGGGTGCCCTACGGTAGCAAGGACAGCAATACGGTAACGCGCTACGCGCTGGAAGCTGTGGAGTTTTTTAACGGCGCCGATGTAGACTGCCTGGTGGTAGCCTGTAATACCGTGAGTGTGACCGCATTAGAGCAAATGCAGAAGTTCTCTAACAAGCCAGTTTACGGGGTGCTTGAGCCGGGTGTTATGGCTTTGGAGCAACTGCAGGGTATAGATACCAGCGCCCGGGTACTGGTTATTGCTACGCGATCCACCATAAACTCCGGTGCCTACCAGCAGCAAATACAAGCGTTGGGTTATAGCCAGGTAGACGCTATGCCTACGCCGTTGTTTGTGCCTATTGTCGAAGAAGAGCTTTACGACGGGCCGGTACTGCAGGAAACTTTTAAGCATTATTTCAGCAAGCTTGAAAAGCCGGACGTGGTGTTGCTGGGCTGTACGCACTTTCCGCTGATAGCCGAGAGCATTTCCGACTACTTCAACGGCGCCAAAACCATCCATTCCGGCGAGGCCATGCTGTCCTGGTTAAAGCAACACCTGGACTTAAGCGCCCAGTTTGAAAGCACACCACTGCACATCATAGCCACCGAAAACGTCGATGCCGTCAAGCGTACCGCCACCCGCTGGGGCCTGAAACTTTAATCCCAGGGGCAGGCTTCGCCGGCAATTCGGCTGAGAAAAGAACTCGTGGCTTGAGGAGACGCTGCAAGTTCATCCATGAACGCTTGACGAAGGCCATCCATGGCCTTCGACACTCCTCAAGCCACGAGTTCTTTCCTTTATCGCCTTTTGCCGCCAAAGCCTGCCCCTGGGATTAACTTCCTATCTAAGATATTTGTGCCAGATGAAAATGCGAGATAGCGAGTGCGCAAAAGGATTAGCAGTGGGACTTTGGAGGTGTGCAGCGCCATGGATGGCGCTGCCCAAGCCCTACAGGGATGTATTCACGGGCGTCCTCCAAAGTCCCACTGATAACCTCAGCACTCGCGTTTTCCTCGGTATTCCAATCCAGCGAAACATGTGAATCGGTGGCTGCGTTTTGCTATGATATTCGTATTACTTTGGCTTTCAGGAGTTTGTACTTATGCCGCAGACGCAGCGTCCGCTTTATATTCCCTATTCTGGCCCTAATTTGTTGGAAACCCCGCTACTGAATAAGGGCAGTGCGTTCAGTAAGGAAGAGCGTGCCGCGTTTAACCTGACCGGTTTGTTGCCGCCTCGCTATGAGAGCATTGAAGAGCAGGCTGAGCGTGCTTATATGCAGTACCGGAGCTTTGAAACGCCCATTAACAAGCATATTTACCTGCGTGCTATTCAGGACAACAATGAAACCCTGTTTTATCGCTTATTAACGGATCATCTGGAAGAGATGATGCCAATCATCTACACCCCGACCGTGGGTGATGCCTGTGAGAAGTTCTCGGATATTTACCGCAGCTCACGCGGCTTGTTCATTTCGTATTCGGAGCGTGACCAGCTGGACGATATTCTGCGCAATGCCACTAAGCAGAAGGTGAAAGTCATTGTTGTGACCGACGGCGAGCGCATTCTGGGCTTAGGTGACCAGGGCATTGGTGGCATGGGTATTCCGATTGGTAAGCTGTCGTTATATACCGCCTGCGGCGGCATTAGCCCGGCGTATACGCTGCCGGTTATGCTGGATGTCGGCACCAATAATGAAAAGCTGCTGGAAGACCCAATGTACATGGGTGCCCGGCATAAGCGCATTGGTCAGGAAGAGTACGACGAGTTTCTCGATAAATTCATCAAAGCGGTTACCAAACGCTGGCCTGGTGTGATGCTGCAGTTTGAGGACTTTGCTCAGCCTAATGCTATGCCGTTGCTGCGACGCTACCGCGATGAAGTCTGCTGTTTTAATGATGACATTCAGGGCACGGCGTCTGTGACTGTGGGCACCTTACTGGCGGCGTGTCGCCAAAAAGGCAAAAAGCTCAGCGAGCAGAAAGTGGTATTCGTTGGTGCAGGGTCTGCGGGTTGTGGTATCGCCGAGCAAGTCATGATTCAAATGACGGCTGAGGGCTTAACCGAGGAGCAGGCGAAGAAACAGATATTTATGGTCGATCGCTTCGGCCTGGTGATGGACACTATGGACGGGCTGCGCGACTTCCAGCAGGCATTAGCGCAAAAAACTGCCGACCTGAATGACTGGGAATACAGTGGTGATTATCCGTCGTTGCTGGACGTGATGCATTGTGCCGAACCGGATATTTTAATTGGTGTTTCCGGTAAGGCGGGCTTGTTTACTGAGCAAGTTATATCAACTATGGCAAAAAATGTTGAACGGCCCATTATTTTCCCTCTGAGTAACCCGTCAAAACATGTAGAAGCGCACCCTGCGGATGTACTGAAGTGGAGTGAGGGTAAGGCGATTGTGGCTACCGGAAGTCCTTTTGGTGAAGTTGAGTATAACGGGCGTTTGTATCCGATAGCTCAGTGTAACAACAGTTATATTTTCCCGGGCATTGGCCTTGGTGTGTTGTCGGTTAACTCGCAACGGGTCAGTGATGAAATGCTACGTGTGGCAAGTAAGACGTTAGCAGCAGCTTCGCCCAGTGCTAATGGTAAAGGCGAGGAATTACTGCCGGCTTTTAAAGACTTGACGCAGTTGAGTAAAGACATTGCTTTTGCGGTGGGTAAAGTGGCTCAGCATGAAGGTCTGGCACTGGAAATTGATGACGATACGCTGCGTGAGCGCATCGACAACAATTTCTGGAAGCCGGAATACCGCTTCTATAAGCGCGTCAGCATTTAAGCGTGCGCGCTGTCGATGGCCTGCTGTAAGTCTGCCAGCAGGTCATCGGCGTTTTCAATTCCTACCGACAAACGCAATAGGTCTAAGGGTACCGGGGTATCCGGGCCTTCAATGCTGGCGCGGTGTTCAATCAGGCTCTCTACACCACCTAATGACGTAGCGCGATGCCATAGCTGTGTTTTTGCGGCAACGGCAATAGCGGCTTTCTCACCACCCGCCAGACGGATAGACAACATACCGCCAAAACCGCCCTGCATTTGCTTAACCGCAATATCATGGCCAGCAAAGCTTTTTAAGCCCGGGTACAGCACTTCAGTGACTTTTGGGTGTTGTTCTAACTGCTCAGCAATGTACAACGCATTTTGACAGCTTTCGCGTACTCGTAAAAACAACGTTCGCATGCCGCGTAGTAGCTGAGCTGCATCTTGTGGCCCCGGAACTGCACCGTATTGCGCGCGAATGGCAACCAGGCGTTTCCAGAAGTCGTTATCTTCGCGGGCAGCGAGAGCGCCAGAGATAACGTCGGAGTGACCGTTAAGATATTTTGTGGCGGAATGCATGACAACATCGGCACCGAGATCCAGCGGTTTAGTCAGCAAAGGTGTGGCTACTGTAGAGTCTACCGCCAACAAAGCGCCGCAGTTGCGGGCCATATCAGCCACTGCGGCAATGTCGGTTACTGTCCACAAAGGGTTGCCTGGGGTTTCCAGCCAAATGAGCGTGGGAGCCTTTTCTGAAATGGCATGGCGCAACTCGTCCAGGTTCGACGTATCGACAAAACGAACGTCCAGTCCGCTATCAACCCCGAAGGTCTGCAGCCATTTGCGCAACGCCCAGTACATGACTTTAGGGGCTATGACTGAGTCTCCGGGCTTTAACGCTTGAAAAACCGTGGTTGCAGCAGCCATGCCGGAGGCAAATAAACGCGCGTCGGCCGCATTCTCCAGTTCTGCTAATAGCTTTTCTGCGGGACGGTAAGTGGGGTTATCAGCTCGCGAGTACACACGACCAGTACGATATTGATTATCCTCATCGCGCAGGTAAGTCGTTGATGTGTATACTGGAGGGATAATTACGCCATTCTCGTTGTCAGAGTGGGTACCTCCCTGAGCAAGGAGCGATTGTGGCGAAAATGGATGTTTCGTCATATAAATTCTCGTTAAAGTAATCTCAATGCGAGATTTTACGTATAAGGAAGGAATCATTTCATACTAACCGAAGAGGTATTGCAATGCGTTACATAATTTCCGCACTACTGGGTTCGATGTTGTTTGTCGCAAACGCCGCACAAGCTAACGAATGTGAACTCACTATAGATAGCAATGACAACATGAGGTTTGATACAAAAGAGATGTCCGTACCAGCGAGCTGTGACGAAGTGACAGTCACTTTGACTCACTCAGGTAAGCTGGATAAGAAGGTCATGGGTCATAACTGGGTTCTGAGTGAAGCTGGCGATATGCAATCAGTTGTTCAGCAAGGCATGTCAGCTGGTATGGAAAGCCAGTATGTACCGGACTCAGATGCCGTTATTGCGGCAACCGATGTGATTGGCGGTGGTGAAGAAACCTCAGTGACTTTCTCTACTGAAGGTATGAGTGCAGACACTGATTATAAATTCTACTGCACCTTCCCTGGCCATTCAGCCATTATGCAAGGCAGCTTTGCGATTAAAGAATAGTTGTAGCAAACCTGTGTTATTGCTTATTGATTAATACAGACTGCAGCCCTTGTGGCTGCAGTTTTTTTGGAGCACTAATTGACCGTTATGAAGTCTTTACTCATTGCTTTATTGTTCGTTCTGTCACTGCCAGGTGGATACAGTCAGGCTCAGCAATTTGGACCTCGCGAAGCTTTGGTCATTGTCCAGCCTGTCTCTTTTGAGCGTGAACGTAATCGGGTTGAAGCCGTTGGCACGGCCGAGGCGGTTCGCTCTATTACCATTTATCCGGCGGTCGGTGACCGAGTGGTTGCGGTGAATTTCAAGCCGGGCGATAAAGTTGAGAAAGACCAGTTGCTGGTTGAACTCGATGCCCGCCGACAGCAAGTTGCGGTGGAGCAGGCACAGATTAATTTACGCGATGCAGAGCGTACGGTAGAGCGTTTACGAGCCAGCCGAGAACAAGGCGCTGTGCCACAGTCAGAGCTTGATAACGCGATATTATTAAGGGATTTAGCCCGCGTTGAATTAGATAACGCCAAAATTGAATTAGAAGACCGTTTTATTCGTGCACCTTTTGAAGGAATTATCGGTATTACTGATGTCGAAGTGGGCGACCGCATTGACCAACAAACCGCTATTGCGACTTTAGATGATCGTTCGACCTTATTAATTGATTTTCGTATTCCTGAAGCGGCGGTTTCGTTACTGCAGGACGGTGCTGAATTACAGGTTCAGCCATGGCGATATTCAGGCACTCCCGTTACAGCTGAAATTATCGAGCTGGACTCACGCATTAACGCAACGACCCGTATGTACCGGGCTCGCGCAAAAATCAGTAATGATAATGACGACTTTTTACCCGGCACCAGTTTCAGAACCGCAATAGAGTTGGCAGGTGAAGAGTTTGCTTCGGTTCCTGAAGCCGCTTTGTCCTGGGGTGTGAATAACCCTTTTGTCTGGGTTGTGGAAGACGGTAAAGCTGCGCGTATTGAGGTACAGATTGAACAACGCCTGGCCGGGCGAGTGCTGGTATCAGGCAATATTCAACGTGATGACTTGCTCATCGTTGAAGGCGTACAAAGCCTTCGTGAAGGGCAGCCTGTTGTGTTTGATCGGGCCACCCTCGATACGCAAGAGGTTACCGAATAATGTCAGACCAGCAGATAAATAACCAACAGGACGCGAACGACTTACCATCGGTGTCGATTCGTCGCCCGGTACTGATAGTTGTTCTTAACGTTCTTATCGCCATAGCAGGTATTGCTGCTTTAATGGGTGTTGAAGTGCGTGAGCTGCCTGACGTTGACCGACCCGTGGTCGGGGTGAGCGCAACCTTACCCGGAGGCGCGCCAGAAACTGTCGACGCTGAAGTGACCAGTATATTAGAAGGTGCTGCTGCGCGAGTTTCCGGCGTGGAGTCCATTCGTTCGTCGAGTGAAGAGAACAGTGCCCGTATTTCTATTGAATTCCGACCCGGTGTGGATTTAGACGTTGTAGCCGCGGAAGTACGCGAAGCGGTTAACCAGATACGTCGTGAACTGCCGGATGATGTCGAACAAATAAACGTTCGTAAAGCTGACAACGATGCGCGCTCGGTACTGGATATAGCCGTTAGCAGCGACTCCTTAACACTGGAAGAGCTCACCCGCCGGTTGGAAACCGATTTATCGCCTGAATTTCTGGCCATTAATGGCGTAGCCGATGTCCGTTTAAATGGTGACCGCGAACGAGTATTGCGCGTTGACCTTGATCCTCTGAAGCTGGTGAGCTTTGGTTTGTCGGTCACGGATGTCGCCGATGCCTTGCGTCAGGCACCTTTTGATGTGCCAGCCGGTAGCCTGCGCTCAACCGATCAGCGCTTGATTATTCGAGCCGATGCAACGGCCATTACTGAAGAGCAAGTTGAAAACATTATTGTCCGCGATGACACTCGTGTGGGTGATGTCGCCCAGGCTTATTTCGCACCCGCCGATGCCAACAGCTTTGTCCGCTTAGATGGTAAGCCAGTGGTTGGGTTAGGGGTTATACGTCAGGCGGGCTCTAACACTATTGAGATTTCTGATAAAGCCCTGGCGGTACTGGAAAGGTTACGCGAGCGCTTCCCCGACATGGAAATGAGCATCACTAACGACGATGCGCAGTTTATTCGTAAGTCCGTTGCTGAAGTTGTCACGACTCTGGCAATTACTATTGCTTTGGTTGTCGCCACTTTATGGGTGTTTATTGGTTCATTCCGGGCAACAATTATTCCTGCCTTTTCAATTCCTGTTGCGCTATTTGGTGCCGTAGCCGCTATATGGTTGATGGGCTTTTCCATTAATATTCTGACGCTGTTGGCTCTGGTTCTGGCGACCGGGCTCATTGTCGATGACGCCATTGTTGTTACCGAGAATATTCAGCGACGCCGCAGTATGGGGCTTGGAAGTCGTGCGGCTGCGGTATTGGGAACACGTGAGGTTTTCTTCGCGGTGGTTGCGACTACGGCGGTATTGGTGGCGGTGTTTGTGCCCATAGCCTTTTTACCGTCAACGGCGGGTCGACTGTTCCGTGAGTTCGGTGGTGTGCTGGCGGCGGCTGTGGTTATTTCTTCTTTTGTTGCCTTGTCTTTGGTACCCGCATTTACTGCGCGTTTGCCAAAGTCTGCCGGGCAGAGTAACCGTTTTGCCAAAATTGGTAATGTGTTTAAACGCTTCTATAAGCGAACGCTGCACAAAGCGCTCGATTTTAGCTGGGTAATCGTGATTTTATCACTGCTGTCTGCTGGCGGTGGCGCTTTGTTGTACAACCAGATTAACAGTGAACTGATGCCCAACGAAGACCGTGGTTCGGTCAGAGTATTCTCTCGCGGACCCGATGGTGTTGGCCTTAAATTCATGGACAGGCAGGCACGTAAGTTAGAAGAGATTTTGCTTGAATACAAAGAAAGCGGCGATATCGAATCAATTTATACCGTGGTGGGTCAGTGGGACCCCAACCTGGTGTTCATTACTGCTAACCTGAAACCCTGGGAAGAAAGGGATATTAGTCAGCAGGAGATCATTAATAACATCCGGGAGCCGCTGAGCCAGGTACCGGGCGCGCCGGGGCGTGCTTTTGGCGATAACAGTCTGAATTTACGAGGTCAGGGCGGCGGCCTTGAAATGGCGATTACCGGCGAGAACTACGATGAGATATTCAGAGCCGCCCGTGAATTTACTGCGGTTATAAAAGAGCGTATGCCGGAGCTTGGTGAGCCTAATGTCTCTTATCAGCCGACACAGCCTCAGTTGCGGGTGAAAATTGACAGGCGCCGGGCTGCTGAGCTGGGCGTTTCATTAAGCGATATATCTTCAACGTTACGCGCGGCGATTAACGGTGATGATGTTGCTGATTTGAACGTGGGTGACCAACAAATTCCGGTAATGCTGCGTACACGGAACAACCTGATACAGTCACCTCAGGATATGCAAAACCTGTATGTCTCCTCCAGTAGCGGCGAGCTTGTGCCAATATCCAGCATTTCAGAAATAGTCGAAGAGGGCGTGTCGGCAGAGTTAGAACGACAGGCTCAGCGGCGCGCGATAGAAGTCGATGCGGATTTACCGGAAGATCTGCCTATGTCGGAGGCTGTAGAGCAACTTCGCGCTATTGCTGACGAGGTGCTGCCCGATAGCATGGGGCTGGTATTCCTGGGTGAAGCTGCAACCTTTGAGGATACCTCGCAAGAAATTGCCATGACCTATATTCTGGCATTTTTGATTGTGCTGTTGGTTCTGGCTGCGCAGTTTGAGTCATTAAACAGTGCGGTAGTGGTTATGCTGACGGTTCCGTTTGGTATTGCTGCAGCTATTTACGCCTTGTTCCTGACCGGTACATCAATGAACATCTATTCGCAGATTGGTCTGGTCATGCTAATAGGCTTGTTAGCGAAGAACTCGGTGTTGTTGGTTGAGTTTGCCGATCAACTGCGGGACAGGGGAATGGAAGTGCGCGAAGCAATAGAAGAAGCTGCATTGATTCGTCTGCGCCCCATTATGATGACTCTGGTTTCGACCATACTTGGCGGACTACCGTTAATTCTGTCTTCTGGTGCAGGTGCAGAGGCACGTAACTCTATTGGTTGGGTGGTCTTTGGCGGTTTAGGTTTGGCGACATTGTTTACGCTGTACCTGACTCCGGTGCTTTACCTTTGGTTAGCACGCTTTACCAAGCCGCGTGCCGATGAGTCTGCTCGTCTGGAAAATGAAATGCAGCAGGCCAGAGAAAGCGGGCATTAATTTGGAGTGTAAGAAGTAACCCAGTGCTGGATATTCCAGCGCTGGCGAATACTGTCGAGTTCTCCGCTGTCTTCAAGGTGTTGTAAAGCTCGGTTTATATGGCCTAAAAGCTCAGTATTGTTGGTCTTTACAGCAAAACTGACGGGAACTCTTATTTGAGGCTGCCATAAAATACGCACGTTAACGCCTATTTCATCAGCAAGGTACCGACCGACTTTTTCGGGCATAATAACGGCCTCAACTTCACCAATAGCAAGCTGAGTCATGGCTTCTTTTTTTGAGTCGGCCTGCTGAATTCTGATGGCATTGTGCAGGCCTATCTTTGCCAAATGTTGCTCCAGTACCGAGTGACGATCACCACTAATACGTTTGCCCACTAGCTTGCGAACCGATTCCGGACTGCTTTCCTGATCAAGTACAAATAAAGTCGCCAGCCGGTGGTAATAAGGTTGGCTAAAATCAAAGTAAGCCTGTCGAGCTTCGGTAGACTCCATACCAATAGCCAAGTCCAGTTCGCCATAGCGAAGCAGGCTGACCACATTATCCCAGTCGTACTGATGAAGGTTTAAATCTTTTTCCAGATAGTTAAAAATGGCACGAACAACGTCAACATCAAAACCCGCGGGCTCTCCGTCCTGGCTAAACTGAAAAGGCGGGTAGCCGGTTGCCATCCCTGCTTCTTCAGCCAGGCTGTCAGCCACAAGGGTGAAACTTAATGACGCGGCAGCAAAGAAGGTGGGTAGCAGCCGCATTTAAGAGTCTATAACCCTAAGTTTGCTACGAATGTAGTCAGCGTGACTGATATAAAGTAAGTCAGCAAGTTTGCGCAACATGCTTTCCTCATGTGGATCAAGTGCACTATCAGCGTAGGCAACAGCCCACAAATTTTCCAGTAATTCAACGCGTTGCTCGTAGCTAATGGCTTTTAACTGTGCTGTGAAATCGTGCAGCGATGAGGCTTCCTGTACTGCCTGCACGGCTTCTTTAATTGCGTTGTCAGCCTGCGCACCGGTAATACCGTATTCGCGCTCTAGCTCATCCAATAAGTGCTCACGCTCTTCATCGGATAGCTCGCCATCGGCCAGACTAATTTCTGTCATCAAAACCAGAGACAGAAAGGCGTCATTTGATAGACCTTCTATCTGGCGCATGTTGGCCTGTTCAGCCGGTGTTGTTTGTTGGAAAAAGTTTTGCAGAGCTTTGAGCATACAACAATCCTATTTGGGTAAATCGGGTAAGAAAAAGGAAAACTCGGTGCCTTTACCAGGCGTTGATTGGACAGAAATTTCGCCGTTGAGTTTCCGGGTAACCAGATTATAGACAATGGATAAGCCTAACCCTGAACCACCCGTCTGGCGAGATGTGGTGAAAAAGGGCTCGAAGATATTTTTAATGGTCTCGCTGTCCATACCTTTACCGTTGTCGCGAAAGTGAAAATGGACACCTTCGTCTTTTTGTTCCGTTTGTATCTCTATTTGATGCTTCTCATCGGGTTCGGCAAAAGCGTGGTCGTTAGTATTACTGACCAGATTCGTCACAATTTGTGCTAACGCGCCCTGGTAAGTGCTTAAAACAATGTCGTCGTCGCAGTCGATAGTGATGCTGACGTGCTTCTTTTTTACCACAGGCTTTAGACTTAAAACTAACGCGTGCAGGTAGTCGTTAAGCTGGCAGTTAACCAGCTCAAAACTGGATTGGTCAACCGCGGTTTTCTTAAAGTTCTGAATCAGGGTTGCGGCTCGTTCAAGGTTACTGGTGAGTAACTGATACGCTTCGTAAGTATCACTGATAAAGGTCTGCAGTTGCTTGCGTGAAATTGAACCGTTACTGAAACCTTGGTCCAGTTTTTTAAGACGGTGCTCACAGTGAGTTACAGCGGTAACGGAAACGCCCAGGGGGGTATTAACCTCGTGCGCGACGCCGGCGACTAACTTACCCAGAGCGGCCATTTTTTCGGTTTCAATTAACCGTTCCTGAGCCTGCTTAAAGTTGTCCAGCGCTTTGGTTAATGATTCTGTTCGCTCCGCTACCATGCTTTCCAGCTGTTCATTCTGACGAATAAGGAGTGCTTCGAATCGTTCGCGTTCGGACGCACTGACGGCGCGGCCATAAATGTCAGCAAGCACGCCAACAAAGGCGACTTCATCGGAAGTCCAGCGGCGTGAGGGTTTACGGCTTTCGCAGCACATTACGCCTATCATTTGACCTTTATGGCGTAAAGGAACGTCGAGCATGCCGTATACGCCGGTTTCTTCAAGATAGCCGTTGCTGAGTTCAACGGTTGCCGGGTGGTTGCGGGCGTCGTTAGCGATAATGGTCCGCTCAGTCATTAATACCCGAAAATAAGAAGGAAGTTCGGACTTACGCAGCACAGGCAATTCTTTGTCCTGCTGTTTTTCATCAATTAACCTGGCAGCAGTCATGCTCTGCTTGTCCGGCTGCAATAACCAAATACTGACGCGACTAATATCCAGCCCTTTTAGCGCTGACATCAGGATCAGTTCAGACGCTTTCTCCAGGTCGCCGCCGTCAATATCCGGTGACTTAGATACATCGAGAAGGATATTTTCTAAGGCTTCGTTCATATTCAACCCGTCTTCTGAATATTTACTCACTATAACCCACTGACTTTTAATGTCCATTAACCGACCATAACTCCCCATTTAACGTTAGCCACTGGACTTTTGGATCTTAACTGCCTACAAAGGGAAGACATTTTTAATGAGGCAATACCATGAAAAAGACAACATTAACCTTAGCGGTCGCATCGCTTTTAAGCTTAGCGCCGGTGAGCATGGCACAAGAACAGACCCAGGGCTGGGATGTCAGTAACCCGCAGGGCGAGTTTAAAGAAATTGATATATCGGTGAATTCCGGCACCTGGATGAATGTGGACGTCAGCCCGGATGGTGACTACATCGTATTTGATTTGCTGGGTGACATTTATCGCATGCCGTTTGGCGGCGGCGAAGCGGAAAAACTTATGGGTGGCATAGCCTGGCATATGCAGCCGGTTTACTCGCCCAATGGACGTTACATTGCCTTTACCTCGGATCAGGGCGGTGGCGATAATATCTGGGTGATGGATGCCGATGGCAGCAATGTGCGTGCCGTTACCGAAGAAACTTTCCGTTTATTAAACAGCCCGGCATGGAGTCCGGACAGCGAGTTTTTGGTTGCGCGTAAGCACTATACCGCCAGCCGTTCCTTAGGAGCCGGTGAAGTCTGGATGTACCACCGCAGTGGTGGCTCGGGTGTGCAGTTAACGGAGCGCCCGAATGACCAGAAAGACTTAGGCGAGCCGGCGTTTTCACCGGACGGTAAATACATCTATTTTTCGCAGGATGACACACCGGGCAAAACTTTCCATTACAGCAAAGACTCGCTGGAAGGCATTTACACCATTAAGCGTTTTGAGCGCGAGAGCGGTGAAATTGAAACTTTGATAAGTGGTGCCGGTGGCGCAATTCGTCCGACACCATCACCGGACGGGCGTTATCTGGCCTACATTAAGCGTGAAGACTTTGACAGCGTGCTGTACCTGCTGGACCTGAATACCGGCGAACACAAGCGGGTTTACGGGAAAATGGAACGCGACATGCAGGAAACCTGGGCCATTCATGGCGTTTACCCGACCATGGACTGGACACCGGATTCTAAGCAGTTAGTGTTCTGGGCCGGTGGTCATATTCAGAAGCTGAATATTGATGACGGCAACGCGCGCATTATTCCGTTTAAAGTCGAAACGGAAAAGAAAGTACAGCATGCACTGCGCTTTAAACAAAACGTTGAAGCTGACCAGTTTGACGTGAAAATGCTGCGTATGGCGCAAGTTTCACCGCAGGGTGATGCGGTGATTTACGAAGCTTTGGGTAGCTTGTATCAGCGTTCATTACCAAATGGTGAGCCGCAGCGTTTAACCAATAGCGAAGACTTTGAGCTGTACCCACAATACTCGCGCGACGGTGAAAGCGTAGTATTTGTTCGCTGGAATGACGAAGAGCAGGCACAGGTTATTGTTCGCGATATTAGCTCGGGTAATGAACAGGTGCTGAATACCGGAGAGGGCAACTTTGTTGAACCCACATTCTCTCCGGACGGCAAGCATGTGGTTTACCGCAAAATACGTGGGGGTTACTTAATTTCCGATAAGTTTGGTCTGGAAAACGGTATCTATCGCGTTGCAGTGTCAGCCAATGCTGAACCAGAGCAAATAGCAGAACGTGGACGTTTACCTCAGTACGGTGCCCGTAACGACCGGGTTTATCTGATGACTCCGGGCGAAAAACCAACGTTAAGTGCGATCGATTTGCGCACATTGGAGCAGCGCGACTTGTATCAGTCGGAGTTAGCCACTGAATTCCGCGTGTCTCCGGACGGCAAGCAACTGGCTTTTGCAGAACGTTTCAAAGTGTTTGTTACGCCTTTAGTCGAGCGCGGCAGCGTTATCAATGTAGGGCCGGGAGATAAACAAATGCCGGTGCACCAGCTTTCTATTCGTGCCGGTGAAAATCTATCCTGGACGGCAAACAGTGACCAGATTTACTGGACATTGGGGCCGGAACTTTACCATACGTCGGTGGCTGAAGCCTTTAATGCTGACACTGAAAGCGACACCCTGAAAGTAGAAAATGGCCAGAACATTGGTTTTGAACATGACGCCATGGTACCGGATACAACCGTTGCCTTTGTGGGCGGCCAGGTTATTACCATGAATGGCGATACGGTTTATGAGCAGGGCACTGTGGTCGTGCGCAATAATAAAATTGTGGCGGTTGGCCCTGAAGCTGAAGTTAATGTGCCTTCCGGCGCTGAGGTTATTGATACCAGTGGCAAAACCGTTATGCCGGGGTTATTCGATGCGCACGCGCACGGTGGTCAGGGCCAGGCAGAAATTATCCCGCAGCAGAACTGGGGACAATACGCGAATCTGGCATTTGGGGTGACCTCAATTCACGATCCGTCTAACGATACGACCGAGTTCTTTGCGGCCTCAGAGCTGCAGAAAGCGGGCAGAATTGCCGCGCCACGACTGTTCTCAACCGGTACCATTTTATACGGCGCTAACGGCCCGGGTTACACCTCGCATGTGGATAGCTTAGAAGACGCTAAGTTTCATTTAGAGCGCCTGAAGAAAGTGGGTGCATTTTCTGTTAAGAGTTATAACCAGCCGCGTCGTAACCAGCGTCAACAAGTCGTTGAAGCCGGACGAGAACTGGAAATGATGGTGGTACCTGAAGGCGGTTCGTTGTTGCAGCACAACTTGAGCATGATCATGGACGGGCACACCACGGTTGAGCACTCATTACCGGTAGCCAATATCTACGATGACATTCGTCAGTTATGGCAGCAAAGTGACGTAGCTTATACACCAACCCTGGGTGTGGCTTATGGCGGTATTTGGGGTGAGAACTACTGGTATGCGGAAACCGATGTATGGAAGCATCCCAAGCTGACTCAATATGTGCCCATGGACTTTTTAGTGGGTAAGGCGATGCGTCGTGAAAAAGCGCCGCATAACCACTACAACCACTTTAATAATGCGGAAGTGGCTACTGAGCTGCAGGACTTAGGTGTTGAAGTGCTCTCTGGTGCTCATGGGCAGCGTGAGGGGTTAGCGCAACATTGGGAAATCTGGATGATGGCTCAGGGTGGTATGGAACCGCTGGAAGCCCTGCGTACAACGACCATTGATCCGGCTAAAGTCTTTGGCATGGATCACGCTCTGGGCTCACTGGAAGAAGGTAAACTGGCGGATATTATTGTTATTGACGGTAACCCGCTGGAGAACATCCGTGACACCGACAAAGTGACTCACACTATGGTTAATGGAGTACTCTATGACGCCACGACCATGGATCGCTTGCTGCCGGAGCCACGCAAACGTAAGGGCTTTTTCTGGGAAGAATAAGCCCCTGGTAAGAAAGCTATGAAGCTGCCGCGGTTTCGGCGACCACTTGTCGGAACCAGCGGTGGCCTGCATCGTGCTGTAGTAGCGGCGACCAGATCATGGTCAGAGTTAACCCCGGTATTTCAAACGGCGGGGCTTTCATAACCAATTGACTGTCCTGTGAATACAGTTCGGCGGCCCGTGTTGGCAAGGTAGCAACCAGCCCCTGACGTGCCAGATACATAGCCACATGATAATTACGGGTAAACACTTTAATTTTCCGGCGTTTGCCCAGTTTATCTAACGCGTCGTCGACCCAGCCGAGTTTTTGTACGTCGTGCGGATCCATCCCTACGCCCACACCAAAGCCCGTTTTACTCACCCAGACGTGCTGCGCCTTTAAGTAATTGTCCAGCGTGTAGTCTTCCAGTAATGGGTGATCTTTGCGGATCAAACAGGAAAACTCGTCGCTCCATAAATTCTTTTGATGAAACGACTGTGGCAGTTGTTCAAAGCGGTTAATGGCCAGATCCACTTTGCCGTTTTCCACATCATGAAAGCTGATGTCGCTGGGGGTCATGATATCCAGTGAGACATTGGGTGCCTGCTCATCAAGTTTTTCCAGCAGTTTAGGCATAAGCGTGGAAGCGGCATAGTCGGACGCCATAATCCGAAAAACCTGATCACTGGTGGGGGCGTCAAACTCACGCACTGGCTGGATCATTTCTTCAACCGAGTACAATACACCGCGCAGGGCTTCCTGCATGTCCAGCGCGCGTTGAGTCGGCACCATACCTTCGCTGGTGCGCACTAAAATAGGGTCGTTTAACAGGTTACGCAAACGCTTCAGGCCGTTACTCATGGCCGGTTGGGTGATATTTAGCTGTGCTGCGGCACGGGTCACGTTTTTTTCCCGCAGCAGAACATCCAGGTAAACCAGCAGGTTCAGATCAATGTCTTTGATGGTATTCATAGCTATCCAGAATAAGTGGAATATGAAAAATCTATCGGGATTATAAATAGGGTGAATGTATAACGCCAGTCTTGTTTCTGTCATTATTGATGATTAACTTGATTCAAATAGAGAGTCGTTGTGACCGGTTTGGTGGATGAAAGAGCATGACAATTAGCCCCGAGACCCTGGCAAAAAGTATTCTGGATGGCTTTCATAGCCACTACCGGCGTTTTCAGGCGCTGACTCAGGGTGCACGAGAACGTTTCTTACGACGCGACTGGACTGCGGTTGTGTCGGCGGCCTCAGAGCGCATTCATTATTACGACCATCAGGTGGGTACAACGGCGAAAAAAGTCGAGCGTCGCGTGGGTAATGCGCTTGATGAAAACCTGTGGCGTGCAACCCGGCAACGTTACCAGCAATTACTGAAGTTTCATCCGCAGGCGGAGCTTGCAGAGACTTTTTACAACTCGGTATTTTGCCGGGTGTTTGACCGTGCCTACTTTAATAACGACTATATTTTTGTAGAAACTGTGCTGGCGAACCACATTCCGGTGCCGGTGGAAAACGAATGCCACTCTTATTTTCCGGTGGTTGACGGGCTGGAGGGGACACTGACGCGGGTGTTTGAGGATATTGGCCTGGGCGGTGAATTTGAAAGCTTTGAAAATGATATTGAACAACTGCGCGATAAGTTTTTTGAGCGCGCAACTGAAACCGATATTGAAGCCCACAACCTGCGCATAGATGTTTTGAAGTCCCCGTTTTACCGCAATAAAGCCGCGTATATTGTCGGACGGGTAGTGACTGAAAATAACCATTACCCTTTTATTGTACCTGTGCTGATTAATTCGCAGGGCAAGCTTTATGTTGATGCTTTTATTACGCGCTCTGATCGCATGGCGACGATTTTTGGGTTCGCGCGCTCGTATTTTATGGTGGAAACCGAGGCGCCCTCAGCTTTGGTGCGGTTTTTAAAAGACTTAATGCCACACAAAACTCTGGCCGAGCTTTACTCATCTGTGGGGTTTCATAAGCAGGGCAAAACCGAGTTCTATCGGGAGTTTTTGCATCATTTGCGTCGTACCGATGATCAACTGGTGGCGGCCCAGGGTGTAAAAGGCATGGTGATGACGGTCTTTACGCTGCCGTCGTTTCCTTATGTATTTAAAGTCATCAAAGACCGGCTGGGCGGTACGAAAGAGTTTGGCCGACAAACCGTGATTGACCGTTACCGCATGGTGAAGCGGCATGACCGGGTGGGGCGTATGGCCGATACGCTGGAATTTGTCGATGTGGCGTTGCCGCTTAAGCGCATATCTGCCGACTTGCTGGAAGAGTTCAAGCAAACCATTAGCAATTCTATTTCGATAGAGGGTGACACTTTGGTGATTCACCAGTTGTTTGTTGAACGCCGAATGACGCCGCTGAATTTGTACTTAGAATACGCCAATGACGAAGAAATAGACGCGGCGATGGATGACTACGGTCGGGCTTTAAAAGAAATGATGGCGGCGAATATTTTCCCCGGCGACATGCTGCTGAAAAACTTTGGTGTCACGAGGCATAAACGGGTGGTGTTCTATGACTACGACGAAGTACGGTATTTAACGGACATGAGCTTTCGACGCTTACCGGACAATGACTGGGAAGTGTCTATTGCCCCGGACGATGTGTTCCCGCAGCAGCTGGCGCAATTCGCGGTGCCGCAGGCGAAGTACCGTGACAAATTATTGAAGCGCCATCCTGAATTGATTGACCCGGCGTACTGGTGCCGGGTACAAAAAAACATCCGCAAGGGTGAGCTTACGGATGTCTTTCCTTATGATGCCGACTTGCGCTTTACGCGGAGGTTTTAAACTGGTCTTCCTCAGTCGAGCCTTTCAGTGCAGTAACTGAGGATAGCCCGCCCTGAATCACGTTGGTCAGCTCGTCGAAGTAACCGGTACCGACTTCCTGCTGGTGCGCCACAAAGGTATAGCCTTTGTCTGCCGCTTCAAACTCTTGTTGCTGCAGTTTAACGTAGGCAGACATGTCGTTGCGGGCATAGTCATGGGCCAATTCAAACATGTGGTACCACATGTTGTGCACACCGGCCAAGGTAATAAACTGGAACTTGTAACCCATTGCGGCAAGCTCGCGCTGGAACTTAGCTATGGTGTCGTCGTCCAGGTTGCGTTTCCAGTTAAACGACGGCGAACAGTTATAGGCCAGCAGTTTGCCGGGGTATTTGGCATGAACGGCTTCTGCAAACTGACGCGCTTCGTCTAAGTCTGGTTTGGCGGTTTCACACCAGATAAGATCCGCAAACGGGGCATAAGCTAAGCCGCGTGAAATGGCCTGCTCAATGCCCGGCTTAACCCGGTAGAAACCTTCTGCAGTACGCTCACCGGTAATGAAAGGCTTATCGTTCGGGTCAAAGTCAGAAGTCAGCAGATCAGCGGCGTTGGCGTCAGTACGAGCCACAATCAGTGTTGGTGTCCCGGCAACGTCTGCAGCTAAACGTGCAGCTGAAAGCTTCTGTACCGCTTCCTGTGTAGGTACCAGTACTTTTCCGCCCATATGACCGCATTTTTTCACTGATGCCAGCTGGTCTTCAAAGTGCACGCCGGCAGCTCCGGACTGGATCATGCGCTTCATCAGTTCGTACGCATTGAGCACGCCACCAAAGCCGGCTTCAGCGTCAGCAACAATCGGCGCAAAGTAGTCTACGTAATTGTCGTCTTCCGGCGTAACGCCTTTTGACCACTGAATTTGATCAGCACGGGCAAAGGAGTTGTTAATGCGCTCAACCACCGTCGGTACAGAGTCGACCGGATATAACGACTGATCCGGGTACATGCTGCAGGCCGAGTTGTTGTCAGCCGCCACCTGCCAGCCGGAAAGATAAATGGCCTGCAAGCCTGCTTTGACTTGCTGCACCGCCTGACCACCGGTTAAAGCACCCAGCGCGTTTACATAGTCTTTGCCAAATTTTTCCTGTGCTTTGCCATGAATGAGCTGCCAGAGTTTATCGGCACCATTGCGGGCATAGGTGTATTCCGGCTGAACGGTACCACGCAGGCGCACGACGTCTTCGGCACTGTAAGGGCGCTCAACGCCTTTCCAGCGCGGGTCGGTGTCCCATTGCTTTTGTAATTCTTTAACCTGTTGTGCGAATGAAAGGTTTTTGGTTGTCATAAATAATTCCTTGTTGTTCTTTAATTGTTGCGAATTTTATTGTTATTTCAGTTGTTGGTAGCCGGGCAGAGTCAGAAAATCGACCAGCTCGTCGGCTGTGGTAATTTCTTCCAGCAGGCTCAGGGCCTGAGAAAAGGGTTCGTTCTTCCAGCGCTGTTCACCGACTTCATTTTTCACCACATCTGCTTCTTCGCGCAGGTATTGTCGGAACAGCTCTTTGGTGACCGGGGTGTTGTCGGAAAGCGTTTTGCCGTGGCGGATCCACTGCCAGATTGAGGTCCGTGAAATTTCAGCGGTGGCGGCGTCTTCCATCAGGCCGTAGATAGGCACGCAGCCTTTGCCGTTCAGCCAGGAGGCAATGTATTGCAGCGACACCCGAATGTTGGTGCGCATGCCGGCTTCGGTACGCTCGCCGTCACAAGGTTGCAGGAGTAGAGCCTGATCAATTGGTGTGTCGTTTTCACGCAGTACGTTAAGCTGGTTGTCGCCTTCAATACCATCGACAAAAATTTCGCGTACGGTGTCAGCTAAACCCGGGTGGGCAATCCAGGTCCCATCGTGGCCATTGTCGCGCTCCATGGTTTTGTCGGCATGAACTTTAGCGAGTATTTTCTCATTCTCAGCTGGATCTTTGCTGGGAATAAAGGCCGCCATACCGCCCATAGCCAGGGCACCGCGCTGATGACAAGTTTTCACTAACAAGCGCGAGTAGGCATTAAGAAAAGGTTTGTCCATACTCACCACCTGGCGGTCGGGAAGAACCCGCTCCGGATGTTCTTTCAGGGTTTTGATGTAACTGAAAATATAGTCCCAGCGGCCACAGTTAAGTGCAGCAATATGGTCTTTCATGGCATGCAGTATTTCATGCATTTGAAAAACCGCGGGCAGGGTTTCAATCAGTATGGTGGCGCGAATAGTGCTGGCTTTTAAGCTGAACTTTTTCTCGGTGAAATGAAAAACGTCAGCCCACCATTTGGCTTCGTCGCTGTGCTCCAGCTTGGGCAGGTAGTAATACACCCCGGAGCCTTGTTGCAGGCGTTGTTGATAATTCAGTAAAAAGTACAGAGCAAAGTCCATTAGCGCGCCGGGAATTGGCTTGCCGTTACGCTGTACGTGTTTTTCCGGTAAGTGCAGACCGCGAACCCGGGCAATCAATAATGCCGGGTCTGGCCCGACTTCATAGTGCTTGCCGCTGTCCGGGTCGGTGTAGGTCATGCCGCCAATGTTGGCGTCGCGCAGGTTAACTTGACCGTTTACCATGCCCTCCCAGGTGGGTGACTGGGAATCTTCAAAGTCCGCCATGTAACAGTCAACATTGGCATTCAGCGCGTTGATGACCATTTTTCGATCCACCGGCCCGGTAATTTCCAGACGGCGTTTTTTTAAATCGGCTGGCAGTTCGGCAATGCGCCAATTCCCTTCACGGATGTTCTGAGTTGCAGGGTCAAAATTGGGTAACTGACCCTGGTCAAATTGCGCCTGACGTTGCTGGCGTTTCTTCAACAGGGACTCTAACTGTGGTTGAAAGGTATCGACTAACTCAGCGAGAAAAGACTGATTCTCGTCGTTGAACAATGCTTTTGCATCGTTATCAAGCGGTTGACTGAAGTTAAATAGATTATTCATTTTTGAATCCGTTGTTATTAGTTTGTTAACACGGATTAAGGTTAGTTACTGGTCGCACCATTAGTCTAATTTATGCGGTTGATTAGCAGTATTCAGGATGGTTATTTTGGTTGAGAGAGGTTCTGTGGCTAAAATTCGAACGGGGCCATTGCGGCCCCGTTCATCTTTAATGGTGAAATGTGGTTACAGTCTGAAAGCTCTAACCAGTTCACTGAGGTCAACGGCAAGTCGTGATAACTCTTTGCTTGATGCGCTGGTTTGTTCAGCGCCTGATGCTGTCGAGTTGGATAAGTCACGAATACTTACCAGGTTCTTATCAACGTCACGGGACACATTGGCCTGCTCTTCTGAAGCACTGGCTATCGAGGTGTTGTGGTTGTTGATTTCATCCACCGCGGTTGCTATAAGCTGTAAGGCTTCACCTGCTTCGCGAGCTACGTCCAGAGTTTTCGTTGCGCGCTCCAGACTTCTGTCCATAGTCGCTACTGAACGGTCGCTGGACTCGTTAATGGCTTTGACCATGTCTTCAATTTCAACGGTAGACTGTTGAGTTTTGTGCGCCAATGAACGAACTTCATCGGCTACCACTGCGAAGCCACGGCCAGATTCTCCGGCACGGGCAGCCTCAATAGCGGCGTTAAGTGCCAGTAAGTTAGTTTGTTCTGCTATACCGCGAATAACTTCAAGCACCTTGGTAATATTTTTCACCTTGTCGGCCAGTTCAGTTACGCTACCGGAAGAGTCGCCAATTTCCTGAGAGAGCTCCTCGATAGCGCGAACGGTTTGACGGACACGATCATCACCGTGTTGCGCTTGTCTGTTTGCTTCTTCAGACGCTTCCGACGCGTTTTGAGCGTCTTGTGCAACAGTTTCAACCGCAGTGGTCAATTCGGTAACTGCGGTTGCCGCCTGCTCCAGCTCTTCTGACTGCTGCTGAATAGTGCGGGTTGACTCGTCGGTAACCGAACTTAACTCCTCAGAAGTGGAGGCCAGTTGCTCTGAGGATTCCGAAATAGTGCTCATGGACTCACGCAATTGGTTGCGCATCGTTTTTAACTGCTGCAGCAATTGTGCGGGCTCGTCCTTGCCTTCAATTTCAATGGTCTGACTTAAATCACGCGAGGCAATGATTTTGGCAAAATCTACGGCATCCCCAATGGGTCTAACGATGCTTCTGGTCAGAACCACGGCAAATAATGCTAACAAAGCGACCACAATGACTAATGCGATAATTACCATGGTGGTAGCGGCAGTTGAAACGGTATGAGCTTCGTCGGAAGCTTCTTTAATTAAGGCCATTTCTCTGGCTAAAAGCTCGTCGAGCTTAGTCGATATTTTTTTGGTCAGCGGTAAAATACTGTTTTCACGTATGGAGTCTATGGCATCGCCAAGACCGGCATTAACTAACTGTTCGAACTGATCATTCAGCTTCCAGTATTCTTCGTCTAACGCCATGTATTCGTTGAAAAGCTTACTAGCCTGAGGGTCTTCAATAATTTTTTCGTATTCGTTTTGATTACGCTTCAAGTCAGAAATCGCGTCGTTCAGGCTTTGTTGGTATCTTTCCAGTCGGGTTTCGTCGTCGATATAAGTTGCTACGTTAGCTGAGTGAATACGCACACGAAGGAACTCTCGATCCAAATCATTAACGTTATCAACAGCCGGAACTTGCTTACTACTAATGATATCCAGCTGGGTTCCGATTGCCCCCATGCGGTTGAGTGCAAATATGCCCAAAATGAGCGTCAGTATTCCAATCAGTCCGAAAGCCGCACTTGCGCGGGCACCTATGGAGAGCTGTCGTATCATGTGATAATCCTTTGTTGTACCAAAACTCATGGTCTACTACTGGTAGATTTGATGTGACTCAAATCTAAGACATAGTTTTGTTATCGGCAGCTACTGCGAAAAACAAAACGCTTTTAATAAACTTTTTAGTTTTTCTTGAGTGGGCTTTATAGAATCTACCGACAAATATTCATCCGGCTGGTGTGCCTGTTTTATTGAGCCTGGGCCCAAAACCAACGTTTCGCAGCCCAGTTCCTGCAGAAAAGGCGCTTCAGTGCAGTAGTTTACCGCCTGCGCTTTGCTTTGTGATATTTTTTCGGCCAGTTGCACCAAAGCTGAGTCGGTTGTTTGCCGGAAAGCCGGTACCGGGTGGTGAAGTGAGATTAATTCAACACAACCGGGGTAACGTGCCTGAACACTCTCGGTTGCTTTATGCAGGTGGGCATAAAGTTCGTCGACCGATAAACCCGGCAGCGGCCTAATGTCCAGATGCAACTCGCAACAACCACAAATACGATTAGCATTGTCACCGCCGTGTATGTGGCCAAAGTTCATGGTTGGCTGTGGCACCGTGAAGCTTGAATCTGAATATTTATGCTTAAACTCTTCTTTTAATTTCAGCAGTGCAAACATGACTTCGTGCATCAGTTCTATGGCATTAATTCCAAGTGCTGGATCGGAGCTGTGACCAGAGCGTCCGGTAATTCGAATAACCTCACTCATATGGCCTTTATGGGCATAGACCGGACGCATATCGGTGGGTTCGCCTATAACGCAGTAGTCCGGTTTGAGGTTCGCAAAGCGGCTCACTTCACGGGCACCGTTCATGGTGGTTTCTTCGTCGGCGGTTGCCAGAACCATAATAGGTTTGTTTTGTTGGCTGCTATCCAGTTCACTCAAAGCTTGCATAACAAAGGCAAAAAAGCCTTTCATATCAATGCTTCCAAGCCCGTACCAGCGGTTATCCTGTTCGGTTAATTTAAAGGGGTCAAAGTTCCAGCGACTGGCATCATAGGGAACGGTGTCGGTATGACCGGACAGCAGTAAACCGCCGCTTCCAGTGCCCCGCCGGGCCAGTAAATTGTACTTTCCTTGTTGGCTATTCAGCTCGTTTATTTCGCAGTCAAACCCAAGCAGTTCGAGCCATTCAGCTAATAAATGAATGACTTTCTGGTTGCTCTGATCCCACTTAGGGTCGGTGGCACTGATGGATGGCTGAGCAATGAGCTGCTGATACATAGCAAAAAAAGACGGCAAAGAACGAGCGGTTACCATAGTTTATCCTTAATATAATTATTCACTATTATTGCATAAATATATCTATTCAGTTATTCTGCATTTTTACTCAGGAACAGCAACAGGTTTTTCGCATGCAGTATCAACCAGCGCCGTCACACTCAGCGGCTATTATTGGAGCCAGCGGTTACGTTGGAGCTGAGCTTAGCCGTTTAGTGCAGCAACACCCGGCGCTTAGCCTTTTCGGTTGCTATGTGTCTGAGCATAGCAGCGATGCCGGTACCTTGTTGAGTGATTTGTATCCACAATACGCACATTGTTTAAAAACTCCCCTGCAAGGTTTAGCCGATAATGAAAAATCCACTATTAAGTGTCAGGCAGACACTGTGTTTTTATGCACGGAGCATAGTATCAGTGTTGCACTGGCACCTGAGTTTCTTGAGGCGGGCTTAAAAGTCATAGACTTGTCCGGTGGTTTTCGCTTAGACGCAATTGAAGACTATCCCCAGTTTTATGGGTTCGAACATAAGCAGGCTCATTGGCTTCGCCAGGCTGTTTATGGTCTTGCTGAGTGGTATCCGCATGAGATAGCCGAAGCTCAGTTAGTTGCGGTTCCTGGCTGTTACCCAACAGCCAGCTTAATGGCATTACTTCCGCTTAAAAAGGCCGGTTTACTTAAAAGCAGCAAAGTTATTATTAATGCGGTGTCCGGAGTGACCGGGGCAGGGCGTAAAGCGTCTCTTGCTACTCAGGGTGCAGAGCTTTCTTTGCAGGCATATGGTCTGTTTGAGCATCGGCATACGCCGGAAATTTCACAGCAGTTACAGCATGAGGTGTTGTTTACTCCCCATTTGGCACAGTTCCCTCGTGGCATTTTAGCCACTCTGTACGCCGAACTTAATGACGATACCAGCGATGATGACTTAACGAACGCTTACCAATGCTATGCGGAGCAACCCTTAGTGCGCTTTAAGAAGCAGTCTCGCCCGGCCATTAAGGACGTGGTGCAGCAGCCGTTTGTGGATATTGGCTGGCACCGGCAGGGTAACCAACTGATTGTGCTGTCGGCTATTGATAACTTACTGAAAGGCGCGGCGAGTCAGGCCGTTCAGTGCATTAATCTGCAACTGGGGTTGCCGGTTGAGGAGGGTTTGCTGTGAAGGTCATAAAACTCGGCGGCAGCTTGCTAGAACAACCGGAAGCCTTAAGTGCGCTGTTTCAGTCGCTGAAACAAAGCGACGATGAAATTGTGCTCGTGCACGGTGGCGGTGGCCTGGTGCAGCAGTGGCTGACAACCGCCGGTTTGCACAGCGATAAGCAGCACGGTTTAAGAGTTAGCCCGGAGCAGCACATGCCTTATATTGTCGGCGGACTGGCAGGTGCGGCCAATAAAATCTTAATGAAACAGGCTATTGCCGCAGGTTTAAAGCCTATTGGTCTGACGCTTTATGAAGCGGGCGTTCTTTGTGCTAAACAATCAGAAAGTTTAGGTCAGGTTGGGGTTTGTCCTGCTTCAGAAGGAGTGTCAGGTCTCATTTCTGATTTACTGGCTCAGGGTTACCTGCCAATTATTAGCTCTATCGGCTTCAGTGATTCCGGCGACTGGTTCAATGTTAATGCCGACGATGCTGCTGTGGCCGTCGCCGCCGCCTACAATGCCGATTTGTTGTTGATAACCGATGTTGAAGCGGTGCTGGACGGCAGTGGAACCCCTTTAAGCCATCTCAATTCAGAGTCTATTCAGGAACTCACCCGGGCGGGTGTTATTAAAGACGGTATGGAGGTGAAAGTTCGCGGGGCGCTAAGCGCCGCAAAACGCTTACGACGATGCGTGCGAATTGGCAGTTGGAATGTAATGAATAACCCCTTTTCAGGCACACAGATTAGTGAGTAAGTATGATGAAACATTGTTTATCCGGGCTGGAGTTTTCTCCGGCTGACACTTTACAGTTATTGGCGTTAGCGCAAGCGCAAAAAGCCTACCCCGAAAAATACCAACACACGCTGGCCGGCAAAAGCGTGGTTACCCTATTTGAAAAACCAAGCCTGCGCACGCGGCTGTCTTTTGATATTGGTTTGCAGAAGCTAGGTGGTCATGCGGTTTACCTGAACGAGCAGGGGCAGGGCATGGGCGTGCGTGAAACCGTTGCCGACTACGCCCGTAATCTATCCTGCTGGGCTGATGCTATTGTCGCCCGGGTGATTTCGCACAGTACTTTAGAAGAATTAGCGCAGCATGCTTCGGTACCTGTGGTGAATAGTCTGTGCGACTTGTTTCACCCCTGTCAGGCACTGGCGGACTTTTTAACGCTACAGGAGCAGTACGGCAGTGTGGAGGGACTAAAGCTGGTGTACTTAGGCGACGGTAATAACGTGTCGCATTCGCTGATGCTAACCGCTGCCGCAGTCGGCACCGATTGCTCTATTATTTGCCCGAAAGGCTATGAACCCAATGCGGACCTTGTGAAAAAAGCGAAGGCTTTGGCGAAGAAGAGCGGCGCCAACATTGTGGTGACGCACGATATTGCTGCGGTGGCAGATGCCGATGCGCTCTACACCGACACTTGGGTGTCTATGGGCGATGATCAACCTCTGGATGCGGTACGCGAGATTTTCCATCCCTATCAAATTAACGCGCAGCTGGTTGAGCACAGTGGTGCCACTTCGGTGCTGCACTGTCAGCCCGCACATCGTGGTTATGAAATTACCTCCGATGTTATGGACGGCCCGCTATCGCGCTGTTTCCAGCAGGCCGAGAACCGTCTTTATGCGCAAAACGCCTTATTAACCTTGTTATTAAACCCAACGGCAGCAATACTGCCAGAATCTATGGAGAAAGCCTCATGAGTCATGTGAAGAAAGTTGTATTGGCCTATTCTGGTGGTCTGGACACCTCGGCCATTGTGCCCTGGTTAAAAGAAAATTATGGCTGTGAAGTGGTGGCTTTTGTGGCTGACGTGGGGCAGGGCGCGGAAGAGCTGGAAGGCGTGGAAGAAAAAGCCAAAGCGTCCGGTGCATCCGAATGCCACGTGGTTGATTTAAAAGACGAGTTTGTGAAGAGCTACGTGTACCCAACGCTCAAAACCGGCGCCATTTACGAAGGCACCTATTTGCTGGGTACGGCCATGGCGCGTCCGATTATTGCCAAAGCTCAGGTGGAAGTGGCCCGTAAAGTGGGTGCGGATGCGCTGGCGCACGGTTGCACCGGTAAAGGTAATGATCAGGTCCGCTTTGAGTCCTGCTACGCAGCTTTAGCTCCTGACTTACAAGTGATAGCTCCGTGGCGCGAATGGGAGCTGAGCAGCCGGGAGTCTCTGTTGGATTATCTGGCAGAGCGGGATATTCCGTGCTCGGCGTCGGCGACCAAAATCTACAGCCGGGATGCTAACGCCTGGCACATTTCGCACGAAGGTGGTGAGCTGGAAGACCCCTGGTGTGAGCCGACGGAGAAAGTCTGGACCATGACGGCATCGCCCGAGCAGGCACCGGATAAACCGGAATATGTTTCTGTTAAGGTCGAAAATGGCGAAATTACCGCAGTGAATGACAAAGCGATGTCGCCTTTTGAATGCTTGAATGTGCTGAATGACATTGGCGCTAAGCATGGCATCGGGCGGGTGGATATTGTTGAAAACCGCCTGGTGGGCATGAAAAGCCGGGGCTGTTACGAAACACCGGGCGGCACCGTCATGATGGCTGCCTTGCAGGCTATTGACGAGCTGGTATTGGATAAAACCAGCCGTAGCTGGAAAGCGCAATTGAGCGAGCAGTTCGCACAGTTGTTGTACGACGGACGCTGGTTCACACCGCTGCAACAGTCGGTGATGGCGGCCGCACAATCACTGTGCTCGACCGCCAGCGGCGACGTGGTGCTGAAGCTCTATAAAGGCTCAGTGAATGCGGTTCAGAAACGTTCTCCGAATAGCTTATACAGCGAAGACTTTGCGACCTTTGGTGCGGACGAAGTCTATAACCAGGCGCACGCTGAAGGTTTTATTCGGTTGTTCTCCCTTCCCAGCCGGATAGCGGCGTTACAGAAGAAGCAAAAGGGGTAGATTATGGCGCTATGGGGTGGACGTTTTGCGGCAGGACCCGATGCCGCGTTTCAGCAGTTTAATGATTCGCTGCCGTTTGACTATGTGCTGGCTGAGCAGGACATTACCGGCTCTAAAGCCTGGGCGAATGCGTTGCACAAGGTTGGCGTACTGAGTACGGAAGAGTGCCAGCAGTTACAGCAGGCATTGAGTGAACTGCTCAGCGAAGTACGCGAAGACCCGACGGCAGTTGCTGTTGGCGGCGACGAGGATATTCATTCTTTTGTGGAAGCTGCTTTGATAGCTAAGGTGGGTGATTTAGCCAAAAAGCTTCATACCGGGCGTAGCCGTAATGATCAGGTAGCGACCGATTTACGCTTGTGGTGCCGCGAGCAGGTTGGTGTACTGCAGCAGTCTCTGAAGCAAACTCAGCAGGCATTACTGGACCTTGCGCAACGTGAAAAAGACACGGTCATACCCGGTTACACACACCTGCAACGGGCGCAACCGGTTTTGCTGGCGCACTGGTGCCTGGCCTATGTGGAAATGCTGCAGCGCGATAGTGAGCGCTTACAAGACGCTACTGAACGGCTCAATAAAAGCCCCTTAGGTTGCGGTGCACTGGCGGGGACAGCGTATGCAGTCGACCGCGAAGCCATTGCCAGCGAGTTGGGGTTTAGCGAAGCAACGCGTAACAGTCTGGATTCAGTATCTGATCGTGATTTTGTGGTGGAGCTGTTAAGCACCGCGTCGCTGTCTATGCTGCATTTGTCGCGCTTAGCGGAAGACTTGATTTTCTACAATTCAGGCGAAGCAGGCTTTATTGAGTTGGCCGATAATGTGACCTCGGGGTCTTCGCTCATGCCGCAGAAGAAAAATCCGGACGCGCTGGAGTTGGTGCGCGGTAAAAGCGGCCGGGTGGTGGGCTCATTAACCGGCTTAATGATGACCTTAAAAGCGTTGCCATTGGCTTACAACAAAGACATGCAGGAAGATAAAGAAGGGCTGTTCGATGCCTTTACCACCTGGCAGGCGTCACTGGCTATGGTGACTTCGACCCTGAATGGTCTGACGGTTAACCATGAAACCTGTCGCAAAGCGGCGCAGGGCGGTTACGCGAATGCGACTGAATTGGCGGACTATATGGTGTCCAAAGGTATTCCTTTCCGACAGGCACATCACAACGTCGGTGAACTGGTGCAACAAGCCATTCAGGCGAAAAAGCCATTAGAGGATATGCCGCTGGAGGCGTTTCAGGCAGTGGCTCCGGTGATTGAGCAGGACGTTTATGATTGGCTGACGCTGGATGCTCTGCTGGAAAAACGTTGCGCGCTGGGCGGTACGTCGCCGCAACGGGTGAATGAAGCTTTAAAAGCGGCACAGCAGCAACAGCAGATCCAGGTGCGTGACGCTAATCAGGGGGATATTGGTGCCATTTTAGACTTAGTTCAGCATTGGGCCGGAGCCGGCGAGAACCTGCCGCGGGCTAAAGACGACATCGTGCATTCTATTAACGAATTTGCGGTGACGGAAGTTGACGGTAAGGTGATGGGTTGTGCGTCTTTGTATATTTACACCACAGGTTTAGCGGAAATTCGCTCGTTAGGAGTCCACCCGAAAACCGAGGTGCGTGGTCAGGGGCGTATGCTGGTGGCTTACTTATTGAAAAAAGCCCGTTTGTTGCAGCTAAACCGAGTGATAGTACTGACCCGGGTGCCGGACTTTTTTGAGCAGCGGGGCTTTAACCATTGCTCGAAAGACACCTTGCCGGAAAAGGTCATGAAGGACTGTGAGATTTGCCCAAGGCTGGCCAACTGTGACGAGTTGGCCATGGATTACCACCTTGAGCAGCCGAACGAACAGTTAATTTTCCGTTCGGTTTGTTAGTCAGATTACAGTTACTTAAAACTTAGTAGAGCGTTGCAATCCAGCGCTCTTCATTAATAAACGACCAACTCCAGCCAGCCCATTTGTCGCTCAGACCCTTGGTCTTCACTTCATCAAGGGTCATGCCGCTTTGCTTCATGGCATCAACTTCGGCTTTGGTTTTTTTCATCATGTTCAAAAAGCTTTGGTAATCGGCTTTATTTGCCAACGGACCATGGCCGGGAATAATCACGGTGTCATCGGTAATACGGTTCAACAACTGCTCCACATTTGCGATATAGCCATCCACGTCTCCGCCACTTTTCAGATCAATAAACGGGAAACGTTTATTAAAGAACAAATCGCCCGGATGCAATACGTTCGCATTTTTAAACCATACCGCGCTGTCACCGTCAGTATGACCGTTTGAGAGGTGGAAAACGTAAATGGTGTCATTGTTAAAGTGGAAGGTAATGGCAGAGTCAAAAGTAATGGCCGGCAGACCCGTTTCGTTAAAGCTGTCGTCGTTACTTAAGCGCTCACGCACATGGTCATGAGCAAAAATGGTCGAGCTTTGGTTGTTCGCGAACCACATATTGGAGCCGACATGGTCGCCGTGGAAGTGCGTGTTCAGAATATAATGAACTTCTTCACCGCTTAACTCCTGAATTTTTTCCGCAATACGCTCTGCTACCTGAGTGTATTGGTCATCGACCAGAAACACGCCATCGTCACCTGATGACATCAGCATATTGCCGCCGGCTCCGGTCAGCATGTAAATATTGTTGGCTACTTCATTGTGTTCAATGGTTACATCTTCGAAACGGTCAGCCGCAGCGGGTAAAGCAAAGGCTGCCATTAAACCGCTGATTAAAAGTTTACGCATGGGGTCTTTCCTCGTTTGTGTTTTTATTACTGATATAGGTTACTTATTCAACAAGCGCAAAGATCAAAAGAGAAAACTTAGGTTACCGAATGGTGAATATTTTGTGACACTTTTGTGTTGTCACAATCCTGTCATGCAGGCGTCTTAGTCTGCTCCCGACTTAAATCATAACTGGATAACATCCAAGTCGGGAGAACCCAATGAAATTTAATACTTTATTCAAAATCTCTGCAGTTACAGCAGCCTTATTTTTAGCTGGTTGCGGCGGCGATATTAATGTTACCCCAACGGTGAATAACAATGGCGGATCTGATGCTGGCGGCGATACGGGCGGTGGCGACAGCGGCTCATCAAACCCTTGTGCAAGCTATGCAGACATTCAGGGTGAGTACGACGGTCAGGACTGTTCTTATGATACAGACTTTGCCAGTGCAACCATTGAAATAGCTGAGGACATTACTTTTGAAGAGTTGCCTGACGGCGGTGTTCATGTGTTTGATGGTGCTCTGCAAATTGGTGAAGACTGCGACACCACAACCGATTGTGAAATTAATCAAAATGGCCCGGTCATGACGGTTGAACCTGGCGCGGTGCTGGCATTCACTTCTGGCGAAGCCATTATTCAGATTGCTCGTGGCGCTCAGTTGAACGCTATCGGTACTTTCGACAAGCCGGTTAAGTTCACCTCGGCTAACGAGTTTGACCGTTTAAACGTATCAGGCGACGCTCCACGTTACGCAGACTGGGGTGGGATCATCGTTAACGGTAACGGTATTACCAATGAGTGTACTGATGCAGAGCGCGACGGTGGTACCTGTAACCGTGAATCGGAAGGTATTGTCAGCTTCTACGGTGGTAACGACAACACTGACGACAGCGGTTCAATGAAGTACGCACAAATTTGGTACGCAGGCTCGGGTCCTCGTGACGGCGGTGACGGTGATGACTTGAACTCACTAACGCTAAACGCAGTAGGTTCAGGCTCTTCTTATGAGTTTATTCACATTCACCAGGGCTTTGATGATGGCATTGAGTTCTTCGGTGGCGCTGCTGACTTAAGAAACATTGTCGTAACGGATACCCAGGATGACTCGCTGGATATGGACGCTGGTTGGCAGGGACGTGCGCAATTTGTGTTTATTAAACATGGCACAGTGACAGTAGACGGTCAGACCAACTACATGGGTAACGGTGGTTTTGAGGCAGACGGCGAGAAAAACAATGGTCCGGACTATTCGCAAGCACCAACATCTGCACCGACTATTGCTAACGTGACTATTATCACTACCGACGGCACATCCGTACGTGATAACGACCCGTCAATCGCTACGAAATTTGACGACAACTTCCAGGGGCAGATGTACAACGTACTGAAAATTAAAGAGAACGGTACGGCAGACGACGGCTGTGTCTTCTTCACTTCAGACGGTGAAGCGGGCGTTGATAATGGCGAACTCGATTTCTACAGCTCGGTTATGGCGTGTACCAATAACTTTGTGAACACCGGTGACAATACCTTTGGTGACGGCGAAACCTACAGCCAATGGTATGACAACGGTGGTGAAAATGAAGTGTTAGACGGTTCAGCAATGGTTCTGAATGACGATGGTATTTCGACCGATATGTCTTCTTCAATCACTATTGCTGCGAATGACTTAACCGCATTGAATGATGACTTCTTTACTCCGGTTGATTTTATCGGCGCACTTTCTGACGACGATACAAGCTCTGAATGGTACCAGTGGGTTGAAACTGCTGTAGCTGCTTCTGAGCAGGACTAATTAGAGTTGGAATGCGAATAAATAGGCGCACCACAGTTGCGCCTATTTTCCGATTTTATTGCAGGAGTTGATTATGAAGAATCAATACAAACTCAAGCCGGTTGCTTTAGCGGTTGGTTTGGGCCTGTTTGCCACGGCTCCGACAGCTTTGGCACAGCAAGCTGACGAAACTGACGTTGAACGCGAGTCGACCATTGAAGAAGTGGTTACTACCGGTAGTCGTTTGCAGGGAAGTGCGGCTGCAGTGGTTGAAGAGCGCAAAAACCAGGCCTTTGTGGCAGATATTCTGGGTGCAGAGCAGCTGTCCCGTTCCGGTGACAGCGACGCGGCTTCAGCGTTGCGCCGGGTGACCGGTTTGACCCTGGTGGACGGCAAATTTATTTACGTGCGTGGTTTAGGTGAGCGCTACTCAAGTGCCCGCATTAACGGCGCCAGTATTCCCAGCCCGGACTTAACCCGTAACGTGGTACCGCTGGACATTATTCCATCGACCATTATTGAAAGCATGGCGGTACAAAAGGTGTTTTCACCTTCCATGCCGGCGGCTTTTGGCGGTGGTAACATCGATATCCGTACGCGCTCGCTGCCGGATGACTTTATCTTTAATGTTGAGGCAGGAGTCGGTCTTAACAGCAATGCGGATGACGGCTACACCTATAACCGCAACGATGACGGCATTCCTGACGGGATCCGCGATGCGATTGGTCGTTATCAGGGTGACTTTAGCTTACGCAACATTATTAATACCGATGGACTGAGCGGCAGCGGGAACAGTGCCGGTGATCAGGCGCGGGCCATTAATGCTTCACTGGCGAAACAATTACCTCGTGACATGGTGCTAAAGGAAGAGTCTCTGGATCCTAACTTTGATTTAAAAGCGACCTTAGGTAACAGTTTTAATGAGTCCTGGTTGGGCGGCACTATCGGAGTGCTGGCTGCTGCGTCTTATGACAATGACTGGGATGTCTCTGAGCGTCGTAATGCGGTTATCAGTAACAATGCTGAAGCTGGCTGTTCAACTTCGCTGGAAACTGCCGAGGATGTCTCTAGCTCGTGTTACAACACCTTGTCTGAAACTACGGTGACACAGGAAACAGAACGTCTTAACGGCTTTTTTACCGCAGGCTATGAATTAGACACACACAGTGTCAGCTACACCAAAATTTACCTGGAAGACTCAGAGGACGAGTCAGAATTTGGTATTAAGCAAAGCCCCAACGGCAGTAACCTGAAAACCATTGCCGGAACCGGTATTGCTAACCGCGAACATGAGTTCAAATACGAAGAGCGGGTACTAAACGTGGACCAATTCCGCGGCCAGCACACCTTTATGGACTATTGGGGTATTGGTTTTGACTGGCAGTACACGGAGTCAAAAGCGGAGACGGAAATTCCGACCGAAGTGTCTTACCGTTTTGATGACATTTACAACACTGACCGTAGCTTCTCTGAGACTCGGGTAACGGGTGATGACAACCGCGCTATTTTCCAGTTCGTAGATATGGAAGACAACGTGAAGTCATACGGTGGTAATTTCTCTCTGCCATTAATGTTTTCCGGATTAGAGCTGGAATTGAAAGCGGGCTACGACTTTGTTGATAAAGCACGTTACTACAACACCAGTCGTTTTAGTCTGGATAATGCTTCTGGATCACGTTTGTCAGTGCTGGATGATTTAGACAACGTACCGGGAGTTACCGGATATCTGACCGATGAGGTCATCGACGAAAATGACTTCCGTATTACCTTCCGTGAACCGGGTGCGCCAAATGCGGATGATTACCTGGCTGCTCAGAAAATCGATGCGTATTACGGTGAGTTCGATGCCATATTCGACAATACCTGGCGTGTCAGTGGTGGTGTTCGTTACGAAGACTTTAAGCAAGTGTCATTGGCGACCTCGAGCTTAATTTTTGACGAGCAGGATCTGAATAACTACTTCAACCCTCAGCGCGTTATCGATAGCTCGATTTCAGAAGACGATTTTTACACCGCTTTGTCATTGACTTATATGGCAAATGACAATTACCAGCTTCGCTTTGGTTACGGTGAAACGGTTGTTCGCCCGGACTTGCGCGAGACGGTTCCGGTAGCTTACTACGACCCAGTTACGGACATTCGCACCTTTGGTACGGCAGGTCTGGAGAGCAGTGATTTACGTAACTACGATGCACGCTTTGAATACTATGCAGATAACGGCGATAACTACACCGTTGCAGCCTTCTATAAGGACATAGAAAACCCAATTGAGTCGGTGCTGCGCGTGGGTGATGAAGATTACACATTGACCTATGTGAACGGTGAATCAGCCGAAGTGTACGGTGTTGAGTTTGAATGGCTGCACGACTTAGGGTACTTGGCGAACGGCTTCTTCACCTCAGGTAACTTAACCTGGAGTGACTCAGAAGCGTCGATTGACCCTGCGTTGGCGGGTAACTTAACTAACCCGACGAAGCGCATGACCGGACACTCAGAATACGTGGCTAACTTTCAGTTAAACTACGACTCTGCCAACGGCGAGCACTCAACGTCGTTAGTTTACAACGTGTTTGGTGAACGCATTCTGGCAGCAGGTGTTGGTGGACGTGAAGACGCCTACGAGCAGCCTTTCCACTCGCTGGATTTGGTGTACAACTACTATCCGAGCTTTAGTTCAAAAATCGGCTTCAAGGTAAAGAACATTCTTGGAGAAGATCAGGAAGTGACGCAATCGGATATTTTAGTTCGTAGCAAAGAAGTCGGAACCGTTGTTAGCTTAAGTTACAGCTACGAGTTCTAGGTAGCCTGATGTTTACATCAGGTGAGGTGGATGTAGCGGGCGCTGAGGTCGCAGGAACTATTGAGGAGGACGCCCGTAAATACATCCATGTAGGGCTTGTGCAGCGCCATCCATGGCGCTGCACACCTCCTCAATAGTCCACTGCAACCGTCGGTCGCGCCCTCTACCACCATCCTTACTGATGCAATAGCATCATTAGGTCATCTTTATCTCTAGTGGTTTCAGCGTATCTAAATGCACATCGCGCTGCGGGAAGGCGATGGTGATGTCATTCTCGGCGAATATCTTATCGATTTTAAAGCGTATGTCGGACTGTACTCGACGAATGTCCATCGGGGCTTCAACTTCTGTCCAGAACAGTAAATTGAAGGTTAAGCTGTTGTCACCGAAGTCATCGAAAAAGACTTCAAAAGGCAGGCGTTGAACAATTTTTTCGTGTTGGCTGGCGGCTTCCAGCATGAGTTCGCGAACTTTGTCGATAGGCGAGCCATAGGCCACCCCAACGGTGACTGTGCTGCGTATTTCCGTCGAAACTAGTGTCCAGTTCACTACCCGCTGCTCAAGGAAATAACTGTTTGGAACCAGCACATGCACGCCGTCGAAGCGTTTGATGCGAACACAGCGGTTGCCAATTTCTTCAATTTTGCCCCGTTCATTCTCGAGCTCAACAATGTCGCCAATGCGAATAGGGCGCTCTGCAACCAATATCATTCCGGAAATTAGATTGTTTAACAGGTTCTGCGCACCAAAACCGACACCAATGGCTAACGCACCACCTAATACAGCAAATATGGTAATAGGGATGCCGGCAACGGGCAGGGCTATTAAGACAATGAGCACGTAAGCCAGGAAAGAGAACAGCTTTCGAAAGGCATAAATGGTGTTCTGAGAGGCATGACCCGATTTAAGAGCTCGTTTTACCAGACTGGAACCAACCCAGCGTATAACAATAACGCCAACAATAATCAGTGTAATGGCAATGATTACCTGACTGAGGTATATCTGGGCGTCGCCGGTCTTCCAAAGCTCGGTGTTCCAAATTTTACTTAAATTCGTGGAGACATCATTCCAGGACATTTGCATAGTCTATTTACCCATTAGTGAATCTTTCTTTGTAATTTACGCGAAAAACACGTACATTGCGCGCTCAATTTTTACCCTATAGTCCTGGATGTTGAATACGTGATTTCTGCTGCAAATATCACCATGCAATTTGGTGCGAAGCCTCTTTTTGAAAATATTTCTGTTAAATTCGGCAATGGCAACCGTTATGGCCTTATTGGTGCTAATGGCTGTGGTAAGTCGACCTTTATGCGCATTTTAAGTGGTGAGCAGGAGCCTTCCTCCGGCAACGTCTCGCTGGAGCCGAATACCCGCATTGGTAAGTTGCGCCAGGACCAGTTTGCGTACGAAGAGTACAGCGTGGTTGACGCCGTTATTATGGGGCACGAAGAGCTGTGGGCGGTAAAAGAAGAGCGTGACCGTATTTATAGCAGTGGCGAAATGAGTGAAGAAGACGGTATGCGTGTAGCCGATTTGGAAACCGAATTCGCTGAAATGGACGGTTACACAGCTGAATCTCGTGCTGGCGAATTGCTGTTGGGCTTAGGTATACCGGTAGAGCAGCACTTTGGTTTGATGTCGGCACTGGCACCGGGTGTGAAAATTCGGGTGTTACTGGCGCAGGTGCTGTTCTCTGAGCCGGATATTATGCTGCTGGACGAGCCGACCAACAACCTGGACATTAACACCATTCGCTGGCTGGAAGAGGTGCTGGCGGAAAAGCAAAGCACCATGATCATTATTTCGCACGACCGTCACTTTCTGAACACGGTTTGTACACACATGGCCGATATCGATTACGGCGAGTTGCGCGTGTACCCGGGTAACTATGACGAATACATGTTTGCCGCTACTCAGGCGCGCGAACAGCTGATGAGCGATAACGCCAAGAAGAAAGAGAAAATTGCGGAGCTGCAGAGCTTTGTCAGCCGTTTCTCGGCGAATGCGTCAAAAGCCAAGCAGGCGACCTCGCGTCAGCGACAAATGGAAAAGATTCAGTTGGATGAGGTTAAAGCATCCAGCCGGGTGAATCCGTATATTCGTTTCACGCAAGAGAAGAAACTTTACCGGCTGGCGCTTGAAACCGAAAACGTACGTAAGAGCTTTGATGACGAGGCCGTTTTAAAAGGCTTGAGCACATCGATAGAAGTGGGTGAGAAAGTCGCTATTATCGGTGCCAACGGTATTGGTAAAACGACTTTGCTGAAATGTTTGATGGGCGAGTACACGCCGGATTCAGGCAGCATCAAGTGGTCTGAAAATGCGGCGATAGGCTACTACGCGCAGGATCACGCTCATTGGTTTAAGCAGGAAATGACCGTTTACGAATGGATGTATCAGTGGAAGAAGCCAGGCGATGACGAACAGGCTATTCGTGGTGTGCTGGGTCGTATGCTGTTTTCTTCAGACGATATTCAGAAGCCGGTATCGATTTTATCCGGTGGTGAAAAAGGGCGGATGATCTTCGGGAAACTGATTTTGCAGCGCCCGAACATTCTGGTGATGGACGAACCGACGAACCATTTGGATATGGAATCGATAGAGTCGTTAAACTTGGCACTGGAGCAGTTTGAAGGTACCTTGTTGTTTGTCAGCCATGACCGCGAGTTCGTGTCGACTTTGGCTACGCGTATTATCGAAATAACCGACAAAGGCTTACGTGACTTTGCCGGCAGTTACGATGAGTACCTGGCGCAGCTGGCTGCCGCTTAACGCTGCACCATTTTCTGGGCGCTCTTGACCAGTTCGTCAGGATCGCCCATCCGCTCCGGTTTCGTGACACCGCGTTGGCAGGCAGGACGCTCACTAATGGTGTTCATCCATCGCTTCAGGTTTTCCAGGCCGTCAAGACTGACACCGGACCAGTCGTGGGTACGCACCCAGCACCAGTTGGCAATATCCGCTAACGAGAAGTTTTCACCGGCTAAGTATTCAGACTCTCCTAAACGCTTATTCAGCACCTCGAACAGCCGGCGGCTTTCGTTTTGATAACGTTCAATGGCTGACGGCAGCTTCTCCGGAAAGTACCGATAGAAGACATTAGCTTGTCCCATCATGGGGCCAATGCCACCCATTTGAAACATCAGCCATTGGATCATACGTGAGCGTTCTTTTGGGTCTTTGGGGTTCAGTTTGTCGTAGGTTTCCGCCAGGTACAACATAATGGCACCGGATTCAAATACCGCGAAGTCGTTGTTGTCTTTATCGACAATTACCGGAATGCGCCCGTTAGGGTTCATTTTCAGAAAGTCGGGACGCTTTTGCTCGTCGTCCTGCAACTGAACATGATGGAGATTATAGTCCAGCCCCATTTCTTCTAATGTGACCGTGGCTTTGTAACCGTTGGGTGTGGCAGCCGTGTAGAGTTCAATCATATGTATCCCTTAAACCTTTGATGAGTCACGCTCTTTTATACGCTCATACCAGGCTTTTAGATTAGGCCAGCGCTCATCCACACGCAGCTGAATCACCTTGGCGAAATCCACCGTGCAAAAAGCGTTAATGTCAGCAATGGTAAAACGTTCCAGCGCAATAAACTGGTGATCCGCTAAGTGTTTTTCCAGAAAGTCGAAGAAGGTCAGGGCTGCGGCGTGATTCGCCTCACCCCACTCTTTAATGGGCGTTATTTTGTGTTTGAAATAATCGGTTGTATGTTGAAAACACATACCAATTGGGGTGAATAAATAGAAGTCTATCCAGCGTGTCCATTGTTCGATAATGGCCTGCTCTTCGGCGGTATTGCCTAGTAAGACTTCAGATTCCGGGAAGGCGGCTTCAAAGTAGCGGCAAATGGCCATGGTTTCGCCAATGCAGGTGCCGTTGTCGAGTTCCAGTACCGGCACTTTTTTCATTGGGTTTTTGCGTTCAAATTCCGGCGTTAAGTTCTCGCCTTTGGCCAGGTCGAGTTCAACGCATTCGACCTTGTCCAGCAGCCCTTTCTCCGCAAGAAACATCCGCACCCGCCGAGGATTGGGTGCTTTAGCCATCTCATAAAGCTTCATGGAGCTAACTCTCCGTTAAATTGAGTGTTAGCTCCAATTTACTCCGACGCTAACGAGATTGAAAGGTGCCTTTTAAGCTATTTGCAAAGGCAACAAACTTCTCTTTTATGGTGCGCTTCACTTTTACCTCAACAGAACCAAGTACCTGGAAGCCCTCAATACGTATATGTGGTGCCTGTTTTAAGTTGCCCATAGACGGGGCTTTATTCTCTGTGGACCCAAGAATGCTAAAGACGTTGGTGCTAATGGTGATTTCTTCAGGCACAAAAATTTCAAGACTTGAAAGGCCGCCTATAATTTTTATAGTAACGTCCGGGTGTTGGAATACGGCATCGGTAAAGTCCAGCTCTACTGAGCCTAACAGGGAATAGATGGTGATTTCGCGTGGAACCGTCCATACACCACAACGCTCATTAGAGGACAGTATGGAGACCACGTTTTCTGTTGGCAGGACCCGGCCTTCACCGTAATGTGGCGAGAATTGCTGTTCTTTCATGCTGTCGTATGAGGTATCGGGCTTCAGCTCCAGGTCTTCTACCAGTTCCGCCAGCTGGCTATGTGCCGTCGCGTCCATGGCTTGATCAAGCCGGCGTTCAAAGGCTTGCGCTGAGAGCTCACCGTGGCTGTAATTCATGACCAGTTGGTCGATGGTTTCTTCCCGAACTTTTTCTATTGGGCGATCTTCAAACTTTACACTCATGATGGTTCCTTGTTGTTCTTATCTTCTTATTATGGACAACAAAGCAATTCTTAGGCCAGAAATAATTTCTTTAATAATCAGATGTTTATAATTTCACCGAAAACCGAGATTTGTGCTTGTGACCAAATATTGGGAAGAACGACCAATTTACACGAGAGCAGTTGACCTTCTGCGAGTTATTAACTTAACTAAAACTCAGGAAAATCAGGCTATTTCAAATGGATACGACCATGAATAAACTCCCTTTTGTTGTTGATGCCCATACCCACCTCTTTAATGCCCGTTATGTGCCTTTGCAGGGAATTCTCGAGAGCTGGGGTATTTGGAAGTTACCGGCAAAGTTAATTAGCAAACTGGCGTATTCACTGACCGCCAGCTCTACATTACAAGAGCGGCTGGCGTCATTTTCAGTCACCACTCAAAAAGGTGCCACAGAAAAAATCTGCAACGAATTTGCCCATCTGGTTTGTGTTGAAATAGAGCATTACTTACCGGGAGAATTAAGTGAAGAGGGCAGTAGCAATCCGGAGTTAGCGAAAGCCTACCAGGAGAAATTCATTAATAGTGAGTTGTACTCGGTTCTGAGAGAAATACATCAGTATTGCGGTGACAGCGAATCGGCCCGGGAGTTGGAGTTAGATTACATAGAAACAAAATTAACCTTCAAAGCAGAAACTCACCCTCAGGATAAAATATCGGGCTGGTTTTCCGGCATTCACAAAATGATAGAGCGTATGTTGCGCAAGTCACTGGAGTTTTTAGAGAACGCCGCGGACAAAATAGATTTTGTTTTAAATATGCTGCGCAGTGAAGTAGGGATACTTAAACGGTTAAAAGGCTATTACGGCAACTTTGCGGAAAATTATGTGCTTTTTCATTACATGATGGATATGGCTCATCCGTTTGACGATGACCCTAAATACGAGTTTTATGATCAGCAGTTAGAGCGCATGACTGCGTTGGAGAATTATTCAGAAGGCATAGTGCTGGGGTTCTCTGCCTTTGACCCTTTGCGATTTGTTTCTCGGTCTGCATCTGATCGCGCGCTTCGTGACGCTATAGAAACCTCATTGGAACATGGCAAGGCGGGGTTTAAGTTTTACCCTCCCATGGGTTACAAGCCGGCAGGCAACGAACCTCCTGTTGAACGGGTTGTTGATTATTTTCTGGATTTTTGTGTGGAGTATTCCATTCCGGTTTTCACTCACTGCACGCCGGAAGGCTTTCAGGCTTATAAAGGGTCAGGGTTAAATTCAGACCCGGATTACTGGGAGCAGGCGCTGACAAAAACAGAGCAAAGGAAAACAATGAGGCTCTGCTTTGGCCATGCCGGTGGCGGAAAGCGAAAAGTGAACGGGCGCTGGGTTAAAGGTTGGCTGGCAGAGACAGAAGAAGAGTGGAGTGATCCGAACAACTACGCCCGTAAGGTTGTCGAGCTGTGTCGGCGTTACCCGCATGTTTATTGCGACTTGTCCTACTTACATGAAATTGTCGGCAGTAAGAAAGCAAAGGCAAACCTGGCCCGGCGGCTTGAAATTGAGCTAACGCGTGAAGCCACTGCCGACAAACCTTTTAAGCTGGCTGATAAAATAATGTACGGTAGCGACTGGCATATGGTGTCTATGGTTAACGACATTGAAGCCTATTTGGGGCAAATAAAGGACATTTTTGAAAAGCAGAAAATGCAGCCTTTTGCCGATAAGTTCTATTTTAAAAATGCGCTGAGGTATGTTGATTTAGAGGCTTATATTAAACGTGCGGAAAATGTGTTTAGTCAGGATTACATTGCACGGTTGAAAGAAATTCGGACGAATTTGATGTAGCCTGATGCTATTATATCCGGTGAATGCTCAATTAATAAGAGGAATGTTTATGACCCATGGGGTAGGGGTTGCGCGGGCTGAGGAAGCTCTCAGCGCTTTGGAAAATATGACCGCAGGTGTTCAGCCTATTCAACTGGAAGAATACCAGCAGCGCGTTGCCAGGGCGCAGGCACTGATGCAGGAGCAAGGCATTAGCGCTATGTACTTAAACGCAGGAACCAACTTAGAATATTTTACTGGTTTAAAGTGGTACCCCAGTGAACGATTGGTTGGCGCTGTTCTTCCGGTTGAAGGGGATGTCACCCTGATAGCGCCGGCGTTTGAAGTCGGTTCATTAACTCAGGCAATGATACTGCCCATGGATACGGTTTTGTGGGACGAGCACGAATCACCCTACGAACGGTTGTTGGCGTTCTTAACGGAGCATTTTTCTGATGGTTATAAGCTGGCATTAGATGAATCGACACCCTACAGCGTGGTGGCACAGCTGGAGGAACGTAAACCCGCCGAAACAATGTGTGACGCAAAAGTCATTACCGCAGCCTGCCGGATGCATAAATCCCCCGCAGAATTGGCGCTAATTCAGACCGCAATGGATATGACCATGGCTGTGCACAGAGCCACAGGTGCTATGCTTCACGAAGGCATCACAGCGTCGGAAGTCAGAGCTTTTATTGATAAAGCACACCGTAAGGTGGGAGCGTCCGGTTCGTTTTTCTGTATTGTGTTATTTGGCAAGGGCACCAGCTACCCACACGGCGTTAATTATGAACAGCGCTTAGAAAAAGACGACTGGGTGCTTATTGATACCGGCTGCAAGCTGCATGGGTATCATTCTGATATTACCCGTACTTATGCTTTTGGCACTGCAACTGAAGAGCAGCAGAAATTTTGGCAGTACGAACGAGATTTGCAACAAGCCGCTTTTGATGCCGCTGTATTGGGTAAGACTTGTGAGTCTGTGGATGACGCCGTGCGTGTTAAATTAAAAGAACAGGGCCTGGAGCCCGACTATCAATTACCGGGTGTGCCGCACAGAACAGGCCACGGTATTGGCATGGATTTGCATGAATGGCCCTATCTAGTTGGAGGCGATAAAACTGAATTAGCGCCGGGAATGTGTTTTAGCAATGAACCTATGGTGATTAACCCAGAGAAATTTGGCGTGCGTCTGGAAGATCATTTTTATATGGCAGAAGACGGGCCGGTGTGGTTTACCGAGCCGTCTCGTTCGATAAATGATCCGTTCAACTTGGTTGGCTGAGGTCGTTAGGTAATTCCCAGATAGGCGTTGACGAAACGCTTGCTGCTCATTTCGTCAATGCCAAAGTAAAAACTCGGCTCAATCAATTTCATTTTTATGATGGATAGTGGATTCATCAATATTTGCTAAAGCTATTGAAAAGCGTTAAGTAAAAGAACATAACCTCAACTTCAATATCGCTAGTCTTTATATATCTAGATTAGTCATTCACATCAACTACCGTACGGCCGCGCACTTGGCCTTTGAGCAATTGTGGCGCAAGCTCCTGAACTTCGTTAAGACCGACAGTTTGTGTCATGCTATCCAGCATTGATAAGTCTAAATCTTTTGTTAACCGGTCCCACGCTGCTAATCGGTCTTGCATGGGAGCCATAACGCTGTCGATACCTATTAGTTTTACGTCACGCAAAATAAATGGCGCCACACTTGTGGGTAAGTCCATACCGGCAGCTAATCCACACGCAGTGACAACGCCCCCGTATTGCGTTTGCGAAATCGCGTTGGCCAATATATTCGACCCGGCGACATCGATAACGCCTGCAAATCGCTCTTTTGCCAGAGGCTTGGCGGAGCTTTCAAAGTCACTGCGTGGCAGAACTTCAGAAGCACCGAGTGTTTTGAGGTAACTTGTTTGTTCAGAGCGGCCTGATACTGCAATGACTGTGTAACCAAGTTTGCTGAGCAAGGATGTGGCTATTGATCCCACACCGCCCGCAGCGCCGGTGACTAAAATGTCACCAGAGCTTGGCGTAACACCTTGTTGCTCAAGTGCTAATACGGATAGCATGGCGGTGTAGCCGGCAGTACCAATAGCCATGGATTGTTTAAGACTGATACCCTTTGGTAAGGGGACTAACCATTCGCCTTTTACACGGGCTATTTGTGCTAACCCTCCGGTATGCACCTCGCCAACGCCGTAGCCATTTAATAATACCTTGTCGCCGGCTGCAAAACGGTCGCTGGAGGACTCTATCACGGTTCCGGCTAAATCAATGCCGGGGATCATGGGCCACTGGCGCACGACTCCAGGCTTCTGGCAAATAGCCAGCGCATCTTTATAGTTCAAAGTTGAATAAGCGACATCGACGGTCACATCGCCGTTACTCAGCGTCGATTTATCTATCGACGTTAATTCAGTGAGTTGCTCATCGTGTTTGGTGATAACAATGGCGTTAAACATAAAAGCCTCCAAAATTAGACTGATCGTCTATAAAAAAGTAAAAAAACTCATCCATTGAGTGTGTTTACAAAATAGTCTGCAAATAATTGAATGGGTTGTGAGCTTTTTTGCAACTTACCGTGGAGAACGGCACCTTCCCAGCCAATCCAAAATAGCTCGCTTTGTTGGGCGCAATTTAACGAGTTTACGATGTGGCCATAGGCTTGCTCCTCTCGCAGATAGTCGGCAAGCAGATCACTCCATTGTGAGAAAACACCGGCCAATTGGCTACGAAAGCTAGGCGGCAGGGTGTTCAATTCTTGTCCAAGATTACCGATTAAACAACCGCGCTGAAATTGATATTTCTCAATACCGCTAATGGCGTCGGCAACGAAAGCATGGAAGCCTGATAGCGGCTGTTGGCGGCTCGGCTGCAAGCATTTAACCAGTTTGTTTTTAAAGAACTGATTGTAGCTTTCAATGATTTCCTGACCGAATGCCTCCTTACTGCTGAAATAATAGTAAAAAGAACCTTTAGGGATACCCTCTCGCTTTAGAATAGAGTCTAATCCTATGCTTGAATACCCAGACTCGGTGAGCGATTCAATTCCTGCACGCAGTAAGCGCTGTCGAGTTTGATTGTGACCTTCGACATTCTTTTTAGGGCGGCCGCGAGTTCGCTTGTTTTTATTCTCAGTTTCCATTCTTAAAAAATAGACTAACCGTCTATAAAAATCAAGTATCGCTATGTTGAGTTCAAATTCGTTGCTTAATATCAGCGATGACGGTTTTAATCCGGTTCGGGGGTTGAGTGTTTCGTCGGGTACAAAGGTAAAGCGTTTCGCTCACCGGATGGTTTAAGTGATGAGACTTTATTTTATCAGACTTTGGAAAGGCATCGACTGCGTAGGCAGGCAGTATGGTAAAGCCCAGCCCCATGCTAACTGGGGTGAGAATTAGACTGATCTGATTAGAGAACCCTCGCTGAATAAATAAATTGCTGTGTTGGAATTCCGGGTAGTTGGAGCTTAATAAGAGATCTGCATGGTGACTGCCGTCTGGGTGATCGATGAAACCAAGAGTCTTCAATGAATCCCAACTGGGAGTCTCAACGTGAGCGGGGGTGACCAAAAGTAGTGGCTCACTTCCAATTGCCTCACAATTGACATCCGGTAGTGACGGCTTTGACGACATAATACCGATATCCACACTTGATTCTACTATGGCACTTTCTATGTCTGCATTTGGAGCAAATCGATAATTCATTACTAGTTTAGGATGCTCTTTTTGCAGAGACAGCAAATAGGGGTACAGTTTAAGTCCGACACTGCCAGGCGACATTATCTTAACTAAGCCTTCAAAGGCTGGGTCAGACGTAACAATGTTTGCAAGGTTTGAAAATTCAGCGAGTAAGCGGTTAGCTTCATCGTATAAACGCTGACCCGCTTCCGTAAGACGAAATTGTTTCTTTTCTCTAGTTAGCAGAGTTCGGCCTAACTGCGCTTCTAGTTTTTGCACATGCTGGCTTACGCCCGATTGTGTCATGTTAAGCGTCTCTGCGGTGCGAGTGAAATGACCGATTTCGACAAGGGTACAAAAAGTGCGTAGCCACGTTGTATTTAGCATTTAAATATCATTATAAAATATGATGATTTTAATGATAAATCATAATTTAAAATTATGTAATAGGTCAGTTAACCTTCTTTTATCTTAAAGAGAGGAGGTTTTATGAGTAATGTATATCCAAGAACTTTTTCGCATATCGGTATTTCCGTCCCAAATTTGGAACAAGCCGTTGAGTTTTATACTCAGGTTATGGGCTGGTATTTGATTATGAAACCAACCGATATAGAGGAAGACGACAGTGCGATAGGTGAAATGTGTACCGATGTTTTCGGAGCCGGCTGGAATCGCTTTCGGATTGCGCACCTGTCGACAGGTGACAGAATTGGCATAGAGCTATTTGAGTTCGAGAATCAACAGAACCCTGATGACAACTTTGAATACTGGAAAACCGGAATTTTCCACTTTTGTGTGCAAGATCCCAATGTTGAGGAGTTGGCTGACCGTGTTGAAGCGGCTGGTGGTAAACGACGAATGGAAAAGCCTCGTTATTATTACCCTGGCGAAAAACCTTACCGCATGATTTACATGGAAGACCCGTTTGGGAATATCTTAGAAATTTACAGTCATAGCTATGAGCTGATTTATAGCGAAGGCGCTTATTGATATTTAGTCTGAGACAGAATGAGAAGAGGTCCTGCAGATACACAGGGCTTCTTCTAAACGCTCTGTAGCTTTACTCGTAATGCCAAGTCACCCTGTTCCTGCCTTGCTTTTTACTTTGGTAAAGTGCGATATCAGCTTTTTTGTAGGCGGTATTAAATTCATCATCTACTGTGAGCTCCGTTGCACCTATTGATAGGGTGATATTAACGACGCTTTTATCCTCTAGGGCCACCTTATTCTCAGCAACTATTTGACGAAGTTTTTCCAGGGTAGACTGAGCGTTTTCGCGTGGTATGTTTGTCAATATGACGGCGAACTCTTCGCCTCCAACTCGAGATACGCAGTCACTGGCGCGCACTTGTTCTGCTATTTTTCGGGCTGTCTGTTGAAGTACTTTATCACCTGCATCATGGCCGTAATTGTCATTTATCGTTTTGAAATGATCTATATCAATTATGGCAAAGCAGGTTATATTTAACGTCTGATTATCGTTTGGCTGTAACTCTTCAAAACGCTCAGTTATGAACAGACGATTTGAAAGGCCCGTCAAAAAGTCGGTATAAGCTAGCTTTTCCAATTTTTTTGTTTTAGAAGAATTGATAATAATATTCTCGATAGCAGAACATATTAGGCTCATTAGCTCTATATCAAGTTCGGTAAATGGTGTAAGACGTGCTTCTGGACTCGTAAAGTTGAGTGTTCCCCACGTTTGTCCATTAATTTTAATGGGTAAGCCCAGATAAGTTTCCAACTGAAATTTTTCAAAACATGGGTGTCCAGCATATTCACTGCTTGTTGAGGCGTGCGTGGTAGCGATGACTTTGTTAGACTCGAGTGTCACAGAACAGTATGTTTCACCCAACGAAAACGTTGTGTCTGCAGGAATATCTTCCGCTTCGGAGTAGGCGTATTTGACGACGTAGTCGTCATCAGTAACATGGCTGACAAGCCCTGTTTGTGCATGTAAGTAATGACAACCAAGTTTAAGAAGCTTGGCAATGCGATCAGTGGACAGTGTTTTTGACTGTCGATTGACGACATCGTGTACAGCACGTAAAACCTCAGCTGCGCTGGCATACTCGGTCACATCATTGATTATTGCAAAAAAGCCATTAACCCGTTTGCTGAGAGTTTCGACATTGGGTATATAGTTTATCTCGAGTTGAATGCTACGTCCGTCATTCAGCTCTACCCTCTCGGACAGCTCAAGCTCTTCGCCCTGTAGAACGCGGTCGTGAATTTTAGAAATTTTCTGGTAGGAGTCATCACCCACAATTTCAGCGATTGTTTTGCTTTTTATATTCTTTAGTTTTACACCAAAAAAATTCTCATACGCTGTATTTACGAACTTGTAGCGTCGCTTGTTATCTACAAAAGCGAGCATGTAAGGAAGAGTATTGGCAAGCTTTCTGAATGAGCGATCTATTTTCATGATGCAGCAACATTATTATAGCAACTTTAGAATAAGCATATAACGGAAGTGACTGGATGTATATGTTCAAAGGGTCAAGCAAGGTTTGGGAAGTCCAATGCTCATCTTGCTGGTCAGCATTTAAAGCGTGTTGCTAGCAACATTGATGGAACAAGTGGTACAAATCTGGGACAATCGGGGAAACAAAAAAGCCCCGCTGTTTCCAGCGAGGCCTTGCAATATGTGGTGCGGAGGCGGAATCGAATAAGTCACTTAAGAAGTTGTTTATTATATATTGTTTTTAGAATTAAAATCGTCGTGTAACTTAACGTGTTACTAAAATTTGCGCTCTAGCAACCAGCCGAGAAAGTTATTACCAATACCGCCTACCATAACCCAGAAGCACGTATTTGCATAAAACCGATTGACGCTCGGTTTTTATATCTATAGGCTAATTTGCCATCAGTAATTAGCGTTGAGTGGACGAATGAAACTGGGTGACCTAGAGACCTTTGTATTGAAAATGGCGTGGCAGCTTGGCTCAGGGACGGTGAAAACCTTCTATACCCAAGTAAAGCCAGCGAGAAATGTGTCGCAGAACACAGTGCAGTCGACGCTAGAGCGTTTATACCGGAAGTCGATACTAACGCGGCATAAAGAAGGTCATGCCTACGTTTACCAGCCTAAACTATCCCGTGAAGCATTTACCGCCCAGTTGCTGACTAATATGGTTAGCGAGTTTGAAAGCGATCCATCAATGACATTGGCCGCTTTTGTTGAGCAACAAGAAGGGGTAAGCGACGCGAAGTGGCAACACTTAAAAGCGGTTGTCGAGCAAATAAAAAATGAGGAAGCGCCTGATGATTGAGCTGCTTTTTTCCTCGTTATTTTTAATCGCCATCTTGTTTTTCGTGTCATTGGCAATAGTTGAGGGGCAGGTGTGGCGATATAGACGCCGCAATAAAACGGCCTTGCCGACTCCGTTGTTAGTGACTCTAACAACAGGACCTGTGTTACTCGCCACAGCTATTTTATTGGCGCTTAGCTTGACCTTTCTTGGAAAAGGCACCGGGCTTATTGTGGATCATTGCCTGGTGCATGGATTAAATCACCCTCACCTTTGTTTTGAACATTTGCCGGCAGGTCAGTTGTCTTTTCTGGCGGTGGTTGGTGCATCCTTACTGATACTCTATATAGCGGTTAAGTTAGCCACTCTGGCAAAAAGCACGTTGAAGTACGCTCGAGTTAACCGGTCGGTGAGTCAGTTCCAAACAGGCCGCATCAATTGGTTAGACAGTGATCGGGAAATGGCTTTTGTAGCGGGTATAAGACAGCCTCGCATTTACCTAACTCACATTTTGAAGAAGCGTTTATCGCGACAAGCCTTGCGAATCATTGTGGCGCACGAAATACAGCATATTCGCAATCGTGACCTGATTAAAATGCTCTTTATCGAGTGTCTCCTAAGCTTTTACAGCCGCCGCACAAAAACGTATTTAATGAATCAATGGGTGCTTTATCGGGAGCAAAAAGTCGACAGGCAGTTAGCTGGTCGGTTTGGCCGAGCCGCTGTGGCCGATGCGTTATTGCGCATGCTGCCGATTAAAAACCATGAGGCTGGCTTAAACAGCGCTGGCGGTGATATCGAGCAGCGAATAACTGGGTTAGCAAACTTAAATGAACGTGACTTGTTTAGCGCTAAGAGAGCTTATCAATGGGTGGCAGTATTAACACTGAGCATCACTGTATTTTTAACCGTCGAGCATCACGCGCTTGAGACGTTAATTGGATGGATTACTTAATGATAAAACAACTCGTTATCAGTGCGTTGTTGTGTGGCATGGTCGCGCCCGGCGCGGTTGCACAGAGCTCTGGCACGACCGAACAAGATATTGTGACTGCCTATATGAAGCAACAACTTATAGAGCAGTGGCTGGATGCCGAAACACAAGCCATTCAGGCCGAAAGAGAGGGCGCGGCATTGCTGCGTAACCCAGAACTGGAAGTTAGCTATGAGCCGATGACATACGCTGACGGCAGCGAAGAAAATGAATTGGCTATTTGGTTAACGCAGTCGTTCGACGCATGGGGAGCAAGAGACAGCCGGCAACAAGCAGCGAACCACAAAGCATTGGTCGAGCAATTACGGCTAGCGGCAGAGGTGCGTGATGAGCTGGTTGAAGTTAAGCGTCTTTTTTATCGGTTGGTCATGTTACGAGACCACTACGCTTCGGCGCAGCACTGGGTCAAACAGTTAGAAAAGCTGGTTGATTTGAGCAACCAACAGTTGCAGTTAAACGAACAATCGGCCTTAGACCATTTCCGTCTGAACCAGGCGTTGTCATCAGCTGTGCTGCAACTGAGCACACTTGAACAACAAGTGATTTCTACCAGTAAGTCTCTGAACGCATACACTGGTTTAACGCTTAGCAATATTAATGCTTCTCTGTTGCCGAGTGACTTAGCGATTAGCCGCTTAAGTCAACTGTCACCGCCGCAGGATACATTGGAACTAAAAGTGCTTGAATCCTTGTTGAAAGGCTTAGATGCGCAACGTTCAGGCGCAGATGCAATGGCACTGCCAGAAATTGCGCTCAGTGTGGGCGTTCGACAGTTGGATACGAATGCCGGCAACCAGTCAGAGGCGGCGGCATCCTTGGCTATTGAGCTGCCGCTGTTTGAACGCGGTCAATATCAATCGCGCCACTATGCCAGCCTGAAATCGGCACTGGAAATAGAACAAGAGCAGACCCAAAGGCGTGTATTGCAAACGTTCGCAAGCATTAAGCAACGCTTAAAAGCAGGCATCAAAGGCCTGAATAAAGCACAACAAGAAAGTGTCAGTGAAATGCTTGATAGTGCTACTGAAGCCTACTGGTTGGGCGAGATCAGTGTGACTGAATTAATTGACATTCAACAGACGCAGATGGCGCTTAGTGAACAAGTGCTGTCGGCAAAACTGGCGATCAGACAAGACTGGATAGCCTTACAATCATTACTCAATCAAACAACGGAGATTAACAAATGAACACACTCGTGAAACTACTGGCAATGGCCGCAGCAGCGGTAGCAATTACAGCTTGCTCCGGGGATGACCACGGACACCCGCACGATGAAGACGGTGGCCATATGAGCGAAGAGCAGCATGAGCATGGAGAGGGCACTCATGAACATGCCGAAGAGCAACCGGAAACAGAAGCTTACTACGGTGACGAACAAGCGGAACCAGCAAATTCGACCGAAGAAGCCAGTAAAAAAGAAGAAGACACTCACACCCATGAAGATGGTGAAGAGCACGGTCACCACTAATTAGAGAACCAAGGATATGAACATGCGACTTCATCAGCTTTTAGCAAGTATTTTTATCGCCGTATTGCTAGCGGGGTGTGGCCAAACTGAAACTGAGTCGCATGGTCATGCGCACGAAGAAGCGGCGAGTTTAGTGTATACCGATTACACAGAGCACACTGAGCTTTTCGTAGAGTTCCCGGCATTGCAACAGGGCGAGAGCTCTCGCTTTCTTGCTCATTTAACCAACCTTAGTGACTTTAGTCCGGTTACCGAGGGCGCCGTTTATGTCGAGCTTCGGCAAAATGGACAATTGAAAGCTGGCTTCCGGGTTAAACAGCCGACCCGGGACGGTTTATTTACCCCTGTTGTAACGCCGCGTGATGCCGGACGTTACGAACTGAGTATTCGCTTAGAGAATGACCAATTCAGCAGTACCCATGAGCTCGGCGAAGTCACGGTTTTTGCGGCAAACGAACACGCACAAGTCTCGCAACCAGAGGTTGCTGGAGATATCACCTATTTAAAAGAACAGCAGTGGCAGCAACCGTTCGCGACTACTAAGGCGCAACAGTTATCCCTTAGCGAATCAGTGCCTGCGTTTGCTACGGTAAAAGCACCGGCGAACAAGCAGGCGACGATCCGCGCTCCTCAGGCCGGTTATTTTTTCCCGGATGCCTCAGTTACGGCAGGTCATTCGGTTGAGCGTGGCGATACACTAGGGCTGCTAGTTCCCCGAGCGCAGAGCTCTCAAGATATTATTTCGTTACAATTAGAGCTTGCTGAATATCAGTCAGAGTTGGCCCTGGCTGAGCAAGAAGTTCAGCGCTTACAGCAGTTAGTTGACAATGGAGCGATACCAGAGACTCGTCTGCAAACAGCCAAAGCTAAACAACAGCAACTGAGTAGCCGAGTTAACGCCACCCAAGCGCGTATTCAGCAAGGTCAATTGGGTGAGACGGAAGGCGGTATTGCGATAAAAAGCCCGATTAGTGGCAAAATTTTAAGCAGTCCGCTAGCCAGCGGTATGTATGTCGACGAACAGCAAGTGCTGACAGAGCTTGCGGCCAACGAACAACGCTGGCTAGAACTGTCTATTCCCGAGCGTTTTAGTCAGCACGTGCAAGCCATTTCAGGTGCATGGCTAGATACCGATGAACAAATTGTTCGGTTAGATGAGAAAAACTCGATAGTTGCTGCACGCTCCTTGATGGTTCAGCCCGTTTCAAGAACGTATTCCGTAACACTGGGGTTCGCTGCTGATACATGGCAGCCCATGATTGGCCAGACGTTTGCGGCCAAGGCGATTACGTCGGCGAATAAAGCGGCGATTGCGATTCCCGTGAGTGCCGTCATCAGACAAGAAGGTAAGGACGTTGTATTTGTGCATACAGGCGGAGAAACGTTCGAGCGCCGGGAGATTACGCTGGGTATCCAGGATGGCGAGAACATTGAAGTGACTCGAGGCTTGCAAGCGGGTGAGCGAGTAGTTAGCACTGGCGCTTATGATGTTCGTTTAGCGGCTCTCGGTGGTGAAGAAATCGGCCACGGCCACGCACATTAAGGATTTTTATGATTGATCGAATTATTCAGTGGTCGCTCCATAATAGGCTGATTGTTATTGCGTTGGCATTAGTGCTTTTGGTCTGGGGTGGTTACAGCACCATTAAAGCGCCAGTCGATGTATTTCCTGACTTAACCGCGCCATCGGTCACTATTGTGACAGAAGCTCACGGCATGCCGCCGGAAGACGTTGAAAAACTCATTACCTTTCCGATTGAGTCCGCGATGAACGGCGCCTCGGGTGTACGTCGGGTCCGCTCTAATAGTGGAATTGGTATCAGTGTTGTTACCGTTGAGTTTGACTGGGAAACCGATGTTTATTTGGCTCGTCAGATGGTGTCGGAGCGTCTGCAAACATTACAGAATGAGTTACCCGCGGACGTGGGAGCACCGCAGATGGCACCGGTGTCCTCTATTATGGGCGAAATTATGTTTTTAGCGCTGACCTCAGAGGCGCATTCGGAGATAGAGCTAAAAACAACGGCTGATTACACCATTAGAAGACGACTGCTGGCCGTGCCTGGCGTTGCTGAAGTGATTTCGACCGGGGGGCAAGTTAAGCAATACCAAGTTGTCGCGAAACCGGATGCACTTATTGCTAATGATTTATCGCTTGATGATGTGACCAAAGCTTTAGAAGGCTCCAACATGACGTCATCGGCTGGCTTTGTAAAACAGAACCAGCAGGAGTTTCTCATCCAGGGTATGGGAAGAATAGAGTCGCAAAGCGATATCGAGCAAACCGTGATCGCTAATCGCGGTGGTACTCCGGTGTTAGTGCAGGATATTGCCGACGTTGAAGTTGGGCCTGCCTTACGTCGTGGGACTGCGGCTTTTAATGGTCGCTCGGGTGTAGTGTTGGGTATTCAAAAGCAACCGAACACCAATACGCTAGAATTAACGGATGACTTAGATCGCGTCATTAATGATATCAACCAAAGCCTGCCAGAGGGCATGACGCTACAGACAGATACGTTCCGTCAGTCTGACTTTATCGAAACATCCATTGGCAACTTAAACAGCGCGCTTAGAGACGGTGCGATTTTAGTCGTTGCCATTATGTTTATTTTCCTCTTCAGTGCCCGAGCAACCGGTATTGCCTTAGTGGCTATTCCGTTGTCGCTGCTGGTTGCAGTCTTAACCATTCGCCACTTCGGAGGCTCTCTAAATACAATGACCTTAGGCGGTATGACGATTGCCTTAGGTGCGCTGGTTGATGACGCCATTATTGTGGTTGAAAACGTGGTTAAACGACTCCGTGAGAATTTGGCGAAGCCGGCTGCTGAGCAACTGTCAAAATTGAAAGTGATTGCCGGCGCAACACGAGAAATTGAAAGCTCGATTGTGTTTGCGACCTTTATCATTGTTTTGGTCTTTTTGCCGCTGTTCTTTTTACAAGGCGTTGAAGGGCGTCTGCTGCAACCGTTAGGCGTTGCCTATATTGTTTCTATTCTTGCTTCTCTGTTGGTCGCGATCACGATTACGCCGGTACTCAGTTACTATGGTCTGAGCGGCAGTAAGAGTTTACTGGCATCGCACGATACGCGCTTTATTAGTGCGCTTAAGGCAAGCTATCGACCTATTCTCAATGGCTCACTGCAACGGCCAAAACTTTTGCTATCGTCAGCGGGCGTACTGTTGCTGATTGCGTTATTGGCGGTGTTCCAGTTTGGGCGTGGATTTTTGCCGGAGTTTAATGAGGGCAGCTTGACAGTCAGTGTGGTTACGGTACCAGGAACCTCATTAGAAAAGTCCGATGCTATCGGTGAACGTGTAGAGCGGATCTTACTGGACGAGCCTGAAGTGGTTGCGACGACACGCCGTACCGGACGTGCTGAACGAGACCCACATGCACAGCAAGTGTTTGCGTCGGAGATCGACGTTAAGCTCAGTATGCAGTCCCGCTCAAAAGAGGCGCTGCTCGAGAGCTTACGCCAGGAGTTTTTCTTTCTTACCGGGGTTAACGTCATTATCGGCCAACCCATATCGCATCGTATAGACCATATGCTGTCAGGCACGCGTGCAAACATCGCCATTAAGTTATTTGGCAATGAGCTGTACAAACTGCGTCAGCTGGGCGCCCAAATCGAAAGCTTGGTCAAAGAAGTTCCGGGAGCCGTTGACGTAGCGATGGATCAGCAAGCGGAAATTCCGTTTATTACCTTTGATTTCAAGCGGGCTCAGTTAGCGCAGTATGGGATGAGTATCGAGCAGGCATCGCATGCGTTGGAAACGGCGTTTGCCGGAACATCGGCCAGTCGCATTCTTGAAGAGCAGGCGACCTTTGACCTGGTGGTACGCTACCCTTATCGGTATCGCGAAGATATTGAGTCGTTAAAAAATACCATGATTAAGGCCCCGAATGGCGCGGTTATTCCGTTCTCAGCCATAGCAGATATCAATAAGACGCGCGGTGCTAACACCATTACCCGTGAAAATGTACAGCGCAACCTGGTGGTCATGGCAAACGTGAGTGGTCGCGACCTTATTGGTGTGGTTGACGATATTGAGCAACGGATAGCGCAGAGTATCGACCTGCCCACGGGTTACTATATTGAGTTTGGTGGACAGTTTGAGAGTGCGGAGAGCGCTAACACACGGCTAATGCTGCTCGGTATCGGCGTAATTATTGGCATTTATTTGTTGCTACTTACGGCGTTTAACTCGGCTAAAGAAGCGTTCCTGGTGATGTTAAACCTACCGTTAGCGCTGATTGGTGGTGTCGCTGGCATTTACTTTGCTGGTGGTGTTATCAACATTGCTGTCATTATCGGTTTTATCACACTGTTCGGTATCGCCACGCGAAATGGCGTTATTTTAGTGGACTACATCAAGCAGCTTATGGCTAAAGGTGTCGAATTAACGGATGCCATTAAGCAAGCATCAGAAGAACGGTTAGTACCTATTTTGATGACCGCTCTGGCAACGGCATTAGCGCTCATTCCATTATCGTTGGGACTTGGCGAGCCAGGCAGTGAAATTCAAGCACCTATGGCGATAGTTATCCTTTGGGGTCTTATTTCTTCGACGGTGCTTAATATGGTTATAGTGCCGGCGGGCTATTTCTTGCTAAATAGACATAAGTAAGAATGTGATTCATTACAAAAACAAAAAGGCCCTGCACTTCGTGCGGGGCCTTTTTGTTTTTGCTAAAGGAGCTGTACGTTTTAAATATTCTTCATGCTTTTTTCCAAGGTCCAAATGCGATGAAATAAAACAGCACAATATTAGCAAAAGGGACTAAAATTAAGAGTCCTAGAGGGCCCGGGTAACCAATACGTTGGCAGATACGCCATGCAGGAACAATAAAAATAGCTCCCACGATCAGCATCCATAGAAACCCCATACCGGCGAACATTTCGTGATTCATCATTATCTTCTCCTTATTTGACATGCGTTAAAATGACGTTAGACTGGAATTTATTAAATTGCAAAAAGCAGGTAGCTAGTGCAAGTCCGAATTCTGTTATTAATGACAGTGTTATTAGTGTCGATGTCGTTTTCGCAAACGGCAGAGGCTCACGCATGTCATGGTAAAGGACAAATGCAGCACAGCATGATGCAAAAAGCAGACGTAAGCGACTGCGAACATGAGAAGCAAAAGCACAACTCGTGCTGTGCTGACATGACAATTCGGCATTGCTCCGGCAGCTCAGTTTTATTTGTCGGACAGTCTTCTTCAGTTAATACCGCTACGATCAATCTTTCTTCTAAAGTCGATTCTCCGATTGACACTTCAATTCGGGCTAAACACGCGTCTAATCTATTTCGTCCTCCAATAATTATCGCTTAATAAGTTTGTAGAAATTTAGTACACGCCCGACGTGTCCCTTTAAAACTTATGAGTCGGTGGATAATTATGTCTATCAAACGTAATTGCGCTGTTTTAGCGATGCTTTTCTCTGTGTCTATGTCAGTTGCTGGCGCAGAAGAGCAACTGAGAGTTCTAAAAGACCCCAACTGTGGCTGCTGCGAAAAGTGGTTGAAAGCTTTACCCGAAAGCTTAAATGTTTCTGTTGAGCACCCAATAGACTTGACGCAGCAAAAGCGTCAAGCAGGTATCAGTGCTGACATCCAGTCCTGTCATACTGCCATCTCCGATAGCGGCTTTGTATTCGAGGGGCATGTTCCCCCTGCACTCGTTTCCCGCTATTTGGAGGGAGACAAGTCAACTAACGGAATCGGTTTAACTGTTCCGGGAATGCCTGTCGGTTCTGTCGGTATGGAAATGGGAAGTCGATTCCAGCCCTATACAGTTTATGAAGTGAAAAAGGATGGCTCTATAGCACCTTATCAGCAGGTAGCAAGTATTAAGCAGCAAAAGAAACTATCAGGTGGAGGCGATTAATTATGGGCTTCGGTGGTATGAGTCTGGTTCAACTGGGAATTCTGTTAGCTATCGTCATTCTTCTTTTTGGCAGCCGAAAGTTAAGGACTTTCGGCTCTGATCTTGGAAGTGCGATTAAAGGGTTTAAATCGTCAATATCAGATGGTGGTGCTGAAAATAATTACGATAGTTGTGACGGACAAAAATCAACCTCAAAAGAGGAGAATGAAAATGAGCACCGAGTTTAATAAAGGGCGTCGAAAATTCATTAAATCTGCATTTACTGTGGCGTCCGCGTTAGCAATTGCCAAAGTAGCCCCAACATGGGCAACACCTCAAGGGCGTAAATTTAAAGATCAAGTTTTGACGAAAGATGAAATTGATTTGACCATCGCGAAGTCTCCTTTGTTAGTAGGGAATAAGGTTGGCACACCTATAACGATTAACGGTCAAATGCCTGGTCCTCTAATTCGTTTGAAAGAAGGTCAACGAGCCAAGCTAAATGTGACCAATAGACTATCTGAAGACACGTCAATCCACTGGCATGGGATTATTTTGCCTGAAAATATGGATGGCGTACCCGGGGTTTCATTTGAAGGTATAAAGCCGGGGCGAACTTATAAGTATCGCTACGACGTTGAGCAAAATGGCACTTATTGGTATCACAGCCACTCGGGTTTACAGGAGCAACTGGGGCACTTAGGTCCGCTGATTATCGACCCAAAAGACGGAGATATAGGCGCTGATCGTGAACACACAATTATTCTAAGTGACTGGACATTCGAAGATCCAAATGAGGTTTTTCGTAATTTGAAAGTAGCGGAAGGCTACTATAACTACCAAAAGCGTACGATATTTGAGACGTTCGAGGACGTGCGCCAGCATGGGTTAGAGAAAACCTGGAAGCAAAGAGAAATGTGGGGACAAATGCGGATGAGTCCTCGCGATATCGCTGATGTGACAGGGAGTACATACACCTACCTGATGAATGGTCGCGATTCAGCAATGAACTGGTCAGCATTATTTAAACCAGGTGAGAAAGTGCGACTTCGTATTATCAACGGCTCTGCGATGAGCTTTTTCGATGTACGTATTCCTGGTCTAGAGATGACTGTAGTGGCGGCAGATGGTCAACCGGTGAAGCCTGTGTCTATTGATGAGTTTCGTATCGGAGTGGCTGAAACCTATGATGTCATTGTTCAGCCAAAGCATAACAAGGCTTATACGATTTTTGCGGAGAGCTTTGACCGTAGTGGCTATGTCAGAGGCACATTAACACCAGAAATTGGCCTTGAAGCAGAAGTTCCTGAGTTACGCGCGGTGCCTGAACGTGGTATGGCCGCGATGGGAATGGGGGCCATGGCGATGTCAGGAAATAAGGAAGAGAAAGGTATGATGAATATGAGCGGCACAGACGGTCATATGAATCATGAAATGATGGATAAAAAAGAGCTTCCTGTGGAAAACATTAAAATTGAGCACAGTGAAGGTGGTCACGGAGCTGCTGCCGCCATGATAGCTATGAATCCGACCAGTCGTCTCCATGAACCGGGCATAGGTTTGGATAATGTTGACCATAGAGTCTTAGTGTATAGCGATCTTATTGGCGCCCAAGAATGGCCAGATAAGCGGGAACCAGAGCGCCAGATTGAACTGCATTTGACCGGTAATATGGAACGGTATATGTGGTCGTTTGACGGGAAGAAATACACCGAAGTTGACGGCCCTGTGCAGTTCCGTCACGGCGAGCGCTTAAGGTTGGTGATGGTTAATGACACCATGATGGATCATCCAATCCACTTACACGGTATGTGGATGGAACTTGAAAATGGACAGTATCCTCGTCCTCGTAAGCACACCATTAGTTTAAAACCAAGCGAGAAAGTATCACTACTGATATCCGCTGATGCACCGGGAAGCTGGGCATTTCATTGTCATCTGCTTTATCACATGAAAGCGGGCATGTTTCGTGTGGTAAATGTGGCATAAGGAGGAAGGCTATGTACGCTAAATCATTGTTGTTCACTACAGCACTTTTACCCGCAGTGGCAATGGCGGGACATGCAGAGGAAGGCTGGCCAGAGCCCGTTAAAGAATATTACACCGGGCAGGTATTATTTGACCGGCTGGAATTAACGCGAACAGACGAGGAAGAGAACGTTGCCGTTTGGGACATGATGGCTTGGTACGGTGGTGATTATCATCGGTTTGTCTTCAAAAGTGAGGGGGAAAATATTCAAGATGACGGAGAGCCCACTGACTTGGAAAGTGCTGAGTTGTTATACGGCTACCTGATGTCTCCGTTTTGGTCGTTTCAGGCCGGTGTCGGTACGCGAGGCTCCTTATCGTCCGATGCCTCTATGGAAAATTATGCCGTTGTTAGCTTCATGGGGCTGGCTCCGTATTGGTTTGAAATGGACAACTCGGTGATGGTGAACGAAGAAGGTGATGTCCAGTTTGTCAGCGAAACTGAATATGAGTGGCAGTTAACGCAAACATCGTACTTGCAGCCTCGTATTGAGTTAACAGCTAACCTAACAGATTCAGACAAATATGAGCGGGAGAGCGGGTTGAGTAATTTGCGCGTGGGTTTGCGTTATCGACACGAGGTGAGTCGTGAATTTGCTCCTTATATCGGTATTTACTGGAACGGTGCGTTAGGAAACACGGCGGACCAGCTGAAACGTATGGGTGAAGATACGACTGAAACAGGCGTGGTCTTAGGGGCCAGAGTTTGGTTTTAATGGATGATAAAACAAAGAGGAAACAACATGAGAAACTTATTTAAATTAGCATTCGCCACCGCTTTATTTTTTAGTGCATGGGCCAACGCCCATGTCGGCATGACATCCAGTAGCCCGGAAGACGGTGCGACTTTGTCGGAGTCACCGGCGGAAATTACGATGAATTTTTCCGGTGATGTTCGCCTGGCTAAAATTATGCTGCACTCAGACGACGGTAAGATGCACCCGTTGGACTTTTCTATGAGTATGACACCTAAAGCAGCGTACGAAATTACTGTTAAAAACAACCTGCCGTCAGGTGGTTACACGGTTTATTGGACGGCCATGGGTGGGGACAGTCATAAAATCTCGGGTGATTTTAGCTTTGAGGTGAAATGATGACCTTTTGGAGTGTGGCCAGTGTTTTAACGCTGGCCTTCATATTCTGGCTCAATGCGGTGATGACGGCCTCGCCTTATATCGTTTATTTGTCCGGTTTAAAAAAGCAGTCTGAACGAAAGAATAGCGTTGCTGCGTTGCTTTTATTGCTAGCAAGCCTTCTGTATTTTTTTCTAAAAGTTGGTAGTTTTGCTGCAGAAGGGCTTGCTGGAATGGCCGACTCGACATATATGCAATTTATATGGGCTGGTCCTGTTGGGTTGTTCATGCAACTTCAGATAGCGGTTGCTATTGCTTGGATTGTTTACTCCGTTGTTAAGCTAAAACGTATAAAGTGGGTGCTATATGTTGTCGCCATTGGACTCATGGGATGGAGCTTTTTAAGTATTGGTCACGGCAGTGACGCCGTCTGGTGGGGAAAGCTAGCGCTTTTAACACACTTGTTAGTCGCTTGGGTTTGGTTCGGCAGTCTTAACTCATTGCGAAAGCTGGCAACGTCGGTACCGCTTGCTAAAGCGAAAGCCATTATGGAGCGTTTTGGTGTGCATATGTCTGCAGCGGTTCCAATACTCCTTATTGCGGGCTTGGTTATGTATCGTAGTGCAACAGGGCGATGGATGCCAGAGCTGCCGCTTACGTCGTATGACACGGTACTACTAGCGAAACTTGTGTTTGTGGCGCTGATTCTCCTTGTTGCCGCATTGCATAAATTAAAGTTCGTACCGCAATTAAATGATAACGCGGCCGCCAAGCGACTCAAAAACTCCATAACGGCGGAAATGGTATTGGCTGTCACTATTTTTACCCTGGCCTCTGCGCTAAGCAGCGCGTTTTCCCCTAGTTAATGTAAGGAATAATAAGAATGAAATTATTCATGAGTGTTTTTATGGTTTCGGTGCTGTTTATTTCAGCGCCTAGTAGTGCCGAGGAAGTATCTGAACCGACAGTTGTGCTTGATAGGTTTCGAACGGCTTTGACTGAAGGTGACACGGAAGTCGTTAAAGATGTGCTTTCCAATGATGTGTTTATCTTTGAAGGTGGTGGTGTTGAACGATCCTTGGCCGAGTACAGTGCTCATCACCTTAAGTCAGATATTAAGTTTAGCCAGGCGGTTCCTTCACAGTTGCTTGAAAGGACAGTACAAGAAGCCGATGGCCTTGCTGTGATCACTTCTCGGTATAGCGTTTCCGGGGAGTATAACGGGCGTGAGGTTGATTTAACGATGAATGAAACCGTAACCGTATCAAATACGACTGAGTCTGGCTGGAAAATTATCCGGATCCATTGGTCCAACTGAGTTCAATCACAGGAGCTGATTATGGCAGAACACGATCATGAACACGGACATCAGGATTATCAGAAAAGCAGCCTGAGTCTTTGGGGGGCGGTGTCGCTGGGGACTGGTGTGATGATTGGCGCTGGTATTTTTGCACTGACCGGACAAGTTGCTCAGCTGGCAAGAGAGTGGTTTGTCCTGGCGTTTGTGTGCGGCGGTATCATTGCCGGCTTTAGCGCTTACTCTTACGTTAAGTTGGCGAAAGCCTATCCGTCAGCGGGCGGTATTGCGATGTTCCTCAGTAAAGCTTATGGAAAAGGAAGTGTGACGGCGATATTCGCACTCTTGATGTACTTTTCTATGGTCATTAATGAAAGTCTAGTCGCTCGCACATTTGCGTCCTATACAAGCCAGTTAATTTCTTTTGAAGCGCAGTGGCTTATTCCGTTGTTGGCGGTTGGGTTGCTGCTCTTCGCATTTTTTATCAATATTTTGAGTAATCAGTTTATTCAAACGTTCTCGTTCTTTATGGCCTTTGTGAAGGCTTTAGGATTGGTGATTTTAGCCGCTGGTGGTTTGTGGGCTTCAGGCATTCAGTTTGAATCGATATCTGCTATTCCAGAAGAAGCTTCGGGTGGCGGTATTTTAGCGGGTATTGCTTTAAGCATACTTGCATACAAAGGGTTTACAACAATAACGAATAGTGGCGGTGAAATTGTTGAGCCTAAGAAGAACGTCGGGCGTGCCATTATTATTTCGCTGGTTATCTGCGCGCTAATATATGTGCTAGTCACCCTGGCCGTTGGTTCGAGCTTGTCGATTGATGAGATTGTGACAGCGAAAGACTATGCGCTTGCTGAAGCAGCCAGACCCGTCTACGGTGAAACTGGACTCTGGGTGACGGTTGCGTTTGCAATTGTAGCAACGGTATCAGGAGTGATTGCCAGCGCGTTTGCCGTTTCAAGAATGTTAGCCATGTTGACCAATATGAAGCTTGTTCCACACAGTCATTTTGGCATGCCAGGTTCCATTCAGAAGCATACGCTGGTTTACACCATTGTTATGGCTATGATCTTAGCGGCATTCTTCGATTTGAGTCGAATTGCGTCACTGGGCGCTATTTTTTATATCGTGATGGACATTGCGATCCACTGGGGCGTATTACGGCATCTAAGGCAAAAGGTGAATGCCAATATTTACATACTTGTCAGCGCAATCACGCTAGACGTCATCGTTTTAGTCGCTTTTATATGGGTGAAATGGACGAGCGATCCGCTGGTGATTTGGGCGTCTCTTATCGGTATGGCATTGATTGCCGCTGGTGAGATTTTGTTTTTACGTAAAAAGCGTTAAGAAAAAGAGCGCATAGCGCTCTTTTTCTAGTTCATTGTAAAAAACATCCAGACAGCCATAGCGACCATCATGAGGTTTTCAGTGAGCGAAATGAAGCCTAACGGCACATTACTGGAGCCACCGACACAGGCACATTTTAGCTCGCGTTTGTCGACATAAACGGCTTTAAACACCGATATAGAGCCTACGATGCCGATGAATAATGCGACGGGTATGGATATGACATGGGCGAATTCGGCTGCCATTAACAGACCCGCCAAGCCTTCGGCATAGGGATAAATACGGCCATAAGGCACCCATTTTTTGGCGAGAAGATCGTAATTGAGAAACATGGTAGAGAACTTCTCTACGTCCTGGAGTTTGAGCAAGGCCAGAACCACCATAGAGAAACTGATGAACCACTCGATGGTTTGTACGGTAAATACGCGACCAAAAGACAACCACGACGTGGCTACAGAGAGGAGTGCCGTCATAGTAAATAATGCAATAACGGGTCGGTAACTGGTTGCGTCAGGGTCAGGAAGAGGCTTTCCAAGAAAGGCTCGAACCTCCTCGTACCCACCGATACGTTTATCACCAATAAACACTTGTGGAGTGGTATCGACGTCGTGCTTTTCCTTGAATTTGTCGGTTTTTTGACGACTCTCTAACAGATTGTCGTCTACTTCGAAGCCATTGGCTTTAAGTAAGTGCCGGGTTTTTAGCCCAAAAGGGCACTGGTGATCAGGCGTTGACATTCTGTAAAGCGTAGCTTTTTGAGTTGACTGACTCATAGCCAAGTTCCTTACGTAAAAGTTATGTATTCATGTACGCATTATAGTCGGCAAAAGATTAAAAGCATCAATAATCAGAAGAGGGTAAAAATTCATTAAAAATGAAAAATTATTTTTATTTTGAAAAAAGTGGACAACTTTTTTTATTGCTTTTCTAGCTATCTTGAAGAGCTTATTTTAAAAGATTATTGATACATGAGGATAACTTAAAGTTGAATATACAACCTCTATAAGCTTTGCTATTAAAGGGGTTTTTATACAACTTTAATCGTTTTTAGCTTGACTAAAATCCTAAGGTTTCTATTCTGAAGGTTGTATAAACAACTTAGATGGCAGTACGAAGTCTAATCGGAAAGTAAAATAATTATAATTTAATCGAGGTGACAAAATGCAAAAGTTACTTAAGTCTGCTGTCGCTATAGGCGTATCTGCGGCACTCTTTAATACAACAACCGTTTGGGCTCAGTCAGGGCCTGGTGATACTGAAGCCGAAAACGTTGAGAAAATCACGGTGACCGGTTCGCGAATTCAGCGAATCGAAGCCGAAAGTGCTGCTCCTGTTCAGGTTTTTACGGCGGAAGATATTGAAGTATCGGGAATGACCTCGGTAGAAATGATTTTACAGAGAATGTCAGCCTCCGCTGGTTTTGCTGGCAGTCAGAGCAATGCTTATTGGACAGGTAATGGCTATGGTACCGCTCAAGTTAATTTGCGTGGACTGGGCATTAACCGAACACTTGTGCTTCTGAATGGCCGCCGTGTTGTAAATGGTGGGACCGGTGCTAATAGTTCAGTCGACTTAAATATGATACCTGTCGAAATGATCCAACGTATCGAAGTACTGAAAGACGGCGCTTCAGCGATATACGGTGCGGATGCTGTAGCAGGTGTGGTCAACATCATCACTCGTAAAAGTTATGACGGCTTTACTATAGAAGGGCGCTTGGGCTCGACAGATGACGGTGAGGGCCAAGACCGTAAAGTTAACATGATCTTTGGCGCCAGCAGCGACAAAGGTCGCATAATGGCGACTCTAGGCTACCGTTCTTCCGATGAGGTCAATATGGCTGATCAAGCCGGCTGTGCTTTGGGTGAATTAACACCAGGCCAACTGGATTGCTTCGGGAGTTCAAGTACCATTGGGGGTAGAGCAACCATATTGACGGGGCCAAATGCTGGCGAACGGATTAATTTCAGTCAAGATGCGGACGGTAACGGGGACTTTTATGAACCCTACAGCTCTGAAAAACACAACTTTGCATTTTTTCCTTACCTAAATTCGGTTAACCCAATTACAAACTGGAATTTCTCCGCTTTCGGGGATTATCAACTGTCGCCAGATACGACGGTATTTACTGAAGTTTTATACAACAATCGAACATCCGATCAATTAGCGACACCCGGAACATTAAGAGGTATTGAGTTTGATGCCAGCCACCCAACAAACCCAACGGGTGAAACAATTCGACTTGAAGGTCGTCGCTTATTAGAAGGTGGACCAAGAACGTTCTTTCAAGATGTTAATACGTTCAGAACGGTCGTCGGCATGAATGGTGTTATTGGCTCAGGTTGGAACTGGGAAGTTGCTTATAACTATGGCCGTAATACAGCCATTGACGGCATGACCAATATAGTCAACATGCAGCGTCTATCTGCGGGTTTAGATCCGAATACTTGTGGCTCCAACGGCATTCCTTGTATTGACTTGCTGGGGTACGGTGACCTGTCTCAAGAAGCTTTGGACTACATTATGTTTCGGACGACTGACAACGGTGGTAATGAGCAGCGTTCATTGACAGCAAATATTTCCGGAGACTTATTCGAAATGCCTTCTGGATGGGTTCCTGTCGCTTTTGGTGTTGAACACCGTAAAGAGAAAGGTTGGCGAAACCCGGACTCATCAATTGTCGCTGGTATTATGAATACTAACCAAGCAGATCCTATTGAGGGAAGCTATACGGTCGATGAGGTGTATGGTGAAACTTCGTTACCTTTATTAGCTGACTTACCGTTGGTTCAATCTTTAAACTTAGATTTAGCATACCGTTATAGTGACTATGACACCTTTGGTAGTGATGGGAACTACAAAGCGAGTGTTCACTGGCGTGTATCTGATGCTTTGAAAGTGCGTGCGACTCAGTCAACTGCTTTTCGGATCCCGAACATACCTGAACTCTTTGGTGGTGTTGCTGAAGGAAACCTGACAACAACGGATCCGTGTGACGGATGGGATCAAGCCGGTGCTAATCCAACTGTGGCGGCAAATTGCCAAGCAGATGGTGTCCCTGCAGGGTATGAACAATTTGGTGCAACCGTGCTTACCACTGTTGGCGGGAACCCTGATTTAAAACCGGAAGACGCAGATACTTTTACTGCTGGTTTTGTATGGGATATTGGTTCGGCGGACAATTTACAATTGACGGTTGATTACTACGATATTGATATTGAGAATGCTATCCAAAGGATTCCCGGTTCAACGAAGCTGTCTGTCTGCTATAACTCAGAAAATTTATCGCACCCATTTTGCAGTCCAGAGCACTTTACGAGAGACTCTTTAACTGGCGATATTGACTTTTTGTCTGCTCAACCCACCAATGCCGCAACTGAAAATGTATCGGGTATCGATACCGCTTTATTTTATAACACCGAGCTACTGGGTTGGAAAAGTGACTTCAGTTGGAATGTCAGTTACTTAAATGAGTATACATTTGCGCCTTTTGTTGGTGCGGATGAAATTGAGTATGCCGGGTTCATCACCGGAGGCAGAGGAAGTTATACGCATTGGCGTTCAAATGCTTCGGGAACCTTTATGAAGCAGGATTGGCGCATACATTATTCAGTGCAATATATAGGGGCTGCTGACGACATTAATGCCGCTCCAGAAGATATTGGAGCCCGCGCACCGAGCGTCTTTTACCATAATGTTCAAGGCACTTATTTCATAAATTCCGATTTGAGTGTGACGGGTGGCGTTAATAATCTTTTCGACAAAGAGCCGCCTTATATTCAAAGCTGGACGGACGCAAATACTGACACTATGACTTACGACTTATTAGGTCGTCAGTTGTACTTGAAGGTACGTTACAGCTTTTGATTAGTGAACTGGCTGTCGCTTTTCCCTGGGAGTGGCAGCCTTTTTATATGAAATTTGAGGTAGGACGACATGTCGGAAAAAAAACGTTCGAGTCAATGGAGAGTCTGGCACCGCTGGTTATCTTTGGTTTTTGGCTTGCAAATGGTCATTTGGACAATAAGTGGTGCTTACATGGTGTTCTTCGACTTGGATTATATTCACGGAGATCACTTAGTTCAGGATGTTAGTCAGCCTTTACCTGAAGGTACTGAGGTATCAGATTTAGATAAGTTATTAACGCGTTATCCTGAAACTGAAAAAGCCTCACTAGAGGCTCGCGGACTAGATGGTAAGCTACAGCCAGTATACAAGTTAAAAAGTGATAAAGGTGAGTTTTTGGTTAATGCAAAATCGTTAGAGCGCATTGAAATAACTCAGCATCATATTGAAGACTTGGCCAACCGATACTACGCACAAGAGAGTGCAGACATTGAATCCGTTGTTTATATGACGGATAACCCACCAACTGAAATTAGTGAAACTTTGTTGCCAGTATGGCAAGTGAACTACGATGACTTTGGTAATACCAGCCTTTACTTGTCTGAAACAACGGGTGATTTGCTCGTAAAACGACACACTTTCTGGCGTGGTTTCGACATTGTCTGGATGCTACACATAATGGACTACGATGAACGTGTGGATATAGAAACGTGGTGGTTAAAAGCCTTTATTATCGGTACATTTATTTTAATGATAACGGGCATTGTTTTGCTCCTTTATACCATAACGTTTAAAAGAAGACCGATCGGAGGTGCCCAATGATAAGGTTTATACAATGGCTTCATCGTTGGGTGAGTTTAATTTTAGTTATTCAGGTCGCTTTGTGGCTAGTGAGTGGTTTCTTTTTCAGTATAACTGGCCATCATGGAATGTCGGGTCATCAATACATGGTCTCCGAAAACTCTAAGCCGCCTCTTAAAAAATTAGCAACTCAGGTCGACTTTACTGAAATGTACCAAAGGTTTCCATCAGCACATTTAATTGAACTGGTAAGTGTTGCTGGGGTTGGTCAGTATCAAGTGACATTGGCAGATGGAAGTGTCCTGTATTTCAACGCTAACACAAACGAAAACTGGTCTACCGGTGAGGCTTTGGCAACCCAATTAGCGCTCAGTAGCTATAATGGTCCGGGTCACGTCGAAGCGGTTGAAAGAGTCATGGGAAGCGATGAAGTGAATGGCTGGGAAGCTTCGGGGTTTCGCATTGATATTAAAGATGATCTTAATACTCGGATATACATCGATGAAGCCTCATCTCAGGTAGTGGAGCATCGCAATACACCATGGACAATAGCTGACTGGGCATTTCGTCTGCATTTTATGGATTACACTGGTGGCCGAAGCTTTAATCATTTATTGATTTGGAGTGCCGGGTTATTCGCTCTTTGGTTTTCGTTATCCGGGCTAATTCTTTTAGGCCGAAATATTACTAACGGTGACTTTAATCCAAATCGGAAAAAAACATGGCTAGAATACTTTCAACAGAAAGGGAAACCAATTGCCAGCAGCTGTGGTGGAGGTGGAACTTGTGGATTATGTAAAGTAACACTACAAGGCAGCGATATACCTAGTCCTAAAGCCGCTGAAAAAGCGTTATTGAGCGCCAATGAATTAGACGCGGGGATGCGGTTATCTTGCCAACACAGAACCTCAACAAATTATGAAGTAAAGTTACATAATGAGGGGGTTAGTGATATAGCTTTAACACTCGATTCAAAGCGTCAACTGACTCCATCCATTATGGAGCTTACCTTTGTGAGTTCAGAGCCCGTTAATTATGAAGCCGGGCAGTTTATGCAGTTTCGTATTCCACACTTAAACGAAATATTGTCACGACATTACTCTGTTGCCACGCGGCCTCACCCGACTCGATTTGTGTTTAACATAAGGCAGCTGCCATCGCCAAGCGAAGGGGTACCGCCGGGGGTGGGATCAAATCACTTATGTAATTTAGAAGCTGGCGCTCGTGTCGATGCCGTTGGGCCATTTGGAGACTTCCAACTGACAAAGCAAAACTCTCATACACAAGTCTTTATCGGGGGCGGCGCGGGTATTGCACCGTTGAGAGCGTTAATACAAAGTGAATTAGCAGCAGGCTCTCCTCGTCGCTGTATCTTTTTTTACGGCGCACGATATGAAAAAGAGCTCTGTTATAGGGATGAGTTCGAAAGAGATGAGCGGTTAAATTATATACCGGTACTTTCAGAGGTTGCTAAATCAGATGCGTGGGCCGGGCACACTGGCTTTGTGCACGAAACTGCAATGAAATGGTTAGCAGATGAAAACAAAGACACATTGGACGTTTACGTGTGTGGTCCTCCACCAATGCTGAAAGCGACGTTAGAGTCTCTTGCTGACTTTGGCGTTCCGCGAGAACAAGTAAGGTTCGATGACTTTGGTATTTAGAGCTTGAAAGCGCCTGAGTTAGCAATAAATCGGGGTGGTGATGTAGAAGTTGTATCACCACCTGGGTTGACTACCTCGTTATGGGTACTTCCTTTAATTGATTGATCTTTATCAGCCAAAAGAGATACACTCCAAGCATGTTTTTATAGTAAAGCTTCGCATGTATCGTTTAATCATTGCCCTACTGTTATTAGCAGTAACAACAATGTCATTTTCACAAACTATCAGTACGGAAAAGGCATGTATGCACGATTCTACTGAGCAAGTTTGCGATCTTGCGGGTTGCGAAGTGTCACATTCTCTTACCGATAACTGTTGCTCTGATTCAATGATGCGTCATTGTTACAGCCCGTCAATTACTGTCGTTTATTCTGAGCAATCCAGCGTTCCGCCTATTGAGAAGCTGGTTTTTAACGCTTCCTCATTCTTAGATACGAATATTAAAGAAAAGCACTCTCTCTCGCTATTTCGGCCCCCAATCTACTCTTAAAAAGTACTAAATTTCTCGACCTGGCGCGTTTATCGTCCAGGTAAAAGCACAGCTATAAGCTTTGGCTCGGTCATTGTAGTTATGATTTCGCTAGTAACCCTAGTTACGCTCTAACTCATAGCCTGGTCTGTGTTTAATTTAAAAATTTACAGTTTTTGAGAGTAACAATATGAAACTTTTAAGAGAAATGGCTTATTTAAGTGTTCTGACTGTAGTGGTGCCAAATTTTGCAAATGCGCAAGAGCCGCCTTTGAATTTGCAAGACGCAGTGAGTATCGCTGTACAAGAAGACCCTTGGCTAACAGCAAGTAAGCAAACCCAAGAGGCATTCGCGAGTGAAGCTATAGCCTCTTCCAGCTTGCCTGACCCTAAAATATCGCTCACGGCAGCCAGTTTCCCTGTTGACAGTTTTAGTTCACGACAGGAAGGAATGACCCAATTGATCGTAGGTGTTTCACAAACTTTTCCTAGAGGAAACACGCTATCGTTGTCTCGTAAGCAAAAAAATCAATTGGCCCAAAAACAACCCCTTTTGAGGGCTGATCGTATTGCTAAGGTCAAAACAACGGTAACGAAGTTGTGGTTAGATGTTTTTTTCTCTCAGCAAAGTATCCGTTTGATTGAATCCGATAGAGCGCTTTTTGAACAGTTAGTGTCGACCGCCAAGGCAAGTTATACCAGTACCGAAGGAAAAGCACGGCAGCAGGATGTTATTAGGGCCCAGCTTGAGCTCACACGACTGGATGACAGATTGACTTCATTAAGACAGAAAGAGGAGCGATTTCAAAGCAAACTGTCGGAGTGGATAGGTGCTATAGCGAAATCAAAGTTACCAGATGACGTTCCTAACCTTACGCTACAGGAAGCATTGAGTTCGCCTTCAACAATGCCTAAACAAGCCTTGTACGAATTAATAAAAGGGCACCCAGTTTTGCAAGCTACCGATCAAGACATTTCGGCGTCGGAAACTTCTGTAGAGCTTGCTCAACAAGGTTATAAACCACAATGGTCAACCAACCTTAAATATGGTCATAGAAACGATGCTCCAAGCGGTAATGACCGTGCCGACTTGTTTTCAGCCGGAGTTACGTTCGATATACCACTGTTTACTGATAACAAGCAGGATGAACAGGTGCGTTCGGCAAAGTATAAAACTGAAGCAAAAAGAACTGAAAAACTGCTGATTGCCAGACAGTTAATAGCCAATTTACGCAGTACCTTTGTACAACTGAATCGTTTGAATGAACGCGCTGCTCTTTATCGTGAAGAGCTACTTCCACAAATGTCCGCCCAGTCTGAAGCTGCATTGACAGCTTACAACAATGATGATGGCGACTTTGCAGAGGCGGTGCGTTCACAGATTGCTGAAGTTAACGCAAAAATTGATGCATTAGCGATCGCCATCAACCGCCAAAAGCTGATTGCCGAAGCAAACTACTTATTATTCTCAGGAGTTTAAAATGAAAACAGTCACTAAATCTCTTATAAGTTTAGCTGTAGGGTTTGCGGTTGGCGCTGGTGCTATTGGCTACTTAATGCAGTCAACTGCGGGCTCCGATGTTTCATCGGATAATGCCAAAAAAGAGCCGTTATATTGGGTGGCTCCGATGGATCCCAATTATCGCCGAGACAAACCAGGAAAGTCTCCAATGGGGATGGACCTTATTCCTTACTATGGCGATGATGCAGAAGAGAGTTCACCTGGTACGGTGAGAATTGATCCCGACGTTATTAATAACCTTGGGGTTACAACTGCAACCGTCACGTCCTCGAGACTCAACCTAGATATCGAAACAGTTGGCTATGTTCAGTTTGATGAGGACCGAGTATTAACAGTAAGTCCTCGTGTTGAAGGTTGGATTGAAAACCTTTTTGTAAAAGCGGTCGGTAACTCTGTTAAAGCAGGCCAACCGTTATACAGTATTTACTCACCGGAAATGGTTAATGCTCAAGAGGAGCTTGTACTAGCCTCGCAGCGAGGTAATCAGGTTCTACTAGATGCTGCTGAAGAACGCTTAAGAGCTCTGCAAGTCTCTGAATCTGAGATTAAGAAGTTAAAAGAAACTCGTAAAATTCAGAAAACAATCACGGTAAAAGCAAAGCAGTCCGGGGTATTGGATAGACTGACTGTGCGTGAAGGTGCGTTTGTAACGCCGAGTATGAATTTAATGACCATTGCTCAACTGGATAAAATTTGGGTTATTGCAGAAGTCTTTGAGCGGCAATTGAACCAGGTTGAGGTAGGCAATGACGTTCAAATGAACCTTGAGTATGCTCCAGGTAAAGAGTGGCAAGGAAAGGTTGATTATGTCTATCCGTCACTTAACCCTAAAACTCGGACGGGACAAGTTCGAATTCACTTCGACAACCCAGATGGTTTTTTAAAACCGGGCATGTTTGCGAATCTTAACATTAAGGCTGGTTTAGGCGACAAAAACTTAATCATCCCTAAAGAAGCGCTTATCCGAATGGGTGGTTCGAACCGAGTTGTACTGGCACTGGGTGATGGGAAATTTAAATCAGTTAATGTTGACGTTGGGCGGTTAGGGAGCTCGCGAGTTGAAATTTTATCGGGTCTTATGGCAGGTGATGACATCGTTACTTCAGCTCAGTTTTTGATTGATTCTGAGTCCAGTAAATCCTCTGACTTTAAGCGCATGCAACATGACACTGATGCTGATAACGAGAGCCATGGCAGTATGTCAAGTGACGCAGCAGCTCAAGCTGTCTGGGTTGAAGCAACCGTTAAAAATGTTATGCCTCAGCACTCGATGGTTACGCTGGAGCACGGTGAGATTTCTGAATGGGACTGGCCTGCAATGACGATGGACTTCGATGTTGCTTCGGATGTTGAACTTTCTCAGCTTAGCACGGGGTTATCCTTGCATGCGGAAATAACGCAAGTCGGGAAGCAACAGTACCAGCTCACATCGATTCATATTCCTGAGCAAAAACAAGTGACAGAGCAGGAGCATAACCATGATTAAGTCAGTCATTCGATGGTCAGTGAGTAACCGTTTTTTCGTTCTTCTGGCGACATTAATCCTCGTGGGTGTTGGTGCTTTTGCGGTTAAGAATACGCCCGTAGACGCACTGCCGGACTTGTCGGATGTCCAGGTGATCATTAAAACCAGCTATCCGGGTCAAGCGCCGCAGGTGGTAGAAGATCAAGTAACCTATCCATTAACAACCGCTATGCTGTCTGTCCCCGGCGCTAAAACCGTCCGTGGATATTCGTTTTTCGGCGACTCCTATGTGTATGTCATTTTTGACGAAGATACAGACGCTTACTGGGCGCGTTCGCGAGTACTGGAATATTTGTCTCAGGTTGCTCCGACACTGCCTTCTAATGCAAGACCGCAATTAGGCCCTGATGCAACAGGGGTTGGTTGGGTGTATTTGTATGCCTTGGTTGATCGTACGGGTAACCACAATTTGAGTGAGTTACGCAGTATGCAGGATTGGTTTTTAAAGTATGAACTGCAAACGGTCGAGGGGGTTTCGGAAGTTGCCGCCCTCGGCGGGATGGTAAAGCAGTACCAGGTGAAAGTGGATCCGGAGAAGCTGCGCGCATTCGATATTCCTCTTGCTCACATACAAAATGCTATCCAGCGAGGTAATCAGGAAGTGGGGGCGTCGGTGGTTGAAATGGCGGAAGCTGAGTATATGGTCCGGGCCTCAGGCTATATTGATGGTGTGTCAGACTTAGAGAGTATCCCGCTTGGCGTTGATGAAAATGGCACGCCATTATTGCTTAAAGACGTTGCTGATGTGGGTGTGGGCCCCCAAATGAGACGCGGTATCGCCGAACTCAACGGTGAGGGAGAAGCCGTGGGTGGTATTGTGGTAATGCGTTTCGGAGAAAATGCCCAAAAAACGATTGATGGCGTTAAACAAAAGTTGGAAGAATTAAAGTCTGGGCTACCAGAAGGTGTCGATATAGTCACTGTCTATGATCGTTCGGGGCTTATCTCGGATGCCGTGGAAAGTCTCTGGAAAAGTTTAATAGAAGAACTCGCTATTGTCGCGTTTATCTGTGTGATATTTCTCTTCCATGTCCGCTCCTCGCTGGTTGCCGTTATCAGCTTGCCTTTGGGTATTTTAACCGCGTTTATTGTCATGTATTGGCAAGGAATTAACGCGAATATTATGTCACTTGGAGGGATCGCAATCGCTATTGGCGCTATGCTCGATGGTGCCATCGTCATGATTGAAAATATGCATAAGCATATGGAAAAAACGCCACTGACAGCAGAGAACCGCTGGCGGGTGGTTGCCGCCTCTGCTTCAGAGGTGGGCCCTGCTCTTTTCTTTAGCTTGCTCATTATTACCGTCAGCTTTATGCCGGTATTTACCTTAGAAGCCCAGGAAGGGCGGATGTTTTCTCCGCTTGCTTTCACGAAAACTTACGCAATGGCAGCCAGTGCAGCCTTAGCGGTTACCGTTATCCCCGTGTTGATGGGATATTTTATCAGAGGAAAGGTAACACCTGAGGGGAAAAACCCGCTTAATCGGTTATTGATCGCCGGGTATAAACCGCTTTTAAAAGGCATTTTGAAATACCCCAAGACAGCAGTTGTCGGAGCGCTTGTTATCCTGGCCGTTGGTGTCTGGCCGATTGACAAAATTGGTAGTGAATTTATTCCAGATTTGGATGAGGGCGATTTGATGTATATGCCCACTACCTATCCCGGATTATCAATTGGTAAAGCAAGGGAGCTGTTGCAGCAAACCGACAAGCTCATAAAAACGGTACCGGAAGTGAAGACGGTTTTTGGCAAAATTGGTCGAGCGGATACCGCCACTGATCCGGCACCCCTAACGATGATTGAAACCTTTATTCAACTGAAACCGAAAGATCAGTGGAGAGACGGTATGACCACTGAGAAGTTGAAAAAAGAACTGGATGCGCTTGTAAAGTTTCCGGGGCTGACCAATGCGTGGGTTTACCCCATTAAAACTCGCATTGATATGCTATCGACAGGTATCAAAACGCCGGTAGGTATAAAAGTTGCCGGAGCCGATCTTAATGAAATTCAGACGATAGGGCAGCAGCTTGAAGCAATACTTGATGATGTCGATGGTACGGCTTCTGTTTATTCAGAGCGAGTGGCAGGTGGACGCTATGTCAAAGTTGACATAGAAAGAGAGCAGGCTGCACGTTATGGCTTGAACATTGAGGATGTGCAGCAGGTCGTTGCCACGGCTATTGGTGGAATGAATGTTTCAGAGACCATTGAAGGGCTTGAACGTTACCCAATAAACTTGCGCTACCCTCAAGATTACCGTGATTCGCCGGAAGAATTAAAGAAGCTACCTTTAGTTACGCCAAACGGGCAGCGTATTAGTTTGGCGGATGTGGCTGATGTCTACGTTGAACTTGGACCGCCGGCAATTAAAAGCGAAAACGCAAGACTTAATGGCTGGACTTTTGTCGACATTGAGGGAGTTGATGTCGGCACTTATGTTGAAAAAGCAATGAAGGTTGTAGAACAAGAACTCGAGTTGCCAGCAGGGTATTCAGTTACCTGGTCCGGGCAGTACGAATATATGGAAAGGGCAAAGGAAAAACTGACTTACGTGATTCCGTTAACGCTCGCGATTATTATCGTTCTTTTATATATGAACTTTCGAAACGCTACAGAAATAGCCATTATATTGGGAACTTTGCCTCTCGCATTGGTGGGGTCAATCTGGCTAATGTATCTTTTAGATTATAATTTCTCAGTTGCTGTAGCGGTTGGTTTTATAGCTCTAGCAGGTGTCACTGTAGAAATAGGAATACTAATGCTGACTTACCTAAACCAGTCCTATAATGAATATGAAAAAAGTCAGTTAGAGCATGGTAAAGCATTAACGAAAGACGGTCTCTCTCTTGCCGTAATGGAAGGGGCTGGACTTCGTGTTCGCCCCGTCATGATGACGGCCGTTTCTACAATTGCTGGTTTATTGCCTATAATGTTTAGTACAGGGACTGGGGCTGAGGTGGTTAGTAGAATAGCGGCGCCAATGGTTGGAGGAATGATCAGCGCTGTTATCTTAACCTTGCTCGTATTACCTGCTGTTTACTATTTGTGGCGAAAGAAAGACGTTAAGGTTAGATGATACCTTACTCTGTAAATATCACCTGCGCACCTTTGATCTCGATCAATGATGTGCAGGTGGTAGTATGCTAATTTATAGCATGGCAATAGGAGCGCACATATGTTTCAAGCAAAATTTTTAGTTGTGCTTATGTTAGGAATAGTGATACAGCTATCCTTCCCAGCCGCTCCTGCTTATAACAATGCTTCCAATGTACAGCACGAAAAAAGTGTTAGCCATATGGATGTTAGCAACGAAAGCAAAGATAACTTTCATTGCGATGAAAGTGAGCAATCTATCATTGACGACTGCTATTGCTGCGTAGTTGATAAATGCTCTATGGATGAAGAGTGTAACTCTGCGAACTCACCTCTAGTATTTATTCAATTCGACACTTCGATAAACTCTCCTAGCAACTTGCCACATCCCGTGTCTTATAAAGGTGATGTGAAGCAAATACTCTTCGATATTTACTACCCTCCGAAATAGCACTACTAAATTACAACTCTAGATTTTCTCGAAATTTAAGTAACTAGGCTAAACACAGTCCATAAGCTATATGCTTTAGGGCTTTTAGGGGGGTATATGAACCTATCTAAAATTACCGCTATTTTTGATCAACTTCGACAAGACTCAGTGGAAGAGGCTCTCATCGGCCGTGGCGTTAGCGGCTTTACGCTGTTTCCTGTGCGAGGACGGGGTTACTACTTCGATAGCTATAACGATGATCACTTAGTTGATCACGTACAGCTTGAAGTTTATGTGAACAGTGATGATGCGCGTGATGTTGCCCTCTTGGTAGTTGAAGCGGCCCATACTGGGGTATCTAACGAGGGATTAGTTTCTATCTCGCCAATCGATGAATTGTTCTGGGTTCACGATAAACGAGCAGCCACTAATAAAGAGCTTTCGTTACAAAGTTAACACCGAGCAAATGTTGCCTGAAACGTATTGGTAGTTTTAATTAACAGGACAGTATTGATGTCAAATAACGATCATAGAGCAGGAGTGCGGGGAATTAACTTAGTAAACCGCACTTTAAAGCTAAACGCAGAGAGTGTGAAAGAAGTTCGCAAAGCTATCAAAGAAATTGACTTGTTGGTTGGTCTCGATAGCGTTGCCTATGACTCTGAGCGTAACTTGTTATTGGTAGCTTATGATGCCTCTAAAGTGGATCTCAATGTTATAGAGGAAAAGCTCAGGAAGTTTGGTGTTGAAATAAATAGTGGGTGGTGGACTCATCTGAAAGAAGAGTACTACAAGTTTATTGACCAAAATATTAAAGATAATTCGGAACATACACCGTGGAGTTGTTATAGAAGTCCGCCAGTTAACAAAAGCAAACGAAAGTAACGATTAATTATAGGTAAGGAGTAAAAAATGCAAATAGAAACAATCAAAGATGTGCTGAGTTGGACCGTTGATTTCCACAAAAACCTGAAGGAGTGTGTTACTCACTGCTCTAAACAAAACCAAGATGAACGAGCTCGGATGATTCTAAACTACGTGTCGGGTCATGAGGCTAGCTTAGAGCGAATGGTCGAAGGTTTTTTGAGTACAGCAAACCGAAATGCATTAGACACTTGGTGTTATGACTATATTGGGAAACATCCCATCGTTGAGCATGGACACTGTGATTCGCCTTTTAAAGAGTTAGATACTGATCACATTATGGAGAACATTGTAAACCATCATGAGCAAGTCATTGAGTTGTATGAACACCTATATTCCCGTGTTGATATAGACAGCGCAAAAGAGCTGTTAGAAACAGTAAAAAACGTTGAAGAAAATGAAATTAAACGAATGGTGCAAACTGCGAACCGATTTTCGGATATGTAGTTAGTGAAAATTTTATCGTTGGTACTTTGTGGGAAAGAGCCCTGATTTGGTTAATTTTCCATAAATAAGGAGCACTTGTATGGGTGTGAAAACTGAGGACGTTAGTAGTAGTTCCATTGAGGAACTCATTATCGAGGGAGCCGGTTGCGCGAGTTGTGTTGGCAAAATCGAGAGTGCATTAAAGTCTGTATCCGGTGTGGAAAATGCAGAGATGAACTTTGCGCAGCGAACAGTCAGTGTGACAGGAACAGCAAGTCCGAGCGCTTTAGTGAAAGCAGTAGAGAGGGCGGGGTATAGCGCTAAAGTAGCCACGTCCGAAAGTGACGGTGATGCGTTGGCAGAAAAAGAGCAAGCCGACTGGGCTTATTACAAGCGGCTGATGCGGGAGATGACCGTTGCGCTGTCGTTAGGTGTACCTCTCATGATTTATAGCCTTTTTGTTGGTGAAATGACGGTGACCACTGCCACAGAGCGTGTGACATGGTTAGTCGTAGGTATTCTAACGTTAGGTGTACTTTACTTTTCGGGCAAACACTTCTTCGTCGGTGCCTGGCAATCTTTGAAAAATCATTCCGCTAATATGGATACGCTGATCGCACTTGGTACTGGTACCGCCTGGTTGTATTCCATGGTGGTTGTATTGGTTCCGCACCTGGTTCCGGAAATGGCGCGTCACGTATACTTTGAAGCGACCGCAATGATTATCGGTTTGATCAATTTGGGGCTGGCACTTGAACTGAAAGCTCGTGGGCGCACGTCCGAAGCCATAAAACGTCTCATTGGTTTGCAGGCGAAAACCGCAAGGGTGATTCGTGACGATAAACAATTGGATATCGCTATCGAAGACGTACTCGAGGAGGACGTAGTACGTGTTCGTCCCGGAGAAAAAATCCCTGTTGATGGAAAAGTTATAGAGGGAAGTACCACCGTTGATGAATCTATGCTAACGGGTGAACCCATGCCCGTGGAAAAATCAGTTGGTGATGACGTTGTGGCGGGCACGATAAATAAAAGTGGTTCCTTTTTGTTTCAAGCGACAAGAGTCGGAAAAGATACAGCACTTGCTCAAATTATTAACATGGTGAAACGGGCGCAAAACTCTAAGCCCCCAATCGGTCGTCTTGCCGATATTATTTCAGCTTACTTTGTGCCAGTCGTTATGATTATCGCTGTTATCAGTGCTCTAGCTTGGCTTAACTTTGGGCCTGAGCCGGCACTGGCCTTTGCTGTGGTATCAGCGACCACTGTCTTGATTATTGCTTGCCCTTGCGCATTAGGCCTGGCGACGCCTATGTCGGTAATGGTGGGTGTAGGAAAAGCCGCAGAGGCAGGTGTGCTGATTCGCAATGGCGAAGCATTGCAAACAGCGTCGAAAGTATCGGCTATGATCCTGGATAAAACGGGCACCATTACACTTGGTTCTCCTAAAGTCACCGACGTATTAGTAGCGAGTGAGTACGATGAGCAAACCGTACTGCAACTTGCAGCGACACTTGAGTCTGGCTCTGAACATCCGCTAGCACAGGCGATAGTTGAGTCAGCCAGGGAAAGAGGGATTAAGACAAGTAAGGTCTCGAACTTCAACGCCATCGCTGGTCATGGCGTGGAGGCAGAAGTTGACGGGAAGTCCCTCCTTTTCGGTAATGAAAAGCTGTTGCGTGAACGTCAAGTTGAGCTCGGTAACTTTGTTGAAAAAGCCCAAGGCTTAGCTGCTGAAGCTAAGACGCCTATGTACTTTGCCGTTGATAATGAGTTAGCTGCAATTATTGCAGTTGCCGACCCGATAAAAGACGACTCCGTAGCCGCCATTAAACGTTTGCAAGATAACGGTGTGCGAGTAGTGATGCTTACTGGTGATAATCGCGCGACAGCAGAAGCAGTTGCTGAAAAAGTAGGAATTAAAGAATTTTTCGCTGAAGTTCTGCCGGAAGAAAAATCAAAAAAGGTTCAGGAGCTGCAGATGGAAGGCGAAATCGTTGGCATGACGGGAGATGGTATTAATGATGCGCCAGCACTAGCTATTGCCAATGTAGGCTTCGCGATTGGCACGGGAACGGACGTCGCTATTGAAAGTGCTGATATTACATTGATGCGCGGGTCGTTGCACGGGCTTGCCGATGCGGTCGCGGTGAGCAAGGCCACACTGAGCAACATTAAACAAAACTTATTTGGTGCTTTTATTTACAACGTAGCAGGTATTCCTTTTGCCGCAGGCGTTCTGTATCCATTTTTTGGAATGCTGTTGAGTCCGGTTATTGCAGGTGCAGCAATGGCTTTTTCTTCGCTTACGGTAGTGAGCAACGCTAACCGGTTACGCTTTTTCAAAGCCAAGAAACATTAATGCACCTTTTAACATTGGCGCATTCAGGAGAATAAATATGTTATTTATTAATATTGCTGGTATCGCTCTGATCGCACTGATCGTCTGGTGGTTTTGGCTTTACACGCCCAAGCAGATGAAGCTGGGAGAAGGTGATTGGGTGATTGCCGTCGAAAACGGCACCTACTCGCCTTCGAGAATAAACGTACCTGAAGGTAAGCCGGTTGAACTCAGGTTTCTGCGGAAGGATCAATCGCCTTGCTCTGAAACTCTGCTTATCCCTGACCTGGAAATCAGTGAAACGTTGCCTTTTAACAAATTAAAGCCAATTCAAATACCAGCACTGGAACCCGGAGAGTATGACTTTCATTGCCAGATGCAAATGTATCGGGGAAAAATCGTTGCTGGTTAAATGGCTTAAAACGTCCAGGTCACAATGAGAATTTTAAAAGTTTTCCGCTAGATTCAATGAAATTCAATTTCATCGAAGGCATTGAAGGATTCGGCAATAAATATCGCCGTTATATGAGGTCTACGTCAGCGTGGGCTCCAAGATTTAACGATAGTGAAACAAAGTAAAATTAATGAGACCAATACAATTTGGTCATAGTCAAGAGGGTAATAAAATGAAAAAAGTACTTTCAGCTTTAACTATCACAGCTTTAATGGCCTCTCCTGTCTTTGCTGATGCACAGCATAAACATGGTGATGATAAAACAGGTTCAATGAGTGGAATGATGCACCATGAAAAAATGACATCAATGCATGAGCACATGCAGGAAATGCGCGATGCTATGAAAGAAATAAAAAGCGAATCTGACCCCAAGAAGCGTAAAGAACTCATGCAAAAACATATGAAGTCAATGCAGAAGGGCATGCAAATGATGAACCATGGGATGGATAAAGGCATGAACAAAGGAGAACATAAAAAGGGAGACAAAGCAGAGCAAATGGGCAAAGAGAATATGATGAATAAAATGAAAATGATGGAGCATCGAATGGATATGATGCAAAAGATGATGGAGCAAATGATGGAACACCAGAGTGAAGAAAAAAAGGAAATGTAGTAGAGATTAAGCTCTCCGTTGGAAATGCCGCTACTTGCAGTGTGCAAGTAGCGGTACTTTTTCAATATATCTAATTTACAACGGTATTTTTAAGGAGGAAGTTATGAAACTTAATGCAAAGAAATTTGGCTTAGCAGCTGGCGGTGCTTTCGCAGTTTTATGGGGAGTTTGTAGCTTGCTAGTGTTTATTATGCCCTCTAGCATGATGGCTTTAACAGAAGGCATGGTTCACGGAAAACTCTCTGGTTTCGAGTGGCATTTGAGTTTTAGTGGATTTGTTACGGGATTATTCGGGTGGTCCTTGGGAGCTATGATTACTGGCTGGCTAATTGTAACGTTATATAATAAACAAATGAAAACGGCTAAATGAGATTGTTGTCAAACTGGAAGCCTTTAAATCTGTTGCTCTGAAACTTTGCTTATTCCTGATCTGGGGATCAGCGATACTTTACCGACCAATAAGTTAAAGTTGATCGAATTGCCAGTATTAAAGACCGGAGAATACGATTTTCATTGTCAGATGCAAAGGTATCTAGGAAAACTTATTGTCAAATAAGTGAGACAAATAAGAGCTAATATGAATGAAAAAAAAGTGCTTATAACAACTATTATCACTCCTGAACTAGCTTAACCTATCACCAACCAGCAGCTAAACCCGAAATATTGGTAACTGTCCAGTGAAGTTAAGCTAGGTTATCTCACCCAGCGCAGCAAGATAATTGGCTAACATCTTTAGTAAACGTTTGAGCGCATAATTTTAAGCCTTCTACCATCGTAAGGTATGGGAAGAGCTCATCAGCCAACTCATTGACTGTCATTCCTGCTCTTATCGCCATTACAGCAGCTTGAATCAACTCACCAGCTTCTCCTGCGACGACTTGAA